>Ga0207878_100011_pt1 | contig 538251 bp, 518 predicted proteins | sample LinPmetageLP41_FD_184053 | JGI IMG/M metagenome (GOLD analysis project Ga0207878, IMG submission 184053) | Marine viral communities from the Pacific Ocean - LP-41 (SPAdes) | ecosystem: Environmental > Aquatic > Marine > Oceanic | place: Pacific Ocean | collected 2010-08-27 | reverse complement strand
AGTGATGCATTACAGGCACGGTTGGAAGATGCGTAACACCCGTTTGTCGGGGGAGTCTTGCAACTTCCATGCGCGTAGCTAGGGATGCGCGTCACAAAAGATAAAAGCATAAAAGTTGAACCAAGAGAGAGAAGCCCATGAAAACCCGTTATGCATCACTGCGCGTGCTCGCCCTTCTCGGTGCGGGCGCCGCGCTCGCCCCGGCCGCCGCGATGGCGCAGGATCAGACCGACACCGATCTGATCGAGAACGCCGATGTGGTGGACGACAATGTGATCGTCGTGACCGCGCAGGGCCGCGCGCAGGTGCTCGCCGACGTTCCAGTCGCGATCAACGCGGTTTCCGCCGAACAGCTCGAGCGTTCGGGCACCAACGACATCCGCGAACTGACCCAGGTCGCGCCCTCGCTGCTGGTCTCCTCGACCGGCAATGAAGCCAATGGCTCCGCGCGGATCCGCGGCATCGGCACGGTGGGCGACAACGCCGGGCTCGAAAGCTCGGTCGCGGTCTTCGTCGACGGGGTCTATCGTTCGCGCTCGGGCAATGCGCTGAGCGAGCTCGGCCCGCTCGACCGGATCGAGATCCTGCGCGGTCCGCAGGGCACGCTTGGCGGCCGTAATTCCTCCGCCGGCCTCATCTCGATCTACACCGCGCAGCCCGAATTCACCTTCGGCGGCCACGGCTCGATTTCCTACGGCAATTACGACGCTATCCGCGTCGAGGGCGGCCTGACCGGCCCGCTCAGCGACACGATCGCCGCGCGCGTCGACGGGGTCTATTCGCGCCGCGACGGCTTCTACAATGATGTCGTCAACGGCACCGACGTCAACAATCGCGACCGCTATCTGGTCCGCGCGCAATTGCTGTTCGAACCGACCGAGGACATCAGCTTCCGCCTCGTCGGCGACTATTCCAAGAAGGACGAGGCCTGCTGCGCAGCGACCTTCGTCCAGACCGATTTCGCTCCGCTGGCACGGCTGAGCGACGACATCTCGCCGCTCTCGGCCGAAGCGAAGTTCGACTATCCCGGCTCCGCTACCCCGGCGCTGACCAGCACCGCCAACCCGATCATCCCGGTCCTGCTCGGTCTCGGGCAGAACCCGATCGCGCTCAACGGCGGTACCTTCAACCGCGACATCTACGTCACCCCGGGCCGCACCTATCAGGGCGAGACCGAGGATTTCGGCGTCTCGGGCGAGCTGAACTGGAGCTTCGGCGACACCACGTTGACCTCGATCACCGGCTATCGCGAATATTCCAACTTCCAGGCCTCGGATACCGACTACACCCAAGTCGATATCCTCTACCGCGCCCCGACCGAGGATGCCGGTGCGCGCGAGTTCAAGACCTTCACCCAGGAACTGCGCCTCTCCGGTTCGGCCTTCGACGATCGCCTCGAGTGGCTGGTCGGCGGCTTCTACGCCAATGAGAAGCTGGAATCGCGCGACAATCTGCGCTTCGGCACGCAATACGGCACGTTCGCCAATTGCCGCCTCGCCAATGCGCTTCAGCCCACGCTGGGGGCGCTGATCGGGCAAACCGTCGCCGATCCTTCGCGCGCCAACTGCTTCAACCCGACTGCCTTCGGTGCGATCCAGAGCGGCGCTGTGTTCGGTGCGGCAACCCCGGCGATCGTCGCCGGGCTCACCAATCTGGCGACGCTCAACGATCGGGGCGGAACCGGCGATGTCTACAACCAGCAGAGCGAGAGCTTTGCGGTCTTCACGCACAACATCTTCCACATCACCGACAATCTCGATCTGACGCTGGGGCTTCGCTACACCAACGAGACCAAGGATTTCGACGCCACCTTCGGCAATGACAATACCGTCTGCCCGACCAACCGCGCGATTCTCGGTCCGCTGCTGGGCGTGCCATCGCTGGCGGCCTTCGCGGGCGGCATCCTCGGTCTGTCGTGCCAAGGCAATTCGACCGCAGAGCTCGATGGTGTCTCGCTGTCGGACAGCCGCGACGAGAACGAGTTCACCGGCACCGCGGTGCTCAGCTACAAGCCGACCGACGACCTGATGGTCTACGCCTCCTACTCGCGCGGCTACAAGGCGGGCGGCTTCAACCTCGACCGTTCCGCGCTGGCCGAGCCGGTGTTCCTCAACGTCAACAATATCGACATCAGCCGGCTGCAGTTCGACCAAGAAACGGTCGACGCTTTCGAACTGGGCGCGAAATACTCGACCCGCGAATTCGGGCTGAGCGTCGCGGCCTTCCGCCAGGAGTTCACGAACTTCCAGTTAAACACCTTCAACGGGACGGTCTACTTGGTGCAAAACGTCAACGGCTGCAGCGATGATCTGGGCGGGGCCGACCGGGATGGCAGCGTCGCCACCGGTGCCTGCGCCGCGGACAATGTCATTCCCGGCGTGGTGGCGCAGGGGGTCGAGATCGAGGGCACGCTGAACCCCTCGCCCGATTTCAACGTCACCCTGGGGCTAACTTATGCCGACACCAGCTTCGAGAACGATCTGATCGGCAATGACAGCGGCGCACCGCTCGATCCTGCGCTGCGTCTGCTGCCGGGCGACAATATGTCGAACGCGCCGGAAATCACGGTGACCAGCTCGGTCTCTTGGACCCCGCCGATCGGCAACAGCGGGATGCGGGGGCTGGTGTTTTTCAACACCCGTCTGGTGAGCGACTACAACACCGGTTCGGATCTGCTGTACGGCAAGGAGCAGGACAGCTTCATGATCGCCAACGGTCGGATCGGCCTTACCAATATCGCCGGCCGCTTCGCGATCGAGGGCTGGGTCCAGAACATCTTCGACAAGGACTACACGCAGGTCGCGTTCAACACGCCCTTCGTCGCCGAGCAGCAGACCTATTCGGCTTTCCTCGCCGAACCGCGCACCTACGGGATCACGCTGCGCGGCGAGTTCTGACGCAGGGCCTCACAGGCACAACACGAAAGGGGGCGCTCTCGGGCGCCCCTTTTTGTTTGCGAGTTCTGCGTGTTGCGAAGCTCGCTCAGAGCCCGCGCGCGCCGAACAGCGCGCTGCCGACGCGGATATGCGTCGCGCCGAGCTGGATCGCGGTTTCGAAATCGCCGCTCATTCCCATGCTCAGGCCCATGCTGCGACCTGAAGACTGTTCCCCGGCCAGCCCGTGATCGCGCGCCAGCTTGTCGAGCAGCGCGAAGAACGGCGCGGGCTCGATATCCTGCGGCGGCAGGCACATCAGCCCGGCGAGCGGAATATCCGCAGCGCGCGCCTGCGCCAGAAAATCGGGCAGCTGGCCGATCGGGCAGCCGCCCTTCTGGTCTTCCTCGCCGACATCGACCTGGACGAAGCAGGGCACGCGGCGGCCGGTCTTGTCGAAGGCCTTGGCCAGCGCCTTGAGCAGGCTGGGCCGGTCGAGCGAATGGATACAGTCCAACAGCGCGGCCGCTTCCTCCGCCTTGTTCGACGGCAGCTGGTCAATCAGATGCAGCTCCGCATCGGGATAGCGTTCGCGCAGGCCAGGCCATTTGTTCTGCGCCTCCTGCACCCGGTTCTCGCCGAAGACGCGCTGGCCCTGTTCGAGCAGCGGCTCGATCCGCTCTGCGGGATGCGTCTTGCTCGCCGCGACCAGGGTCTCGCGCTAGAGGGGCGGCGGCGCCCTCATGTGTGGACGGCCCCCGCTGCGCAAGAGTTTTTCTGCGGTGATGATATCGGTCGGGTGCATCCATGTGTTCGGCCTGTTCGCGCAGCACCGTATGGCTGCTGGCCCTGATGAAGTCCGCAGATTGGCTCCCTAATCACGTCATCGCGCTCGAAGCGCTGTGACCCCCTGGGTTTCACCAACCCCCGGTCTGACCGGTTCGTCATCACTACTGAGCTGCCCTTGCGCGATCCTGCCGTTCGCGGTTGAGCGAGCGGCGAGGATAACTTTTACACGGCCGTGGGCGTGTAGACCTCCTTACGCGCCATCACCGCCCAGGCGATGCGCGCTGTCTTGTTCGCGAGTGCCACCGTCGCGATCTTTGTTGGCTTGCGCTCGAGGAGCTGCGCCATCCAGGGTTGGGGAGACGCATCCTTGCGCGCCACGCGCATGACTGCGGTCGCTCCAACAACGAGAAGTCTTCGCAGGTAACCATCGCCCTGTTTCGTGATGCCGCCAAGTCGCTCCTTACCACCGGAGCTGTGCGGTCGTGGTGTGAGCCCAAGCCACGCTGCAAACTGTCGTCCCGATCGGAACAACGATGCATCTGGGACAGCAGCTGCAATGGCTGATGCGGTAATTGGGCCGATGCCCGGGATCGTCGCGAGACGGCGGCTCGTCTGCCATGCAAGGATCTGTGTCTCGAGCCGATCGATCTCGCTGGAAAGCGCTCTCAGCTGTGCGGCGATGCCGTGAAGCGCTGATCTGGCATGAGCCGGCAGTCTGCTTTGCTCGTCGTGGAGCGCCTTCAATGATGCGGTAACCCCTCCGGCGCCCACGCGAGTGACGATCCCGTATTCAGCAAGGTGCCCTCGCAGTCCGTTGATCAACATCGTTCGTTGCCGGACCAGAAAATCTCGGCTCTTATGGAGCATCAACACCGCTTGCTGTTCGACCGTTTTCACAGCAACGCAGCGCATCGTTGGTCGGGTTACCGCCTCACAGATCGCCTCGGCATCTGCCGCATCGGTCTTCCCGCGCTTCACGTATGGTTTGACGTAGGCTGGTGGCATCAATCGCACCTCATGGCCCAGAGCCATAAGCTCGCGGCCCCAGTGATGCGCCGATGCGCAGGCTTCCATGCCGACCAGGCACGCCGGCAAATCGGTGAAGAAGCGGATCACCTCAGCCCGCCGCAGCTTGCGCCGGACAAGCACTTCACCGTCACTCCCAATTGCGTGTATCTGAAATACGTTTTTCGCCAGATCCAATCCGACGGTGACAACCTCTTTCTCCATGGAACGACTCCTAGACGTGGACCTACAACGACTGCACCTTGCCATACTTAGGCTGGTGCGAGAGCCGTCCACGACATCACGTCAGAATGACAACAAAACTTCTAACAGGTATTTTATCGAAGCCAGTCGAATCGAGTTCGCAAGCTCGGCTGACCCTTACCGAACGGGCTTTCCAGATTGGCTTTGGGGCGATGCAATGGCCCTGGTTGCTCAAAAGCCTTTATGGCGGAACTCGCCACTCCAAGTTCGCTCTCCTGGAGCGACTCAGGCTAGACCATGATGCACTTCCTCATCTTGGCAGCTGGAAGGCGGACACTCACTTCCTCAATCGCGTTGTCGATCTGGTTGAAGAGCGGCAACCCGCAAATGTCGTCGAGCTCGGCTCTTGAGCCACATCCCTTATCATTTCAAGTGCGCTTAAGAAGAACGGGAAGGGCAGGCTGCATAGTTACGACCAGCACTTGCCGTTCGTTGGAGAAATGATGAAGTGGCTTTCCGATTACGACCTGGATGCGGCCTTTCACTATGCACCCCTTCTTTATCGCAGCGACAGCTGGCCCGGAATATGGTATGCCCTTTCACAGCTTCCAGATGAAATCGATCTGCTTGTAATCGACGGGCCGCCTTGGTCTGTACATCCCTTTGTGCGAGGAATTGCAGACTGTCTCTTCGACAGGATTTCTCCAGGCGGCATAATAATGCTGGACGATGCTGCAAGGCCCGGTGAACGCTTAATTGCCCGCCGGTGGCGTCGCGATTGGCCTGAGTTCAGCTTCAACTTCGAAAGTGAAGGATCCAAAAGATTGCTCATCGGTCGCAAGTCCTTTGAGAGAGTTTAAGCCGATCAACGGTTTCGAGATACCGCCTGAAAGCTTCCGGGTTGCATGCGGATCCTTTTCTTCAGTACGCCTTGCAGAAGAGGATAGTTGGCTAATGCCCGCCGGTCGTAGATTGCTGTCGGTTCAAGAAGAGTGGAGACGCTGGGTGCGATGACATGACATCACATGGCAAAGACGCTTTTTTCCGCTATGCGCGGTTTTCGCGATCACAGCGCAGGCACCAAAGCCATCGCTCCCTGCTTGCTGACTTTAAGTCGCAGTAACCGGAATTCTATCAGATTTCAGTGGGTAATCACCACGCGGCGAGAGCGTGTTTCTCCTCAGAGCGCGCAAAGATTCAGGAGTGCGGATCTACATTTGCGAGCCGGAAACAGGTTGCAAAACGCTTGCGGTCCGCTGCGCTGATACCCGCCTGGGCGAAAAGTGCCTCCCACCTGGCGCTCACGATTTGCTTTACCTCGTTCACAACCGCAGCGGCCTCGTCGGCTCCCAGATCGAAGATGGCAGCCCCGGCGAGGGCGTTCTCAAGCGTGGCATTGCGCCCTTCTGGACCCACTCCGAGAACGAGCCGGCGCTCCAGGCCAACCTGGGGCTTCGGCACGACGTCGTAGAGCGGCGACAGTCGCCAACCCGTTCCATCGAACAGGAAGCCATGGTTGCGCAGGTGATCATCGTCGTTCGTGACGAGGATGTTGAGCACCATGCGTCGAAACAGCTCGTGGAGATCCCTGCGCACCTTAGTGCCGAACTGCCGGATTGATCCGGCCAGATCCGCATAGCTGTAGCGGCTGACCTCGCTTTCGTGCGCCCCAAGAATGGTCAGGCCCGAAGCGAACGGCAGGCGTTCTAGCCGATTGTCGTGGGGAATTCGATCGAACCTCTCGATCAGATAGATGTCGCGATCGAGGACGCAGCGGAAATCGAGTGGCGGTACATCGAGACCACATTCGGCAGCAAGACGCATCGTCGCAAGTTCCACCCGGCACTCGGGGAAACTATCGCCACGCTTCTGGAACTTGGCGATCCAAGGTTGTTCGTCGATCGTAGTCGCGGCCTTGGGGCGTGCTCCGCCGAGCGAGGAGCCGGCCGCCAGGAGCGCGCGCAGGTTCTCATCCAGCTCGTCAACGTGCTGCGCACGCTCGGCGGCTTCCGCGAGTTCGGCAAGAGTGAACTCTTCCCCCGGAGCTGGGCCGTCCCCCCACGGGGTAATGCGCTCCGGTCGCTCGGGAGTAGGACCGAAAGCGAGCGCGCCCACCCGGTGATCACCAGAAGCAAGAATAAGGTCAGCGTCGCCAGGCAGGCGGTCACCCATCGCCTTGTACATGAGGTACTGGCCCCATACGTCCGGTGCTGCATCACGGATACCGTTGAAGACGGCAAAGCCCTCTTCCGTCTGGAAAGACCGGGCCGCTCCTGCATCATGGAGGGGAAGGGCCACCGGGTCGACGGCAACCCTGTCCGACCGCTCAAGATAACGGCGTCCATAGGAAAAGGTCGCGTACTTGTTGCGCGGTTCATCGGTCATCGTGAGGAGCCCTGCGGGAACCGGGCCCTCAGCAAGATGCACGAACACATAGGTACGAACCGTCGACATGGCGGGCTAGAAGTCCAACTCGTCGTCGCTGGCTGCGTGCGTGGTCTTGGGCAGACGCGAAAGATCCTCGCTGATCCCCGCCCGGTCGCTGTCGGGCGCGATCAGCCCGGCGAGCCGCTCGGTCATTCCTAAGACGTGGAGCGCGCTGGCGAGGACTGCCAGGCCGACTGTGGGATCGCCAGCCTCGAGACGCTGGAGCGTCTGGATGGATACGAGCATGCGTTCGGCCATCAGGCGTTGGGGGAGCTTCCGTCGACGACGCGCGAGCGAGATGTCCTTGCCCAGTCGCGCAATCGCGCGCTGGCTCTGGGGCGGCAGTCCGCTGGCAGCTCGTGAAGCACGTGGCATGAGCGATTAGATGACATATCATGCGAGATTATGCAAATAGACATGATATGTCATGCGATATGTGCTCGCAGGCAGAGCAAAATCGAACATCAATATGCCTGGAAATGCACCACCATCTCGCGTAATGGGCGGGAGAGGATCACAGGCGGGAGGAGAGGCTGCATCGGAGGACGGCAACTGCTTTGCGAAGGAGCCGAGAATGTCCGTCTGCATCCCTCCACATCATGTTTCTTCTCTCGAATATACAGCCCGCCGCATCTGCGAATCGCGCGGCGGTAAATGGTCGGGCACGAAGGGAATGGCCTGCTGTCCTGCACACAAGGACCGTATACCTTCGCTGGGCGTGAAGCTCGGCCGAAAGGCGATCCTCTTTCACTGCTTCGCGGGATGCGACCAACAGAGCGTGCTATCCGCTCTGGCACGCGAAGGTTTCGACGCGGCTATGCTCTTCTCCGGCTCTTCGGCTGCTGATCAGCTCGAGCCAGTGAAGGTGCGCAAACGCTCGGCAGCAGCGCTGCGGATCTGGCGCGATGCACAGCCACTGCGTGCCAGTCCGGCCAAGGCCTACCTTGAAAGCCGCGGTATCCTTGCAGCATCGTCGGCGCTTCGCTTTCATCCACGAGCGCCGCTCGGACCGAAAGGTCGAACCCGATTTCTTCCCGCTATGATTGCGGCGGTCAGCCTCGACGAGGGACCGATCGCGATCCACCGCACATTTTTGTCGACCGAGGCCTCAACCAAGGCTGCCTTCGACAAGCCGAAGCGCGCGCTCGGATCACTCGGTGAAGCTGCTGTCCGCCTCTTTGCTCCGGTTGTCGGCAAGCTCGGTCTTGCCGAGGGAATCGAAAGCGCGATCTCAGCCTACGCGCTCACAGGCATTCCTGTCTGGGCAACCTTGGGCAATGAGCGCTTCGGCCTAGTCAGCCTGCCCGAGAGCATTGCCGAACTTCATCTCTTCGTCGATCACGACGCTGGCGGCGAACTCGCCGCGTCGCGTGGCCTGAGAGCCTACAAATGCGAAGGACGGACGATCCAGGTTCGCAAGCCGTTGGCTCGCGAAACCGACTGGAACGATGAATTGACAGCGTGGCTGCGCCGCAAGGCGACGCGGTAGAGGAGAGAGAGCTTCTCGAATTCCTGATCCGGCAGAGGGCGTGTCCCGAAGCTCCCATCAGGAGGACGAATTGCCATGTTACATTTAGACCTGTTTCCCGCCAGCGGGCGGTCGCTATCAGGACCCCTTGCCTACGCCATCGGCACAAGGATTGCCGAACTTCTCGCCTCGGGACGTCATCCCTCCCGAGCCGATATTTCGGGCCTGTTCGCCGAGGAAACCGGTGTCATGGACTGGGGAAGTGACTGGACGATCGACGACTACAACAACGCGGTCGAAATCGGCGCTCTGCTCTGGCTTCGTGCCCATTCGTGCATCGACCTCACTACGCCTATCCATAAAGCGGAAGCGCGTTTCGACTGGCTTGAAGCGGCATTGCCACCCCGGCATGTTCGCAGCGAAGCCCAGATCGAGCTCCAGCAGTTCTCGACTCCGCCGGTCCTGGCCTGGTTGATGGCGAAGGCTGCCAACCTGTCTTCGCGGGACGCGGTGCTCGAACCATCCGCCGGTAACGGTGCCCTGATGGTCTGGGCAAGCATCCAAGGCGCGTCATTGCTGATCAACGAGATCGACACTGCAAGACGAGACAGCCTGAGCCACATCTTCCCAAGGGCCACTATAAGCGCGCATGATGGCGAACTGATCGCCGACCTGCATCGCGGCCCTGTTCCCTCGGTCGTACTGATGAACCCGCCGTTCGCTCGTAGCCAGGAGCGCGGCAAGGACGGCGATACCGCGCATCGCCACCTGCGCAGTGTGATCCGGGCCGCTGCCAATGGCGCGAGGATTGTCGCGATCATGCCCGAAGGCTTCGATGCTACTTTCTTCGCCAAAACACAGGTCGAAGCTTCACTGCTCCTCGATGTCCGGTTGCAACAGATGTTTCGCCGGACGGGTACTGGGATCGCTGTTCGCATAGTCGTCTTCGACAAAGTGCCGACTGCTTCCACGCCAGCGATCACTGGCGATACCTGTGATCTGATCGCGCTCCACGCGCTTGTCGCCAAGCTTTCGCCTCGTGAGCAGACATCCGCCAGCCTCCATCGCCTGCCTGTCGGCAGACCAGTGAGTCTCATTGGCAAGACTGCGGCACATCACATGCCAGTCCGGTCGGTGGCGCCGTTCGCAGCGACAGCAGTAGCTGCGGGGAGTGCGATCGAACTGGCCTATTCAGTCCTCGTCGATCCCGCGCCGGTTCCCGAACAGACAGGAATCTATCTCCCTTACCGGCCGAGCCGCATCGCGTTTGAAGACGCGCCGGTTCACCCCACTCCGCTCATGGAATCGGTCGCCATGGGTTCGGTCGCGGCGCCGCAGCCGGATGTTAGTCCGCGCCTTCCCGCAGGTTGGCAGGCAAATGGCCTTCTGTCCGAAGCGCAATGCGAGACGCTGGTCTACGCTGCCCAGGCGTTCGCGCGCGATCTCCCGGGTCAGTTCAAGGTCAGCCAGGAGGGCACCTCGCTGGAAGTGTCCGAAGATGGGCACGCCTACCGACAGGGCTTCTTCCTTGGCGACGGGACCGGAGCGGGTAAGGGACGGCAGATCGCAGCGGCTATCATGGACCGCTGGCTCGCAGGCGAGCGGCGTCATGTGTGGATCACGAAGAACGAAGCGCTGCTTGAAGATGCACGCCGCGATTGGGAAGCGCTTGGTGGGCTGCCGCTCGATCTCCAGCCGCTCTCGCGCTGGAAACTCGGCCATCCTGTAACGATGTCTGAAGGCATTCTCTTCGTCACCTATCCGACGCTGCGTTCGGGGCGCGCCGAAGATACGCGGCTTGACCAGATTCTTGCATGGGCGGGTGCGGATTTCGAGGGAGTGATCGCCTTTGACGAAGCCCACGCCATGGCCAATGCACTCGGGTCCTCCTCCACCCGCGGGAAGGTCAAAGGCTCCGAACAGGGCATGGCGGGTGTCAGGCTGCAGAACCATCTGCCGCGCGCCCGTGTGCTCTACGCGTCTGCCACCGGGGCATCGGACATCGCCAACCTCGGCTATACTTCTCGGCTCGGCCTCTGGGGACCCGAGGCCCCATTCCCGACCCACGAGGCGTTCATGACCGAAATCCGCGCCGGCGGCGTGGCGGCGATGGAACTCGTCGCCCGGGACCTGAAGGCCCAAGGACTCTATCTCGCCCGCGCGCTGTCCTTTACCGGGGTCGAGTACGAGATCCTCGAGCAGAAGCTGACCGAAGCGCAGGTGCGGATCTACGATGCCTATGCCGACGCCTGGGCGATCATTCACCGCAACCTCGAGGCTGCGCTCGAAGCAACCCGCGTGGTCGACGAGGACAGCGGCGATACACTCAATCGCAACGCCAAGGCTGCGGCGCTGTCGATCTTCGAAGGCACCAAGCAGCGCTTCTTTGCGCAGCTTCTGCTGTCGATGAAACTGCCGAGCCTGATCCCGGCCATGGAGCAGGCGCTTGGCGAGGATCATTCGGTTGTCGTGCAGCTTGTCTCGACCGCCGAGGCCATGCTCGACCGGCGCCTTGCCGACCTCTCCGACGAGGAACGCGAAGCGCTCGATATCGATCTCTCGCCGCGTGAATACGTCATCGACTATCTTGCGAAGAGCTTTCCGGTGCGCCTGATGCAGGTCTTCGCCGGCGAGGATGGCAATCTTCGCTCCGAGGCGATGAGCGACGATGAGGGCAATCCCGTTTTCTGCCCGCGCGCCATTGCCGTGCGCGATGCGCTGATCGAACAGCTCTGCGCGCTGCCGCCCATCGCAACAGCACTCGACGCGATCATCGGGCACTTCGGGACCGAGGCCGTCGCCGAGGTGACTGGCCGGACCCGCAGGCTGGTCCTGCGGCACGACGGTCAACAACGCCTCGAACGGCGTAGTCCCAGTGCCAATATCGCCGAAGCGCAAAGTTTCATGGAAGGGACCAAGCGCATCCTGGTCTTCTCGGATGCGGGCGGCACGGGGCGTTCCTACCATGCCGACCTTGGCTGCCGGAACCAGCAGCGCAGGGTCCATTTCCTGCTCGAGCCGGGCTGGCGCGCAGACAATGCCATCCAGGGGCTCGGTCGTACCAACCGCACCAATCAGGCCTCGGCGCCGCTGTTCCGGCCGGTGACCACCGACGTGAAGGGCGAACGCCGGTTCATTTCGACTATTGCGAGGAGGCTCGATGCATTGGGCGCGCTGACGCGCGGCCAGCGCCAGACCGGCGGACAGAACCTGTTCGACCCGGCTGACAATCTCGAAAGCGACTATGCACGCGACGCGCTCTGCCGCTGGTTTCAGCTGCTCTATGACGGCAAGCTCGAGGCCACGAGCTTCGGCAACTTCGCCCTGCGCACCGGCCTCCGGCTTGAAAATCCCGATGGCGGATTGACCGACAATCTCCCCACGATCCAGCGCTGGCTCAACCGCATCCTCGCGCTGCCGATCGCGCTGCAGAACGCGATCTTCGATGAATACCTTGGCCTCGTCGAAGCGCGGATCGAAGCCGCGCGCGAAGCCGGAACGCTCGACCAGGGTCTTGAGACCGTCAGGGTCGATCATTTCACAGTGCTGGCAGATGAACTCCTGCGCACCGATCCCGTGACCGGAGCAGAAACACGTCTCGTCTCGCTCGAAGTGACGAGGCACCTTCGGCCTCTGCGCTTGCAGCGCCTGGTGCGGATGCACGAGATTGGCAGCCCGCACGCGATACCGATGCGCAATGCGCGCTCGGGGAAGGTCGCACTGTCGGTTCCAGCCCGGCGTCTCATCGCCGACGACGGGGCCGTGATCGAACGTCGGCGCCTTCTGCGCCCGCTCAAGTCCGCGAACTGGACGCTCGAGGCACTCGCTGAAAGCCATTGGGAAGAAATTGACGTCACCGCATTCACGAGGGCCTGGCGTGCCGAGGAAGAGGAAGCGGCCAAGTCACCGGTGACCGAGCGGGTCCATCTCGCCACCGGGCTGCTGCTTCCGGTCTGGAAACGCCTGCCCGGTGATCATGTCCGGGTCACCCGGCTCGTCGCCGAGGACGGCCAGTCGATAATCGGGCGCGAAGTGCTTGATATCGATCTCGCCGCGATCGCAGAGACCTTCGCGCTGACTGGAGTTTCTGGTCCGACACCCGCGCAGATCGCCGCGCTGGTCATCGCAAGCGGCAAACCGCTGGGTTTGGCAAGCCACGATCCACTAACCGTGAAACGATCGTTGGTAGGCGGTGAACAGCGCCTTGAGCTCACCGGCTTCTCGCCCGATCGGCTCGACTGGTACAAGGGCAAGGGCTGCTTCACCGAGATCATCCGCTACCGCACGCGGCTGTTCGTGCCGGTGTCGAGAGCCTCGTCCGTCCTCCCTGCGCTTGCCGCCTGATCCCTCGGGATGACCCCGATCACAAGAATGAGAGGTGAGGGAGCCCTTTGGGCTTGTGGGCCTAGTGATCCTCACCTGCGCCTTCATTCCATCAGGAGAACACCTATGATCCAGTCCATTTCCTTGAAGAAGCTCGTCCCGAGCCCGCGCAACGTCCGCAAGTCGAGCGACGATCTTGCTAATCTCCAGCTGCGGGCGGACATCGCCGCGCGCGGCCTGCTGCAGAACCTCGTCGTGCGCAAAGCAAAGCGCGGCAAGTTCGAGGTGGAAGCCGGCGGGCGCCGCCTCGCCGCGCTGCAGGCGCTCGCCGAAGAAGGCACCTTGCCTGGAACGCACGAGGTCACCTGCCTTGTCATCGAAGGCGAGGAAAGCGAAGTGCGCGAAGCCAGCCTTGCCGAGAACTTCCAGCGTCTCGCGATGAACCCGGCCGACGAGGCACAGGCCTTTGCCTCCATCATCGAGGCAGGAGCTACCACTGAAGACGTGGCGCGCCGCTTCGGCCTCACTGTCCGGTTCGTCGAAGGACGCCTGCGTTTGGCAAGTCTCGCACCCTGCGTCGTCGAAGCACTCGCCGAGGGCACGATCACGCTCGACATGGCCAAGGCCTATGGCGCGATTTCCGATGTCGAGCGCCAGGCACATGTCTATGCCGAGTTGCAGGATGCCTGGTACCAGATCACGCCCGACACGATCCGCCGTATGGTGCTTGATGCCACGGTGCGCGGTTCCGATCCGCGAGCTGTGCTCGTCGGTCGCGATGCCTACCTCGCCGCAGGTGGCCGGATCGAGCGCGAACTGTTCGACGATGATGCCAGCGAGAGCTGGATCGATGTCGCGCTGCTCGAGGACCTTGCGCACAAGGCCATGGAGGAAGCGGCAGACAAAACCGCGCTTGAATACGGCCTTGCCTGGGTGCGGCCGACGCTTGGCAACTATGTCAGTCACGATCTCATCGAAGGTCTTGGTCGCTTGCCCTGCGAGCCTGCGCCCATGACCGAGCAGGAAGCGCAGGAACTCGGAGAACTCGAAGCCGATTACGACCGCGTTGCCGCCGTGCTCGAAGACGAAGACAGCGACGAAGATGAGATGGCCAAGGCCGAGAAGGAACTGGTCGTGATCGACCGCGCCATGCGCGCGCTCAATGATCGCCCGCCGGTACTCGCCGACGAATTGAAACCTGAGGCCGGCGCCTTCCTCGTTCTCTCGCGCGATGGCGAACCGACCTTGGTTCCTCAGTATTACACCGAGACCGAGGTCATTGCCGACGACGATGGCGCGATCGAGGCAGTCGAGGAGAGCGGTGGGGCAAGGTCCATGGGCAGTTCGCTCTCGCAGCGCCTACTCGACGAGCTTGCCATGCAGCGCCGCGACATCCTTGCAATCCATCTCGCCAACGATCCGGCGCTCGCGCTCGACTTCATGGTGTTCACGCTCGCCGATGCCGATGGGCACGATTGGCGCGCCAAGAAGGCGTCGACACTTGTCGGCTCGGCGGCGTCGGGCCCGGTTACCGGGTTTGAGGCCAAGGATGCACCAGCGAGTGCCGCGCTAGCCGAGTTCGCTGGCGCCCTCGATGAGAGCTGGCGCTCGGGGACAAGCGATGTTGAGCGGTTTGCGAAATTCCGGGCGCTTTCCGACGAGGCGCGCTCGGCCTGGCTTGGCCATGTCGTCTCGCGCACGCTGGTTGCCAGCCTTGCCTGCGAAGGCGAACGATCGGTGCCGATGCACGAGGCACTCGGCTCGCTCCTCGAAATCGAGACCGCGCATTGGTGGCGTCCCACGGCTGCGAACTACTTCGACCGCGTGGCCAAGGCTCGCACGCTCGAAGCGCTCGATGCTGCGGGCGGTCCCGAACTGGTCAGTCGCTATGCGGCCTCAAAGAAGACCGAACTGGCGAGCGCTGCCGAGCGCATCTTTTCGGGCAACTTCATCGGCGAGACCGAGGTCAAAAAACGGGCGCAGAGCTGGGTCCCTGAGATCATGCGTTTTGTCACTGCAGAAAAGCCGGTCGACGAAGAAGATGATAAAATTGCCATCAATGGGCCGGAAGACGCAATTGCCGAGCGAGCTGCCTGATCCCTCCTGACAGGTTCAGGTCAATCGGCGGGCGGTCCGTTCCTTCGGGGACGGGCCGCTCCTTTGCGCTTGCACGAAGAGCTAAACCTTGCCCGGCCACGCTGTATGCAGTTCATCGATAACGAAATCGTGCGCGTGCGCTTGTGAACCGTGTTTCGCCAAGTGCGGATGATCGGGCGAAAGATCGGGATGGGTATGCACTAACGACGAGGGATCGGATCGCGGCCAAATCCACAGCGCAAGCACAAATCCGAACCCGGCCAAGACAGCGAGCAGCAAGAAAGCGGGTGCCATCCCGAATCGCGCCCCAACCTGCCCTGCCACCGGATAGGCGATCAACCAACAGACATGGCTAAGCGCAAATTGTGCGGCAAATAGAGCCGGACGATCCGCTTCATCCGAAGACCGCTTCAGAAGCCGTCCGCCTGGCGTCACGCAGACCGAATAGGCAACTCCCATCGCCAACCAGCCGACAAGAAGCACGGACCAAAGAGCTGGGTTGCCGATACCAGGCAATGCCACTCCTAGCCCGGCCAGCGTCAGCGTCAGCAATCCGGCGCCCAGTATCATAACGTTACGATCGTTCGCCCGCTTCAGCAGTCTGGGAAGTGCCAATGCAGCAAGCATGGAGCCGCCGCCATAGGCCGCCAGCGCCAGTGCAACCTCGCCCTGCGTGCGGCCCATCTCTTTTACGAGCACGACAGTGTTGACTATCACCATGGCGCTGCCCGACGCGGCCGCCAGTGTCACTGCCAACAAACCGACCAGGCGCGGCGTATTGAGATAAATTCGCATGCCACGTGTAGTCTTGAGCCATATGCCTTCCACTTTCTTAGCCGCTGCTTTCCGATGGGGCAGCACGGTGGTCGTTACCAGCAGGGCTGACGCAATGAACCCGACCGACGTGCCCGCGAAGAGCCAGTGAAAATTGATGATGGCCAGCAACGCGGCCGCCAGCATCGGGCTCAACAGACTTTCAAGATCATAGGCCAGCCGCGAAAGCGACAGCGCTTGCGTATAATCCTCTTCGTCCGGGAGGATTTCGGGAATGGTCGCCTGAAAGGTTGGAGTGAATACCGCCGAGGCCGACTGTAGCACGAAGATAAGCACATAGATCTGCCACACGGCATCTACGAACGGGAGCACCAGCGCCACAGCCCCTCGGACAACGTCCATCGCCACGAGGAGGCTCTTGCGGGGCAACCGGTCAGCGTAAGCCCCGGCGATCGGTGCGATGCCGACGTAGGCTACCATCTTGATTGCCAGCGCCGTTCCCAGAACCGCGCCAGCGTCGGCCCCGGCAATATCGTAGGCAAGAAGTCCCAGTGCGACGGTTGCCAGACCCGTTCCGATAAGCGCGATCACCTGCGCGAAGAACAGATGCCGATATGTACGATTGGCGAGGACGGCGAGCATGGAGATATCTCTTTCACAAACCTACGCGGGTCAGACCACGCGCTTGATTTCGGTGTAATTTCCCTGAGTGCGCAGGGTTATCGTTACCGCTCCACCCGAACGGTTGCGCCAGAACCACCCATGACTCCCGTCGAAGGCGGCAACGAGCGTTCCCTGCTCGCCGCCCGAATTGCTGCCCTTTCCATAGCCATGGTAGGAAATGCCTGAAGCATCGGCATGGGTATCGAAATTGACCGCGCCGCCAGAAGCCGACCAGTCGTATTTCACGGTATTGTCTTTTGCCATGACCAGCTTGATTTCGGCCCCCTCGCCAGGAGCGAGAGTGAGTGTGGTGACATCCGAACTGGGCCCCGACGCGTCACTTGCCGTGCTGTCCGGGTTGCCTGCCAGTACTGTCTGCGGCGCTTCAGCCTCGGCAGACACTCTTGCCTCGTCGGCAGCCGCCTCAAGCGCGAGTTGCTGCTTGATTTCACCCATTTGCGTGAAACCAGCCACACGTCCAACGCCCGTTGGGTCGATGCCATATTCGCTGGGTAGAACTACGGTCACGAGAATGGCACCTGCGGCTATAGCGGCAATTGCGGTCGCGCGCAGAAGCTGCCCGTTGGTTGGCAGATCGTCGGTCGATGGTCGTTGTGAATTGAACATTGTATTGGTCTCCGTGGAAGGGGCTCAGCTGACGGTGAGGCCGGCGAGTTGGTAACCGACGAGAACGAAGCCCGCGGTCATGAGCAGGACGTTGGCAGCGAAGGCGTGACGCATGAAACTGCTGGTTCGGCGCCAGAAGCCCATGGCGATCAAGATGCCGCCTAGCGCGAGAAGTTGGCCAATCTCGACACCGATGTTGAAGGCGATGAGATTGGGGACCAATCCGTCTTTCGCGATCTGGAATTCGATGATCTTGGTTGCCAGACCGAAACCATGGAAAAAGCCGAACACGAGCGTCGCGATCTTGGTGTTCGGCTGAAACCCGAACCAGCGCTGGTAAGCGCCCAGATTATCGAGCGCCTTGTAGACGACCGACAGCCCGATGATCGCATCGATCACATAGGCGTTTGCGGAAATCCCCGTTAGTACGCCAAAAAGCAATGTCGTCGAATGGCCGATCGCGAACAGCGTCACATAAATGCCGATGTCCTTCATGCGATAAAGGAAGAAGATCACCCCAAACAGGAACAGCAAGTGATCGTATCCGGTCACCATGTGCTTCGCACCGAGGTAGATGAAGGGGAAAAACAGCACCCCGCTGCTTTCCTGTATGTAGCCCTTGTCGCCCTCAGCCACATTGTGTGCCCAGGCTTCGACGCCTGAGCACAGTAGCAGGACCATCAATGCGATGGCGATCAGGTAGCGCGACGGGATACCGCCTGGTTTAGGGATTGCCGATAAATTCATTCGTTTACTCCGATGGATGGTAAGCGCGTTCACAGGTCACGCTGTTGTGGGGGCCTCGCCAGGCGTTTCTTCAGCTGTCCTTTCGCCCCGGCCACGCACCACGCGGTAGAGCGCGGGCAGGACGAGGAGCGTGAGGATGGTCGAGGATACGATTCCGCCGATCACGACCGTTGCGAGCGGTCTCTGCACTTCCGAACCAAGGCCGACATTGAGGGCCATCGGGACAAACCCCAGGCTGGCAACCAGCGCTGTCATCAGCACCGGTCGAAGGCGCGCCAGTGCGCCCTCCCTGATCGCTTCGTCGAGCGGGCGACCTTCTTCCAACAATTGCTTGATGAAAGTCAGCATCACGAGGCCATTGAGCACGGCGACGCCCGAAAGTGCGATGAAGCCGACGCCGGCCGAGATCGAGAAGGGGATACCGCGAAGCAGCAAAGCCGCGATGCCGCCAGTCAGTGCCAGGGGAACGCCGGAAAATACCACCAGCGCGTCCTTTGCGGATCGGAACAGCGCCATCAGCAGGCCGAAGATCAACAACAAAGCGAGCGGAACAACGATCTGCAAACGCGTAGCAGCTGACTGGAGTTGTTCGAATGTGCCGCCATATTCGATCCAGTACCCCTCGGGCAGTTCGACCTGCGTAGCGACCCGTTCCTGCGCTTCCGCTATGAACGAACCCAGATCACGCTCGCGTACATTGGTGGTCACCACCGCACGGCGCTTGCCCGACTCCCGGCTGATCTGGTTCGGACCCTGGGTCCGTTCGATTGATGCTACTTCCGACAATGGAACCGATCCGCCACCCGGAAGCGGGATCGGTAGCCGTTCGAGAACCTGGGGATCCTCTCGCAGCTCCTCGGACAAACGCACAACGATGTCGAACCGTCTGTCACCCTCGAAGATCTGCCCCGCTTCGGCTCCGCCGATCGCGGTCGAGACGACCATCTGCACATCATCGACATTCAGGCCGAGCTGGGTCAGCTTGATGCGGTCCGGCACGACCTCGATGAACGGCAGTCCCGTAACCTGCTCGGTCTGGGCGTCCACCGATCCTTCGATGGCAGACACCACGCTTTCGATTTCCGCGGCCGTGGCGGCAAGCTGTTCGAGATCGTCGCCATACACCTTGATCGCGACGTCCGAGCGGACCCCGGCTATCAGTTCGTTGAACCGCATCTGGATCGGTTGGATGAACTCGTAGCGCGAGCCGGGAACCTGTTGGACCGCCTCGTTCATCTCCGCGACCAGTTGCGCCTTGGGCTTGCGCGGATCGGGCCATTCGCTGCGTGGTTTCATGATGATGAAGGTATCCGCGACCGAAGGCGGCACCGCATCCGTGGCCACATCGGCGGTGCCGATCTTGGCGAAGACGGTGTCGACTTCGGGAAACGTCTTGATCCGTTCCTCCAGTGCGCCTTGCATCGACACGGCCTGCGACAGGCTGGTGCCCGGAATGCGCAGCGCATGAAGAGCGATATCGCCTTCATCGAGGTTCGGGATGAATTCCGAACCCAGGCGGGTCGCTGCAAAACTGCTCAGAACCACCAGCCCTGTAGCAACCGCCAGCACAAGCTTGCGCTTGCGCATGGCAAAGTCGAGCATGGGAACATAGCGCGATTTGGCGGCGCGCATGACCCGGTTTTCCTTCTCCTCGACCCGGCCGGTTACGAAGGTCGCCACAGCGGCGGGAACGAAGGTCAGCGAAAGCAGAAGGGCTGCGGTCAGCGCGATCACGACCGTCAATGCCATGGGATGGAAAGTCTTGCCTTCCACACCTTCGAGCGCGAAAATTGGCACATAGACGATAGTGATAATAAGGATTCCGAACAGGCTCGGACGGATGACTTCTGCCGAGGCTGACGAGGCCAGTTTGAACCGTTCCTCCCGATTGAGCAGTCGGCCAAGCGAATGCTGTGCTTCTCCGAATCGCCGCAGGCAGTTCTCCACGATGATCACTGCGCCATCGACGATCAGGCCGAAGTCGAGTGCACCCAGGCTCATCAGATTGCCCGATATGTTGCTTTCGACCATGCCAGTGATCGTCATCAGGAAGGACAGCGGGATGACAGCGGCGGTGATCAGGGCCGCACGTATGTTGCCGAGCAGCAGAAACAGCACGACGATGACGAGCAGCGCTCCTTCGGCGAGGTTTTTCTCGACCGTCCAGACGGTTGCTTCGACCAGTTTGGATCGATCGTAGACCGTATTGGCTATGACGCCGCCGGGCAGCGAGCGGTTCACCTCCTCCATGCGCTCGGCAACCGCAACGCTCACGTCGCGCGCGTTTTCTCCTACGAGCATGTAGATCGTCCCGAGGACGACTTCCTGACCGTCCTTGGTTGCCGCGCCATCGCGGATTTCGGAGCCGATGCTGACATCGGCAACGTCCCCGATCCTCACCGGCACACCTTCGCGCCACGCGACGATGATCCCGGAAAGATCGCCTTGGTCTTCAGCCTGTCCGGGCACACGGATCAGATATTGCGATCCCGAACGCTCGACGTAACCGGCACCGACATTGGCGTTGTTGCTCTCAAGCGCCTCGATCACGTCCTCGACCGTGAGGCCGAAGCCTGCGAGCCGGGTGGGCACGGGTGCGACGACATATTGCTTGCGGTAGCCGCCCACCGAATTGACTTCGGTGACGCCTGGTACGTTGCGCAGCTGCGGCCTTACCACCCAGTCATGGAGGGTCCGCAAATCCTGCGGCGTGTAGCGTGAACCGTCCGCCTTGACTGCGCCCGGCTCGGCTTCGATGGTGTACATGAAGATTTCGCCAAGCCCGGTTGCGATCGGACCCAGCTCGGGTTCGACGGTTTCGGGCAGACTCGATCGGACACTCTGAAGCCGTTCGTTGACCAGCTGACGGGCGAAGAAGATATCGGTCCCGTCCTCGAAGACCACCGTGACCTGGCTCAGACCGTAGCGCGATACCGAGCGAGTATAGTCGAGCCCAGGCAGACCGGCGATCGCCGTCTCCACCGGGAAGGTGATCCGCTGTTCCGCTTCAAGCGGGGAAAAGCCGGGGGCCGAGGTGTTGATCTGCACCTGGACGTTGGTGATGTCGGGAACGGCATCGATCTTGAGCCGGCCGAAATTGTAGATGCCCAGCGCTGCCAGAAGAATGACGGCAGCGAGGACTGCGAAGCGCTGTCTGATCGACAGCTGGATGATCCGTTCAAGCATGTTCTGGCGCCCCTTAGTGATCGTGGCTCGCGCCCGACTTCTCGATGTCGGCCTTGATCACGTAGCTGTTCTCGGTTGCGTAGACCGTTCCAGGTTCGATCCCGCTGATGACCTCGGTCCATTCAGGGCCTTCCTGGCCCAGTTCGAGCATACGAACTTCGTAGGTTTCGCCGATCTTCGCGAAGACCACGCGGAAATCGCGGAACTGCTGGATCGCGTCGGTGCGCACCGCCAGCGGAACCGTCCGCTGATCGACCGACACAAGTCCGCGCACCGCCATGCCCGGGCGCCAGTACCCGTCCCGGTTGGGTAGCGGGGCCCTGGCTGTGACAGCCTGGTTGCTGACTTCGGCGAGCGGCAGGAAGTCGCGAAGGTTCGAGCCCTGTGACCGCTGTCCCTCAAGGCCGCGAATCTGGACCGATTGGCCCGGACGGACACGCTCGATGTCGCGTGGGAAAATCGGGAAAGTCGCGACGGTTCGCGATGGATCGGCAATAACGAACATGGGATCGCTATCGGCGATGTCGCCAACATTGGTGTTGCGCTCTGTGATTACACCGGAAATTGGTGCGTAGATCGAGTAGGTCTGAAGCGAGTAGCTGCTCTCCACCCGGGCTAGCAGCGCGCCTCTCGCAACGCGATCGCCGACATTGCGATGGACGGAAACGACAGGGCCCGGATACTTGGCGCCGACCTCTGCACTCCCTGAAGGATCGAGTTCGACCCGGCCGATGATCTCCACGGTTTCGCCGACCTGCTGCGGGCCGACCGTTGCGGTCTCGATCCCGGCGGCACGCGCTGCCTCATCCGCGATGGTGACGCGACCCTCGTAGGATTCGAAAGCCCATCTATGCGTTTCGTCGCCGACACTGGCCGCGACCACCACATCGAAGCTGTGTGGTTCGACAAGTACTCCCTGGCCGCGAAGAAAGTCCTCCTGCGGTTCGAAGTTGAAGGTCGTCTTTTCGCCGTCAAGACGCGTGATCATGACGCGTGCGCGAACCGTGTCGGGATCGATCGGCTCGCCGGCACGATAGGCGTAGAGCCGATATTCGGGCGGCACGCCGTCTTCGAACACGGTGACCTCGATCGCGAAATCACCGTCGCGGAGCATCCGGCCATTATGCGGGCCGCGCTCGTAATCGTCAGCGGCGGCCTCTACGCTTTCCGACGCTTCGGTTTCGTTGCCTGATTGGCCGCAGGCTACCAGCGGTGCGGCCAGCAGGGCAGCGATCAGTATGTTGATCTTGCGCATCTTAAATTCTCCCAACGAGGTCGGCGAAACGACCGGTCAACCGGTCGAGTTCGACTTTCGCCTGGTGATATTCGGAAACGGCATCGACGAAGCGGACGCGCGCGTCGTGCAGTGCAGACTGCGCGGTCGAGACGTCGAGAAAGGTGAAGCCGCCGCGATTGTAGCCTGCGCGAACTTCGCGCAGGGTCTGTTCAGCGCTTGGGATCACCCGACTTTGAATCGCCTCGGCTTCATGTCGGGCTTCCTCGACGCGCTCGGCGGCAAGAGCGACTTCGCGCTGACGCTGGAAGCGTTCCACCGCCAAATCTGCCTCCACCTGCCGCTGCTCGGCGGTCGCCCGATCGATATTCGCGCGGTTCAAGGCGCGATTGGGTAAGGGAAGCGAAAACCCTGCTACGACGGCAACATCACCTGAGCCAAATACTCGCGGGCCGGCGTAAACTGTGGGGTCGGTCCGGCTGTAGGCTTGCTGAAGGCGATAGTTGGCATTCGCCCGTTCGCGCCTCGCTTCGTACAGGGCGAGATCGATCGAGGGGAGCTCTCGCAGGTCGATGTCGGGCGTCTCCATTTCGAGAAATCCCTCGGTGACGACCGCAAGCTCTGCCGGGTCAACGCCTGTCAATAAACCGAGGCGAGCCTTGGCTGCGTCGAGGGCGTGATCTGCCAGCTCCAGATCGACCTCTGCCTCTGCCAGCTCGGTTCTCGCCCTGGTCCCCGCAAACAGAGGGTCGCGTGCACCGTCCACACGGCGCTGCACCTCGGATTGAAGCGCCGCCGCGATCTCCACCCGGCTGCGCGCGAGTTCCAGATCCAGCGCAGCCGCCTGCGTTTCGACGTAGAGCTCCTGCACCTGCCGGGCCAGGTCCAGACGACGGACCAGCGCCTCTGCCTGCGCAATACCAATCTCGCCCTCGGCGAGTTCGATCCTTGCCAGCCGCTTGCCGCCCCGCTCCAGCCTCTGGTTATAGGTTCCATCTATCTGGAACTCGTTGAACCCTGAGGTGCCGATGTTTTCGATCGAACCCTCGATCGTAGCGGCTGGCTTCGTATCAGCAGCAGCACGGGCTGCATTGAGCCCTTCTATTCTTGCTGCTGTCGCGGCGCCCTGCGGCGAGCTCGAGACCGATTGTTCAATGGCCTCTTCCAGGGTCAGCGACTGGGCCTGAGCCGCATTCGCCGACATGACCGTGACCGCCAGCAAGGCGGCACGCGAAATCGCGTTCATTTTGGAAACTCCTGAACTTCAAAACCTATTGCGCAGCCCGGGATTCCGGGCGCTAAGTTTGTAAGTTCAGGCTAGTGGTGGCTCTGTAAGGGGCGCGGTGTTTGTACCGACCAAGCCTGCTGCTTCGCCGGGCTGAAGCAGCGATCGCTCGGCTCGGTAGGAAGCGAACGGGGAAGCACTCTCGGGCAGACCAACGGATACATGACTGTGCGCGGACGCGTGGGGTACGGTTTCTCCGGAATTCGCAGTTTCCGCAGCTACGGAGTTGATCTCCATGGCTTCCTCAATGGGTGCGGGAGCATGGTGGGAACTGCCAGCGGCATGAGTGTGAGCCTGCTCCGCATGCGGCATCGCGCCCGAAAACCCCCCATGGGAGACGAGTATAATGGCAAGCAACAGGAAACCGAGCCATTGGCGCATAGCGAGCGCTGCTAGCGCAGCGTGGTGCGATGCGCAAGGTGGCAATGGCAAAGGCACCAGGAGATCCAGGATCGTACAGGGACGGCGCGACCAATTGAAGCCGACCTGCGTAAGTTGACCTGTCGAAATGGCTAGGAGTAAAAAGTAATTCCGCCATCTCTTCGGTAGAGAGGAGAGTGGGCTCTGACCTGATCGAACCGGGACAATCTCGTCTTGGCGTTCAGGAGAACTCCCATGCCAAAATACAAGCGCTCAGAAACATCGCAATCGCCTGCACAGCGCATCACCGCGGCCATCATCGAGAAGCTCGAACAGGGGACCAGGCCGTGGGTCAAGCCGTGGCGCGGTATGCCGGTCTCGCGTCCGCTTCGTGCCTGCGGAACGCCCTATCGCGGGATGAACACCTTCTGGCTGTGGATGGCCGCAGACGCCTGCGGCTATGCGTCGCCCTACTGGATGACCTATCGACAGTGTCAGAAACTCGGCGGGCAGGTTCGCAAGGGCGAGAAGTCGACGATCGCGATCTTCTACAAGACATACGAGAAGGCGGTCGAAGATCCCACCGGTGACGATAACACCGTAACCCGGCGTGTCCTGAAGGCCTATGCGGTCTTCAATTCCGATCAGTGCGACGGCCTCCCGCGAATGTATTATCCGAAACCGCTGCTTGCGCCCGTCGAACCGGAAGGACGGCAGGGACGGCTCGACCGCTTCTTCGATGCGGTCGGAGCAGACCTGCGCCACCACGGCAGCGAGGCCTACTACGAACCGGTTCGCGATCGGGTCACGATGCCACCCAGCGACCTCTTTGATGCTTATGAGCACTACTACGCAACGCTTGCCCACGAGCTGTCTCATTGGACAGGCCATTCCTCGCGCCTCGATCGCGATCTGAAGAACCGCTTCGGTACCGAAGCCTATGCCGCCGAAGAGCTCGTCGCCGAATTGTCCTCGGCAATTCTCGGTGCCGAGCTCGGTCTACCGGTTGCTCACCTGGACCATCATGCGAGCTATATCGCGTCCTGGCTGGAACTGCTGAAGTCCGATGACCGGGCGATTTTGACAGCCGCTGCGAAGGCCGAGGAGGCTGCAAGCCTGCTCCTGCGCCTGGGCGGTGTCGAAGAGCGGGAATCTGCCGAAGGCGACGCCGATCTCGAACAAGCTGCCTGAGGGAGAAAACCATGGGACGCTCTGTCAGCTAACAACCCCGAACTGCTGTTCTGCATTCGCTTTCCTGGGATTGCTCTAGCTTTGAGTGAATGCGGCCAGTCGAATTGCCTCGCCGACCGGTCCGCCGGGAGAGGCCCTGGGCCGGTCGGGGTCAGGCGCAACCTGAGTCCCGTCGGCCCGTGTGGCCCGCGCCAGCCTAGGGCCTCAGGTTTCCTGCTGCGCAGTGCGCCTCCCCCCTTGTCCCGGCCCTGATCGGGCTCCGGCGGATCGGCGACGAGGCAGTTAAATCGCGTCTCCGGTCCCTGGCTCAAAATCAGGAGACAAAACCATGTATGACAGCTTCGTTGAACAGCTTGCCGGCCTCGACTTGTCGGGCTTCAGCATCAAACCCGCGCCGTACAACAGCACCGACTTCCCTTGCGGCGATGCCATCGAGCAAACGCTGGCAGGCGTCTGGTCGGACCTATTTTCGATGTTCGCCGATACGGCCCTCGAGGCCGATGCGGAGGATATCGCCTGGGGCTTCGTCAATCTCTTCCATCGCGCAGCCAGCCGCAAGTCGTCCCAGATCGACCGGGCCAGCGATGAAATTCGCGCTTTGCTTGCTTGCGCCGATGGATCGGAAGTTCATTCGGGCAATCTGGAAGAGCAGATCGAGCGCGCGCAGGCGGCAGAGGCCAGCATGACCGCGTTCGAACAGATGCGGGAGACCGCGGCAGTCCTCTATCTCGACGAGATCGGAACTTCGTGGCGCCCGATGACGGGGTCCCGGTCGAATCACTCCTCCAATCTCACATCGGCAGTCGTCAATGCTCGCGATTTTCTCAGAAGCCGAGCCGAACGTCACCGTGCGGCCACTACGCCCGAAGGCACACCGATCGTCTTTGCCGGTGGCAGAAATTCCTTTGCCACTACCGAGGAGGCCAAAACCTTCGCCGCAAACGTCTGGGGAACGCTCGACAAGGTGCGCGATCAGGTCCCGGACATGTTCATCGCACATGGCGGTGACAGCAAGGGTGTCGACCGGCTCGCAGCGAGCTGGGCGGAACGCCACCATGTCCAGCAACTCGTGTTTTCTCTCGACAGAAGGCTTGGTGCCCGTGCCGGCTTCAAGCGTAACGACCAGATGCTCGGACTTGACCCCCGGTACGTAATTGCCTTCCCTGGAAATGGCGTGCTCGAGCGGCTTGTGATCGAAGCCAAGGCGCGGCGAATTACCGTCGTCGACAGGCGCCGCTCGACTACGAACATCTCGAAATCGGACGGGTAAATCCTTCGATCTCTGGCGCACCAGCAGTCATCCCGGCGCTGGTGCGCCGGCATGAGCGTTCGATGGTCGCGGTTTGATTAGCCTTTTCCAGGGATCAGCTTGTTCACGAAGAGTGTTATATAGTGATCAAGACCTTCTCCGTATCAATGACCAAGACTGCCTATGCAGCCTGGATTTCTTTTGCTAGGGGGCAGACCGAAATCATGACCTCCAGCTATCGCCGCCTTGTCCTGAACCCGTTTGTCATCCTGCTTCTGCTGGTCGCGATGGTGTTTGCGACTGCGGCGGATGCTGCTGCCTGTGGCGGGGAAGTGGCGCCAGAGAATGCGATTTCCTGGACAACCGCAGACGCGGGTCACGTCGCTTCCGCGCCGGATCAGGATCAGGACGATACTGGTGCTCCCGCCGAGCAACACGGAATGTGTGCTCATGGTCACTGTCATCACGGTGCCAGCTTTGCCGGTGAAGTCCAGAAGTACCAGCTTCCACATCCTGCTGTCATTCTCGCACCCTCGGCTCTCGTGGTTCTTGCTTCGGATGTGAGCAATAAAGTGAAACGCCCCCCTCGCGCCTGACGACCGTCATCGCGCTGCCTCGCGCAGCGCATCTCGGATCGTCAGCAGAGGAAATTCCCAGAAATGTCAGTCATTGGATGGCGAGGCGCCCTGATTGCAGGGGTCGCTCTCGCCGCAAGCGCCGCTCCCGCGGCTGCGCAGGAGCGAGAGCTTCTGACGCTCGAAGAAGCCTTGAATCGCACAGGCGTAACCGGCGAATCCGGTGAGACCGAGGCGAACCCGCGCATTGTCGGTCCGCGTGCGGATGCGGATGCCGCGCGTTCGCTCGTTGGTCAGGCGCGTCTGCGGCCCAACCCCGAGCTTTCGCTCGAGGTCGAGAATATCGCCGGCAGTGGTGCCTTCTCCGGGCTCAGCGCTTCCGAATACACGCTGGCTGTCGGGCAACGGATCGAGCTCGGTGGCAAGCGCGGGGCGCGGGTCGAGGCGGCTCAGGCTCAGGCACGACTGGCTGACCTGCAGGCAGATCTTGCCGGTGCCGAACTCGGGTTCCTTGTGCGCGATCGCTACGTCGCGGCGGCGGCTGCTTCCGCTCGTGTGGATCTCGCCCGCGATGTGGTCGAGCGAAACGAAGAGCTTGCCCGCATAGCCGGTGTGCTCGTCGAGGTCGGCCGAGAGCCCCCCCTCCGGGCTTTACGCGCCGAGGCCGCGCTGGCGGAAGCGCGAGCAGAGCTACAGGGGGCCGAGGCAGCCAGTCTGGCCGCGCGCACGGCGCTCGCGGCGCTCTGGTCGGGTGAAGGCGCGCCGCCGCTGGTTTCCAGCGATTTTCCCGATATCGATCCACCGGGTGCAGTGCTCGCCTCTGCAACAGGTCTCCAACTGCAAGTGGCTCGAGCCGAGAGCAGAGCTGCCGAAGCTGAAATCGACCGGGAGCGTAGTCTGCGTATTCCCGATCCGGTCGTTTCGGCAGGTGTGAGGCGCTTCGAGGAAAGCAACGACAACGCGTTTCTGGTCGGTGTCTCGATCCCGCTTCCGTTTTCCAATCGCAATCAGGGCAATATCGCCGCTGCCCAGGCAAGACTGCGTGCAGCCAGTGCCCGCGAAGCAGTAGCGCTCGCCGATTTCGAGCAGGCGGTGACCCGCTCCCGGGCGGAATATCTCGCTGCCGAAGCCCGCGTCGAAACCCTTTCCGCCACGTCGCTCCCCCAGGCCGAGGAGGCGCTGCGGCTCGTCCGCATCGGCTACCGCAATGGCCGCTTCCCACTGATCGAGGTGCTGAGCGCGGCCGAGGCGCGCGATGCCATTCGCGAGGCTTTGATTGCCGCGCAGGAAGACCAGGGACAGGCAGCCGCCGAGCTCATCAGGCTGGCCGCACAATGAGGAATATATCCATGAACCGCAGAAAACTGGCGATCATCGCCGGGATCGCCATTCTTGCTGCCGCGCTGCTGATTTTGCTCTGGCCCGACAGCGAAGCCGAGACCCACGCCGAGGGTGAGGAGCATGCCGAGGGCGAAGCGCACGCCGGAGAAGAAGGCGGCGAAACAGAGCAGCCTGAAGGACTGGTCCTGCTCAGTGACGAGCAGATCCGCACCGCGGAAATCGAACTTGCCACCGTCCGGACAGGCGCCGCGGTCGAGCTCGTCTTCCCCGCGACCGTTGCCGCCAGCCCGACCGCAAGCGCGCGTATCGATGCGCGTGCCTCGGGCGTCGTGCGCAGCATCGGCAAGACGCTGGGCGACTATGTTCGGGAGGGCGAAACCGTCGCGCGGATCGAAAGCGCCGATGCTTCGGCGCTCGCATCCCAGCTGAGTGCCGCCCGGGCTCGGGTAACCGAGCTTTCGTCTGCCTACGAACGCGAACGCCGTCTGTTCGAGGAGAATGTCACAGCACGGCAGGACCTCGAGGCTGCCCGCGCCAATCTCGACGTGGCCCGTTCCGAATTGAACCGGTCACAGGCTGCCGTCGCCGCAGCTGGCGTCAGCGGTGATGGCCGTTCGCTGGCGGTCACCAGTCCCCTGGCGGGCCGCGTGACGGCCGCGCCGATCGTGCTAGGCTCATTCGTCGATGCCGGCGAAGAGCTCTACCGCGTGGTCAATCCCAGTGCTCTTCAGGTCGAAGTCGCCTTGCCGTCCGAAGATGCTTCGCGCATCCAGCCGGGCGACGAAGCTGCGCTGATCGTCGGCGATGGCCGCGAGATCGGCGCGCGTGTGCGATCGGTGACGCCTTCGCTCGATCCGGAAAGCCGCAGTGCAACCGCCGTGCTGAATCTGACGCGACCGATACCCGGGCTCCAGCCCGGCGCTTTCCTCCAGGCGCGTATTCGTCCCTCGGGTGAAGTCGATCGCGACCGTATCGCGGTCCCCGAGGACGCCGTGCAAGTGCTCGAGGGACGCGATGTCGTCTTCGTGCGGACGCAGCGCGGGTTCCAGGCGCGCGAGGTGGAAACGGGCAGCCGTACGGCTGGAATGGTGACGATCCTGTCCGGTCTCCAGCCTGGCTGGCGCATCGCGACCGACAATGCCTTCCTGCTGAAGGCCGAAATCGAGAAGGAGGGTGCGACTCATGGCCATTGATCAGACCGCCGCTCCCGCAGCCGAGGACGCACACGAGGAAAGCCATCGCCACGGTCTTGTCGGGATAGTTCTCGATATTTCCGTGCGCTTTCGCTGGGCGATCATCGTCCTGACCGTATTCGCGGCAATTTACGGTGCATTCAATCTTGTGCGCCTACCGATCGATGCCGTTCCCGACATCACCAACACGCAGGTCCAGATCAACACCAGCGCGCCCGCGCTTTCGCCCTCGCAGGTGGAGACGCAGGTGACCTTTCCGATCGAGACCGGGCTCGCCGGGATCGAAGGGCTGGAAATGACCCGCTCGATCTCGCGCAATGGATTCAGCCAGGTGACCGCGATCTTTGAGGAAGGCACCGACCTCTATTTCGCGCGCCAGCAGGTCAACGAGCGGCTTTCCCCGATCGGCGCCTCGCTGCCCGAGGGCGCGGAGCCCACGATGGGCCCGATCTCCACCGGCCTTGGCGAAGTGCTGATGTACACGATCGAGTACGAGCATCCTGGCGGGCGGGGTGCGCCCACCGGCCGAAGTACAGGTTGGCAGGCCGATGGCAGCTTCATCACCGAACGTGGCGACCGCCTCGAAAGCGAAGTGGCCAAGGCGGCATATCTGCGCACCGTGCAGGACTGGGTCGTGGCGCCGCTGATGCGCTCGATCGATGGCGTCGCCGGGGTCGATTCGATCGGCGGCTACGAGAAGCAATTCCTCGTCCAGCCCGACCCGGCCCGCCTTACCGGCTATGGGCTGTCCTTCGATTCGCTGATCGATGCGCTCGAGGCCGCCAATCTCGCGGCCGGTGCCAATTTCGTTGACCGCGCTGACGAGGCTCTGCTGGTTCGGGTCGATGCCAGGCTAGGCAGCATCGCGGATATCGAGGAGGCGGTCGTCGCTACTCGCGAAGGCGTCCCCATTCGCATCGGCGACGTGGCAACAGTCGAAATCGGGGGCGATCTCCGGACTGGCGCGGCTTCTCTGAACGGCGAAGAAGCCGTGGTCGGCACGGTTCTGATGCGCGCCGGCGAAAACAGCAGAACGGTCGCGGCCGGCTCTGCCGAGCGGCTCGAGGAAGTTCGTGCGTCGCTTCCCGAAGGGATCGTCGCCGACATCGTCTACAACCGCTCTTCGCTCGTCGATGCGACGATCGCCACGGTCGAGAAGAACCTGCTCGAAGGCGCGTTGCTGGTCATTGCCGTGCTGTTCCTTCTGCTCGGCAACATCCGGGCCGCGATCATTACGGCGCTCGTTATCCCGATCTCGATGCTCATGGCGGCGATCGGAATGAACCGGCTCGGTGTCTCAGGCAATCTGATGAGCCTGGGGGCACTCGACTTCGGTCTGATCGTCGATGGCGCGGTCATCATCGTCGAGAACAGCGTCGCCCGTCTGGCGGCGCGGCAGCATCGTGAGGGGCGCCTGCTTACCTTGGGTGAGCGCCTGACTGAAACACGACTTGCGGCACAGGAGATGATCAAGCCTACCGTATACGGGCAGGCGATCATCTTCCTGGTTTTCGCGCCGCTGCTCACCTTTACCGGGGTGGAAGGCAAGACGTTCTCGCCCATGGCGATCACGATGATGCTCGCGCTCGCCTCGGCCTTCGTGCTGTCGCTGACCTTCGTGCCGGCGATGATCGCGGTCCTGCTCAACAAGAAGCTGACCGAGACGGAAGTGAAGCCGATCCGCTGGACCAAGGACCGCTATGGCCCCGCCTTGCGCAAGGCCATTGCGCGACCCTGGCCGGTAATCGGTGGCGGTGTTGGTGTGTTCGCGCTGGCGGTATTCATCTTCGGCTTCCTTGGCAGCGAGTTCACCCCGCAGCTCGATGAAACCGATATCGCGGTGCAATCGCTGCGGATTCCTTCCACCTCTCTCGAACGCTCGTTGTCGATGCAGCGACGCGTGGAAAACAGGCTGGAAGAGTTCCCGCAGGTGGAGCTGGTATTCTCGCGGACGGGCACCGCGGAGGTCGCCAGCGACCCGATGCCGCCCAACGCCTCGGATGCCTACGTCATTCTCAAACCCCGCGAGGAGTGGCCCGATCCGGATCTGTCGAAAGATGAGCTCGTTGCTCAGATGGAGGAAGGCCTCGGCGAGCTGGTCGGCAATCTCTACGAGTTCAGCCAGCCCATCGAACTGCGTTTCAACGAACTGATCGCGGGCGTGCGCGGCGATGTGGCAGTCAAGCTCTACGGGGACGACCTCACGGCACTGACCGAAGCAGCGGGCGATGTCGCGGGCGTCCTGCAGGGCGTCGAAGGCGCGGCGGACGTGAAGGTGCAGCAGGTGACGGGTTTCCCGACGCTCGACATCGCCTTCGATCGCCCGACCATCGCGCGTTATGGACTGACTGTCGAGGACGTGGCGCAATCGGTGGCCATCGCGCTCGGCGGAAGACCTGCGGGTCTGGTCTTCGAAGGCGATCGCAGGTTCGAGGTCATCGTTCGTCTGGAAGCTGCGGCGCGGGACGATTTCGACCAGCTCGGGGCGCTCCCGATCGTTCTCGAGAACGGCGTTACGGTACCGCTTCGAGCACTGGCCGATTTCCGCGTGGTTGATGGCCTCGCCGAAGTGCGTCGTGAACAGGGACGCAGGCTGGTGATCGTCTCGGCAAACGTGCGCGAACGCGATCTCGGCTCCTTCGTGGAAGAGGCTCAGGAAGGGGTCGCGGCACAGGTCGACATGCCGCCCGCCTCATTCATCCAATGGGGTGGGCAGTATCAGAACCTGCAGGCGGCTCAGGCACGGCTCGCAATCGTCGTGCCTGTCTGCTTTGCCCTGGTACTGCTCCTGCTGTTCATGGCGCTCGGCGGCTGGGTTCCGGCGCTGGCGGTGTTCAGTGCCATTCCGATGGCGCTCGCCGGCGGCATCTTCGCACTCGCGCTGAGGGACCTGCCTTTTTCGGTATCGGCGGCAGTGGGCTTCATCGCGCTTTCGGGCGTGGCGGTGCTCAACGGTCTGGTCATGATGACGGCGATCAAGCAGCGCCTTGAGAAGGGCATGGCTCTCGACGAGGCGATCGAGGATGGCGCTCTGGCGCGCATGCGCCCCGTGCTGATGACTGCGCTGGTCGCTTCGCTTGGCTTCGTGCCGATGGCGATCGCGACCGGCACCGGCTCCGAAGTGCAACGTCCGCTGGCCACCGTCGTCATCGGAGGGCTGATCACCGCAACCATTCTGACCCTGTTCGTCCTGCCTGCGATTGCGCGGCTCGTGCTGCATAGTTCCGACGATGAGCGCAGCTGGCGCGAAAAGTGGTGGGATCGCCTGCGCCGCAATGTCACGCGGGAGGAACGGGACGAATTGAGGGAGGTTACGTAAGGAAAGGCTTTCCAAAGAACCCGATTTATGAGGCTATCGTGCTGGAAATAGTAGAAGAGGACGGGCTGATCCGGGTCAAGGCCGGAGGAACCCTTGAAGGATCGGACTACGACCACTTCGTACCCCTGTTCGAGCGCATTGCTGCGCGAGAGCAGGGAGCGGTGCCGATGGTCATCGAGCTCGCTCCGGATTTCTCAGGCTGGGACCTCGGCGGCATCTGGCGCGACCTCCGGTTCGACGTGAAGCACAAGGAGCAGTTCGGCCGTATTGCGGTCATCGGCACAAGAGACTGGCACGAATGGGCTACGAAGCTGTCCGAAATTCTCTTCCCGCCGGCCGAGATGCGCTTTTTCGAGCCGGATGCCGGAGGACGCGCCGAACATTGGGCATGGACCGGCGTCGAAGGTGAAGCTCAATGAGCGAAACGAACCTTGACCTCGGCTCGGCCGAGAAGCGCCGGACCCTGTGGATCGTACTTTGGCTCAATATCGCCATTGCGGTCGGCTTCTTCGTTACCGGCGCAATCGGCGACTCCAACGCGCTGATCGCGAACGGACTGGACAATACGTCGGACGCCGTCGTCTACGGCCTGAGTCTCCTCGCACTCACCCGCTCGCGAGTATGGAAGCGCGGCGCGGCACGCGTTTCCGGTGTCATGCTGCTGATCTTTGCGGTCGGGGTGGTGCTCGATGCCGTTCGCCGGTTTCTCGAGGGATCGGAGCCTGCCGGCATAATGATGATGGCGATGGCTGCGGTGGCTGCGGTCGTGAACCTTCTCTCGCTCTACCTGCTCAAGAAGCTGAAGAACCGCGATGTGAACCTGCGCGCGGCTACCACTTTCAGTTTCAACGATTTCGTGGCTAACGGCGGCATCATTATTGCCGGCGTCATCGTGCTCTTCACCGGCGCCAACTGGCCAGACCTTGTGGTCGGCATCGCGGTTGCCTGCATTGCGCTCTATGGCGGTGTCGAGATTCTCCGCGATGCGCACATGGACATCCACGAGGAAAAGGGCACCGAACACCAGGGTTTCAGGAAAAAATGACAGCAGTCTGGGCAGCGGTCCTTCTCGCCGCCGTCTGGGCAGCGCACTGGGGCGCGGAACGGCTGTCCGGCCCGCTCAAGAAGCTTCGCAAGAAATGGGGCTTTTCGGTCGCCGCAGGCGGTTCCTTTCTGGGTATCGCTGCCGCCTCGCCAGAAATCGGCATCAACGTCACGAGTGCTGCGCGCGGCGTATCGGACATCGGATTGGGCGCAATGCTGGGTTCGAACGTTCTCGCCATTCCGCTCATGGTGGCTACCGCCTACTTTGCGACCCGCAAATCCGGCTTACAGGAAGCGGGAAAGAACCACGAGCAGCATCGGCGAAAGCATTACGTTGCGGTCGATAAGGAGGCCGTCACGGTTCAGGCGCTACCTTATCTCGCGATCGTTGCGGTCTTCGCTCTGCTGACGTTGCCCGCCCCGTGGCGGGGCTTGCAACCGATCGATGGCTGGCTGCTGCTGCTCGCGTACCTCGTCCAAGCTCTCGTGCGCGGCCGCGAAAAGGGCGAGGATGTCGATTGGAGCCGTAAGGAGCGGTGGATGGCGATCGCGGGCGTCAGCGCCCTGGCCGTCGGTGCCTATTTCACCGTGTTCTCCAGTGAGAAGATCATCGGCGCTCTCGGCATTCCCAACGTAGTTGGCGGCTTGTTCATCACCGCCACTGTTGCAGCCTTGCCGGAGGTCTTCGCAACCTGGAGCGTCGCCCGCTCCGGCCAGGTCACCGCGGCGAGCACCAGCGTAATTGGAGATCATGCGGTGACGATGACGCTCGCCTTCATACCGCTCACGATCATCGGTACGCCCATCGAGGATTTCCGGCTCTTTTGGGTCAGCCTCGCGTTCGTGGCGCTGATGCCGGTACTCTATGCAATGTTCATCCGCTTTTCGGGTGAGCGGGCGAGGGGATTTCATCGCTGGACGATTTTCGGCTTCGCAGCCGCCTACGCAGCGTTCGTCGCAGCGGTCGTCTTTTGGGTGCAGCCGTTCCAAGCTTCGGGAGGTGGGCCGTGAGCAGTGCACATGAGCAAGACGGTGACAGTTACGCCGGACATCTCATCACGGCGGAACGCCGGGTAATCGGTAGCCCGTCATCGCCGCGGGCAGCGGGACATCGCGCCGCCAGGGCGTTCGACGCGGATGCCTTTGCCTTTCTGCATCGGGCTGATTCGGTCAGGACCGCCGAGTGACCATCATCGACACCCTTTTTGCGACGCAAAGCCGGTCGCACACCTTACTCCTGTCGATGCTCGCTAGCGCCGGCTTGATAGTGGGCGCAGTATGGGTTGAGCGCGCCGCATCGGAATTGCGCCGATCTGACCTGCTCATGCCCGCCGTCTCGGGCGTTCTCTTTGCGCTCGTTGCAGTCACGATCATGCCATTTGTCGAGCGGACCGTCGACCAGTGGCTCATTCCCTTCCTGTATCTGGCCGGCGCGGCAGCTTCTCTTATCCTGTGCGCGGCAGCTCGAAATCTTGCACTTCGTCGCGCCAGGACTCCGAACAGGAGCACTGAGCCCACCGATCGCCAATCGGCTGTCGCCGAAAACTCCGTTTTCTCCATCGTCGACCTGCTTGGGTACGGCATGGCAATCGGCGTAGCAGCCGCCGCGTCGGCAACCATGGGCATAGCTCTGGCCACCGGCCTTGCTGCAGCAAATGTCCATGTATCCCGTCAGCTCAGCACCGGTCTTCTGGCGGCGAAGATGAGCCGGATGGACCGCGTTGCTTTGCAGCTTGGTCTCATCCTGGCACTCAACGGCTTCGCACTTCTCGCGTTCTGGACAGTGCACAGCTTCGGCACCAAGGGAACGCCAGAGCTTCTTGCGTTCTTCGGAGGATTTCTCCTTGCTGCGGCGGCCAGGATGCTGCTCTCTCACGGGCAGGCTATTGCCGCAGGACGAACGATATGGTCGGCTCTCGCCTTTCTCGGTGGTTTTGTCGCCGTCGCCCTGGTCGCAACAGCGCTTGGCGAGGTTCTGAACGCTGCTGGCATCCGGAGTTCGGGCTTCGAGCATCCAGTGGAGCAAGCGTCTGCCCAATCAAATATTCTTCAAGCGAGGGAATAGGAAAGCGACATGGGTCACTCCCACGATCACGGCGGCCATAGTCATGGCGAAGAGAACCTGAGCGATCGCCAGCTCATTTTCGCCGTGGCAATCAACGTTCTGCTGACGGTGGCGCAGATCATCGGCGGGATCCTGTCTGGCTCACTCGCGCTAATCGCGGATGCCTTGCACAATTTCAGTGATGCAGCGTCGCTTGGCCTTGCGTGGTTCGCACGCCGCATCGGACGTCGGCCCGCCGACAAGCTCATGACCTTCGGCTATGCCCAAGGGGAAGTTGTCGCAGCGCTCATCAACCTGACCACGCTGCTCATCATCGGCTTTTACCTGCTCGTGGAGGCCATCAACCGCTTCGCCGATCCGCAGCCTGTTGAGGGCTGGACCGTCATTGGCGTGGCGGGAATTGCCTTGGTGATCGATCTCGTCACCGCCTTCATTACTCATCGCGGCGCGAGCGACAGCATAAACATGAAGGCGGCGTTCCTTCACAACGTGTCTGACGCGATGGCTTCCGTTGGCGTGATCGCGGCAGGGGTTCTGATTCTCCTGTACGATTTCTACCTCGCGGACCTGATCATCACCGTGGTTATTGCCGGCTATGTGATCTGGCAGGGTCTGTCGCTGATGCCGAGGACGGTTCGCCTACTGATGGGAGCCGTGCCTGATGAGGTGGAGTTCGATCAGATCGTTCACGCCCTGCAGGAGCACGATGGGATCGCTGGGGTGCATCATGTTCATGTCTGGAACCTGGGCGAGCACCACCGCGCTCTGGAAGTACATCTCACTCCCTCGACATCCTCACTTCAGGCGTTCGAGAGGCTCAAACAACCGATAAGGGATATGCTGCTGGAAAAGTTCGGCATCGCTCACGCAACCCTCGAGGCATGCCTCGCGACCGAATGTGACGATCAGCTGATACCGACGCATCCTCCGGCTAGCGACCCCGATCACTGATCCACCGCGCAAGCAACACGCCGAGGGCAGTGGTCGCGCTGCAATCCTATCGCACCGGCAGACGGGCAGCACGTGTCACGATTTATATTCTGCTGGCAGCAACAGGCCTGACGCTCCTGGCTTTGTCCTGGCCTCTTCTGGAGCCGGTGATCTTGGCGCAGCTTTAGGCCTGGTTCGCCCCGCCTGACGCCAGCATCTTGGCGGCGATCGGCGAGGTGATCATCTGGATAACGGCGAAGAAGGCCGCCGGGACTGCGATCTCAGCTGGCAGACCGGACGCTGCCACGAACGCCGCAGCAATGCTGAACTCCTTTTTGCTGACGGTGAAGAGGTAGGCGATCACCTCTTCGCGGTCCGCGGCAAAGACCTTCGCGATCGAACCCACCGCATATCCAATGAGATTAAGCAGCAGGGCGGCAAGAGCGATGACCACGGCGAACCAGCCGTATCCTAGAATGGTGTCGGCGTTGGGGCTGACGACCGCCAGCAGCAACAGCAGGTAGAATATCGAACCGATTGCCGGATAGGCGCTGTCGTGGCGGCTGACGGCTGCCGCGAAGCGCGTGCGCAGGAATACACCGACCATGGTCGGAACCAGCACGACGAGGATCAGCTCGAGCACGACCGCCCCCACCGGAACCTGGAGCTCGATGCCGGTGAGGAGCAGAAAGAGAAACGGAACGATGAACGGCGAAAGGGCAGTGTTCACCGCGTTCAGCACTGCGGCCAGCGCGACGTTACCTTTCGCCAGCAGGACCAGCAGCGGTGCCGAAACGTCCGTCGGTAGTGTGCCGACCAGTGTCTGCCCCGCTGCCAGGTGCCCCGAGCCAAAGAACACACGGCCAATGAGCCACCCGGCGAGCGACATCGGACCATAGACCAGCCCGAGAGCCCAGAGTTGCCGGTCCGGCTTGCGAAGCACCAGCTTCACTGCATGGGCATCGAAGGTGAGGCTGATGACCAGCATGAGCGCAGCCAGAAGCGGCCCGATGCTCCCTGAGAGGGCGACGCCGACCGACGGAACGAACAGACCGAAAACGGCTGCAAGAACGGCGAGCAGCAGGAGATTGTTCTCTACAAGGGCAAGCAACTTCTGGATTCAATGTCCTAAAATTGAGCGGGTCGTATACCGTCAGCCAGTACAGTGCTGGCCCGACCTGCGTTCATTTCAGGCAAATGCGAGCGCGACCAGCACAGGTTGGTAATCTGCGCGCAAAAATCAGAAAGCTGTCAGAGGCGGAAGCTCGCCGCAGGTGATCGAGTTCGTCGGTTCGGTCGCAGCCGATGTCAACCGAGGCCGGACGAGCTCCTCGTGATCACCATCTTTTCCGGGCTCATATCGGCCATTGTATATCCGATACCGCCTGTTCCGAGACCGGAGTGCCGTCGACCTGCGAAGGGCATCCAGTCGACCCGGAAGGCGGTATGGTCGTTGACCAGCACTGTGGAGCCCGACAGGCGCTCGACGCAATAATCGGCAATGTGCTGTCGCTCGGTAAATACGGCGGCCTGAAAAGAATAAGGCAGCTCGTTCGCCTGGCCAATGGCTGCATCGATGCTGTCGTATCCGTAGACGCACACAACGGGTCCGAACACCTCCTCTCGCGAGACCTTGGCGTCGCGAGGCGGATCGATCAGAACGGTGGGATCATAAAGCGTCGGGCCGATGCGCTTGCCACCTGCGGCTAGCTCGGCGCCGCTCTCGACGGCGGCAGCGACCCAGGCTTCGACCCGGTCGACCTCGGCAGGGCGGATGAGAGGACCGCACTGAGTTTCCTCTTTGGTCGGGTCTCCCACCCTCAGTGCCTTTGCGCCCGCAGCGAGCGCGGCAGCGAAGTCCGGCAGTTCGGCACGCGGAACGAACACCCGCTGGACCGATACGCAGACCTGACCGGAATGATAAAACCCCCCTTTCAGGAGCGACGGAATGACGTTTTCGCGTGGTATATTCTCATCGACGATGACCGGGGCCGCGCCCCCATGTTCCAGCGCCACACGTGTACCGGGTGCGAGCCTCGAACGGAGCATCCAGCCTACCTTGGCTGAGCCGATGAAGGAGAAGAACGCCGTTCGCGGATCCGTGACCATTTGTTCGGCGACATCGTCCGTGCAGGGCACGAAGCGGCACCAGCGTTCGTCCAGGCCTGCCTCGTACAGGATTTCCACGAAACTCTTGCAGGACAACGGAGTATCCTTGGCCGGTTTCACCAGAACGGGACATCCCGTCGCGACAGCGGGGCCAACCTGATGGGCGATCAGATTAAGGGGATGGTTGAACGCCGAAATCGCGACCACCGGCCCGATCGGCTCCCGAAAGGTGTAGGCTGTTCGGCCTGCGCCCGCCTCGGTCAGCTCCATCGGAATCTGGCGTCCGCCGCTCGCGAACAGTTCATGCACGCAGAGTTCGACGCTCTGAACGGCGCGGCTCGTTTCCGCACGGGCGTCGACAAGCGGTTTTCCGCCCTCGCGCGCGATCTGCATTGCGAGGCTCTCTGCACGCTCGTGCATGAGCGAGCTCGCACGCTGCAAGATGGCAATCCGCTCGTGAACCGGAATCCAGGCCTGCCGGTCTTCGTGCAACGTACGCGCCTCGTCCAGCCAGCGGTCGGTCTTCGACCAGTCGACCAGGTCCACGCTGCCGATGCACTTCTGGTCGTAAGGATTGAGGACCTGCCAGGTCATTGGGGGCACTCCATCGCGCTCAGCTCTTCGATCAGAACTTTTCGGTTCTCCGAATAATCTACCGGCAGATCCACGAGGTGAACGCCGCCGCTTTCGAATGCGTCGTTCAAGGTCGGAAGCAGCGCTTGGCTGCTGTCGATCCGGTGGCCCGTGGCGCCATAACTTTTCGCGTAGGTGACGAAGTCAGGGTTGGCGAAACTCAGGCCGTAATCGGGAAAGCCTAGCTGTTCCTGCTTCCACCGGATCATCCCGTAAGCGGCATCGTTGAGAATGAGCACAACCAGATTGAGGCCAAGCCGGACCGCGGTTTCCACTTCCTGCGAATTCATCATGAACCCGCCATCGCCGCAAACGGCCAGCACACGGCGTTCTGGAGAGAGCATCGCCGCCATCATGGCCGAGGGTAGCCCGGCCCCCATCGTCGCCAGTGCGTTGTCGACCAGAATGGTGTTGGGCTCATGCGCGATGTAATTGCGGGCGAACCAGATTTTGTAGATACCATTATCGAGCGCCACGATGTCGTCCCGCCCCATGACCTGGCGCACATCGGCGACAACGCGCTGGGGTATGACCGGGAATCTTGCATCGTCACTGCCGCGACGGATATGCGCGGCGATTTCTTCGTGCACACCGGCATAGGCTGTCAGGTCGCACGGCCGCTTCCCGCGAAGCCGCTCTCCCAGACGTTCCACCGACCCGGCAATATCGCCGATAACCTCCAGCTGCGGAAAATAGACCTGATCGACCTCGGCGGCCTTGTAATTGATGTGGATGACGGTTTGCCCGCGGGGCTCCATGAAGAAGGGTGGCTTTTCGACAACGTCATGACCGATATTGACGATCAGATCGGCGCGCTCGATGGCGCAATGAACATAGTCGTCGGAGGACAGCGCCGCGGTGCCGAGATAGAGCGGACTCGCTTCGTCGAGCACCCCCTTGCCCATCTGGGTATCGAAGAACGGAAACTGGGTATCGTCAACGAACTTGCGGAGCGCTTTGCATGCACTGCGCCGGTTGGCTCCGGCTCCAACCAGCAGGAGCGGGCGTTCGGCGGCAACGATCCGCTCGGCCGCTTCATCGAGCGCGGCATCGCCCGCCACGGCATAGTGTCGCGGGTGAGGCGCGACGACGGGTTCCGACGTTTTTTCCTCCGCGATATCCTCGGGCAACTCCAGCAGTACTGCGCCGGGTCGTTCTTCCTGCGCCCTTCGGAAACCCTCGCGAATTAAGGACGGAATGCGATTACCGTTCACGATCTGCTTTGCCATTTTGCACAAAGGGGTGAAGAGCGCGACCACATCGACGATCTGAAACTGGGCCTGCTTCGAGACCTTGATGGGCTTCTGGCCGGTGATGATGACGAGCGGGAAAGCGCCCAGCGCAGCGTAGGCGGCCGGCGTTGTAAGGTTGGTTGCCCCCGGTCCCAGCGTCGCCAGACAGACGCCAGGTTTTCCGGTGAGGCGACCATATGTCGCTGCCATGAAACCGGCTCCCTGTTCATGGCGGGTGACGATCAATCTGATCGAAGATGTGCGAAGCGATTCAAGCAAATCCAGATTCTCCTCACCGGGCACGGCAAAGATGTATTCGACCCCTTCGGCTTCCAGGGCGGCGACCAGGAGATCCGATGCTTTCATCTGCAAAAACTTTCCTTGATTTTTCCGCTTATAGGCCTGCTGCAATTGCCTTCCGGTAGTTGACTTGATTGAGCAACAGCTACGAGGCCCCTTCACCAACTGCTGGAGAAGCCGCCATCAGTCGTCCGAGTCGATACTAACGGTGCCATCGGATGACCGTTCCGCTAACGCCACCGGACCGCTGCTTCAGCTCACGAAGCGCGGCAACCGGTCTGATTTCGCCGATGCGGGGCAGATCGCCTCCACCAATGGTCAGCGCGCAGCCCGAATTCTAGACCATTCGAACCCGCTTCCTTGATAGGGTGCAACGACCGTCAAGGCTTGGATGCATGGTAAGAGAGATCATCAAGCGCCCCGATATGGTAATTTCGGGCCGGAAAGCGTCAGCAGTCTAAGGAGGCTGAACAAAAATGCCCGGCCGCGAAATCGCTGGGTGAAGCAGACTGGTCCTTGCTCAATGGGACGGGGCGTCCGCGATGGCACCGATGACCTGGCAATCGGCCATTCGGCCTCCTTCGCAGTTAGCGGCCACCCGTTCCAGCTCCCACCGCATCAGCATCAGGCGAGACAACCTCGCTTCTACAGCCAGGAGATGACGGCGTGCGATCCCAGCCGCCGCTCCGCAATCGAGGTCCGGATGCTCCGAGAGAGCAATCAGTGACTTCAGCTCCTCCGTTGAAAAACCCAGATCCCGTCCGTTTCGTATGAAACTCAGGCGCTTTACATCCGCTTCACTATAGGTGCGGCGGCCGGAATCGGTACGCGCCGCCTTCGGCATCAAGGCGATGTCCTCGTAAAAGCGGATGGTGTTGACCTTGACGCCAGTGCGCCTCGCCAACTCGCCGATCATCAGCATCGCCATAGGTCTTGATCCTCCAGTGACTGGAGGATGTATTCAATGACTTCTCAAGTCAAATCATCAGGAGAGCGGAATGAACTCGACGAACTTCACGCCGGCACTGGGCCGGCCGGAAATGACAGGTGCATACGATCTCGCGATCAGGCTCCTCACGCGCGAAAAGACATGGCGCGCAGCCCTGCTCGAACAGCTCGCTCCATGCAGCGACGATGTGATCCTTGACGTCGGGTGCGGCACCGGGACATTCGCCTTGCTCATCAAGGAGGCGGTGCCGAGCGCACGAGTTGTCGGACTGGATCCGGATCCCGAGGTGCTCAAGATCGCCGCCGCCAAGGCAGGTGCCGCGGGCATCGAGATCGAGTGGCGACAGGCATTCGCGCATGACGCGGATCGATATGGCGTTCTTTTCACAAAAGCCGTCTCGAGCCTCGTCTTCCATCAGGTACCAATGGAAGAAAAGAGACGCGGGATCGCAGCCATGATCGGTGCGGTAAGGTCCGGCGGCGAAGTGCATGTCGCGGACTATGCGCGACAGCGCTCAACACTCATGCGCGCATTGTTCGGCTTGGTGCAGCGTCTGGACGGGTATGAGAATACAGAACCGAACGCTCGCGGAGCATTGGAAGCGATCCTCGCCGATTTCGAGCCTGACAGCGCTCGCCCGCGCGGGGTCGTTTGCACGCCGACGGGGGAGATTAGCCTGTTCCGCCTTAAAGTAGCACCAGCGTAGAAAAACAGACTTGCTCCTCCAGTAACTGGAGGTTCTAGAGAGGCGTTATGACAGAATCGACAGAAGATACCGGCTGCGGCTGCCACGGTGACACCGATAGAGCTGCCGTCGATCCCGCATATCGCCGCGCGCTCTGGATCGTGGTCATCCTCAACGTCGGGTTCGGAGTGATCGAGCTGTTCGGTGGCTTCATTGCTGACAGCCAGGCGCTGAAGGCGGATTCGCTCGATTTCCTGGGCGACGGGTCGATCACCTTTATCGGGCTGCTCGCGCTGGCATGGGCCGCGTCCACTCGCGCGAAGGTCGCGCTCACCCAGGGGCTATTCCTCGCTTTGCTCGGTGTGTGGGTGCTCGGGATGGCGGCATGGCGCGCGATGAACGCCATGCCGCCCGACGCGGAGCTGATGGGGGGCATCGGGATCGCGGCTCTGGCTGTAAACGTCACGGCTGCTCTCGTCCTGGCCCGCTTTCGGGCCAGCGGCGATGCCCAGGCGCGGGCAATTTGGCTGTTCTCGCGCAACGATGCGATCAACAATGTCGCGGTCGTCTTAGCCGCCGGCCTGGTCTACTGGCTGCAGAGCGCTTGGCCGGATCTCGTCGTCGCAGCCATCATCGCCATCGTCTTTCTTCACTCGGCCTGGGAGATCATCCGTGGCGCCAGGCGGGAGCTTGCGGAGGAACGTTGATGCGCAGAAGACACTTCGCGCCGGAGCCTGACCTTGCGGCTCGTCAGCGCTGCGACACGTGCAACGAGCATGTATTGCGTACCAACAACCATGCGAAATTGACAATTATAAGCCGCCGATAGCGACCGCGCCCGGGACTTTGGCGAACAGCTCGCATGCCGAGCCGCGCCGCCTGGACCGCAGCTGCGTGACCTTGGCCCCGGCCGCCCTTTTCGCAATTGATTATCAGTCGCATCCTTAATAAGAGCCTTCCATGTCCGATCGCAGTTTGCCTTCCTGGGGCCGCAATGGCCGAGTGCTTGTCCTCATCGTTGTTCTCCTCCTAAGCGTTGTGGCTTCTGGTGCAGCGCGCGCTGGCGCACCGGGAGTCGCGACTACTTGGCGAATGCTTGACTATGTGGCTGTCGACTACGGCGCAGCGGTTACCGACGGTAAGGTGTCCAACCAGTTCGAATACGACGAGATGATCGAGTTCTCTGCGTCGGTCGCCGAGCGGATCGGCAGCCTTCCGGCCAGTCGGAACAAGAGCATTCTCCAAGAACGCGCAAGAGAATTGAGGGAGGCCATTGCGGCCAAGCGGCCGGCCGGTGAAGTCGCACAACTGGCGCGCAGCCTTGCCGCCGCCCTGCTCGCGGAACACCCGGTGCCGCTCGCCCCCAGCGAGGCGCCTGACCTGACCCGGGCAACGGCCTTGTTCGCCCAGAACTGCGCCTCGTGCCACGGAGCAGCTGGCAAATCTCCGCCGTCGCAGCTTATGAACATCGATCCGCCGCCGATCGACTTCACCGATAAGGATCGCGCGCGGGAGCGCAGTGCGTTCGGACTCTACCAGGTCATCACGCAGGGTCTTGAAGGCACGACCATGCCGAGCTTTGCTGCCCTCCCGGATCAAGATCGATGGGCGCTGGCTCTATACGCTGGCGGCATAGCCTTCCCGCACGAAGCAGAAGGCCAGCGCCTCTGGGAGGAGAACGCCGAGATCCGCCGTCTCGTACCTGATCTCGAAGCGCTGGTCGCCTTGACACCAGCGGCGTTGGCGCAGCAGATCGGGGATGACCGGGCATTTGCTGTCATGGCTTACTTGCGAGCCAATCCGCAGATCGTAGCAACCGCCGAAGGCTCGGGGTCACTGGATTTTGTGCGTAACAAACTGCGCGAAAGCCTTGCAGCGTACGAGCGGGGGGACCGCGGGCGAGCCAACGAACTTGCCCTTTCCGCCTATCTCGATGGGTTCGAACCGCTTGAGGCGGTTCTATCCACACGGGACGGAAATCTGATGATGCAGGTTGAGCAAGCGCTTAGCGGCTTTCGCGCGAGCATCAACTCGGGTGTTCGGCCGGCGGACCTACGCAGCGAGCTTATGGAGATGGATCCACTGCTGGACCGGGCGGAGACCGCCTTGTCGCCCGAAGCGGCGACAGACATTTCGACGTTCCTCGGTGCCTTCACGATCCTGCTGCGCGAGGGGCTCGAGGCGCTACTGGTGGTGATAGCGATGATTGCGTTTGTCCGGAAGTCGGAGCGAACCGAGGTCATGCCCTACGTCCACGGTGGGTGGATTGCTGCCCTGCTCGCCGGTGTGGTCACCTGGGCCGCTGCGACCTACTTCGTGACCATAAGCGGCGCCAATCGCGAGCTTACCGAAGGATTTGGCGCGCTACTGGCGGCTGTGGTGCTCGTCTCGGTCGGCATCTGGATGCACGGGAAAAGCCACGCCGACGAGTGGCGGCGGTACATCCAGGAAAAGATGGGCAGGGCTCTTTCACGCCGCTCTGCCTGGTTCCTGTTCGGTCTTGCGTTCGTGGTTGTCTACCGCGAGGTGTTCGAGACGATCCTGTTCTACGCGGCCTTGTGGAATCCTCAGAACAGCGGGACCATTCTTGCCGGTGCGCTGTCGGCACTCGTCGTCCTCGCGGTCCTCGCCTGGATCATGCTCCGATACAGCCGGAAACTCCCAATTACCCAGTTCTTCAGGTACAGTGCGTGGCTCATCGCAGTCCTTGCCGTTGTGCTGGCCGGCAAAGGTATCGGTGCGCTTCAAGAAGCGGGGGTCCTGAGCCTAACGTTCATCGAGGGTCTCCCCCGGTTCGACTTGATCGGATTCTATCCTGCCGTCGAGCCGATTACTGCGCAGGCGATTACCGCAGCGATATTGTTCTTCGGGTTCCGGAGCAGCGCAGGCCAGCGAGAATCCGCCGTGATGCAAGCCTAGTCAAGAAGCTGAGATGGCGACGCTCGGTACAGGGTCGCGAGCTTGGCCATTGCTATTCTGTGCGCGCAGGCTCGTCGCCTGAATGGTCGCTTTTGGATCGACGCCGCGTCACGACGTATCACCTATGTTCAGACGTGCAGCAGTCGTGGATTGGCGCATTACAAAAGAAGGAGCAAAACGGCGCCGGGTCCTAAGTCCAGCCTGAGCAGGACGAGGATCGCTCCTCTCATAGGGGGTGAGCTGCGGCATTTTCCACGTGAATGCGATGAGCAGTCCGAATATGGCCCGCCAAAGAGCGGGATTCGCCGCGCCAGATCATGCGCTTCGTGCCTAGGATACTGCGGTTCAGAGCTGGTGTCTCCTCTCCAGGTGTTCTGACGAGTTCGCGAAAGTTCGATCCACGATCTCTAGGCTGTTTCTACAGACATCTTACACGACGAACCGATCCCAGCTCCCGTAATGCTCGTGGCTCCGGCGCCCTCTCGGCAGGCTCAAGCCTATCAGCAATGCTCCGAGCACAGAACCAACGATGCCGCCCGTGATGCCGGTGCCGCCATCCATCAGCCAGGGAGCGGCGATCAGCCACAGGCCAAACGCTGCGTTCAGAAAACGAAGCGGTCTCGCGACTTCCGCCATCGCTATCACGGCGACCGTGACGACAAGCGCCCCCACCAGATGATCGCTGTCGGCGAGAGGTGGTTCTGTGCCGAGAACGAGCCTTGAAAACATGAGGAAGACGCCGATCATCACGTTGACAGCCAAAGTCTACGGGATAGTGGCGCCGCGCGCGGCAGAGCCGGCGAGCGGTACATCGAAGCCAGGATGGGTGTCCTTGCCACCGCCCGGCAGCGCATCGCCGCGGAAGAAGGAGCGCCAGAACGGTCGCCCTCGCCGCGTGTTCAGAACGAGGAGTTGGCCCATCGCGACCAGCACGTCGAGCGAATAGGGGATCATGATCAGCATCGCATGATTCCCACCACGCTTGTCTAGGGATTGCCCCGGTTTGCAGAACTCGGGCTCTATTCTTCGGTCGAAACCGTTGCAGCTCAGCTCGTGGCCCTGCTCATGCCTGTGATTCGGATTTCGTGCAGGCCCCCGTCCGCGTGGACGTGGGTCGACAGAATCTGCACACTAGCGATCATTGGCTCAGGTGCTCCTTCCTAACTGGGTCCGACACCCATTCTGCGCGCAAGCCACAAGGTCGCGGAAGGAACGATAATCCACATTATGATGGGGACCAGACCGATGCCGGTTCCAGGTAACAGCGGCATCAGAGAGCTGTATGTCCACCCCCAGTCGGCTCCCACAGCCAGAAGTTCGACGGCAGAGGTAATGCCCAAGCCGATGGCTAGGTAGACGAGAAAGCGAGAGATCGGCCATTTTACGATCCAGGGCGTTCGACCGTTTCCCAACGAGGCGCCCAAATAGGCAGTTACCATGATCCCGGCGTCGCCGAACGAGGCGAGTCCACATCGATAGGCTGCTTCCGCGGGACTGAGCTCCCCGGTGCCGTAGAACGGTAGCTGGAGCATCTCCCAAGCAAAGGCGATCAACGCCCCAAAAATCGCGATCCACAGGGCGGGATGCGCACCGAGCCAGATACGACGATCCTCTCCATACGAAGTCTGGTCTGAGTTCATTGTCGTCCGTTCAGCACTTTGTATCTCATCTGCTTGGTCGCCTCTGTGTCATGTTTCGAAGCGGGGTAGGGTAACGGCCCGCAGTCTCAATGCATTTCCGATTACCGAGACCGATGACAGGCTCATCGCGGCAGCGGCAATCATCGGACTGAGAAGTAACCCGAACCACGGATAGAGAACCCCAGCTGCGATCGGTATGCCGATCGCATTGTATCCGAAGGCGAAGAACAGATTCTGTCTGATATTGCGCATCGTTGCGCGCGACAAGACAATGGCCTGTACCACGCCCACGAGATCGCCGCGGACAAGAGTTACTCCGGCGCTCTCAATGGCAACGTCGGTGCCTGTTCCCATGGCAATCCCGGCATGCGCTGCGGCAAGGGCCGGTGCATCGTTGATACCGTCGCCGGCCATTGCGACGCGTCGACCGGCGTTCTTCAGCTCCTCGACCTTGCTGTGCTTCTCCTCGGGAGAGACATTTGCATGAACCTCATCGATATCGACCTGCTCAGCGACCGCCTGCGCAGTCGCTCGGCTGTCCCCGGTAAGCATGACGACGCGTATTCCTCGGGCGTGGAGCTCTGCAATTGCGGTGCGACTAGTCTCCTTGATCGGATCGGCGACTGCAATCAGACCTGCCGGCTTTCCATCGACCGCAACAAACATGACAGTGTGGCCAAGGTGCCTCCCTTTCTCTGCAGATGAACGCCATTCCTCGTTCAGGGCACCGATGCGCTGCATCAGCTTGTCATTGCCAATGGCAACCTTTCGATCATTGACGAAGCCCTGGATACCTTCTCCGGTCACGGTATCGATCTCGGAGGCGTCCTGAACTGGAGCACCTCGCTTCTTCGCGCCTTCGACAATCGCATGCGCGAGCGGGTGTTCGCTTCCTCTTTCTACTGCGGCGACCAACCCAAGCATCTCGGTTTCGTCGTAACCCGGCTGCACGTTGACGCTGACAAGGTCCGGCTTGCCCAGTGTAAGCGTACCGGTCTTGTCCACGACCAGCGTGTCGATCTTCTCCAGAGTTTCGAGGGCCTCGGCGTTCTTGATCAAAATACCGTGCTGCGCCCCCTTACCGGTGCCCGTCATGATCGACATCGGCGTGGCGAGCCCCAGGGCACACGGACAGGCGATGATCAGGACGGCGATAGCGTTGATCAGTGCATAGGCGAGCGCCGGAGCGGGCCCCCATATAGCCCACACGATGAAGGCAATCACTGCGACCACAACGACGACCGGCACGAACCATGAGGTTACCTGGTCGGCCAGGCGCTGGATCGGTGCCCGGCTGCGCTGTGCCTCTGCAACCATCTGGACAATTTTCGACAGCATGGTGTCCGCGCCAACCCGGGTTGCGCGCATGGTGAAGCTACCCGTCTGGTTGACGGTACCACCGATGACCGTGTCACCTGCGCCCTTCCTGACGGGAAGAGGTTCGCCGCTGATCATTGATTCGTCGACCGCGCTGCTACCGTCTTCGATTGTGCCGTCCACGGGGACCTTGTCGCCGGGCCGGACGCGTAGAAGGTCATTAGATGACAACTGATCGAGCGGCACTTCGCGCTCGTCCCCCCTTCCGAAGATCTTCATCGCGGTTGGAGGCGCCAGTTCGAGAAGCGCTCGCAGCGCGCTCGAGGTGGAGCCGCGCGCCTTCAATTCGAGCACCTGTCCGAGCAAGACGAGCGTCGTGATCACCGCCGCAGCCTCGAAATATACCGCGACCCGGCCTCCCTCGTCCCGGAAGGCATCGGGAAAGATACCGGGGACCAGCGTAGCCACCACACTGAAGAAATAGGCGATCGCGACACCGAATCCGATCAGCGTGAACATGTTAAGGTTCATCGTTCGCACCGACTGGATCGCTCGCACGAAGAACGGCCAGCCTCCCCAAAGGACGACTGGCGTTGCGAGCAGAAGTTGGATCCATTGTGCCCAGGCAGGCTCGATCAGGCTGTCGAACGGCCTGGAGGGAATGAGATCGCCCATAGCATAGGCAAATAACGGGACGGTAAAGAGCGTGCTCCACCAGAATCGGCGACGCATGTCCACAAGCTCTGGATCGGGCCCTTCGTCGAGGGTAACCGTCTCGGGTTCAAGCGCCATTCCGCAGATCGGACAGGAGCCCGGACCCGGCTGGCGGATTTCAGGGTGCATCGGGCAGGTGTAGATTGCGCCTTCCGGAACATCTTCGACCGCATCGAGGTGCGCGTTCGAAAGATACAGCTCTGGATCGGCCCGAAATTTGTCAAGGCAGCGCGAAGAGCAGAAATAATGCTGTGAAGCATCGTGCTCGTGGACGAAGCTGGCGCCCTCGATTGCTACGCTCATGCCGCAGACCGGATCGACGGCAGTTCCGCTGGGGACCGGCTTGTCAGCCGCGTCGGAAAAAGTCTCGGTCATTTGTTATTCCCTAATAAGAGCGCGTCGTTTGGATACTCTGTCGGAGCACCAGGTCTTCGACAATGGCCGAATAGCTGAGCCCGCCAAAGGTTTGCCCGTAGACACACGAAGTCCGCTCATGACTTGAGATATTTTATGAATGCGAAGATCCCGAGTGTTATTAGTCCCAGCAAACCAATCCAGACCACACCCACTGCAGGCATCATCACGGGGTTTTGCATCACTCCATCGCAGTTCATCATCATCTTTCGTATCGTTAACTGCTTCATGCTCAAGAAGCTCCGGAGCCTGCGCCGCGCCAACTTCCGGTGCAGCGCAGGCCACCCATTACTGCTTGGAGATCGCGGTCAGTTCGCCGCCGCCTTCTGTGGTTCGAAATTCAAAGGTGACGCGATCGCCGACTGCGACCTTGTCGATGGTGGCCTCGTCTGCGGAGAAGGCCATTGTCATCGCTGGCCAGCCAACCGCAGCGATCGGACCGTGGTCGATCGTGACCTTGCCTTCGGCTTGGTCGATTTCCGTAACCGAGCCTTCGCCGCTTCCCGCTTGACCCGCTCCGGCGGGATCCATCATCGCCATGTCATCCCCCATCGGCATGCTGTCGGCATCCGCCATGCCCTCGGACATCATCGTTTCGGACGGCTCGGCTGTTTCGCTGGCATTGTCGCAGGCAGCAAGGGCCAGTGGAGCAGCCAATAGAGTCAGGTAAGTTGTGGTACGCATTCTTCTTCTCCTTGGGGATTGACCGGTTTTTCCGGACGGGGCCGCCGCAACAACAAATATGCGGCGGGAAGCACGAACATGGACAGGAGCGGCGCGGTAATCATACCGCCGATCATCGGTGCCGCGATCCGGCTCATCACCTCCGAGCCAGCTCCGGTTCCGATCAAGATCGGGAACAGACCCGCAAGGATCACCGCTACGGTCATCGCCTTGGGTCGGACACGCAAGAGCGCCCCTTCGCGGATCGCCTGATCCACTTCCTCGGCGCTCATATCGCCACTTCGTCTCTCGAGGGCTGCCTTGAGATAGATCAGCATGATCACGCCGAACTCTGCCGATACACCGGCCAGCGCAATGAACCCGACGGCAGTGGCTACAGACTGGTTGTAGCCCATCAGGTAAAGGAGCCAGTAGCCACCGGACAGGGCGAATGGCAGCGTACCCATAATGAGCATTGCCTCGTCCCATCTTCTGAAGATCAGATAGAGCAGCAGGAAGATAATCACGAGTGTGGCGGGTACGACAATCTGCAACCGCTCGTACGCCCGGGTGAGATATTCGAACTGACCCGCGTAGGACAGACTGACGCCGGCCGGGAGATTGACGCCCGCGGCAACGGCTTCCTGGAGGTCGGCGACCACCGATGTAAGATCGCGGTCGCGCACATCCACATAGATGTAGCTGGTCAATCGGCCCTGCTCGCTCTTGAGCATGGGGGGGCCATCGCTGACGCCGATCCGTGCGACCGTGCCGAGTGTAATCTGTTGTCCCGAAGGGGTCAGCAGGGGCAAGGTTCGCAGTTCGTCGACGCTGTCGCGAATTTCACGGGGGTAGCGCACATTGATCGGATAGCGCGCCAGACCTTCAACCGTTCGGCCAATATTGGCCCCGCCAATGGCGCCCGAGACGATCTGCTGGATGTCGGTGATGTTGAGGCCGTATCTTGCCGCTGCGGAACGATCGATATCGACATCAACGTAGCGTCCGCCCGAAAGTCTCTCGGCTAGTGCCGAACTGACGCCGGGAATCGTTTTGGCGACACCCTCTACCTCGAGCGCTACACGTTCAATCTCGGCAAGATCCTCGCCCGACACCTTGACCCCGATCGGGCTCTTGATCCCGGTCGCAAGCATATCGATGCGGTTACGGATCGGTGGTACCCAGACGTTGGCGAGACCGGGCACCTGTACAATTCTGTCGAGTTCTTCAATCAGCAAGTCCGAGGTCATGCCTTCACGCCATTCCTCACGCGGCCGGAAACGGATCGTGGTTTCGAACATGGTAAGTGGTGCCGGATCGGTGGCGGTATCCGCGCGACCGGCCTTGCCGAAAACTGTCTCAACCTCCGGTACCGACTTGATAAGCCTGTCGGTACGCTGCAGCAGCGCTGAGGCCTCGCCCGGTGAAAGACCGGGAAGGGCGCTGGGCATGTAAAGCAGATCACCCTCGTCGAGCGGCGGAAGAAACTCCCCGCCGAGCTGCGAGAAGGGAATCAGCGTGGTAAGGAAGATAGCGCCAGCAATCGCGAGCGTGGCTTTGGGCCAGCGCATGACCCAATTAAGACCCGGTCGGTAAATCTTGGTCAATCCGCGATTGAGGAAGTTGGAATCCTCTGACGGGATTTTACCCCTGATCAGCCAACCCATCATCACCGGAACCAGCGTTATCGAGAGCAGAGCCGCGGCCGCCATGGCATAGGTCTTTGTGAAGGCAAGCGGAGCAAAGAGGCGACCTTCCTGAGCTTGCAGAGTGAACACAGGCAGGAAGGACAGGGTTATGATCAGAAGGCTGAAAAACAGCGCGGGTCCGACCTCCTTCGAAGCATCAGCAATGATGCGCCAGCGCTCCTTGACCGAAAGCACTGTGTCGGGGTTTTCATGCTCCCACCGCTCGAGATGCTTGTGCGCGTTTTCGATCATCACAACGGCGGCATCGACCATGGCGCCGACCGCAATCGCGATCCCGCCCAGCGACATGATATTGGCATTCACCCCCTGGAAACGCATCACGATGAACGCCGCCAGCACGCCCAGGGGAAGGGTTATGATCGCGACCAGCGCCGAGCGCGCGTGCCACAGGAAAAGCGCGCATACGAGCGCGACGACGATGAACTCCTCGATCAGCTTGGTCGTCAAATTCTCCACCGAGGCGTCGATAAGTTGCGAACGGTCGTAGGTCGTGACGATTTCGACACCTTCGGGAAGGCTCGCCTGCAACTCGTCCAGTTTTTCCTCGACAGCCTGAATTGCACTGCGAGCGTCCGCGCCCTGTCTGAGAACGATAATGCCGCCGGCAACCTCTCCTTCCCCGTTGAGCTCGGCAATGCCGCGACGCAGTTCTAGTCCGACCTGGATTGTGGCGACATCTCCCACAGTGACAGGCACACCTCCTGCTGCGGCCCTGAGGGGGATCTGACGGAATTCGTCGAGCGTCGTCAGATAGCCTGATGCGCGGACCATGTATTCGGCCTCGCCCATTTCGACGATCGAACCACCGGCTTCTTGATTGGATGACTGGATGGCGTTCACTATTTCGGCATGGGTGACGCCAAACGAAGCCATCCGGTAAGGATCGAGCACGACCTGGTACTGCTTGACCATGCCTCCGACACTCGCCACTTCCGCGATGCCGGGAATGGTCTTGAGCTCGTATCGCAGGAACCAGTCCTGAATGCTTCTCAGGCCCGCCAGATCATGTCCGCCGGTGCGGTCGACAAGGGCATATTCGTAAATCCATCCCACGCCCGTCGCATCCGGACCGAGCGTGCTCGTAACACCCTCGGGCAAGCGATTCTGGACCTGGTTGAGGTACTCGAGCACACGCGACCGCGCCCAGTAAAGGTCGGTGCCATCCTCGAAAATGATGTAGACGTAGCTGTCACCGAACATCGAGTAGCCGCGTACGGTCTTTGCTCCGGGCACCGACAGCATGGTCGTCGCCATTGGGTAGGTCACCTGGTCCTCGACAATCCGCGGCGCCTGTCCAGGATAGTTGGATCGGACCACCACCTGGACATCGGACAGATCGGGCAAAGCATCAACCGGAGTTGTGCGTACGGCCCAGAACCCGCCAAGCGTCACAGCTATGGCGGCGAGGACGATGAAAAGTCGATTGGCGATCGAGGCATCGATAATGCGCGCGATCATTGCCCGGCACTCCTGATGGTCTCGATACGGGGGCCGGCGTCCTGCTGGGTGAAGGTAAAGCGTACTCTGTCGCCCTTCTCGAACCCACTGATCTGCGCTGCATTCTTCGTGCGGAAGGTCATCGTCATGGCAGGCCAGTCTAGCCGCGGGACGGGCCCGTGCCGCAGCGTGACGGAGGCATCGGCAATCTTCTCAATCGTGCCTATGGCACTGAATGTCGCGGGCTCGTCTTCACCCTCCTGGTCCTGGTCCTGGTCCTGGCCTGCCTGATCAATCGTACGAACATCGAGTCCTGCCAGGCTTGCCTCGGAATCGAGCAGGAACTGGCCCGAGGTTACGACTTCTTCGCCTTGCGAAAGGCCGGCCAGCACTTCGGTCCTGCCTCCCGCTTCGCGTCCGATCCGGACTTCGGCAGGCATGAACCCGCCCTCGTCCTGTTTGATCATCACGATGGTCCGGCGCCCGGTCCGGATCACCGCTTCGGAAGGCACCAGCAGAGCGCGCCTGGTGTCGGGGGTCAACGAGACCTGCGCGAACATGCCCGGCTTGAGCCGTCCGGAAGGATTGGGCAATTGCGCGCGGACGGTGATTGTCCGGCTCGCGTCCTGTGCACTCGGCAAGATCGCGATGATCGGTCCGGAAAACCTCTCATCGGGAAATGCGGTCAAAGTTGCGCTGACAGGTTGGCCAACCCGGATATTCGCTGCTTGTGTCTCGGGCACCGATGCCTCGAGCCAGATCGGCGAAAATCCGGTTATTTCTGCCAGGGTCTGGCCTGCCATCACGGTCATGCCGGGTCGTACGCCGAGCATGGTGATGGCCCCGCCAGTCGGAGCGGTGACTGTGATCGTCGCTTGGGCGCGGCCGGTCCGGCTCACCGAGGAAATCTGCCCATTCGACATGCCGAGCAACCGCATGCGCTCGCGCATTGCCTGTGCAAGCTGCTCATCGCCGCTGTTCAGGACGGCCAGATATTCCTGCTGCGCTCCACCCCATTCGGGTACGAGAATATCGGCCAGCGGCGCGCCTCGGCCCACCACATCGTCTGGAGCACGCCCATAGGTGCGTTGTACAAAGCCGCCAGCCCTTGGCTGGACAATCGCAACGTCACGCCCGTTGTAAGCAAGAACACCGGTAACGGACACTTCCGGCTCAAGTACGCCGTATTCGGCGTCGGCGGTGCGGATGCCGAAGTTCTGGACAAGCCCTGCGTCGATCTGGACCCCGGAGGTAGCCTCCTCGCCGGCGCATTTAGGGACAAGTTCCATATCCATGAACGGCGACTTTCCAGGCTCGTCGAAGCGCTGTCCCGGCACCATCGGATCGTACCAGTAAAGCACGTCCTCACATTCGGCGCTGGATGATCCCCCATCGCCATTTGTCTGACTTCCGCCCTCACCCAGCTGCGATAACCCGTATCCTGCGGTGGCGCTGATCAGCGCGACCGTTGCTGCCATGGTCCAGGATTTCTGGCGCGGCGACAGTTTGCCCCACGCGGCTCCCATTTTCGCTCTCATGGCTGGAACTCCGTATAGGTCAGTCGCAAGGTCGTAGCGGCTTCGACTGTCGCCTCCTCACGCTCAAGGATCTCGATTTGTAGGAGCGCCAGGGCCTTGATCGCTTCGATGACGTCGAGCAGTTCGGCGCGGTTTGCCGCGAAGCTCGCACTTTCGAGATCAGCTCGGCTTTGGGCGAGGGGTAGCAACTCCTCCGTGGCCCGCTGCCACTGGCGGTATGCGCTGCGCCAGGCTGCAAGGTCGGCTTCGAATTGCGCTTGCAGTTCGCGCAACCGATCAAGCTGAATCGCTTGCGCTGCGCTTGCTTCGGCTTCAGCAGCGGCAATCCTCGGGTTCTGTCGCCTGCCCGCAAAGATGGGGAGCGTAATTGAGCCCATGACCGAGACGACATCGCCGAACATCGGATCGCGCCTGCCATAGCTGAGATTGATGCCGAAATCGGGCCGCTTCTCCGACCGGGCAAGATCGATCCTCGCATCTGCCTGTCGGACCTGTGCGATAGCGAGAATGATGTCGGGATTAAGCTCTAGGGTCGCCCGAAGTCGCTCGGCATCGACATCCGCCCCGGGGATCGCCCCGGTGGCAACTGCGTCTTGCACAGCAGCATATCGCGCCAACATGGCTTGTGCCGCGTCAAGGTCGCCTTCTAGGCGCGTCCGCACGTCCTCGACTTCCAGTACCGCACGGCGGATCTCGAGGCTCTCAGCCGGCCTGGCCGATCCCGCGGCAACAGCGCTCCGCGCCAGAGGCACCAGTCTTTCAATCTGCCTAAGTGCGTCATCGGTAACATTCAGGGCCTGTTGGGTGTAAGCGAGCGAGATCCAGGCCTCGCCTGCTCCAAGCCGAGCCATGAGCTGCGCGCGTGTCAGCTGCGCGGAAGCCAGATCTATATCGGCCGCTGCCACGCGCGCTCTCGCATGGCGCTCGGCGAGATTGGGGATGTCCTGCTCGACACCGACCTGGATCTGGGTGGGCAGCTGCCGGTCGATCTCGAAGGCTGCCGGGCCTGTCACCGGAAGGTTCTGAATTCCAGCGCGGAGCCGAGGATCAGGTAGTTCGTCAGCTGCGTCAGCGACGCTGCGACGTGCCTCGAGCTGCAACTCCCGCGCCCGCACCTGCGGCTGCTCGCTAACGGCCGCTCTCAAGGCCTCCTCGTAGCCGATCGACTGGGCGTAACTAGCTGGCGCCAAAGCCAGCAGGACCGGAAATGCGGTCCAGCAAATTTTCTGCATGAGTTCTAGATTCCGCTAGAGCGCGCGACGTAAGCGCGGACGGAACAAACGACCATCGCTAGGCGCGACGGAAAATTCGTCCAGCTTCAGTATGCAGGGTAGTCCCTGGCAAAACTCAGAATCGCTATTGCGGAGGGGGCGGCTCGGGTCCTTGACCAACGAGAGCCAAAGAATAAGCGGCAAACGGGGTGAACAAGGGACGCGCAGCAAGTGTTACACGCTCTCCTGATGGGGCTCCGGCCATCACCAGCGGAGCGATACAGCCGAGGGCTACAAGGCAATCCAGGCGAAGATTTTTGCACGGTCCGTGTTGGTCTTCCGGAGCGGTCGAAGAACCAGCCTCCATGCGCATCTCATCGCACGGCCCGTCGATCGTCGCCGGCGCCTGTGGAAGCGCCGAGGCATGAGCGGCCGACTGGACAAAGAGTCCGCAAGCAATCAGAAAAATTCCAAGAGAGCGCAGTAACCGCATCATCTTTCTCTACGAGCGCAAGCGAGTCTCGATAAGCCTTCGTGATCTGTCGTGGTAGCAATCATAAATATGGTTCGCTTGCATGGTACATGAGGTCGGCAGGATTTATCGATCGTTATTCGGACGAGGCCTGCCCCGTTCGGGTGTGCGGGGTAGGTTTTTGCGAAGGCAATCCGTCAAGGTGACGTGTGATGATCAGGATTACCCTGCTTCTTCATCTGACGTCTGTTCCTGTTTCATTCTCATCATTTCGCTGCAGTTGCGCATCATGTCCATCATTTGGGCGCGCATTTCCGGATCGTTCATCATCGCCATCATTTCAGCGCGCATCTCGGGATTGTTCATCATCGCCATCATGCCGGACATGTCACCATCCATGCCCCGCATGTCGCCTTCCAAGCCCGACATTTCGCCCTGCATTGTACCATGCTCATGGCTGCTCTCCTGACTTTGCGAACTCTCTTGCGGAGCGGGCTGATGATCGACTTGGGGTTGCGCGGCCGCAGCTGTTGCGAGACCGGCGGTTGCCAAGGCTCCGAGGGCGGCTAGTTTCAAACTATTCATCAAAGAGTTCCTTTCATTGTTCCGCTAAATTCAGTTTTGCGTCATCATGCGCAAGACTTGGAAGCGCGCGAACTTGCCGCTCAAGTTACCTGCCCAGGTTAGCTGCGCATATATGGCTTGCGTCTTTCCAGGGTGGTGCAGCGTCTGGGCATGTCGGCGCCAATGCGCGGGAGTGCGCTTTCTTCAAATCTTCCTCCGCGAATCAAACATCACCCGAAAGATAGGGCTTCCCATCATGGGAAGGTCAAGAGGGGCGTCAGAATAAATATTCCGGCGGCGGAGGTTATTTGCATTCCCATCGTGGGAAAGTTATCCAGCATGCATGAACCATCTACACACAATTGGTGAGGCCGCCGCAGACAGTGGCGTGTCGGCCAAGATGATCAGGCATTATGAGAAAATCGGTCTGATCGGAGCGGCCGAGCGCACCGAAGCTGGCTATCGGCTTTACGGCCCTGCCGAAATACATACGCTGCGGTTCATCCGCCGCGCCCGCAACCTAGGCTTCTCGGTAGATGATATCGGCGAATTGCTCGGTCTGTGGCACGACGAGAAAAGAGCCAGCAAGGATGTTCGGGAGGTTGCCGATGGACATCTGGGTGCTCTGCGCGCCAAGGCTGCGGAAATTCATTCCATGATCGACGCCCTCGAGCATCTTATCGAGGGTTGCACGAACGATGACAAGCCAGATTGTCCTATCCTCAAAGATCTGTCCGACGATGCCAATCCTGCCTTAGCAAAGGAAGTCGGTCACAAGTTCGGATACCAGCGGGTCTGCTAAAAACAGAGTTGGCACTGGTCTGTTGTCATGGTCAGCTTCATTTTTGGGTTGGACCAGCAATTGGTTCAGGACACGTCCGACATTTGACCGTCGAGAAACTTAAGACTCCTGGAGCGGGTTCGAAGGTGCTGCGTCGATGTCCGCAAGACCTCAAGCTTGGCCAGTTTCGCGATTGCAGTTTTTGGCCAAGGCGTGGTCAGCCCGCTTGCGAACATTGATTTGGGACTAATCCCAATATCAGCTCGATGTTGAGTGGGAGCTATCCATTCGCTGAGCCGATGTTTTTCCAAGCTCCCCGCCTTTACCGTTCAGCAAATTTGAGGGGCTTGAGCAGTTGGCTCGTACTGCAAGCGTGACCCATCAAAGAACCTCGCAAGAGAAGCACCTTCGCGACCACCTTGAGCGGTCCAGGTCGGCGGCGGATACCCAATGCGCCGCAAGGAGGATGCTTGACCTTCCAACGATGGGAACCGTTACCTTATTACTTCCAATGATTCGAGCGAAGCAGCCCTGATGGGAAGTGCTTTCGCGCAGATCGACCAATGAAGGAGTAAAGTTATGCATGTTAAGGACATTATGACGAAGAATCCCGCCTGCTGCGACGAAAATGCGAGCGCACAGGACGCAGCGAAGCTCATAGTGGGAAATGACTGCGGAGAAATTCCAGTTGTTGATGGCGAAGGCGGTCTGGTGGGAGTGGTCACAGATCGAGACATTTGCTGTCGCGTCGTAGCTGAAGGCAAGTCGCCCGACACACCGGTGGGGGACATCATGACCCGGTCGGTTGTTACTGTCACGCCGGACACCGAGGTAGATGCATGTTGCTCCACGATGGAGAGCAACCAGGTCCGGCGCGTTCCCGTGATTGATGACGAAGGGAATTGCTGCGGTATGGTTTCCCAGGCCGATATTGCACGGTCCGGTGCTGATGCAAAAACTGCAGAACTCGTCGAGGAAATCTCCAAGCCATCTCAGGAAAAGGACTCATCGGGTTGTTGCTAGTCCGAGGGCCGCTGCAGGACCGTCTTCCTTTGAGGACGGTCCTGTCTTGAAGAGTAAACCCAAGAACAACGCGATGGAGTAGACAATGGCTGAAGGCGTCGTCCTGATAACCGGTGCAAGAGGATACATCGGACGCTCTTTGGTTGATCGATTAAGCGGTCAATATCGCATCATCGGCCTCGATCGCGCGGTCGCGGAAGACATCCCTGGGCTCGACGCCTCATACGCCGTTGACCTCGCGGACGACGCTTCGATTGCCGATGCCCTGGCCAGGGTGCGAGCCGCGCACGGCAACGCGATTGCGGCGTGTGTACACCTAGCTGCCTATTTCGACATCACGGGCGACCCGAACCCTCTGTACAATGACGTCAACGTTGAAGGGTCGCGCAGGCTGATCGCGGGGCTGCAGGACTTCGACGTTGAACAGTTCATCTATGCAAGCTCGATGCTTGTACACGAGCCCAAGCCGCTCCCCGACGAGCGTATCGACGAATCCAGTCCGCTCGGACCTACCTGGCCATACCCTCAGTCGAAAGCCGACGCCGAGCAGGTACTGCGCGAGAACCGTGGCGACATTCCGGTTGTGTTCCTGCGGTTCGCCGGAGTCTATGACGATAAGGGGCACTCCGCCTTTCTCGCCGAACAAATTGCCGGTGTCTATGAGCACCGCGTGTCGGCGCATCTGTATCCCGGCATGTTGTGCGCAGCGCAATCGGCACTGCACCTCGAAGATCTGACCAGAGCGGTAGAGCGTACAATTGCAAATCGCGCTGACCTCGAGGGCGAGACGCCGATTCTTGTCGGAGAGCCCGAAACGCTGGGCTATGCCGAAATTCAAGACATCGTTCATTGTCAGATCCATGGAGAAGAATGGACGACTGTCCGCATTCCAAAGAGCGTGGCGAAACTGGGCACGTGGATCGAGGAAGAAGTCCTTGGCCATGACGGCTTCGTCAAGCAATGGATGGTCGATGACGCCAATGCTCACTACATCCTTGATATCTCCCGGGCCCGGAACCTGCTGGGGTGGGAGCCAGAGCATTCGCTCCGCGACACGCTTCCGACCATCATCGACGCGTTGAAAGCCGACCCGCAGGACTGGTACGAAACGAACAAGCTAAATACCGCCAGGGTGGCCTGGCATCCGAAGCGTTCTGACGCATTGAAATCCGAACGGATGCAGCCTCAGTCGCATGACACCGATATGCCGCATAGCGGGCACCAGGTGGACGGGGAAATGCACGACATGGACGGACCCCAACGCGGTACCCGCTGGACGCAGTTTGCTGTCATCGGGCTCGGCCTGTGGCTTGCTGCAAGTCCGGGTGTCTATGACGTCGTATCCGCCGATACTGCCCGTGCTTCGGTCGTAGCGGTCACTCTCGAGCGGGGTTTGCCGTCGATCGAATGGCGGGCCAATGCTCTTGCCTTAAGCGATATGCTAAGCGGGATCGCGTTGATGATCTTGGGCGCCATGTCGCTTTCGAAGCGCACCGCCTGGTTCGGACAGTGGGCGACAGCCTTCATCGGCATCTGGCTGCTTTTCGCGCCCTTGTTCTTCTGGAGTCCGAGCGCGGCACAATATCTGACCAATCTGCTTGTCGGTACATTGGCAATCGCATTTTCGGTGCTAGTGCCCATGATGCCCGGCATGAGCATGGAAGGCATGATGGACAAGAAGTCCATCCCGCCCGGGTGGACCTACAGTCCCTCGACCGATGCCCAGCGTTTCCCGATCGTTGCGATGGGCATAATCGGCCTTTTGATATCGCGTATGCTCACCTCCTACCAGCTTGGTCATATCGATGTGGCGTGGGAACCGTTCTTCTCCGGATCGCTTGCCGATCCCAAGAACGGTACCGAGGAAATCATCACTTCGGATGTATCCAAGGCCTGGCCGATCCCCGATGCCGGGCTTGGAGCGGTCAGCTATGTGCTTGAAATCCTGATGGCGGTCATGGGAACCCGCGCGCGCTGGCGCACCATGCCGTGGATGGTCACCTTCTTCGGCATTCTGGTCATTCCACTGGGTGTGGTCAGTATCTATTTCGTGATCATTCAGCCGATCGTGATCGGAACGTGGAGCACGCCGGCGCTGATTGCTGCCCTTGCGATGCTCATCATGATCCCGTTCTCTCTCGATGAAGTCATCGCCATGGGGCAGTATCTCTACTGGTCGAGAAAGGAAGGCAAACCGCTTGTCCGTACCTTCTTCAAGGGCGGTGCAGTGGCACACGGCGAGATCGACGATACCGACTATATGACCGATGCGCACTCGATCTGGAACAACACGGTGCGCGGCGTGACCTTCCCCTGGACCCTGATGGCCAGCACGGCTCTGGGAGCTTGGCTGATGCTAACAAGGATCACGCTTGGCAGCGAGGGGGCGATGGCCAACAGCGATCATGTGGTCGGCGCTTTGGTAATTACGGTTGCCATTATCGCGACTGCGGAAGTCGCGCGCGCCCTGCGCTTCCTCAACGCAGCATTTGGCGCCTGGCTTGTCGCATCGCCATTCCTCCTTGCGGGGGCGTCGTCTGCCGGAACGGTGGCATCGGTTGGGGTCGGACTGCTCTTGATCGGACTGAGCCTGCCTCAAGGCAAGCGTAGCCGTGAGCATTATGCGGGCTGGGACCGGTTCGTAATGTGAAGATCCGCAATCGCTCTAGCGAAGCCTGGCTGGTTTCAAATCGATCCGGCACGAGCCAATATGAAAGAGGACAAACACAACTGGCATGAGCAAGGATCTACTCATCCCCCGTCGAGCGCTGATCAAAAGTGCAGGACTGGCAACGGCAGCCTTCACGGTTTTCCCTCTGACGGGATGCAAAGCGCAGAATACCTCGCTCTTGGGCAGCACCCGAGAGCCCATCCCCCTTTCCATACCGCCCTTGCGTAGAGGCGAGATTGATAAGGGTGAACGCGTTTTTCGCCTTTCCCTGACGCCAGGCGAGAAGGAGTTCGTCCCGGGGGTAGCTTCGCCTACGATCGGCATCGACGCGCCTTATCTCGGACCGACACTGGAGATGCGCCGTGGGGAAACTGTACGGTTCCATATCGATAACTCGCTGCCGGAGGGAGCGACCGTCCACTGGCACGGTTTCGAACTTCCTGCTGCGGCAGATGGTGGGCCGCATCAACTTATCGCTCCGGGCGAACGGTGGAGCCCGTCATTCGAGGTGCGCCAGCGCGCGTCGCTCTACTGGTACCATTCGCATCTGCATCGCGGGGCGGGCCCTCAGGTTTATGCCGGTCTGGCAGCCCCGATCTATGTCCGCGACGACGAGGAAGACCGCCTTGACTTGCCCAGCGACTACGGCGTCGATGACATACCCTTGATCGTTCAGGATCGCATGCTCGATAAATCCGGTCGCTTGATTTACCCCAGTGGGATGCATGCACAGATGATGGGCGTACGTGGTGATCACATGTTCGTGAACGGCACGCAAAATGCCGTGTTCGAGGCACAGAGCAGCCGATTGCGGCTACGTATCCTCAACGGATCGAACGCCCGTTTCTACAATTTCTCGCTCGAGGGAAATCGGCCGATGCAATTGATCGCGAGCGACGGCGGCTTGCTTGATCGCGCACATTCCATACGATCGCTCAAACTGGCTCCGGGCGAACGTGCCCAGGTCGTTCTCGATCTCTCAGAAGGGCGTCCGCTTCGCTTGATCGCCAATAGCCCTGAGAATGGCATGGGCATGATGGGCGGGGGCATGATGGGCGGGGGCATGATGGGCCGCCGTAACGATGCTGGCAGCTCCGAACAAACATCCAAAATTCTGGACATCAGGCCCGCAGGCTCGGCGAGCGCCTTGCCGCTACCCGCTCAACTGGCATCGCTTACTCCGCCCGACCCGTCGCTCGCGATCCGCACGCGCCGGTTCGTTCTCGACATGGGCATGATGGGCGGTGGCATGTCGATCAATGGCGCCACGATGGACATGAATGTGATCAACGAACGCGTGCCGGTCGGACAATGGGAGATCTGGGAAATTGCCAATGCCTCCATGATGGCGCACCCGTTCCACATCCATAACGTCCAGTTCCAGGTGCTAGACCGCGATGGTCAGGTTCCCCCGCCACTGGAAACTGGCTTCAAGGATACGATTGTCGTCAATCCGCGCGAACAGGTTCGCGTACTTCTGCGCTTCGAAGAAAATACCGATCCCGATCTGCCATACATGTATCACTGCCACATCCTCGAACATGAGGACGCAGGGATGATGGGGCAGTTCGTGGTCGTGTAAGGGAAGGCGGTGGTTGCGCGCTATCCTCGGTAACCAAGCTATCCCTGCGGGGATTTTCCGCCGATCTCATGCATGTGCTCGACAGCTTCTTCGACACAATCTCCGCATTTCCGATTGGCAGGCACGGCCACGTCGATCTTCTTGGGATAAGGCAGATCAAGATCGGCCATGATTTGCTGGAATTCGGCAAGCGAGACATCGTCATTCAAGCGGGGGTTACGTGTGCGTTCCTGCATGATCGTCGAGACGCGGCGCCCTGAATAGTCATGCGCAGGATAGACCAGCGTGTCTTCCGGTAGGGCGAACAGTTTTTCGCGGACTGACCTGTAAAGGGTTTCTGAATCGCCGTTCTGGAAATCGGTGCGACCGCAGCCATCAATCAGCAGCGCGTCGCCCGTGAAGACCTGCGTATGGCCGCCGTGCTCTATCAGATAGCAGTGATGCTTGTCGGTGTGGCCAGGCGTGAACAGCGCGCGGATGGTCAGGTCACCTACCGCTAGGGGCGCCTCTTCGCTCACTTCCACATCCGCACATGAGATATTGTCATCGGCAGGGTAAGCGACCTTGCACCCTGTCAAACTGCGCAGTCGGCATGCACCCGTGATGTGGTCAGCGTGGATATGCGTGTCGAGCGTGAAGGACAGGTTGAGACCCAATGCCGCGACGGCTTTCAGATCCCTGTCGCACGTCTCGATGACGGGGTCGAGCAGAACCGCCTCACCCGTGTTCTCGCATCCGATCAGATAGGTATAGGTAGAGGACTCCCGCTCGATAAGCTGTCTGAAAATCACCCTTGGGCCTCGCTTTCTACGAGCATTGGCGACAGCTCGGCTTCGCTGATGTCCAAGCCCGATTCCCGCCCGCGATCCGTAGCGGCGGATGCATCGCAATTGTTCTGATGCGCCCACGATGCAAGCCCCATCAAGCTGGCCCGGCGGCCACTTGCACAATGAATGGCCACGGGACCGGGAAGCTGTTCGAGCCGAACTGCAAGACCCTTCGCCTTTGCCGCCGTCAGATCGGGCGGCGAGACGGGATAGTGAAGATATTCGAGGCCAGCTTCGCGCGCTACTTCCGCTTCGGCCTGCGGGCTAAGCTTTTCCCCTTGCTCGCCTGCCTGTCTCAGATTGACGACCGCCTTGAAGCCAGCCTCTGCAAGATTTTGCATGTCGTGCGCTTCAGGCGGAAAATTCAGTACTGAAAGGTCATTGTCAATCTTGGCGCGATCCATGGTAGCTCTCCTCTGAGCGTTCTAGTTATATCTTTCGAACCTATGTCTCGCAGCCGGGTTCCGCTTACAATCAACTCCGCACAATCAGCTCATACAAACCGATCACGAGGCCAGCGCCGACGAGGGCTCCGATCACAGACAGCACATGTGGCAGCCGCAAGGCAAAAAATGCATCGTCGACCCATGATGTGAACTTGAGCGCGCGAGGCTTGTGCTGCGGCTTAACTACTACTTCAGGCTCGAAGATTTTCGCAGCACGGCGACCACTTTCAACCGCTCCCTCAATGCTCCAGATATCTGCCTCTGTTTCCGTATGGGCACCCGCCAAGACAAGGTTTGGTATCGATGTCGCCTGACAGGGCCGATGGTCCCGGGTGTTCGTGGTGGTCACCCATTTGGGCTGCTCTGGCGTGATGCCGGAAGGGTCGAATTCCCATTCGTCCCAGACTTCGGCCTTAAGGATTGCAAACTCCTCAAGGCCGCGACCGCCATTCGCCCCTCGGATCATTCCGTCCAGCGCTTCCGATGCGCGTATCTGCGCGAGAACTTCGTCCATGAATTCGCTTTTGGTACAGTTGCGAAGCGGCTTGCCGTGGACAATGCCCGGAACGGTCGCGACACAGGCGGTGCACGTCCAGAGCGATTGCACCTCCTCGCCTAGATCGAGGTGGGAAGGCCAAGATTGCTCATTTGCGAAGAGCGTGATGTTGAAGGGAGAATCAGTCAGCGCGATCGCGGTCCGTTCGCGCGGCCAGGCCATGCGTTCAGCAAAGGCGATACGAAAGGAAACCTGAGTGTGCGGGCCGTCCTGGACTAGCGGGCCTCAGTTTCGCCAACTGGGGGTCAACCAACAAGACAGGCGTTCGCTCTACGATTTCAGAAGACGCGAACGGAGTGCTGGCCAAGACATAGATATCCGCACGCAATTCATCACCCGAAGATAGGCTTGCGCCAGCTATTTGGGCTCCATCGAAGTGCAACGTTTCGAGGGGCGACTGCCAATGAAACACCACGCCTCGATCTTCAAGATGCTCGACCCACCTGTCGAACCACACTTCATTGCTTGGCCCATTGAGAAGCGACCATCCTCCCATCGATCGGTGTTCCCAGGCAGGGCCGTCGTCATCAGCGGGATGCTTATGCGGAGGGCCGGACCTGATGTTTCGGCCAAAAAACAAACCCACGTGATGCAGCGATGCATATGGCCAGTCTGCCCCAATCCATGGACCAAACAGCGCTTTCCACGTTCTGTGTCCAGTCGGCGTCATCCGCGGTTGCCAGTAAGCTGCGGCGTTGGCGTGAGAATAGTTACGCTTCGACCGGTGCTTGGCCGACCAGGCCTTGATTATCCCCCAGGCGAGTGAGATCTTGTCGGACGCCGTCATGCGAAAGGCCGTGGGCTTTTCAAAGAAGTCGGCGGTCTCCTTATCACCTTCAACGCGGTTCGGGACAACGGCATATTCCATCGGGCGCGATAGTATGCGGTCGTACAGTGATGCCTCGTCATCGAAGGGTATCTGGCGAAGAATATCGAAAGTGTTGTGGTACCATGGCCCAAAGCCATGCCAAGAATATTCGGTTGGCAAGTTGTCACTTTCGCGGCGCGCGCTGCGGAAAAAGCCGCCCGCGATATCGTTGCTTTCATATACGGCAACCTGATAGCCGCGCCGCACAAGTTCGTGCGCTGCCGTCAGACCGGCAACACCTGCACCGAAGATTGCTACCTTGCTGGCCACTGAAGTGCTTTCTGTTGCGGGCAAATTGTCTATTCCATCGGTCTGTCAGCTTCGATACGTGGGCGGGCGCAATCGCCTTGCGACCAAGTGGCTGACTTCAAGAGCTCAAAACCCTCAGGTCCATCGCGCTTCGGGCGATTGTGCGTCGTTCAATCTATCCCGAGTTCCGCTTTAATGGCCGCCGGGTTTTCATAGTGCTCCGCCTCGGGTCCGCCGATCGCTGGCCTTCCAGCTATCCAGCTGCCTTCGCACACGAATTCGAGCATGGCGGCCGCGAGGTCCGAGTGCCTGCAGCGAAAGCAACCTTCGGCAAGGCGCTCGTCGGTAATGACGGCTTCACCCGTATAGGGTTCGTCCAAGAGCCAGCCCGGTCGCGCAGCCGTCCATTCCAGTCCCTTCGCGCGCTCCAGCAAATCTTCCATTGCGCGCATCTGTTCGAGAAAATTGTGCAAGGCAGGCTTCGCTGTGAGCTCGAACCACATTGGAACGCTGGGCTGCGGCTCGACAAACGCTGCCGATATCACGACGATCCGGGAAATGCCGGTCGCCGACATCGCTTCGACCAGCTTGGAGGTTCCCTCGGTATAGAGGGGCGGCGGATCGATGGCCGTTGAAGGACTGAACCCTATTCCGAGCGCGGAGATGATGGCACGGCAGCCTTGTAGCTCTTTGTTGAAATCATCATTGAGAACGTCACACTGGAAATACTCGGCACCGTCCACTCGGTCCGACGGTTCGGGCAGTGTATGTTCGAACGCGCGCACTTCAATGCCCTTGTGAACCGCATGACGCAGGATTTCCCTCCCGGTCTTTCCTCCTGCGCCGAAGACGGCAATAGGCGATGTGTCGTTCACAGACTGAGCTTCCACTCGATTACCTCATTATAAAGTATGGCGATCCGTGCCGGGCCGACCGATATCATGCAGCGGGCACCGACGATCGTCGGCGCCCGCTGGTTCGCCTTTAGGCCTCGCTATTGCCGCAAGTCGTGTAGCCCCAGAACCCGAACTCGTCCTTCATCCCAGGGCCGGCAACGATAAGTTCCTGCATCTGAAGGCCCGCATCCCCTTCGTCTTCGAGTAAGCGCGTGCCGATGCGAAGCTCGCCGCTCGCATAATTTCCGGTCGCGCTTGCGGTGACGGGAATCAATTTGCCGTTAATCTTTATCGCGCCGCGACCGCTGTTATCATAAACGAATGAGGGGAAGGCGACTTCGGTCAAGCGGAACTGGCATGCGTTCTCCGCGCCGAGAGCGGCGATGTCCGCGTCGCTCATGGTCTCAGGCAGCATTAGGCCGGGGCTGAGATTGGCAAGAGCGTTCGCGGCACTCTCTATAGGAGCCGCGGTAGCCGGAGGATCGAGCTGCGCTTCGCGATCATTGCCGATTGAAGTGTTTGTGTTGCAGGCCGCCAGCGGGAGGGCTGCAAGCGTGAGAATTACGATCTTGTTCATTGCTGCATCTCCTGAGGCAGGCGTTCTTCGGTTCGCGGACCGTTCTGCTCAATGTCCTGGATGAGATATTTCATCTCAGCAATTTCACGGCGCTGGGCGACGATGATGGCCTGCGCGAGTTCGCGGACACGCGGATCTTTCAGGCTCGCCCTTTCGCTGGTCATGATCGCGATCGAATGGTGCGGGATCATGGCGGCCATGTATTCGGCGTCATCAACCGTAGTCTGGCTGCGCACGAGCCACAGCGCGAGCGCAAAGACAAACGCGCCGACCCCCAGAATGATGAAGTTCTTGGTCCGGTCCTTGTACATGCCCCACATGAAGAGCAGCATGACCACCATCATAATCGCGCCCATGACGAACATCATCCAGAAGCGCGTCTCGCTCCAGAAAACATCATCCATGTCGAAACTGTTGGCATACATCAGGAAGAACATGATCACGGTCGAGGTCGACACCATGGCCATAAACCGCCAATAGTTGCCGCCCCCGCCCCCGCCCCCGCCCGAGTGGGATGTCTTTTCAGTCATTCATCGTCTCCTTTCGTCATCATTTTCCAGAATAGCTGCGCCGAGCAGCTGATCAGCGCAAAACCAGCTAAGGCCTGGATGCCCGTAACCGCGCGCAGATGTTCAGTTGGATAGATGTCCCCGAGACCAAGCGTCGTCATGTTGACCAGGGAAAAGTAGAAATAATCCATCCAGCCCATCGACGGGATATCTTTAAATCCCCCCATTCCCCATTCACTGCCGAGCCAGAGACCGACGGCAAAGTAGATCGCAACCAGCAGGTGCGAGCATAATACAAGGAGTGAAATGCCCAGCTTGGCGAGCAGGTTTCGTCGACGCTCAAGTAGCGCAGTGCCGCCTTTGAGGAATACGAGGTGGGATGCTACCGATAATAAGAACAGGGCGGTCGCCAGAAGGAGCGCAGCGATCATGAGAACACCTTCGTGCCCATCCACAGACCCATCCCGATCATAAACAGATTTTCGGTTAGCGAGACGAAGCCGAGTGGAACATTGCTGCTCCCACCAGCGCACGCGCATTTGAGCTCGCGCTTGTCGATGTAGACAGCTTTGAAGACACTGGTTGCGCCGATTGTGCCGATAATCAACGCCAGAGGAGCCGAAAGCCAGGTAAGCGCGCCCGCCGTCATGAGAATACCGGCGGCGGCTTCTCCGAACGGATAGACGAAGCCGTACGGCACCCAGCGTTTGGCCAGCAGGTCGTAATTGAGAAACATCGTCGAAAAGCTGCGCACGTCTTGCAGCTTCTGGACAGCCAGGAGGGTCATCGACAGACTCACGAACCATTCCGCAGCGCGCACGGTAAAGAGGTTGTCAAGAAAGGCCCAGCTCAGCCCCAGCGCGAGAAGCAGCGCTACTGCAAAAATCGCGATGACCGGCTGGTAGCTGGTATCGCCATCCTTGGGCAAAGAGCGGCTTTTTCCGAAAAACTCGCGAACGTCGTCATAGCCGCCGATACGCTCATCCTTGATAAAGGTCTGCGGCGTGGTTTCGACGTCGTGTCTTTCCTTGAAGGCGTCGGTCTCTTCCCTGCTGGTAAGATGGTGGTCGTTAACTTCGAAACCTTGCCGTTTGAGAAGGTCGATGGTCTTAAGCCCGTAGGGACAGACATGTTCGTCCATTACCATCCGGTAAACTGTCGCCGCTCGGCTCATGATAAACCGCTCCCTCGAGTTGGCTTGAAAATCATGACTGACGCCGACAACCAGGCATTGTCGCGGAATGAGCTCGCTTCAAAAGCTCCCCAACTGGAAAGAAAAATTGCGATCATCCCGCCTTTCCTGATTGATTGCTGTCGGGGGAAGCGGACGCTCCTGACTTGCGCGAAAGAAATATCCACTCGCCCACGAAGACGGCGGCGATGCCGATCACTGCGTAGATAACGACAGCAGGATCGCTGCGCAGCTTGGCGACAGTAAAGGCGACAAGGACAACGCCGTCTGCCGCGAGCGCTGCAAGGAGTATCGAGGCGCGCGCACCGACTTCCTCGCGCAGGTGCCGGAAGACGCCCCAATGGACCAGCATATCCATCACCAGATAGAAAAAGGCCCCCAGCGAGGCGATCCTCGACAGGTCGAACAGGACGGCGAGCGTGCCTGCGACGACAACGGTGTAAACCAGCATATGGCTGCGGATCCCGCCGCTCATGCCGAAATGGCTGTGCGGGATCATCTTCATGTCCGTCAGCATTGTAAGCATGCGTGACACGGCAAAAACGCTCGCGATCACACCCGAAGTGGTGGCAGCGATGGCGATCGCCACGGTGAAATAAAAGCCCAGTTCGCCCAGTGCCGGGCGCGCCGCTGCTGCCAGCGAGTAATCGCGGGCCACGACGATGTCGGAAATACTGAGGCTCGAGCCCACGGCTACCGCGACGAGCAGATAGACCACGATGCACACGGCGATCGAGATCATGATCGTGCGACCGACGTTCTTATGCGGAGCAACGATTTCGCCACCGCTATTGGTGATCGTGGTGAAGCCTTTGAATGCCAGGATCGAAAAGGCAACTGAGGCCAGCAGAGCTTCCGCATTTGTGAGCGCTACAGGCCCCGAGAAAGCGCCTGACGAAAAGCCGCTGGCCCAGATCGCCGCGACTGCGAACACGGCGATGCCGCCGATCTTGATCGCCGACATGACAAGTGAAAACCCGCTTACCGATCTGTTGCCTGCCGCGTTGACGAAATAAGCGAAGATGATGAGCGCTAGCGCCGCTAGAGAAACAAGCCATCCGGTGCTCTCGAGGCTGAATGGACGCAGCGCATATGTCGCGAAAGTCCGGGCAACCAGGCTTTCATTGATTACCATCGAAAGGGCCATCAGCAGCGAGGCTGACGCCGCTATGACGCCGGGCCCGTATGCCTTTTGCAAAATCATCGCGATGCCGCCAGATGAAGGCCATTTATTCGACATCTTGATGTAGCTGTAAGCAGCCAGCGAAGTGACAAGCGCGCCGGCTATAAAAGAGAGCGGAAACAGGGGTCCAGCGAGTTCGGCGATTTGTCCGGTCAGGGCGAAGATCCCCGCGCCGATCATGACGCCGGTTCCCATCGCGACACCGCCCAGCAGTGTTATCGAGTCCGCACTCTCGCCGTGTTGATTGGCGCCATCTGTCTGCAAGTCGTTCCCCTGTCGACGTCCTCCCATCCGAGAAACATCATGCCAGACAGTACGTTGGGAAGCGGCCTATCCCTCAAAAAAATTTAGAGGGGCGCGAGCCGTCTTCGGGCGGGCTTTGTGACTAGAACATGCGATTTGCGACACAGGTTGCAACCAATCTCGCGTCGACGGCTACGACCAACTGCAGCACGAGAACCTCGAAGCACCACGAGAAATATCGAAAACCGTTTAGCGATCTTTATCGAATGGCGTGAAGACACATCAGGGTTAACCGGGAGTCCGGTTGCGGAGGTGCGCCTGCGCCTCGCGCACGTCGAGCTCTCGCGTGCTGTTGCCGACACGCAACATAAGGCGTGCGATGCCGCCCTCCACGAGATAGACGGGGTCGACACTCCGTTCGACGATAATCCTGCATACCGTCTTCTCGTCCACTTGATGAAACCGGCAATGGATCAAAGCACACGCGTGACCTCCGAACCCATCCTTCGCAAGGTCCATCAGGATGCGCTCGAAACCGTCCCGATTGGCATGCTTGAGCGTCTGCATATCCTCTTCGATGCCGGCGAAGCTTCCATCGTCGTCGACCCCGATAAGAAGCGTGCCTCCATGTCTTGAAAATCGCGTGGTCTCTTTCTTTAGTAATTCTGACAACCCGCCCAATTGGGTCAGCTTTCACTTGCTATGCATGCCTCTTTGTATGGGCGCGCTATGCTCGATCAGGCCGAATTATGCATATCGATTCTGGAAAAACCGGTGAAGCGGAACCGCGATGAGAGCGATGTACCAGCCATAGAGAAAGCTACCCGCCGCGCCTGCGAGGAACCCCGACAGGGTCAGCCATTCGAACCACGGAAGGAGCGGCGCCCAGGCTTCATGCATGTGAAATCGCTCGGGCGCGAGCAGTCCGAAAGCGACGCAAAGGAGATAGCTGAGAAGCAGTAGCAGGCTGAGCGTCCAGCCCCATACGAGTATCGAACTCTTGATCGATCGTTGTTCCAACGTTTTTCTCCTCTTTCGCGATTGTCGCACAGTCACAAATTGAAGGGTCTGGGGCTGGTGGGGGCAGCCAACCCCAGGCCCGGCGGGATAATCGGCAGGCGTCGTTGCGCCCATCCCGGTCCACCCGGGTTTGTGTCGGTCCCCCGCAAGCAATCCGCTGCACATCATTGGCGCGATGGTTCCTGAGACCTCCGTTGCAGGCTCCCCACAGTCACGGATAAGATGCAAAGACGCGCTGTCCCCCCGGGCCAAAGGCAATGACCTCGTAGGGCTGGTTCCGCCCTCCGGCCTCCATGCCGGGCGATCCCAATGGCATTCCCGGAACCGATAGGCCTGCAACACCGGCGGGACGTTCGCGCAGCAGCTTGGCAACGGCTTCGGTAGGCACATGGCCTTCGATGATGTATCCGTCGACTTCCATCGTGTGGCATGACCACAACTCCTGGGGTACGCCCCGCGCGGTCTTGATTGCCGCCATGTCGTTGCTGTCGACCGATGCGACCTTGGCTTCCATACCTTCTTCAACATGGCCTGCCCAGCTGAGGCAGCAACCGCATCCGGGATCGCGGTACATCGTATAGGTCGCCGCCTGTGCCACGTTGGAACAGGCTGCCAGCACCAGCAGCGCCGCGACGGCGACCGGCCGCCGGAGCACCGAAGCCTTCCTTGAAATCATTGCGCAATTCCTTTCTTGTACCCGCGCCAGAGCGAGATTGCCCCGGTCACTGTGGGAATCCGGTCAAGCAACCGGGGCTCCGAGAAAATCTCGGCAAACAGTTTTTCGACTTCGCCGTCTGCGCTTGGTTGCGTGTCGCTGACACCATCGAGCGACTGGACCGTCGCCCTGAAGAGAGCGCGCATGAGGTGGCTGTCCTGTTTCATGTAATCTGCAATCAAGACTGTCCCGCCCGGCACGAGCAGGGTCTCGATGGTTTCGAGGATAGCCTGTTTCTCGCGCAAGGGGACCTGGTGGAGAACCAGGCTGCTCACGATCTTGTTGGGTCGCCATCCTTTGGGCAACTCGAGGTTGCCGAGAAAACCGTTGTGCCATTTGATGAGATCGGCTCCTGCGCCGAATTTGCGGCGGGCAATCGCGAGCGCAGCCGGGTCGGGTTCGACACCGATCAGCCCGGCTTCCGGACAATCCGTCATCAAGGCCTTGAGAAGGGTGCCGGTCCCGCTGCCCACATCGATGACCCGGTCGCCCGGCGCGAGATGCAGATGTTCGACGATCTTTTGTCGCCAGAGATTTTCGCGGGTGAATATACCGATTGCCCGGTCGTAGAGCGGCGTAAGGAAGCTCTTGCCCAGCAAAGGTGTGAAATCGCGGCGATTTTCGGGCGCGGCGGCATTATTCACGACTTGGCTCCCATTCATCCCGGATGCGCCCCGTTTCTGACAGACCCATCTCGATTACGTACGACTGCGGTCATTCCCTCAAAAAAAGGAGTTTAAGGGTTTGTGCAGACGAGCGCGTATAGGACAGGTGCAACCCACAGGAGTTTTTCGGATGCGTGACAATCAGTCTCTTGATGCGGTGCTCGGGTCGCTGCCCGCCACCGCTGCCAGCGAAGTCCCTGCTGACTTCATGGATGGTGTCTGGCAACGCGCCGGACAGCTCGGTGAAATTGCCGATCGCCGTCGGCGGGCGGCTTTGTTTGCCGGTCTTTTCGTCGTGGGGCTCGGGGCGGGCGCGGGAGCCAGCGAATGGCCCGGGGGCTTTGGTGCATCACCGGCGCCGTTCGGCGAGAGTCTGATCCTGGGCGAGCAGCTGTCGCCATCAGCGCTCCTCCACGTGGAGCCATAAGATTTGAAGACGACGCATATTATTCTAGCGGTGCTGCTGGCAGCGCTCGCAGGGTCCCTCGGCGCTCTTGCCGCGGATCGCTGGGCCAATCACGAAGCCGGCTCTGGACTGCACGATTTCGTGCATGACGAGCTCGCTCTCACCGCCGATCAGGAGCAGCGTCTTGATACGCTCGAAGCCCGTTTCGCGGTCGAGCGGGCACGGCTCGAAGGATCGGCGCGCGCAGCCAACGCCCGGCTCGCCCAGGCAATGGAAAACGAGCATGAGTACGGCCCCGAGGTTTCGGCCGCGATCGACGAGGTGCATGCGCGCATGGGCGATTTGCAGAAAGCGACCGTGCGCCACGTCTTCGATATGCGCGAGATTCTCGATCCGGACCAGCAACGCCAGTTCGACCGCAAGGTGTCCGAAGCCCTCACCCGCAACCCGCGCGACTGAAACGCGTGGCAGGGGCGGACGACAATCCTGACGAAACCCTTGTTTCCCAGGCACGGGCCGGAAGCAAGCGGGCCTTCAGCCAGCTGGTCGAACACGAGACCGGGCGGCTGCTTGCGTTGGCGACACGCATGCTTTCCTCTCCTTCCGAGGCCGAGGACGTGGTTCAGGACAGTCTCGCATCAGTGTGGCTGACGCGCCATCGTCTTGACCCTGACAAGCCGATCGCACCCTATTTGACGACCGTGGTCCTCAACCGCTGCCGGGACCGTTTGCGCAGGCGCAGGGTCGCCGGCTTCTTCGGCTTCTCGGGTAGCGATGAGCTTTACACCATTGCGGACGAGCATCCTGGACCTGAAGCCCTGGCCGGCTCCAGGGAAGAGCTCAGTCTCGTCCTTGCCGAGATCGCGCGTATGCCGGTGCGCCTGCGCGAAGCGCTCGTGCTCGTGAGTATCGAGGGGCGCAGCCAGGCCGAGGCGGCCGACCTTCTCGGCACGACCGAAAAAGCGATCGAAACGCGCGTCTACCGCGCGCGCAACAGATTGAAAGAGCGCTTCGAGAAACTTTGAGGGGTGAGACTTCCGCGCGCGTAAGGGACGGTAAACGTGATGTCAGGAGCCTCTTTATGATTGTCGTCAATCGACGCAAGTTTCTCGGAGCCGGAGCAGGGGGAATGGGCTTGCTCGGCCTTGCCGGGGCAATGCCGGCCTGGGCCCGCGGGGCGGACCTCCTTGCGGGAAATGCCCGCAAGGGGCTCGACGAGGTGGCTGGCCCGAACATCGACCTCACTGTCGCGCGGTCTGCCTTCGCGACCGGCAACAGACGCGGCGGCGCCATCGCCGTTAACGGCACGATCCCCGGCCCGTTGTTGCGTTTGAAGGAAGGCACGACCGTCCGATTGAACGTCCATAACCAGCTCGAGGAAGACACATCGATCCACTGGCACGGATTGCTTGTACCGTTCGAACTCGACGGGGTGCCAGGTGTGAGTTTTCCCGGCGTCAAACCGGGCGAAACCTTCACTGCGGAATTCCCGGTGCGCCAGTCGGGCACCTACTGGTGGCACTCGCATAGCGGCCTGCAGGAGCAGGCTGGACACTACGGCGCTATCGTGGTGGATCCGGCGGGACCCGATCCTGTACAGGCCGACCGCGAATATATCGTGGTGCTCAGCGAATTCAGCGAAATGTCGCCCCACACGATTTTCGACAAGCTCAAGAAGGGCGAAGGCTACTTCAATTACAACCAGAATACCTGGACCGACGACTACCCGCTTTCGGGCGAGGATCGCCGGATGTGGGCCAGAATGCGCATGATGCCGACCGACATCCTCGACGTGTCGAGCGCGGCCTATACATATCTGCTGAATGGCCATGGTCCGCTCGACAATCTTGAATACCTCTTCCGTCCGGGCGAGCGCGTGCGGCTGCGCTTCATCAATGCCGGGGCCATGACATTCTTCAATATTCGCATTCCAGGCCTGCCGATGACCGTTGTTCAGGCGGACGGGCAGAACGTCGAGCCGGTCGAAGTGGACGAGTTCCAGATCGGCGTCGCGGAGACCTACGACGTCGTCGTGACGCCGGGTGAGCAGCAGGCGTACACGCTGGTGGCCGAGTCGATGGACCGCTCGGGCATGGGCATCGCAACGCTTGCGAGCGCGCCTGGCGCGCGCGCGGCCATTCCGCCGCTGCGCGATCCCCCGCTTCTGACCATGGCCGACATGGGCATGAGCGGCATGGACCATGGCTCCGGCGACGATGCCGGCATGTCCGGAATGGACCACAGCAGTGGCGGCGATATGGCAGGGATGGATCATGGTTCGTCCGGCGAATCCGATATGGCAAGCATGGCCGGAATGTCGGGTATGCAGATGCGTGATACCTCGCTCCTGCCTCCCGATGTGAAGGTCGGGCCTGGTCTCGACATGGTCTCGATGAACCCGGTCGACCGTATGGGCGACCCCGGCATCGGTCTCGCCGATGTCCCCCACCGCACGCTTGATTATCGCAAGCTACGCTCGCTGACACCTCATAAGGAGGGCCGGACTCCCTCGCGGCGGATGGAAATCCATCTCACCGGGAACATGGAACGCTACATGTGGTCGTTCGACGGCAAGAAGTTCTCCGCCGTCTCCGACGAGCCGATCCGTTTCGCCTACAACGAGCGCGTGCGCGTCAAGTTGATCAACGACACGATGATGGCGCACCCGATCCATCTGCACGGACACTTTTTCGAACTGGTCAACGGCGCACCTGCCGATCGCCAGCCGCTCAAGCACACGGTTAACGTGCAGCCGGGCGGCAGCGCGCAGTTCGACCTGACCGCGGACGAGCCGGGCGACTGGGCCTTTCACTGCCACCTTCTCTATCACATGCATGCCGGGATGTTTCAGATCGTCACGGTTGCCAACCCGGTCGGAGAAGGCGCATGAAGATAGTTATTTCCAGCCTGCTCGCTTCGGTTGCAGCCGGCTCGGTTTTCGCCTCTCCCGCCACGGCACAGCATGCCGGTCACTCGGCGGCGGAGCCGCAGCAGAGTGCCGAGGCGCAGGCTGATGTCAAGACAAAGTGCGAGGAGGAAGCCGAGCGCCATCGCGCGATGGGGCATCCGGTAACCGAAGGGGCATGCGAACCAGCGGCCCAATCTGAAACTGCCATGGACCATTCGACGATGGACCACTCCACCATGGATCACTCCGAGATGGATCAGGCGACCATGAATCATGGTTCGATGACCGAGGGTGATGCTCATGGGGGCATGACGATGCCGATGGAGGCTGCCGGCCAGGAGTCGTCGCTCGAAGGCCGCGGCGGAATGGATCATGGCTCGGTGCAGCAAGACAAGCCTGCCGAGGGCGCGATCGAACATTCGCAGATGAACCACGGGGAGATGGGGCAGGCAGAAGCCGGCAACCCGCCGATGGGCCCTGGACAAATCAATCACAGCCAGATGAACCATGGGCAGACTGGTTCGCAGGACATGCAGGGCATGGATCATTCGGCGATGCAGATGGGCTCGGACGATCATATTCCGCTGCTGCCGCCTCCTCCCGAGGCTGGAAGTGGTGCCGCCCGAGCGGCGGTCGCAATCTGGGGCGAGGAGGCCATGAACGAAGCGCGTCGCGAACTCATCCGCGAGACCGACGGCGGTATGCGTTTCTGGTTCCAGGGCGACCGGCTTGAATACCGCGCCCGCGAGGGTGCGGATGGATATCTGTGGGACATCCAGGGCTATTATGGCGGCGATATCGACAAATTCTGGTTCAAGTCCGAGGGTGAAGGCAGCTTCGGGGAGCCCGTCGAGGGCGCGGAGGTCCAGGCTCTCTGGAGCCGCGCCATCGCGCCCTTCTTCGATTTTCAAGCGGGTGTTCGCCAGGATTTGACCGGCCCCGAACGCACTCACGCGGTCATCGGTATTCAGGGCCTCATGCCGTACCGTTTCGAGGTCGATGCCGCAGCCTTTGTCTCCACCAAGGGGGATGTGACGGCGCGGATCGAAGGCGAACTTGACCAACGTATCACCCAGCGGTTGATCCTTCAGCCGCGTGCCGAAATCGCGCTTTCGGCACAGGACATTCCCGAACTGGGTATCGGCGCCGGCCTCGACCGGATCGAGGCAGGTCTGCGTCTTCGCTACGAGTTCGCACGCGAATTCGCGCCCTATGTCGGCGTTTCGCAGGAATGGCGCATCGGCGACAGCGCCGATTACGCGCGTGCCGCCGGAGAGGATCCGAGCGTCACCAACTATGTCGTCGGTGTGCGGTTCTGGTTCTGACTTTTGAGAAAAGGATTACAACAAAATGACCAAGACTTTTACACGTATTGCGTCGACCGCGCTCGCCCTTGCGTTGATACCTGCGCCCGCATGGGCCCAACAAATGGATCATTCATCCCATGCAGGCCATCAAATGCAGGACATAGCAGCCTCCGCCGATGACGTGGCGGGCGCGGAGAACGCCCTCAAGGCCTATCGCACCGCTCTTGAAGCGCGCGATGCGCAAGCGATGGGCGCGCTCTTTGCCGAGGAATCGGCGATTTTCGAGAATGGTAAGGCCGAAGGCAGTTTTGCCAATTACATGGAGCACCACCTCGGGCCCGAGCTCGACGCGATCGTGAGCTTTACGTTCTCCGATCCTACCCTGACCGTCACGCGGATGGGACACATGGCCTATGCCTACGAGACTTACGGTTACCGCATCGAACTCGCCGATGGCCGGGTGGTCGAGCGCGACGGCGTGGCAACATCGGTCCTCGCTCACGATGCCGATGGCTGGAAGATCGTTCAGTACCATTCCTCGGCGCGCGCGCCCCGCAACTGAAGGCAAGTGACGAAGAGGTAGCACCGATTGGCAACGCCTTCACTGAAGCTGCGCCTGCATGTGCTGGGCAGCAAGATCCATAAGTGGCTGGCGATTTTCGTCGGTCTCCAGGTTCTCTTGTGGATGGGCACCGGTGCCCTCATGTCGTTTCTCGACCTGGAAGAGGTTCGCTCCGAACACGTCGTTTCGCGTACCTCGCAAGCGCTGCCCATCGACGCATCGCTCCCGGCCTGGGTCGAAAACAGGGGTTCCCTTGCTTCGGTGACTACGCGTTCGCTCGACGGCAAGGCGGTCACCGAAGTCCGAAAGGTCGACGGGACTGTTAGCCTTCACGATCCCTCGTCGGGACAAAAACTCTCTCCCATTTCGGCTGAAGCGGCCAAATCCATTGCCCTGCGCGCCTGGACCGGACCACGAACGACGATCGCGGCCGCGCGGGTTATCGATGAGCCGGTCGGGACCGAGTTTCGCGGACCCTTTCCGGCCTGGCAGGTCACCTATACTGACGAGGCTTCGACGCGCATCTACATCGATGCTGCCAGCGGTACCCTCGGGGCGGCGCGCAGCGATACCTGGCGCCTGTTCGATTTCATCTGGGGTCTCCACATCATGGACTGGACCGAGCGCGACCGTATCAACAGCTGGTGGCTGCTCCTGTTCGGCATCGGCGGTACAATCATCGCCCTCTCGGGCTTTGTGTTGCTTGCCAACCGGATGCCCAGGATCCGCCGCCGCACAAAGCGGCAAAAAGCCGCCTGAACCTCACATCCTGCGAGTATAGGCAGAATTCATCTCGCTCCGCCACGCAAGCCGTGAAGACTCCTTTCCGGCGTTTGCCAGTTGTCGCGATGGGGTTTGATATGCGTGATCCGGCGGACGATCAGCTCGGACAACATATTGCCAAATAAATATGAGGGGCGGGCAGCTGCCGCGCGTATCAGGCACATAGGTCTTACTACAATTGCCGGGCCGGGAGACATACGAGACATGAAAGCCCCCTCATTTTTGGCGCTGCTCGCCGCCAGCCTGCTCTTCGTCGGACCCGTTCAGGCTCATGGCGACGAAAAGCACGGCGAAGAGACGAGCGCCGCGCCCGCTGCCGCAAATGGTGATGCGCACGACCAGACTGCGATGGCGCAGATGGGTGAGACCGCAGTTGCTGGCGAACCCTCCGGCGCGCACGATGAAGCGAGCGGGGGTCATGACGAAGTCGGTGGCCATTCAGGTGAAGGCGAAACCGGCGTCATTGCCGTCCTGAAGAAGATGCACCCAGCTACCATCCACTTTCCGGTCGCCTTGTTTCTCATGGCTGCGGCCACCGAATTGTTCGTGATGCGCCGGAAAGGCGCGGGCCTGGAAAGTGCGGTGCGCGTACTCGTCTACGGCGGAGCGGCCGGTGCGGTGATAGCCGCACTGTTCGGATGGATCCACACCGGGCTGTGGTTCGGCGGCGATACCGTCATGCAGGTGCATCGATGGAACGGTATGCTGATCGCGGTTCTCGGTAGTGCGATGGCATACCTCGCGAGCAGGCCGAGCCAGAGCCGCGCATGGTTGCGTACGGCTATCTTCTCGATGGCGGCACTTATTCTGGTGCAGGGCTTCCTTGGCGGCGAGCTCGCGCATGGGCCAAACCATCTTGGAATTTCCTGGCTCTGAAGGAGTTGAAGAGCATGCGTACTTCCAGATTAAAAGCGGCGTTCGGGGTTCTCGCGATCGTGCCACTAGTGTCCGCTCTTGCTGCTTGCGACGAAGCGCAGGAGAGCACACCGACCTCAGAGGTGTCGCCGATGGGCGAAGCGACGGTGATGCCCGGCACGGCACCCGAGGGTGGTCTTGCAGACCCGGCAACCTCTCCCTCCGAAAGTGAGTCAGTTGCTGCGCGGCAGGACGCTCTTTCGACAGGCGATGCAGCCGCGCCCGCGTCACGGCGAGCCGCCTCACCGGCACCACGTGTAACTGCCACATCCGCCGCGCCGGCACCGCGCGCGCAACCCGAGAGCGAGGCGACCCCGCCCGCCGATCCCCATGCCGGCCATGACATGTCCTCGATGGCCGATCACGACATGGAAAGCATGTAATCCGGCGCATGGCCCATCAGTCAGGATCGTCAGGAGAAATCGTCTGCAAGCAATCGCGACGAAAATCCGGATATCAGAAAAGGACGGCCCCGCCTCCCCCCGAAGCCCTGCGGGTCGCAGGTGCCCATGGGGCCGTTCTGGAACCCCGCGTGAAGACCAACCCAACGCGCGGGGTTCCGTCTCTTCGCCTTCGTTGTCGTCGTGTCATACACGTTCAGGCATAGCTTCGTGCTATGCAAGCATTGCGCTGCCAATCGCCTGGTGGGACATGGAAAGGAACTGCCAATGACCGAAAAAAGAAAGGGCGGTGCGCTGTCGCGCTGGGAAGACGAAGGCGGTGCGCTCCCTTGCGGGCCCCAGGAAGCCCTCGCGGCCGATTGCGAGAAATGGGACATTCCTCCGCTCACTGATGCCGAAATCATCCAGCTACGCATAAGGGTGATCGCGCTCGAAAACATGGTGCTAGGCTTATTGTCCACGGCAAGCGATCATCAGCTCACTGCGATCGAACAACTGGCCGAGTTCATCTCCCCACGCGCCGACGCGACGCAGCATCCGCTAACCTTGCACGCTGCCACACAAATGGAGCACTTTGTCGAGCGCGCTCGACGGTTTCGCGAGGAACCTTCAGCCGATTGACCGGCCCTCGAACCCTGGCTCTCCTGCCTGCGGCTGGATCGCTGACCTGAAGAGACTGCGATGGATCTCGATACGCTCCTTGTCCGCTATTTCCGCACTGCCGATCTCGGAATGGTAGGCGCAGAGACATTGGCATCGGGGATCGAACGGTGCCAGGTCGATCTCGGTCTCGAGCAGGACCGGGGCAAGCGCTTTGCCTTGTGGGCCATGCTCTACCTGCTCGGGTCTGCCCCCGACCTCGAGGCCGTGTTCGACAAGGCAGATGATCGAGATTCAGCCCGCAATTTCATGGATCTCCTGGCGGCATCGGAAGGCGATGGGGTAGGTTGATTGCAGCAAGGTCCTGGCATCTTCAGACCCACGCCAGATACCCATCCGGCTTTTTTCGCGAACAGTCCTGAACCAGGTCAGCTGAGGGCAGCAACCCGTTCCTTTCCGGCCGTGTTGGCAGCTGCGCTGCCTGCCCGCACCACCCGTCACGAACAGGTTTCCCTTCGGCCCCCAAACGGGAGTTTGCGGGCCTGCGGTGCAGCCCTCCCATGACCTGTTTCTCATCGACGTTCGCAAGCCGGAAGTGGTTTCCGGTTTGAGAGCTGAAGGAGAAATACCATGACCAATCTCGTAATCCTCACCGGCCGCATCGCCCGCGATCCGGAGTCCCGCGAAACCCAGGGCGGCACCAGCGTTACAGGCATCACCGTGGTCACCGACCGCCCCGCGCGTGACAAGGACGGCAAGACCTACAAGGACGAAAGCGGATACACCGCCAAGGACAGCGAATTCCACCGCGTGACCTGCTTCAACGGTCTCGCCAAGACCGTCGGCCAGTATTGCTCCAAGGGTCAGCTGGTTTCGGTCCAGGGCCGCCTGCACTACACCCAGTGGGAAGACCAGGACGGCATCAAGCGGTACGGCTGCGAGGTTCTCGCCGACAAGGTCGACTTCCTCTCCCGCGCCGCTGGCGGCGACAACCAGGACGCTCCTCCGATCGACTGACCGACCGGACGTCCCCTCTCAGAGGCCCTGCCTTTAGCGGCAGGGCCTCTTTTTTCGTGATCCATCAGGTTCGAAATTTTGCAGCCGGATGAATGGACGGTCCCGCAGCTCGGCAGACCCTCGTTGAGCAACGACACCGGAAGCCCTGTTCCCAGTTCAGGTAGCGAGCAGAACACATCTGTTCTGGTCCGTTGGCGCTCCTTAGCTTCCCGATACGCGGCGCGTTGGTTCCTGACGCGAGGTGGGTGTGAGGTCCTGGCTCACGGCTATTCCAGCATGATGGCCCGGTTCCTTCCGCCTCAAGGACGTGCGGGGCCCCACCATTTTGCCCGCTGCCGGATCGTATCCGGCCGCGTACAAAATCGTTGCCCCCACCGCCGCTCGCACGGTCGCTCCTGCGGAGCGATCCTGTGACCCGAAAGGCCCCGGACCATCGGCCGACCTCCTGTCGTCTCACGACAGTTTCAGGAGGAATATCATGGCTTGTTCAACGCATTGCCCGCTGCCGTCTCGCAACTATTTCGAGGCTCTGGAAACCGCCGAGAAAAGGGCGCTTCACAGCTTCTTCGACCAGCATGTCGTCGAGGATGTGGAGCTGGGATACTTCGCGCTCGACGAAGGCGACTACAATGCGCTGCCCGCGCATCTGGCGTCGCGCGTGGTTCACACCGTTCATGGAGGCATGCTCGAGGATTACTGACTCTCGGCGGAGCGGGAACCGGCTAGCGGTTCCCGCTCCTTTCTTCGTGTTCGCCCCGAGTCTTCAGCCTGCCCGGACGCACCATGACCCCCGTCGGATCCGCAGTGAGGTCGGACGATCCAACCGGCTCCCGCGCAATTCGAGCGGGGCTTCGGACGCACTCTGTCCCGCGCATCTGGCGATGCGCTCCTGAGGGTGCGGCGTTTATCGGTCCCGGGGCCCCGCATGCACTTGCGAACCGCCGCCGGGTCGGACCGGCGCGAAGCCGCGGAAGCGACAGGCCCCGCTCCCTTGCTTCGCACGCGGACCTTGGCCGACGCCTTGCTCACAGGTGCAGTCCTTGTTTGGCCCGCGGCGGCAATCCTTTTCTGCCGACGATCGGATGTGTCCGAAGTGCCGCGCGCGGGGGGCGACAAATACGAATCTGTGAATCTGTCGCTCCTCCCCCGACCCCCGCATGCGCCATCCCCCTCTGCAACCGGCGGCAGCTTGCCGCGGCCGCCCACGCCTTGCGGAGAATGTCCAATGCCAACTGTTCCCGACCCCGTCCGTCCCCGGTTTCTGCGCACACCCGATGCCGCGGTACATCTGGGGCTATCGCCCCGCACGCTCGAGAAGCACAGGTGCTATGGCACCGGCCCGGTCTATCACAAGCTGGGCGGGCGCATCGTCTACCGGCGCGAGGATCTCGATGCATGGGCCGAGCAGGGCCTGCGTCGTTCGACCAGCGATCCCGGCCGGGGCATCGTCCATCCCGCCAAGCGGATCGACGGCTACACCGGCCCGGTCCGGCGCTGAGGCCCGATGCGTGCCCGCCGGACATTCGCCCGCGCCGCCGAGCAGCTCGACCTCTTCATGGGGGTCGGAGGCGACATCGCCGCGCGCGATGCGCAGGACCTGATGGCCTGGCCCTTCTTCAGCCTCGCCAAGTCGAAGCGAATCAGGCCGATCGACTTTCGCATGGGCGAGGTCTCGATCCTGGTTGAGGCGACGGCCGAGCACGGCATGGCGACCATCTGGGACGCCGACGTGCTGATCTGGGTGGCCAGCCAGATCGTCGAGGCGCGCGATACCGGCAGGCCGACCTCGCGGCTGATTGCCGCAAGCCCGCACGAGATACTCGCCTTTACCGGGCGCGGAACTGGCAAGGCCGGATATGAACGGCTGAGAGCAGCGCTCGACCGGCTGCAATCGACGAGCATCGCCACATCGATCCGCCAGCGCGGTGCGCGCCGGCGTCATCGCTTCTCCTGGATCAACGAGTGGCGCGAATGCCTCGATGGGAACGGCCGCGCCCTCGGCATCGAGATGATCGTGCCCGACTGGTTCTATGAGGGTGTGCTCGACCGGGCGCTCGTGCTGACGATCGACCCCGCCTACTTCCAGCTTACCGGCGGGCTCGAGCGCTGGCTGTACCGCATCGTGCGCAAGCATGGCGGCAGGCAGAAGGGCGGGTGGAGCTTCGATATCGCCCATCTGCATCTCAAATCGGGCGCGCTCTCGCCGCTGAAGCGGTTCGCCTTCGACATCCGCGAAATCGTCCGGCGACAACCGCTCCCGGGCTATCGGCTGGCGCTCGGCCATGAACTCGGCCGCGAACGCCTGAACTTCACTCCATTGCCGGTCGATCCCTTCGAAGCCGCCAAGCGCCGGATCGGCATGGCCCCTGTGGAAAAGTGCGGGTGATGTTCGGACTATCAGGAACCGCGCCGTTCGGACTATCGGGAACCGGAAGTTCGGACTATCGGGAACCGAAATCGTGCGCGAATCGGCGGAATTGCTGGGCTTGCGCGCCCCTTAACTATCCTAACAAGGAATCCTGTGGATTCCTGCTAACGGCGCTGCGCCTGTGCACGGGCGGCGGTTCGGCTCCGCCCGCGACCGGATCGAGCACATGCCTTGACGACCTGCCGCTGACCCCTGTCACGCTGGTATGGCGAGAGGGCATTCGCGAGGACTGGCTGCGCTTCGGCAAACCGGTCGACGAGCGCATCGTCGATCGCCGAACCCGCATCGAAAGCTATGCGCCGGGGCAGCTCTTCGCCCTCGTCCGCTGGGCGGCGAACGATCACGGAACCGTGCGTTCGACACTCGACATCGTGCGCGCGGTCGGTCGAAACGAGGCCTATACGACCGTGCCGCAGATCGATCCGGGCGGAGAACTGCTGCTCTCGGTTCGGGGCTGGACACGCGTTCGCCGCGTCCTGGCGCTGATCGATGCGGTCGAAGCGGCCGCCACCGACCCGTGCGAAGCAGCGCCCGATTACTGGCGCCATGTCCACAATCGTCTCGCAGCGGGCCTGCCGCCGCGCGCCTATGCGCCAGGACGGCATCGCGCCTGGCTCCGGCGCCGAAAGCTCTGGCCGTGAGGCGCGGCACGATCCTTTTTGCTGGCACGGCCGCCGCGGCGGCTCTGCTGAGCGCCGTCCTGCCGCTCTCGCGCGTGCTGGTGTGGAATGTGACGGCGAGCATCCCGACCGGGCTCTATTACATCGGCGAGGCAGCCGGCCTGCAGATCGGCGAGCGGGTCGCACTCGATCCTCCACCCGGGCTGCGCGATTACCTCGCCAAGCGCGGCTATCTTCCTGCGAGCGTGCCGCTCATCAAGGAGGTCGCGGCGCTGCCCGGCGACACCGTATGCCGCGACGGCCTTGCGATCACGATCAATGGAAGCCGGGCCGGATCGGCGCACGCACGCGACCGGATGGGGCGAGACCTGCCTGTCTGGAACGGATGCCGGACCATCGCCGCGCACGAAATATTCGTGATGAACCTGCGCGCGCCGGCCAGCTTCGACGGACGCTATTTCGGTCCGGTGCCGCGTGATCACGTCATCGGCCGGGCGCGCCCGGTCTGGACCGACGAGGCCGCTGACGGCGACCACGTCTGGTTCGCCAGACTCCCACGAAATTCCCACCCCACCGTAACTGGAGGAGATATTCAATGAACTGCATCGGCACCTTTGTCGCGACCCCGGATGGCTTCGAGGGGCGATTGCGGACGCTCACGATCGACAGCGCGCTGACCATCGTGGCGACCGAGCCCGGCGATACTGACAACGCGCCCGATTACCGCATCATGTCCGGCGAAGGCGATGCCGCCTGCGAGGTCGGGGCCGGCTGGAAACACGTGGGCGACAAGGCCGGACCCTTTGTCGCGGTCGTGATCGATGATCCGGCCCTGGTCCAGCCGCTGCGTGCCAATCTCTTCCGGTCCGATTCCAGTTCGCATGTCCTGATGTGGTCGCGGCCCGCGCGCCGCAAGGCGAAGGACTGAGCCCGTGCGCGGTTCACGGCGCATGCTCGCCGCGTTCGCGGCGCTCGCACTAATCTGCCCGACACTGGCATCCCCACAGGCGGATACCAACGACCGGGGCGCGCAACGCATGGACATCTCGATGCATGTGCGTGAGGCCGCGCAGCGCTTCGGCCTTCCCGAGCACTGGATCTATGCGGTCATTCGGGTCGAAAGCGCCGGGCGCACGCGCGCCGTCTCGGCCGCCGGAGCGATGGGTCTGATGCAGCTGATGCCGGGAACCTGGGCGCGCCAGCGCGCCCGGTTCGCGCTCGGCAGCGACCCGTTCGATCCGCGCGACAACATTCTGGCTGGTACATCCTATCTGCGCGAGATGTTCGATCGCTACGGTCGCGAGGGCTTCCTCGCGGCCTACAATGCAGGTCCCGGTCGTTACGAGCAGTGGCTCTCCGCAGGCCGTCCGCTCCCGCGCGAAACGCGCGATTATGTCGCGAGAATTGCTCCGCTCCTGCAAGCCGACCGCATTTTCCTGGCAGATGCGGAGCCGCAGGTGGACGCGGAATTGTCCGGCCGTATAGCCCTTGCGGGCACGGCGCCCTTGCCGCTCGAGCAGGGCGAAACCGACTTGCCCGCAAACCCCTTTGCCCGCCCGGCCGAGCCGATGCACGACCTTTTCGCGCCTGTCTCAACGGCAAGCGCCCGATGACGCCGGTTTGCGCATCGCAGCGCGCGACTTCGTCGACTGGCGAAGCGTGGCGAAGGACAGGCGGAACCATCAGAAAAGGAAAGAGAGGATGGCGAGATAAAAGCAGCGCCGTCGGCCGGGCTGCAGGTGGTTGGTTTTCTTCGACATTCAGCGCCGTCGCGCCTCTGGCCCTGTCGTCGCCACACCGAAATTCCCTCCTGAATTCAGCGGCAAATGCGCCGTCGCCCGGATCTGCCATCCGTGTCGGGCGATGATTTCGATATCAGGCCGGGCCGTTCGCGCGACAGCGGAGCGGGGTCCTGGCGCAAGGCCAACTCGCTTGTCGGGCGCGTGCTCCAGGTCTCGCGCAGGGCAGGCTTTACGCCGCTTGGACGCGGCAGAGCCGGCCGGGGCACCGTGCATCTCGGACGCGGCGGGCGCGCCGCGCTCCGGTCCCGCCGCGACGCGTTTCGCAGGCGCGTCGTCATCAAGGCGCGGGTCGTGCGGCACCGGGGTGCCCGATTTCGTTCGGCGCCGCTCGCCCGCCATGTCACCTATCTCGAACGCGACGGAGTCACCCGCGATGGATCGTCAGGACAGATGTTCGATGCGCGGTCCGAACGCGCCGATGGCGACGTCTTCGCGCAGCGCTGCGAGGACGACCGGCATCACTTCCGCTTCATCGTCTCGCCGGAGGACGCGAACGATCTGGCCGATCTGCGCACTTTCGCCCGCGAGCTGATGGAGGACATGGCCAGCGACCTCGATACGCGTCTCGACTGGGTGGCGGTGGATCACTGGAACACCGACAACCCTCACATCCATGTCCTGGTCCGCGGGATAGCCGACGATGGGAGGGACCTCGTCATCGATCGTGGCTACATCAGCGAAGGGCTGCGCGCCCGCGCCGAAGAGCGCGCGACCCTCGAGCTGGGTCCGCGCAGCGAGCGCGATATCAGACAAGCGCTTCGCCGCGAGGTCGACGCCGAGCGCTGGACCGGTCTCGACCGCCGTCTTCAGAAAGAGTGGGACGCGCACGGTGTCGTCGATCTCCGGCCCGAGGGCGAATCGGGCAAGCGCAAGGATCGCACATTCCTGTTGGGCCGTGCGCAGGTGCTCGAACGCATGGGGCTGGCCGAAAAAGTCGGAGCCGCCAGCTGGACGCTGGCGCATGACCTGGAGCCGACGCTTCGCGAGCTCGGCGATCGCGGAGACATCATCAGAACCATGCACCGGGCGATGGCTACACAGGAGCATGGCGGCGATGCTGGACGCTTCTCTGTGCACGCGCGATCCGGCGGCGAGCGCGTGACCGGAAGGCTGGTCGAACGCGGACTGCACGACGAGCTCACCGGCGAGGCCTATGCCATCGTCGACGGGATCGACGGCCGCGCGCATCATCTGCGCTTTCCCGACTTCGAGCGGACCGGCGATGCCACACCCGGCGCGATCGTCGAGACCGGCACATGGACCGATCGCAAGGGACGACAGCAGGCCAGCCTGCTGACGCGGTCGGACCTCTCGATTGCCAGCCAGATCAGGGCGCGCGGCGCGACATGGCTCGACCGCCAGCTCGTCTCGCCTGAGCCGCATCCGCTGGCAGGCGGGTTCGGTTCGGAGGTTCGCAATGCCCTGGCCCGGCGCGCGGAAGTTCTGATCGATGAGGGGCTCGCCAGGCGACAGGGACAGCGCATCGTCTTTGCGCGAGGTCTCCTTGATACCCTGCGCGATCGCGAACTCGCGGAAACAGGGAAGGCCCTGGCCGCACGCCATGGTGGTGTCGCGCAGCCGACCGAGGCCGGGGATCATGTGGCCGGCATCTACCGCGAGCGCGTGTCCCTCGCTTCGGGCCGTTTCGCCATGATCGACAACGGCATGGGGTTCCAGCTTGTCCCCTGGCGGCAAGATCTCGAACGCCATCTGGGCCAGGAAGTGAGCGGCCGGATCAATCAGCGCGGCGGCGTCGACTGGAGTTTTGCCCGCTCGCGCGGCCCGGCCCTTTGAGGATAAGTCCCAATGACCCAAATCTTGACAGTCGCGTCACATGATGCATATAGAAGCATCAGGAGATGCGATATGGCCAGTGCAGTGTTCGAGCACATTGAACCCCGGCGCGGACTTCAGACTTTTGCAGGGGATGATGACCGCCGCCGCCTAACAGGCGCAGCGGTCAAGGCCGTGCTTCGGCTCGTCGATGCCTGGGACGGCAGCAATGCGGAAGGTGCGGCACTGCTCGGTGTGTCGGAGAGCACCTGGGACCGGATGAAGGCCGAGACGTGGGACGGCACGCTCAGCCAGGACCAGCTGACCCGCGCCTCGGCGCTGATCGGCCTGTTCAAGGGGCTGCACCTCCTGTTCGCCGACGACATGGCGGATCGCTGGCCGAAGCTGGCGAACACAGCGCCGGTGTTCGACCGGCTTTCCCCGGTGCAGGCGATGATCGCCGGCGGCATCCCGCGCATGCTGGAAACCCGGCAGTATATCGACGCGCTTCGTGGCGGGCTCTGAGGAGTCGGCCGACCTGTCTTTGTCCGACCTTCCGACGATCCGCGAGGCCTTCGAGCGCACCATCAGGCTTGTGCCGAGCGCGCGGCTGCGCGCTGCGGTCATGGCATCCCTGGCCGACGACGATGACGATCTTGCCCTTCTGGCCGAGATCGAGGGCGCGACCAGCGGGCGGCTGATCGCCGAGGAACGCGGGCTTGGCGCGCTGACCGCCGATGAGCTCGTTCACGGCGTGCCCCATGCCCGTTTTATCAATGCGAGCTTCGCCTATGCCAAGCCGCGCGAGCCGGGCCGTTTCAATCCCGCCAATCGCGGTGCCTGGTACGCCGCCCTGGCGGCTGAGACCTGCATTGCCGAAGTTGGCCATCACCTGACGAGAGCCCTGGCCGATGCGGGCGATTTCCATGCCGTCGTCGAATATGGCGAGATGATCGCCAGCATGTCGGGCGTGTTTGTCGATCTGCGCGGTCTTCCCGATCATCCCGGCCTCGAGCACGATACGGCGAAGGGCTATCCGGCCGGCAATGCTCTTGCGGCTCAGGCGCGCGGCGAAGGGCATAACGGGATCATCTATCCCTCGGTCCGCCACGCGGACGGGACCTGCATCGCCGCTTTGTGGCCCAATGTCGTGCAGTCGGTCGCGCAAGGGAGCATGTACCGTCTGACATGGTCCGGGGAACCCGCGTTCGCTTGCGAGGCTCTCTAGCCGCCCGCTTCTTTGCCTGCGCCAGACCGCGATTCGCCCGGCACCGCGCTTGAAATGACGTTCCCGTTCGGCCTGCTGCCTCCTGCAAAGGAGACACCATGTCGGCAACCAGAATCCTGTGGGGCCAGATCCTCGCCGTGTTCACCCTGACGCTGGCCGGCATCTGGGCCGGTACGCAATGGACAGCTGCCGAGCTTGGATATCAGACCGAGCTTGGCCGGGCGTGGTTCACCGCTTTCGGCATGCCGGTCTACCCGCCCTATGCGATCTTCTGGTGGTGGTTCAGCTACGAGGCCTATGCCCCGCGCATATTCGAGACCGGCGGCATGATCGCAGCGTCGGGCGGGCTGATCTCGGTGGTGGTCGCGATCGCCATGTCGGTGTGGCGCGCCCGCGAACAACGCAACAGCGCGACCTACGGCTCGGCGCGCTGGGCAACGCGCTCCGACATCGCCGATGCCGGCCTCCTCGCTGGCAAGGGCGTGGTGATCGGCCAGTGCGCCAATCTCTACTTGCGTCACGACGGACCCGAACATGTGCTGTGCTTCGCGCCGACGCGCAGCGGCAAGGGCGTCGGCCTCGTCGTGCCGACACTGCTGACCTGGCCCCACTCGGCGGTCGTGCACGACATCAAGGGCGAGAACTGGGAACTGACCGCTGGTTTTCGCGCCAAGTTCAGCCGCGTCCTCCTGTTCGATCCGACCAACGCGGCCTCGGCCGCCTTTAACCCGTTGATGGAAGTGCGGCGCGGCGTCGGCGAAGTGCGCGACGTGCAGAACATCGCCGACGTGCTGGTCGATCCCGAAGGCTCGCTCGAGCGGCGCAACCACTGGGAAAAGACCAGCCATGCGCTACTGGTCGGCGCGATCCTCCACGTTCTCTATGCCGAAGAGGACAAGACGCTCGCAGGTGTCGCGTCCTTCCTTTCTGATCCGAAGCGGTCGATCGAGGCGACACTCGCCGCGATGATGCAGACGCCGCATCTGGGCGAGGACGGCGTTCATCCGGTCGTGGCGAGCGCCGCGCGCGAACTGCTCAACAAATCGGAGAACGAACGCTCTGGCGTGCTCTCGACCGCCATGTCGTTCCTAGGCCTGTACCGCGACCCCGTGATCGCCAGTGTTACGCGGCAGTGCGACTGGCGCATTGCCGACCTCGTCGATCCGAAGCGCCCGGCGACGCTTTACCTCGTCGTTCCGCCCTCGGACATCAGCCGGACCAAACCGCTCGTTCGCCTGATCCTCAACCAGCTGGGGCGCCGCCTCACGGAAGACCTCGAGGAAGGATCGGATCGCCGGCGCCTGCTCCTGATGCTCGACGAGTTTCCGGCGCTGGGCCGCCTCGACTTCTTTGAAAGCGCGCTCGCCTTCATGGCGGGCTACGGCATCAAGGCGTTCCTGATCGCGCAATCGCTCAACCAGATCGAAAAGGCCTACGGACAGAACAATGCCATCCTCGACAATTGTCATGTCCGCGTCTGCTTCGCCACCAACGACGAACGCACCGCCAAGCGCATCTCGGAGTCGCTCGGCACGGCCACCGAGCTGCGCGCGATGAAGAATTATGCCGGGCACCGCCTGTCGCCCTGGCTCGGGCACCTGATGGTATCCCGGACCGAAACCGCCCGGGCTCTGCTCACCCAGGGCGAGATCATGCAGCTGCCCGATACCGACGAGATCGTCATGCTCGCAGGTGCTCATCCGATCCGCGCGAAGAAGGCGCGCTATTATGCCGATCCGAGACTGAAGACGCGGATCGATCGGCCACCTGTCGTGAAGCAATCGGGCAACAGCACCCGGAGCGACGACTGGGGCGATGTAATCGCCTCGCCGAATGTCCGGCCCGATCCTGCGGCGGTGGTGGTCCCGGAAGAGGAGGAAGCATTAGACACCGCGGGCGAGGGCGGCATTCGCCGTGAGCCCGACTTGCCGGAACACGAGGACGTGTTGCCGCCCCGGTCACCGCCTCCCAACGAGTTTGATTTCACCGATCGGCGGGATGACGACGATGCCGTCAGAAACAGGCAGATTACGGACCGGATGCGCGCCAATGCGCGGCGGGCCGCGCTCGATCCCGGCGATGGGATCGATCTGTGAGAAAGGGCAACCGGATCAAGCACACCTTCCGGCTCCCGCCCGACCTGTCGCGGCAGCTGGCCGACTATGCGGGTCGCAAGCGGGTATCGCAGGCATCGGTGGTTGAAGCGGCGATCGCCTCGTTTCTTTCGCCTGACGGATCCGAGCGGATGGAGGCCGCATTCAGCCGGCGCCTCGACCGGATCACGCGGCAATTGCAGAAGCTCGATTATCATGTGGAAGTCGGCAACGAAGCCTTCGCGCTGTATCTTCGGACATGGCTCGCCGCCACGCCGCCGCCTGCAAGCCAGCCTTCGGCTGCGGTCCGGGCAGGCGTCGAGAAGCGGTTCGAGAATTTTGTCGAGGCGCTTGCCCGGCACATGGAGCGCGATACGCATCTGGCGGACGATCTGATACGGGTGGGCGAGCTTGGTGAGGACCATGGCTGAAGACGATCTCGGGACAGGAAAGATCGGTAGCGGCTTGGCGAAGTTCTCGTCGGCCGCGCCGTTTGAAGTTCCCGCTCGGCGGGTTTCGAAGAGCAGAGGGCGCTTGTTGGAGCCGGTCATCGCACCGTGCAGTATTGTAAGGGTGCAACCATTCCAGCAGCTTGCTAAGGATGAATCAATGCGCACCGATCTCGATCATCTTCCTCCCACCAAGCAGCGCGAACTGGAACGCGTCGTCGAGATTGTGTTCGACGAATTCGGCGATGCGCTGGCGCTTGCCAAACACGAGTGGAAGAAGAAGGCCCGGATCCTCAAGATCATCCTCTATGGCAGCTACGCGCGTGGGGGATGGGTCGACGAGCCCCACACCGCCAAGGGCTACCAGTCGGACTACGATCTGCTCATCATTGTCAACGACAAGCGGATCGCCGATCGCGTGGCCTATTGGCTCAAGCTCGAGGAGCGGCTCGACCGGGAACTGGCGATCACCGGTGCGCTGCGGACGCCTGTCAATTTCATCGTCCATACGCTGCAGGAAGTGAACGATGGCCTGGCGCATGGGCGCTACTTCTTCATGGATATCGCCAAGGACGGGATCGCGCTCTACCAGTGCGATGACACTGAACTCCACCAGCCCAAGCCCAAGACGCCCGAACAAGCGCTGGCGATGGCGCAGGAATATTTCGCCGAGTGGATGCCAGCTGCCCAGGGCAGAGTGAAGCTTGCTCTATACGCGATACAGGAAGGAATGAATAAACACGCTGCGTTCGAGTTTCATCAGGCAGTCGAGAGTCTGTATCACAGCGTCTTGCTGGTTTGTACCTTCTACACACCGCATAATCACAACCTCGGATTCCTGCGCACACAAGCCGAGCGCATCGATCCGCGCCTGACCTATATCTGGCCACGCGACACGAAGCGCGACCGCGCTCGCTTCGAGAAGCTCAAGGAAGCCTACGTCAAGGCACGCTACTCAAAGCACTACCGGATCACGAAGGAAGAACTCGAATGGCTGGGCAGGCAGGTCGAAGAACTCGGCCGCGTCGTTCACGAGATATGTTCGGAGCGCCTTGAGGCGCTACGCTGCGAGACGCTCTAGGGGTCTCTCTTCAAGGCTACATGTTGTCCGCTTTGCGCCCCCAAGGCGGTCATTCAGGATCCCGCTAGAACTGCCTGTAAGCGGCCATTTCAAATCAGTCGTCGGCCACGCGCTGATCGATAATATTCACGCTGATTCGAAGAGGCCGGTTCGGACCTATCGCCCATCAAGCGGATATAGACCTTCAAGCTTGGCAAAATTAGCCACCCCAGGTGCGGGCTGGCGCGGATGGCGCGTGGGTCTAACGGCCAATCCGCCGAGATCTCCTGCCGCATCAACAACCTTCGCAAGCCTGTCATCATCTATCCGGTAATAGACGAGCTTGGCATCCTTCCGGGTCTTAACGAGGCCCGCATTGCGAAGGACCGCTAGCTGCTGCGAAAGCGTCGGCTGGCCGATCTCGGCTGCGTCGTCGATCTCTCCGACATTGCGTTCCGTGCCGGAAAGCGCCTTCATGATCCGCAAACGCACGGGGTGCGCGAGAGCCTTCAAGGCATCGACCAAATCTTCGTCGGTCATCTCTTCGACCCTCGCTTGGTTTCCTTCATGAACCAGTCGGTCTGGCCTTTTGCGGAAAATACGGTGTCGAGCGAAGCATCGGGCTGAGCCAGCAATGCCTCGCCCGGCTTCCAGTTGGCAGGTGCCAATACGGGGCCATTGTCTACTGCCTGAAGCGCGTCGAGAGTCCGTAGCATTTCAGGCGTCGAGCGACCGACATTGGCAGGATAGCAGGTCATCGCACGGATCACCCCCTCGGGGTCGATGAAGAATGTCGTCCGCACTGTCGCGCTGTCGTTATCGTTCGGCGCGACCATCCCATAAGCGCGGCCGATTACGAGCGTGGGGTCCTCCACAATCGGAAAACGCACCTCGATATCGTAGCGATCGCGGATCAGTCGCAGCCAGGCGAAATGCGAGAACAGGCTATCGACAGAGAGCGCCATCAGCGCGCAATCGCGCTGCTCAAACTCGCCTGCTGACTCAGCCAGGGCCACGAACTCGGTCGTGCAAACGGGCGTGAAATCGGCCGGGTGCGAGAACAGGATCAACCACCGCCCCCGGTGATCCGAAAGGCGGACATCTCCTGTCGTGCTTCGCGCAGAAAAGTCCGGAGCTACATCTCCGATACGTAGTCCTGCGCAGGGTGCCTCTCGTTCGGCATCAGCTTTGATCATCTGTGTCATCCGACCTTCATACCACTTGACAGATCAATAGCAACACATATAAACGATTTATGTAAATGAATGGAGATCAAGCTATGGCTGACGATCAGAACCTCAAGAATGCCGCTTCTCAGATCGAACGTGCCCAGGCCGACAAATGCCTGCGCCCCTCGATTGCGGGATTTTTCGACGAAGCGACGAATACCGTCTCCTATGTCGTCCACGACCCCAAGACGGATGAAGCGGCGATCATCGACTCGGTGTTGGACTTCGAGGCGGCTTCCGGCCGGACCTCGAATGGCTCAGCAGACCGCATCATTGAGTATGTCACCTCGAATAACCTGAAAGTGATATGGCTTATTGAGACCCACGCCCACGCCGATCACATATCTGCCGCCCCTTATCTTCAGGAGCGGCTTGGCGGGAAGTTGGCTATCGGCCGCGATATCATCCGCGTGCAGGAAGTCTTCGGGAAACTCTTCAATGCGGGCACCGACTTCGAACGCGACGGATCGCAGTTCGACAAGCTGTTCGAGGATGGTGAGACCTTCAAGGTCGGCGAGCTCGAAGGTATCGCCCTCCATGTGCCCGGTCACACTCCCGCCGACATGGCTTTCATCATCGGCGACGCGGCCTTCGTCGGCGACACGATCTTCATGCCCGATTTCGGCACCGCACGCGCAGATTTCCCCGGCGGCGACGCAGGACAACTGTTCCGCTCGATACGCCGGCTGCTGTCGCTCCCGGACGAGACCCGGCTCTTCCTATGTCACGACTACAAGGCGCCGGGCCGCGACGAATATGCCTGGGAGACCACCGTCAAACAGCAGCGCGAGGAAAACGTGCATGTGAAGGATGGCGTGACCGAAGAGGACTTCGTCGCGATGCGAACCGACCGCGACAGGACGCTCTCGATGCCCAAGCTGATAATGCCTTCGGTGCAGGTGAACATCCGTGGTGGGCGACTGCCGGACCCGGAAGAGAATGGCGTCAGCTACATCAAGATTCCGGTCAACGCCGTATGACGTTGCCTGGTTTTCCTGAAGCCGCACCCCTCGCCGGACTGGCTGGCGGAGTGCTTATCGGCCTTGCCGCAGCGGTCATGCTGCTCGGCCTTGGCAGGATCGCTGGTGTTTCCGGCCTTGCTGCGAAGGCAGTCGGGCTCGGCGGCAGCGGCATTGCAAGGGGCGGCGCATGGATGTTCGTCATCGGCCTGCCTCTGGGTGCGCTGATCGTAATGCTGGCATCGGGTGGAATTGATGCCACCTTCGCAAACCCGGTTACGCTTGCGATTGCTGGACTGGTGGTGGGCATCGGGACACGTCTCGGCAGCGGCTGCACCAGCGGGCATGGGGTTTGCGGCGTGAGCCGCCTTTCCGGCCGCTCGATCGTCGCCACGCTCACGTTCATGGCTACCGGCATTGCCACGGTCGCGATCATGAATGCGCTCGGGCTGGAGGTGCTGTGATGCGGACCGCCTTTATCTCTTTGGTCACCGGAACTCTGTTCGGGGCGGGCCTTGCCCTCGGTGGCATGACCGATCCGGCGCGCGTGCGCGGTTTCCTTGACGTGTTTGGCGACTGGGATCCGACGCTTGCATTTGTCATGGGCGGTGCCGTCATTGTGATGGCGGTTGCTTGGCGACTGGTCCCGCGGATGGCCGAGCCCTTCGCTGCGAAAGAATTCCACCTCCCGACCAAATCCGATCTCACGCCACGCCTGGTGGGCGGCGCGGCTCTGTTCGGTATCGGCTGGGGAATCGCCGGACTCTGTCCGGGACCGGGCATCGCTGCGCTTGTAATCGAACCTGCATCTGCCGCGATATTCGTCGTCGCAATGCTCGCTGGCATGGCTGTTGTCCGACTTATGGAAGGAGCATCGTCATGAAGCTTACACAGGTAAGCGACACTTTCGCCGTCTCCCAACAGCTTGAACCCGGCGATCTGGCTGAACTGGCCGATGGTGGGTTTGGCACAGTAATTTGCAACAGGCCGGATGGCGAAGAGCCGAACCAGCCCACCGTCGCATCAATGCGAGAAGCAGCCGAAGCGGTTGGGTTGGCCTTCCATCATATCCCGGTCTCGGGTGGCGAATTTCCGCAGGTTGCGATCAAGGCCTTCGCCACGGTCCGCGAAGAAGCGGATGGCAAGGTGCTTGCCTTTTGCCGGACCGGGACGCGCTCCATTACGCTCGATGCACTCGCCAACGTCGAGAATGAAACCGCCGACGCGCGCATCGAACGCGCCGAGCGAGCAGGCTACGATTTGTCCGGTTTGCGCGACCGGCTTGGCGAATAACGAAAAGATACTGGAGAGTTTGTCATGGCCCGAAGCCTAAATCATGAAGTCGTCATCATCGGCGGAGGTTCGGCAGGAATTGCAACCGCATCTTCCATGCTGAAGCGGCGCCCATCGCTCGATATCGCGATCGTCGAGCCGAGCGAGGATCACTATTATCAGCCTGGCTGGACGATGGTCGGCGGAGGCGTCTTCGAAGCGCCAGCCACTAGGCGCACCACGGCGAGCGTGATGCCGAAACAGGCGACCTGGTTGAAACAGTCCGCCGCGTCTTTCCAGCCCGAAAACAATCAGGTCACGCTCAGCGACGGCGCGACAATTACCTACCGCCTTCTGATCGTCGCTCCGGGCATCCGGCTTGCCTGGGAAAAGATTGACGGTCTGGAGGAAACGCTCGGCAAGAACGGTGTTACCTCCAACTACCGCTACGATCTGGCGCCCTACACATGGGACCTCGTGCGCAACCTGAAATCGGGCCGCGCGATCTTCAGCCAGCCGCCGATGCCCATCAAGTGCGCAGGTGCGCCGCAGAAAGCGATGTATCTTTCATGCGATGCCTGGATGGAACGCGGTGTGCTCGACGATATTGACGTTGAATTCCGCAATGCCGGTGGCGTCCTGTTCGGGGTGAAGGAATACGTCCCGGCGCTAATGGAGTATGTCGAGAAATACGGAATCGACCTCAAACTCAACCAGACGCTCGTCGCGGTTGACGGCCCCAGCAAAAAGGCCGTCTTCAAGACCGAAGCCGGTGAGGAGACTGTCGAATTCGACATGCTTCACGCAGTGCCGCCGCAGGTTGCACCGCAATTCGTTGCCGACAGCCCGCTCGCCAACGCCGAAAGCGGCTTTGTCGATATCGACAAGTTCACGCTCCAGCACGTTCGTTATCCGAACGTTTTCGGCATCGGCGATGCCGGTTCCACACCCAATGCCAAGACGATGGCCGCTGCGCGTAAGCAGGCCCCGATCGTTGCAGTCAATGCGCTCGCCCAGCTCGATGCAAAGCAGCCTTGGGCCGACTACGACGGCTACGGCTCATGCCCGCTGACCGTCGAACGCGGAAAGATTGTGTTGGCCGAGTTCGGATATGACGGAAAGCTTCTCCCGAGCTTCCCGAAATGGGTTATCGACGGCACGCGACCGCGACGGCTCAGCTGGCTACTGAAATCGGAAGCTCTGCCCTGGGTCTACTGGAACGGCATGCTCAAGGGCCATGAGTGGCTGGCCAAACCGCAAATGAAGAAAGCTGCCTGATCGTGAGCGAGAGCAATCCAGAAGCGTCTGGCTTGCCGCGCAGGCACAAGCTCGGACTGGTGGCGCAATACCTGCCAATCCTCGAATGGGGCCGGACCTATAACGGTTCGGTCCTTACGAACGATCTCGTCGCGGCGATCATCGTAACGATCATGCTGATCCCGCAGAGCCTCGCCTATGCGCTGCTGGCGGGGCTGCCGCCGGTGGTGGGCCTCTACGCATCGATACTGCCGCTGGTTGCCTATGCGATCTTCGGCACCAGCCGCACCCTCGCGGTGGGGCCCGTGGCAGTGGTGTCGCTGATGACGGCAAGCGCAGCCGGAGCGGTCGCGGCTCAAGGCACCGCGCTTTATCTCGAAGCCGCAATCACGCTCGCCGCCTTGTCCGGCGTGATGCTGGCCCTGCTCGGCTTCCTGCGCATGGGCTTCCTCGCTAACTTGCTCTCGCATCCGGTCATCAGTGGGTTCATCACCGCCAGTGGCATCCTGATCGCGACGAGCCAATTGAAGCACATCCTCGGCGTCACGGCGGGTGGCGACAATTGGCCCGAAATGCTCGGCGGGCTCGCTTCTACGATCAACACGATCAATCCGTGGACCCTTGCAGTCGGTATTCCCGCAACGCTGTTCCTGTTCTGGGTGCGCAAGGGTTTGAAGCCAAATTTGGTCAAACTGGGCTTGACACCGCGTGCTGCCGACATTGCTGCCAAGGCGGGGCCGGTCGTCGCGGTGATCGCGACGATCTTGGCGGCAGTTGGCCTCGACCTCGAAGACCGCAGCGTAAACCTCGTAGGCGCAATCCCGCAAGGCCTACCTCCATTCGCCCTCCCATCCACCGATCTTGGCTTGATTGGGCAGTTGTGGGTTCCGGCACTGCTCATCTCCATCATCGGCTTTGTAGAAAGCGTATCGGTCGCGCAGACTCTTGCTGCGAAGCGCAGGCAGAGGATCGCGCCGAACCAGGAATTGATTGGCCTCGGCGCATCGAACATCGCCAGCGCCTTTTCCGGTGGCTACCCCGTCACGGGCGGCTTCGCTCGCTCGGTCGTAAATTTCGATGCCGGGGCCGAAACGCCAGCGGCCGGGGCCTACACAGCAGTCGGCATCGCACTTGCCGGCCTGTTCCTCACCCCGCTTCTATACAGCCTGCCCATCGCCACCTTGGCCGCCACGATTATCGTCGCAGTTCTCAGCCTCGTTGATCTTAAGACACCCGGACAACTTTGGAATTACTCCAAGGCGGATTTTGCCGCGCACATGGCGACGATAGCCATCACGCTTCTCGCGGGAGTCGAACTGGGCGTGATCGCCGGCGTGGGCGTCGGCTTGCTGCTTTACCTGTGGCGGGCCAGCCGCCCGCATGCAGCCATCGTCGGGCGCGTCCCCGAGACAGAGCATTTTCGCAATGTCGATCGGCACAAGGTCTTCACCGTGCCGCATGTCCTGTCGATCCGGATCGATGAGAGCCTGACCTACCTCAACGCGCGCTGGCTGGAGGAATACGTGTTGGAGGAAATTGCCGACCGACCCGACGTGCGCCATCTCATCCTGATGTGCAGCGCGGTCAACGAGATCGACGCCTCCGGCCTCGAAAGCCTCGAAGCGATCAATCACCGGATGATCGATGCGGGCATCGGCCTTCACCTGTCCGAAGTAAAGGGCCCGGTCATGGACCGTCTGAAGCGAACGCATTTCGTCGAGGAACTCAATGGACAGGTCTTTCTATCGCAGAACCGCGCCTTCCGGGAGCTCTCTGCTAATGGTGGTCCGCCTGTCGAGCCGATAGCAGACGCCGCGAGAGGGATGATCTGATGCCAGCGATTCCTAACAAGGAGGCGCGCTGCCGGGAGATCGAAGCTCTGATCGCAGCAGGGAAAGGTGTTTGCGAGAGTTGCCGCGAAATCGGGATCTCTGAAAAGACCTTTTACCGCTGGCGCACGGCACGCGCCGAAAAGCAAGACGGATAAAAAATGTTCGAACAGCTAGACGCCCTTCTGCTTGCTCGCATCCAGTTCGCCTTCACGGTAAGCTTTCACTTCATCTTTCCAGCATTTTCCATCGGACTTGCGAGCTACCTTGCAGTGCTCGAAGGGTTGTGGCTGAAGACCGGCAAGTCGATTTATCTCGACCTGTTCAAATACTGGCTGAAGATCTTCGCGATCGCCTTCGCGATGGGCGTCGTTTCCGGCATCGTGATGTCCTACCAGTTCGGCACCAACTGGTCGAAATTCTCTGACATAGCTGGTCCAGTGATCGGCCCGCTCATGGCTTACGAGGTGCTGACCGCGTTCTTCCTCGAAGCGGGCTTCCTCGGCGTCATGCTCTTTGGCATGAACAAAGTCGGCAAGAAGTTGCACTTCGCGGCGACGCTCATGGTAGCCATCGGCACCTTCATCAGCGCCTTCTGGATCCTGTCGGTCAACAGTTGGATGCAGACACCGGTTGGATATGAGATCGGCGCGAACGGGCAATACCTGCCAGGTGAAAGTTGGTGGGACATCGTGTTCAACCCGAGCTTTCCCTATCGCCTCGTCCACACGGTCATCGCCGCCTATCTAACAACCGCCTTTGTTGTCGGCGGGGTGGGTGCCTGGCATCTGCTGAAGGACCGGACCAACCTACACGCGCGCAAGATGTTCTCGATGGCGATGTGGATGGCGGCCATCGTTGCGCCGATCCAGATCTTTGCTGGCGACATGCACGGGCTCAATACGCTCGAGCACCAGCCTCAAAAGGTGATGGCGATGGAAGGTCATTATGAGAGCCATCCCAATGGAGCGCCACTGATTCTGTTCGGCATCCCGAACAGCGAGGAGAAGCGAGTCGATTACGCGATTGAGATACCCAAGGCGTCATCGCTCATTCTCAAGCATGACCTGAATGCTCCCCTTGCCGGGCTGGACACGATTCCTGATGACGAGGAACCGCCGGTCGGCATCGTGTTCTGGTCATTCCGCATCATGGTCGGGATCGGTTTTGCCATGCTTGGTATTGGCGCTTGGAGCTTGTTCGCTCGCTTCCGTAAGAAACTCTACGACTGGCCGCTATTGCACAAGGCCGCACTGGTCATGGCGCCAAGCGGATTCATTGCTGTCCTCGCAGGATGGATTACGACCGAGGTCGGCAGGCAGCCCTACGTGATCTATAATCTGCTGCGAACGGCTGATGCGGCAAGCCCGCTGGATGCTCCTGCAGTCGCAGCCTCGCTTCTCGCCTTCGTGATCGTCTACTTCGTCGTCTTCGGCGCAGGCGTCTGGTATATCCTGCACCTCATGCACAAGCCACCGCATGCAGGCGAATACGGCGTCAAGCGCGGGGACACCGGGCCGATCCGGACCGCTGGTATCACGCCAGGCCCGTCCCAGAACCCGGGTGATCCCGATACACTTCCGCGGGATCACGAGGAGGCGACCGATGGACGTTAACGTGGACCTGACGACGATCTGGGCGTTCATCATCGCCTTCGCCGTCTTCGCCTACGTGGTAATGGACGGGTTCGACCTTGGCATCGGCATCCTTTTTCCGACGTTCGATGTCGGGCCGGAGCGCGATCGGGCAATGAACTCGATCGCGCCTGTGTGGGATGGCAACGAAACTTGGCTTGTCTTGGGCGGCGGCGGCCTTTTTGCCGCCTTCCCGCTGGCCTACGCCGTCATCCTTCCGGCCACTTATCCGCTGATCATCGCCATGCTGCTTGGGTTGGTGTTCCGGGGCGTGGCGTTCGAATATCGCTGGCGCGATCCAGGGCACCGGCGATACTGGGATGCGGCTTTTACCGGCGGTTCGCTGGTGGCAGCGATGGCGCAGGGCATGACTCTGGGCGCACTGTTACAAGGCATCGAAGTCGTCGACCGATCCTATGCGGGAAGCTGGTTCGACTGGTTCACTCCCTACACATTGCTGACCGGTCTAGGCACGGTGGCCGGTTACGCATTGCTCGGCGCGACATGGCTCGTTTGGAAACTGGAAGGTGACAGCCAGCACCATGCGCGTTCACTCGCCAAAAAAGCAGCTTGGTCAACTCTCGTCCTGATGGGCGGTGTTAGCCTCTATAACGTGTTTTTGAATGCAGAATATGCCGAACGCTGGCTAACTGCACCGGAAATCTACTTCGCAGCGCCGGTTCCCATTCTCACCGCTGTGATCGCCATTGCGCTGCTGAGAGCTCTCTCTGTGGACAGGCACAGCAAGCCGTTCTGGCTCAGCATCGCGCTCTTCTTCTTTGGCATGGCTGGCCTAGGGGTCACAATGTGGCCTTACGTCGTGCCGCCGGGTCTTACGATCTGGGACGCCGCCGCACCCGAACGCAGCCAGATATTCATGTTGGTGGGCGTGGCAATCACTATGCCGCTCATCATTGCCTACACTGCATGGGCCTACTGGGTTTTCCGCGGCAAAGTGGCAGACGAAGGATATCACTGATGGGTGATTCCCAAGATATTCCGCTTTGGCAGCGGCTCGGTTGGATGGCCGCGATCTGGTTAGCCAGTGTAACTGTGCTGGGCCTGGTCGCTTACATAATCAGGTTCTGGCTGAAAGTTTGACCAAAGCTCGTTCAAGGAACTTCATGCTTACATAGGAGCGTAAACTGTTATGGCTCACGCTCGGATAATCAACGTCAATTCAGGACATTTCCCCTATTATTGATTTATAATTTAATGCAATCGATAATTTGAATTGGTTGATCTAGCTGCAACGCTCTATTTAGGACACACCAACCCCAAGGAAGGAAATCTGCATGAGCCTGCACATTGGTGATACCGCCCCGGACTTTACCGTCGACACCCAGAATGGTGAGATCAGCCTGCACGATTGGGCTGGCGACAGCTGGGTATTCTTCTTCAGTCACCCGGCCGACTTCACGCCCGTCTGCACCACAGAGATGGGCCGCACCGCCCAGCTCGCCAGCGAGTTCGACAAGCGCAACGTAAAGCCTCTCGGCCTCTCTACCGACACGGCCGAAGAACACGCCAAGTGGATCGAGGACGTGAACGACACCCAAAACACGAACCTCGTGTTCCCGATCGTCGCCGATGCCGATCTGAAGATCGCAAAACTCTATGACATGATCCATCCGGACCAGAGCGAGACGGCTGCAGTGCGGTCAGTATTCATCATCGACCCGAACAAGAAGATCCGGCTCACGATGACCTACCCGATGAGCGTAGGCCGTAATTTCGACGAAATTCTGCGAGCGATCGACGCCCTGCAATTCAGCGACAAGCATGGCGTGGCCACTCCAGCCGATTGGCGCGAAGGCAAGGAGGCAATCATTCCCCCGTCGGTTTCCGATGAGGATGCAAAAACCCGCTTCCCGCAAGGGTTCACCACCCTTCGGCCCTACCTACGCACGGTAAAAATCGATTGAGCGAAATACCTCATCGAATTTCTAGAAGCGGGATCGGTTCGCGCCGATCCCGCTTTTTCCAAATGAAGGAGGCACTATGCTGCTCGAGAAAATCAAGACGCCGGGACTGTCCCACCTATCCTACCTGATCGGTTCGGGCGGCAAGGCGGCCGTCATCGATCCGCGCCGTGATTGCGAATGCTATGTCGAAATGGCGCGCGCTGAAGGGCTGGAGATCACCCATATTTTCGAGACCCACCGTAACGAGGATCTCGTATCGGGCGCGCCTGTCCTGAAAGAATTGACCGGCGCGCGCGTCCTGCATGGTCCCAACGCAGACGGCACGGTCGAATATGCCGAGACTGTGCATGAAGGCGATGAGTTCGAGATCGGCCAGATGAAAATCAGGGTTCTGGAAACGCCGGGTCACACCGACGATCACCTTGCATTCGTGCTGCACGATACCGCCTATCCCGATGGCCCGGTCGGCGTATTCACCGGAGACGCTCTATTCGTCGGCGACGTCGGTCGCACGGACTTCTATCCTGATCGCAAGCGCGAAGTGGCAGGCCTTCTCTACGATTCCCTGGAGAAGATCCTGGCCCTCGGAGATCGGGTCATTCTCTATCCGGCACACGGGGCAGGCTCGGTCTGCGGCTCGGGCATGGCGGAGCGGGAATTTTCGACACTCGGCCATGAGCGCGCAAACAACCCGCGCCTGCAGTTCGGGAGCCGGGATGCCTTCATCGATTTCAAGCTGGAGGAAAACCACTACCAGCCACCCTATTTCCGATTGATGGAAAGGCTGAACCTAGAAGGCGGGGAGCCAGCGCCTCGCGTAATGCGGCCCAGGCGCCTGTCCTTGTCGGAGCTTGGCAACATCGACGCAGATCACCTCGTCGATGTGCGCGAACCACTTGCCTTCGCGTCTGGCCATCTGCCCGGAGCGATGAACCTGCCGGTGGGCATGATCTCGGCATTCGCGGGATGGTTCATACGTGAGGGCGAGAGCGTCGTGCTCGTCGCTTCGGATGAGGACCAGCTGGCAGCTGCCATGACGCATCTCGTGCGGATCGCGCTCGACAATATCCAGGGCGGCTATGTCGGCGTCGTTCCCGCAGCTGCCAAAGGCAAGTCAATGCGAACCATCCCCATGGTCGGGACCGACGAAGTCGAACGACGACTGGAAAGCGACGAAGGTGGCTGGTCGCTACTTGATGTGAGGGATGCGGACGAACGCGCAGAAGGCGCTATCGAAGGCTCCCAGCATATCTACGTGGGCGAACTCAACGAGCAATATCGCGACCTTGATCCGGGACAGCACTACACGTTGATGTGCGCCAGCGGAATGCGTGCCACGGTCGCTGCCGGCTGGCTTGCGAGCCGCGGCTTCGAAAAGCTGGACGTCTATCTTGGCTCCATGGGTGCGTGGAAAGCGGCACATGGCTGAACCGGATCAGGCAGCCTTCTGGGATGAGCGCTATGCGACGGACGAATATCTGTTCGGGACTGCACCGAACGCATTCCTCGCGCGCGAGGTGCATCGCCTGGCTCCCGGGTCGAAGGTCCTGGCGATCGCCGATGGCGAAGGGCGAAACAGCGTGTTCCTGGCCCAGCATGGACATCGCGTCGTCGCGACCGACGTTTCGGAAAGGGCGCTCGATAAAGCGCGAGCTCTCGCTGAGCGGCGTGGCGTCGAAGTCGAATATCGGCGGGTAGATCTCGCCGGATGGGAATGGCCCGAAAGCGCTTTCGATGCCGTAGTCGGCATCTTCATCCAGTTTGCCGGCCCGGAATTACGAGAGCAAATGTTCGAAGGCATACACCGCTCGCTGAAACCAGGCGGCTTGCTGCTGCTGGAAGGCTACCGCGAAGAACAGCTGGTCTACGGGACAGGCGGGCCGCCTAATATCGAGAATCTTTACACGGAGGACGGTCTACGCCGCGCCTTTTCGGCGTGGGAAATCGAATTGCTGGAGGCCTACGACGCCGAGATCGACGAAGGGCGTGGCCATTCGGGCAAGTCGGCGCTGATCGACCTGATCGCTCGCAAGCGCAACGCGTGACCGGCTTATGCTCACGAGTGAATAGAGGATGTGAAATGGACAATATTGGCCCGAGTCATTGGCAACGTGTCTATGCCGAGAAGGCGTCCTCGGAAGTCAGCTGGTTCCAGTCCGTTCCAACCCTCTCGCTCGAAGCGTTAGAACGGTTCGGCGCAGCGCCTGGGTCATCTGTGATCGATATTGGAGGCGGCACCTCCACTCTGGTGGATGCCCTTGTCGACAGCGGCTGGGAAGACATCACCGTGCTCGACATTGCTCCCTCGGCGTTGGATCAGACACGGGCCCGGCTCGGCAGTGTGGCAGATCGGATCGATTGGGTAGTTGCCGACATGACGGATTGGGTTCCTGCCCGCGTTTATGACGTTTGGCACGATCGCGCGGTGTTCCATTTTCTTGTCCAACCGGACCAGCGGGCAGCTTATCGGCAGGCCTTGCTTCGGGGCCTGACTCCAAATGGCCTCGTCCTGATCGCGACATTTGCACCAGACGGGCCGGAAAAGTGCAGCGGCTTGCCGATCATTCGTTACGACTCCGAAAAGCTTGCAGCCGAAATGCCGGCGTCGTTCGAACTGCTGGAAACCTGGCGCGAAACCCATATCACGCCCTGGGGCACTTCGCAGGCATTCTGCTGGTGCGCCTTTCGCGGTCCGGCGCAATAGTGTCTAGACGGGTGATCGCGTGCCGAAAGCATGATCCCGGCACGCGGTCCGATCAAAGATCGACCGCATAGCGCGATCGGGAATATCCCCTCGGCCATGCTGGCAAACTCAGCCGGTGAAACCAGCCCACTGGACCTGAGCAAGGCGGAAAGCTCCAGGCCCGAGTGGTCAATGGTTGGGTAGCAGTGCAACTGCTTGAATGCCGAGGGCATAAGCTCTGCTTAAGATCATGCGCCTTTTGAGGCTTTATGAAGGATCGAACCGAGTAAGATTATCGCGCCGCCAACGTCGGACCGATGGTGGCGCTGGTGCGCACGGCGCTCGCCAAACCACTTAGCTATGTAGTGCTCGCGATCGTCATCGCGGCTGCGGGGCTGCTGTCGGTCGCACGCACGCCCGTCGATATTTTTCCCCGTATCGGCGTGCCGATGAGCATCTACGACGAAGCGCCCATGCCGTGGACACTACGCCTGACCTGGGACGGCATCGCCATTCACAGAGGATCGGAAATGGAGAATGGCAATGTCAGCCACGGCTGTGTGGTGGCGCCAGATCCGTTCATGGGACAGGCTTTTTGCTATTACCGCCAAGGGCGACAAGGTCATCATCACCGATGGTATATTTATAGGCCTCGGCGATTCGACTAGGCAGTGACTGGTCTTTCTAGCCTAAACGAGGGCTCCACATTAACACGGAAGCCGCCTTCAGTCTGCTCGAAAGAAAGTATCATGCGCGGCTTGAGCGCCGCGGCCGCGATGGCCAGTCCCAGCCCGCTGCCCGGCAGATTGGTTGCCGAACCACGCGAAAAGGGCTCCAGCATCGCCGCAGCGTCTTCAGGCGATATGCCGCCACCCTCATCTGTGACCGCGAAGCCCTCTCGCTCGGCGTCGATCGTAACCATACCGGGCTTCGGTCCATGCAATGCTGCATTTTCAACAAGATTACGCAATGCGATGATCAGGGCTTCTTGCGGTATGGGCACTTGCTGCGCTCGTGCCGCATCGGTGATGACCAGCCTTACGTCGCGCCGCTCCAATAGGTGTGCCAGTTCCTCCTGCACGATTTCGGCGGCGGGGCCGACGACGGCGGTTTCGCCGAGGGACGAGCTCTTCGCATCATGTCTCGACCATTCGAGAAGCTGACGGACAAGTCGCGCAGTTCGGTCGACAGATTGCCGGATGCGTTCGAGTGCGCGCTCACGGGTTTCGTCCTCTCTCGCGCGCAGCGCAATGTCTGCATGGGTCCGCAAACCCGCCAGCGGCGTCAGCATCTCGTGCGCCGCACTCGCCATAAACCGCTTCTCGCCGCTCCGCAGCTGCTCGATTCGCGAGAACAGCTGGTCAATTTCCTGCGTCAGTGCCGCCAATTCGCGCGGCACTGGATTAACTTCGAGCGGACTCTGGTCGTCGGGTTCGCGAGCCGCGATCGCCTCAGCGATCCGCCGCACCGGGCCAAGTCCACGTCCAACGCCGATCCAAAGAAGGAAAGCCAGCGCAATAAGGCCGACCATCGCGGGAACTAACAGACCTTGCACTAAGCCGGTGATGAGTTGCCGCCGCACGGCCAACGTATCGCCGACCATGATCGTAACTCCCGTATCGGGCGCGACATGAGTGTAGACACGCCAGGCGACGCCTTCGACCACCGGCTCGCTGAATCCGCGCTTGCCCGCCGATAGGGCTTGCGTCGGCGCTCCTTCGGAAATGCCGAGTAGATTGCCGGACACAGACCAGATCTGGCATGATAGCTGCCGCTCGTAGGATGGCAGCGGGATTGGTGCGGGACGCACGGTATTGGTCGACGAGGCGCCGTCCGCATAACCAAGCGAAGCGACCATCACTGCCGCCTCACGAAGTCTTGCATCGAGCACTCGCTCGACATTGTCTCGCGCGCTCAGGGCGGTCCAAGCCGCCGCCAGTGACCACACCAGAGCAGTCGCTGCAACGATCAGCAGGAAAAGGCGGAGGCGTAGCGACGTCATCCGCCTTGCTCCGAACTGATCCGATAACCGAGCCCTCGCACCGTTTCGATCACGTCAGGGCCGAGTTTTGCTCGCAGTTTGTGGATATGCACTTCGACTGCGTTCGAGCCGACCTCTTCATTCCAACCGTAGATCGCCTCTTCGATCTGCGCGCGCGAGACGATATGGTCAGGATACCGAGTGAGCGCTTCCAACACTGAGTATTCACGCCGGGAGAGATATACTGTTTCGCCCTTGGCGCAGACACGGCGTGTAGCCGGATCGATCTCCAGCGTCCCGAGGCGTATCGTCGGATCCGCACGTCCACGGTCACGGCGTGTCAAAGCCCGCAGCCTCGCGGCGAGTTCGCCAAGATCGAACGGCTTGCCGAGATAATCGTCTGCGCCGAGGTCCAAGCCCTCTATCCGGTCTTCGGTCATATTACGCGCGGTCAACAACAGAACCGGTGTCGAGCGGCTCGCGAGGCGCCATTCGCGCAGCAATTCAAGGCCGGAGCCATCGGGCAAGCCGATATCGAGCACGATGACGTCATGCGCGAAGCTCGCCACCGCTTCGCGCGCATCGGCACAATTCGCTACCGCATCGACCGTATGGCCTTCCAGTGCGAGCCCTTCGAAGAGCCCGTCACGCAGCACATCGTCGTCCTCAATGACCAGAATACGCATATCGCAACCTTCTCGGCCTTTGAGCTTAGCGCAGGCTTAAGGTGCCCGTAAGCTTGGTTTTCTAGCGACCTCGGGATTCTTGGAGGCCCTTTTCGAATGCTTCGTCACTACCTGTTAGGACTCACAGCCACTATTCTGATGTATTCCACGGCACATGCGCAGGAGCGTGCCGTAGCTGTGCCATCCTTTGGCAATATTGCGCCGATCGATGGCTCCGCGGAGCAGCCCGATCCTGATCTGCGTTACAGGGTCGTCTTCAGCATCACGGAAGCAGCCCCCCCGGGCGAGGTCAATCGCTCGCTCGAAAAGGTAGCGCGCTATCTGAACCTGCTTGCATCAGGTGGCGTCCTTCCAGAGGCGGCCAACATCGTTGCGGTGGTTCACGGACCTGCGACGCCAATCGTTGCGAATATCTCCAATAACCCCAATCTCTCGCTGATTGCCGCGCTACAAGACGCCGGCGTAACGATAGCGATTTGCAGTCAGGCAATGCACCGTGCGCAGTTGAACGCCGACGATCTCGCGCCAAACGTGCGGATAGATGCCTCGGCGCTCACGACGCTTACGAATTTGCAACTGCGCGGTTGGGCAGTCGTTTACGACTAGCCCGCTCCACTTTGGACGTAAGCGCCATTTAAGATTGGTCCGCGATTTGCCCTGCTCATGGACGGCGTAGTCAATCTCGGCCCTTTGGCTCTGGCCACCGATCGCCTGCTCGCGGTTGCCCTGCTGATCGGGTTTATGTTCGCGATGGATCGCATTCTTCCGCGCGAAGGTGCGAGCGCGGTTCCGGCCACTGGGCTTGCGATCGTTGGAGGGCTTATTGCAGCGCGGATTGCCTACGTAGCCCAGCATGGCGATGCGTTCGCGCATGACTGGTGGTCGTCCCTAGCCTTCTGGCAGGGCGGCTTCTCCGCTTGGGCAGGACTGATCGTGGCGGCAGCAATACTCGCTTGGCGGATGAGACCGGTCGCGGCGATGGGCAAGGGACTGGCGACGGTCGCAGTGTTCGGCGCAGTGTGGTTCGCAGCCTCAGCGTTGCTGCGCCCCGATCCGCGACCATTGCCGGACTTGCCGCAACTGGAGCGCCTTGGCGGATCGCCCGTGACACCGGAAGATCTGACAGGACAACCTTTCGTCGTGAACCTTTGGGCGACCTGGTGCCCGCCTTGCCGCCGCGAGCTGCCAATGCTGGCTGATATGGCCGCAACCTCGGACATCCCGATCCTCCTCGTCAATCAGGGCGAGGAGCCACGCGCCATTCAAGATTATCTGCTCGCGAACCGGGTTTCCCCCGCCGCGGTCGTGCTCGACCGGTCCTCTGCGATGATGCGTGCATTGGAGAATACCGCGCTGCCGGCAACACTCTTTGTCGATGAGTCCGGCCAAGTGGTCGCGACGCATGTCGGCGAGATTTCGCGTGCGGCGATGACCGCTCAGATGGATGAACTACGAGGAGAATGATAATGGCTCGATGGCCCCTGATAACTGCGATTTCGGCGCTGATGCTGGGCGGTGCCGCGATCGTCTATGCCCAGACTACCGCCGGCGATGGATCGTCCTCCGGCGCGCCCCACGGACAGCAAGAGCGCGATCTTGCCGCCAGCGAGGAAGCAATGGCTGCGCGCGCTGCCATCGCCGACGATCCAATCGCGCCCAAACTCGAACCGGCGGATTACGATGTGACGGTGGTGTTCTACACCGATTACCAATGTCCCTTCTGTCGAAAGGTGCATCCGGAGCTAAACCGATTGGCTGAAGAAGATGGACGCGTGCGCGTCGTCTATCGGGATTTGCCGCTATTCGGTGCAGCGTCGGAGGAGTCGGCACGTGCGGCAATCGCATCGCAATGGCAGGGCAAGCATGCTGAGTTCAACGATGCATTGATGCAGACACAGGGCAAGCTTGACTCCGACAAGATTCGCGCCGCCGCCGATCGCGCCGGCGTCGACTGGACGCAGCTACAGCGCGATCTGGAAGCACGCCGATCCGAAATAGATGAACTGATCGGACGCACGAAAATGCAGGCGGCACAGATGGGTCTGCAGGGCACGCCAGCACTCCTGATTGGGCCATATATGGTTCCAGGCGCGATCAACTTCGAGGGTCTAACCGAGGCTGTAGCGCTGGCTCGGGAGTTCAATGCCGAGACCAAGGGTGGCTAACCGATGACTATCGCGCCCCGTCTCCTCGCTTTCCTCGCCTCGCTTTTGATCGGGCTCGCAGCGTTCCTACCGCTTTCCGTAGCGGCGCAAAATGCACGCCATGTCGAAGCCTCGATGGCGTTCGAGACGCTCAAGCCAGCGGCGGGTGATGAGGTTACGGTCGCAATCCGAATGGTGCCCGAGACAGGCTGGCACGGCTACTGGTCTAATCCGGGTGAGGCCGGCCTACCGGTGGAAGCACGTTGGCAAGCGCCTACCGGGGTCACCTTTACTCCGCTGCGCCATCCGGCACCGCATCTGCTCGACGTTCAGGGGATCGCCAGTTACGTCCACGAAGGGCCGTTTACACTGCTTGCGACAATGCGCATGCCTGAAGGCCTGGCTCGTGGCGCGAAGCTGCCGGTGCGCGTTGCGCTGAATTGGCTTGTGTGTTCCGATACGCTGTGCGTGCCCGAAAGCGCGAACTTGGCCGCCGATCTGACCGTAGGCAATGGAGCGCCCGATACTGCCGGAGCCAAAATAGTGGCGGCGGCCGAACGCGCGATGCCAAGACCGCTGCGAGGCACGCGTTACTGGCGCGACGGGTCGGACTGGGTTTTCTCACTTCCGGTCGCGCAAGAGCCGTCCGCGCATCTCTTCCCGATCGATGACGGCTGGTTCGATGCGGCGTCAGCCCAGCGATCGAGCACCGAAGACGGCCGCGGACTTATTCGCATAAAAGCCAAAGGTGACGCGCCGAGCGGCAGTTTCCGCGGCGTTCTTGCGAACAGTAGTGGCTCCCGTTCTTTCACCGCTGATCGTGCAACTCCGCCATCCGATGCCGCGGCAGCGTTTGCGCCCGCTTCTGCGATGACTCCACAGATCGGCGTTGAAGCGAGCACCGACACGGCAGTCGCTACCGGGATATCCTTTGAGAGCGCACAGATAGACACCCAGCAAGTCTCCGTCGAGCCACCCAAGCCATCTGCGGGCGTATCTGGCGACGTTATCCGGATCGCGCTGTTGGGCGCGCTGGCCGGCGGATTGCTACTGAATCTGATGCCATGCGTGTTCCCTATCCTCAGCCTTAAGGCGCTATCGCTCGCTAAGAGTGGGGCAAGCAGGCGCGCCGCGCGGATCGAGGGGCTGGGTTACGCTGGTGGCGCGATCTTCACCGCGCTGCTCCTCGGCGGCCTGCTCATTGGCCTTCGCGCAATCGGGATGGAGATTGGCTGGTCGTTCCAGCTCCAGTCTCCTGGCGTGATCCTCGTGTTGCTCGTGCTCACTGGCACCATCGCGCTCAACCTCGCAGGGCTGTTCGAATTGCCCTTGCCGGCCTTCGCTGCGCGCGGTGGGCACAGTGGGGGATGGATTGGCGGCTTCTCGACCGGTGCGCTGGCCGCGGTCATCGCCATGCCATGCAGCGGACCATTCATGGCCGGGGCGCTCGGTGCGGCGCTGGTGCTGCCCGCGCCGATCGCGCTGGGCGTGTTTGCGATGCTGGGCCTCGGCATGGCGCTACCCTTCCTCGCCATCGCGTTCATCCCCGCGATTCAGCGACGCCTGCCCAAACCGGGCCAATGGATGGACACGCTGCGCAAGGTTCTGTCGATTCCGATGTTTGCGACTGCGCTAGCACTCGCTTGGTTGCTCGGTCGGCAGACCGGGGTGGACGGAATGGCGCTGGGCCTAGTCGTTGCGGCGTTGTTCGCCGTATCTCTGTGGTGGTTCGGCCTGCGCCAGCGCAGCGGGGTCGTCGGATGGCCGACACTCGTCCCGGCCGCGCTCGCGCTGGTCGCCTTGATTGCGGTCGGAATCCCGGAGGCTCCGTCCGCAACCGCGACGGATGACATCAAGCGCCATGCGGGGCACGAGCCGTTCAGCGAGGCGCGTTTGGCTCAGCTGCGCGCAGCAGGCACGCCGGTGTTCGTTGACTTCACCGCCGACTGGTGCCTGATCTGCAAGGTCAATGAGAGCGTTGCGATCCACACCGATGCGACGCGCGAGGCGTTTGCAGAGGCTGGCATTGTGACACTGACTGGCGATTGGACCCGTCAAGATCCGGCTATCACGCGTTTCCTCGCCCAGCATGACCGGAATTCAATTCCATTCTACATATTTTACGCGCCAGGCGCAGAGCCGGAAATTCTCCCGCAAGTGCTCTCCGCGACTATACTCGCCGAGAAGGCAAGAGCTTTACCGACGCCTTTAGCGCGGACCGATCAATGAAGATGTGTCATCTCTCAGTGCCTCAAGCGTTGCTGCCTCAGGACTTTCATATGCTTTCGCAGGAGCGCGGCCCTGCTGCTCCGAGCACACATTTGTTGTTTGCGAATGTGGCATCTGAAGGCAATTTGCGTGCCCAACTACGAACTGCCAGCCGAAGCCTCGACCCCGGCTGGCATCACTATCAGACAATTGCGCTCGAGCGGGTCTAGAGCTGATTTCCAATTGTCGCATTTTCGCGGCTCGAACGCCAATAGCTGCCAGTCCGCTACCGGCCCATTTACGGTCGCCGACATGTTGCAGTATGCTCAAAGCGTGGTTGATATCCTGGATGCGGCCTCGCGCTCCGTCCGAATGAGCAAGATTAAGGCGAAGGATACGAAACCCGAACTTCGGGTCCGCCGGTTGGTCCATCGCCTGGGTTATCGCTATCGTCTACATCGTAGATCACTTCCGGGCACCCCTGACCTTGTCTTCGGCCCTCGCAGGAAAGTCATCTTCGTTAATGGATGCTTTTGGCATCGGCACGACGATCCGGATTGCAAACTAGCGCGTCTTCCAAAGTCACGGCTGGATTTTTGGGTTCCCAAGCTGGAGGCCAACAAGGCACGAGATCGACGGAATGTGCTTGATCTGCGGAAACTTGGTTGGGATGTCTTGGTAATCTGGGAGTGCCAAACTAGGAACGATGACACGATGGAACGACTAGTCACTCAGTTTCTGGACCACACGTCGTGAAGGCAATCGAGCTTTTCGCGGGCGCTGGTGGCCTTGGCATCGGTATCGGCCGGGCTGGATTCAGGCCCGAGCGCATTGTCGAGTGGGAGCCCAATTGTCAGCGGACCCTTCTGGCCAACCGACGCGCACGCCAGCGCGACACCAAGGGATGGCCATTGGATATCGAGAGCGATGTCCGTGACGCGGACTTCACCGCGCATGAGGGGAGAGTCGAGCTGATTTCCGGAGGGCCGCCCTGCCAACCTTTCTCCGTTGGAGGTCGCCATCTGGCGCATGCCGACAGGCGCGACATGTTCCCGGAAGCGGTGAGGGCCGTGCGCGAGGCGAAGCCAAGAACCTTCATCTTCGAGAATGTGCGGGGCCTCACCCGGGAGCGGTTCAGCTCCTATTACGAGTACATCAAGCTGCAGATGCAATACCCTGAGCTCGTGGCGAAGGGCGAGGAAGACTGGTCCGCCCATCTCCGCAGGCTGGAGCGGCACCATACCGGCTCTCGCGCGGACCGAGGCCTTGAGTACAGCCTTGTCGCCGAGGTGCTGAATGCGGCCGATTACGGTGTGCCCCAAAAGAGGCATCGAGTCTTCTTCGTGGGCTTCCGTAAGGACAAGGCGATCGAATGGTCGTTCCCGGAAGCGACGCATTCGCAAGATGCCTTGCTTTGGGAACAGGCGCATGGCCAGTATTTCGATCGCCATGGGGTTCCCAGGCGGGAAAGGTGGTGCAATGCCGAGCGCATTAGGGCGCGAGCGGAAAGAATGACCGAACGACCAACTGCCCTGCCGTGGGTCACAGTACGGGACGCGCTTGCCACCCTGCCCGATCCAGAACATGGAATTGGAGACAGTCCGAGGCTGACAGGGCATCGGTTCCAGCCAGGCGCCAAAAGCTACCCCGGACATACCGGCAGCCCCCTGGATGACGCCGCGAAGGCCTTGAAGGCGGGCGTGCACGGCGTCCCGGGTGGCGAGAACATGCTTGCGCGCGCGGATGGATCGGTACGATATTTCACGGTGCGGGAAAGTGCGCGCCTCCAGACCTTCCCCGACAGTTATCGGATCGAGGGCGTTTGGTCGGAAGCGATGCGGCAGCTTGGCAACGCGGTACCGGTCACCCTGGCCGAGCGTGTAGCTCGCAGCGTCGCCGTCGCGCTCGAAAACTCCGACACCACCAAGCAATAGACATGGCCCGCAATCCGTCCGTTACGAAGGCGAGCACCATACTCGCGGAGATCGAGGAACTGCTCGCCGCTACCGAGGCCGATGGTCTGACGAATCCCGCGCGCAGGCAGCTGGTTAACCGGGTCGATGACATGCGCGACCGGCTGGAGCGTTTGACGCGCAAGATCGACCCCAACGAGTTGCCCGACGCATTCTTCGATCCAGCGGAACCTAGCCTTATCGGCAACTTCGTGGCCCTCGCTCTTGTCGCTCAGGACAGGAAGAGTCTGGGTGAGCTGGGGCGCTTTTATGGCTCGGGTGTCTACGCGATCTACTACACGGGCGATAATTCGCTCTACGCGCCCATTAGCGGCAGCGAGACGCCCATTTATGTTGGCAAGGCGGACCCAAAGGGAAATCCGAAGACCGCGATCGATCAGGGCACGAAACTCGCCGATCGACTCAATGAGCATCGTCGCAACATCGAGAAGGTCGATGGTATCGCGATCGAGGACTTCGATTGCCGGGCGCTGGCGGTCCAGACAGGGTATCAGGCGGCCGCCGAGAGCCATCTCATCCGAATGTTTCGTCCCATCTGGAACAACGAGACTGGCATTCTTTACGGGCTCGGCAAGCACGGCGATGCGGCAACCACTCGGGCGAATAACAAATCACCGTTCGACACCGTCCATCCCGGTCGCAAATGGGCCGAGGGCAACCCAGAAAACCAGACTGTCGCGGAAATAGAGGAGAAGGTGCGCCAGCACTTCGCGGATGCGACGATTTTCTCCGACAGGAACGCCGTGCTGCAGGCATTCGTGGATAATATCCGGCGAGAGGATCGGCTCGACAGCGACGATGAGGCGGCACGTCCAGAACCGTCCGACTGAGATGGTGTTGAAGATTCGCACGAGCGGTCAAACTGCGGTTTCGCTCGGCGGACTGGGCGTTCAGTCATCACCCGGAGACTTGACCTTGTGCGTTTCCTTTCGTCATCTTCCCGCGAACACCTTTGCACAGGTTGTTTTCGAACTTTCCCTCATCCGCGAACCGGCCATGTCGCTATCAGATTATCGGGCTCCGAGGCGAACCAGGCGTAGCTGCCCCCAGCAAGCCTGCCCGTGGCTTCCCCGGGGAGAGCCTTTTCGCGATCAACAAAGGCCGCTACCAGAGCGACATTCCGCGACGCGAAACCTGCCTGGTCGGCGATCTTTATCAAGGCTGTCTCGCGCGCATCATCGATGGCCCTATCGGAAAGGCCGATATCCACGCATACGAGGAGCGGATGGGCCGGCCCAATATCGACCAGGATAATGTACGGCAGAGCTACGTCGGCTGGAAAAATCAGTCCTAGCGTTTTAAGGAGTTCCACGCCGTCGGTGATCGCCTCGTTGCAAGATTGTCTACAGAAAATGACGCTCGGCTTGGCAAGAAATGTGGGGGCAAATGCCTTGATCACCGCCTTGGAGATATCGGTACGCGTGCCAGCGGTCATTCGCCGCGTCTCGCCGTTCGGGAACCTCACAAGTGTGTATGTCTGTTGAGGTGCATTGCAGGAGGCGGACGCCGATTTTCGTGTCAAACTTGATCGCAAAGTTCTCTCCTTACGCTTGTTTCTTGCGAGTGTGACGCAGTCAGGCACTGAACTACCTGTTGCCATTGTGTTCTCAATGCAATCCTGTTCTCATAGATAAAATGCAGCCGGGTTTCGGGAGGACACGCACCTGGTCGGCCCGCCGGTCAGCCTTCTTGCGCTGGGGTCACCGGATGCGGCTCGCTACGCCCGGCTTACCTTTTCCGCGCTGCCGTTCGACACCTGCCACTTCCTGTTGCGGTGCCCTGAAATCCTGTCTTCTTGATGTGCCTCAGAACGCGACCGGCCGTCGGTCGCGGTGTTCCGAGGCCTGGCATGAGCGTAGTTCCGATCCGATCCGAAGCATTGTCGCGCGGCGCGCGCATGCTGCGTACCGCTCTGGGCGGGGAGATCGCGGCCTGGCTTGAAGACCCGTCGGTGATCGAGGTCATGCTCAACCCGGACGGACGCCTCTGGATCGATCGGCTGGGCGAAGGCCTTGCGGCCACCGAGCGGACGATGAGCGCTGCCGACGGGGAGCGGATCGTCCGTCTGGTGGCGCACCATGTGGGAGCCGAAGTGCATGGCGGAGCGCCGCGCGTCTCCGCCGAATTGCCCGAAGGCGGAGAACGTTTCGAAGGTTTGCTGCCGCCCGTTGTGGCTGCGCCAAGCTTTGCCATTCGCAAGCCCGCTGTCGCCGTGTTCACGCTCGACGATTATGTCGCGGCGGGGGTGATGTCTTCCAGCCAAGCCGAGGCGCTCTCTGCCGCGGTTGCCGTGCGCAGGAATATCCTCGTCGCCGGTGGCACATCGACTGGCAAGACGACTCTCACGAACGCCCTGCTTGCCGAGGTCGCTTCCTCGACCGACCGCGTGGTCCTGATCGAGGACACGCGCGAGCTCCAGTGCGCTGCCCCCAATCTCGTGTCGCTGCGGACCAAGGACGGCGTGGCTTCGCTGTCCGATCTCGTTCGTTCGGCGCTGCGGTTGCGGCCCGATCGCATCCCCATCGGCGAGGTGCGCGGCGCGGAAGCACTCGATCTGCTGAAAGCATGGGGCACCGGTCATCCCGGCGGGATCGGCACGATCCACGCCGGAACCGCGCTCGGCACGCTGAGACGGCTCGAGCAGCTGATCCAGGAGAGCGTGGTGACCGTGCCGCGCGCTCTCATCGCCGAGACCATCGACGTGATCGCGGTGCTGGTGCGCGACGGTACGGTACGGCGGCTTGCCGAACTGGCCGAGGTCCGCCCGCTCGATGCGCGGGGCAATTATGTGCTCGCGCCCCTTTGCCCAATCCAAGGAGATTCCCTGTGACCCACACTCTGTTACGGGCGCGCCCGCGCCTGCCTGCCTTGATTGTCTGTGGCATTGTCGCACTGGCAGTCGCCGCTCCAGCGCACGCCGCCGGCTCATCGATGCCGTGGGAGGCGCCGCTGCAGGCGATCCTGGAATCGATCCAGGGACCGGTTGCCAAGATCGTCGCTGTGATCATCATTATCGCGACCGGGCTGGCGCTCGCCTTCGGCGATACCTCGGGCGGCTTCCGGCGACTGATCCAGATCGTCTTCGGCTTGTCGATCGCCTTTGCCGCCTCGTCCTTCTTCCTGTCGTTCTTTTCGTTCGGCGGCGGAGCTCTGGTCTGATGGAAGACGGTGCATCCGGCCTGCCGCACGGCTTCGCCGTCCCGGTCCACCGGGCCCTGATCGAGCATATCCTGCTCGGCGGAGCGCCGCGCGGGCTCGCCATCGCCAATGCGACCCTGGCAGGCGCGATCGGGCTCGGCTTGCAGCTGTGGGTGGCGGGCGTTGCCGTCTTCGCTGCCGGGCACGTGATCGCGGTCTGGGCCGCGCGGCGCGATCCGCAGTTCGTCGACGTCGCGCGGCGGCACCTGCGCTTTCCCGCACATTTCGAGGTCTGACGGATGTTCTCGCTTCGCGAATATCGGAACAACGCCGACCGGCTCAGCGACTTCCTGCCCTGGGCCGCGCTGGTGGCGCCGGGTATCGTCCTCAACAAGGACGGCAGTTTCCAGCGCACCGCACGCTTCCGAGGCCCGGACCTCGACAGCGCAACCCCTGCCGAGCTCGTTGCCACGACTGCGCGGCTAAACAGCGCGCTGCGCCGGCTGGGATCGGGCTGGGCCATCTTCGTCGAGGCCGTGCGTCGTCCCGCGCTGGGCTATCCAGTGTGCGACTTTCCCGATCCGGCGTCCGCCCTCGTCGAGCGCGAGCGCGCGGAGCAGTTTGCCGAGGAAGGCGTGCATTTCGAAAGCCGCTATTTCCTTACATTCGTGTGGCTTCCGCCCGTCGAAGACGGCGCGCGCGCCGAAAGCTGGCTCTACGAAGGCAAGACGCACAAGGGCGTGAACCCGCGCGAACTGCGCGATGGATTTGCCGATCGCACCGACCGGCTGCTCCGGCTGTTCGAAGGGTTCTTTCCCGAGATAGCCTGGCTCGATGACGGCGAGACGCTGACCTATCTGCACGGCTGCATCTCAACGCGCGGGCAGGAGGTGCGCGTCCCCGAAACGCCGATGCATCTCGATGCGCTGCTCGCCGACCAGCCGCTTGCCGGCGGTCTGGAGCCGCGCCTCGGCACGGCGCATCTGCGCACCCTGACCGTGGTCGGCTTTCCGAGTGCCACCTTTCCCGGCCTGCTCGACGAGTTGAACGCGCAAGGGTTTGCCTATCGCTGGTCGACCCGCGCGATCATGCTCGACAAGACCGATGCCACACGCCTGCTCGGCAAGATTCGCCGCCAATGGTTCGCCAAGCGCAAGTCGGTCGCCGCCATCATCAAGGAGGTGATGACCAACGAGGCGTCGGTGCTGGTCGACAGCGATGCGGCCAACAAGGCCGAGGACGCCGATACCGCCTTGCAGGAACTGGGTGCCGATCATGTCGGCATGGCGCTGGTTACCGCGACGATCACGGTCTGGGACGAGAACGCTGGGGTCGCTGCCGAAAAGCTGCGCCTGATCGAGAAAATTGTTCAGGGCCGCGACTTCACCTGCGTCACCGAAGGCATGAATGCGATCGAGGCATGGCTCGGCTCGCTTCCCGGACACGTTTACGCGAACGTCCGGCAGCCGCCCCTCTCGACGCTCAATCTGGCGCATATGATCCCGCTGTCCGCCATCTGGGCAGGTCCGGAGCGCGACGATCACCTCGACGCGCCGCCGCTGTTCTACGCGCGGACCGAGGGCACGACCCCGTTCCGCTTCACGCTCCATGTCGGCGATGTCGGCCACGGCCTCGTCGTCGGCCCAACCGGTGCAGGTAAATCGGTGCTGCTCGCCTTCATGGCGATGCAGTTCCGCCGCTACACGAATGCGCAGATCTTCACGTTCGACTTCGGCGGTTCCATCCGCGCCGCCGCGCTCGCCTGCGGCGGCGCTTGGCAGGATCTGGGCTCTAGCCTTTCCGAAGACGGCGACGGAGGCGTCTCGTTGCAGCCGCTGGCCCGCATCGACGAGCCCGCGGAGATGGCCTGGGCAGCGCAGTGGCTTCAGGCAATCCTCGCATCCGAAGGCGTGTCGGTCGATCCCGCCACCAAGGAGCATCTCTGGTCGGCGCTGACGTCGCTTGCCACCGCCCCAGTGGCCGAGCGCACGCTGACCGGCCTTGCCGTCCTGCTCCAGTCGCAGCCGCTCAAGCAAGCGCTTGCGCCCTATTGCATCGGCGGACCGTTCGGGCGGCTGCTCGATGCCGAATGCGAGCGGCTTGGCGACGCGCGCTTCCAGGCCTTCGAGACCGAGGGTCTGACCGGTTCGGCTGCCGCGCCCGCCGTCCTCTCCTATCTCTTCCACCGCATCGAGGGACGGCTCGACGGTTCGCCGACGCTGATCATCATCGACGAGGGCTGGCTGGTGCTCGACAGTCCCAGCTTCGCCGGTCAGCTGCGCGAGTGGCTCAAGACCCTGCGCAAGAAGAACGCGAGCGTCGTCTTCGCGACCCAGAGCCTTGCCGATATCGAGAGTTCTGCGATCGCGCCGGCCATCATCGAGAGCTGTCCGACTCGAGTTTTTCTCCCCAATGAGCGCGCGATCGAGCCGCAGATCCTCAGCATCTACCGGCGCTTCGGACTGAACGACCGCCAGATCGAGATTCTCAGCCGGGCGACGCCCAAGCGCGACTATTACTGCCAGTCGGCGCGCGGCAATCGTCTGTTCGAACTGGGACTGGGAGAGGTCGCGCTCGCCTTTGCCGGAGCATCCTCGAAAGGCGATCAGCTCGCCATTGCCCGCCTTGTCGAAAGTGAGGGCGCGGCCGGTTTCGCGGCCGCATGGCTGCGGCATCGCGGCCACGAATGGGCTGCGCAGCTGCTTGGCGCTGACGCACCGTCCACCGTTCAACCCAGCCCCCCGGAAGGAGCAATCCCATGACCTTGCACCGATCACTCAGAACCCTTGCCATGACGGCAGCGCTCGGCATCGCCGGCGCGACCGCGTTCGCATCGACGCCCGCACAGGCCCAGTTCGGCGGGATCGTCTACGATCCGTCCAATTACGCCCAGAACGTGCTCACTGCGGCGCGCACGCTCGAGCAGATCAACAACCAGATTCGGATGCTGCAGAACCAGGCGAATTCGTTGATCAACGAAGCGAGGAATCTCGAACGGCTGCCGACCGACATCATACAGCCATTGCAGGACCAGATCCGGCAGACCCAGCAGCTTCTCAACCAGGCCCAGCGCATCGCCTATGATGTGGGCGAGATCGAGGCGGCGTTCGAGGCCCAATACAGGAATGTCCCGCTAGGCGCTTCCCAGCAGGCCTTGGTGACCGGCGCCGAGACGCGCTGGAAGAACAGTATCGCCGGCTTCGAGGACGCGCTGAAGGTGCAGGCGAGCGCGGTCGCCAATATCGAAGGCTCGCGCGAGGCGATCGGCACGCTGGTCGGCGCGAGCCAGTCCGCCGCGGGCGCGCTGCAAGCAGCCCAGGCTGGAAACCAGCTGCTCGCCCTGCAGGCGCGCCAGCTGGCCGATCTGACCGCAACGCTTGCGGCATCAAGCCGGGCGCAGGCACTCGATGCGGCCGAGCGCGCTACAGCCAAGGCCCAGGCGCGCGAACAGCTGAGGCGCTTCCTCGCGACCCGGCCGCGCTACCTGCCCGGCGGATCGAGGTGATCCGCCATGGACGGCAAGCTCCCTGCGCGGATCGGTGCTGCCGTTTTCGTCGGTATCGCGGTCGCCATGACTCTCGTGCAGCTGCACAAGGACCCTGAGCCGCGCGTGGAGGAGGCAGCGACCCTCTGGATCCCGGATGGCGATCCCTTGCCGGCCCAGCTCAGGGTCTGCGCCCGGATGGGTGAGCTGGCGCTGTCCTCGTCCGATTGCCGGGCAGCCTGGGCAGAGAAACGCCGCCGTTTCTTCGGTGTCGACCATCCGGACGCCTATCCCGAGCCGGTCCTCCCGGACCCACCGATGTCGAGGGACAACTGAGATGGGCGGGACCGGCGTCGTCGATCGCTTCCTCGCGATCTTCTCGCAATATATCGACAGCGGCTTCGGGCTGCTGTCGGGCGAGGTCGCGTTCATAGCGACCACGCTGATCGTGATCGACGTGACGCTCGCCGCCCTGTTCTGGAGCTGGGGCGAGCAGGACGACATCATCGCCCGGCTGGTGAAGAAGACGCTCTTCGTCGGCATCTTCGCCTACATCATCGGCAACTGGAGCACGCTCGCCAACATCGTCTTCAACAGTTTCGCCGGTCTTGGCCTCAAGGCGAGCGGCTCCGGGCTTGGTGCCGCGGACCTTCTTCAGCCGGGCCGGGTCGCGCAGGTCGGTATCGATGCCGCCTGGCCGCTGCTCGAATCCATGCAGGATCTGCTCGGCTATGTGAGTTTCTTCGAGAATTTCCTGCAGATCGTCATCCTGCTCGTCGCATGGGCGGTGGTCATCATCGCGTTTTTCATCCTCGCGATCCAGCTGTTCGTCACCCTCATCGAGTTCAAGCTTACGACGCTTGCAGGTTTCGTGCTCATTCCTTTCGGCCTGTTCGGCAAGACCGCCTTCATGGCCGAGCGCGTGCTCGGCAATGTGGTCTCCTCGGGGATCAAGGTGCTGGTGCTCGCCGTGATCATCGGCATCGGCTCGACCCTCTTCGCCGAGTTCACCAGCGCCATTCCGGGCGAGCCGACCATCGAGGATGCGCTCGCCATCGTGCTTGCCAGCCTGACCCTTCTCGGCCTCGGCATCTTCGGCCCCGGTATTGCCAACGGGATCGTCGCGGGCGGGCCGCAACTGGGTGCCGGCGCGGCGGCCGGGACTGCCCTTCTCGCAGGTGGTGCGGCGGTTGGCGGCGTCGCCGGGGCCAAACTGGCCGGCGGTGCGGTTGCCAGCGCCGCCTCTTCGGTCGCGCGCGGTACCTCGCGCGCTGCCGGCGGTGCGACCATGGCCTATGCCACGGGTTCGGCGGGCAGGAGCGGCGGAGCAGCTGTCGCGGGCGGTATGGCCGGTGTCGGGCGCGCCGCGGGCGGCGCTGCGATGTCCCCGCTGCGCGCCGCAACCGACAGTGCCCGAGGCAATTTCCGGGAGGGTGCGCGCTCGGCTGTCGGTCACATGGGCGGGCGTATCGTGCCTGCCCCAGGTTCCCCGCCCTCCGATAGCGGACAGGCAGCGGGAAGCGACGGTCCGCCATCCTGGGCCAGAGCCATGAAGCAGCGCCAGAGCCTCGGCCACTCCGCCTCGCTCGCCGCGCACACCGTGCGCGGCGGTGACGGCCACGGTGCGGGATCATCCATAGACACACGAGAAAAGGACTGACGGCGAATGTTCAAACGCCCTTCCACGCGGTACGGCAAGACGCCGCAGGCAGAGACGCCATACCAGCGCGCGGCGCAGGTCTGGGACGAACGCATCGGTTCGGCACGGGTCCAGGCGAAGAGCTGGCGCTATGCCTTTTTTGGCGCGCTCGGTCTGTCGGCGGCGCTGACCGGCGGTCTCATCTGGCAGAATGCGCGCGGCACGATCGTTCCCTGGGTGGTCGAGGTCGACAAGCTGGGCGAAGCGCGCAGCGTCGCGCCCGCCGATGCGGCTTTCCGTCCAACCGAACCGCAGATTGCTTTCCATATCGCGCGATTCATCGAGAACGTCCGGTCCATTCCCGACGATGCCATCGTCGTGCGCGAGAACTGGCTGCGCGCTTACGACTTCGCGAGCGATCGCGGCGCGCTCGCACTCAACGAATATGCGCGCGCCAACGATCCCTTCGCTGTGGTCGGCCGTGAACAGGTGGCGGTCGAGGTCACCAGCGTGATCCGTGCATCGGCGAAGAGTTTCCGCGTGGCCTGGGTCGAGCGGCGCTACCGCGACGGTGCGCTTGCCGAGACGAGCCGCTGGACGGCGATCCTCGGCATCACGGTCCAGCCACCGCGCGATCCCGACGCGCTGACCCGCAATCCGCTCGGCATTTTCGTCACTTCCATCAACTGGTCAAAGGAGCTCGGCTGATGTCCCGCCCGCAAACCCTCATTTGTTCCGGCCTCGTCGGCATTCTCTCGCTCGCGTTCGCCGTGCCCGCTTCGGCAACGCCTGCCCCCCAATCGCGGGCGGCTGCGGCGGCGGTTCGCGCGATCGTGCAAATCTCCCCAATCGCTGTCCTGTCATTCCTGGCCAGAGACTCTTCCCCATCGCGGCAGGCCTCCCCCACTGCCGCGCGCCGCTCCCCTGCCTCTGACCCCGAGGGGCATGTGGGGGCGGCGAACGATGCCGCCCGTATCCAGCCCGAGGATGCCGGTTTCCAGAACGCGATCCAGCGCTATGCCTATAGCGAAGGCGCATTGTTCCAGGTCTATGCCAAGCCGGGGCAGGTGACCGACATCGCCTTGCAGGAAGGCGAGACGCTGGTCGGCCCCGGGCCGGTCGCCGCAGGCGATACCGTGCGCTGGATGATCGGCGACACGATCAGCGGTCGCGGCGCGACTGCCAGGGTGCATATTCTCGTAAAGCCGACCCGGCCCGATATCGCGACCAACCTCGTGATCAACACCGACCGGCGCACCTACCATGTCGAGCTGCGCGCCAGTCCTCGCATCTACATGGCATCGGTCAGCTGGATCTATCCCCAGGACGAGCTGATCGCCCTGCGGCAGGCCGAAGCCGAGGCGGCGCGCGCCGCACCCGTGGCAGACGGCTTCACGCTCGAACGACTGAATTTTTCATACCGGATATCGGGCGACCGGCCCGAGTGGCGACCGCTCCGCGTGTTCGACGACGGGCAGCGCACGCTGATCGAATTTTCGCCTGACATCGCGCAGGGTGAAATGCCGCCGTTCTTCATACTTGGCGAGGACGGCGAGGCCGAGCTCGCCAATTACCGTGTGTCCGGTCGCTACATCATCGTCGATCGCTTGTTCGAACGAGCGGAGTTGCGCCTTGGCGCCGGTCGCAGACAGGTGAAGGTCCAGATCAGCAATCGCGCGCGGTTCCGGTCATGACCGAGCAAACCGTCGATCACCATCCTGACGATGCCGAGAAGATCGTCCGCCTGCGCGGTGAAGGCCCGCGCGTCGTACGGCTCTCGCGCAAGGCCGTCGCCCTTGCCAGCGCCGCCGCACTGGCCCTTGTGGGCGCAGCCGTGCTTTTCGCGCTGCAACCAGCGTCGCAGGACGAGGGCGAAGAGGTCTTCAACACTGCGGGCATCGCTGTAGCCGACGGTCTCGCATCGGCACCGCAGGACTACTCGCAGGTGCCAAGGCTCGGGCCCCCGCTACCCGGCGATCTCGGCCGACCGATACTCGACGCGCAGGACCGGGGAGCCGTTGCCGCATTGCCGCCCGTGGGCGCCCAGCCACCTCCCCCGCCCCAAGCGATCAGCCCCGAAGAGGCTCGCCGCCAGCGTATCGAACAGGAGCGCGACGCGGCCAGGGGCAGCCGCCTGTTCTTTGGCGGTAGCGCTCGTCCGGCCGCCCCTGGTCCCGCAGCCGCTGCGGAAACCGTAGCGGCAAGCGATCCATCGACGATCACGCCATCGCCGCCGCCTGCCTTTCTCGATCGCCCGTCAGAACTTCGTACCGCTTCGGCGCAGGGTCTCGTAGCGTCACCATCCACTGCTGTCCTGCAGGCCGGTTCGATCATTCCGGCCGCCCTCATTACTGGAATTCGTTCCGACCAGCCCGGCCTCGTAACCGCGCAAGTGACCCAGAATGTTTACGACAGTCTTTCGGGGCGCCGGCTGCTGATTCCGCAGGGCGCGCGGCTGATCGGCGACTATGCGTCCGATGTCGGCTTCGGCCAGCGCCGCGTCCTGCTCGCTTGGATTCGCCTCATCCTGCCCGATGGTCGTTCCATCGTCCTGGACCGCCAACCCGCCGCCGATCCTTCGGGCTATGCCGGGCTCGAGGACGGAGTCGACTATCACTGGGGCGGGGTGGTCAAGGCCGCGCTCGTCTCGACCCTGCTTGGCGTCGGCAGCGAAGTCGGTTCGGGCGGCGACAGCGAGCTCGTTCGCGCGCTGCGCCGCGGCAGCCAGGACAGCGTAAACCGTGCAGGCGAGCAGATCGTCGCGCGCGAGCTCGATATTCGCCCTACGCTCACCATCCGCCCCGGCTACCCGGTGCGGGTGCTGGTGACGCGCGACATCGTCATGGAGAAGGGCGTATGACCCGTTTGAAGCTGTCCGATATTTCCGATGAAAAGCCGGTCCGGCTGTCGATCGAAATCCCAGCCCGTCTGCACCGCAGGCTGGTTGATTACGGCATCGTTCTTAACGGCGGAGTGACCAAGGACGCGCCGCAACCAGCCGCGCTTGTCGCGCCCATGCTGGAACGGTTCATCGCCAGCGACCGTGAATTTTCAAAGGCAAGGCGGAGGGCGAGGTCTGCTGAAAACAGCAGCACCTGACCGATCGGCGTTGCCGCTTTGACGGGCACGTAGTGTTGGCTATTCCCCTACGAATTAACGCAATATACAATGCAACCGCGCGAGTGTTGCAGAAGACCGGGTGTCGGTACGTATGTCCAGGCGGTTCGCTAAAGGTATCGATGTGCCTGCCAACAGGTGCTTTCATCGCCCGGTTTCGTGCTCGGGGTTCCGCGCCAACTTATAATGCGATTATAAGTTGGCGGTGTCCCTGGCGCCTCGCCACTCTTGCATTTGCGACTGATTGAGTCGCGAAACCAGCAAGAGGAATGAAAGATGAAAGAGTTCGAAGAAAACCACGATGAAGTCATCGACCTCGGCAAGGCCTCGGTCGAAACCAAGGGCGCCGTCGGCTTCTATATCGATGCCAGCGGCGGACAGTTGGCCAACAGCCCGGGTCTGCTCGACGACTGATCCCCCGGCGGGCTGTGGCGGCCAATCTTTACCGCCCAGCCCGCCAATCCGGGCTTTCAACCGATGGACCTCAACCGCGAAGGCCTCGCCTGGCGCGTTCTGGATGATCACATCATCTTTCTCGACGTGGCGAAGGACCGTTACTTTCGACTGTCCGAAAAGGACAATCGAGAATCTGTCGAACAACTCGGCCGGAATTCGAAAGAGCTTTGGCACCAGCCTGACTGCCTTGCGCGGCCTGCGGACTGGAGTGCCCCGAGCCGATCAAGTCCGGCGATCGGCCGGCACGATTTCAGTCTTCCTGCGATTGCAAGGGCGTTTTGGACCCAGCGCCGCGTCGAAGCACGCCTCTCGAAGTTCCCTCTGTCGGTCGTTCTTTCTCAATTGCGTAGCGTGGTAGAAATGAGGTCGGAGAAACGGACCGAGATCAGCGAGAAAGGTCTCCGATTCATTGGCGCTTTCGAGGATGCACGGTTGTTGCGCACTGCGGCCGACCGCTGCCTCGCCCACTCGATCGCGCTTGCAGCGTGTCTCGCGGCATGCGGGGACCAGGCCCGGGTTGTTCTCGGCGTCCATTCGCCGCCTTTCGCTGCCCATTGCTGGGCGCAGCACGCGGATACCGTCCTGAACGACAATATCGAGGAAGTGCTGCGCTATCAGCCGATTCTGGTGGTATGAAACCGCTTCGGTTTGTCCTTGCCGTTCCCCGCCGCGCGGCAAACCTTGCCATGCCCTCGATTGTGGAAACCCCGGAACAGGTTTGTACCGCTGTTCCCGCCTTGTGGTGTGACAGCGAGACGCCTTGGCATTTCGCGAACGGGCGATGCTGCGTGATCGGCATTGCATTTTCGCGAGGTACGTTTCGCCGGGTCTCCTCAGTCGTCGAGCCGGTGCCGGATCGCGCCACTGCTGGCGCTACAGCCAGATATCTCGTCACCAAGTTTTGGGGTGGATACTTCGCAATAATAGAGGACCATAGCAACGGGCACATCGGTTTGCTTGTCGATCCGTCCGGGCTTCTGCCGGTCTACCATCTCACCACGCCGGACCATGATCTGTATGCGAGCGACCCGTGCCTGTTTGCGAGAAGCGGTATGCCAGAGCCGCCGGTGTCATACCTCGCGCTACACGCTCATCTGCTCAAGCCTGAACTTCGCCGCCGCGTGACCTGCCTCGAAGGCGTTGACGAGCTCGCGCCTGGCGTGCTGCATTTTCCCGGCATGCCCGAAGGGCCGCCTCAAGCGATCTGGCACGCGACCGACTTTCTACCGAGCGGTGAAATCCTGGATTTCGAAGAGTATGCCGACCAGTTGAAGGGTCTGAGCACCGCGGTGATCCATTGCTGGAGCGAAAGCTTGGGCATGGCCAGCGTGTCTGCATCGGGAGGTGTCGATTCGTCTCTCATCTGCGCGGCTCTGACCCATGCGGAGCAGCGCTTCGATTGCGTGACCCTTGCGACTTTGGATCCTACGGGCGACGAGCGTATCTACGCCCGCCGCGTCGCGGACTGGTTCGATGTGCGCTGCGCCGAACGGGTATACGACCCTGCACTCTATGATCCAAACCGATCAGCGTCTGAGGGTTTGCCAAGACCGGCTCGCCGGTCATTCCAGCAGGTTCTCGACACCTTGCTCCTCGATGCGATGACGGAACTCGGGGCCTCGACCATCTATGACGGCAATGGCGGCGACAATCTGTTCTGCTTTCTGCACTCCTCCGCACCGGTGGTCGACAGGTTGGCCGCGGAGGGTCTCGGCGCAGGTGCGTGCCGCACCCTTGTCGACATGTGCCGCATTACCGGCTGCTCGATCCCAAGCATGGGCGCAGCCGCATTTCGCAGGTATTCTCGCAAACGCAGGAAGGAAACCTGGCGCGACGATACGAGCCTCCTGGTCCCTCAGACGGGAAAGGTTTCTACGGAGGCCCTTGTGCCCTGGCTGAGCAATGCGCCGCAGGCGGTCTCGGGGAAGAGGGACCATCTTGCCCTAATCATGCGGGCTCAGAATCACATTCACGGTCTTTCCGCAGGCCTGCCTCGATTTTCGCCGCTGGCAAGTCAGCCGCTTGTCGAATTTTGTCTCGGCGTCCCGACATGGATATGGGCGAGTGGCGGGAAGAACCGCGCGCTGGCTCGCGCGGCCTTCGCCGACTGTCTCCCTCGTTCGGTGTTGGCGAGAACCTCGAAGGCCGGCCCCGACAGCTTTGTGCGACAGGCTTTTGCGCGGAACCGGGCCGCGATTGGTGAGCGGCTGCTCGACGGGTTGCTGGCCGCGAACGGCCTGATCGACCGGAAAGCACTGGAGACAGCTCTGCGAACCGACGAAACTGACGATGACAGCAGGTTCGGACGCGTGCTCGACCTCCTCGAAGCCGAGAATTGGGCGCGCTCATGGATCGGCTGACAAGGCGGCAGAACACAGCAACTGTTGTGCTGCCGGAGCGCCCTCCATGGCCCTCCACCGGGCGTATTGCGGTTTGCGAGACGGATCGCAATTCGCTCTGTTCATCAGCCAGAACTCGAACCATTCCGTCACGCGCTCGTACATCGCACGGCGATGCGCAGGCTGCCATTTGACGTGGGATTCGCCGGGAAAGACGTAGAGCTCGATTGCCTTGTCATTGTGTGAGAAGGTTTCGACGACATCGAGGCCTCCTTCGTACTCGCTGTCCGCCGCCTGGATCAGCAGCGGAACATCCACCTGATCCACATTGAGGATAAGCGACATGGGCTGCCAGAAGGTCTCTGCATCTGGCTCGAAGTAGCGGTAACCCATGTCGCGGAGATAATCGGTGAATTGCGGGCCTGCTGCCAGGGCGAAGGCATAAAGATCCTCGCAGCACGATCCCATGGAGGCGGCCTTGAAGAGATCGGAATTGATCAAGGCGAACTGCACTGTGGAACCGCCGTCGCTGAACCCGCTAATTCCCATTCGAGCCGAATCGACCGCCCCGGTCCCGATGGCATGCTGGACTGCCATTTCCAAAGCCGACTGGACCTGCCCGCGATCCGCCCATGCATCGTCGCTCAATGTTCGAAGCTCGGCTTCGCTGGTTGCCAGATATGCCTCTGGGGGGAAATCGGGGCGGTCGAAGCTCAGCACGGCGAACCCGCGCGCAGCAAGGGGCTGAATGGGGACCTCGTCTCCTGTTCCGCCGCGCAGAAAACCCCGGCTTCGGTATTGGACCACGATGAGCGGATGTTGTTCGCCTGAGCGATGATCCGGCGGCAGGACCAGATCCGCAAAACTCTCGACACCATTGGCCAAGCGCAACTGGAACCGCTGCACGAAGCCATAGCGGATGTTCGCAAGATGGGGGTTGGGATCGTGAATGACGCGTTCCCGCCCGGTACGCATATCGATCGCGATCAGACGTCGGGGCCGCGTGGCACCCTCGCGTCCACAGATGAGTTCATTTGCGTTGGCCGCGCAGCCTACGAAAACGTCGTCGGAAAGCAAGACTTCCTTCGGCGCGCTGTCGCCAATATCCCAGCGCAGCAACGCTGTCTGGCTATCGGCCCAGCCTGTACGCTGGACCATGAAGAGCGCGCGCTCCGAAGACGACCAGAACAGGCTCCGAAGACCATCGCACCGCGCGCTGTCACAGACCTCGCGGCGGCCGTCAGGAGCGCGGAGAACAAGCCGGTTCGGACTGAGGATACGCGCCGGAAAATCGGGCTCGAGCCAGGCCGAATATCCGTCCCGTCCGGCCTGAAAGCCGAGCACATTCTCGGGCACTCCTGCCCCGCGCGGAGGAACGAGCAGCGCCGCCTCTTCCTCGGTCGCGGGCCGCGATGAACCATCTCGAAGCGAAACCCAGCGATACTGAGGTGCTGCGCTTCCGGTCGGAATCGGGCGGTTGGCCGCCTGCGGCGCAAATCGGTCATCGAAGAGAAACCCGCGCTTCCCTTCGCTGGCGATTGCTTCGGCTGCGAGCCGGATGGAGGGCCGGGTGCTGAGTACGAGGCCCGAGCCATCCTCGCTCCATGCGAACGCATCGACGTCGTCCGGCAGATGAGACGATTGCACCGCCTCAGTTCGACCCGATGGCCCAGCCAGCCAGACCTGGGTTGTCCCGTCTTCACGGCGTAGAAAAGCAATTTTCTTGCCATCGGGCGACCATTGCGGCGCATGTGTTTTTGGCCATCCGGCAAGAATAGCGGTGAAGCCCCGGAGCGGAAAATCGTCGCGAATGAATTCACCGCCGCGCGCCACCTCGATTGCAGGACCTTCACCCGTGATCGGCGCGACCAGCAATTTCAGGCAGTAGGCGTTCGCAGCAGGATTGGCGCGATGGACAATGAAAGCGATCTGTCTTCCATCGGGGGATACATCGAACACGCTCTGATTGGGTGTGCCAACCGGTGCGCCGATATCCGTGATCCCGACCAGTTCGTCGGTGGTCCACACGCTTGGCCTGCTTTTCGGTTGGCTCGTTCGAACCGGGAATGCGGTACATGGATCTTCGCTCGCCGAGGGCAGGTCGGCTGTGGGTACGATGGTTTGACCGAGCGCCAATGCCAGGAGCACCGACATCACCAGTGCCTCCGCACGCCGAAGGCAATGAAACGGCCGATTGGCGAATAGTTCGTTGAATCGTAGGGTGTAGCGGTCGGGCCTGTCTGTCCTATGATTTCCGGCTTGTCGTTGAACAGGTTCTGGACGGTCAGGGAGAACTCAAGTCCCGGATCGCGATCTTCGCCGCGAATTATTGCATAGCGCACGCCAAGATCAACCGTCGCACTCGGCGACAGACGCTGCACTTCTGCCAAGCGCCTGTCGACCAAGGCTCCGGTGTAGTTGACCGCAGCATTGGCGATGAAACCACCGACCTGATATCTTGCCGTTGCACGGGCGCGATAGCGCGGCGGGTTGAAAGTAGTGCCGGCAAGCTGGACCTCGCCAAGTTCGGGTGTGATCGTCTGTCTGCTGCGCAGCCAACTGCCGTTGAAATCCAATCCTACCGACCGGTCACCGCTGAAATCGCGGTTCCATGCGATTCTGGCGTCCAGCCCTTCCACGCGCCATGCCGCGACGTTGATATTGCGGTTGTCGAACAGGACAATCACGTCCGCCGGATCGAAGGGCCGGCCCGTGAAGTTCTCCAGGCCGAACTGCGCGCCCGCGATGAGGTTTGCCAGTTCCGCCGGATCGGGAGAAAAATCGATCAGGCTAGCATAGCCTGGATTGTTGATCGCGGCCGCGATCGATCCGGCAATGGGCGCGACGACGCGGTCATCGTACCGGATGTCGTACCAGGTCGCCGATAGCGTCAGCTCAGGGAGGGCAACGGGCTCGAATTCCACTCCCGCAGTCCAGCTGCGGGCGCGCTCGGGCTGGAGGTTGGGATTGCCGCCTCCGCTGAGAAACACGGTATCGGTGCCCGTTCCCGCTCCAAACGCTGCAGCGGGAACGAGAATGGCTTGTGAAAAGATGTTCTGCTGAAAAAGTGTGGGCGCCTTGAATGAGCGCGCCCAGCTTGCCCTGAAAAGCACGCCGGCACCGGGCGAATAATTGAGCCCGATTCGCGGCGTCGCGAGTCGGTCGAGCTCTTCATAGTCCTCGTAACGGACCGCCGCAGACAGCGTGAGCTGCGCGATACCGTCGATCGCGTTCAGGCGCGACACCAAAGGAAGATAGAGTTCCGCATAGGCAAAACGAGACCGTTGCGCTGCGTCGAATTCCGCATTCAGGGCAGCGCTTTCCAGTGAGTAGTCGAGGTCATTGTTGCGCAACCCTACGCCGACTGCGAGACGCGTATCGCCGCCTGGCAGGGTGAAGATCGGACCTTCCGCTCCGATCTCGATCGACGTTATTTCGTGAAAGTAGCGCCCGGTGGAAACGCGGGACGGCCCGGTGCCCGGAATGAAACTGGTCTTGAAGCGCGTCCGGTCGCGCCCGAAAACACCCGCAAGATTGGCTTTCCAGCGCGGGCCGAGGTCGAACTCGAGCGAAGGAGACAGGGCATAGGATTTCACTTCGGGCTCGCGCAGGATTTGCTGTTCAGGGGTGGCGTCGAGCGAGGTTGAATCGCGGTGGGAATAAAGAGCATCGAGACTGGCTTCGACACCTGGTGTCAGGTTCTGGTGCGCGGAAAATGTGACCGCGTGACGCTGTAACGATGGATAAAGCAGGGTTTCCGGTTCAAGCGAGCCCGCATAGGAACGCTGGCCGGCTTCGATCCCGGAGTTGTTCGCGAAGTCGTAGGCGACGACGAGACCGCCGCTGTTCCATCTCGTCCCTGCGACGATATCGGCCTGCTGGCGGAAATTGCCCCCGTCGGTGCTTACTCCGAGTTGAGCCGATGTCGTCACACCCTCGAAGTCACGGCGCAAAATGACGTTCACGACCCCTCCGACGGCATCTGACCCGTACAGCGCCGAAGCTCCATCGGGGACCACCTCGATCCGATCGACAATCGCGAGCGGGATCGCTGAGATATCCACCCCCTGCGATGACGAGCTGTAGGGTAGCCGGTGCCCGTTGAGCAGTGTCAGCGTCGCATCCGGGCCGAGTCCGCGCAAATTGGGCGTCGATGCCGAATTGACATTCTCATTCGCTATGCCGCCGCCCGAACCGACACCGGGATTCTGACCGCCGGAGAAGTTCTGCGGCAAAGACCTGATGGCTTCACCAAGATCGACCTGACCGGTCTCGATGATTGCTTCGCGATCGATTGAGGTGACTTCGCCAATCACGCGGGCCCCCCGGATCCGTGTACCGGTAACGACGATGGCTTCGCTCTCGTCGCTTGCCTCGCCTGCTATCGGTTCGTCCTGACCAGTATCTCTATCTGCCGGCTCAGCGACCTGGGCAAGCGCTTGCGCGGAGCAGCCCACCAAAGCAGTCCCCGCGAGAAATCCCGAAAGGCCCGTCATCCCAAATTTCATTGTCGTCTCCCTGATCGCGGCGCACCTTGAGGTTTGCCGATGCAGGGGATGACGCACGGAATGGAGGCCACCTTAGTTTCAAAAGAAATTATTTTTTACGGAACCATGAGGGAATTTGGAGCCGATCAGTATCGATCATTCAGCTCCGCGCGTAGAAGGGCGAGCGCTTTCATCATGTGATAGTCGACTGTCTGCAAAGCGATTCCCAATTCGGCATGAATCTGCCGATAGGACTTCTGCTCGAACCGGTTCATCGCGAAAATCCGGGCTGTCCTTTCGGGCAGACCAGCCAGCAGCTTCTCAAGAAGAAAGGCAGTTTCCTGAGCGTGGATCCGCTCTTCCTGTTCAGGGTCGCAGCAAGCATGGCTGTCTTCGAACAGTGGCTGTGTCCGGATCCGGCAATTCCGCCTGCGCGCGGCGTCAATGAGCAAATTGCGCGCGATGCGGCGAAGAAAGCCTCCGGGATTGCCGAGCTCGGTCAGCTGGGGGCTGGCCGCAGCGCGAAGGAACACTTCCTGTGCCAGGTCTTTGGCCTGCTCTTTGCCAACCTTACTGGCAAGATAGGCAAGCAGGGATTTTCGCTCTTCCCGGTAGAGTACCTCGAATGCGGATCGGCGCGCGCAAGCCGGCTTACCCGGTGGTGTTCGAGCTTTCGAGATTCGCGTTGAAAGAAGAGAAACGGGCCGGCAAGCGGTCGTTATATCGGTCATGCATCGATCTGGGCGGCGTGCACACCCGCAAGCTCGTCAGCGCGAGCCGAATACAGGTTCCAGGTCTGTGTCGCCGTTCAGGACGAAGTCTCGCCCCTTGCCCGGTGCGACCGCCGGGCCGCTGTCGGACCGGCGTGCATGATGTCTGGCGGAATTGTCCACGCGGCCTGCGCCAGCTTTCCGGTCCGCGCTCGACAAGTGTGCCGAAGTCCGAATCTGTATGCAAGTGCGCAGTGTGTGCGGGGACAGGCCGCTCGATCCGAGGTTCGTACAATCCAATCTGGCGCGCCGAACCCGCGCGTCCCTTTTTGTCGACTTCCCATTACTGGGGATGCGGTACCCTCGGCCTTGGGATGCCGCCTTCCGGTCCGCTTCGCTAGCACGCTGAAGTAGAAAGGAGGTGCTCCATGGACCGATCTACGATCTCTCAGGAGCGCAGTGTCGATCACGATTTTTCCGAGTTCGCGCAGGAATTCCTGCGGCGCAACACGGTCTATCGTGAACAATTCGCCGGCGCTCGCCTGGAAACTCCCGAGAAGATGCAATCATTCGCCGCCAGGCGAATGGCCCGTTCGTGGGGCCTCGAATTTTCTTTTCGACCCCTGCCTGCCCACGGCTCACTCGCCGGCTATCTGGCGCCATGAAGACAACCCCGGTGTCGTCGTCGTGCAAGCGCACGACGGCGATGCTTTGCTCGAAGCGACTTTGGGCAGACGCAAAATAATTGCCGAAGCGCAAACCGAACGAGGACGCCATCTGGTGATTGCCGGTCCTCGCGCCCGCCACCGCGTGCTAGTGGCGCAATGCGTTGTTCCCTCTCCTGCCGGCTATCTTGTCGCGGCTGACGGACCGCTGGACCTGCGTCTGGCTGCTCTGAGCGCCTTTCTTGCGCATCCGTCTTGCCCGAGGGCCGTACTAGCGCGCGCCGCACTGAAGCCTTCCGTTTACCAAGCCTATCGATTGCAGCTGCTGCTTGCGATCCTCGATCGGCTCGATCATCCTTCTGGCGCTCAGCCGACAATGAGGCAGATCGCCTCGGACCTGATCTACCCCGGCACAAGCGGTGGTCGAGCAATCGACTGGAAGACGTCCTCGCGTCGGCGACAGACCCAGCGCCTCGTCGCGGAAGCCCGGCATATGAGGGACGAAGGGTATAGAGCCCTGCTAGCGCCAGCCTCTTCGTCCATTTCCTCAAATGCCGATCGGTGAAATGCCGGCGCAGCAGAAGTGCGATGAAAATCCTCGAGACCTTTCCAAAGTTGCTGGGGTCGTTATGTTTTTGCGGCCGCAACATTTTGAAATTTGCAGCACGACCAAGGACAGAACCATCCAGGTCGCAACAGCAACTGTCGAGGCCGGTGGAATGAAACCGCCTGTCGAGACATCCAGCAGGCGTTCGCGCAGGGGCGTGTTGGATGGCGCCCTGCCGATCGAACAGGCGGGATTATGTATGCCAACTTCGCGGAGGAATTCGCTACCGAACTCATCAACGTACAATCGGACACTGAACTGAGCGAAGCGCTTGCCGAGGTGTCACGGCGCCTCGGGTTCGACCATTTTGCCCTTAGCCTTGAATTGCGCTCGGGATCGCGCGAGGCGCCGGGTCTGCTGCTGCATGACTATCCGGACGAGTGGGCCAAGGTCTATGTGGCCTTTGATCTGGCGGGCCAGGACCCGGTCAGGCGTGCCTGCGACAAGAGCTTCATTGGCTTCGCTTGGGAAATGCTCGAGCAGATGGTTCCGCTAACCCGCGGGGACCGGCAGATGCTCACCGTCGGGAAGGAATGCGGTATTGGCACCGGCTATACCGTACCGCGACACCTGCCCGGGCTCGCGCGCGGAACTTGCACCTTTGCCGTCAGTCCGGACAAGGATCTGCCACGGTGCCGCCTCGCCCTTGCCGAGATCGTCGGCACGCTCGCGCTCAGTTGCGCCCTTGCCCTTGGTCCCTCTCGCGGAGCGGAAACTGTTCCCGTGCTCAGCGATCGCCAGCGCGAGTGTCTTGTGTGGACCGCGCGCGGCAAGACCGCCGCCGAGACCGCGATCATCCTGGGTATCGGCACCGAAACCGTCATCCAGCATCTCAAGATGGCCCGCGAACGCTACCAGGTTCATTGCAAGCAATCGCTCGTTGTCGCCGCGCTCTTCGACGGTCTGATCGGCTTTGCCGACATCATTCGCTGGCGAGACGCGGACTGAATTCTGCGCCCGTCAACCAAGACGCGTCTTCTCGAAAGGCTGCCATCCCCTGTTCTTGGTATGTCCGTACCGGTCCGGATCGGTCAGTTGGTGCCTGTCTTTTCAATCACAGGCGGCAACAATGCAGAACCAGACCAGTCCAGACGATCGGCTGCTTCGGACAATGTTCGAGGCTCGCAAGCGTGTCTTCGTCGATCTCCTCAAATGGGATGTCCCCGTGCTCGAAGGAGCTTACGAGATCGACCAGTTCGACACGCGTGAGGCGACCTATGTCATCCTTGCCGATGAAGAAGGCAGCCACCGCGCGTCGGCGCGACTGCTGCGGACGGATCGAGCGCATATTCTCGGCGAACTCTTTGCGTGCCTTTGCGACGGACCCGTACCGGTGCGCGATGATTTTCGCGAGATCACCCGTTTCTGCATAGAACCGACCCTTCCCCGCAGCGAACGCCGCGCGGCGCGCGATGAGCTGGTAACAGCTCTTGCGGAGCATGCGCTCGCCAACGCGATCGCAGGTTACACCGCGGTCGCGACGCGAAGCTGGTACCGCCAGATTTCCGGTTTCGGCTGGCGGTGCCGGGCTCTCGGGGACGGCTGCCGGATTGGTGCGGACGATCTTGTCGCGCTTCAGATCGATATCGACCGCGAGACACCGGCCGCTCTCGCACGCGGCGGCATCTATCGCCAGCCTTCCTGTCGCATCGCCAGCCAGGCGCTGGAAATCGCGGCATGACCGACGCTGCGCATTCGCCGTGGTTGGGCCAGATCAGGCAGGACGGCTACTGCATCATTCCCGATGCGCTGCCGCGCGCGAGCGTTGAGGCGCTCGATGCCGACCTTGCCGAGGCCTTTGCGGAGGCTCCGTTCGGCAGTGGCGATTTCTACGGTTTCAGGACCAAGCGCTTCGGCAGTCTCCTGCGCCGTTCGCGCTGGGCCGCCGACCTTGTGCTACAGCCAGCTATCCTTTCCCTGGCGCGGGAAATCCTGGGCGATGCGTGCGAGCGAATCCAGCTCAATGTCGCGCAGGCGATCGCCATCCATCCCGGAGAGATCGCGCAGTTTCCGCATTGCGACCACGACATGTGGGCTGGCGAGAAGGGCGCTCACGAATATCTGCTCAACGTCATGTGGCCGCTGACCGAGTTTACAGCGGCAAACGGCGCGACGCGGATATATCCTGGCACGCACCGGCAGACGGTCGAGGCGCTCGACCAGCTCGGCGCGCCCATCGCGGCCGAATGTCAGCCGGGCGATGCGATCTGCTTTCTCGGCTCGACGGTTCACGGGGCTGGGCCAAATCAGACACATGACGTGCGCCGTGCGGCCGTTATCGGCTACAGTCTTGGCTGGCTCAAGCCGTACGAGAACCTCTGGCTGGCCTATCCGCCGGAAGTTGCGCGGGGATTTCCGGCTGAACTTGCCGAACTTGCTGGCTATTGCCAGCACCGGCCCAACCTTGGCAATTACGAAGGGCAATGCCCCTCGATCCTGCTACGCGATGGCGTGTGCGAATTTCCGCAGGCGACCGATGCACTTCGCGACGATCAGCTATCGGCGGTGCGCGAGTTCGCCGAGGCGCAGCGCGGCAAGCGATGAGCCCGGCCCATGTCCTCGAGCCCACCTATCGCCGTCTCAAACGTGCGCTGATGGAGGGCACCTGGCCGGACGGCGCAAAACTCGAGGCGATGCGGCTTGCCGATGACTTCGGGGTCAGCATGACCCCTGTGCGGGACAGCCTCAACCAGCTGGTTGGCGAGGGGTTGGTCGACCTCACCCCTGGCGAAGGCTTCAGAGTGCCTGTTCTGACCGAACAAGCCCTGCGCGACATACTGGAGGTCAATGCGGTCCTGCTCGAAGCAGCGATACGTGGCGAATGGCGTCTGCCCGGCGGGTCCGATACCGTTGCTAGTATGAACGGCTACGCCCATCGATTGGCCGGGGCGTTTTCAGCTCTCGCAAGGGGGTCCGGCAACCGGCTTCTCGTCGACGCGATCGACTGGATCAGCGAGCGGCTCCATACGGTTCGTTTGCGCGAACCGCAGGTTTTGCCTGACTCGCGGCATCTCCTGGAGCGGATCGAGGCTAGTCTTCACGGTTCGCGAAACGAGCGCCGCAACGCTCTCAACCACTATCACGCGCAATGTCAGAACCAAGTGTCCCGATTGGTCAATCGTCTTCCCGGCTAGGCGGCATGTACAAGCAGTTTTACGAGGCGATCGATCCAAAAAACCAAGGAATGCTATCAGTTCTCCGCCTTTGCGGAAGCTGCGGCTTGCGCCTTTCGGGACCTCTGGCGCGGCGTTCCGCCGGCTCTCCTTGCCCAGAAGCTCCAGGTCGCCAGGGAGCCGAGCAATACCAGCGCCAGCCCACCTACGGTCATGAGCAGTCGCCAGGCAAGACCGCCCACCTTGGCGGCATGCACTGGGTAGAATTTTTCGGTCACTGCCGAAGCCAGATCCTGCATCGCGGGATCGCCCGTTCCAACGATGCTGGCGTCTGCCGGATCGAGCCAGACGTAGGTGCGACCGTTTGGCGTCCATTCGAAATCCTGCCGGAGACGCAGAGCAATCGGTGCTCCGGCTTCGCCGGGCAGCATGATCCTGCGCGGCACCGCATCTGGGAAGGCAGCTTGTGCCCGCGTCATGACCATGGTCCAGTCGGTGCTGTTCGAGTACCCGGCCAGGTCGTCGGGCAGGACAATGTCCTGCTTGTCGCTTGCCAGCGGTGAGAGGAGGATATTGGCGATGGACGGGAATACCATCATCGCGCCGGTCAGCGCCGTCAGGGTCAAGAGCGGCGATGCGACGGCCCCGAGATCGCGGTGATGGCGTATCACGGCGCTCGTCGTGAAGCGCGCGGGCCAGAGGCGCAAGCGGAAGGTCTTTCGGGTGCGCCACCACAGGACCAGCCCGCTGATACTGAAACCAAGGAGCAGTAGGCCAAGAATGCCGGTGATGGTCTTGCCTGTCTCGCCGACCAGCAAATAGTGGTGAAGATCGAAAAGCCACAGCTCGGGCCTACCCCAGATGCTCGTCCAACGATCGACGAGCGCGCCATCCTGCGCGAAATAGGCTCCGCTTCCATCCGCGTAGACGGCTTGGTGAAGGCCAATCTCGTCGCTGGCGAACGTGATCCGGGAGAGGCCCGGACCTTCCTCCAGCGCAGCCGAGACCGTCTCGCCAAGCTTTGCGGGATCGGCGATCGCGGGCTCGTCCGCACCGGGCAGCAGGATCCAGCTATCTTCCCATAGCAGCACCGTCCCGGACAGGCCGAGAATGGCGAGCAGAAGCCCCGCGACCCCTCCTGTCCAGCGATGCAGCCACGAGAGCAGCTTCATCAGAATTCGCCACGCCATGCCAACGTGAAGGTGCGTCCGCGTCCCGCGAAGAAACGGCTGTTATCCGTGACGCGCACGGTGTCGCTGTCGTAGGTTATGTAGAACGCATCGGTGAGGTTCTGCGCCGCGAGCGAGAATTCGCCGATGGCGGTCCGATAGGAGATGAAGGCATCGAGCAGTGTGTAGCCTTCGAAATCCGTCTGCGTCGCGATATCGTCGAACTCACGCGCCAGGTAGAAGCGTGCTTGTGCGCGGGCGCTGAACGGTCCGGTCGTGTAATCCGCGGCGAGATTGACCCGGTCGGGCGAAATGTTCGCCCCGTCAAGATCGTCATCGATCCGGCCATCGCCGTCGCCGTCTGTCCGACCGGACAAATTGGCATAGCCGCCGCTGAGCGACAGGCCGGGCAAAGGTGTCTCCCAGTCGAGACTGGCTTCGAACCCTTCGATCTCGATCGGCTGGCGTTCCACCTCGAACACGCCGCCGCGAAGGACGAGCAGCGACCCGAAATCGCTCGATGACCAGAAGTAGCTGGCCGACGCTTTCAAGGGCCCTCGGTCCCATTCGAGGCCCAGTTCGCGATTGTTCGAAACAACCGGTTCGAGGGAGAGGAAATCGTCGATATCGACATCCGGCTGGGTTATGCCGCGCAGGATCCGACCGACATCGGCGATGGTGAAGCCTTCGGCATAACTGCCATAGGCGCGCAGCCCGTCGATCGGCTCGACGATGACCCCGGCGTTCCAGAGCAGGTCCTTGAAGGAGGGTGCGCCGCCATCGACCTGCACAGGGCCGTAACTTGCCAGGGTCTGGAAATCATCGACCGACAATTGCACGTTTTCGTAGCGCAGCCCGCCTGCCAGACGGAAGAGCCCGTCTGCAACCGCAAGGTTACCCTGGACGAAGGGTGCCAGACTGCGAAAATCGCTGCGCGGTACCCACACCCGGTCGGTCTGGACCAGCGATTGTTCGGTGCGATCGAACAGCGCATCGAAGCCGGTTGTCAGGACAAGGTCTTCGATGCCGGGAACGACGCGTTCGTAACTGACCTTGCCGCCAAGCTTGCGCGAACGATTGGCCGACTGGTCGAACAGCGAGCCCGTCGGATCGATGGCAGGATCCTGGAACACGCCGAACACCCCGCCACCGAATACATCGTCGGTTCGGCTGTAAAATCCCTGGAGAACGAAGGTGCCTCCGGCAAGATCGGGATCGATGAGCGATGCGGACAGCAGCTCAGATGTGTTCGATGGTGGATCGCCTTGAGTAACGCCTCCTTCGCTGGTTGCCGGAATCCCGGCCGGCCGGTCCCCCGGAACGAGTACATAGTTCGCGTTGCCTTGCAGTTCATAGCGGTTGGCGACCAGCTCGAGCCGCGCACCGCTTGCCAGCTCGTAACCCAGCCGTCCGAACACCGACCAGCTGTCGCTGTCCTGGATTTCGCCTTGGGTGCCATCGACTCCGATCCGGTTGCCCGCCCCATCGAAAAAGGCGCCTCTGCGCTCCAGCGTCGCTCCGAAGCTCGCATCGAAGCGGCCCGCCCGGTAGCCGATAAGGGCGCCGGTCTTGGCGCCAATCCCTTCGCCGTCGAAGCCGTCCGGCACGGTTACTTGTGCAAGGGCCTGAACGGCCACGCCATCTTCACGCGGGGCGCCGATCGTGACCTGGTTCACCACACCGCCAGTTGCGCCGATGCCCTGTAAGGCGTTGGAGCCGTAGATGACCTCGACGCGATCAATGAAGAAGGGATCGATGGTGTAGCCATCGCGGGAACCGTCGCGAACCGGTGTCGACTGCGGGATGCCGTTGATCGCGTAGAGCGGCGAGCGACCGCGCAGGCTTTCGCCTGCCCCGCTCAGTTTTTCGCGCGTGGGCGAAAAGGATGGAAGAAGTGCGGACACTGCATCGATTGTTGAGCCCGAAATCAGGACCTGCCGGTCAAGTGTCTCGCTATCGATAACATCGACGGTAAGGGGAAGGGCGCTAGCCGGTAGTTGCGATCGAGCGGCAGTGACGATGATCGCCACATCTTCGCTCGCATGCGGTACGCTTTCGTCGATTTCTGGCGTTGCGGTTTGAGCCAGTGCCGGCGTTGCGAGAACGAGTGAAATAACGCCGGTGAGGTGCCTATGCATGAACTTTCCTTCCATTTCTGATCGGCGCCATTAAGGCGCGTGCAAATAACTCGCAATAGCAAAAAGGAGATTTTAATCTGAGCGGGTCGGGGCGGTATTGAGATCAGAATCAGTCCGAAAGGCCACCCTTCGCTTGGCTCCGGTACCATTCACGAGGTTCGAATGGACGATTACCCTGATTGAGGTGCGTCGGAACCCGTAGCCACTCCAGCTTCGTTGAAGATACAGGAGAATGGATATGGAATTCGATTTGGTTGTTATCGGCACGGGCACAGCAGCCATGGTTTGCGCCATGCGCGTGGCGAAGGCGGGTTGGAAAGTCGCGGTTGTCGACGAAAAGCCGTTCGGCGGCACCTGCGCGCTACGCGGCTGCGATCCCAAGAAGATGCTGGTAGCAGGCGCAGAAGCAATCGACGCGAAACAGCGAATGGCTCGTCACGGGGTAAAGGGGGATCTGCGCATCGATTGGCCCGACCTTATCCGCTTCAAGCGCAGCTTTACCGATCCGGTACCTGAAAAGCACGCGCGCCAGTATGAAAAGGAGGGCATCGTGACCTTGCATGGAACGGCAAAATTCACGGGTCCTGATCGGCTCTCCGTAGGCGACCAGGAAATCGAATACCGCAAAATCCTGATCGCGTCGGGAGCCAGACCGATACCGTTAGACATTCCGGGCGAAGAGCACCTGATCGATAATGAGGGCTTTCTCGAACTGCCTTCGCTGCCGAAGCGCATCGTTCTGGTCGGGGGTGGATATATCGCTGCCGAGTTTTCTCATATCGCCGCCCGTGCAGGAGCCGACGTCACGATCCTCCAGCGGGGACCGCGCATGTTGACGCAGTTCGAACCCGAACTGGTGAACTGGCTTATGGATGCTTTCGACCGGATCGGTGTTTGCGTGATCACCGATACGACTGTCGACTCAATTCGGGAACGGGGCGGAGCGTATGTGGTCCACGCGAGCGGTGAGGGCGAACCGATCGAGGTCGAAGCCGATCTCGTCGTCCACGCGGCTGGACGAGCTCCCGCCATCGAGCGGCTCGATCTCGAAAAGGGCGGTATCGCAGTCGAAAACGGAAAGCCGAAGCTCAACGAGTTTCTGCAAAGCGTGAGCAATCCGGCCGTCTATGCTGCCGGTGATGCTGCCGCGAACGGCCCCCCACTCACGCCGGTTTCCAGCCATGATGCAAAAGTCGTCGCGGCCAATCTTCTCGACGGCAATCACCGCAAGCCCGATTACAAAGGGGTGCCGAGCGTTGCCTTCACTCTTCCGCCTATCGCCCGGGTTGGTCTCACCGAGGCCGAAGCGAATAACGCGGGGTTGAAATTTCGTCTCAAGTGCGAGCGCGCCTCTGACTGGTTTACTGCCAGGCGGGTCGCCGAAGCTGTCTACGGCTTCAAGACACTGGTTGAGGAGGAGACAGGGAGGATACTAGGCGCGCATCTCGTCGGACCCGGCGCAGACCAGGCCATTAATATTTTCGGACTGGCGATTCGCCATGGGCTCACCGCTCACGATCTGAAGACTACAATGTTCGCCTATCCAACCGGTGCGTCTGACATCGGATACATGGTCTAGGGGTGGGGTTTAGGGCCGAGCGGACTCCAGCATGTCTATGACTGCGCAGTCGGGCACATGACCGCCCGAACACTGCTCGACGGTAGCGGACAGGTGCCGTTCCAGGCGAGTGAGATCGTCAATCTTGCGCCGCACGTCTTCGAGGTGATGAACTGCAATCTTGCGCACTTCGTCGCAGCATGCTTTGGCAGGACCGCCCAGGTCGAGAAGTGTCCGCACCTCTTTCGGCGCAAAACCCAGCTCGCGCGCCCGCTTGATGAATTTGAGCGTGCGGAGATGACTGTCGTCGAAAACCCGGTGTCCGCCTGCTGTGCGATCCGGCGCACCGAGCATTCCGATCTTCTCGAAGTACCGGATTGTCTCGATATGGACGCCCGTCTTGCGTGCCAATTCACCTATCGAAAGGCCGCCCATGCCGAATCTCCTTGAACCTGTATCCACTACAGGAAGTACATAGGGATCGAATCGAATAGAGGCAAAGATGACTGAGCACGCTATCCAATACGACGAGCCGAAAAGCGTGAGCGATCGCGGGGTTGCAGGCGTTGGAGTGCTGGCGAGTGCAGCGGCGCTACTCTCCGCGGCTGCTTGCTGCGTTCTGCCCTTGGTACTCGTTGCTGTCGGACTCGGCGCTGGAGGGCTGGCTTGGTTTGTTCCCTACCACTTGCCGCTCACAGTCGCAGCCTTCCTAATCGTGGCCTTTGGGTGGTTTCTCCACTTGCGCAAAGTACGTTTCTGCAGTGCCGATGGCTGTGAGAGGCCTGCTCGCAGCAGCACTGCGCGACTGACATTGCTGATGGCCACCGCGATGATCGTCCTGTCTGCGCTATGGGGCTTTATTGAACAACCATTGATGCGCGCGCTCGGAGGAGCCTGATGCAGACTGTCTCCACGATCACGTGCCCTCATTGCCAAGCGGCCACCACCGAAACCATGCCGACCAACGCATGCTGGTTTTTTTATGAATGCCAGCATTGCCAGAAAAGACTGCAGCCACTGCCAGGGGACTGTTGTGTCTTTTGCTCTTATGGTGATGTCCCGTGCCCGCCTATTCAGAAGGCGCGGGAAAATGGTGGCGGTACTACTTGCTGTCTACCGCAGTAGAGGGGGTCGCATCATGCAAAACGCAATCGAGATGCTTGTTCCAGTCATCAAGAGCATGGCGTTTCTCCTCTTTCCAATCGTGGCGCTGGTAAACTCCCGCCACGCCCGCACGTGAACCGCTTACATGATTCAATACCGCTTCGGTAACCTCGAACCTTACACCTAAACGCTGGAAATTCGTCGCGAGCGTTCGTCGCAAATCGTGAAGGCGCCAGGGAGGCAAAGGTTCGCCTTCGGTTTCCTCGATGGCGCTATCCAGCTTCATTTTGCCTTTATGGTAGCCTGCGAAGCCTGCCCCACTCGCGGTCGCAAACACTCTGCCATTGCGCGGCCATTTCTCTCCGCCAGCCAACCGATCAAGTTCGATCATGGCGAGTTGGTTCAATGGAATGGTGTTGAACTCGCTGTTTTTCGTGCGCTGGCCGGGCAGGGTCCATAGTCTTTCCGCTCTGTCGAGTTCCTGCCAGTGCATCCCGCAAACTTCTTCGCGGCGCTGTCCGGTCAAAATCAATAAGCGGACAATCGGCCCGAAACAGGGGTGGCATTCGGGCGTGGCATGCCAGATCAAGCGCAGCTCCTTGTCAGAAAGCCAGCGATCCCGCGGCCTTACCGGCGGCGGCGTCTCCATGCCCTCCATAGGGCTGCGTTCGAGATCGCCACGACTTACAGCCCAGCGGAATAGGCGCCGCATTACCGCAAAGACGTTCCGACGATTGGCGACCTGCTCTTCCGGCATCTGGTCGAGAACTGATACGATATCTGCCCTGGTGATCGAAGGCAGCGGCTTCTTGCGTAGAACTGGCTCAAGATGGAGCCTGATCACACGCTCGACCAGACGACGCCATCCCTCGCCTTTGCAGGAACGGGTGAAATGCCGCGCGTAATTGTCGAACGCCAGATCGATTGCCTCCCGACGCCTCTGTTTGTCAGCCTCCACAGGATCAATGCCCTGGCCGACGAGCAAGAGCAGACGTTCGGCTTCCGAGCGGGCGGTCGTAGGTGTCCATGGAGACCCATGTGAGCCGATCGTATAACGCCGTGCGATTGTCTCACGCCCTCCCATCCTGAATTGAAGGACGTAAGAGATGCTTCCTGAAGGCGTGATCTTGGCACCAAAACCTTTGAGATCAGTGTCCCATAAAAATTGGCTCGAGCTGCCAGCCTCAACCGCGTCTATCGATTTTTTCGTGATTTTTCCTGTTGCCATCCGAAACCTCGTGTCCCTTTTCTGGCAATCACCGGGTAATCACGCAAGCGGAAAAAGGAGCGAAATGGAGGCTATTCTGGCGTAAGCCGAGTCATCTAAGTACTTGGTAATACAAGAATATCGTACTCTAGCGTCGTCTAAATCGAAAGTACCACACCTCGTGGCCGAACACGTCGCGGGCCTTCTTCTCGTAGCGGGTTTCGGGCCAGCCCGAGGGGCGTTGCTGCCAGCTTGTCGGCCCGTCGGTCACCCATTCGAAGACGTCGGTGAAGCGCCGCATCACCATCAGCGCGTGGCGCAGGTAGATCGCGTGATCGGTCCCGAAGCGGAATTCGCCGCCAGGCTTCAGCTTGTCGGCGAACATCTGCACCGGTCCGTCGTTCATCATCCGCCGCTTGGCGTGCTTGTTCTTGGGCCAGGGGTCGGGGTGGAGCAGGTAGAGCATCGTCAGCGCGCCATCGGGGACCCGCTCGAGCACTTCGAGCGCATTGCCGTCGTGCAGCCGGATATTGGCGAGCTTCTGCTCCTCGATATGCGCCAGCGCCTGCGCCACGCCGTTCATATAGGGCTCGGCGCCGATGAAACCGTGGTCGGGCAGCAGATCGGCGCGATAGGCGAGATGCTCGCCGCCGCCGAAGCCGATCTCGAAATGCAGCGGGCGCCCACGCCCTTCGGCGTCGCCGAACAGGCGCTCGGCGGTCACCGGGCCATCGTCCGGCACCGCGATGCGGGGCAGCAGATTGTCGACCAGGCCCTGCTGGTGGGTGCGCAGCGGCTTGCCGATCGAGCGGCCGTAAAGCCGCTTCAACGTGGTCGGGTCGCCTTCCTTGAATGCCGTCATGCGCGCGCCGTTAACGGGAAACGCCCGAGACCGAAAGGCCCCGGGCGTCTGTTCTCGTCCAGGAGACGAATTTCAAATGGGGTTGGCGCTGCGGATTACGCCGCTTCGGCCTCTTCGTCGGGATCGCGCAGCACATAGCCGCGGCCCCAGACGGTCTCGATGTAATTCTCGCCCGCGCAGGCGTGGCTCAGCTTCTTGCGCAGCTTGCAGATAAACACATCGATGATCTTCAATTCGGGTTCGTCCATACCGCCATAAAGGTGGTTGAGGAACATTTCCTTGGTCAGCGTGGTGCCCTTGCGCAAGCTGAGCAGCTCGAGCATCGCGTATTCCTTGCCGGTCAGGTGGACCCGCGCGCCATCGACCTCGACGGTCTTGGCATCGAGGTTCACCGCCAGCTTGCCGGTGCGGATGACCGACTGGCTGTGACCCTTGGAACGGCGCACCACAGCGTGGATGCGCGCAACCAGTTCCTCGCGGTGGAACGGCTTGGTGACGTAGTCGTCGGCACCGAAGCCGAAGCTGCGGATCTTGGAATCCATCTCGGCGACACCCGACAGGATCAGCACCGGGGTCTGCACCTTGGCGACGCGCAGTTTCTTGAGCACGTCGTAACCATGCATGTCGGGAAGGTTGAGATCGAGCAGGATGATATCGTAATCATACAGCTTGCCCAGATCGAGGCCTTCTTCGCCGAGATCGGTCTGGTAGACGTTGAACCCCTCGGTGGTGAGCATCAGCTCGATCGCCTTGGCGGTCGTGGGTTCGTCTTCGATCAGCAATACACGCATGGGTGGTCCCCCGGCTTGACCCCAAAGATTTCGCAACCTGTCGGTAAGGAGTGTTGCGCCTTATTAACCACACAAGCTCTGAATGAAAAAGGTTAACGAGGGGTAAAACGCGTTAACTTTTTTCGCCGTTCAGGGGCTTTTCGCCGTTCAGGGGCATTGTAACGAGACAAGCGGGCGGTTTGAAGGCCATCCGGATCCGGCGGGCCTGGGGTCTTGTCCCGCGCGCGCCTAATAGTTCGCCAGCTTCTTCGCGCGCCGCCGCTGCGCGCTCGAGCCGATGCCGATCGCCTCGCGATATTTGGCCACCGTACGGCGGGCGAGGTCGAAACCTTCGCCCTTGAGCAGATCGACCAGCTTCTGGTCGGACAGCACAGATTTGGTGTCCTCGCCGTCGCACAGCGTGCGGATTCGCGCCTTGATCGCTTCGGAAGACGCGCCTTCGCCATCGGCCGCCGCGACCCCGCTCGAGAAGAAATATTTGAGCTCGAAGGTGCCGCGCGGGCAGGAGAGGTACTTGTTGCTGGTGACCCGGCTGACCGTGCTTTCGTGCATCTCGATCGCCTCGGCCACTTCGCGCAAGGTCAGCGGCTTCATCGCCGCCACCCCGCGCCGGAAGAAGCCCGCCTGGCGCTTGACGATCTCGGCGGCGGTCTTGAGGATGGTCTTCTGCCGCTGGTCGAGCGCGCGGATCAGCCAGTCGGCCTCGGACAATTGCTCGTTGAGCCAGGACAGCGACTGCTTGTCGCGCGCGCCTCCCTTCAATTCGAGGAAATACTCGCGATTGACCACCAGCCGCGGCAGGCTCGCCTCGTTGATGCGGATCGTCCAGCCATCCGCGCCATCCGATGCCATCAGCACATCGGGGACCACCGAGGATTGCGCCGCGCCGCCGAAGCGGCAGCCGGGCTTGGGGTCGTAGCTGCGGAGCTCGGCGAGCATGTCGGCGAAATCCTCGTCGTCGACCTCGCACATCCGCTTGAGCCGCGCGAATTCGCCCGCCGCGACCAGATCGAGATTGTCGATCAGCCGCGCCATGCACGGGTCGTAGCGGTCCGCCTCGCGGGCCTGCAGCGCGAGGCATTCGCCCAGTGTGCGCGCGCCGACCCCGGTGGGATCGAGCGTCTGGATCAGTTCGAGCGCGCGTTCGATCTCGGCCAGCGCGATGCCCAGCTCGTCGGCGAGCGCGAAAAGATCGCCGGTGAAATAGCCAGCCTCGTCGAGTTCGCCGATCAGCCGCGCCGCGACGAAGGCTTCGCGTTCGTCATGCGCGACCGCGCCGATCTGGTCGGCGAGATATTCGGCCAGCGTGGGCTCGCCATTGGCGCGGTTTTCGAGGTCGGGCGGGCCTTCGTCCGACATCCCGCCCGAACTCGCCGCGCGGCCCCAGTCTCCCTGATCGCCAGGCGCGGCATCGGGGTCGAGCGCGCCAGGGGCGATATCGAGCGCCTCGGTGCCGTCGAAACCGCCGTCGCTCTCGTGCTCGCGCGGTTCGGGGGCGGGTTCGTCTCCCCCTCCATCGGCCCCGCCCTGGCTAGCGCCGCGCTCGTGGCTGGTCTCGCCCATCTCGAGCAGCGGATTGGTCTCGAGCGCCTCGCCGACAAAGGTCTCGATCTCGAGATTCGACAGCGCCAGCAGCTTGATCGCCTGCTGCAATTGCGGCGTCATCACCAGCGATTGCGTCTGGCGCAGATCGAGACGCGGGCTCAGGGCCATGGCCGCGTCCTAAAGCTCAAGGGGCGATGGCGCGCTCACAAGGTGAAGCCCTCGCCGAGATAGAGCCGCCGCACGTTCTCGTCGGCGACCAGCGCTTCGGGGGTGCCCGCGAACAGCACCTGCCCGCCGTAGATGATGCAGGCGCGATCGACGATCTCGAGCGTCTCGCGGACGTTGTGATCGGTGATCAGCACCCCGATGCCGCGCGTTTTGAGATCCTTGATCAGATCGCGGATGTCGTTGATCGACAGCGGATCGATTCCGGCAAAAGGCTCGTCGAGCAGCATGATCGAGGGCTTGGCGGCGAGCGCGCGGGCGATCTCGCAGCGGCGCCGTTCGCCGCCCGACAACGCCATCGCGGGGCTGGAGCGGAGCCGGGTCAGCCCGAACTCCTCGAGCAACCGCTCGAGTTCCTGCTCGCGCACGGCCTTGTCCGGCTCGACCATCTCGAGCACGCAGGCGATGTTCTGCTCGACCGTCATCCCGCGAAAGATGCTCGTCTCCTGCGGCAGATAGCCCAGCCCCAGGATCGCGCGGCGATACATCGGCAGCTTGGTGACATCCTCGCCATCCATCAGGATGCGTCCGGCATCGGGGCGCACCAGGCCCATGATCGAATAGAAGCAGGTGGTCTTGCCCGCGCCATTGGGGCCGAGCAGGCCCAGCACCTCGCCCTTGGCGACGGTCAGCGAGATGTCCGACAGCACCACGGTCTTGTCGTAGCTCTTGGCGATCGACACCACCTCGAGCCCGCCCCCCAGCCCGCCATCGGGTAGCGGCGGCGCGGCCTCGACCAGCGCCTCCTCGGCGAGGTGGTCGGGTTGCAGGGTTGGGGGGGCAGTATCGGCCATGGGAAGGCTTTAGCATGGCAGGCGGTAGTGAAAACCCCGCTGGTCGTGCGCCTTGTGCGTTTGGGAGGATAGCGACCATGCCATGCCGGGGGGCGAGCAGGTGCGCGCAATATCGTGTCGGAACCGGACAGTACGCAGCGCACAACTTGCGCTATCCGCGCAATTCTGGAATAAATCCTCACGGGACAGGAAAAAAAGGGAGTCGCACCGATGAACAGGGCGATCGAGAGCGGCGCGCAGGACCCCAAGGTCACCGCGCGCACAACAAGCCACCACGCAGCGCAGGCACGCGACTGGCGCAAGTCGATGAGCGACAATGTCGCGCTGGCTCTGATCGTCTACACCGGCCTGCAGATCTTCATGACGGTCAACGCGCTCAAGGCGGGCTTCTCCTCGATCCTGCCCTATGTCGCGCTGGTCTTCCTCGTCGGCGCGGTCATCCCCGGCTGCCGCTGGTTTGAGCGCCGCTGGCTCAATCTCGACGACAGCGAAGCGCACGATCCGCAGCTCGGCGGCGCCTTCCGCCGCGACCAGATCGCGCTGTGGGTGCTGGCGATCGGCCTGCCGGTGCTGATGACGGCGGCGTTCAAGACGATGTTCTGACTGCAACCCGCAGGGGCTCGAACCCTGCGGCAATTGCCAAGCGCTGCGCAGGCACCTACCCGAACCGGTATGACAGGTTCCGGAACACTCAACCCATGATCGACGCCGAGACAGCGATCGCGCGCTGCGCCGATCTGGTCGAGACCGCGCGCCGGCTGGGTGCCGACGCCGCCGATGCGGTGACCAGCGCCCAGGCTTCCGAAAGCGTTGCGATCCGGCTGGGCAAGCTCGAGGAGGTCGAGCGTTCCGAGGGCGAGTCGATCGGCTTGCGGGTCATGGTCGGCCAGCGCTCCGCCTCGATCCAGACCAGCGATTTCTCCCGCGCCAGCTTCGAGGAACTGGCCGAGCGCGCGCTGACCATGGCGCGGCTCGCGCCCGAGGACCCGTATTCCGGCCTCGCGCCGCAGGACCGCCTGTTTACTGGCGCGATCCCCGATCTCGAATTGCGCGACCCCCACGAACCCGCCCCCCAAGCCTTGCGCGAAGCCGCGCTCGAGGCCGAGGATGCGGCGCGCGCGATTCAAGGCGTCACCAATTCCAACGGCGGCAGCGCCAGCTTCTCGCATTCGGTCGCCGCGCTGGTCACCTCGCACGGTTTTGCGCGCGGCTACGAGGCGACCGGGCACAGCCTGTCCGCCAGCGTGGTCGCGGGCGAGGGCAGCCGGATGCAGACCGATTACGATTATCGCACCGCACGCCACCGCGCCGATCTTCCTGCACCTGCAGAGATCGGCGCCGAGGCCGGGCGGCGCACGGTCGCCAAGCTCGGCCCGGTCTCGATGCCCAGCGGCCCCGTCCCGGTGGTGTTCGATCCGCGCGTGGGCGGGGGGCTGATCGGCCATCTGCTGGGTGCGATGAGCGGGCCTTCGGTGGCGCGCAAATCCAGCTTCCTGCTTGGCAAAGAGGAGGACGAGCTGTTCGATCCGGCGATCCGCATTCTTGAGGATCCGCATCGCCCGCGCGGCCTACGCTCGCGTCCCTTCGATGGCGAGGGACTGCCGACGACGGCCCGCGCGCTGGTCGAAAACGGGCGCATCTTCGGCTGGCTGACCAATTCCGCCGCGGCGCGCCAGCTCGATGCGCCGCTCAGCGGCCATGCCGCGCGCGGCGGGGGCGGGGCGCCCGGCGTCTCGGCCAGCAATATCCACCTCGCGCCCGGCATACTGTCGCGCGATGAATTGATCGCGGATATCGCGGATGGCGTGTTGATCACCAGCGTCTTCGGGCAGGGGGTGAACATGGTTACGGGCGATTACAGCCGCGGCGCCACCGGCTTTCGCATCATCGACGGGCAGATCGCCGGGCCGGTGGCCGAAATCACCATCGCCGGCAATCTGCTCGCCATGTTCCGCGCGCTGGTGCCGGCAAACGATCTCGAGATGATCCATGCGATCAACGTGCCCACCCTGCGGGTGGACGGGATGACGGTGGCGGGCGAATGATCCGCCGCCTCTTCGCGCTGCTGCTCCTGCTCGCCGCGAGTCCCGCCTCGGCCATGCTGCCGGCGCTGGAGGCTCCAGCAACGCCCGCCGCCGAGGCACCGGCACCGGCGCAGACGATCGAGGACACGCAGGAGAGCGGCTCGGACGCGCGGATCGCCGCGCGCATCCGAGGCATTTTCCGCGAACTGCCGGCCTTCTCGGATGTCGATGTCGCCGCGAACCAGGGCGTGGTCGCGCTTTCGGGAACGGTCCCGACGAAAGACGATATCGCCCGCGCCGAAGCGATCGCCGGGCGCGTCTCCGGGGTGGTCACGGTCGAGAATGCGATCGATCGCGATGTCTCGGTCGATGCCTCGCTGGGCGGCCTGACGAGCATCGGCGAGCGGCTGGACGGTCTGGCGAGAATGCTCCCGCTGCTCGCCATCGCCTTTACCGTGGCGCTGGTGATCATCGTGCTGGGCTACCTGCTCGCCGGGCTGACGGGTCTGTGGCGCCGCATCGCGCCCAATCCCTTCCTCGCCGAATTGATCGCCAGCGCGATCCGCTTCGTCGCGGTGGTGCTGGGCGTGGTCATCGCGCTCGACATGATCGGGGCGGGCGCGCTGATGGGCGCGGTGCTGGGCGGCGCGGGCGTGATCGGCATCGCGCTGGGTTTCGCGATGCGCGACACGATCGAGAATTACGTCGCCTCGCTGATGCTCAGCCTGCGCCAGCCGTTCCGCGCCAATGAATTGGTGCAGATCGGGGATCTGGAGGGGCGGGTGATCCGCCTGACCAGCCGCGCGACCGTGCTGATGACGCTCGACGGCAACCATCTGCGCATCCCCAATTCACAGGTGTTCAAGGCGGTCATCATCAACTTTACCCGCAATCCGCAACGTCGGTTCCAGTTCGATCTGGGAGTCGATGCCGATGACGACGCCAGCGCGGCGCGCCTGCTGGGCCGCGATACGCTGGCCGCGCTGCCCTTCGTGCTGAACGACCCGCCGCCCGAGGCGCGGATTATCGAGGTCGGCGAATCGAATGTAGTGATCCGCTTCCTCGCCTGGATCGACCAGAACGAAAGCGACTGGTTCAAGACCCAGAGCCAGGCGATTCCCGCGGTCAAGCACGCGCTGGAGGCGGGCGGGTTCGCTCTGCCCGAACCGATCTATCGCCTGCGCTTCGATCCGCGTTCGGCCACGGTGCCGTTCGAGAACATCAACGATGTGAGGCGGGACCGGGATTCATCGCGTTCCGTCCCGTCGACCGACGCGCCCGCCAAGCCTGCGCCTCCGCACGAAGATCTGCGCCCCACCGATGAAGTCGCGCAGATGGTCGACGCCGAACGCGCTGCCGGAGCGGGCGAGACCGACCTGCTCGATTCCTCCCGCCCGGTCGAGTAACCGCGGCTCGGTTCAGTCGGCGCCGTCTGACTTGGCGCCCGGCTTGGCTGCTTCGGTCGCGCGCTCGACTGCTTCCAGCACGATCTGCTTGGCTTCGGCGGCATCGCCCCACTTGCCGACCCGCACCCACTTCTCCTTCTCGAGATCCTTGTAGTGGGTGAAGAAGTGCTCGATCTGCTCGAAGATGATCGAGGGCAGGTCCTTGGTTTCGGCGACATCGGAATAATAGGGGAAGGTCGTGTCCACCGGCACGCAGATCAGCTTCTCGTCGCCGCCGTGCTCGTCCTCGAGGTTGAGCACGCCGATCGGCCGGGCGCGGACCACGCAGCCGGGGATGAAGGGGCTGCGCGCGATCACCAGCGCGTCGAGCGGGTCGCCATCGGGCGAGAGCGTGTGCGGCACGAAGCCGTAATTGGCGGGATAGCGCATCGGCGTGTGGAGGATGCGGTCGACGAACAGCGCGCCCGATTCCTTGTCGAATTCATACTTCACCGGTTCGCCGCCTGTCGGCACCTCGATGATGACGTTGAGGGTGTCGGGCACGTTGTCGCCGGTGGGAATCTTGTCGATACGCATGGTTCTGCTCGCTTCGGTTCCGGCCCGCTCGCCCGCTTAGCCACCCGATCGCGCGACCGGGACCATCTCGGGTGGCTGGCCATTTCGGATGATTGGGAGGGGGGAGTGGGCCGGAGCCGCCCCCCAGCCGACATGGCTGCTGAATCGCCGCGCCTCTAGCGGGCGCAGCGGGATTGCGAAAGAACCAATCGCCGCCTAATCGCGCGCCATGGCGAAAACATCCTCCAGCACCTCCCCCGGCACCCCGCACGCGATCCGCGGCACGCAGGACATCTTCGGACCCGACGCCGAAGCCTTCGCCTTCGTGGTCGAGACCTTCGAGCGCGTCCGCAAGCTCTACCGCTTCCGCCGTGCCGAGATGCCGGTGTTCGAAAAGACCGAGGTCTTCGCCCGCTCGATCGGCGAGACCACCGATATCGTCTCCAAGGAGATGTATTCCTTCGAGGATCGCGGCGGCGATTCGCTCACCCTGCGGCCCGAATTTACCGCCGGGATCGCGCGCGCCTACCTCACCAATGGCTGGCAGCAGCACGCGCCGCTCAAGCTCGCGACCCACGGCCCGCTGTTCCGCTACGAGCGCCCGCAGAAGGGCCGCTACCGCCAGTTCCACCAGATCGACGCCGAGATCATCGGCGCGGCCGAGCCTCAGGCCGATGTCGAGTTGCTGGCGATGGCCGACCAGCTGCTGCGCGAACTCGGGATCACCGGCGTCACGCTGCAGCTCAACACGCTGGGCGATGCCGACAGCCGCGACGCCTGGCGCGCCGCGCTGGTGACGCATTTCCGAAGCGTGAAGGGCGAATTGAGCGAGGATTCGCAGGAGCGGCTCGAGAAGAACCCGCTGCGCATTCTCGACAGCAAGGACCCGCGCGACCGCGCTTTCGTCGCCGATGCGCCGAAGATCGATGCGTTTCTGTCGGAGGAGGCGCTGGCGTTCTTCGAACAGGTCACCAGCGGGCTCGATGCCGCCGGGGTAAGGTGGCAACGCGCGGAAAGCCTGGTCCGCGGTCTCGACTATTACCGCCACACCGCCTTCGAATTCGTCCCCGACGAAGGCAGCGCCGCCGCCGCCGCGCTCGGCAGCCAGAGCACGGTGCTGGGCGGCGGGCGCTACGACGGCTTGATGGAATCGCTGGGCGGCGCACCGACGCCCGCGGTTGGCTGGGCCGCGGGGATCGAGCGGCTGGCGATGCTGGTGGGGGAGAAGGGCGAAGACGCGCCTGCGGTCGCGCTAGCGGTCGAGGACGACGCCTTGCTCGGCACCGGGATCACCGCCGCCGCTGAGCTGCGCGCCGCGGGGCTTTCGGTCGAAACGATCGCCAGCGGCTCGCCAAAAAAGCGCTTCGACAAGGCGGCCAAACTTGGCGCCAAGGTGCTGGTCAGCCTGTCCGTTCGCGACGGCAAGACCGTCTACAATCTGCGCGCCGCAGAGGGAGTGCCCGAGCACGCGCGGGTGCAGGCCGTGCTGGACAGGCTGCAAGCGTAATTGCTCCACCCGATCGTCATTGCGCCCACCCACCCGTCACCCCGGACTTGATCCGGGGTCCCGCTTTCTTCGGGTGCAGCGCCGAAAGCCGCGGGATCCCGGCTCGGGGCCGGGATGACGATTGTGAGGGGGCGGTGAAACACCTTTCCTACACGCGGCAGGTTTGGCATGCCGGGTGCATTCCGATCCCTCGCTCGCCTGCGGAGGAACCGTCACCCCCCGATCTGTCACCCACGCCCATGAAAACCCCGATTATGTTGCTGTTTTACAAGAATATGTTGTTGTTGGACAAGGGTGACACCCCTGTCACCCCTTGTCACCCTTTCCGCCGGGACGCGGGTGACAGCCGTGTCACTGCGTGTCACCCAAATCTGGGTCTTCGCGCATGACCATCCCCGCCGAACGGCTCGACCAGATCGGTCGCCGCCTCGCCGAGATCGAGGCGCGATTGGCGTCGGGGACGCTGGCGGGCGAGGAATTCGTCGCCGCCAGCCGCGATTATGCCGAGCTCGAGCCGATCGCCCGGATCGCCGCCGAGGTGCGCGCCGCGCGCGACGAGATCGCCGGGCTGCAGGCGATGCTCGGCGACCCCGAGATGAAGGCCATGGCCGAGGAAGAGCTCGAGACGATCCGCGCGCGCCTGCCCGAAGCCGAACGCGAGCTGGCGCTGGCCATGCTCCCGCGCGACTCTGCCGATGCCAAGCCCGCCATGCTCGAAATCCGCGCCGGCACCGGCGGCGACGAGGCGGCGCTGTTCGCGGGCGATCTGTTCCGCATGTACGAACGCTACGCCGCCGAGAACGGCTGGAAGGTCGAGCCGGTCAGCATGAGCGCGAGCGAGGTCGGCGGCTTCAAGGAAATCGTCGCCAATGTCGCCGGTACCGGGGTGTTCGCCAAGCTCAAGTTCGAGAGCGGTGTGCACCGCGTCCAGCGCGTTCCCGAGACCGAGAGCGGCGGGCGGATCCACACCTCGGCGGCGACCGTCGCGGTGCTGCCGCAAGCCGACGAAGTCGATGTCCAGATCGAGGACAAGGACCTCAAGATCGACACCTATCGCGCCAGCGGGGCCGGCGGGCAGCACGTCAACACCACCGATTCCGCGATCCGCATCACCCATCTTCCCACCGGCACCGTCGTCACCTGTCAGGACGGGCGCAGCCAGCACAAGAACAAGGAAAAGGCGCTGCAGGTCCTGCGCGCCCGGCTCTACGAGGCGCAGCGCGAGGCGACGCAGGGTGCCGAGGCTGAGGCGCGCAAGGCGATGGTCGGCAGCGGCGATCGCTCTGAACGCATCCGCACCTACAATTTCCCGCAAGGGCGCGTCACCGATCATCGCATCGGGCTGACGCTGCACAAGCTGCCCGAGATCATGGCGGGTCCGGGGCTGGGCGAACTGATCGATGCGCTGATCGGCGAGGACGAGGCCAAGCGGCTCGCGGCGATGAGCGAGTGAGCGAAGACGCGGCCAGCGCGGGCGAGGCGATCGTCGGGGCGGCGATCCGGCAGGCAGCGGAGCAATTGGCGGCGAGTTCGGACACCGCCCGGCTCGATGCCGAACTGCTGATGGCGCATGCGCTTGGCGTCACGCGCTCCGACCTGCTGTTGCGCCATCTGCGCGAGCCCGAACCGGCGGATTTCGCACCGCTCGTCGAACGCCGCGCCGGGCACGAGCCGGTCGCGCATATCCTCGGGCGGCAGGAGTTCTACGGGCTCGATCTCAGGGTCACGCGCGACACGCTGATCCCGCGCGGCGACAGCGAGACGCTGATCGAGGCGGCGCGCGAATGGTTCGCCGCCCGCCCGCACCCTGCGCAGATTCTCGATCTCGGCACCGGCACCGGCGCGCTGCTGCTCGCCGCGCTGTCGTTTTGGCCTGAGGCTGAGGGCATTGGGCTTGATGCGAGCGAAGCGGCGCTGGCGGTCGCGCAGGAGAATGCGACTGCGCTGGGGATGGCCGACCGGGTCACCTTGCGCCACGCGGACTGGCGACAGCCCGGCTGGGCGGATGGTCTCGGCCGTTTCGACCTCGTCCTGTGCAACCCGCCCTATGTCGAGACCGATGCCGATCTCGCCCCCTCGGTCCGCGACCACGAACCGGCCCGCGCGCTGTTCGCAGGCGCGGAAGGTCTCGACGATTACCGCGTGCTGATCCCCGCCCTGCGCGGATTGCTGGCCAAGGGCGCGCCCGCAATCCTCGAAATCGGCGCGACCCAGGCCGAAGCGGTCGGGCGCCTCGCCACCGCCGCCGGTTTTGATGCCGCCCTCCATCATGACCTCGCGGGTCGCCCTCGTGCCCTGTTGTTGACATAAAAGGCTTGGCAAAGGTGCTCGCACCCCTTACCTCTCTAATCAGACCTCCGGAGCGCGGCATGTTCGTCCCGGTGGTTCAAGCTCCTAAATTGCAGTTCTGGTGCGAGGTTCAGGCCCCGCATACCATGCATGAGAAGGGAGAGGCGGCTTGCTCGAGGGCAAGTGCGCAAGGGGGCATGCGGCCATAGGCGAACCCGGGGGTTCGCGCCGCGCCACAATTGAGGACGGATACCCTTGAACAGCAATCACAATAACAACCGCAACAGTAACAACAATCGGCGTCGCGGTCGCAACAACAACAATTCCAACCGCGGCCAGGGCGGCGGCGGTGGCGGCGGCAACCAGTCCAACCGGATCGACAGCCGTGCGCGCGGCAATGCGCCGCAGATGCTCGACAAGTACAAGAAGCTGGCGCAGGACGCCCAGCACAATGACGATCGGGTGCAGGCGGAGTATTATCTCCAGTTCGCCGATCACTATTTCCGCGTCATCGCCGACAACAAGGCGCGCCAGGACGAAGCGCGCGGCAAGCGCTCCGACGAGCGCAGCCAGTCGGACGACAACGACAACGACAGCGACGATTCCGACGGCGAGAACGACAGCCGCCGCCGCAACACCCCTGGCAACACCAGCAACCGTCGCCCGCGCGGCCGCAGGGACGAACAGGGGCGCGACGAACAGGGGCGCGACGAGCAGGACGGCTCGCCACGCTCGGGCCAGGATCGCAACGAGCGCAACAACGACAATGATCGTGACGATCGCAGCGACAACGATCGCAACGACAACAACCGCGATGAGGGCGACAGCTACGAAGCGGACGACAACCCCTTCACCCGCGACGACGACGACAGGGAAGAGCAGGCCGAGCGCTCCAAGAAGCGCGTCGCGCGTCGCCGCAAGCCGGAAGCCGCCAGCAGTGGCGCTGCCAGCGCTGCCGGCAGCGGCGGGGCCACCAGCGGCAACGACGGCGGCGAGATCGACGCCGCGGCGCTTCCGCCGTCCTTCTCGGCCGACGATGACGCTGCTTCCGAAGACAAGCCCGCGCCGCGCCGCCGCCGCAAACCGGCGGCCGGCGGCAACACCAAGCTGAGCGTGGCGGGCTAAGCCGGCCCGTTTCGGCCACTCGCGCGACCGTCAGGGCGATGGAGCGGATTGTCCGTATCTTTAGCGAGCACCCGCGCTGGGTGGCGCTGCTGTGCGGCGCCCTCGCGGCGCTGGGGTATCCGCCGCTGGGGCTTTGGCCGGTCGGTATCGCCGGCGTGGCGGGGCTGCTCTGGCTGCTGCTCGGGGCAGCAGGCTGGCGCGAGGCGGCGATGCGCGGCTGGCTGTTCGGCGTCGCGCATTTCTCGCTTACGAACAACTGGATAGCCACCGCCTTTACCCATCAGGCGGAAATGCCCGCGGTGCTGGGCTGGGTCGCGGTGCCGCTGCTCTCGCTCTATCTCGCGCTCTATCCCGCACTCGCTGCGGGCGTGGCCCGCGCGCTGGTTCGCCAGCCTGGCACCCTCCCTGTCACGCTTTTGCTGGCCGCGAGCTGGATCGTGGGAGAATGGCTGAGAAGCTGGGTTTTCTCCGGCTATGCCTGGGGGCCGCTGTCACTGATGCTGCTGGGACCCTACGAGCGGCCTGGCATTGCCTTGCTACTTCCCTACACCGGAACCTACGCGCTCTCCGCGCTGGTCATCCTGCTGGCGGGGCTGGCCTTGTGGCTCGCGACCACGCGCAAATGGCTGCCGTTGGGCGGCGCCGCGCTGGCCGTCGCCGCGGCGATGTACCTCCCCCAGCCTGCCGCGAAACCCGGCCCGCTGGCGCTCACTCTGGTCCAGCCCGATCTGCGGCAGGCCGAGATGAACGATGCGAGCAAATACGAAGAACAGTTCCTGCGGCTCGCCCGGCTCAGCCGTCCGGAGCGCACCTTCGAGCAGCGGCTGGTGCTGTGGCCCGAGAGCGCGGTGCCCGACTATCTCGAGCCCGACTATCCGCAGCGCTATTACGACCGCATGACCGCGGGCGGCGATCCGCTGTTCGCGCGCCGCCGGATCGCGCGCGCGATCGGACCCGATTCGCTGCTGCTGACCGGCGCGGTCGATCTCGAGATCGGCGAGGACGAAAACGACTATACGCGCGCGATCGGGGCCTACAATTCGATCACCGCGATCGATGACGAGGGCGCGATCGTCGGCAGCTACGCCAAGGCGCATCTGGTGCCCGGCGGCGAATACCTGCCCCTGCGCGGGCTGCTCGAACCGCTCGGCCTGACCCGGCTGGTGGCGGGGACGCTCGACTTCATTCCCGGCCCGGGCGCGCGCACGATCGATCTCGGCCCTTGGGGCGAGGCGGGGATGCAGATCTGCTACGAGATCGTGTTCTCGGGCGAGACGGTCGATCCCGCCAACCGGCCCGACTACATCTTCAACCCCTCCAACGACGGCTGGTTCGGTTTCTGGGGCCCGCCGCAGCATCTCGCGCAGGCGCGGATGCGCGCGATCGAGGAGGGTCTGCCGGTGCTGCGCTCGACCACCACCGGGATCAGCGCGGTGATCGACGCCAATGGCGTGGTTCGCAGCCACATCGGGATGAACCGCGCCGACCGGATCGACGGCCAGGTGCCGCAGGCAAAATCGCCGACGCCATTCGCGCGCGCCGGCCACTGGCTGACCGGTTTCTGGGCGCTGGGCTTTTTCCTGATCTGGCTGGTTGCGACCCGGCGGCGGCGGGGCTAGGTAGAAAGCCAGACATAAAGCTTTCCTTATATCGAGATCCCATGCGTAGCGAACATCTCTTCACCTCCGAGAGCGTCTCGGAAGGCCATCCCGACAAGGTTTCCGACCAGATTTCCGACGCCATCGTCGATCTGCTGCTGTCCAAGGATTCCGAGGCGCGCATTGCCTGCGAGACGCTGACTACCACCCAGCGCGTGGTGCTGGCAGGCGAGATCCGCTGTCGCGGCGTGTTCGAGAACGGCGAGTGGGTCGATGGCGCCCGCGAGGCGATCGAGCAGGCGGTGCGCCAGACGGTGCGCGACATCGGCTATCGCCAGGACGGCTTCCACTGGGAAACGCTGGTGCTGGAAAACCGCCTCCACGGCCAGTCGAGCGAGATTGCGCAGGGCGTCGATGCCGCTGGCAACAAGGACGAAGGCGCGGGCGACCAGGGGATCATGTTCGGCTTCGCCTGCGACGAGACCCCGGACCTGATGCCGGCACCGCTCGATTACAGCCACAAGATCCTCCACCGGCTGGCGCGCGACCGCAAGAGCGGGGAGGCCCCCTTTCTCGAACCCGATTCCAAGAGCCAGCTGACGCTGCTCTACCGCGATGGCAAGCCGGTCGCCTGCACCGCGGTGGTGGTGTCGACCCAGCACGCCACCGGCTATCATGAGGGCGCGAAGGAAGCCGAGCTCAAAGCCTATGTGAAGCGCGTCGTTGGCGAGATTCTCCCCGAGGGCTGGCTGACCGACGAGACCGTGTGGCACATCAACCCCACCGGCGCTTTCGAGATCGGCGGACCCGATGGCGACGCCGGGCTGACCGGGCGCAAGATCATCGTCGATACCTATGGCGGCGCCGCCCCGCATGGCGGCGGCGCGTTCAGCGGCAAGGATCCGACCAAGGTCGATCGCTCGGCCGCCTATATCACCCGCTATCTGGCCAAGAACATCGTCGCCGCCGGACTGGCGACGCGCTGCACGATCCAGCTGTCCTACGCCATCGGCGTGTCGCAGCCGCTGTCGCTCTATGTCGATACGCATGGGACCGGGACGGTGGACGAAATCGCGCTCGAAGAGGCGATCCGCTCGCTCGAGACGCTGGGCGGGCTGACCCCGCGCGGCATCCGCACGCATCTCGGGCTCAACAAGCCGATCTATCGCCAGACCGCCGCCTATGGCCATTTCGGGCGGACGCCAGAGGGCGATCTGTTCCCCTGGGAGCGGACCGATCTGGTCGATGCGCTGAAGGCGGCTCTGAGGGTCTGACGCGGCACACCCGCCTGGCGCGGGTGCTCAGCCGTCCTGATGCTCGCCGTGGCGCGGGCTGGCGCGATCCAGCGCGAGCTCGGCATCGGAGAAATTGAACGGGCTGCGCACCCCGGGCATCCCGCCCGGCTCGATCTTCAATCCGCGCGCCTGCACTTGCGGATCGGCGAACACTGCATCGAGATCGTTGATCGGACCCGCCGGGACTCCGGCCTCGCGACAGGCCGCGAGCAGCTCGGCCTGGCTCCAGACGCGCGTCGCCTCGGCGATTGCGCTTTCCAGCGGTGCGCGGTGCTCGATCCGCCCGCCATTGCTGGCAAAGCGCGGATCCTGCGCCAGTTCGGCCCGGCCGAGCAGCGTCATCAGCTTGTGGAACAGCCCATCGTTTGCTGGTGCCAGTATCACATGGCCATCCGCCACCGGATAGACTCCATAAGGCCCGACCTGCGCGTGCGAATTGCCCATCCGCGGCGGATTGTCACCGGTGGCGAAATGGCTCAGCGCCTGATTGGCCAGCAGCGCGACCGAGCAATCCATCAGCGCCATATCGATCCACTGGCCCTTGCCGGTGCGATGGCGCATCAGCAGCGCGGCCTGGATCGCATTGGCCGCCCAGACCCCGCAGGACAGGTCGCTGACCGAGATCCCCATCTTCATCGGCGCGCCCTCGGGCTCGCCCGTCAGCGCCATGAAGCCGCTCATTCCCTGAACCACGAAGTCGTAGCCCGGTTCATCGCGGCGCGGGCCGTCCTGACCGAAACCGGTGATCGAGCAATAGACCAATGCGGAGTTCGCCTCTGCCAGCGCCTCGTAATCGAGCCCGAACTTGACCAGCGTGCCGGGCTTGAAATTCTCGATCACGACATCCGCCTCGGCAGCCAGACGCTTGAGCCGGGCGAGGTCGTCGACGTTGCGGAAATCGGCGACGATCCCTCGCTTGCCGCGGTTGCAGGCGTGGTAATAGGCGGCGGTGCGCTCGCCCCCGTGCTCGACCCAGGGCGGGCCCCACTGGCGGGTCGAATCGCCCTCGGGACTCTCCACCTTGATCACATCGGCGCCCAGATCGGCGAGGATCTGGCCGGTCCATGGTCCGGCCAGCACGCGCGCGAGTTCGAGGACCTTGAGCCCGGCGAGCGGGGCGTTGGGATTGCGGGGTGCATCGAGCCACATGGGAGGCGCTGCTGGGGCAGCACCGCCGCGCGGTCAAGTCACTCGATCCCGACGCTCGCCGCTAGTCCAGTGACGGATTCGAGGAATTCCTCGCGGAAATCCTGGACCACCTGGCGGCTCGAGCGGACCTGCTCGACCAGCCCGACGCCCTGACCGACGAAATAGCTCACCAACTCGCGCGCCTCGCCATTACCCGCAGCCGCAGCGCGCTCGATCCGCGCGAAGGCGGGTTCGGAGACCATCCCCATCAGCGGCATCGGCAGCGTTCCGGGGCCGCCGGTATCGTCCCAGGCTTCGTGCCAGGGGGTGCGCAGCTGGCGCGCGGGCTTGCCGGTACGGCTGCGCGAACGGATCGTGTCGCGGCTGCGCGCCGCTACCATCTTGGCGCGGAAGGCCTCGCTGGTTTCGGCCTCGGGGGTCGCCAACCAGATCGAGCCGGTCCAGGCGCCCTGCGCGCCCGCCGCCATCATCCCCGCCATCTGCCCGCCGGTCATGATGCCGCCCGCGGCCAGCACGGGGATATCGTGCCCGGCCTTGGCCAGTGCGCGGACCACTTCGGGGATGAGCACCAGCGTGGTGACCTCGCCGCAATGGCCGCCGGCCTCGGTGCCCTGCGCGACGATGATGTCGACCCCGGCCTCTGCCTGGCGGATCGCATGCTCCCTCGCGCCGACCAGCGCCGCCACCGGCACGCCCAATTCCTTGCCGCGCGCGATCATTGCCGCGGGCGCGATCCCCAGCGCGTTGGCGATCAGCTTGATCGGGTGGCGGAAGGCCACCTCCATCAGCGCCAGCCCGTTCTCCGGTGTGATCCCCATCCGTTCCTTGAGGATCGGCATTTCGGGCTCGGGCGCGATGCCGTAGCGGGCGAGGATTTCGTTGGTGAAGCCCTGATAGGCGGGATCGATCGCTGCGGCGCGCATCCGGTTGTCGGACAGCGCGGCGACGCCGGGGTCGATCACCTCGGGGACCAGCACATCCACCCCATAGGGCGCGCCATCGACATGCGCATCGATCCAGGCAAGCTCTTCCTCGAGCTGTGCGGGGGTGAAACGCGTCGCCCCCAGCACTCCGAAACCGCCCGCCCTGCTCACCGCCGCAACCACGTCGCGGCAATGCGAAAAGGCGAACAGTGGAAACTCCGCGCCGGTCAGTTCGCAGACCCTGTTCATCGCCATCAATGTGTTCCTCTCTCCAGAGGAGCCACAGTGATGGCGGAGGCTACGCGGCGCAAGCCCTGCAGCAGGGCTGGCAAAATCAGCTGTCGTATTGAGCGGTAGTCTTGGCGGCGACCTCTTCGGCGCTGACGCCCGGCGCCAACTCGACCAGCCTGAACGGGCTGGAATGGTCGGGGCGGCGGAACACCGCGAGATTGGTGACCACCATGTCGACGACATTGGTCCCGGTCAGCGGCAGCGTGCACTGGGGGATGAACTTGGGGCTGCCGTCCTTGGCGGTGTGGTCCATCACCACGATGATCTTCTTGACCCCGGCGACCAGATCCATGGCCCCGCCCATGCCCTTGATCATCTTGCCCGGGATCATCCAGTTGGCGATGTCGCCGTTCTCGGCCACTTCCATCGCGCCCAGCACAGTCAGGTCGATATGACCGCCGCGGATCATCCCGAAGCTGGTGGCGCTGTCGAAATAGGCCGAATGCGGCAGTTCGCTGATGGTCTGCTTGCCGGCGTTGATGAGATCGGCATCCTCCTCGCCCTCATAGGGGAAGGGCCCGATGCCGAGCATACCGTTCTCGCTCTGCAGCGTGACATGCATGCCTTCTGGGATGTGGTTCGCCACCAGCGTCGGAATGCCGATGCCCAGATTGACGTAATAGCCGTCCTCGAGCTCATGCGCCGCGCGCGCGGCCATCTGGTTGCGGTCCCAGGACATTACAATTCTTCCTTTTGTGAGAGTCGGGGCCAAGCTAACCACGTGCCGACCGCGTAGACGAGGCCGAAAACGAGGACGATCAGCGAAGACCAGATATTGAACGCGGTGCGCGTCGGCGGTTCGATCAGGATCGGAATGATCAGCAATCCCCGCGCGAGATAGATGGCGCTGATCAGGACCAAGGCGGTGCGCATCAACGGCAATCGCCTGGCCCGACCTGCGCCTGCAAAAGCATACCAAGCCCAGATCGACAGGATTGCGGCAATTCCGAGCGTAATCAGCATCGGCTGCCACAGACCGCGCTCCGCCATACGCGCCATGTCTTCTCCCGCCCCGAAGAAACGGTACCAGTCCGGCCCGCCGATGATCACACCGATGTGCAGCAGCGCCGCAACCAGGCTGAGGCAACCGCCAGCCATCAGCCAGCGACTGCCTCGCTGCGACCGATCGCTCATGGCTGCGGCTCCTTGCCGGTTTCGAAATCTTGGTTGATCGATGCGATGCTGGGCAGCGGGTCGGCCAGAAACCAGCCACTGCCCAGCATCGCGTCGAGCCGCAGCGCCGTCTCGGGCTGCCTGAGGTAGTGAAAGAGTTCGTCGAAATCGGCGCGCTCGTCGCCCATCATGGCGACCACGCAATATGTGCCCGCGATCTCGGTGCGCCGCGTGTGCTTGCGCTGGTCGAGCGAGCGCAGCAGCAGCAGCCGGTCCTGGCCCCGCGCATCGAGCCCGGTTTGCGCCAGAACGCTGCGCAAGCTCTCCTCGAAGCCTTCGCCAAGGTGCGAGGTCCAGAACACGGTCACCTCGCGCGCGCGCAAATCGGCCAGCGCCGCGGCTAGGCGGGGGTCGGCCGCTGCGGGCGCGAGCGGGTCGAAGCTCTCCTTGCCGGGGTCGAGATCGATAATCACCGCGGGCGGCCTGTTTCCGCAGTCCATCCGCTCGGGCCTGAGCAGCCCCGGCTCGGCGAGCAGCGCGCTCTGGCGGGGGGCGAGGGTGGGATTGCGTTCGGCCTGATCGAGCGCGTGGGCGAGGAAGCCTTCGACAATGCGCCCGCTTCCGGACGTGGGAGGCGGGGCCGGCCCGCGCAGAACGGTCAAGCCTTCGGACGTCCTTGTCGGCAAGGGTGCGAGCTCGGCGGAGGCGGTTTCGGCGGCCAGAGCAGCGGTCGGATCGTGTAGCGCCCCGGGTGCAACGGTCGTTGTGGTGATCGCTGTAACCTGACCCGGCGCCACCGGAGTGATGACGATGGGCGGCGGCGCGGCATCGGCGGCCACGGTCTCATTGGCCCTGGTGCCGCCGCTGGTCTTCGCCGAAGTCGCCATCAGCGTGCCCGCCGCCAGCGGGATCACCACCGCGACGCAACCCGACAGCGAGAGCGCAGAGCCCAGCGCGCCGAGCGCAAGCAGGCTCCGCCCCAAGCTCACGCCTCGGCGCGCTCCCGCACGGTGCGGAACTCGATCTTTTTGTCGTAGGGCGCGCCCAGGATCATGCGGTTGACGTAGACGCCGGGCAGGTGGATGCAGTCGGGGTCGAGGCTGCCGGCGGGGACGATTTCCTCGACCTCGACCACGCAGACATTGCCGCAAGTCGCCGCGGGCGCGTTGAAATTGCGCGCGGTCTTGCGGAACACGGTATTGCCGGTCTCGTCGGCCTTCCATGCCTTGACGATGGCGAGGTCGGCGAAGATGCCGTGCTCGAGGATGTAATCCTCTCCGGTGAAAGATTTCACCTCCTTGCCCTCGGCCACCTGCGTGCCGACGCCGGTCTTGGTGTAGAAACCGGGGATGCCCGCGCCGCCGGCACGCATACGCTCGGCCAGCGTGCCCTGCGGGCAGAATTCGACCTCGAGCTCGCCGGCAAGGAACTGGCGTTCGAACTCCTTGTTCTCGCCGACATAGGACGAGATCATCTTTTTCACTTGGCGCGTCCGCAGCAGCTTGCCGATGCCCTCGTTGTCGATCCCGGCGTTGTTGCTCGCGAAGGTGAGGTTCTTCACCCCGCTGTCACGAATCGCGTCGAGCAGGCGTTCGGGGAGGCCGCACAGGCCGAAGCCTCCGCTGGCGATCAGCATGTCGTCCTTGAGCAGCCCGTCGAGGGCGGCGGCGGCATCGGGGTAGAGCTTGTTCATGGCGCTGTCGCTTAGCGAGGCGCGCGCGCACTGTCACGGGGGGAGAATGCAGCGCCGAATGCAAGCTTCGGTTGCGCTCTATGCAACTTGCAATGTTCTTTTCGCACTTGCACAAAAAATGCTGCAACTGCATATGTCTCCCTGCCTTTTAGGCATCCTCTCCCAAGACTTCCAAGCCCGGCCGGTTCGTCCAGCCGGGCTTTTTTCTGTCCGCAATCCGGCTGCCGCATTTTCGACGGCCAAGCTTTTCGGACCCCAACGGCCTCGCCCTCGGTTGCATCTGTGAGGGGCGCACCCAATCTGCGCTTCCTCGACAGAACGCAAAGGAATGGGACCGGGCATGGCAGAAGCGGAAGCAGCGATCGACGACAAGACCGTCCGGCTCCAGGTCGCGGCGGCGCGGCAGGAAGAAAGCGGGCAGGGCATCGCCCGGCTCCCGCGGACCGCCTTCCAGGCGCTCGGAATAACCGAGGGTGATGTCGTCCAGATCACCGGCAAGCGCGTCACCGCGGCGCTCGCGATGCCCGCCTACGACGAGGACCAGGCGCTCGACGTGGTCCGGCTCGACGGGCTCCAGCGCGGCAATGCCGAGGTCGGCTCGGGTGAGCATGTCCATATCGCGGTCGCCGAATCGCGCCCCGCGACACGGGTGGTGTTCGCGCCCGCCAGCCGCGAGATGCGGTTGCAGGGCCCGACCCAGGCGCTGAAGCGCAATTTCTTCCAGAAGCCGCTGGTCGCGGGCGATCTGGTCGCCACCACCGGGCAGCAACCGGTCCAGAACATGCCGCCCGAAGTGCGCCGAATGTTCAACGCGCCGGCCTATGCGCTCACTCAAATCCGCCTGACCGTGGTGTCGACCGCGCCCAAGGGCATCGTTCATATCGACGAGAACACCGAGGTCGAGCTGCGCGCCGAGTTCGAGGAACCCGCGGGTGGCCGTGCGACGGTCAATTACGACGATGTCGGCGGGATGGAGGACACCATCAAGCAATTGCGCGAGATGGTCGAACTGCCGCTGCGCTATCCCGAACTGTTCACCCGGCTGGGCGTCGACCCGCCCAAGGGGGTGTTGCTCCACGGCCCGCCCGGAACCGGCAAGACGAGACTGGCGCAGGCGGTCGCCAACGAGAGCGACGCCTATTTCTCGATCATCAATGGCCCGGAAATCATGGGATCTGGCTATGGCGAGAGCGAAAAGCGCCTGCGCGAGGTGTTCGAGGATGCCAGCCGAAACGCCCCCGCCATCATCTTCATCGACGAGATCGATTCGATCGCCCCCAAGCGCGACCGCGTGCCGGGCGAGGCGGAGAAGCGCCTCGTCGCGCAGCTGCTGACGCTGATGGACGGGCTCGAGGCGCGCACCAACGTGGTGGTGATCGCGGCGACCAACCGCCCCGATGCCATCGACGAGGCGCTGCGCCGCCCCGGCCGCTTCGATCGCGAGATCGTGATCGGCGTCCCCGACGAGAACGGCCGCCGCGAGATCATCGGCATCCACACCCGCGGCATGCCGCTGGGCGAAAAGGTCGACCTGAGGGAACTGGCGCGGACCACGCATGGCTTCGTCGGCGCGGACATCGCCGCGTTGGCGCGCGAGGCGGCGATCGATGCGGTGCGGCGGATCATGCCGAGGCTCGATCTCGACGAGCGTACCATCCCGCCCGAAGTGCTCGACGATCTCTATGTCAGCCGCGAGGATTTCATCTCGGCGCTCAAACGGGTCCAGCCTTCGGCCATGCGCGAAGTGATGGTGCAGGTACCCAATGTCGAATGGGGCGATATTGGTGGCGTTTCCGAGGCGGTCGACAAGCTCAAGGAAGGCATCGAGCTGCCGATGAAGAACCCCGAGGCGTTCCACCGCCTGGGTATCCGTCCGGCCAAAGGCTTTCTGCTCTACGGCCCGCCCGGAACCGGCAAGACGCTGCTCGCCAAGGCGGTCGCCAAGGAGGCGGAGGCCAATTTCATTTCGATGAAATCGAGCGACCTTTTGTCCAAATGGTATGGCGAGAGCGAGCAGCAGATCGCGCGCATGTTCCGCCGAGCGCGCGCGGTGGCGCCCTGCATCATCTTCATCGACGAGATCGACAGCCTGGTCCCGGCGCGCGGCAGCGGCGGCAACGAGCCGCAGGTTACCGGAAGGGTGGTCAACACCATCCTGTCCGAGATGGACGGGCTGGAGGAACTGCAATCGGTGGTGGTGATCGGCGCGACCAACCGCCCGATGCTGGTCGACCCCGCGCTGCTGCGCCCGGGCCGCTTCGACGAGCTGGTCTATGTCGGCACCCCCGACAAGGAAGGCCGCGAGCATATCCTCAAGATCCACACCCGCGACATGCCGATGGCCAAGGATGTCGATCTCGCGATGGTCGCGAGCAAGACCAACCGCTTCACCGGGGCGGACCTCGAGGATGTCGTCCGCCGCGCAGGGCTCAATGCGCTGCGCCGCGTCGGCAACGACGTCACCGAAGTCTCGGGTATCGATTTCGAGGAAGCGCTCGGCGATTCGCGCGCCACGGTGACGCAGAAGATGGAAGCCGAATACGAAAAGATGCAGGGCGAACTCAAGAAGCGCGCCGCCGAGGTTCTGCCGATCGGCTTCATCCACGAAGGCATGGTCGCCTCGACCCGCGACGCCAAGCACGAGTGACGCAGCGCCGGGCAGGGGCGAGGTCCCGCCCAACCGTCGCCCACTAGCCCTGGGTGCGTTCGTTCGCCGCCTGGACTTCGAGCCGGTGGCGGATCAGCGCATCGGGCATGTTCTTCTGCAGCCAGGAGACCATGTGCTCGCGCGTGGCGCAGCGCAGGTTCCAAAGATCGCCGATGCTGGCGGCGCTTACCGAAAGCCGCAGTTCCATGCTTTCGGGATGCGCCTCGGTCATCAGCAGCGCCAGATTGCGCCCGTCGAACAGGTCGTGCGCCGTGACGAAGCGCTCGAACTCCGCGCGGATCGGCTGGACCTCTGTCGCCGGATCGAGGTGGAGATAGACCGGCCCCGTCAGCCGCTCGCTCACCCGCGACCAGTTCTCGAAGCTCTCGTCGAGGAAGCGCGCGGTCGGCACCACCAGCACCCGTTCGTCCCAGCTGCGCACGGTGACGAAGCTCATCCGGATTTCCTCTACCCGCCCGACCTCGCCATCGACCTTGACCATATCGCCCAGCCTGAGCGGCTGGGTCAGCGCCATTTGCAGCCCCGCGATCAGCGATTTGAGCGCCGGCTGCGCGGCCGCACCGACCGCCAGGGCGGCCAGACCGGCGGAGGCCATCAGCGTCACCCCGATATCGCGCACGCCGGGGATGTTGAGCATGATCAGCGAGATAGTGATCAGGATGATCGCGAAACCGACCGTGCGGCTGAGGATCGCAATACGCGTGCGACGTGTCCGCATCGCCACTGGATCCTCTGCATCCTCGGCTTCGCGCTCGAGCCCGGCGGCGACGCCCTTGACCAGCGCAAAGAGCACCCAGCCCATCAGCGCGGGGGCGACATAGCTCATCGCCCTTTCCCATCCGCCGCCGATCTCTGCGTCGCTATGCACGGCGATCGAGATGGCCCAGCCGACCATTGCCCAGCGCATCGGCCGGCGCACGGTGTCGAGGATGACATCGTCGAGCCAGGTGCTCGACATGCGCGCGATGCGCCGCAACATCTTGAACAGGACGGCGTGAAGAGCCAGCGCGATCAGGACCGGTACGCCGATCGCAATCGCGGTGTGGATCACGGGCTCCCAGGAGAGGTCCCAATTGCGCGGATCGTAGCGTTCGAACATGGTGCCGCGCCTAACCGCCAGAGCTGCGGAAGACAACCGGGCGCATCGCGCTAGTCCTTGAGCGGAAGCACGATCACGACCTCGAGCCCGTCGGCGTGGAAGTTGCGATCGAGCGATCCGCCGAACTGGCGCGCGGCGCTGATCATGAGCATGCTGCCGAAGCCGCGCCGCTCGGGCTGCTGTTCGAGGGTGACGCCGCGTTCGCGCCATACCATGCGCACTTGCTGTCCCTCACGCTGCCAGCGCACCTCGATCGTACCGCCCTGCGACCAGGCGCCGTATTTCACCGCATTGGTGGTCAGCTCGTGCAGAACCAGCCCCAGCGGGGTGACCTGCGCCGCGGGGAGCATGATCTCCTCGCCCTCTATCGTGGCCTGCAGTCGTTCGGAGCGGTAGGGCGCGAGCGAGGTCTCGACCAGCGCCCGCAGCGAGGCCACCGGCCGGTCGAGCTCACCCTGCGAGACCTCATGCGCGGTCAGCAGCGCGCGGATGCGCTCGCCGATGGCATCGGTCACCGGCTTGGCCTCGGGCTTGTCGCGCGCGCTCAGCTGGACGATCGCCAGCACCACCGCGAACAGGTTCTTGACCCGGTGATTGAGCTCGCGCGCCAGCAGGTCGGCGCGGTCGCGCGCCTCGCCCAGCGCCATCGCCTGCGCCGCTTCGGCCTCGGCTCGCGCGGTGCGCGCCACCAGCCGCGCGGTCGAGACCATCGCGAGGATCAGCAGCAGTACAAGCCCGCCCAGCAGCGGCAGGACCCGGGCCTCGGCGCGCGCGGTCTCCGCGGTCGCGAGTGCGAGCAGTTCAAGCTCGATTCGCTCCATCTCGTTGATCGCCCGGCGCAGCCGCGCCATCGTCTCGTGCCCCTCGTCGGTCAGCACGGCGCGGCGGGCATCGATCAGCCGGCCGTTGTCGAGCAGCCTGACGGAGGAATCGAGCTCGGCGAACTTGGCTCCCGCCATCGTCTCGATCCGGTCGAACAATTCCTCCTGTCGTGCGGTCGCCCCGAACGCCAGCGAGGCTTCGAGCCGGTTGAGCGCGGGATCGATCTGCTCGCGCCCGGCGAGGTAGGATTCCAGATAGCGGCGATCGAGCGTGATCAGATAGCCGCGCTGCCCGGTCTCGGCGTTGAGCACCGCCTGGCTGACGCTGCGCAGATCGGTGAGCACCTCGTTGGTCATCCGGACCTGCTCGCGCTCCTCGCGCTCGCTCGCGATCGTCTGGTAGACCGAGAAGATTAGCCCGAACATCGCCGCCGCGGTGATTGCGAGCAGCGCTACATTGACCCAGCGAAAGGTGCGCTCCCGGCTGATAAAGGAAAGATAGCGTTTCAATGCGCGGCATCCCAGCTCATGCCGCTGCCGATATCGATTCCCAGCGGTACAGACAGTTCGACCGAGGGCAGCGCGGCTTCGGCCATCACTCGTTCGATCACCGGAGATGCGGCTGCGACATCGCCCTCGGGCACTTCGAACACCAGTTCGTCGTGGACCTGCAGCAGCATGCGGACCTTGCCTAGCCCGGCTGCTTCCAGCGCCGGGTCCATGCGGACCATTGCGCGCTTGATGATATCGGCGCTGGTGCCCTGGATCGGCGCATTGATCGCGGCGCGCTCGCTGCCCTGGCGCTCGGCCTGGTTCTTGGAATTGATGCGCGGGAACCAGGTCTTGCGACCGAACAGCGTCTCCGAATAGCCGCAGCCGCGCACCTGCTCGAGCGTTTCGAGGATGTAGCGCTGGATTCCCGGGAAGCGCAGGAAATAGGTGTCGATCATCGCCTGCGCCTCGTCGGGCTCGACTCCCAGCCGTCCGGCCAGGCCCCAGCGCGAGATGCCGTAGAGGATCGCGAAATTGATCGTCTTGGCACGCGCGCGGGTCTCGCGATCGACGCTGCCGAACATTTCGAGCGCGGTGCGGTTGTGGATGTCCTCGCCCGCGGCGAAGGCCTCCTTCAGCGCGCCGACATCGGCCATATGCGCGGCCAGCCGCAGTTCGATCTGCGAATAGTCGGCGGCGAGCAGCACATGGCCCTCCGCGGGCACGAAGGCCTCGCGGATCTGCCGCCCGATCGCGGTGCGGATCGGGATGTTCTGCAGGTTCGGATCGGTCGAGGACAGCCGCCCGGTCTGCGCGCCCACCAGGCTGTAGCTGGTGTGGACGCGGCCCGTATCGGGGTTGATCGCTTGCTGCAGCGCATCGGTATAGGTCGATTTGAGCTTGGCCAGCTGGCGCCATTCGAGCACCTTTGCGGCGATCGGAGCGCCTTCGCCCGAGAGCCGCTCGAGCACCGCCTGATCGGTCGAATACTGCCCGCTCTTGCCCTTGCGCCCGCCCCGATGGCCCAGCTCCTCGAACAGCACGTCGCCAAGCTGCTTGGGGCTGCCGACCGCGAATTCGCGGCCCGCGAGCGTGTGGATCTCACCCTCGAGCCGCGCGGTCTCGCCGGCGAATTCATCCGACAATCGCGACAGCTGCGCGCGATCGACCTTGATACCGCGCCGCTCCATGCGCGCGACCACTGGAATCAGGGGGCGGTCGACCCGCTCGTAGATCTTGGTCCCGCCTTCTACTGCGAGCCGCGGCTTGAGCAGGCGGTGGAGGCGCCAGGTGACGTCGGCATCCTCGGCGGCGTATTGGGTCGCCTTGTCGAGCGGGACCTCGCCAAAGGGGATCGCCTTCTTGCCGGTGCCGCACAGCTCCTTGAAGGTGAGGCATTTGTGGCCGAGGTGGCGGTCCGCCAGCTCGTCCATCCCGTGGCCGCCTCCGATGCCCTGTTCGGAGCGCCCGGCGTCGAGCGCGAAGCTGACGACCATCGTGTCGTCGATCGGTGCCACCGCGATATCGTGTTTCGCCAGCACGTTGAGATCGTATTTGGCGTTCTGAAAGATTTTCAGCACCGCATCGCTTTCGAGCAGCGGCTTGAGAGCGGCGAGGGCTTCGGCGCGGTCGATCTGCTCGGGGCGCTCGGCGAACATGTCGCTGCCGCCATGGCCGAGCGGGATGTAGCAGGCGTCGTTGGGGCCGAGCGCGAGGCTGACCCCGACCAGATCGGCCTGGATCGCGTCGAGGCTGCTGGTCTCGGTGTCGACCGCGATGGTCCGCGCGGCGAAGGCGCGGTGGATCCACTCGTCGAGCTGCGCGCGGGTGGTCACGGTGGCATAGGTCGAGCGGTCGAGCTCCGGCAGCTCGGGCGGCGTCTGTCGGTTGCCCTCGATATCGCCCTGCGCCCCGGCGGTTTGTGCCTTCTCGCGGTCGAGATTGTTGGGTCGATCCGGGCTGCCGCTGCCCGCGCCGAGCCGGCGCAGCAGGCTGGTGAAGCCGTGCTTCTCGAGAAACACCGCCAGCGGTTCGGGGGGCACGCCGTCGAGCTTGAACTCGTCGAGCGGCTGGGGAAGCGTGCAATCCTCCTTGAGCGTGACCAGCACCCGGCTCATCTCCGCATCGCCGCGGTGCTCGATCAGCCGCTCCTTGAGCTTGGAGGTCTTCATCCCATCCGCCGAATCGAGCGCGGCGGTGAGAGAACCGTGTTCGGCGATGAGTTTGCTCGCGGTCTTGGGGCCGACGCCGTAGATGCCGGGAATATTGTCGACCGAATCGCCCATCAGCGCGAGCACGTCGCCCACCAGTTCGGGTGCGACGCCGAATTTGGCCTCGACCTCCTCGATGTAGATCCGCTGGCTCTTCATCGTGTCGAGCATATCGATCCTGGCGCCATCGCGCTCACCGACCAGCTGCATCAGATCCTTGTCCGAGGAGACGATGGTGACATCCCATCCCTGCGCCTGCGCCGCGCGGGCGTAGGAGGCGATGAGATCGTCCGCCTCGAGCCCCTGTTCCTCGATGCAGGGCAGGCTGAAGGCGCGGGTGGCATCGCGGATCAGCGGGAATTGCGGGCGCAGGTCCTCGGGCGGTTCGGGGCGGTTGGCCTTGTATTCGGGGTAGATCTCGTTGCGGAACGACTTGCTGTCCTTGTCGAGGATCACCGCCAGATGAGTGGGCCCGTCGGCGCGGTCGAGATCGTCGGCGAGCTTCCACAGCATCGTGGTGTAGCCATAGACCGCGCCCACCGGGGTCCCCTGCGGATCGGTGAGCGGCGGGAGGCGGTGATACGCCCGGAAGATATAGGCCGACCCGTCGACCAGATAGAGATGCTGCTTTGCTGACATTCGGCGGGGTCTAGCAGCGGGTCGCGGGATTGGGGAGCGGTTTGAGAAAGGGAAATAAGGCAAAAATGCGGCAGAATGAGGCCAAATGAGTCGATTTCGCTTGCACGGTCACATTGTCGCCATTATTTGGACATTGTGAGGCCACATTGAGGCCTCGCGCGGTGCCCCAGAAAGGCCCGCTCAGAACTCACTGATCAAGGATTTCATCTATGCGTAAGATCGCTCTCGTCGCCGCCGCTTCGGCCGCCGCTCTGACCCTCGCCGCTTGCTCGGAAGCAACCGAAGACAGCGCCGAAGTCACCACCGAAAGCGCCGTGGCTGACACCGAAACCAACATGGACGCGATGGGCACCGAAATGGAAGCCGGCGCTGAAGAAGTTACTGCCGAAGCCGACGCCGTCGCTGCCGAAGCCGAAGCCGAACTTCAGGACGAAACCGTCACCGAAGCTCAGGTTGACTAATTCTATCCCCTTTGCGGATTGAAACGAAGGGCGGCACCGCGAGGTGCCGCCCTTTTCGTTTGTCGGTCTGTAGAACCCGCGAGCGCCGGGTCTTATTGACCGCCGTATTGCGCGTTGGTCCAGACCTGCGCACGGGCATCATAGCCATCGTGGATTGCGCGGGCGATCGCCGCAATCTTGGCCTCGCGCGCGGGGCGCGAACCCTGACCGGTGACATAGATCGCCAGCGCCACGGTGCGCCCGTCGGGCATCTCGAGAAAACCGACATCGCTCGAAGTGTTGTTGAGCGACCCGGTCTTGTGGCTGACCCGCACGCTGGCGGGCATCATCGCCGGAATCCGGCGCGTGCCGGTGCGGGTGCGGCTCATTGCGCCCAGGACGACGCGCCGGCTTTCGGCGCCGAGGAACTTGCCCTGGTACAATCCGGTCAGCAGTTCGACCATTTCGCCCGGGGTCGCGCTGTCGCGGCGGTCGATATGGTGCGCGGGATCGTATTCGCCATCATCACGCACCAACGTGGCGATGTCGCGATCGATGCTGAATTCGGTCATGCCGTTGCGACGCATCCAGGAATTGACCGCATCGGGCCCGCCCACCACGCGCAGCAGCGCATCGGTGGCGGGATTGCTCGAGCGGCTGATCATGATCTCGATCAGGTCGATCGCCTTCATGTGCTTGCCTTCGCTCACCGGAGCGACGGGGGAGGAAAAGCGTGCCGATTTGCGCGCCCACAGCAGCGGGAATTCGCTGGTCAGGCTCCAGCGCCCCTGCTCGACGCCTTCGAGGAAGGTGGCCGCGATGGCGATCTTGCTGGTGCTGGCCAGCGGAAAGCGCTGGTCACCCAGAATGGCGATTTGCTGTCCGGTGGTGAGGTCGATCGCCGCCACGCCGATACGGCCGTTGCTGCCATCCGCGAGTTCGGCAATTCGCCGCTCGAACCCGGTTTCGTAGACCGCCTGGTAACTCGGAAGCGGGCGAACCTGCGTTCCCAAAGTCGCGTCGAAAGTCGCTTCGAGCGGCGATGATTCGGCCGAATTGGAGTTGGCAAGGGCGGGCGCTGCCATTCCCAGCAGTGCGGCCCCGATGGTGGTAGCTAATGTTCTGATCCGCATGCGCCCTACCTATCATGTCTTAGGTTGGCAGATACTTAACGCGCTTATCGATCGTGCAACAAGCTGAATTGCGACGACAAGTGTCGCCGAAGCGATAGAAGATTACGCGGGCCGGGAACCAGTCGACGCTAACGCAATCGACGGGCCCCGGCCCGGAATGCTTGTGGAAGAACGATCAGGCGGCGGTGATCGCCTGTTCGATGCGATCGGTGGTTTCTCCGGTCAGGGTCTTGTCGATCTCGCCGACCAGCCGCTGCTTGAGCTCGCTGTGATAGTGGCGCCGCATTTCGCCCAGCGATTTGGGATCGGCGATGATCAGCACATTGTCGATCTCGCCGGCGATCGACTTGGCGTTGATCCATTCGGTGGCGGCTGCCGCATGGGCCAGTTCGTCCAGCTGGGTGCTGGTGCCTTTCTCGCGACCGCCATCGTCCTGATGCCGCACCCCGGCGCTGTAATTGGTGGCGGAAAGATCGGGCTTGGTCGCGCCTTCGAGCTTGGGTTCGAACGGGTTTCCGCCGTTGCGCATCACGGTGAAGGTCTTTCCGTCGACCAGGGCAACATGGGCCTTGTGCGGTAGTTTCATGGGCATCTCCTTCATGGTTTTTGCTATCGTTCTCTAACGCGCCGCATCGCAGTTTGCTCCGGGGCTTGAGCGAAATCCACACCGGTGCGACAGTGCTGGCGATGGGAGGGACATCTGACAGCGGGGAATTGCGCGCAGGGCTCGCGCGGGCGCTGGCACGCGTCGGGCTGCCGCCGCCCGGGGAGCTGACCCGGTTGACCGGCGGCGCCACGATGGAGAGTTGGCGGTTCGAATCGGGCGAGGGTGCCTATGTGCTGCGCCGCGCGCCCAGCCTCGCCTTCATGGCGGACCGGCCCTTTGGCCACGATACCGAGGCGGCGATCATCCGAACGGCTTTTGGCGCGGGAGTGACCGCGCCCGAAGTGGTGGTCGAGCTTGAGCCGGAAGACGCGATCGGCAGCGGTTTCGTGATGCGCGCCTTGCCCGGCACGCCCGATCCCGGGGCGATCCTGGCGATGGACCGCCCCGGCGAACTGCTGGCGCAATGCGCGCGCGACCTTGCGCGAATCCATGCGCTCGACAGGTCCGCGCTGCCTGCGGATATTCCCGAAATGAATTATGCCGAGGCGCTCGAAGGCTTGCGCATCCAGTTCGACGAGGCGGGCGGTGATCGGCCGATCATCGCGCTGGGGCTCAAATGGCTGGGCGATCACCTGCCCGAACGGGTCGCGCCGGTGCTTGCGCATGGCGATTACCGGCTGGGCAATATCCTCGCCCAGGATGGCGCGCTGACCGGGGTGCTCGACTGGGAGCTGGCGCATTGGGGCGATCGCCACGAGGATATGGCCTTCGCCTGCATGACGGTGTGGCGTTTCGCCCGGATCGACCGCCCGGCGCTGGGGCTGGGATCGCTCAAGCAATGGTTCGCCGCCTATGAGGAAGAAAGCGGGGTGACGGTCGATCGCGACCGCTTCCGCTATTGGCTGATCTATCGCACGGTATGGTGGGCGCTGGGCTGCCTGCGGATGGCGAAGGTCTGGCGCGAAGGCCACGACCGCATGCTCGAACGCGTGGTCATTTCGCGCCGGACCAGCGAGCAGGAACTGGACCTGCTGCTGCTTCTCGAAGAGGAGGCGCCGCAGGTAGAACGCGACCGGCCACTGCCTTCTCCAGCACCTGCAATGGAACGCAACGGCGAGGCCTCTTCCGGCGAAATCGCCACCGCCATCGCCGAATGGCTGGCCACGGTGAAGCATCGCATGGAAGGCCATGATCGCTTCCAGCTGGCGGTGGCGCGCAACGCGCTCGGCATGATCGCGCGTGAAGAGGCTTCCGGTGTTTCGGCCGGCGACCGCGAACTGGCGCAGGCGCTGCTGGCGGGCGAGCGCGACCTTGCCGAACCCGGACTGCTGGCGCTTCTGCGCCGCACCGCGCTCGACAAGCTGGCCGCCGATATTCCCAAATACCCCGCCCTCGCATCGGCGAAGGCGCAATGGACTGGAGAGGCTTGATGGACTTCGCGATACCGCAGGAACTGGAAGACTATTACGCCGAGCTCGAACGCTTCATCGCCGCCGAGATCGAGCCGCTGGTGGCGCAAGGCGACAACATCCGCTTCTTCGACCACCGCCGCGAAGATGCGCGCACCGACTGGGACCGCCAGGGCCTGCCAAACCGCGAATGGGAGCAATTGCTGGTCGAGGCCGCTACTCGCGCCGACGAGGCGGGCCACTGGCGCTTCTCGGCACCCAGGAAATACGGCGGCAAGGACGGTTCCAACCTGTGGATGGCGGTGATCCGCGACCGCTTCGCCCAGCGCGGGCTGGGGCTCCACAACGATCTCCAGAACGAGCATTCGATCGTCGGCAACTTCCCCTTCGTCGCCATGTTCGAAACCTTCGGCACCGAGGCGCAGAAGGAGGAGTTCATCCTCGGCGGTTTCGCGCGCGAGCGGCGCGTCGCCTTCGGGCTGACCGAACCCGAGCATGGTTCCGACGCCACCCATATGGATACCGTCGCGGTGCGCGAGGAGCGCGGCGGGCAGTCCGGCTGGCGGATCGACGGGGCCAAGATGTGGATCACCGGGATGCATCACGCGACCCATGTCGCGGTGTTCGCGCGGACCTCGGGCGGTGCCGGCGACGCGAAGGGTATCAGCTGTTTCCTCGTCCCCAACCCCGCCGAGGGGCTGGAGATCGACGAATATGTCTGGACCTTCAATATGCCGACCGACCACGCGCGGTTCTTCCTCAAGGGGGTGTGGGTGCCGGACGCGGCGATCCTTGGCGAGGAAGGGCGCGGGCTCGCGCTGGCGCAGAGCTTCGTCCACCAGAACCGCATCCGCCAGGCGGCATCCAGCCTCGGCGCGGCGCAGTTCTGCATTGAGGAGAGCGTGCGCTACGCCCGCGAGCGCAAGCCCTTCGGCCAGGAGCTGGCGCGCAATCAGGCGATCCAGTTTCCGCTGGTCGAGCTGGCCACCCAATGCGAGATGCTCCGGCTGCTCATCTACAAGACCGCCTGGGAGATGGACCGCCTGCCCCATGCCGAGATCGAACGCCAGCTCTCGGACAAGGTCTCGATGTGCAATTACTGGGCCAACCGGCTGGTGTGCGAGGCCGCCGACCGCGCGATGCAGGTCCATGGCGGGATCGGCTACAGCCGCGAGAAACCCTTCGAGCACATCTATCGCCACCACCGGCGCTACCGCATCACCGAGGGCGCGGAGGAGATCCAGATGCGCAAGGTCGGTGCTTACCTGTTCGGCTATCTCGGCCCTCGCAAGGGGATGTTCGACTAGCGCTGTTTCGGAACGGCGGCGCGCGGTGCGGGTTTTGATCGTGTAGCCGACCGGCGCGACGATCCGTTGGGGATGCTCGCGGGACGAGGTTCGGTCCCGTCAGCCGCAGGAAACCCATGCTCACCATCATCCGACCCGCTCTGCTCGCCTGCGGCGTCTCGCTGCTGACCCTAGCCGCACCCGCGACCGCGCAGGACCAGGCGGAGCAATCCTCATCCGCGAGTTTCGAGGCCGAGGTGCCCGATGCGGCCTTCACCGGCGAGCGGAGCAGGCTGCTCATGACCGCACAGATCCTGCTCGACCGCGCGGGCCATTCGCCCGGCGTCATCGATGGCTATGGCGGCGGCAACACCGCCCGCGCGCTGCGCGCCTTCGAGAAGGCCAAGGGGCTCGATACCGACGGCGAGCTCGACGACGAGGTCCTCTCCGCGCTGCGCGAGCAGGTCGGTTCGGACCCGCTGGTGACGCGCTACACGGTGACGCAGGAGGATGTTTCGGGCACATTTCGTTCGGTGCCTGCAGATATGGCGGCGATGGCGGAGCGCGATCGCATCGGCTATTCCAGCGCCTCCGAATCGCTCGCCGAGAAATTCCACATGAGCGAGGGCATGCTCGCCGTGCTCAACCCCGAGGCGGATTTCGGCTCCGCCGGCACCGAGATCCTCGTCGTTCAGGCCGGTTCTGCCGAAATCGAAGGCACGGTCGCGCGGATCGCAATCGACAAATCCGCCAGCGAAGTGCGCGCCTATGATGCCAGCGACACGTTGCTCGCGACCTTCCCCGCGACCGTGGGCAGTTCCGAATTCCCCTCGCCCTCGGGCACGATGGAGGTCAGCGCCATCGCGATGGAGGCGAACTACACATTCGCCCCCGACAGCCAGGATTGGGGTGGCGACGAAGCTCTGGTCATCCCGCCCGGCCCCAACAACCCGATCGGCGGGGTGTGGATCGATCTGGGCAAGGATGGCTACGGCATCCACGGCACCAGCGACCCCTCCTCGATCGGCAAGACCGCCAGCCATGGCTGCGTCCGGCTGACCAATTGGGATGCGCGCGCGCTTGCCCGCGCAGTGCAGAGCGGATCGACCAAGGTCGCTTTCTACTAGACCGGCGGCGTCGCTCCTCCCCGATTTGACTTGACCCCTGCGCCCGATTGACGACGATGGCTCCGACTGAATTTCGGGATTTCGGAGAGACACGCATGACATCGACCCTCGCCCGCGCCATCGGCGCCACGCTGCTGCTCGGCACATCGACCTTCGCTTTCGCGCAGGACGCGCCGATCGTGCTGCCCGGCGCGCCGGGCGAGCAGAGCCGGGTGATCGGCGCGGAGGAAGCGCTGCAGCTCTCGGACACCAGCTATGCGCCGGGCGATGTCCGCTTCATGCAGGATATGACGGTCCACCACGCGCAGGCGGTCGCCATGGCCGCGCTGGTCGAGGGCCGGACCAACAACGAGGATATCGTTGCCATCGCGGGCCGGATCGATGCCAGCCAGGCGGACGAGATCGAGTTCATGCGCGACTGGCTGGCGACGCGCGGTCAGGCCGAGAAGGCTGCCATGGCGATGACCATGGGCGACCACGCCGAACACGGCATGGCACCGGGAGCTGACATGCACGCCGGCCATTCGCTGATGAAGGGCATGGCGACGCCCGCGCAGATGGAAGCACTGGCGGTTGCCAACGGGACCGAATTCGACCGCCAGTTCCTGCAGTTGATGATCGCCCACCACATGGGCGCGATCGAGATGGTCGAACAGCTCCATGACCAGCCGGGCACCGCCTACGATCCGGTCATGTTCGAATTCTCCAACGATGTCGTCAGCGACCAGAAGACCGAGATCGAGCGGATGAACGAGGTCGCCGCGGGGCTCTCCACCGATCCGCGCGCGACGCTCGCGGCGGGCTTCCGTGATGCGGGCGAGGCGATCAGCAATTTGCGGCTGGTGAGCGCGATGCCCAAGCCCGCCGGTTTCTTCGATCCGCAAAACCCGGCGCAGCTCCAGCCCGCGATCCTCGAGGATGAAGACGAGGACGCGAAGGACGAAGTAGCGAAGGCGGACACGCGCGACGGCGACGAGGAAGAAGAACCCCGCTTCGGCCAGCGCGGCTCGCTGCTCTCCTTCGCCAACACCGACATGGCCTTTTCCGGCGACCTGCTGGTGGCGGGCAATTACCACGGCTTTAACGCCTATCGGCTGGGCGAGGACGGCGTGCCGCAGCTCGTCAGCTCGACCGTCTGTCCCGGCGGGCAGGGCGATGTCTCGATCGTCGGCGACCTGCTGGTGATGAGCGTGCAGGACAGCCGCGCGCGCGTGGATTGCGGGCTGCAGGGTGTGGCCGACCGGGTCAGCGAGGAGCGCTTCCGCGGTATCCGCGTCTTCGACATTTCCAACCCCGCCCGGCCGATGCAGGTCGGCCAGGTGCAGACCTGCCGCGGCAGCCACACCCATTCGATCGTTTCGGCCGATGCCGACCGCATCGTGCTCTACAATTCGGGCACATCCTATGTGCGCGAGGAAGACGAGCTGGCTGGCTGCATCGATGCGCCGGGCGACAATCGCACTGCGATGTTCAGCATCGACGTGATCGAGATCCCGGTGGCCAATCCTTCCGCCGCGCGCGTGGTCGATCGCCCGCGCATCTTCGCCGCCGAGGGCCAGATCTCCGGTCTGTGGCGCGGCGGCGATCATGGCGACGGGACGCAGGATACCCGCGAAACCGACCAGTGCCACGACATCACCGTCTTCCCCGCCAAGCAGCTCGCCGCCGGCGCCTGTTCGGGCAATGGCATCATCCTCGACATTTCCGATCCGCTCAAGCCGGTGCGGATCGACGATGTCGTCGACTCCGGTTTCGCTTATTGGCACTCGGCTACCTTCAACAACGACGGCACCAAGGTGCTGTTCACCGATGAATGGGGTGGCGGCGGGCGGCCGCGCTGCCAGGCGGGCGATCCGATGAACTGGGGCGCCAATGCGATCTACGAGATCGAGAACGGCAAGCTGGAGTTCCGCAGCCTCTACAAGCTGCCCGCGCCGCAGAGCGACATGGAAAACTGCGTCGCACACAATGGCTCGATCATCCCTGTCCCGGGCCGCGATATCTTCGTGCAGGCCTGGTATCAGGGCGGCATCAGCGTGATCGATTTCACCGATGCGGAAAACCCGTTCGAGATCGCCTATTTCGATCGCGGCCCGGTCGATGCCGACCAGCTGGTCACCGGCGGCTATTGGTCCGCCTATTGGTACCAGGGCCGGATCTACGGCACCGAGATCAGCCGCGGGCTCGACATCTTCGCGCTCGAGCCGAGCGAATTCCTGACGAAGGAAGAAATCGCCGCCGCCGAAGCCGCGCAATATGAAGGCGAGGTCTTCAACCCACAGACCCAGACGCAGGTGACCTGGCCCGCCGAAGTGGTCGAAGCCGCAGTGGCGAGCCGCCAAGGCGGGTAATGCGCCGGGGAAGAACAGGCCGTGCGGTGAAATCGCTGTCCTGGGCGGGCTGGATCCTGCTCGTCCTCGCCGCAATCCTGTTGGTCGCGACGCTGGTCTCGCTGATCGGGACCAATCGCGGCGTGGTTCGAGTGCTGGATTTCGTCCGCGAGCCGACGATCTATCTGGCGGCGCTGCTCGCGGTGCTGGTGTTGTTCCTGGCCCGGCCGCGGCGCCTGCTGGTGATCGCCATGCTGGTCGCAACCATCGCGATCAATCTGTGGCGGATCTGGCCCTACACCTTCCTTGCTGGTTCGAGCATGCCGCTGCCCGACGATGTCGACGGGATGAGCTGCGCGCGCGTACTCTCTCTCAACGTCCTGCAGACCAATGATCGCTACGGCGAGACCGCGGTACTGATTGAGCGGAGCGACCCCGATATCCTGCTGCTGATGGAAACCGATCAGGCGTGGCTCGATGCGCTGGAGCCGCAATTGTCGCGCTATGGCTATCGGCTCGATCGCCCGCTCGGCAACAAATACGGAATGGCCTTCGCGACGCGGCTGGAGGTGGAGCGGGCGCAAATGGTGGACACCATCGGTGCCGACACTCCGACGCTCTACGCCACCTTGCGGATGGACGACGGGGCGCGGTTCGAAGTGATCGGACTGCATCCTCGCCCGCCACTGCCTGGCCAGACCACCGAAACACGCGACGCCAATATCGCCCGTGCCGGAGCGAATACTCTCGACGGGCTTGGCAATGTGCTCGCCATCGGCGATTTCAACGATGTGCCGTGGTCGAGCACGACGCGGGGCTTCGTGCGCGAGGGCGGCTATTTCGACCCCCGCTCCGGACGCGGTAGCTTCGCCAGTTTCCCGGCTGACATGCTTGCGCTGGGCTGGCCGCTCGACCAGATTTTCATCAGGGACGGGGTGAAGGTGGAAAGCCTCGAGATCGGCGAAAGCGTCGGCTCGGACCACCGCCCGCTGCTCGCGCGGGTTTGCATCGATCCGATGGCCACCGATGGCAATGTACCCGGTGGCGCCAGCGTCGTCCCGCCATCGTCCCAGACCGAGGCGCCCTGATGCGACGAGTTGTTGTCGGCGAGTTCTTTGCGCCCGTCCTGATCCCGCTCACCGGGTCGGATGGACAGCCAGCGACTATCAGCTTGACCGTAAGCGGCTGACTTGTAAAAATACGACATGGCCCACCATGACCTTCAGATGACGAAAGAAATCAAGCGCCGCAGCGCGGAGAAGCGTCGCCGACGCAGAGCGCTGCAAATTCGCTTCGGCATAATTCTTGTTGCGCTGACCGTGCTCGGCGCATGGGCACTGCTTTTCATGCGTTGAAGGCCATGGCGAAGGCGTCGTTCCGATGGCCTTGTCTTGATCGAGGCGTCCGGAATCAGAACCAGGCGCGCAGTCCGATCACCACGGCGAGTCCATCGGGGTCCTCGCCAGCAGCGCGGGCCAGATCCGCTGTTTCTCCCAGCTTCGCCTCATATCCCACCCCCACATAGGGCGCGAACTCGCGCGCAATTTCGTAGCGCAGGCGCAGCCCGGCTTCCAGCTTGGTCGGTCCGGCGCCGATGCCGCGCTCGGGAATGTCCTGCGCCGCAAGTTCGAGTTCGGCGCGCGGCTGGAGGATCAGGCGCTGGGTCAGCTTCCAGTCGTGCTCGCCCTCGATCCGCGCGGTGAGATCGCCGCGATCCGACAGGAAAAGCGCGCCATCGACATGCCACATATAGGGCGCGAGTCCCTGTAGGCCGAGGACGAGGTGGCTGCGCAGTTCGGGCTCGACATCGAGACGCACGCCACCCTGCAGGTCGAAATAGGGGCCGATCGCACGGCTCCACAGCGCCTGCACTTCGGCATCGTCGAGCACACCGCCGAACGCGCCTTCGCCTTCGGATTTCACCACCAGCCGGTCGATATCGCCGCCGTACCAGCCCTGCAGATCCCACAGATAGGCGTCATGACCGTTGGCGACGCGCGCCTCGAGCCGCTCGATCATCAGCATGCCCGTCTTCATGGCGCCATGGGTTGCGTGGTTCTGCGCGCGGGCCTCGGCCATCACCCGCTCGCCGAAGATGGCGTCGGCGGCATGGCGCGGGCCCTCGAATGCCGCGGGCGGCGGCGGTGCGGTCGGGGCCGGTTCCATGGCGTGCGCCGAATGGTCCATCGCGGGTGGCTTGGGCGTCGGTTCGGCGGGCGACTTGGTGGGAGGCGCCTGGTGCTGCGAATGGTCGGTCGGTTCGACCTGCGCTGGCGGGGTCTCGTGGCCGGAATGATCCAAGTGGTCCTGTGCCGACAGTGGCTGAACCCACAGAGCCAATCCCAGGGCGAGATATGTCGCGCGCACAATCATGCTCCCGTCACCCGGTCGGGCCCCCGGTCGGGAAAGGGACGGACGGTGACGGTCTGCATCATGCCGGCGTGCATGTGGTAGAGCAGGTGGCAGTGGAAGGCCCAGTCGCCCGGCTCGTTGGCGGTCAGGTCGAAAGTGGCGGTACCGCCCGGTTGGACGATCACCGTGTGCTTGAGCGGCTGGTTCATCATCCCTGCGCCGTTGACCAGTTCGAAGAAATGGCCGTGCAGATGGATCGGATGCGCCATCATCGTGTCGTTGACCAGCTTCACGCGCACCCGTTCGTCGAAGGCGAAGCGGATCGGATCGTCGGTCACCGCGGAGAACTTTTTCCCATCGAAGGACCACATATAGCGCTCCATATTGCCGGTCAGATGGATCTCCATCTGCCGTTCGGGCATGCGGTGCGGATTGGCGGTCTTGGCCGCCAGATCGGTGTAGCGCAGCACCCGGTGGTCGACATTGTCGAGCCCGAGGCCGGGGAAACCCATCCGGTCCATCGGCATGGGGCTGACCATATCGATGCCGGGGCCGGTCTTCACATCGGGCGGCAGTTTCGAGAGGTCGCGCATGGAATGATCCATCGCTGCACCGGATCCCGCGCCCGTCTCAGCGCCGCCCATATCGTGCCCCATGGCGGCATGGTCGACGCCGCCATGGTCCATCGCGGCGCTCTCCGCCGCCCCACTTTCCATCGAATGGCCCATGCCCATATCGGCCATAGTGAGCGTCGGAGTCTGGCGCAGAGGCGGCGGCGTGGCACGGTGGCCGGGGTGCGAGGTCAGGCTGGCGACGCCCATGCCCGAGCGGTCCATCGCTTCGGCGACCAGCGCGTGGCTGCCAGGGCCGGGCGTCACGATCACGTCGTAGGTCTCGGCGGTACCGATCTGGAACTCGTCCACCTCGACCTCCGCCACTTCCTGCCCGTCGGCGGCGATCACCGTCATCGGCACGCCGGGGATGCGGACATTGAAGAACGACATGGCCGAACCGTTGATGATCCGCAGCCGGATTCGCTCGCCGGCGGTGAAGAGATATTCCAGAGCGTCCGCCGGGCCGTGGCCATTGATCAGATAGGTGTAGGTAGAGCCGGTGACATCGGCGATATCGCGCGGATTCATCCGCATTTCGGCCCACATCCGGCGTTCCTCGCCCGGCATCTCGCCCTCGGTCGCGGTCAGCATCTGTCGGTTGAAATAGTGCTCGCCGACTTTCAGTTCGCGCGCGATTTCATGCGGATGCAGCGGCGAGAATTCGCTCAGCAACACAACATAGTCGCGATCGTAGCGCGGATCGGGCTCGGCGCTCTCGATCACGATCGGGCCGTAGTGACCGGCCTGTTCCTGCAGCCCCGAATGGCTGTGCCACCAATAGGTGCCGTTCTGGCGGATCGGGAATTCATAGGTGAAGGTCTCGCCGGGCTTGATCCCGGGAAAACTTACGCCGGGCACGCCGTCGAACTGGAATGGCAGCAGCAACCCGTGCCAGTGGATAGAGCTGTCTTCGGTCAGGCCATTGGTCACGTTGAGCCGGACGTTCTGGCCTTCGCGCAGCCGGATCAGCGGGCCGGGGACGGTGCCATTGACCGCGATCGCGTGGCCGCTGCGGCCGCCGGTGGTGAAATGGTGATCGGCAATCGACAGGTCGATCACCTCGCCCGACAACTCGCCGAAGCCGTTGCGCGCATGGCTGAGCGAGGCACCGCGCGCCCAGGCGGGGATCATCAGCCCGGCGCCCGCCAGCAGACCGGCGGATCCGAGCAGCGAGCGGCGGGTGAACTGCGGCGACATCATGGGCTGAAGTTTCATGGGTGTGACCTAGATACCCATCAGGGGTATTACAAGCAGCGAACGCTCGGTGGCGGTTCTCGGCCACAGCCCTTGTCGGCGCTGGCGCAGCGCATGAAAAAGGCCCGGCAGGATCGCTCCCGCCGGGCCTTGTTTCTCGTGCAATCCCACCGGGGCGGGAGCGCAGGCTTCGGCTGGCCTAGAAGCCCATGCCGCCGCCCATGCCGCCCATGTCGGGCATGCCGCCGCCGCCAGAAGACTTGTCTTCGGGCTTGTCGGCGATGGCCGCTTCGGTGGTGATCAGCAGGCCGGCCACCGAGGCGGCGTCCTGCAGCGCGATGCGGACGACCTTGGTCGGGTCGATCACACCGGCCGTGACCAGGTTCTCGTAGGTATCGGTCTGCGCATTGAAGCCCATCGACTGGTCATTGCCGTCGTTGAGCTTGCCCGCGACCACCGCACCATCGTGACCGGCGTTTTCGGCGATCTGACGGATCGGCGCCTGCAGTGCGCGGCGGACGATGTCGATACCGCGGGTCTGGTCGTCGTTCTCGCCTTCGAGACCGTCCAGAGCCTTGGCGGCATAGAGCAGTGCGGTACCGCCGCCCGGGACGATGCCTTCCTCGACCGCGGCACGGGTCGCGTGGAGCGCGTCGTCGACGCGGTCCTTGCGTTCCTTGACCTCGACCTCGGTGGCGCCGCCGACCTTGATCACGGCAACACCGCCGGCGAGCTTGGCAAGACGCTCCTGGAGCTTCTCCTTGTCGTAATCGCTCGAGGTGTTGTCGATCTGGGTGCGGATCTCGTTGACGCGGGCCTTGATGTCGGCCTCGTCACCGGCGCCGTCGACGATGGTGGTGTTGTCCTTGTCGATGGTGACGCGCTTGGCTTCACCGAGCATGCCCAGCGTGACGTTCTCGAGCTTGATGCCGAGGTCCTCGGAGATCATCTCGCCCTTGGTCAGGATCGCGATGTCCTGCAGCATCGCCTTGCGACGATCGCCGAACCCGGGAGCCTTGACCGCTGCGACCTTGAGGCCGCCGCGCAGCTTGTTGACCACCAGCGTGGCCAGGGCCTCGCCTTCGATGTCTTCCGCGATGATCAGCAGCGGACGACCCGACTGGACCGCCGCTTCGAGGATCGGCAGCATCGCCTGGAGATTGGCGAGCTTCTTCTCGAAGATCAGGATGTAGGGGTTGTCGAGCTCGACCGACATCTTCTCGGGGTTGGTGATGAAGTAGGGGCTGAGATAGCCGCGGTCGAACTGCATGCCTTCGACGGTCTCGAGCTCGAATTCGAGGCCCTTGCTCTCGTCGACGGTGATCACGCCTTCCTTGCCGACCTTCTCCATCGCCTCGGCGATCTTCTCGCCGACTTCGCGGTCGCCATTGGCCGAGATGATCCCGACCTGGGCGATTTCGGCGGAACCCGAGACGTCCTTGGAACGGCTCTTGAGATCGGCGACGACCTTGGTCACGGCGAGATCAATGCCGCGCTTGAGATCCATCGGGTTCATGCCGGCCGAAACCGACTTCATGCCCTCGGTCACGATCGACTGCGCGAGCACGGTGGCGGTGGTGGTGCCGTCACCGGCGGCGTCGTTCGCCTTCGATGCGACTTCCTTGATCATCTGCGCGCCCATGTTCTCGAACCGGTCGGACAGTTCGATTTCCTTGGCGACGGTGACGCCGTCCTTGGTGATCCGCGGCGAGCCGAAGCTCTTCTCGATCACGACGTTGCGGCCCTTGGGGCCCAGCGTGACCTTGACGGCGTTGGCGAGGATATCGACACCCCGGAGGATGCCTTCGCGTGCGTCACGCGAGAATTTCACGTCCTTGGCAGCCATTGTGTTTTCTCCTGGAATTTGATTTCGTAGTGGAAAGCGGTGCGATCAGCGGATCAGGAAATGATCCCCATGATGTCGCTTTCCTTCATGATCAGCAGGTCTTCGCCATCGAGCTTGACCTCGGTGCCGGACCATTTGCCAAACAGGATGCGGTCGCCGGTCTTGACGTCGGGCTTGATGCGATCGCCGTCCTCGTTGTAGGCGCCTTCACCGACGGCGATGATCTCGCCTTCGCTGGGCTTTTCCTTGGCGCTGTCGGGGATGATGATACCGCCTGCGGTCTTCTCATCGGCTTCGATGCGACGGACCAGTACGCGGTCGTGCAGCGGACGAAATGCCATATTGTGACCTTCCTTTAAGAGGGTTGAATTGCAAGTTGGCACTCACGGTGTCGGAGTGCCAGCGAGCCGCATATGTGTATGCGCCCCCGGTTAGTCAACGGGGGTTCAGCCAAAAAACTGACCCGAGAGCCGACCCGTTCGTGCGCCGGTCAGGCTTCCCGCTCGGGGCGCTGCGTCAACCCCAGCGGGTCGCGGCGATGCCAGCGCCAGGTTAACAGCAGCGCCGCGCAGGTGAGCCCGATGGCGAGCCCGATCCACACCCCGACGCCCTCGAGCGGGGTGGCGAAACCCAGCACCATCGCGGTGCCGAAGCCGGGAACCCAATATGCGAAGCCGGCAATCCACATCGGCACGCGCGTGTCCTGCAAGCCGCGCAGCGCGCCGGCGGCCACCGCCTGCATCCCGTCGAACAACTGGAACCCCGCGGCGATCACGATGTATTTGAGCGCGAAGCCGACCAGCACCGCATTGGCCGGGTCCCAAGGGTCGAGATAGATCGCGATCAGCGGCTTGGGGGCGATCACCATCGCCAGCGCGGTCAGGGCCATGAAGCCGGTGCCGATGACGATCGCGCACCAGCCTGCTCGCTGCATCCCCACCGGGTCGCGCGCGCCGTAGAAATAGCCCACGCGGATCGTCGCCGCCTGGCCGATGCCGAAGGGCACCTGGAAGGCGAGCGCGGCAATCTGCAGCGCCACGGTGTGCGCGGCGAGCTGGCTGGCGCCGATATTGCCCATCAGGAAGGCCGCGGCGCCGAAGATGCCGGCTTCGGCGGTGATGGTCAGCGCGATCGGGGTGCCGATCTTGGTGATCGTCCAGGCGCGTGCCCAGTCCGGCGCCCACCAGCGCCCGAATACGTGATAACGGTGCAACCGCCGGTCCATCCTGATCGCCAGCACATAGGCGCCGAAGGTGAACAGCGAGGTGAGGATCGTGGCGATCGCCGCGCCGCGCAGGCCCAACTCGGGCGCGCCCAGATTGCCGAAGATGAAGGCGTAATTGGCCAGCGCGTTGATGCCGATCCCCAGCGCGGTGATCGCGGTGGCGAACACCGGCCGCCCCAGCGCGGAAACGAAATTGCGCAGCACATTGTTGAACAGCATCGGGATCATCGAGAAGATGATCACGCTATTGTACTGGTTCGCGAGGCCGATGATGTTCTCGTCCTGCCCGGTGACGCGCATCAGCGGGCCGAGCAGCAGGCAGATCCCCATCCCCAGCAGCCCGCTGATGACCGAGATCCACAATCCCATCCGCGTGGCGCGGCGCACAGTGCGCAGCGCGGGTGCGCGCTCGCCGAGCTCGGCGGCGATCACCGGGGCGACCGCGCCGGTCAGCCCCGAGAGCGCCCACAGCACCATGCCGAACAGCGCCACCGCAAGCGCCGAAGCGGCGAGCTGCGCCTCGCCCAGCCGGGCGATGAAGATCACGTCGACCGCATAGGTCAGCATCTGCAACAGGTTCGCCGCCGCCAGCGGCCAGCTCAGCCGCAGCGTCGCAGCGATTTCGCCGCTCCAGCCTTCGCGTGCCGTGGGCAGGGGCATGGGGGTGTGCGTCTGGGTCACTTTGGTCGTTGGGAGCCTGTTTTGGAATGCCTCGGACGGCGGGGGCGCGCCGCGCCGCCCGGTCAGGACAGCCGCACCGGGTAGGCGCGGCGGCAGGGCTGCGCAATCCGTATGGTCAAATCGCTTCAGCTTGGGGCAAGATGCGATGCAGCAGGGGCACATGCCCCTTGTCCGGAGACCATAACCCGATGCGCCTTTCGCTCGCCACCATCGTCCTGCTTGTTGGCGCAGGCGTCGCCGCGCCCGCCCAGGCGGGGGAGCTGTTCGGCGGGGTCTACGCCCATGCGGTCGACACCCCCTTCACCTTCGACACCGGGGAGGGCGGCGCGGACATCCAGATCGGCGTGCGCAGCGATCCGATCGAGGCGCTGTCCTTCCTCGGCAAACCCGCCGCGCATGTCTTCGGTTCGCTCAATTCGCAGGAGGGCGGGACCGATTTCGTCGCCGCCGGCCTGTCCTGGAAAGTGGATCTCGGCCCGGTCTATATCCGTCCCGGCGTCGGCCTCGCGCTGCACAACGCGCCCGAGCTGCGCGTCGATCCGGCGACCCGCATCCGGACCGACCTCGGCAGCCGGGTCCTGTTCGAGCCCGAGATTGCCCTCGGGGTGCAAGTGTCGGAGCGCGTGTCGCTGGAGGCCAGCTGGGTCCACATCAGCAACGCCCGCCTGTTCAACCGCGAACAGAACCCGGGCATCGACATGATCGGGGTGCGGGCGGGAGTGAAGTTCTGAGCGGTGTCGATTATTGGGTGGGTAGCGGACAGCCGAAGCAGCTTACACGGCAGCGTATATCAGGCCGATCCCGGCAAGCGAGGACATTGGCGCTACAAGCCGGACCGCCGCAGGTTTGAAGCGGTCAGCCCACCATATTGCGTAAGCGGAGTGCCATCTCAGCGGCAGGACAAGCAGAACCAGCGAAGAGAGGATGATGAACCATCCGACAATCTCGAAGACCTGCGGTAGCTTGGAAGCCGGAGAGCGGAGGAGAATGGCGAGGCCGGCAATCAGCCGAAGCCCTTGCTCAGAATTGTTGATGGTTCGAGTGGAGGCTGTGAGGCGAAGCACTCGCAGAGGAGTGTCGGGCAAAAGCGCCATCAATGCGCCGACGCCAATCAACCACAGTCCCGCGGCCGCGGTCCCTGCCAGTGCGAGTTGCTCCATGGGCTGAGTATGGCAGCGGGGTCAATGTCCGCAAGTGGGTCGGTTGCGGTCATACTCTGGATGCGAAGAGGGCGGCGCCTTGCGGCACCGCCCTCCCGATCACGGATGCTTCAAGACATCCGCAAAAGCTTGAAAAGCTTACTTGAGCTCGACGGTACCGCCGGCGGCTTCGATCTTGCCCTTGATCTCGTCGGCTTCCGCCTTGTTGACGCCTTCCTTGACCGGCTTGGGCGCGCCTTCGACGAGCGCCTTGGCTTCGCCCAGGCCCAGACCGGTGATGGCGCGGACTTCCTTGATGACCTGGATCTTCTTGCCACCGTCGCCGGTGAGGATCACGTCGAATTCGGTCTGCTCTTCGGCAGCGGCGGCGTCGCCGCCACCGGCGGCGGGACCGGCCACAGCAACAGCTGCGGCAGCGGAAACGCCCCACTCTTCTTCAAGCGCCTTGGCAAGCTCGGCGGCTTCCATGACGGTCAGTTTGCTCAGTTCTTCAACCAGCTTGGCGATATCGGCCATGATGTTTCACTCCAATTATATGGCGGGGCCGCGGACTATTCCGGAACGGCCCCATTTGAATTCGTGCAATCGCGTCGAACCGCTTATGCCGCTTCTTTGGCGCCGTAGACGCCGAAGACGCGGGCAAGCTTGGATGCGGGCTCGTTGACGACCCGGGCGATTTTCGTCGCCGGGGCATTGACGAGACCCACGATCGTGCCACGCAGCTGATCGAGGCTCGGCATCGAGGCGAGTGCCTTGATACCGGCTTCGTCCAGCACAGTCGCGCCCATGGAACCACCGACGATTTCCAGCCTGTCGTTGGTCTTGGCGAAATCCACCGCAACCTTGGCAGCCGTCACCGGATCGGTCGAATAGGCGAGGGCGGTTGGGCCCACGAGATATTCGTCGATACCGGTGTAATCGGTGTCTTTCAGGGCGAGCCTGGCGAGGCGGTTCTTCGCAACCTTGTAGGACGCACCGGCTTCACGCATCTTCATCCGCAATGCGGTGGATTGCTCCACCGAAAGCCCGAGGTTGCGGGTGACTACCACCACGCCGGCCTCGCTGAAGACCTCGTTGAGCTGGGCGACCGAATCGGCTTTCTGCGAACGATCCATGCCTTACTCCTTCACTATGGCCGCGCGCCGCATAGACGACCGCGCGACCGGCTCACGTTTCCCCATGCCGAACATCGACATGAGGGCAGTCCGTTGATGGGGAAGGAGGGCATGTGAAACATACCGGAACGCCGCCGATGGCGACGCGAAAATCTCGTTTCCCCGTCTAGGCTGGAAATTAAGAAGGCCGAACTGCCTTCACCAACGGTCTCGGACGGACGACCGGCGCACAAAAAGGCCCGCCGATCAGTGGCGGGCCTCTAGGGGATTGAGGGGGTTTGTCAACCGGGATCGCGGTCGAACGCGCCCCGGCTCACATCCTTCGATCATTCCGTTTCGACGGGTTCCATCGTCATGGGATCGGTCTCTACGTCATCCGCCATCGGCTCTTCGGCCATCATGGTGTCGTCCGCCATCATACCGTCGTTGGTGACGGTCGGATCGCTGGTGCCGACATCCATCGGCTGAACTGCATCGCCTTCCATCGAAGTGGTGTCGGTGCCGTCGATTTCCTCGCCGCTGTCGCAGGCGGCGAGCGTGAGCGCGAAGGGCAGGGCGGCGGCGGCGAAAATGGTCTTTCTCATGTTAAAACCTCCTTAGGGTTCGACCATAAAATGGCCACAATTACCGATGGTTCCCGATCGCAGACCTAGGCTAGCTCGTCATAGCCCAGCAGGTCGCCGGGCTGGCATTGCAATTCGCGGCAGATCGCCTCGAGCGTGGAGAAGCGGATCGCGCGCGCCTTGCCGGTCTTGAGGATCGACAGATTGGCCAGCGTCAGCCCGACCCGCTCGGCCAGCTCGGTCAGCGTCATCCGCCGCTCGTGGAGCAGGTCGTCGAGTTTCACTCTGATTGCCATCAGACCGTTCCTTCCAGATCGTCGCGCATCGCCGCGCCGTGGCGGAACACCCGCGCGAGGATGAACAGGGTGAGGATGAGCAGCAGGCTCTCCTCGCCGACCTGCGCCTCGAAGCGCAAGTCCTCGCCCGCCGCGATTGCGAGCCGGGTCAGCCACGCGCCGATCATGCTGGCGGGCAGCGTCAGCAGCCAGGCGCCCAGCGCGAGCCAGCCCATTCGCGCCAGCCGTTCGGCGTTGGCGGGGTGAAAGGGATCGCCTTCCTCGACCGAGAGTACGATGCGTCGCAGTTCGAACAGAAAGCGCAGCACGAGGAACAGCAGGGACTCGATCAGCAGCATCAGCGCGAGGATCGCCCAATAGGCGAGCGCCGGGGCCTCGGCGACCGCGATCTCGGCGAGCAGTTCGGCGCGGCCGACGGTGAGAATCGCGCCGATCCCGATGGCGACCATCGCCATGGCGAAGATCAGGATGGCGATCAGCAGGACGATGACGATCTTGGCGGCGGCAAGCAGCGGGTCGCGCCGGGGCGCAGACATGGTGGCGGTGGACATGGTGTGGCTCCTAGGGTGACGCTTTGCCTGCAAGTCTTCACTTGCGAGGTGACATTTCCGGTCAGGACGGGGTCAGGCGAGGGCCGGCACGGCGAGCGCCGCGTCGTGGATCTGCTCGGGCGAGTTCGCGGGGGGGACCACGAGAACCGAAGTCATCGCAGTTCCGACGATCAGCAGCGCGGCCAGTCCGGCCAGGACGTTTTCGAGAGGATGTTGCATTGTTGGTCTCCTTGTCGGTCATTATCGCTATTCGATAAGGGCCAGATATGGCGACGGCATCTTATTGTCAATCGATAATATCGAAAAACAATATTCACCGCATCGAATATCAGTCAGGAGAGCGAGGGTGACACTGGGTGACAGGAGTGTCACCGTTCGGGGGATGGATAATCTATTTTATTTCAACTGGTTGTGCGACTGAGGGTGACACATTCGGGGTAAGGGGGCGGGGTAAGGGGGCAGGGTATGGAGGTGGGCCAAGGCGGGTGGGTCGTGATCCTCGCCGTCGGGTGCGGTCGGGTTTCTGATCGGGAACTTCCGGTGATGGGGTGGACGGGGTGGCTATCCTTCCTCGCCCGCGGCCGTGTAGGAAAGCGAAAAGCGACGGGTGGCGCGTATCGCCGGCCCCGCTGTTCGCCCGCCCCGTTGACGAGCTCGGCCTGCCTCTCTATATGCACCCTCGACCGCCCGCTTCGAGCAGGGCCGATTCATGCGCGGGGATCGGCCACAGGATTGGAAGCGGCGTTTCCATATCGCGACGTCCAGACAGGAGCTGCAGCAGCACCGGAGCCGGTGCGCCTTCGCTGCGGCCTTTCGGCGTCGCTATGGTGCTCAACGCCCACGAGACATGAAATCAGCCGGCGCGCATCCTGCGCAGGTCCGGCATCCAGGCAAAGGCGATACCCCCCTTATGGCTACCAAGGCGAAGGCGCCCCAGAAGAGCGCCGGCAAGACCACGACCCGTTCCGCAACCTCGGGCACGGCCAAGCGTCGCATCCGCAAGATCTTCGGCGATGCGCACGAAGTCGTCGAGATGCCGAACCTGATCGAGGTCCAGCGCGAGAGCTATGAGCAGTTCCTGCGCTCCGACAAGGAGAAGGACTATGTCTCCGGCCTGGAAAAGACCCTTCGCTCGGTCTTCCCGATTCGCGATTTCGCCGGCACCGCCGAGCTCGACTTCGTCCATTACGAACTCGAGCCGCCGAAATACGACACCACCGAATGCCGCCAGCGCGGGATCACCTATGCCGCGCCGATGAAGGTGACGTTGCGCCTGATCGTGTTCGAGGTGGACCAGGAAACCGAGACCCGCTCCGTGCTCGATATCAAGGAGCAGGACGTCTACATGGGCGACATGCCGCTCATGACCGGCAACGGCACCTTCATCGTCAATGGCACCGAGCGCGTCATCGTCAGCCAGATGCACCGTTCGCCCGGTGTGCTGTTCGACCACGATCGCGGCAAGACCCACAGCTCGGGCAAGCTGCTGTTCGCGGCGCGGATCATTCCCTACCGCGGCAGCTGGCTCGACTTCGAATTCGATGCCAAGGACGTCGTCAACGTCCGTATCGACCGCAAGCGCAAGCTGCCCGTCACCTCGCTGCTGTTCGGCCTCGGGCTCGACAGCGAGGAAATCCTCGATATCTTTTATGACAAGGTGACCTGGAAGCGCGCCAAGGATGGCTGGCAGATTCCCTTCCAGCCCGACCAGTGGCGCGGCCAGAAGCCGGCCTTCGCGCTGATCGATGCCAAGACCGGCGAAGAAGTCTTCCCCGCCAGCCAGAAGATCAGCCCGCGCGCGGCCAACAAGGCGGCCAAGGACGGTCTCGAGACGTTGCTGCTGCCGACCGAAGAGATTTTCTCGCGCTATTCCGCTCACGACCTGATCGACGAGAAGACCGGTCGCATCTACATCGAGGCGGGCGACGAAGTCACCGCCGAGAACCTCGAGGCGATCGACAAGGCCGGGATCGACAGCATCGAGCTGCTCGACATCGACCACGTCAACGTCGGCCCGTGGATGCGCAACACGCTCCAGGTCGACAAGGCCGAGAACCGCGAAGAAGGCCTGGAAGCGATCTACAAGGTCATGCGTCCGGGCGAACCGCCGACGAAGGAAACCGCCGAAGCGCTGTTCGAAGGCCTGTTCTTCGATGCCGACCGCTACGACCTTTCCGCCGTCGGTCGCGTCAAGCTCAACATGCGTCTCGAGCTCGATGCCGAGGACACCGTCACGACGCTGCGCAAGGAAGACATCCTCGCGGTGGTCAAGGAACTGGTGAACCTCAAGGACGGCAAGGGCGATGTCGACGACATCGACAATCTCGGCAACCGCAGGGTGCGTTCGGTCGGCGAACTGCTCGAGAACCAGTACCGCGTCGGCCTGCTCCGCATGGAGCGCGCCGTGAAGGAGCGGATGAGCTCGGTCGATGTCTCGACCGTGATGCCCAACGACCTGATCAACGCCAAGCCTGCGGTCGCCGCGGTGCGCGAGTTCTTCGGTTCCTCGCAGCTCTCGCAGTTCATGGATCAGACCAACCCGCTGTCGGAAGTCACCCACAAGCGCCGCGTTTCGGCGTTGGGCCCGGGCGGTCTCACCCGCGAGCGTGCTGGCTTCGAAGTCCGCGACGTTCACCCGACCCACTACGGCCGGATCTGCCCGATCGAGACGCCCGAAGGTCCGAACATCGGCCTGATCAACTCGCTCTCGACCTTTGCCCGCGTCAACAAATACGGCTTCATCGAGACGCCCTATCGCGTCGTGAAGGACGGCAAGGTCTCCAGCGAGGTGATCTACCTCTCCGCGATGGAAGAGCAGAAGCACACCGTCGCGCAGGCATCTGCCGAGCTCAACGACGATGGCAGCTTTGCCGAAGAGCTGATCTCCTCGCGCCAGAACGGGGACAACCTCATGGCGCCGCGCGAGAGCATCACGTTGATGGACGTCAGCCCCAAGCAGCTCGTCTCGGTCGCCGCATCGCTCATTCCCTTCCTGGAAAACGATGACGCCAACCGCGCGCTGATGGGCTCGAACATGCAGCGCCAGGCCGTGCCGCTCGTCAAGGCCGAGGCGCCCTTCGTGGGCACCGGCATGGAAGAGACCGTGGCGCGCGATTCGGGTGCCGCCATCGCCGCCACGCGCGGCGGTGTGGTCGACCAGGTCGATGCCACGCGTATCGTCATCCGGGCGATCGGCGATGTCGAACCCGGCCAGTCGGGTGTCGATATCTACACGCTGCAGAAGTTCCAGCGTTCGAACCAGAACACCTGCATCAACCAGCGTCCGCTGGTGAAGGTGGGCGAGACGGTCGAGCCGGGCGATGTCATCGCCGACGGTCCCTCGACCGATCTGGGCGAGCTGGCGCTGGGCAAGAACAGCCTCGTCGCCTTCATGCCCTGGAACGGCTACAACTACGAGGATTCCATCCTCATCTCCGAGCGCATCGTGAAGGACGACGTCTTCACCTCGATCCATATCGAGGAATTCGAAGTGATGGCGCGCGACACCAAGCTGGGCCCGGAAGACATCACCCGCGACATTCCCAATGTCGGCGAGGAAGCGCTGCGCAACCTCGACGAAGCGGGCATCGTCTACATCGGCGCCGAAGTGCATCCGGGCGATATCCTGGCGGGCAAGATCACGCCCAAGGGCGAAAGCCCGATGACGCCTGAGGAAAAGCTCCTCCGCGCGATCTTCGGCGAGAAGGCCTCCGACGTGCGCGACACCTCGCTGCGTCTGCCGCCCGGCGTTGCCGGCACGGTGGTCGAAGTGCGGGTGTTCAACCGTCACGGTATCGAGATCGACGACCGTACCCGTGCGATCCAGAACGAGGAAATCGAGCATCTGCGCAAGGATGCCGCGGACGAACGCGCCATCCTCAACCGCGCGACCTACAACCGTCTGCGCGACATGCTGATGGGCCAGACTGCTTCGGCCGCTCCCAAGGGCGTCAAGAAGGGTGGCGAGATCGACGAAGCACTGCTCGAAGGCATCGAACAGCACGAATGGTTCAAGTTCGCGGTTGCCGACGATCAGCGCCAGATCCAGATCGAGGCGGTCAAGTCGCAGTACGACGAAGCCGTCAACATCATCGATGCCAAGTTCGACGATCGCAAGGAGAAGCTCGAACGCGGTGACGAACTCGCCCCGGGCGTGCTCAAGATGGTCAAGGTCTTCGTCGCGGTGAAGCGCAAGCTGCAGCCGGGCGACAAGATGGCCGGCCGTCACGGCAACAAGGGCGTCATCAGCCGGATCCTGCCGCAGGAGGACATGCCGTTCCTCGAGGACGGGACCCCGGTCGATGTCGTGCTCAACCCGCTCGGCGTGCCCAGCCGCATGAACGTCGGTCAGATCTTCGAGACGCACCTTGGCATGGCGGCGCGCGCGTTCGGCCAGCAGGTCACCGCGTCGCTGGCGGAATGGCGCGAAGCCAATCCGGATCCGGAGGCGGCCCAGCCGCCCGAGGCCGTCCGCGACAAGTTGAAAGAGGTCTATGGCGAAAACTACCACGAGACGATCGACACGCGATCGGACGAGGAAGTGGTCGAACTCGCCAGCAATCTCTACCTCGGTGTGCCCATGGGCACCCCGGTGTTCGACGGTGCCCGCGAAGGCGACGTTACCTCGCAACTCCTGCAAGCCGGGCTCGACAGTTCGGGCCAGTCGGTCCTCTACGACGGCCGCACCGGCGAGGCTTTCGACCGCAAGGTCACCGTGGGCATCATCTACATGCTCAAGCTGCACCACCTTGTGGACGACAAGATCCACGCGCGTTCGATCGGTCCCTACAGCCTCGTCACCCAGCAGCCGCTGGGCGGTAAGGCGCAGTTCGGCGGCCAGCGCTTCGGCGAGATGGAGGTCTGGGCGCTCCAGGCCTACGGCGCCGCCTACACGCTGCAGGAAATCCTCACCGTGAAGTCGGATGACGTGATCGGCCGGACCAAGGTCTACGAGGCGATCGTCAAGGGTGACGACACTTTCGAAGCCGGCATTCCCGAGAGCTTCAACGTGCTCGTCAAGGAAATGCGCAGCCTCGGCCTCAATGTCGAACTGACCTCGCTCGACGACGGTAGCGAGGACGACGACGGCCTGAAGATCGCGGCGCAATAGGCAATCTCCCTCTTCCCTTCGGGGGAGAGGGTCGCGGAGTGGGGGCAGTCCCCCGCTCCGCGCGGAAATGACAGGCCCCACCCCAACCCTCCCCTGAGGGGGAGCGGCTAAGGAAAGCGGAACAGACATGAACGAACTGACCAAATTCACCAACCAGCTCGCCAAGCCGGAAACCTTCGACCAGATCCAGATCGGGATCGCTTCCCCCGAGCGGATCCGCTCGTGGAGCTTTGGCGAGATCAAGAAGCCCGAGACCATCAACTACCGCACGTTCAAGCCAGAGCGTGACGGTCTGTTCTGCGCGCGCATCTTCGGTCCGGTGAAGGATTACGAGTGCCTGTGCGGCAAGTACAAGCGCATGAAATACAAGGGCGTTGTCTGCGAGAAGTGCGGCGTCGAAGTCACCGTGACCAAGGTCCGCCGCGAGCGGATGGGCCACATCGAACTGGCCGCGCCGGTCGCGCATATCTGGTTCCTGAAGTCGCTGCCCTCGCGCATCGGCCTGCTGCTCGACATGCAGTTGAAGCAGCTCGAGCGCGTGCTCTATTTCGAGAGCTACATCGTCACCGAGCCGGGCCTGACCCCGCTCGAGAAGTTCCAGCTGATGACCGAGGACGAGCTCCTCGATGCGCAGGACGAGTACGGCGAGGACGCCTTCACCGCCGATATCGGCGCTGCCGCGGTCAAGACCATGCTGATGGATCTCGATCTCGAGCAGGAGCGGGCCGACCTGCTGCACGAGCTCGAGACCACCAAGTCCACGCTCAAGCCCAAGAAGATCATCAAGCGCCTGAAGGTCGTCGAGAGCTTCATCGATTCGGGCAACCGCCCCGAGTGGATGATCCTCGAGGTGATCCCCGTGATCCCGCCCGAGCTGCGCCCGCTGGTGCCGCTCGATGGCGGCCGGTTCGCGACCTCGGATCTCAACGATCTCTATCGCCGCGTCATCAACCGCAACAACCGCCTCAAGCGCCTGATCGAGCTGCGCGCTCCGGACATCATCGTCCGCAACGAAAAGCGCATGCTGCAGGAAGCCGTCGACGCATTGTTCGACAACGGTCGTCGTGGCCGTGTCATCACCGGCGCCAACAAGCGTCCGCTGAAGTCGCTGTCCGACATGCTCAAGGGCAAGCAGGGCCGTTTCCGCCAGAACCTGCTCGGCAAGCGCGTCGACTATTCGGGTCGTTCGGTGATCGTCACCGGTCCTGAGCTCAAGCTGCACCAATGCGGCCTGCCCAAGAAGATGGCGCTCGAGCTGTTCAAGCCGTTCATCTACGCCCGGCTCGACGCCAAGGGTCTGTCGATGACCTTGAAGCAGGCCAAGAAGTGGGTCGAGAAGGAGCGCAAGGAAGTCTGGGACATCCTGGATGAAGTCATCCGCGAGCACCCGGTCCTCCTCAACCGCGCGCCGACGCTTCACCGCCTCGGCATCCAGGCGTTCGAGCCCGTGCTGATCGAGGGCAAGGCGATCCAGCTTCACCCGCTGGTCTGCTCGGCCTTCAACGCCGACTTCGACGGCGATCAGATGGCCGTCCACGTTCCGCTGAGCCTCGAGGCCCAGCTCGAAGCGCGCGTGCTGATGATGTCGACCAACAACATCCTCTCGCCCGCCAACGGCAAGCCGATCATCGTGCCTTCGCAGGACATGGTGCTGGGTCTCTACTACCTCTCGATGGAGCGGCAGGAGAAGACCCCCGAGTTCATCGACAACGCCGACGGCACCAAGGTCGAGAAGCTCCAGATGTTCTCGGACATGGCCGAAGTGCACCACGCGCTCGAGACCAAGGCGGTCACGCTGCACACCAAGGTCATCGCCCGCGTCCCGCAGGCCGATGAAAAGGGCAATGTGTCGATGACCCGGTTCGAGACCACTCCGGGCCGCATGCTGATCGGCGAATGCCTGCCCAAGAACCACAAGGTTCCCTACGACATCGTCAACCGCCTTCTGACCAAGAAGGAAATCGGCGACGTCATCGATCAGGTCTATCGTCACACCGGTCAGAAGGACACGGTGCTGTTCGCCGACGCCATCATGGTGCTGGGCTTCCGCCACGCGTTCAAGGCCGGCATCTCCTTCGGCAAGGATGACATGATCATCCCCGATTCCAAGATCAAGACGGTCGAGGACACCAAGGATCTGGTTGCCGATTACGAGCAGCAGTATCAGGACGGCCTGATCACCCAGCAAGAGAAGTACAACAAGGTGATCGACGCCTGGAGCCGTTGCGGCGACGTGGTGGCCGAGGCCATGATGGAGGAAATCCGCTCGCAGCCGATCGGCGAAGACGGCAAGCAGGCCCAGATCAACTCGATCTACATGATGAGCCACTCCGGTGCGCGTGGTTCGCCAGCGCAGATGAAGCAGCTTGCCGGTATGCGCGGGCTGATGGCCAAGCCGTCGGGCGAGATCATCGAGAACCCGATCATCTCGAACTTCAAGGAGGGCCTCAACGTCCTCGAATACTTCAACTCCACCCACGGCGCCCGCAAGGGTCTCGCGGATACGGCGCTGAAGACGGCGAACTCGGGCTATCTCACCCGCCGCCTCGTCGACGTGTCGCAGGACTGCGTCATCGTCGAAGAGGATTGCAAGACGCAGAACGCGCTCGACATGCGTGCGATCGTCCAGGGCGGCTCGGTCATCGCCTCGCTCGGCGAGCGTATCCTGGGCCGGACCATCGCCGAGGACATCGTCAACGCTGCCACCGGCGAAGTGATCGTCAAGGCCGGCACGCTGCTCGACGAGCCCATGGTGAAAGAGATCGAGGCTGCCGAAACCCAGGTCGCCAAGATCCGTTCGCCGCTGGTCTGCGAAGCCGATCAGGGCGTCTGCGGCAAGTGCTACGGGCGCGATCTCGCCCGCGGTACGCCGGTCAATATCGGCGAGGCTGTCGGCGTCATCGCGGCGCAGTCGATCGGTGAACCGGGCACCCAGCTGACGATGCGGACCTTCCACATCGGCGGTGCCGCCCAGCTCAACGAAACCAGCCATCTGGAATCGATCTCCTCGGGCAAGATCGTCTATCGCGACATGCCGACCATCGTCGACAAGAAGGGTCGCATCCTCAGCCTCGCCCGCAATGGCGAGCTGGCGGTGATCGATGCCGAGGGTCGCGAGCGCGAGATCCACAAGGTGCCCTATGGTACCGTGCTGATGCACAAGGATGGCGACAAGGTCACCGAAGGCGATCGTCTGGCGGAATGGGATCCGTTCTCGCTGCCGATCATCACCGAGCAGAGCGGCGTGGTCCGCTTCCAGGATCTGGTCGAAGGCACGACCCTGGAAGAGCGCGTCGACGATGCCACCGGTATTGCCCAGCGCGTGGTCACCGAGAACCGTGCCACCGGCCGCAAGCGCAACGAGGACCTGCGTCCGCGGCTTACGCTGCTCAACGATGCCGGCGACGAGACCGAGGCGGCGCGTTACATGCTCGCCCCGGGGACGACGATGTCGGTCGAGGACGGCCAGCGGGTCGATGCGGGCGACATTCTCGCGCGTGCCAGCCGCGAAGCCGCCAAGACCCGCGACATCACCGGTGGTCTGCCGCGCGTTGCGGAACTGTTCGAGGCGCGTCTGCCCAAGGACATTTCGGTCATCGCCAAGATTTCGGGCCGGATCGAATTTGTTCGCGAGTACAAGGCCAAGCGCAAGATCGCGATCGTCCCGGAAGAGGGCGCGCCGGTGGAATATCTGGTCCCCAAGACCAAGGTGATCGACGTGCAGGAAGGCGATTTCGTCAAGAAGGGCGATACGCTCATCTCGGGCTCGCCCAACCCGCACGACATTCTCGAGGTCATGGGTGTCGAGGCACTGTCCGAGTACATGGTCAACGAAATCCAGGAAGTTTACCGACTGCAGGGCGTTAAGATCAACGACAAGCACATCGAGGTGATCGTTCGCCAGATGCTGCAGAAGGTCGAGATCACCGATGGCGGCGACACCACGCTGCTGCCGGGCGAACAGGTCGATCTGGAGGAAATGAACGAGGCCAATTCGAAGCTGACGCGCAGCAAGAAGAAGGCCGCGGGCGTTCCGATCCTCCTGGGCATCACCAAGGCGTCGCTGCAGACCCGCAGCTTCATCTCGGCGGCTTCCTTCCAGGAAACGACCCGTGTGCTCACCCAGGCTTCGGTCGAGGGCAAGAAGGACACGCTGGTCGGTCTCAAGGAGAACGTGATCGTGGGTCGTCTCATCCCCGCCGGGACCGGCGCGGGCATGAACCGGATGCGCGTCACCGCCTCGGGGCGCGATGTCGCGCTGCGGGCGCAATGGAAGAAGGCGCAGGATGCGATCATCGCCGCCCAGACCGCCGAGGAAGAGCGCAAGGCCGAACTCGCGCAAGGGGCGGAGGCCGCAACCGGCGACGCACCCATCGCGAGCATGGAAGCCGAGACGCACGGCACCGACGCCGATGCCGGCGACTATCTGAAGGACGGGGAAGCCGAGAGCTGATCGCTTTCACCCTGCCCACAAGGATCGACCCCGCCGGAGCAGAGCTTCGGCGGGGTTTTTCTTGGTCCTGAGTCCGCCATGCGATTGGCAGCCGGACCGACTATTCCCTCCGGCGCACCGCGATTCAAGGGGACGCCTGTGCCTGATAAGGGGTTGCGGTGCAGGGGTTTTGCCCGTTATCCAAAAGTTTCGGGGCCGTGGATGCCAATCCGCACACGGCTGATCGGTTCGAGCGGTCGGTCGTCCGGTCGGGAAGGCATGATGTACCAAGGTGGATGATCGCGGCGACATCGAAGGACTCCTTCTGGGGCGTCGCATCGACGCATTGGCCTCCGCTTCGCCTTTCGTTCTGGTCGCAGCGGTCTTCTCGATCGCCTTTCTCTTCGCGACCTTCGGCGACGATGTGCCTTCGGAGCCGCTCGCCGCCTGGACACTCGGCGCGCTATTGATCCTCGCCGCGCGCCTTGCCGTCATGCGGCGGATCAGCCGGGAGGAAGCCGACCCGTTGCGTTCCCGGCGGAGTTTCAGACTTGTCCAGGCGCTCATGGCGGGCAGCAGCCTGACCTGGGGCTTCGGCATTCCCATGTTCGCCTATTATGGTTCGGGGCTCGAACTCACGGTCCTTGCTCTCGTCGGTACGGCCATGTTCGTCGGCGTATTGCTGATGAACCGCGCCATCCCCTCCGCAGCGCTGTTCCACACTGCCGTGCTGGCAGCGGGGCTGATCGTCGCGGCCTGGCTGATCGCCGAATGGAACGCCTGGATCGCGATTGTGCTGATCCTTGTTTATGCGGCGGTGCTGATGCGCTCGGTACTGGCGCATGACAGGCTTTTCGTCGCCGCCATCACGAACGAGCTCGAGCGCGTCGAGAGCGAGGCGACCGTGCGGATGCTGCTCAGCGAATACGAGGTGCAGGCAAACGACTGGTTGTGGACCGTGGGGCCGCGGGGCAATCTGCGCGAAGTGTCCGACCGGCTGGCGGACGCCTTCGGCCGGCCTGCAGAAGAACTCGAAGGACAGCCGTTCGTCGATCAGCTCAGCGAAGGCGAGAGGCGTGACCTGTTCGCGGAAGCGCTGGCGCAGCGGCAGGCGTTCCGCGACAAGCTGGTCAGACTCGAACTGGACGGCGAGATCCGTTTCTGGCGCCTGTCGGCCCGGCCACGCATCGATGGCAGGATGACCGGAGTCGCGCGCGACGTTACCGACACCCAGATCATCGAGGAACGCGTCAGCTACATGGCGCATTTCGACAGTCTCACCGGCCTCGCCAACCGCTACATGTTCAACGAACGGCTGCGGGATGCTTTGGACAAGCACGGCACGAATTCGATGCGGGTCGCGCTGTTTTATCTCGATCTCGACGATTTCAAGGGCATCAACGACACTCAGGGACATATGTTCGGCGACAGGCTGTTGCGCGAGGTCGGCGCGCGGCTGGAGCAGGATGTCCGCTGCGAAGATCTCGTCGCGCGGCTGGGTGGGGATGAGTTCGCGGTGGTCGTCGTGACCAATTCCGGCGACGGCATGTTGATCGAGCGCGCGCACCGGTTTTTGTCGATCCTGCGCGAACCGTTCGAAATCGACGGTCAGACGGTGATCTCGACCGCCAGCGTGGGCGTGGCCCGCTGCAGCGAAAAGACCTGCGAGGCGGACGAGCTCATGCGCCGCGCCGACCTCGCCTTGCACGCTGCAAAGGCCAAGGGGCGAGATCAGGTCGCGCTCTTCGACCAACGGCTCGATAGTGAGATGCAGGAGCGGCGGCGCATCGAGCATGAGTTGCGCGATGCGATCAAGCACGACGAGCTAAGGGTACACTACCAGCCCGTAATCGATCTCGATAATGGTGCGACCGTCGCCTACGAAGCGCTGGTTCGCTGGGAACACCCGCAACGCGGCATGCTCCCGCCGCTGCAATTCCTGACCGTCGCCGAGAACACCGGCCTGATCATCCCGCTGGGCGATTGGGTCATTCGTCGCGCGCTCAACGAAATGGCGAAATGGAACGGCGATTTCCGTGTCTCGATCAATCTTTCTCCCAGCCAGATCCGCTCGGCCCATCTGCTGAACTCGATCACCGATGCGCTGGCGGAATCGGGGATGGACCCCTGCCGGGTCGAGTTCGAGATTACCGAACACGTCATCCTCGAACACAATGACGTGGCGCTGGCCACGCTGATCAAGCTGCGCGAAATGGGGATGAGCATCGCGCTCGACGATTTCGGAACCGGCTATTCCTCGCTCAGCTATCTGCGCCGCTTCCCGCTCGACCGGATCAAGATCGATCGCGAGTTCGTCAAGGATCTGTGCGACAGCGTCTCTGCGCGGGCGATCGTCTCGGCCATCACCAGGCTCGCCGACGCGATGGGCATCCCGACGACCGCCGAGGGAGTCGAACTGCCCGAGCAGCTCGGTCTGCTGCGCAAACTGGGCTGCAACGAAGCACAGGGCTATCTCATTCTCGAACCGGTGGCAGCCGACCGTCTCGGCGACCCGCACGATGAGGCGAGCCGCATGCCCGAGCTGTGCGGCAGTGTGCTCGACTACCGCAAGGCGCGGCGGGTGGTATTGGCGCGCCGCCGAAAGCGATCGGCCTAGCGACTTCGGCGCCTTCGCTTCCCGGTCGAGCGAGGAAGCCCTCTCGCTATCGGTTCGCCTGCGCGCTATCCGCGAAGCCATGACAAAAGTAACCCGTTTCGCCCCTTCGCCGACCGGCCGCCTCCATGTCGGCAATATCCGCACCGCGCTGCACAATTGGATGCTGGCGCGAAAGGCCGACGGGCGCTTCCTGCTGCGGATCGACGACACCGATGCCGAGCGCAGCCGCGAGGAATATGTCGAGGCGATCCGCGAGGATCTCGCCTGGCTCGGCCTGGAACCGGATGGCGAAGAGCGGCAGTCCGCCCGATTGCCTATCTACGAAGCCGCTTTCGAGCGGCTGCGGCAGGCGGGCCGGGTCTATCCCGCCTATGAAACCGCGCAGGAGCTCGATCTCAAGCGTAAGATCCAGCTCGGACGGGGGCTGCCGCCGGTCTACGACCGCGCCGCGCTCGATCTGACGGACCAGCAGCGCGCCGGGAAAGAAGCCGAGGGCATCGCACCGCACTGGCGCTTCCGCCTCGACCATTCCGCCCCGATCGAATGGAACGACGGCGTCCGCGGCAAGCAGAAGTTCGATCCCTCCCAGCTTTCCGATCCGGTCGTCCGCCGGGCCGACGGCTCGTGGCTCTATATGCTGCCGAGCGCGGTCGACGATATCGAGATGGGCGTCACCCAGGTGCTCCGCGGCGAGGATCACGTTTCCAACACTGCCGTTCAAATTCAGATGTTTACCGCACTTTATGCTGCGGGCATGGCATCTGGCTCGGCTGCAGCAGATCTGCAGCATCCGGGTTTCGCGCATGAGGCGCTGCTCGTCGGCAAGGAAGGGAAACTGTCCAAGCGCCTGGGCTCGCTCGGCTGCGATGTGTTTCGCGAGCGCGGAATTGAGCCCGAGGCGCTTATCGCCTTGCTGGCAAGGCTCGGAACCTCGCTACCCGTCGAGCCGATTGCCGATCGCGAGGCGCTGCTCGATACCTTCGATCTGGGTACATTCGGCCGCGCACCGGCCCGGTTCGACGAGGCCGATCTCGAGCGGGTCAACACCGCGATCCTCCACCAGATGCCCTATAGTAAGATAGCCGATCGTCTTCCCGAGGGAATGGACGAGGCCGGGTGGCACGCCATCAGGCCGAATCTGGAGACAATCTCACAGGCGCGGGACTGGTGGCAGCTGGTCACCGGGCCCATCTTGCCCTGCGACTTCTCGCCGGAGGACAAGGCGTTTCTCGACCAGGCGGCTACGGCGCTCGAATGGGGCGAGGATCCCTGGCACGCGCTGACCGCCCGGCTCAAGGAGAGTACCGGGCGCAAGGGCAAGCCGCTGTTCCTCCCGCTGCGGCTGGCGCTCACTGGCAAGGGCCACGGCCCCGATATGGGCGAGCTTCTGCCGCTGATCGGCGAGGCCGAAGCGAGAGCGAGGCTGGAGAGCGCCGCGCGAGGGTAACCGGCTCGCAGGCGCGGGGCTCAGCCCTCGTACTTCTCCAGCTCGTTCCCGGTCAGCGTGACGACGTGGAGCAGGTTGGTCGATCCCGGCGTGCCGAAGGGAACTCCCGCCAGCACGATCAGCTTGTCGCCGCCGGTGGCAAAACGATGGCGCAAAGCCATGCGGTTGCCCTTGGCGATCATCTCCTCGAAGCTGCCGATATCGCGGGTGACGACCGCATGCGCACCCCATAGCAGGCCGACGCGGCGGGCGGTTTCGTACGATGGCGTCAGCACCATCATCGGCACCGAGGGCCGTTCGCGGGCGACGCGGCGAGCGGTCGAACCCGATCCCGTGAACACCGTGATCGCCTTGATGGAAACCGTGTCGGCCACGGTCATGCAGGAATGCGCCAGCGCATCGGCGGTGGTCCGGTCGGGCGGGGTATCGAGAAAGCGCACCCGCTCGATATAGCCTTCGTCGCGTTCCACCTGGACCGCGATGCGATGCATGATGGTGACCGCCTCTTCGGGCCATTCGCCCGCGGCGGTTTCCGCCGAGAGCATGACCGCATCGGCGCCGTCATAGACCGCATTGGCCACATCGGAGACTTCGGCGCGGGTCGGGGCGGGGCTCTCGATCATCGATTCGAGCATCTGCGTCGCCACGATCACCGGCTTGCCGACCAGCCGCGCGGTGTTGACGATCCGCTTCTGCAACGGCGGCACTTCCTGCGGTTCGAGTTCGACGCCCAAATCGCCGCGCGCCACCATGATCCCGTCGGCCAGTTCGACGATCTCGTCGAGCCGCCGGATCGCCATCGGCTTCTCGATCTTGGCGCACAGTGCCGCCTTGCCGCCGATCAGCTTGCGCGCCTCGGCGATATCCTCCGGCCGCTGGACGAAGCTCAATCCGATCCAGTCCACGCCTTGCGACAAGGCGAAGGCGAGGTCCCTGCGATCCTTTTCGGTAAGCGCGGGGATGGGAATTTCCGCATCGGGCACGTTGACGCCCTTGCGATCGGAAATGACCCCGCCGACTTCGGCCGAACACAGGATCGCGTCCTCATCGGCGCGGATCACCCGCAAGCGGATCTTGCCGTCGTTGATCAGCAGCCGCTGGCCCTTTTCCAGCAGGCCGAACAGTTCGGGGTGGGGTAGCTCGACCCGCGTCTCGTCGCCGGGCGTGGGATCGCGGTCGAGCGTGAAATGGCCGGAATGGCGGATGACCGCCTTGCCATCCTTGAATTTGCCAACGCGCAATTTGGGGCCCTGAAGGTCCGCGAAGATCGGGATCGGGCGGCCGAATTGTTTCTCCAGCGCGCGGATGTTGCGGATGGCTTCGGCGTGCGTTTCATGCTCGCCATGGCTCATGTTGACGCGGAAAGCGTCGGCCCCGGCTTCGAACAGCCGACGCATGACGTCGGGGTCGCTGCAAGCGGGGCCGAGGGTGGCGAGGATTTTGACCTTGCGGCCGCGCGGATCGAATTTTCTCATAGGCTTCGCTATGACAGGCCTCTGTTGCAACTCAAGGATGAAGCCGCGCCATGACCACGAATGCCGATCCGCTCGATGCCCTCCCCGACGATGTCGCCGCCGCCGCATTCCGCCGGCTGGTCCGGCATCTCCAGCATCGCCACGACGCCCAGAATATCGAACTGATGGGATTGTCGGGCTTCTGCCGCAACTGTCTGGCCGACTGGATCCGCGATGCAGGCTATGCCGGCGACAAGGCTGAAGCGCGCGCGCTGATCCACGGGATGCCGGTGGAGGAGTGGAAAGCGACCCGCCAGACGCCCGCGACCGAAGAGCAATTGCGGCGGATGGAGGAGAGCGTGGCGAAGAATCGCGTGGAATAGCGCGGCCGCGGCTTCACCGACCCGGTGCGGTCGGCTAGCAGGCCCGCAACCGATTCTCATTTCCATTGGAGCATTCAACCATGGCCGAAGCCACCGACGACCGCCTGCGCCTGCTGATCGAGCGCATCGAACGCCTCGAAGAGGAAAAGAAAGGCATCGCCGACGATATCCGCGACGTCTACGCCGAATCCAAGGCGGTCGGCTACGATCCCAAGATCATGCGGCAGGTCGTCCGGCTGCGTAAGATGAAGCCCGACGATCGTTCCGAACAGGAAACCATCCTCGAGACTTACAAGGCCGCACTGGGCATGGGCTGATGGCGGTGGGTGAGGCTTGATCGGGGGCGTGCTCTACCTTAGCAACACGGTGTAAGGCCGCAGTTATTGCTAACGGTAGGCGGCACGCGATCAGGCAAGAGGAGACAGTCCATGGCAAGCCCCTGGAAAGATGCACGCGGGATCATCGTCACCACCACCCCGACGATCGAAGGCAGTCCGATTCAGGAATATCTCGGGATCGTGACCGGCGAGGTGATCGTCGGTGCGAACCTGTTTCGCGATCTGTTCGCCAATATTCGCGACATCGTGGGCGGGCGCTCGGGAAGCTACGAGCGTATTCTGGCCGAGGCGCGCGAGAAGGCGATCCAGGAGCTGCAAGCCGAATGTGGCAGCCGCGGCGGTAATGCCATCGTCGGGGTCGATCTCGATTACGAGGTCATCGGCGATACCGGTTCGATGCTGATGGTCAGCGCCAGCGGGACCGCTGTGCGCATCTGATCAACCTGCCAGGAGGGTGCCGGCCAGGACCAGCGCCATGGCCGTGCCGTTGTGGAGGGCGTGGAGCAGCATGGCCGCCCACAGCCCGTAGTGCACGCGCAGATAGCCCAGGATCGACCCCGTCACGAATTGCGGCAGCACCAGCGGCAGCAGGACATAGAGGCTTCCCCGGTCGAAATTGAACAGGTGGACGCAGGCAAACGCCGCGGTGCTGAGCCAGAAGAACAGCGGGAATGCTCGGGTAAACCAGCCCATCGCGGGGCGGCGCCGCAAGCGCCAGAGGATCAGCAGGGCGAGGCCGGGGAAAAACACTAGGCATGCAATGATCACGATGCCCGTCGCCACTCCGGTCGTATCGCCCAGCGCCGCCATCGCCGCGAGGGCGCCCAGGCCCGTTACGAGCGCCAGCAGCCCGAAGACATGGCCCGGCCGACCCGACAGCCAGCCGCGGAAGGCGATCTCTTCGAGCAACGGCGCGCCGATCACCACCAGCGCCACGATAACGAGCGTAATATCGATCGTTTCGAGCGCGGTTGCAGGCAGGTCGAATCCGACTGCGACCACCGCCGTCGCGAGCGCCATCAACACCGCCATCATCGCGAAATCGAGCCCCAGCATGCGCAGCACCGCGCGCAGGCTCGCGCCGCTCAGCGGGCGGGCGCGGGCGGGCAAGGTGGGGCGCTTGAGGAAGGCGGCGAAACGCCGCCATTCCTCGCGGGCGGAATTCGCCTCGCCAAGGCTTGTCGTCACGCTTGTCATGCGGCTATTGCGACCTTCTGATCCCTCCCACAACTATCAAGCGATACCCATGGCAGGCCATTCCAAATTCAAGAACATCATGCACCGCAAGGGTGCGCAGGACAAGAAACGGTCCAACCTGTTTTCCAAGCTCAGCCGCGAAATCACCGTCGCGGCCAAGATGGGGACGCCCGATCCGGACATGAACCCGCGGCTGCGGCTGGCGGTCAACGCCGCCAAGTCGCAGTCGATGCCCAAGGATAATATCCAGCGCGCGATCGACAAGGCCAGCGGCAGCGACGAGGACAATTACGAGGAAGTGCGCTACGAAGGCTACGGCCCGGGCGGCAGCGCGATCATCGTCGAGGCATTGACCGACAACCGCAATCGCACCGCGACTTCGGTCCGTACCGCTTTCAGCAAGCATGGCGGCAATCTGGGCACCGAGGGTAGCGTACAGCATGGCTTCGAACGGCTCGGCTACATCGTCTACCCCGCGGATGCCGGCAGCGAGGAAAAGGTCCTCGAGGCGGCGATGGAAGCGGGCGCCGACGACATCGCCTCGACCGAGGACGGGCACGAAATCTGGACTGCGGCGGAAGATCTGCACCAGGTCGCCACCGATCTGGAAAAGGCGCTGGGCGAGGCCGAGACGGTCAAGCTCGCGTGGAAACCCAATCTCACCGTCGATATGGACGAGAAAAGCGCGGGCACGCTGCTCAAGCTGATCGATGCGCTGGACGACGACGACGATGTCCAGACGGTGTGGGGCAATTACGACATTTCCGACGAGGTGATGGAGAAGCTCGAGGGGTGATCTGCGCGGCGAATCTTTGCCGAAAATGGGCTTCCAAAGCTGCTCGGTAGCCCGTTTTCCCTGCCTTCGATGATAACCATACTGCAACCCAGTGGGCATCTAGGTGCGGGCAGAGAGGCATCATGATTATACTCGGCCTCGACCCCTCGTTGTCCTGCACCGGCTGGGGGCTGATCCGCGCTCAGGGATCGCGGCTGATTCATCTCGCCAACGGGCAGGTGAAGACCGATCCCAAGGCGCCGATGGCCGAGCGGCTGGCCCAGCTCTATCGCGAGATCGCAGCGGTGATCGCCGCGCATTCCCCCGACCGCGCCGCGGCGGAGGAGGTGTTCGTCAACAAGAACCCGCAGTCCACGCTCAAGCTGGCGCAGGCGCGCGGATGTGTGCTGGCGGCGTGCGGGGCGTCCGGGCTGTCGGTCAGCGAACATGCGGCGCGGGCGGTGAAGAAGGCGGTGGTCGGCACCGGTGCGGCGGAAAAAACACAGGTTCAGGCGATGCTCAAGATCCTGCTACCAGGCGCAGCGATCGCGGGCGCCGACGCCGCCGACGCGCTGGCGGTGGCGATCGCCGATGCACATCTGACCAGACCAGGCTGACGGAGCTTCGATGACCATCCACCTCTACGGCATTCCCCATTGCGACACGGTGAAGAAGGCGCGCAAATATCTCGATGCGCGTGGGCTCGATTATGTCTTTCACGACTTCAAGAAGGAGGGCGCCGATCCTGTGCAGCTCGCGCGCTGGATCGAGGCTGCGGGCGTCGATACCGTGCTCAACCGGCGCGGGACGACCTTTCGCAAGCTGGACGAGGCCGACAAGGCGGATATCGACGCGGCCAAGGCTGTCACACTGCTGCAAACCCATCCGAGCATGATCAAGCGCCCGATAGTCGAATATGGGGTCGAACATGCGGGCGGCCTGCTGGTCGGTTTCAAGGAGGATGAATGGGACGCCGCTTTCTGATCGCCGCCGCCGCGGCGCTGGCCGCGCTGACTGCCCCACCGCTGGCCGCGCAGGCGGCGAGCGACGCCATGCTCGTGATCGCCCATCGCGGGGCCAGCGGCGAGCGGCCCGAGCAAACGCTGGCCGCCTATGAGCGCGCCATCGATGCGGGCGCGGACTACATCGAACCCGATCTGGTCGCGACCAGCGATCTGGTGCTGGTCGCGCGGCACGAGAACGAATTGTCCGACACCACCGATGTCGCCTCGCGCGAGGAGTTCGAGGATCGCCGCCGGAGCAAGGAGATCGACGGGCAGCTGGTTTCGGGCTGGTTCGCCGAGGACTTCACTCTGGCCGAACTGCGCACGCTGCGCGTTGTCGAGCGGCTGCCCTCGGTCCGCCCGGGTAATGTCCGTTACGACGGGCTTTACCAGATCCCGACGTTCGCCGAGATCGTCCGGCTGGTGCGCGCCAAGGAGGCTGAGACGGGCCGCCGCATCGGCATCTATCCCGAGCTCAAGCACCCCAATTTCCTGCTCCAGAACGCCGGTATCGATACGGTCGACCTGCTGGTGCTCGCGCTGCGCGAGGCAGGCTATGCGGGCGCCGATGCGCCGGTGTTCCTGCAGAGCTTCGAGATCGCCCCGCTGCGGCGGCTGGCCCAGCGAACCGATTTCCGGCTGATCCAGCTGGTTGCGGCCGAGGGCGGACCGGCGGACGAGCCCGATATGCGCTATGCCGACATGATCTCGCCCGCCGGGCTCGCCGAGATCGCCAGCTATGCCGACGGCATCGGCGCGGCGATCCCGCTGCTGCTCTCGCCCGATGGCAGCGCGACCGCGGTGGTCGCCGATGCGAAGGCGGCGGGGCTCGCAGTCCACGCCTGGACGCTGCGCAAGGAAAACGTCTTCCTCCCCGCTCCGCTGCGCGTCGGCACGAACGAGGGCGCGGTCGGCTGCGATGCGACGCTCTACGCCATGCTCGCGGCGGCGGGTGTGGACGGAGTCTTTGCCGACGATCCCGCGCGCGCGCTGGACTGGCGGGGCGGGGCGGTCCAGCCGGGCTGCGCTATTCCCGGTGGCGCGCGGTGAGGATGTAGTTGAGCGCTGTGTCCTGCGACAGGTGCAGCCCCTTGTCGGGGCGGAAACCGATCCCGCTGGTCGTCACCACCTCGAGCCCGGCGTCGGCCAGCAGGGGTTCCAGCTCGTCGGGGGTGATGAAATCGTCCCAGTGATGCGTCCCGCGCGGGACCATGCCGAGGCGTTCGGCGCCCTCGACCAGCAGCACCCGCGATTGCGCGGTGCGATTGGGTGTCGACACGACCAACAGCCCACCGGGCGCCAATGTCGAAGCGAGTTCGACAATAAAGGCGCTTTTGTCGGCCACATGCTCGAGCACTTCGAGACAGGTGACGAGATCGAACTGCCCCAGATCGAGGCTGGCCAGTTCGCCGGACAGATAGCGGATATCGAGCCCCGAGCCCTCGGCATGAAGCGCCGCCGCGGAGACGTTCTCCGGAGCGGCATCGACCCCGGTCACTTCCGCGCCCAGCCGCGCCAGCGGTTCGCACAGCAGCCCCGCGCCGCAGCCGACATCGAGCGCGGCTTTACCCGCCAGCGGCTGCCGGTCGCGGACATCGCCGCCCCAGTGCAGGTCGATCCCGGCGCGGATGAAGCGCAGCCGCACCGGATTGAGCCGGTGGAGCATCGCCGAACTGCCCCCGGGGTTCCACCAGTCGGCGGCCAGCCTGCCGAAATGCGCCGCCTCTTCGGGGCGGATGGTTGCCGCGCCGATAGGATTGCTTCGCGTCCGCGCTGTTGCATCGCTCATGCGCGATCCGTAACAGCGCGCAACGAAGCTTACCAGCAAGAGGTGCGCGCTTGGCACGGATCGTGATGAAATTCGGCGGCACGTCGATGGCGGGGACCGAGCGGATCCGCCGGGTCGCCAATATCGTGCGCAAGCAGGCCGCGGGCGGCAACCAGGTCGCGGTGGTCGTCTCCGCGATGGCGGGCGAGACCGACCGGCTGATCAATTTCTGCCGCGAGGCCAACGCGCTTTACGATCCCGCGGAATACGATGTGGTCGTGGCCAGTGGCGAACAGGTCACCGCCGGGCTGCTGGCGCTGACGCTGCAGTCGATCGGCTGCCCGGCGCGCAGCTGGCTGGGCTGGCAATTGCCGCTGAAGACCATCGAAAGCCACGCCAGCGCGCGGGTCGAGAGCATCGATGGCGAGGGGCTGATCGCGGCGATGGAGCGCGGCGAGATCGCGGTCATCCCCGGTTTCCAGGGGGTTTCCGACCACAACCGCATCACCACCATGGGGCGCGGCGGCTCGGACACCTCGGCGGTGGCGGTGGCCGCGGCGGTGCAGGCCGACCGCTGCGACATCTACACCGATGTCGATGGCGTCTATACCACCGATCCGCGGATCGTCGCCAAGGCGCGCAAGCTGCGCGCGGTGACCTACGAGGAAATGCTCGAGCTGGCGAGCGTCGGGGCCAAGGTGCTCCAGACCCGCTCGGTCGGGCTGGCGATGAAGGAGAATGTCCGCGTCCAGGTGCTCTCCAGCTTCGTCGACGAAGATGCGGCCTCGGCCGACGATTACCCCGGGACGATGATCGTCTCCGAGGAGGAAATGAACGCATTGGTGGAGAAGGGCGAAATGGAACGCCAGCACGTGACCGGGATCGCGCACGACAAGAACGAAGCCAAGATCATCCTCACCCGCGTGCCCGACCGGCCCGGTTCGGTGGCGCATATCTTCGACCCGCTCGCCAAGGCGAGCATCAATGTCGACATGATCATCCAGAACGTCGGCCGCGACAAGGGCGAGACCGATGTCACCTTCACCGTGCCGCAGTCCGATCTGGCGCGCGCGCAGGCGCTGCTCGAGGACCGCCGCGAAGAAATCGGCTTCAACCGCATCATCACCGACAGCAAGATCGCCAAGATCTCGGTGGTCGGCGTCGGCATGAAGAGCCACGCGGGTGTCGCGGCGACGATGTTCCGATCGCTCGCCGATCGCGGGATCAACATCCAGGCGATCACCACCAGCGAGATCAAGGTCAGCGTGATGATCGACGAGGACGAGACCGAGCTCGCGGTGCGCGTGCTGCACACCGCCTACGGGCTGGATGCGCCGGATGAGGCGGCCTGAGGGTAACGCGATGAGCCACACTGGCAAAATCCTCCTGCTCGGCTCGGGCGAGCTGGGGCGCGAATTCGTGATCTCGGCCAAGCGGCTGGGCGCTTATGTGATCGCCTGCGACGCCTATGACGACGCGCCCGCGATGCAGATGGCCGATGCGCGCGAGGTGTTTGCGATGCTCGATGGCGAGAAGCTGCGCGAAGCGGTGGAGCGCCACCGGCCCGATTACATCGTCCCCGAGGTCGAGGCGATCCGCACCGAGGTGCTGGCCGAGCTGGAAGCCGAGGGCTTCACAGTGGTGCCGTCGGCACGCGCCGCGCAGCTGACGATGAACCGCGATGCGATCCGCGATCTCGCCGCGCAGGAACTGGGGCTGGCGACCTCGCGCTATCTTTACGCCAAGAACCTCAAGGAGGTTCGCACTGCAGCCGAGCACACCGGCTTCCCTTGCGTGGTCAAGCCGGTGATGTCGTCCTCGGGCAAGGGCCAGACCACGGTGCAGGACGAGGCGGGGCTCGAGGCGGCGTGGGATTACGCGGTCGCCAATATGCGCGGCGATCGTGCCCGGGTGATCGTCGAGCAGTTCGTCGATTTCGACTACGAGATCACGCTGCTGACCGTGCGCCACAAGGACGGGGTGAGCTTCTGTCCGCCGATCGGCCACCGGCAGGAGCGCGGCGATTATCGCGAAAGCTGGCAGCCTGCGCCCATGGCCGACGCCGCCATAGTCCGCGCGCAGGAGATGGCGCGCACGGTGGTCGAGGATCTGGGCGGCTACGGGCTCTATGGCGTCGAGTTCTTCGTGAAGGGCGAGGAGGTGATTTTCTCCGAACTTTCGCCGCGCCCGCACGACACCGGGATGGTAACGCTGCTGAGCCAGAACCTCTCCGAATTCGATCTCCACGCCCGAGCGGTGATGGGGCTGCCGATCCCCGAATCGATCCGTGCGCGCCCCGCGGCCTCGGCGGTCATCCTGGCCGAGCGCGACAGCGCGAGCCTGCGCTATGAATCCCTGGCGGAGGCGATGGCCGAGGGCGCGGACATCCGCATCTTCGGCAAGCCCGAGGCGCGCCCCTACCGCCGGATGGGTGTCGCGCTGGCGGCGGGTGGCGATATCGACACCGCCCGCCACAAGGCCTGTGCTGCGGCGGGACGGGTGCGAATCGTCTACGGCGACTGAAGCCATCCACCGAACATCATCACGTTCATGAAGCGGCCCGGGACCGGAAAAGCGAAGGGCTATCAGCTGAAACAGATCGGCGGGCTCGGGCAAGAGCCGGCGCGAATGCAGCGTGCCCGCGCGTCCGGGGAAATTGCGCTTTACTGTCGCCGCGGCATACCGCATCCTCTAATCAGCAGGAGGAGAGGTATGATGAAACTCGCATGGATGTCTGCCGCGGTGCTCGCGCTCACGGCCGCGCCAGCCTTGGCTGATGAGAGCCAAGCCCCCGATTATTCGCAGGATACCGCTTGGTTGTGCAAGCCCGAGCGGATCGACGCCTGCGCCACCGACCAAACGCTCACGGTGATCGAGGCGAACGGCGCGATGCGCGCCGAACCGCTGGTGCCCGATGCGGACCGTCCGTTCGATTGCTTCTATGTTTACCCGACCGTTTCGAACGATCCGGGCGGTAACAGCGACATGATCGCAGGTGCCGAAGAGCTATCGGTGGCGCACGCGCAGGCCGCGAGGTTCCGCAAACATTGCCGGGTATTCGCGCCGCTCTACCGCCAGGTCACGCTGACCGCATTGCGCAACCTGATGGCCGGCGGCACCGAGCCGGTTCCCGACCGGGCGCTTGGCTTTGGCGACGTGCAGGCCGCGTGGAAGAGCTACCTCGCCAACGACAACGACGGGCGCGGGGTGGTGCTGATCGGACACAGCCAAGGCAGCGGGATGCTCGGCCAATTGCTCAAGACGATGACCTCGGCCGAGGAGCGCGCCAAGGTAGTTTCGGCCCTGCTCATTGGCACCAATGTCGAGCGCTCGGCGAACGACCCGGCGGTGGGCGACTTCGCTTGGATGCCGCCTTGCGCCAGCGCCGAGCAGCACGGCTGCGTGGTGACCTACGTCACCTTCCGCGACAATGTACCGCCGCCCGCCGGAAGCCGTTTCGGGCGGGCGCAAAATGCCGGGATGCAAACGCTCTGCGTCAACCCCGCCGCACTGCTCGGCAAGGGCGCAGAGGCCGATGCGATCTTCTCGACCGAAGGGGTCGGCACCGCGAGCAGGCCGATGACCGAATGGGTCGTGGGCGAGCCGCTGCCGACGACCAATTTCGTTTCGGTGCCGGGACTGATTGAGGCGAGCTGCGCCAATCGGGACGGCGCGAACTATCTCGCGGTGACAATCCGCGGCGATCCGGTCGACCGGCGCGTCGATGACATCACCGGCGATGTATTCGCGGGCGGGATGCGGCTCGATGACTGGGGGCTGCACCTGCTCGACATGCCGGTGGTCATGGGCGACCTGGTGGAGCTGACTCGGCGACAGCACGCAAGCTGGGCAGCGGCGCGCTGATCCGGCATGCACTTGCCCCGTGCCGCGTGCGCCCTTAAGTGCGCGCAGCATGAACGACTTTCCCAGAACCAACCGGTTGATGCAGCGCGGCGCAGAATTCCTTGGCACCGAATACGCCATCATGTGCGGGGCGATGAGCTGGGTGTCCGAGCGCAATCTCGTTGCCGCCATCTCCAACGCCGGCGGCTTCGGCGTGATCGCCTGCGGCGCGATGTCCCCCGAGCTGCTCGACACCGAGATCGCCGAGACGAAAAAGCGCACCGACAAGCCCTTCGGCGTCAACCTCATCACCATGCACCCCGGGTTGTTCGACCTCATCGAGGTTTGTGAACGCCACGGCGTGGGCCACATCGTGCTCGCGGGCGGGATCCCGCCCAAGGGCAGCGTCGAGGCGATCAAGGGTGGCAAGAACCCCGCCAAGGTGATCGTCTTCGCGCCCACGCTGGCGCTGGCCAAGAAGCTGCTGCGCTCGGGCGGCGATGCGCTGGTGATCGAGGGAATGGAGGCGGGCGGCCACATCGGTCCGGTCTCGACCAGCGTGCTGGCGCAGGAAATGCTCCCCGAATTGGCCCAGGACCATGTCGTCTTCGTCGCCGGCGGGATCGGCCGCGGCGAATCGATCGCAGGCTATCTCGAGATGGGCGCCGCCGGGGTCCAGCTCGGCACGCGGTTTTCCTGCGCCACCGAGAGCATCGCGCACCCCGATTTCAAGAAGGCCTACTTCCGCGCCAATGCGCGCGATGCGGTCGCCAGCGTCCAGCTCGACCCGCGGCTGCCGGTCATCCCGGTGCGCGCGCTCAAGAACAGGGGCAGCGAGGCCTTTACCGACAAGCAGCGCGAGGTCGCCGCCACGCTTGACCGCGAGGAGATCGCGATGGGCGAGGCGCAATTGCAGATCGAGCATTACTGGGCCGGCGCCTTGCGCCGCGCGGTGATCGATGGCGATATCGAGAACGGCAGCCTGATGGCGGGCCAGTCGGTCGGCATGCTCAAGGAAGAGGAGCCGGTGGCGGATATCATCGCCAAGCTGATGGCGCAGAGCGAGGGTGCGCTGGGCCGACGATAAAGGCTACGTCGAGGACTAACGACAACACGAGGGAGAGCGACAATGTGCAAGGACGGTGAATTCGACGGACGGGACCTGCCGCGCTTCAACCGGCGTCAATTCGCCGTGCTGAGCGGCTCCGCGGCGCTGGCAGCCTGCACCGGGGTCAATGGGAGCGTCGGCGATGCCGCGCTCGGTGGGACGAGCGGTCTTGCCGAAAGCTCGGTGACGATCGCGACCCCCGATGGCCAGGCCGACGCCTTTTTCGTCCATCCCGCCAGCGGTCGCCATCCCGCGGTGGTGGTCTGGCCCGATATCGCCGGGCTGCGAGACGCCTTCCGGATGATGGCGCGGCGGCTGGCCGAGCGTGGATACGCGGTGCTGGTGGTCAATCCCTACTACCGCGATGTCGCGGGCGAGCAGTTCGAGGATTTCGCGGCCTTCCGCGCCGGGGGCGGCTTCGGCAAGGTCGGCCCGTGGCGCGCCAAGCTCACCGCCGAACCGATCATGCGCGACGCGCGGGCGATCGTCGGCTGGCTCGACCGGCAGGCGAGCGTCGACACGACGCGCGGGGTGGGTACGCAGGGCTATTGCATGGGCGGACCGTTCACGGTGTGGAGTGCAGCGGCGGTGCCTGCGCGAGTCGAGGCGGCGGCGAGCTTCCACGGCGGCGGGCTGGTCGTCGAGGACAATCCCATGAGCCCGCATGCGCTGCTCGAGGGCACCCCCGACACCGGCTATATCTTTGCCATTTCGCAGGACGACGATGCGGAAGGCCCCGAGGTCAAGACGGTGCTGCGCCAGACCGCGCAGGCGGCGAACGTCAGCGCCGAGGTCGAGGTCTATCCCGCCGACCACGGCTGGACCGTGCCCGATTCCCCGGCCTACGACCGGACGCAGGCCGAGCGGGCCTGGGCCAACCTGCTGGCGCTCTACACCGCCCGGCTCGGCTGACGCGGGGCGGCGCGAAGGCCTAAGCCCGAAATTTGGGGGCTAGCGCGCCGCCACCCGTTCGCTTTTCGCCGTTTCCGCTTCCATCGCCTTGTCCTGGTTGGCGCGGAAGATGATGTAGGCGCGGATCGCGTCGATCTGTTCCTTGGTCAGCGATTGCGCGAAGCTGGCCATGCCGTTTCTCGACAGTACGCCGTCGTGGACCACCGCGAGGAAGGCGTCCCGGTTCGACAGCGTGCCGCTGCGCCGCAGATCGGGCAGCACGGTCGAGCCCACTGCGGCGGGCGCGTGGCACACCGCGCAATAGCGGGCATAATGCTTGCCGCCCTCGGCAATGGTGGCGGCGCTGGCGCGGCTGGGCGGCGGATCGAGCGGCAGGCTGGCTAGCTCGGGCATCTCGGGCAGCGCGCCGTCGGCGCCCAGCTTGAACACCAGCAGCCGGCTGATGTTGCGCACCGGGCCCTGATCGTCGATCAGCCCGCCATCGGCGGAAATGGAATAGGCGCCGCCCCAGCCGGCAAGCACCGCGACATATTGCTCGCCTGCAACGGTATAGGTGATCGGCGGAGCGACGATCCCGGTCTGCGCCGCAAAGCTCCACAGCTTGCTGCCGTCGGCGGCGTCATAGGCGCTGAATTCGCTCGAGGAATTGCCCTGGAACACGAGGCCCCCGCCGGTGGCAAGCAGACCGCCGTTCCACGGACCGGGGAATTCCACCTCCCAGCGCGCCTCCTGTTTGACCGGGTCCCAGGCGAGCAGCTTGCCCTTGACCGTGCCATAGACCTCGCGGCGGATGCCCAGATCGGGCGGCAGATCGCCCGCGCCCAGATCGAAGCCGACGTTGAAGCCGCGCGCGCGGTCGGGCTTCCAGTTGGCCTCGGGGGCGTAGATCGTCGCCGCCTCGAAGGCGGGGATATAGACCAGCCCTTCGCCGGGGTGATAGGCCATCGGGTGCCAATTGTGGCCGCCCAGCGGGCCGGGCATCACCATCGCGGGCTTGCCGGTCACATCGATCCGCGCCGCCTCGTTCTGGATCGGACGCCCCTCGGCATCGATCCCCGAAGCCCAGTTCTGCGGGATATAGGCCTTGGCGGAGATGAATTCGCCGGTCGCGCGGTCGAGCACGTAGAAGAAGCCGTTCTTGGGCGCCTGCATCAGCACCTGCCGCTCCTCGCCATCGATTGCGATATCCGCGAGGATGATGTGCTGGGTGGCGGTGTAGTCCCAGGTTTCGCCCGGCGTCGTCTGGTAGTGCCAGACATATTCGCCGGTATCTGGGCGGATCGCGACGATGCTGGAGAGATAGAGATTGTCGCCCTCGCCGCGGCCATCGGGACCGGGGCTGCGATAGGCGCGGTTCCACGGGCTGCCATTGCCGACGCCGATGTAGAGCAGGTCGAGTTCGGGGTCGTAGGCCATCGAATCCCATACCGTACCGCCACCGCCGATTCCGGTATCGCTGCCGAGCACATCGCCGCTCCAGGTGGCGGCGGCGGCTTTGAGATATTCGGGCGCCTCGGAATCCTCGTCCTCGTCGCCTTCGGGCACGGTGTAGAAGCGCCACAGTTCCGCGCCATCGGCCGCGTCATAGGCGGCGATATAGCCGCGCACGCCGAATTCGGCGCCGCCATTGCCGATCAGCACCTTGCCATCGATCACGCGCGGCGCGCCGGTGATGGTGTAGGACTGGTCCTGATCGACGGTGACCTTCTCCCATTCGACCGCCCCGGTGTCGCGGTCGAGCGCGACCAGCCGCCCGTCGAGCGTGCCCAGGAACAACCGGTCGCCCCAGGCGGCAAGCCCGCGATTGACCACGTCGCAGCAGGCCTTGACCGCGGTTTCGCCGGGCACCTCGGGATCATACTCCCACAGGGGTTCGCCCGTCGCCGCGTCGTAGGCTTTTACTTTGCTCCAGGCGGTGGTGACGTAGAGCTTGCCATCCATCACCAGCGGTGTGGCCTCCTGCCCGCGCGCGGTGTCCATATCGGCGAACCAGGCGAGACCCAGCTCGCCCACATTGTCGCGGTTCACCTGGTCGAGCGGCGAGAAGCGCTGTTCGGAATAGGTGCGCCCGTGGGTGATCCAATTGGCCCAGTCGTCGCCCGCATTGACGAGGCTGATGGCGTCGATCCCGCCGTCGCTTTCCTGCGATAGCATGTCGCCGCAGCCCGCCAGCGCGAGCATCGCCAGAGCGGCGTATCCCAGATTTCGCATGTCACCCTCTCCCCGGGCGCCGGTGTCCGGTCGCCTCTCGGTTGCCACCCTGCCGCGACGCGCAGGACTTGTCCATCAGGCCGAAACGTTTTCGATTATGCCCGAGGCGCGCGATGGGGTAGGCTCGCCTTCAACAAGGAGAGCGAATGCGATGGGTGGTCTGATTTTTATGGCGCTGGCGGTGCTGGTGCTGTTCATCTTCCTGGTGATGGCGGTCACGGTCGTCAAACAGGGCTACGTCTACACCATCGAACGGCTGGGCAAATACACCATCGCGGCCGAGCCGGGCCTCCACCTGATCATCCCGCTGATCGATCGCGTCGGGCGCAAGGTCAATGTGATGGAGCAAGTGCTCGACATCCCCGGTCAGGAAATCATCACCGCCGACAACGCCATGGTCGGGGTCGATGCGGTGGTCTTCTTCCAGGTGCTCGATGCGGGCAAGGCCGCCTATGAAGTCTCCAATCTCTACCAGGCGATCATGGCGCTCACCACGACCAATCTGCGCACGGTGATGGGCAGCATGGATCTCGACGAGACGCTGTCCAAGCGCGACGAGATCAACGCCCGGTTGCTCTCGGTGGTCGATCACGCGACCTCGCCCTGGGGGGTCAAGATCACCCGCGTCGAGATCAAGGACATCCGTCCGCCGCTCGACATCTCCGAGGCGATGGCGCGGCAGATGAAGGCCGAGCGCCTCAAGCGCGCCGAAATCCTCGAGGCCGAGGGCGACCGCGCGTCGAGCATCCTGCGCGCCGAGGGCGACAAGCAGTCTGCGATCCTCAAGGCCGAGGGCAAGCGCGAGGCGGCCTTCCGCGACGCCGAGGCGCGCGAGCGTGCGGCGCAGGCCGAGGCCAAGGCGACCGAGCTGGTTTCCGATGCCATCGCCCAGTCGGGCAACCAGGCGATCAATTATTTCGTCGCGCAGGAATACACCAAGGCGATCGGCAAATTCGCCGACAGCCCCAACGCCAAGACCATCCTGTTCCCGGTCGAGGCGACCCAGCTGATCGGCTCGCTGGGCGGGATCGGCGAGCTGGTGCGCGGCACATTCGGCGACAATCAGGGCACGGTCGATACCGGGACCCCGATACCCCAGCCGCGCCCGCAACGCCCGCAGCCGGTACGCCGCGCGAGCGTGCCTTCCTCCAACGACCCCTCGCAGGGCTGAGGGCCAAGTGGACGGGATCGAGGCCCATTGGTTCTGGTTCGCTGCGGGGCTGATCCTGGCGGGGCTCGAGATGGTCGTGCCGGGGGTATATCTGATGTGGCTGGCGATGGCCGCGCTGGCGACCGGGGTGATCACGCTGGTCGCGCTGCCTTCGCTCGCCGTTCAGGTCACCAGCTTCATTTTCCTCTCGCTGATCTTCGCCTTCTCCGCGCGGCGGATGCTGCGCGACCGTCCGATCGTCAGCTCGGATCCGCTGCTCAACAATCGCGGCGGGCGGCTGACCGGCCAGACCGCGCTGGTCACGCAGGCGCTGGTCTCGGGCAGCGGGCGGATAAAGGTCGGCGACAGCGAATGGATCGCGCGCGGCCCGGACATGGCGGTAGGCGAGCGGGTGCGGATCACCGGCAGCGACGGGTCGGAGCTGCTGGTCGAGCCTGTCGGGCTGATTATCGACCAGGACCCCGCGGGCAAGGCCTGACGCCGGGCGCGATGGTCAGGAGGCGGCGCGGTCGGAAAAGCGCCCCTGGCGGCGATAGCGCACCATCCATTTGTCGAGGAACAGGTCCAGCGGCTTGGGTGTGATCCCGAGCTGCTCGAAGCCGGGCTGCTTGCCCGAGACCACGCTGCCCTGTTTGAGCAATTCCCACTGATCGCTGCCCATCGGCGTGCCGGGGAGCGCGGCGAAGGCGCCCGAGACCGCATCGGGCATCGCCAGGAAGGTGCGCTTGCGCCGCTGCGCGGCGGCGATCCGGCGGTTGATCTCCATCATGGTCAGCCGCTCGGGGCCACCCAGCTCGAAGATCTGGCCGCCGTGCTGGCCGGGATCCTCGAGCGCCACCGCGACCGCTTCGGCGACGTCGTCGACATAGACCAGCTGCAGCTCGGCTTCGGGGCCGAACACCGGCAGCACCGGCACGAAGCGGATCATCTGCGCGAACATCGAGAGGAAGGCGTCGTCCTTGCCGAACAGGATCGAGGGTCGCAGCACCGTCGCCTGCGGGAAGGCCTCGCGCACGCGATCCTCGCCAAGCTTCTTGGCGGCGGCGTATTCGATTTCGGGCGCGCCATCGGGCTGCTCGGCGATGGCGCTGACATGGACGAAGCTGGTGGCGCCGGTTGCGGCGGCGGCCTCGGCCATCCAGCCCGCACTCTCGCCCATGATCTGGCGCAGATTGCCGTCGAAGGCGCCGACCAGATTGACCACCGCATCGGCCCCGGCGATGACATTGTCGACGCTGTGGCGGTCGGTGACATCGCAGCGCGCAAACTGGATCTGGCCGAGATTGGCGAGCGGTTTGAGATTGAACGCGCGCTCCGGGTGGCGACTGGCGATCCGCAGCCGCGCGCCGCGCGCGAGCATCGCCTGCGCCACGTAATTGCCGATGAAGCCGCTCCCGCCCATCAGTACTACGAGTTTACCGTTCAACGCGCTTTTGCTCGTCATGCTCGTCCTTCGTTCGTTTGCCCCGCCGCCCTAGCCGCAAGCACGCCGCGCTCGCAAGCGTTCCGCGCTCGTGGACGGCTGGGGGCAGGTTGGGGGAGGGCGACGCGAAGTCGATTGACAAGGGCCACCCCCCTTCGCTAGTGGCCCGCGCCTACCGACGGCACCGGACCAAGACGACCGGATTGCCGCAAACGTGCCCAGATGGCGGAATTGGTAGACGCACCAGCTTCAGGTGCTGGCGATCGCAAGGTCGTGGAGGTTCGAGTCCTCTTCTGGGCACCATTTTCCTGTTTCTCGTAATACCCCCGTGTATCGACAAACCCGCGCGGGTTTCTGCCATTTAGGCCCTTCATCTGTCGCTGGGTGTGCGCAGCTGTTTCTGGAAAATCCGCCAAATCTGGGGGCATGACTGGGGGCATAGCGCGGGATCGGGGCGACCTTTGCGAAAGGCCGTGCCCCCAAATGTCGCTGACAGACGCAGAAATCCGCAGTTTCCGCCCCGGTGAAAAGCCCTTTAAGCGCGCCGATGCGAAAGGCCTCTATGTGGAGGTCTTCCCTAGCGGCTCGAAATTGTGGCGCTTCAAGTACCGTATTGGAGGGAAAGAGAAGCGACTGGCGCTGGGGGCATACCCAGAGGTGAAGCTGGCAGAGGCCCGCAAGCGAACGGATGAAGCGCGCGCCAAGCTGGTTGCCGACATTGACCCTGCGCTTGAACGGAAGCGCCAGAAGGTGGCTGCGAAGATCAGCGCGGACGATAGCTTCGACAAGATAGCCGCCGAGTATATCGACAAGATGGAGCGGGAAGGCCGAGCGCCCAGCACGGTAACAAAATCCCGCTGGTTCCTGTCTCTGCTGAAACCAGCCATCGGCCAGATGGCAGTGAGCGAAGTCGATCCGCAATTTCTCTTGGCTGCGTTGAAGAAGCTTGAGGCAAAGGGAAATTACGAAACGGCCAAGAAAACGCGTAGCTTCGCCAGCCGCGTATTCCGTTACTCTGTTGCGACTGGACGGGCGAAGGCCGACCCTGCCGCACTGCTGAATGGCGCGCTGATCGCCCCCAAGGCTAAGCACTACGCAGCGATCCTGGAGCCTGCCAAGCTTGGCGAGCTGTTGCGCGCGATCGATGATTACACCGGGAGTCCAGTCAGCAAATTTGCCATGCAGATTGCGCCGCACGTTTTCGTTCGACCCGGCGAACTGCGCCATGCCGAGTGGGAGGAATTTGATCTATCCGAAAGGGTTTGGCGCATTCCTGCGGGCAAGATGAAGGCGCGCAAGCCTCACGCAGTCCCGCTATCCGATCAGGTGCTGAGGATGCTGGTCGAGCTTCGCAGCCTAACCGGGCCGAAGGGCTTTGTTTTCCCAGCCGCGCATACAGCGAAACGGCCCATGAGCGAGAACACCATAAACGCCAGTTTCCGGCGCATGGGCTTCACGAAGGAAGAGGTAACTGCACACGGCCTGCGGTCTACCGCTTCTACTCTGCTGAATGAAAGTGGCCTGTGGAATCCCGATGCTATCGAACGCGCACTGGCGCACGGCATGAGCGACGCTGTGCGGGGCGCCTATCATCGTGGAGAGCACTGGGAAGAGCGAGTCAGAATGGCCCAATGGTGGAGCAATGAGCTTGATCGAATTCGAGTTGGTGGAAAGGTCGTGAATATCTCTGACGCAAAAGCCGCCAGATAACGGAAAGCCATTAGAACTCGCGCAATCCAAGCTTTCCACAGGGAAAAGTGGCACCGTCAACCTTGCGCGCGAGTCTCAGGCGACACATGGTTCTTTGGAACGCAGCGAGAACCGATGGCAAACAGAGGGGAAACTGCGGTTCAGCCGCCGCATTGGCGGACCAGCAACCTAGGAGTACCATGAATGGCAGCATTGTTGACGATTAAAGATTTCACCGGAGAGTACAGCCTCAGCCGCTCTACAGCCTATCGTTTGCGCGACAGCGGGGACGTTCCCCATGTCCATGTTGGGCGTGCAGTACGCATTCGGCGCGAAGATGCTGAGCGGTGGTATGCCAGCCTGAGCGATCAGGCGAATGACTAAATCGTCAATGTCATGAATGCAATGAGCGCCGGAACGGCTGGTACCTGTTCCGACGCTCGCATCCTTTAGCGGTGAGCCACTGGATGCCTGCTTTCTAGACAGATGATATCTCACAGGTCCAACCATTTTTAGGTGGGCCTGCAAATTGATGGGGCGGGGCGCAGCTGTGCGAACCGCCCCGTCCACTATCGAACTGTGTCTCTGGATGTGCCCTGTCAAACCTTTGAAACTTGCGGGCAATTGTGCCCTGCTGTTCCAGCGGCTTGATAAAATATCAGCGGAAATCAAAGCCCTAAGGCACTGGCTGGACCCTCTCCTATTATAGGGTGGAACTTTGGAACCCAATGGAAGGCCGAGACTGCTTAAGCATGGCGGGGCGCGAAACCGGAGCGACCGGGTGAGTTGGCAGCTGACTCTGCATGATTGCGAGAAGCTTATTGCTGCCTGCGGGCAAGCTATGGCGGATGGCCGACACCTCAACCGGTTTGTGACGATCGCTTGGGGCAACGCCGGTGTTGCGGCGGGGGATAGCGTCGAAGCGACCGGGCAATTCGTGAAACGGGCACGAGAATGGCTAGGCGGGCACGGCTCCCCGATGCCGTGGTGCTGGGTCCAGGAACATGGCGGCAGGTTCGGGCAACACTGCCACCTCCTCCTGCATGTCGATCCCACAATGGATGCGCTATTCCGGCCCATGCCGCTGCGCTGGGTAAAGTCGATCCTGTCCGGGGGCTATTCGGGCGGAACATTGCAATGCCAAAAGCTGGGGTCGGCACGGTCAGCGAGCCGGTACCCTGAGGCGTATCACGCGGAATTGCTCGGCAAGGTCCACTATATGCTGAAAACGGCTCCAGAGGCACTGGAGGACCGGCTGGGCATGGTCGGCTGGGGCCACAAGCCGTGGGGGCAATCGTGCAGAGTGATCGGCAAACGGGCTGGCGTATGGCAAGGGGTGAGTCATTCTTCACGATCAACCAGCCGGAAACCGGTCCAGAAAACCTGAACAAACGCTAACACAGTTTCTCGCCCGCGCGCGCACGACTTGGACAAACCTTTACCGGAATCCCCAGATGATTTCGGAAAAAGTTGGCGGCTTACACGGACCTGCCTACTGATTTGAATGGCAAGGGGAGCGGCAGTGCAGCTATTTAATCAGAAGACAATCGAGCGCCATATTGCGCGAGCTGGTGCGCCAAATCAGGAAAAAGTGGATGTTCTGCGCCAATGGGCTGCGACGATCGCAGACGGCTCGCTTCACACACAATCTGAAACCGAAATCGAAGACCTGTTCAAACAGCGCATCCTCTGTGACGTTCTAGGGTATGCGGCGTTCAACGATACGGGCGAATGGTCGGTTGCTTCAAAGGCGGGGATCGGGTCGGGCACAGTGGATCTGGCGCTGGGTAGATTTACCCCAGAAAAGAAAGACATCGTCGCACCCTTCGAACTAAAGGGAGCGCGCACCCGTAATCTAGATGCGATTATGCCGGGGCGAGCGAAAAGCCCGGTTCAGCAGGCATGGGAATACGCCAGCGACAATGTTGGTACAAAATGGGTGCTGGTATCGAACTATCTTGAAATCCGCCTGTATAGCTACGCCGACGGTCGGCAGTTTTTCGAAACTTTCGATCTGGCTAAGCTCCAAGATCCTGACCAGTTCCATCGCTTCATGCTTCTACTATCAGCGGAAAACCTTCTGTCTGGGCGATTGCTGGAGTTGCTGGCCGAAAGCCGGAAAGAAGACCGGGACATAACAGATCGGCTCTATGCCGATTATCGCATCTTGCGGAGCGACCTAATTGGCGCGGTGCAGGGTGCTCTCCCCGATGGCGACCCGCTGGAAAGCATAAGGCTGGGTCAGACGATACTGGACCGCGTGCTGTTCATCGCCTTCGCAGAGGATAATGGACTGCTTCCAGATGATAGCTTGCTGGCCGCTTTCGAGCATAGCGATCCCTATAACCCCCGACCTGTCTGGCAGAACTTTCTCGGGTTATTTGGTGCAATCGATCGCGGCAATGAGTCGCTGCACATTCCGCGCTATAATGGCGGGCTATTCCAGCCGAACGATACGATACAGGCTTTGGCAATCCCAGACCCAATCTGTGAGGGATTCAAGCGGCTGGCAGAGTATGATTTTGCCAGCGAAATATCGGTCACGGTGCTGGGCCACATATTCGAACAATCCATTGCCGATATCGAAATCCTGCAAGCTGAGGCGCGTGGCGAAGCCCCCCTCGAAAAGAAGGCCAGTGGCACAAGCGGGCGACGCAAACGCGACGGGGTAGTCTACACGCCGGACTATATCGCACGGTTCATTGTCGATCAGACATTGGGAACACATTGCGAAGAGATTTTCGCAGGGTTGTTGAATGAGTATGCCGCTAAGGGTGCGAAGTCAGAAGACGATCCTATCAGATGGAAAAGCGCCAAGGCAGAACGTAAGGCATGGGAGGCGTATCGCCACCGCTTGACAGCCCTTCGCATCGTCGATCCCGCCTGCGGATCCGGCGTGTTCCTAATTATGGCATTCGACTACCTTAAATCCGAACTTCAACGGGTTAACGAACGCATTTCTGAACTATCGGGCACGGGCATGGTCGGAGATTTGCTGGACCCCGATAGCGAGATCCTGACGAACAATCTGTTTGGCGTGGACGTGAACAGCGAAAGCGTGGAAATCGCCAAGTTGAGTCTCTGGATCAAGACCGCCCGGCGCGGCAAGGTGCTCGACAGTCTCGACGCAAATTTGCGCGTGGGCGATAGCCTGATCGAAGACAGCTCCTATGCCTATCGCGATCACGGCTTTGAATGGAAAAGCGTGTTTCCCGAAATCTTTGCTGAGGGGGGCTTCGATATTGTCCTCGGAAATCCGCCCTACGTGCGCCAGGAGTTGCTCAAGGGATTAAAGCCTTATCTGAAAAGCCGTTTTGAGGTCTATCACGGCGTAGCAGACCTTTACGCTTACTTCTTTGAGCGTGGATTGCGTTTGTTAAAAGATAGCGGGCGGCTGGGTTATATCAGCTCCAGCACCTTCTTTAAGACCGGATCGGGCAAGCCGCTGCGCGAATTTCTGCGCAGAAAGGCGACACTCGAAACGGTGGTGGATTTTGGCGATCATCAGGTGTTTGAAGGGGTGACAACCTATCCAGTAATCCTGACTATGAAGAAGGGCGCGCCAACCAAAGGGCACTCGTTGAAATTCTGGAACATCGGCGAGCTACCAGAGGGAGAGGGTAATTTCTTCGATGGCTTCGAGGACGCCCGTGCATCTTATCCGCAAAGCGCATTGCCAGCCGGTTCTTGGCAGCTGGAACCACCGGAATTGCGGGCCATGCGTTCCAAGATTTTTCAGGGGCGCAAAACGCTCAAGGAGATCTACGGCCCGCCCCTCTACGGTATCAAGACCGGACGCAATGAAGCATTTGTAATTGACCGAGCCACGCGAGATCGGTTGATTGCTAGCGACCCGAATTGCTCAAATGTAATTGGCCCGTTGAAGGTAGGAGATGACTTGGAGCGATGGGTCTCTGAAGTTACTGACGATTTTCTGATTTGCTGTTATCAAGGTATCAGCTTGGCGGAATTCCCAGCTATTGAAAAATACCTCAGCCAGTATCGGGAGATACTTGATCCAAAACCGGAGAATTGGAAACCTTCAACGCCAAGTGAGAAGTGGAAGGGGAGAAAGGCGGGTTCCTATGAATGGTATGAGCTGCAAGACACTGTTTCATACCATAAGATGTTCAAGGACAATAAAATTATCTATCCTGAGTTCTCGCAAGGAAGGAAATTTTCATACGATAAGAGCGGTTCTTACCTGAACAACAAGGCGTTTTTCTTCAAGAAATCAGATTTTGCGTTTTTAGCGCTCTTAAACTCTACTTTATATTGGTTTGTGCTTGGCGGCATGTCCGCGGCGCAGAGAGGCGGCGAATGGCGATTGGAATTGCGCCGCCAGTATATTGAGCTTCTTCCCATTCCAATTATGAAACCTGAGCAAGAAGCCGCCCTTGGCGCACTGGCAGGAGCCGCTCACAAGGCCGCTGAAGAGCGCTATAAGGCTCAGCAGAGCATAGCCCGCCGCATTCCCGATCTGGCCGCTGAACCCGCCACAGCCAAGCTTTCAAACAAGCTGAAGGAATGGTGGCAGCTTCCCGACTTCGCTGCTTTTCAGAAAGAGGTCCAAAAGACCCTCAAAGCCAAAATCCCGCTCAAGGAGCGAAGTGAATGGGAAAGCTGGATAAACGACACCCGCGCCGAAATTCACGCGATGACTGCCGAAATCGAGCGGCTGGAAAAGGAGATAAATGCTAAGGTCTATGCGCTTTTCGAGCTCACACCCGGAGAAATCGAATTGCTAGAAAAAAGTATTTAAGCCTTAAGCAGGCGGCGGCAACATTCGATATGAAAGAGGCGATTTCCAATGCGAATGAGCAAAGAGCGATATCCGATTACAACACTCTTCGGATTGAGAAAGCGTATCGATCCTACTCCGGATTATCAAAGGCCGCCCGCGTGGACTCAGAAGCAAAAACAGCTCCTGATTGACACAATTCTGCGCGGGTATGACATCCCAAAATTATACTGGCAGCGTTTGGATAAAGGAGACAAATTTGATTTTGCTGTGATTGATGGACAGCAAAGGTTGCGTACAATTTGGGAATTTTGCGAAGGAAAGTTCGCCTTAGCGCGCAATGCTGATCCGGTGGATTTAGTCAAAATCGCAGGTGGGCGATATGACACACTCGATTTCGATCTCAGGTCGAAGTTTGACATTTACTCTTTGGATGTTGTGATTGTCGAGGACGCAATCCAATCGGATGAAGAAGACGAAATTCGGGATATGTTTTTGCGCCTGCAAAATGGCACAACATTGAAGGCTCAGGAAAAGAGGAATGCACTGCCAGGCGAGATGAGAGATTTCGTCAAAGCGACGGCCAATCACCCTTTCTTTGAAAGCTGCAAATTCAAGAACTCCCGCTTCACTTTTGACTTAATAGCGGCGTAAATGGTCCGGCTAGAGTTGGAGGGCGGTCCCACTAATGTTAGAGATAGCGATCTCAACCGGCTATATACCGAACACAAGAAATTCGAAGCGAGCGGCAAACTTGCGCGAAAAGTGAAGCGAACGCTGGACTATCTTCTAAAAGCATTTCCTGAGAAAACACCAGAACTTGAGCGCTACAGTGCCATAACGCTTTATTGCTTGGCATCCAGTTTGATCGACAAATTTGCCCATGCTGGGACAGAGGTCCAGCTAGCTGATTGGTTCATAGAGTTTGAGGCAGAGCGCCGCGAAGATGAAAAACTTGAAGAGGAGTTGCGAGATTCGCAGCTAGTCGAATACCGCCGTTTGACCAGTCAATCGACAGATGCCGAAGAATCTATTCGAAGCCGTCTTGAAACAATGGAGCGGCGTTTTTTCATGGCCTACCCAGATATTGAAACGCTCGATCCGCTTCGTGGCTTTACTAGTGAACAAAGACTTGCAATTTACCGACGCGATGGAGGATTTTGCAAAATTCAATCGCATTGTGGTGGAGAGAAATTGTCTTGGGATGGTTGGCACGCCGATCATATCGTTGCTTACTCCAACGGGGGAAAAACTACGGTGGCAAATGGCCAAGTCGGTTGCCCGTCTTGCAACTTGGCGAAGAGTAATAATTAGTGGGCGGCTATGGATCAGGCAGGCAGCATGGGAAGCCGCTGGCAGATGGCGCGCTGCAGATCGATTTCGCATGGATGCTGCGCCGTGGCTATGCGATCCCCGATGCTATGCGAACTGGTACCCTAAGCTGGACCTGCCGGGGCGAGCTGTCCGGCAATATTTCCTACACCTGCGATATGCGCGATCTGGACAATGCCCGGCTGGAATTGCGCTTCAGTGTCACAGATAGGCGAGCCGGTGAAAAGCACGACTACGTTCAGCACGTACGCCTATCCCATACAGTGCCGTATTTCGGTGGAAAGCGCTGGTGGATGCACTGCCCCGCGAATGGCAGCCGTTCGGCCAAGCTCTACTGCCCGAGCGGGGCTCATACATTCGCCAGTCGCACGGCGTGGGGCCTTGGCTATCAGAGCCAGCGCGCTGCTGGCCGCGACAGGGCCTTTGAGGCGCTGTTCCGGCTCCAAAGGCGGCTGGGGTGCAGGGAAGGCTGGGAAAGCCCTATCCGTCGACCTAAGGGCATGTGGCATAGGACATACGCCAAGCTCGAAGCGGAATATTGGCAACTGGACGGACTATGCGCACGCGAGATGGCAGGTGCGATGGCAAGATTGACCCACACGGCCCGAAAATAAACTAGCACCAGCGTGCCGCTTTTGGGGGCATATCTGGGGGCATTTTCAAAAACGCCCTCTAAAATAGTGAATAATAGTAAAGGATTGAGGGCTAGGAGTGAGTCCTCTTCTGGCACCATTTGTTCTTCCGCCAAAGCTCGCGGGAGATTTTCAAACCTACTGAAATAGCGTATAAAATCGTCAGTGTTGACCGCTGGCGATCGCTGAAGATCGTTTTCGGCCTGGGGGCCTCGGGGGCTTTTCTTTGCCCGAGGCCCCCAACGAAAACGGAGTCGGGAACGCCATTTTTGAAGGCGAGGCCCCATGGCGTTATCCGACCTACAGGTGAAACAAGCGACCCCGCGCGAGCGTGACTGGAAAATCTCCGACGGCGGTGGCCTTTACCTGCTGGTGCGACCCAAATCCTTACATGGCGTGGATCGCCACCTATGCAGGCGCCGATTTCGACCGTGCGGTCGACGCGGCGATTGCGATCACCGACGAGGTCGCGGCAGCGGCCTCCCCGGCGATCCATGCGCAGATGCACCACGCTTTTCGCCGTGCCATGCAGCTTGAATGGATGTTCTGGGAAAGCGCCTATCGCGAGATGTCTTGGCCGGTGTGATGATCGCCCGGCTAGAGGCTATGCTTCTCGATGCGGCCCGCGAACGGCGCATGATGACCTATCGCGAAGTGGCGCGCGGTCTGGAAATCAAACCCCCGCATACGATCCATAAAGCGGCCCTCCTGATCGAGGCTCTGATGCGGTGCCATGCCGAGGCCGGTGTGCCGCAGCTTGCCAGCCTCGTCATCAGCAGGGTGCGCGGCGGGCTACCCGCTCCCGGTTACTTTTTGCTGTTGCACGAACTGAACCTCTTTGATGGCGACGGGGAGGTCGCGAGAACCTACCATGAAAACGAGGTGCATCGTTGCTTCGATGCCAATGGATGAGTAAATCCGGGCAACCTGCAATGAGTGGCACTGATCCGCTCATCGCGCCATGCTGTGATGGACGGGCTACCTGAGAGCAGACCTGCGGCTCACGACCCACCAGCGGTCATCAGATGACCTTTCCCGTTGCCCGAAACTTTCCGTTCGCTCAGCCCACACCTTTGCGCTGCTCTTGGGCCGATTGCTGACAGGCAGGTTTTAGCAACCGTAGCTACAAAAGCTGCCTTTCATGAACCGACCCCTAGTGGATCAGTTCACGCCGCTCTGTTTTGGCGCCTACGGAACGACTTAATCGTCGGAGGATTGTTTTCGGAAAGGAGACAAGCCGATGATGGCATTAATTACGCTTATCGCTACAGTTCTGTTGCCGCCGCTTGGCGTCGCGCTCAAGCATGGGTTGGGCAAGACGTTCCTAATCAATCTAGTCCTTACGATAATTCTGTTTATTCCAGGGTTGGTTCATGGCATCTATGTCAATTACATGCGTTGAGAGGAGGGGCGGCGAGCGCCCGTTCACGTCACTAAAAGCGGCTATGTCTGGTGCCGAGATACGACCCTGATAATGATCGCTTCCAAAAAAATTCGCTTAAGGTCCGGAATTGGGCAATTTGCCGACTGTCCGCTTTTAGCTTGCTGCTATCTAAAGCCGCCATTCCGCTAACGACCCAGTTGCGGCCGTTCACGTTTTGACATCAGCGTCCCAAAACCTGCCACAGAATCGGTGTGAGCCGCGCGGCCGCAGCTGGGCCGTGAGCTGTCAGTCTGGTTTTGGCGGAAAGAACGCAATTGGAGACCGTCCGCTTTCCCTGCAGCGGATGCCGGCTAGAGCGGTAGGCGGTTTTGACAATTGCTGCGCTAGAACGCACCCCTAAGGAGACAAAATTGCCTTTCCTCGATCGCCTTCAGCTTGCGGTGCCTTTGATCCAGGCACCCATGGCCGGCGTGGCGACCCCGGCGCTCGCGGCTGCCGTGGCGAATGAAGGGGCTTTGGGATCGATAAGCGTCGGGGCCACGGATGTGGCAGGTGCGCGAGCCATGATCGAGGAGGTGCGCGCCCGCACGGATCGTGCCTTCAACGTCAATCTGTTCGTTCATGGCACTGCAAAACCCGAACCGCCAAAAGCGGCGGATTGGCTCAGGTGGCTGAGCCCCCTGTTTGCGGAGTTCGGGGTGGAACCGCCCAACACGCTGCGAACGATTTACAAGAGCTTCGCGGATGATCCCGAAATGCTCGAAATGCTGCTCGAAGTCGCGCCGCCCGTGGTCAGCTTTCATTTCGGTTTGCCTTCCGCAGATATCATCGCTGCCTTGCGAGGCCGCGGCATCGTGTTGCTGGCCACGGCGACTAGCCTGGAGGAGGCTCGTGCGATCGAGGCCGCCGGCGTCGATGGAATCGTGGCGCAGGGGATCGAAGCCGGCGGGCACCGGGGAATGTTCGACCCCGCAGCGCGGGATGACTGTCTCGGCACGCTGGCGATTACCCGTCTCCTGGCCCGCGAGGCCAATATTCCGGTGGTCGCGGCGGGCGGTATCATGGACGGGGCGGGAATCGCCGCCGTGCTCGATCTTGGTGCCGCCGCAGCACAATTGGGCACGGCTTTCGTCCTGTGTCCTGAATCCGCAGCCGATGATGGGTATAGGGCAGCGCTGACCGGATCGGGTGCCAATCACACCGCATTGACCTCGTTGATTTCCGGACGCCCAGCAAGAGCGCTTGCCAACCGCTTTACCGAGCTTGCCGCGCTGGTAGGTGACTTGACGCCACCCGATTATCCCATCGCCTATGATGCCGGAAAAGCACTTCACACGGCCGCAAAGGCCCTTGGCGAGCACGGCTTTGGTGCGCATTGGGCCGGTCAGGGTGCGCCGCTGGCGCGTTCCATGCCAGCGGCAAAACTGGTCGAGATTTTGCGGACGGAGTTGCGAGACTGTCAATCTCGCGATGATGGTGACGGCTCTACCTAGAACGTGTCGGATAGTCGGCGTCGCGGCCTCGCCTCTGTCTTCTCATCTATCCCCCGTTCGAGGCGGCTTCCGTCGGGATGGGGGCCGAGCAATAGCCACCCGACACGATCGACGCCCTCACAGTCTAGCGCGATCCGATGTGGGAAGAGATCCGATGTGGTAAGAGTGGGTCGGTCCGAGCGTCGTTCTCGCTTGTCGCCGCGATTTCCGAGTGCGCTAGCCAATCGGCGACCGCGTCCGTCGATACGCCTAACGCACCGATCACGGCGTCCTCGACCGCCCTGGGTGCACGTGCGAGGCAGGAATGGAGGTATCGGAGGGCGAAATGCGGCCCTCCGAATTATGGGTCAGTCCTCCAGCCACTGACGCACGGCGAACCATCCGAGCACCATGACCGCGATCAAGAAGCAAAGGCCAAATACCCCCCAAAAAGCCCAATCCCTCTGAGCAAACGGTATTCCCTCGACATTCATTCCCAGAAGACCGGTGATGAAAGTCAGCGGGAGGAAGATGAAGGCAACGACGGCGATGGCAAGCGATCGCCGGTCCACTATTTCCGCCCTGAGGTCAGTCAATTGCTCGTGCAACAGCGCGGCGCGCTCGCGGACAGCCTCCAACTCCTCGGCCATGCGTGCAAACCGGTCCGCCGCCTCGCGCAGATGCATCCGGTCTTCCTTGCTAATCCAGTCGAACTCGAGCTGTGCCATGGTAGAAAGCGCATCTCGGTCTGGCGCCACGAAACGACGTAACGCGATCGCTTGCGAGCGCAGGGCGGTAATACGGCGGCGCAGCGCATAGAGGTCGGCGTCCTCTATCTCGCCCTCGCATTCGTCCAGCCGGTCGCCCAAGGCGGCCACCTCGGGATCGAGTTCGGTGCTGATCGCCTGGGCCAGCGCGGAGACGAAATCGCCCCCGTCGCGGAGCCTGCCCGCCTGCATCGCAGCTTCGACCTTACCGAGCGCCGCGAGCGTATTGCGCGTTACTGAAATGACGCGCCGGGCTTGCACCCAGACGCGGATCGAGACCAGCCGGTCGGTATCGAGCGTGGCTTCCAGTCCGGTCCCGCGCAGGTTGATCAGCGCGGCATCGTCGACCTCGTCACAGCGTGGCCGGGTCTCGTTGGCGAGCAAGGCGTTGGCCGCGTGGTCGGGGACAAAGGAAGGAAGATCGGGACTGCCGTTCTTCCCCGCCCCTTCAACGTGGAGCCATAAGAAGCCATCGCCTCGATACTCTGCGACCATAGCGGGTGAGAGTTCTGCGACCGTGTCGTTCTCCAACACCCACGCGCGAAGTAACATGGGGTTTGCCTTTCCGACCATTCGAGCCTGTTAGTGCAAGCAGGTGAGCACGCAAGACCTACGTTGCGGCTCCGAGGCTTTCAGCGGCTCATCGCTGGCATTGTCTTGACAGGCAGGTTGATCGTAAGCCGCCGCAGTATCCGGTTCAGCTCTTGGCGCACAGTGCTACACCCTAGCCAATAATTTGCTTACGGCGGCTGCGTGAAAGAACGACCGCTTTCACGATCGACAATGGAGTGGCTGAACGACCGTTATCGGGCGCATTCTAGAAGGTCGGATTTTGGGCCGGAAGCGAAATGGCAGGTCTTTGAAGCGCCGCGTAAGCAGACTTGGCGCATGGATGGGGCGGTGCTTTTTCGCGGCAGGTCAACCTGCTGGCTGAGACCCAACATTCGGCATCTTTTCCTAATCAATCAGCATTCCCACCTGACCTGCAATATTCGAGGTGCTAATCGCTGGAAATGCCCGTTCGCGACGTCGCCCTCCTTGTACTCCTGTGCGTGATCTGGGCAGGCAACGTTATCGTCAGTCGTATCGTCGTGACAGACATGGCTATCCCGCCGCTGTTTTATGCTGCGATGCGCTCGCTGGTCGTAGTCGCCGCTTTGTTTCCGTGGCTTAAGTGGCCGGGGAGGGATTGGTGGCGCGTTGCGCTGGTGACCACCTCTGTCAGCGGAGGCGGTTTCGCTCTGCTGTTTGTGGGCTTGCAGGATGCGACGCCCTCTTCCTCCGCCATCGTACAGCTCTCGGGAGCGCCGATGACGGTATTGCTGGCCATTGTGATACTGAAGGAACGCGTTCGCTGGCGGCGCGGAATAGGAATCGGCATCGCCATCTGCGGCGTGTTGGTCGCGGTCGCCTCGCCCACTGGCTGGGAAAACAGCAGCGGGCTGCTCTTTGTCTTCGCCGGAGCTTTCGTTGGTGCACTAGGATCAGTCTATCTCAAGACCATCGATCTTTCGGCACTTCGCCTCATGGCTTGGGCAGGCCTTTTCTCGACCATGCTGCTATTCCCTCTCAGCCTTTGGCTTGAGAGCGGACAGGCTACCAGTTCAATGGCCGCACCATGGAAAATGGCGGGCGCGCTGCTGTTTTCCGGCCTCTTGGTCTCGGTCTTCGCCCATACCGTGTACTTTCATATATTGCAGCGGAATGAGGCGGGCATAGTGGCGCCGATCACCCTGCTCACGCCAATCTTCACCATTATGATGGGCGCGGGTATAACGGGGGATGAAGTGGGACCGGTAATGCTCGCAGGGGCGGCTCTTGCTGTGGGCGGCGTATCGGTGATTGCAGTGCGGCCGAGTGCTACTTTTTTCAAAGGCCTGCTGGTCAGGACGCGGATCTGATGATGGGTTGGCGCCAGTTGGATCAGGGCGCTTTGCTGCCGACCGGGCCGATCTGCTCAACGTCCGCTTACACGGTTTTGCCTCCCACAAGCGGCCTGAAGCTTCTCACCCCAGTTTCGGACGTTCGCACCAGTGGGCGATTTCGCCATTAGCGGACTGGCTCCTTTCTGCGATTCTGTGCCAAAACTTGCCATTCGGCTAATGACCCAAATGTTGCCGTTTAAAAGTTGCAAGGAAACTGCCCCTTTGCTGGCTTGGCGTTAACCGATTAGATCGAGCACGCTGCGGACCACCCTATCAGCGGCTGCAGGCTTCGGAATAATCGGTGCATTGAATCCCCGCAAGAATTCACCGCTGCGATCCAGGTCGCCGGTATGCAACAGGAAGGGCCGACCAAGCCTATTCAACTCCACAGCAACCTCCTCGCAGGTCATCCCGTGCCCCAAGTTTACGTCGAGTATCGCTGCTGCAATTTCATATTGCATGACAGCCGCGAGTGCCTCTTTGCACGTGCGGGCCATGCGGGGTTCCGCGCCCGCGTCACTCAGCGCGAACTGGAGATCGAGCGCGATAAAAGGTTCGTCTTCGAGCACAAGAATTGCGACCATGGAACTTCTCTCAAGCCTAATTTGATAGTGGCAACGAAATGCGTGCTTTCAGACCATCGGGTTCCCAGTTCCGTTCGAGGAAACCTTGAGAGAAGGACAGCAATGCGTCCGCGATGTCGAAACCGGTCCCCTGACCGCTCGGGGGCTGGGATATCGATGGACCTCCCCGCTCTTTCCATTCGAGCACCAATGACGGACGATCATGTCCATCTACTTTGTGGCTCCATGAAACCTCGATGCATCCGTCTACGCCAGACAGTGCGCCATATTTGGTGGCATTGGTCGCCAGTTCGTGAAGCGTCAGCCCGAGCGTGGAGATGGCATTCGGCTCCGTTCGCACACCGTTGCCGACAAAAGTTATCCGGCCCCCTTCGGGATCGTAGGGACGTAGGACCGATCGCACGGCCTGCCCCACTTCGATCGTGCCAAAAGCCGCATCGTCGAGTGTGGGCTCGTAGGCCCGCCCAAGCGCCTGGACACGATCGTTGATTTTGTCGGTTACAGCCTTCGCATCGAGAGAGCGCCCAGTGATATTCACGATCCCCCCGATCACGGAAAAGACATTCTTCAGTCGATGGGACACTTCGCGCGCCAAGGCTTTGGCGTAACGCTCTCCTCGCCTGGCGAGATGAATCTCGGTAACATCCCATTGGCTTCCGAAGAAATATTTCAGTCTGCCGTCCTGATCGTAAATGGGACCAAGGTGGAGAGCGTTCCAGAACGCCTGTCCGTCTTTCCGGTAATTGAGCAGCTCAACTACGACCACCTCTTCAGCTGCTATCGCATCCCGCAGGACAGTCACTTGCGACTGGTCAGTCTTGGGGCCTTGGAGGAATCTGCAATTCCTACCGACCACTTCTGCAGCCGGGTAACCCGTAAGCTGCTCGAATGCCGCATTGCAAAAGACTATCGGGTGATCCGCCACGTGCGGATCGGTCAAACAAACCGCCATGCGGGTTTGCGCCATAGCCTGTTCGAATAGAAGCCCCGACGCACCCTCGAACCTTTGCCGAGCACCCCGTTCCGAGGTGCCAACGGCGTTGCGCCTCAAATGAGCTTGTCCGGAGCTTTCCAACATCTCCGACTCTTTATTCCGGTTCGCCATCGTGCTGACTAACGTCCTCTCAGATTGCTCGGGGATAACACGTGAACGTATGGTCGGTTTCCGGCAGGGACAGAAACCCAGCAAAGGCAAAGCCGATAGCCAGCTCCCGTCAACGCGACTGAAAGCCGCCCAGCGTCACCTTGAACCGCACGACAGCTCCCTTGAAAGCGATCCACCCAGACCAATCGTTCACGACACGCAGGGCCGAGCCTGCAGCTGACCGGCTGCCGACGACCCAAAAGCGCACCAACGTTATCCCTGTGAAATGTTCGGAAACCCAAAGGCGGCACACGCGTCTTGCCTTTCAATGACGCAGTATCGCTACATCGCACGGGGCCGCCGCGGGAAATGGTATCCGACACTTAGCGAAGCCCAATTCCATGCGAACAAGATTGGCGCCGGGTTTCTAGATCCCGCGGGGCAGTTCGTTCCCTATCGCGGAGCGGTCCTGGAATTTCGCGATTAATATTCTCGATCGCTTGACGGCCCCGAGCTCGCCAGCAGCGGACAGGCAGGCTTGCACGGCACCTCGATAAAATCAGTCAGGCCGCTCACGATCCAATATCAGCCACCGGCAGGCGTACTCTTGCTTTCCGAAACCTGTCGTTCATTCAGCCCGAGCTCTTCGGCCGTTTGTGGGCCGATTGCGGACAGCCTGCGCTTGGTTAGTTTCTGCGTGAAGCGGCCTGTCCGCGGACACCCTCAATACGGGTGTCGTGTCATCTTCGGAAAATTCACTACCGCGCTGGATTGAATCCAGCAGCCCATCCGTTTCCCTTTCAAGCGATCGGCCAGGCCGGTCGCGCGAAAAGGAGAAAATGAAATATGACCAAGCTTGCCACCCTACCGATGCTCGCCCTCGGTCTCGCCACTGCTGCAACCGCTGCCGTGCCCAAGTTGCACGAGGAGCAGGTTGCCCGCGCCGAGGAATCGCTCCTCATCACCGCCCCAATTGGCGGGATCGAGAACCGCTTCTGGTTCGATTACCGCATTGACGTGACCGAAGCGCAGAAGGAACTGACCAGTGATCTGCGCCGCGCCAGTGACATCGAGGATCGGCGCGACGCGTGGGAGGAATACGCCCACGAGCTGAAGCATGAACGTTTCCACTACATCGAGGAAATGGCTGAGCGTGGATACCGCATGGGCCGGGTGATCATCGTCGACTGACAATTTCAAACGTCCCGGGCCGTGCCACTTCCTCGTCACGGCCACCCCCGAAGGAAGGACCGGAAGACCCGCCGGTCCTTCCTTTTTTTGTGCGCGAGAGACGAGCAGAAGCGCGTCCGCAGCTAGCAGGCGTTCAGCGCCAGCCCTGTGCGCGGGCGGCCTTCTCGGCTTCCGCATCGAGAGCGGGCCCTGCCGCCATGTCCTGTGCGAGCGCCAGAATTTCCGCGTCGCCCGCTCCGGCCATGCGGTAGTCGGACGATGCGCCTTCGCTGCCTTCGCCGACCGCCTCTAGCCTCCAGCCGGCCTCCTCGCGGCAGGCGATCCCGCCGCCCGCGCTCCCGCTGAAAGCGCGGCAATAGCGCCCTTTCTCGCTGCGGAATGAAAGGAGCACGCGGGTTCCTTCCGCCTGCGACTGGCCGGCCACGAGCCGGTCATCGAGCACGGCTGCAAGCTGCGTATCGGCATATGCCGATGATTCTCCACCTGAGCCTGGCAGGAACACGGCTAGCGCCAATGAGGCTGCCAGCGCCGGACCGGCAACCCAGCCCCAATGCGGCAAGCGGCGCCGCGCTGCTCGCTGCTTGCGGGCGGCAGCGAAGTCGACGATCTTGGCCAGCGGCGGTTCGGTGAGCATCGCGGCGAGCCGGTCAGGCACGGGCTGGTCGAAGATCGGCGCGTAATGTCCGGACAGCATCGCCTTCAGCGCCGTGTGCTGTTCCACTTGCTTCGCAAGATCGGGATCGGTTTTCACCGCGGCAGCGACCTGAGCCTCGCGCTCGCCCGACAATGCGCCGTCAGCAAAGGCGGCAATGTCCTCGGGGGTTATCGTCACGATGCTTCTCCCAGCAATGCCATCAGCGCGTCGCGCCCGCGCACGAGGCGGGAATTCAAGGTGCCGACAGGGCAGCCGACGATTTCGGCTGCTTCCTTGTAGGCATAGCCTTCCACCATCACGAGCAGCACGGCCTCGCGCTGGTCCTCGGGCAGTTTCTGCATGGCGCGATCGACGTTGCTCAATTCCATTGCGGCCTCCTGCGCACCGTCGCCGCCGACGCCGATACCGGCTTCCTCGGCCACGAAAGTCTGCAGGCTACGTGTCGTCTTGCGGCCCTCGTCGATCCAGATATTACGCATGATCCGATACATCCAGCTGTCGAGCCTCGTGCCTTTTTCCCACCGGGACCGGTTGGCTAGCGCGCGTTCGATAGTCATCTGGCAGAGATCGTCACCGTCAGACGGATTGCCGGACAGCCCGATCGCGAAACGGCGCAACCGGGGCAGAATTGCCAGCAAGTCTTTCTCGAACGATGTGTTCAGCGTCTCTGCCTTCCAAGGATTAAACGGACGAGCGCGTGCGTTTCATCCATGCTTAATGTGTTTTAGTTGATGAGCGAGACCCTGATGCGAGCTTTTTCCCTGATTTGTGCCGGACTAGCACTGGTAGCTGCGCCCCTTGCCGCGCAGGTCGCCTTGCCGCGCGTGCAGTTGCCGCAGGTGGGACCGGTGATCGGCGAGACGCTAGACACGCTGGACGAGACGCGTGCCGGCTTGCAGCGAACCGTGGGACGGCTCGCCCGCGACCGGCTGCGAACGATTGACCGGCTGGTACGGCGCAACTCCGACGCCATCGAATTCGATGCTCAAGGCGCGCCCGCACGGCGGGGCGAATTGCTTGTGATGGACGTGCCCGCGGATGCGCTCGGACCCGCGCTGGAAGCAGGGTTTACTGTCCTCTCGCGCGAAGAGGTCGAGGGGCTAGGTCTCTCGCTGCTGCGCGTCGGCGTGCCTGCCGGCATGGGCTTGGCAGAGGCGCAAGGCACGCTCGCACTCCTGCTGCCGGAGGCGCAGGTCAGCGCCGACAACCTCCATTTCCAGTCGGGTAGTCCCAATGGCGCCGTAATCGCCCTCTCAGCCCAAGGTACCTTGGCAAGCGCGGCGCCGGTCGGCATGATCGACGGAGCACCGGGCTCTGCGGCCAGGGTCGCGGAGACTCGCGGCTTCGCGGAGGGCGCGCCTTTCCCGAGCCATCACGGAAGTTCGGTCGCATCGCTCCTCGCCCATGCAGGTGCAGGCACGATCCGCGTTGCAGACGTCTACGGGACCGACAACGCGGGCGGTAATGCGCTCGCCATGGCCAAGGGCCTCGGGTGGCTAGTCTCGCGCGGCAGCAAGGTCGTGACGATCAGCCTGGTGGGGCCGCGCAACGCGGTGCTCGAGAGGGCCATAGACGCGGCGCAGCGCAAGGGCGTGGTGGTGGTGGCGGCGGTTGGCAATGACGGCCCGGCTGCCCCGCCTGCCTATCCTGCCTCTTATGCCGGGGTCGTCGCCGTGACCGCTGTGGACGGCAAGCGCCGTGCGCTGATCGAGGCGGGCCGCGCCCTGCATCTCGACTATGCCGCGCCGGGCGCGGATATTTACGGCCGCAATGCCAAGGGCAAGCGCATCGGCCTGCGCGGCACCTCCTTTGCCACGCCGCTCGTCGCCGCCCGCGTCTCGCGGGCGATCGGGCAAGGCCGAAACTGGCGCAGCGCGCTCGATGAAGAGGCAATCGACCTCGGGCACAAGGGCCATGACGACACCTATGGCAGAGGGCTCGTTTGCGGCGCCTGCACGGGACGCTGAATTTTTTTGGGGCTTCGATGGATTAAGCGCCGCAGCCCACCCGTTTTCCTTTCGAGCGGATGCACCGACCCCCTCGCATCCGCAGATCGAAAGGAACTGAAGATGAAGACTCTCATGCTTACCGCTTCGGCGCTTACCCTGATTGCAGCACCTGCCCACGCCCAACTGCTCGGCAGCGGCCAAGCTGGAATCACTGGATCGCTTAACGGCACGATCAATTCTACCGTTCGTGCACCGACGGAAATCGTGCGGTCGACGACCCGCGGCACACTGCGCGGCGATGCCGCCACGCGCGGCAACCAGAATGTAAACCGCGAAAATGGCAGCGTTGCCATCGACCGCAGCGCCGACACCAGCCTCGATGCAACCACCAGCCAGCTGCTTGGCACGCCTGCCGGCCAGGCTTCGGACAATGCCTCGGGCTCTGCCAATGCCTCGGGTTCGGGCAGCGCCAATGCACAGCTGATCGGCACCGATGCCGTGACCGGCGCAGTGCGCGACACGGCCGGCAAGGCGCGCGAGACTACCGCGACCGTACGCAATATTGCCGCGCCCGCGGTGGGCTCGGCCCGCGACCGTCTTTCGGGCGCAGCGGGACAGGCCGGCAGCCTTGCCGGTTCGGCGAGCGGCGCAGCACAGGGCGCAGGAATGATCGATAGCGGCGTGCTCGCCCTTGCAGGCAGCGGCGCAGCGCAGGGCGAAGGCGCCTTCGCCGTCGCGCCGGGCATGCCGATCCAGCTTCCCTCGGGTGAGCAGCTCGGCACCGTGCGCGACATTTTCGCCGCTCGCAGCGGCGAAGTGCGCCAGTTGGTCATCGAGACCGAAGACGGTCTCACGACCATTCCTGCCGGAAACCTGACGGCTAGCGGCTCCATCCTCATCGCGGGTCAGGCCAGCGGCTCAGCCTCCAACGAAACTGCCGCAGACGCGAGCGGCACCGAATAAGCAGCCGCCACGACGAAGCGAAGGCCGGATAGCCTCAAAGGGTGGCCCGGCCTTTTCGCCAAGCCTGCTCACGAAGTTTGAAACAAAGGGATAGCCATGCGGATCGCAAAACTAACTCTCATCTCATTTTGCCTTAGCGTGCCGGCAACCGCTCAAGAGGCAGAAGCAACGCCAAACGCCGACGAGGTCTCTGAGGCAGATGTTACGTTGCTTGCCGGCGCCGATTATGCCTCTGGGAATGTAAACGGCCAAGGCTATGAAACCGTCTCCCTGAACACTGGTATATCTGCGCGTTCAGGTCGCTTCTCCTTCACCGCCTCGGTACCATACGTGGTCACCACAGCGCCCGAAGAGCTCATTGTCAGCAATGGCGGCGTACTTGGCACTCCGCTGCTTGCTCAGCCATCGACGCAGTCTCGCGAGGTTACCCGTGAAGGCATCGGTGATCTCATTCTACAGGGCGGATACCAACTCCCACTAGGAAGCTTGAACGCCTTCATCGCAGGCAACGTAAAGATTCCTACCGCCTCTCGTGAAAAAGCCTTGGGAACAGGCGAACTCGATTACGGTATAAGCAGTCAGGTTTCGCGGCAGTTTGGGCGAACAGTCCCTTTTGCTTCGGCCAGCTATACGGTCATCGGCGAACCCAAGGGATTCGATGTTCAAAACTCCCTCGCCGGAAGCGTCGGCAGCCACTTTCTTCTGAGCGATGCGAGTTCCATGACGGTATCCTATAGTTACGAGGAATCGGCCACGGCCAATGTCGAAGACCATCAATCGATCGGGGTAGGCTTGGACACCGGCCTTTCCACTCGCATTCGACTGGGTCTCGATGCCCGTGCCGGATTGTCCAATGATGCTCCAGACGCTCGTCTCGGGCTCAGGGTCGGAATTGGATTTTGACCCTCGGCTTTCGAGACCACATCACTACCGTCTGGATGCCCGAAATGGGGGCGCGTTGCGGAACCTCCGGAGCTCGGCCATATGCTGAATTCGGCTCTTGGAGATGAAACCGCAAAAACCGGATTCTCTTGGTTGACCGACTAAATGTCCGCGATGGCGTGGGGATAGACGAAAGATGCCGGACAGGTAAATCTGCAATCCGGCCCTTGCGTCGCCTAGGGAATTCTTGCCCTTGGCTAAAGTCTATTGCGAGCTGCGACACTCCCATCGGTATGCGCCGAAGCCGCGCAAGGATGTGATTTGGTCGAACCCCGGCTCGATCTGGCGGAAGCTATCTCGGGCACGTTGGATGTATTTAGAAATGGTCTGATCGTAGATTTCGCCGCCGATGATGGTGGCAAGGAAGGATCGAGTAAGTCCACGTCCTTTGGATCGGACTAAGGCCTCGACGATCAGATGCTGGCATCTGGCCAGATGCAAGGTCTGACCTTCGAACCAGAGGCTACCGCGCTCATCGATAACGATATTGCCGTAGGTCAGTCCGTCAGACTTACGCAGATTGCAGCCGCAATTCGGGCAGAAGCAAGCGGTAACATCATGAGTGAAATTGTGGTTGCGTATCATCGGAATTACCTTTGGCCTCCTTGGTTAGAAATAGTTCGAAAAAATCGCCGAATAGCAGGGTTAAGTGCATAAAACCTTCTGATCGGTATCTACATCTCCCCAAAGTTTGTCATGTTCCCCTAGGTTGTATTTATGATGAATTCTGAGAAATACCAAACCGTAGAAACGAATTAAAGCGGATAAACAATTTCTGATTTGCCAGCGAGTAGACTCTGCATAAAATTACTATGATGGCGGTTAGGATCAGAAATTGGCTCAATGCGCCTATTGTGCCGTCGGCTGCCTCGACCAGATTGATCGGCAAGCCGACGGTTCGATCAAATGTCCAAAACAATGCCAAAAATGCACAGACGAGTGCCAGACCCACTCGCACCCAGGAATAAAAAGGCGTGCTTGCGAGAATTACCAGGGCCGAGACTACGACAGACGCTATCGCAAGCTGCATAAGCTCGATGCCAAGATTGAAGCCGAGCAAGGTGACAGCATTTCGCGAAAGTTCGGCATCTGCCGAACTCAAAAAGCCGGCGAAACCCAGTCCGTGAACGAGCCCGAACGCCGTAGCTGCGAACGCCTCACACCGCGGAAAAATTGGTTTCAGCGAATGAAGCGCTGCCACCAGGATCGAAAGTGAAATAGCCACCTCGACCGGACCGGATGGCAAGCTCCATCCCCAAAGTGATGTCGCGATTAATGTGACGCTGTGGCCTACCGTGAATCCAGAAATAAGAATCGCAACGGAACGGATCGAGAGCCCAAATTCTTTTCGCGACTGCCATTTCCCGTCCTGGAACAGCAGCGGCGCAGTAAGGACCAAGGCCAGAAGAAACGCGAGATGGTCCAGTCCTTCGAGGATATGGTCTGCCCCAAGCCGCACTGCGTTGGCAAAGCGGGTCCATTCGCTTCTGTTTCCTTGCCTGACTTCTACGACGGTGCTGCCATTGCGGACGGAGCCCAGCACCTCCGATTGGGAGCCGATTTTGCCTCCCCAATCGCTGCGCAGCATCAAAAGGGCGAAATGGTCGGGCACTTCGCGGACGACCGCGTTCCACACCAAATTAAAGCTTCGCACCCCTTCGCCTTCAGGGGGCCGTAGGAGTATGCTGCCTCGCAGATCGATCGGGCCGGCATCAGAAGCGAACCGGACCTCTGAGATTTCGGTAGTCCAGCGTCCTCCGCTCGGAGAAATGAGACTAATCTGTTCTGAAAGATAGGTTCTCGCTAGTGCAAGGGACTGCACGTCATTAGAGGCTGGATGGTCGCTCGCAAAACTGTATTCGGCTGCAGGAATGGTGACCTCCAGCTCGACCCGATCATCGTAAATATCGAGGCGACCTTCGCTGTTCGGCGTTGTATGAGCCTGCGCAAGCGCTGAAAAACTCGCGACCAGCAGAATGAACAGCGCGCGTGCCGAAAGACCTATCCGTGTGCCAGCCATACCATCCTCGTCCGGTCCGCGAAAATTTCGGGGTTCAAATCGAGCGCAAGTTCGCGCTCGTTTTGGGCATTGTCTGCGCGACCCAGCATCTCGAACGCCTGTGCCTTTGCCGCATGAAGCGTGGCTGAGCGCCAGCCACTGTCTTCGGCCGCAAACAGCTCTTCGAGCGCGCGGTTCGGTCGCCCGTTCGCAATAAGAGCATTCGCAAGCAGGATCCGCGCTTCGCCATATGGTCTCGTACGGCGGTTCTGGACCGCGAGGGCCAACGCACGTTTGGGGTCGCCGAAAACAAGTTCATGCTCGGCCGCATGAGCGCCATAGGCATCGGGGAATTCCGCAACCAGCTCGCGCCAAATCGCGGATGCCCTGCCCGACCATTGGAGACTTTGCGCCCTCCTACCTTTCACACGGTAGATCAGCGCCAGCATATCCATTGCCTCCGGCCGCGGAGATTGCTCGACGATGTTCTCGAGCGCCGCGATGGCCTGCTGGTCCTCTCCAGCGACAAGCTGCGATTCCGCCAGATGCAAGCGCGTCAGCCAATAGCCCGGAAACAGCCTGTCCGCCGTTTCGTACCACTCCCTGGCTTTGGGGTGATTTCCTCGGCTGCTCTCGATCACCCCGGCCTGCAAGGCGATCGACGCAAGCATCAGTGGCGTGCGCGAAGCACCGTTGCTGGCCGCCGCGAGCCGCGCGAGCGCGCGGTCGAATTCACCCGTGGAGCGAAGCAAGAGGGCCTGGCGAATATCGATTCCCACACCGGGCGCGAGTTCTTCTGCCTGCGAAATGTAACGGCGTGCGGCGGAAAAATCTGCCTCGTAGAATGCAATATCGCTGCGCATCGCGAAAGCTTCGGAGCGTTCAACAGGAGTGGGTGGAACCGCCGAACGGGAAAACACATCGAGTGCAGATTTCGCAGCCACTATGTCGTGTGTAGCAAGCGCGAAGTCGGCGAGAGCCAGCGGCGCACCTGCTGGATCGGGAGCCAGCGATTGCACCAGGGAGTATTCGCGCTGAGCCATCGCCATGCTCTGGGCCCTGCCGGTGACTCTGAAATCCGCCAGCCAAGCACTCGCCAGACTTGCACGCGGCAGCCATTCGTCCGGCGCGCGAGCGACCCGTTGCCGGTCGAGGTCCAAACGGTTTTCCAGGCTCTCGCGCTGGGCCCGATAGTCTGGCGGACCGAAGTCGGGCGCCGCGAGGGCAAATTCGACTTCGGTCGGCTCAACCCCCCGACCAACCAGATATTCGCCTGCAGCAACGAGGAGGAGAGCGGCAAGGACCAGAGCGGGTCCGCGCCAGATTGAAGGCAGTCGTTCTCGCCACGAAAGCGCATGAAGGCGGGTGCGCGCGGAGGCGCTCCCGTCTTCATGCGTTATTGCAGACGAGGGCAACAAATCGACTAGCCCGGCGTGGCGCAGGGGGTTAGCCCGGCGCCCACCAGATCGTCGGCCAAGGCATCGGTCAACCCTGTCAACTGCTTGACGAGTTCGGGCACAAAGGCACCGCTCGCATCATCGACAGGATTGGTATCGTTGTAGAGAAGTTTTTGATCGGACCCGATTAACGCCGTTGCCACTGCCGGCATGCCCATCCGGTCTACGCGAACATAGGCAGTGGGGGCCTCCGATCGGAATGCGAATGAGGTCCCGGCGGAAGACTGCGGCGGCGAACCTTGCGCCTGCGCGAGGAAAGGGAACCCTGCGCGGAAAGGGGCATCGTTGGCAGGTGGATTGAGAGGAAGCCCTGCCAATGTCCCCGCACCGTGAACGGTCAGGTCCAGAAAGATGACTGCGAGTGTCACATCGATAACGGGATCGGGCAATCTGCGCCCGTTAGGGAAGCCCGATGCGGCAGCCAGGTTGAGAGTTAGGGTATCGGGGACAACGGCCTGCGCCACAGTCACGCCACCGGTTCCCGGAATCACCTGTTCAAGGCAACGGGTCACATTGAAGCTGGCGGTAGTCGGAGTCGGCGAGGGCGTGGGCGTCGCGACTGGTGGCGGCAGCACGGCGAGGTCGTCGTCGTCATCGCCGCCAAAACATGCGGACAGCAGTCCGAGCGAAAGGACGAGGGGCGCCGCCATCAGCTTGCGGGAGCGCAAGGGGGTGAAGAACTTATCCATTAGAGCTGACCTCCGAAGCGTGCGGTGGTTGCCCATACGTCAACCAGATTGGTTCCATTTTCGATCCGGTTCCGGGGGATAGTGATCACCACGGCGGTCAAATTCTGGCCGGCGAAGAAATCGCGATTGGGATTGAAACTCAATGTCCCGGTAGTGGCGGTTTCGCGAAAACCCTGGAGGTCGAAGAAGAACGGATCGTCGAATAGGCCCGCACGAACCCGGACCCCATCCCGATCCAAAACGGTTTCGACCGCTCCTTCGATAGCTCCGGTGACGCCCGGCAAACCGCTGACCTGAACACCGAACTCATTCGCGCCGCTGCCGCTACCGAAGCGTACTTGTATCGGTATATCGGGAGTCGTCCGCGGAGCGGAATTGGAGAGGTTGATCGTGTAAAGGACGTCGGGATCATAGGTCGCCGGCGCAGTGGTCGCTTGCGGCCCTGCGAATGTGAGGACGAGATTGAGGTCGGTATCGGTGTGCCAGGCATAGAGATCGGCAATGTCCGCTGCCCGGTCCGGTGTGGAATCCTGGGCTGGGTCAGTCCTACTCGGCGGGTCGAGGTGATCAGCTGCGGTCAAGCCGACGCCGGCCATCCACAGGCCTGCCCCTGCTGCCGCGCTGGTCAAAGCGACGGCCAGAGGTATCTTAATTCTGGATTTCACAACGCAATCTCCCCGTGCATTTCATCACAGGCCGAGTGCAAGAAACTCGGTCCTTGTAACATTACGGGTCTGGCTGCGCAGCGGATTTAGAAACGCGAAAAAATTTTTGGTACCTTGTCGCGAAGCACCTTTTGCCTTTAGGCAGAGGCTCCGCTTGAAGGGTCGAACCAACCACCAGCATGGCACGCGCATCTGGCAAATGTAATCTGGTGGCAGCGCTCACCGGCATCGCTAATGGGGATGGCGAGGCTATGCGCCAGCTCTATGAAGCTACGGCGAGCGAGCTCTATGCGATCTGCTTTGCGGTGGTTCGAAACCGCGAAGCGACGGAAGACGTATTACAGGAAGTGTATACAAAAGTCTGGAACCGCGCCGCCGGATACGACCCCGAGAAGGGTTCGCCCATGGTCTGGCTGAGCTTTATCGCTCGCAACAGCGCGATCGATCGCGTGCGCGCTCGCGGCAGAAGGCCGACGGTAAACGATTACCCCATGGTTCTGTTAGCCGACGATGCGGATCTCAGCGACGAGCGGCTTATAAGGGAAGAAGAAGCTGAAAATCTCCGGCGCGAGATCGATGGGCTGGCGGATCCCGAACAGACCTATATTCGCAGCGCCTATCTGCGTGGGCTTAGCTATTCACAGGTGGCTGAAGAAGCCGGTGTTCCCCTCGGAACAGTCAAGACCCGCATCCGCCGGGGTCTGATAGCATTGCGTGCGCAGGTGACGCGTGACTGAGCGTCCTGAGATCACGGAAGAGGCCGATCTGCTCGCTGCCGAGCTCGCGCTCGGCTTTCTCGAGGGTGAGGCACTTGCGACCGCGCGCCATCGCCAGGAACGGGATCCCCAATTCGCACTCGCAGTCTCGCAGTGGCACGAAGTGGGCGAAAGCTGGTCCAGAACCGAGGCCGACGCCGAAGCGGACGCCGTTGACTGGCAGCCAGCGAATTTGTGGCGCCGGGTCGAAGCATCGATTGGTGCATCTGGCGCCCCGATCGAACGTTCCGCAGCAAACGACCGCGGCAGCCCACTGCGTGGGTGGCGGACCGGAACCATTGCCGCCTCGATAGCCGCAATTGCCCTTACTGGTCTGTGGCTGCAGGAACGGCAGGATAACGCCGTGCTCGGTTCGCAAATCGCGGCGCTTTCGGGGGACAGGCCGCTGAACCCGGAAATGCTGCGCGTCGCGCAAATCAATCGCCCGGATGACGGACCATTGTTGACCGCTGTCTACGACGATACTGCCGGCAAGCTCACGGTTCGCATCGACACTGTGCCGCAGAGCGAACTCGTCCCGGAATTGTGGGTTATCGGACCCGATGGTCGACCCAGATCCTTGGGACAGAGCTCGGCCAACTCCACAATCGTGCTCGAGCTATCCCCCGAGATGCGTGCCGACATCGCCGCGGGTAGCGCGATCGCGCTGTCGCTTGAACCACAGGCAGATGCACCGCACGAACAGCCGACAGCTACGACAATCCTGGGCGCGGCCTCCTTGGCGCCGTTGAGTTAGGCCGTAGATCGAAGCTTCTCAGTCGTCAGCAATAGAAGCTTTACCATCTGCGATCCCGTGTGATCGCGCTCTGGCAGGTGGTCGCTCTGCTGCGGACGCCTCTTGCTCGGTTCGATGATTGCTTTTGCTCCACGAGCCACGCGAAAAAGAAGACTGAAAGCTTTACCCCGCAGTCGCAAAGGTCACGAGCCTTCCATCGAATTCGTCGGATCCTGCCGCGCTATAACGGACGGATCGCAATGAAACCGGGCAGTCTGGACATTATGGGCCATTCCCGAGTCGAGCGACCCCGTCAGGGGGTCGACGGGGCCGCTCTTTCGCCCGGGGATAAGGGGGGGTCAGCCCGGGTTAAACAATAATGCCAAGCCGTTCATACAGTAGCGTTTACCGGTTGGTTTGGGTCCGTCGTTGAATACGTGTCCGAGGTGTCCGCCACACCGACGGCAATGGACTTCGGTGCGCTGGAAAGAGAGTTTGTTGTCCACCCGGGTTCCGACCGCGTTGCCCAATGGAGCATAGAAACTTGGCCAGCCGGTGCCGCTGTCGAACTTCGTCGCCGAACTGAACGCGGGCAGCGAGCAGCCTGCACATGAGTAAGTGCCGCGTCGTCTCTCTCGGTCGAGCGAGCTGGAAAAGGGCGGCTCGGTTTTCTCTTCCCGGAGCACCGCGTAACGTTGCTTCGAGAGAATTCGCCGCCACTCCTGAGGAGACTTGGTGATCTCGAAACGCTCGGCTGCTGCCAGACCGCTCAATGGCAAAGCGAGCGCTGCCATTGCCGCGGTGGAAGAACCGAGAAACATTCGGCGGCTCAGATGCTGCTGCATGATGGCTCCTAGAAGGGGTCGGGACGCCGCGACTGATTTCAAACGCGGCGTCCCTGAAGTTACGGCAAACGGATTAGCCCGGAAGCGACACACCATCGGTGACGTGAATGACGCCGTTCGACTGCATCACATTGGCCTGCGTGACGTGAGACATGCCGCCCTTGGCATCGATCAGCATGATCATGTTGCCCATCATGCGAGCGGTAAGCGTTCCGCCCTGTACGGTGGTAAGCCGGGCTTGGCCGTTGCCAGCCTTGATCCGGGCCATCAGGTCCGCCGCGGTGAGGCGACCCGGGACGACATGGTAGGTCAGCACCGACTGAAGCATCGCTCGGTTTGCTGGCTGCAAAAGCGTATCGACCGTTCCAGCCGGAAGCTTGGCGAAGGCGTCGTTGGTTGGAGCAAAGACCGTGAAAGGCCCGGGACCGGATAAGGTATCGACAAGGCCCGCTGCTTTCACCGCAGCCACGAGAGTGGTGTGATCGCGCGAGTTCACCGCGTTTTGGACGATGGTTCGGCTCGGGTACATCGCGGCGCCGCCGACCATCATGCTGGCGTCGGCATTGGCGGAGGTTGCTATCATGTCATCAGTCATTGTTGTACAGGCGCTGAGCGTCAGACCCATGATGAGCATGGCAGCGCTCGCGCGGAACTTGTTCTTGTTCGTGTTCATGTTCGCAATTCCTTGATCTCTCACAACTGTCGTGTTGCAGGATAAGATACGTCTGAAATCGCGCTGCGGATGCACCGGCGAAAAAATTCCTGAGCTACGCAGTGGTAATGATCGGCGAGCCTGTAGACCGGTAGGTGGGCCGATGGGTTAGTGGTCACACCGACGGCACGTCGCCGCGGCGCTTCGTTGCTCGGCGTAACCTCAACCTTCATAACCAGGCATTCGGGAGGAAAGCGGGAAGCTTTCGATCCTTTTTCAGCAATCCAGCCTATTCAGCAAAGGCGTCCGCTTTTGGGGGATGTTCGGGCACGCTCGAATGTCCGGGAATGGGGCGCTTTCCTGCCGCACAGTTTGCAGCTTTCCACCCAATATCGGACGTTCGCGCCCCGACGGACGGTCACCGAAGGCGGACCGGCTGCTTGCTGAGGTTCTATTCCAAAAGCAGCCTGTCGGCTGACGATCGGTGAGCGGACTTCGAGCACTGATCACCCTAAGGCCGGTCCGCTTGCCAGCTTTACCAATAGAGTTATTGTTGTGTCCCGCACGGTAGGGGTGCGGGAATGTTCGATCTTACGCCAGCAACAACGCATTGTCGGCCGCTGTCCGGCGCATCCGTCCGCAATTTTCAAGGAGTGCCATCGATGCTGAGATCCTTTTTGCTCGCCGCCACGATGCTGGCAGTTCCCGTCGCGGCTGGCGCCGAGGTGCGCGAATATCGAGTCCTTGCCGGCGGCATTGATGTCGGCCACCTCAAAACGGACGCGAACGACGGCCAAGTCGTTATCGACTACGATTACAAGAATAACGGCCGCGGCCCAACGATGGCCGAGAGCATTGAGCTAGATTCCAACGGTATCCCCGTCCGCTGGGAAATCGACGGCGCGACAACTTTCGGCAATAAGGTCGCTGAACGCTTTAACCGGCAGGGCGCCGCTGCGACTTGGCGGGATGCGACCGGCGATGGTCGCGCCGAAGCTGCCCAAGACCGCTTCTATGTCCCTCAAAGTGGCAGCCCGTACGCAGTCGCCTTGCTCGCTCGCACCCTGCTCGCAGACGGGGATGGCAAGGTGGAGGTACTGCCCGGTGGCAGTGCCTCGATCCAGAAGCGGGAGACGATGACGTTCGAAGGGCCGGACGGGCCGGTGGCGGCGACGACTTACGAGATCAGCGGCCTCGACATGAATCCGAGCTACATAGCGCTCGATCCCACCGGTGAGCTGTTCGCCATCGCCAGCCCCCGCTTCGCTGTGATCCGAGCAGGGTACGAGGCTGCGGACGAGCGGCTGCGGGACTATTCCGTACAGCTTTCGACCGAACGTTTTGTCCGCATCCAGGCTGAGACGGCGCGTGATTTTGACGGGCCGGTCCGGATCCGGAACGTCTACCTTTTCAGCCCTGAAAAATTGCGCCGCGAAGGCCCCTACGCGGTGGTCTGGAAAGGAGACCGGATCAGCTCGGTCCAGCCGAACGATTCACCGCCCACCGCCGGTGAAACCATCATCGACGGCGCCGGCGGGACGCTGGTCCCCGGCATGTATGAGATGCATGCTCACACCTCACAGGACGACGCACTGCTGAACATTGCCGCTGGGATCACCTCGTTACGCGACATGGGCAACGAGAACGACGTCCTCGACGGCCTGGTCGAGCGCATCGAGAACGGCATTATTGCAGGCCCGCGCGTCACTCGCAGCGGCTTTATCGAAGGGAAAAGCCCATTCAGCTCGCAGACTGGCGAGCTTGTCGAGACCAAGGAGCAGGCGCTGGATCTGGTGCGTTGGTATGCCGCCCGCGACTATCATCAGGTGAAACTCTACAATTCGATGACCCCGGCCTGGGCACCCGAGCTGGTCGAGGAGGCGCACCGCCTGGGGCTGCGAGTTGCCGGTCACGTCCCTGCTTTTTCCAACGCAGACGAAATGATCGAAGCAGGCTTCGACGAGCTCACCCATATCAACCAGGTGATGCTTGGCTGGGTATTGGAGGATGGGGAAGACACCCGCACGCTGCTTCGCCTGACCGCGCTCGACCGCCTGCCCGCGCTCGACCTGGACAGCGCAGCAGTGCAACGCACGTTAGACCTTATGGCGAAAAACGATGTCGCACACGACCCGACGGCAACAATCCACGAAAACCTACTGCTCGGCCGCAACGGCATGGTCTCGCCAAGCTTCGCGGACGTTTACGACCATATGCCGGTTGGCCAGCAGCGCACGCTGAAAGAGGCTTGGTCAGACGTGTCGGCGCCGGGCCAGGACGAGAAATATCGCGGCGCATTCGATCAGGTTGTCCGCACTGTCTCGCAGATGCGGGAACGTGGCATACGCCTATTGCCGGGAACCGATATGGGCGGCTCATTTTCCTACCACCGCGAACTTGAGCTGTTTGAGCGTGCAGGCTTCACGGCGCCCGAGGTGCTTCGCATCGCTACACTCGGGATGGCGGAATATCTCGGCCAAGACGAGGATCTGGGCTCTATCCGGGGCGGCAAATATGCTGATTTCTTCCTCGTTCCAGGCGACCCCAGCAAGGATCTAAAGGCGCTCAAAGCGATCTCAATGGTCGTGGCGGACGGAACCGTCTACTTTCCGGCCGATATTTACCCGCATTTCGGTATCAAACCGTTCGCGGCCGCTCCGCGGATCGTCGAAGGTGTTCAATAACTGAGCAGGTGCCGAAGTTCTCAAGCCCACGCGGTCTGTCCAATCTGTTCATCGGCTAGCTTTCGCTTTCAACACTTGGCAGCGGTTCGCTTTGCACGAGCCCGATGCAGATTTTGTCGAGAAACACATGGAGGTGAAGTGAATAGATCCGGAAGCCAGATATACTTTGCCTGGAGAGGTGCCGTTCTGAAGATTGTCGCAGCTCTGACGGTAGCTGCGATGCTTGCATCCTGCTCCCCGCTGCGGACATTCAATGCGATCGTCCCGCAGGACCGGGGCGTTGTCGCGGTCGAGCGGAGCTCCGCATATGGCACTCACCCGCGCCAGCAGTTGGACATTTATCGGCCTCAAGCCTGGCGCGACGGGCAAGCAAGCTTGCCGATCATCGTCTTTCTTTACGGCGGTTCATGGAAAGAAGGCGACCGGAAAGGCTATGCGTTTGCCGCGCGTGCCTTTGCCGATGCAGGATTTCTGGTGGCAGTTCCCGATTATCGGCTGGTTCCGGAAATTCGCTTCCCTGCCTTTCTCGAAGACTCGGCGGCCGCTGTGCGCTGGGTACGCGCAAATGCAGTGCGCCTTGGTGGAGACCCGGACCGTGTTGTGCTCGTCGGCCATTCGGCAGGGGCCTACAACGCGGCCATGCTCGCGCTGGACGATCGTTGGCTGGGCAAGGATCGGCAGGCGTTACGAGGGTTCGTCGGACTGGCAGGCCCATATGATTTCCTGCCATTGGATACTGCGGTGACGGTCGACGCATTCGGTCTGGCGCGGGATCTGAAGAGCACCCAGCCAATAACCTTTGCTTCAGCGGGAGACCCGCCGACGCTGCTGCTGCATGGCGCTCGGGACACCACGGTTTATGCCCGCAACAGCCAGCGACTTGCGACCCTGCTGCGCGCCGCGGGCGTCGATGCGCGGGTGAAGCTCTACCCCAACGTCGGCCATGTCGGGATCGTTACCGCGTTGGCACAGCCTTTCCGAGGACGAGCTCCAGTGCTGGAAGATGCCGTGACGTTCGCACGTGATGTGACCGCCAACCAGAGTCGTGGCCCTCGCGAAAGTCAGTGATGAGTGATGCATAATGCCTGTCGAAACCGCTTTACTAGGCCAGCTTACAGAAGGAACCTTCGGGGATCGGCCTGAAGCCCTGCTCGGTGATCCCCTCAGACATCGCAGCGACGCGCAGGCGGAATGCCGCTTTCCACTCACCTTAAGCATGTCAGCCCTTTCCGGAATCGCGTCCGCTTTTGGAAACTGCTTGGGAAGGCTCGAATGTCCGAGATGAGGGCGCAAGGCAGACAGCATTAGGTGATTCGGCGGCCCATCTGAGCCCTTAAGGACTCGCACCCTTTTCAGATCTAAGGCCAAGGGGCCACTATCGGGGCCCAAGCATTTTTGAAGTAGAAAATTGCGTTATTAATCAAATAATTAAGAGGTTTTTGCGAGTCCTCTTCTGGACATCAGCGATTTAAGCTATTGAAATATTAAGAGAAAACTAGAAATTCGGAGAACTCGTATAGGGACTCGAAGTTCGTTAAGTTAGAGATCAGTAGTGCATTTGCCCACCAAGTCTTAGATTGTTCTACTCGAATAATTTTTCGGGCCTTTTCGTGGGCTTTTCAAAAGGCCACATTGAGAGGCCCGCAGACACAGCTTCTGAGGCAACATTTGACGCCGTACAGCTGCCGTACTTTTGCACATTTCGGCCCGCATCGCGTGTCATGTGTCGCGTGATGTTATGCTACTTTGGGTTTAGGCCCATCGCATAGAAATCGACATCATCAGGCACAAAGGTTTGTGCCCTTTCTTCGAGGCTGGTTATGCAGAGGATCTGGTGGACATGTAGCCAGGTTGCGCAGAATGCTTGCTTTCATCGATGCAGCGGAAAGCATCGATGAACTGTTTGTGCCGCCCAACTTCGGCCTTCATGAACTTGTATGAAGCCGGAAGGGAACATGGTCGATGACCGTAACGCGAAACTGGCGCATGACATTCAAACTGAATGAGGAGGGCGCGCTGATCGATATGTATCTGGAGGATTATCATGACGCTTAAGATGCACCCTTCGCTTGCCGTTCATGTCGGTGACTGGCTGAAGAGCGAGATTGTCGAACCGGCAAATGTCAGCGTGGCGGCACTGGCGGAGCACTTCGGTATCTCGCGACAGGCCTTGAGTACTCTGCTCAATGGCAATGCCAGTCTCTCTGCACATATGGCGATCCGCTTTGAGAAGGCATTCGGGGTCAAGGCCGATACTTTGCTGCGGATGCAAACGGCCTATGAACTGGCCCAGGCACGCGCCCATGAGGACGACATCAAAGTCCGCAAGTTTGCAGAGGCGGCCTGACGGCAATTGGCTTTTATACCTACGTCACACAGGGGGATTTCCGCTGTCGTTTCAGCAGGATGAGCGATTGTATCCACCCTGCGCATTTTGCTTTGAGCCATTCGCCCCAACCACTTGAAACGGAACTGATTTGGCTGTGCAATCAATGCCCGAAAAACCTACAGCGTCGGCGAGCGCGAAACGTGTTATCCGAAGCGCTACTCGAATCGAAATGCGCTCGTTAGGATATCTAACGCTAATTTTTCGCGACGGTTGGATTGAAGATATTATTGCTGGCTTGGCGATGATCTACGAACAAGGGGCGACAAGGTAGATCATTTGTCATTGCCTATGGCCGAAATCTGCTTTCCTTTGAGGCTCGAGTTTGAAATAAGAGATGGCGATGGAGATGTTAAACGTTCTTTGCGAATACCAGCCGAAAAGTCGCTGTTTTTCATCGATTCCGCTGATCGTCTTGCTCTCGGGATGCGTTGCCACTGATATGGGTCGAGCCGAACAGATAGTGCGCTTAAGCGACCGAGGCGGTGTCGAGATACAATACGATCTCGCCGAGCCGACCTCAGACATACCCCTCGATCCGGAGGAAACATTTTCAGATGGGGCCGCTTTGGAGGTGCTGAACGAAGGCCTGATATTGACCGAACGCACTTTCGAGAGCGCGGTACCGATAGAGCGACTGACCCTTCGGCTCAGCCCGGATACGCTATCGGCAAACGGCCAGTTTCCGACCTTGGTGAAGATGGCCGAACAAGGCTACGTCCTGTATCTCCCGGCGTTGAGAACCGCAGTGGTTCCGGACGAACCTGTCTTCGAGCTTCCCGACGATATCGTCGCTCACCCCCGCCAAAATAGGAATGGCTTCGTTTTCATCGGTCCGAAAAGCCTCGTTCGGGATCCGGCCTTCGGCCATCTGATCGCATCGCCATCGACGCCAGTCGCGATCGTCGACGACATTATGGCGCGAACCGAAAGTATCTTGGCGTTTTTCACTGACGCGTTGAAACGGCCTCCCCCCGATCGACCGACAATCATCATCGATTACGACACCGAAGGGGCCGGCAACTTTGTCGGACATGTCGCGCAAAACAGCACGATCCTTTTACAGTTTAACGAGGGGGCGTTGCAAGTCGACGCGTTCACCAAGGAAATACTGCCACAATATCTGACGCACGAATTCTTCCACCTTTGGAACGGCAAGGTGGACATCGATCACGATGGCCCCAACCTTGCCTGGATGCATGAAGGTGCCGCTGAGTATGCGAGCTGGGTCGCCGCAATATCGCTGTTCGACCATGGCAAATCGCTCGAACACCGCATCGAACAGCAACTGCGGTTCTGTACCGGTTCGCTCGGCAATGATGCGCTGCTCCGGTTGGAGGACCAGCGGAGGGACTCGTCCCGCTACAGCTGCGGCAGCGTTGTTGCCTGGCTCTCCGATGTCGCGGATCGCTCGCATGGGGGAAGCGGGATATTCGGGTTCTGGAGTGAAATTCTGGATTCGGGTGACCCTTATGGCTTCGAAGACTTTAAAGCCGCCCTCAATCGCCGGCCCGGACCTGCTGCCGATGCCATCAACGCGATCCTCTCGCGAAGCGACCCGGAACGCTGGAACGACGTCTTTGCAGCGCTATCGACCATCGGTGTCATTGTGCGACCTGCTATACCGGGACCCGCAGCGGTACGATCCGCCGCGATATACACCCTGCTTCGTGAGGGATGTTCGCGACCCGCCGGGTTCGAGACAGTCGGGATGAGCGAAAGGCCGGAAAGAATCGTCCTGCGAACCGAAGCGATGGAGGAAGCGGCTGATGCGCTCGGACCATGCGATGCGCTAGGTGGTGATCCCGAACTCGTTTCGGTCGCGGGCTTCGATGTGCTGGGCGATTGGACTCATATCGCGAATGTGATCAGCGAAGCCTGTGCAAATCGCGCTGATATATCGCTCACTCTCCGGCGCGGTGGGCAACTCGTTGCAGAAACTATTCGTTGCAGACAGCCCGCCGAGGCACCCGAGCCCAGGCTCGAAGTGGTGAAAGCGCTGCCCGACTAGCGCGGCTCAAGCGGCATAGCCCGCCGTGACGAAATCGTAATTGCCCTTCAATCGTTGATCGATGAATTCCTGCGGGTATCCGTGATCGACCAAGTAGCCGGTCACATGTTCGTAGAATATCTGAAGGCCATCGCAGAACACCGCAAGGTGCCCAACCAGACGACCATTGATCAGGACATCGAGCGGGACGTGGGTCTTCTTGCGAGCCACATCAGAAGATGTCCTCGATCGACTTGCTGTCCGTGTGGCGCGGCACGACCTGCAGATCGAGTTCGAGTATCGCGATCACGCCAAGCAGCGTGCCGAGCTTGGTGCCCTCGCTGCCATTCTCGATGGCAGAGATGGTCTTTTGCTGTGTGCCTGCAAGGTCTGCCAGTTTGGTCTGGGTCAAACTTTTGGCGAGGCGCTGGCTTTGGATTATTGCGCCTAGCTGGCGCGGCAGTCTGACGATCCGTTGCATGGTGGACACCATTCTTCGGACTATACCTCATAGGGTATGATGCTGCAATATACCCCGCAAGGTATTAGGCTGATTTCTGCCTTATGGGGGATGGTCGATAGCGCGCCATAGCCAGTTTAGGTGCTTTTCAGGATTTCGATATCTGATATCAATGGGCATAAAAACCATCTGATATCAATAGGTTGTGGGATTTCGTGGGCCTCTTTGCGGGCTTTCTGGTAGGGCCAAGAGAAATCTGTCAACAAGTTCAGCGCCCTACACCGTCAGCACATTGTTCTTCTGGCACCATTTTTCTCGACATCGATGCGGCGCTTGTTCACGGGAAGAAGCGTCGTTTTCGTTGGTGCGGTCTTGTCGCCGCGCGTCAGTCGCGCAATGCCGGGGCGAGCGTTTGGGACTGGCCGTCGGAGGGCTGGGGGGTCACCCCAAGGACCTGCGCGAGCAGCGGATAGACGGCGACATTGTCGAAAATCGGCAGGGCGACGCCCGCACGGAACGCCGGACCCGAGGCGATGAAGAGCGCCTTCATCGCGGGATCCCGATGGTCGTAGCCATGCGCGCCGCCGTCGGGGCTGTAGCGCGGCTCGCCCGCGAGGATCACCCAGCCGGTCTCGGCGAGGCAGAAGATCCCGGGGACGCGGGGATTGGTGCCATAGGCGAAGCGCTCGGGAATATCGTCCTTGCGCCAGCATTCCATGTGGTCGTGTGGCTTGAGCAGGGCCGCCGCGACCTCCGCCTCGCGCCCCGGCTGCGGTTCGAGGCTGAGGAAGGCCCCGTCGCCGATCGTCCGGAAGGCCTCCGCATCCAGCAGCCGGTCGGCGCGGATCACTCGTTCGCTGCTGGTCGCGGCCATGCCGTGATCCGAGGTGATGACGAAATTGACTGGCTGCCCCAGCGCGGCAAGCTCCGCCTGCAGATCGCCGATCCGCGCATCCACTTCGCGGATCGCGGCCATGGTTTCGGGCGCTTGCGGCCCGTGGCGGTGCCCGGCGGTGTCGACTGTGTCGAAATAGAGCGTGACGAACTCGGGACGGGTGGCCTGTGGGCGGCGCAGCCAGTCCACCACCGAGGCGACGCGCTGCGGATTGGTGATGTTCTGGTCGAAGCGCTGCCAGTCCGTCGGGCGCGTGCCGCGGATGGCGACCTCGGAGCCCGGCCAGAACATGGTCGCGGTGCGGACGCCCTGCTTCTCGGCAGTGACCCAAATGGGTTCGCCGCCATCCCACCAGAAAGGATCGAGCGCCTGGGTGGCATTGCCCATCGAGAAACGCACATCGGGGCGCGCGGCATCTTCCATATTGTTGTCGACGATGCCGTGACGATCGGGGCGCAGGCCGGTGACGATCGTATAGTGATTGGGGAAGGTCTTGGTCGGGAAGGAGGGGCGCATCTCGGCGGCCACCCCTGCTGCCGCCAGCGCATCGAGATTCGGGCTGTCGCCGCGCCCGAGATAGTCGGGCATGAAGCCGTCGATCGAGATCAGGATGGTGACCGGCTCCCGAGTCACTTCCACCACAGCTTGCGGCGGCGGAACTACGGCGGTGGTGCAGCCCATGAGCACGAGAAACAGGCTGGCGAACACGGAGCGAAGCATCATCATGGGGTTCCCGGGAGGTCGCGGCGCGGCCTTGATGGTCGCCATCCCGGTCGCCGGTTACAGCGTGACTACAGCTGCGACAACTTTTCCGGTGGCGCGCGACGGGCTTGACCCTCGGCGGTCGGGCGGGAATGGCTGGCAAGCGCGACGGCCCGCTCGAAGGGCCGCGAAGAGGAGCCCGACCGAGCATGACCGAGACCGCCCCGATCAAACTGCGATCCTGGCTGTTCGCCCCCGGCGACAGCGAGAAGAAGATGACCAAGGCGGCCGGCGGCGCGGCGGATGTGGTGATCCTCGATCTCGAGGACGCGGTTGCGATCGAGAACAAGCCTGCGGCGCGGGCGGCGGTCGCGGAATTCCTGCGCGGCGATCAGGAGCATCGCAATCGGCTGTTCGTGCGGGTCAATCCGCTCGATGGACCCTATACGCTCGAGGATCTTGCGGCGGTGATGCCCGCGCGGCCGGGCGGGATCATGCTGCCCAAGGTGTCAGGCCGGGAGGATCTGGAAGTGCTCGACCGCTATCTCGAGGCGCTCGAGGTCGCCAACGGGATCGAGCAGGGTTCGACACCGGTGATCGTGCTGGTCACCGAGACCGCGCAGAGCATGTTCCATTGCGGCGATTTCAAGGGCGCTCCGCGACTGGTCGCGATGACCTGGGGGGCGGAAGACCTCGCCGATTCGCTCGGCGCGAGCGCGAACACCGGACCCGACGGCCAGTTCGGCTTCACCTATGAGCTGGCGCGCAGCCTGTGCCTGCTGGGTGCAGCGACCGCAGGCGTACCGGCGATCGAGACCATCCAGGCCGATTTCCGCGATCTCGATGCGCTGAAGACGCGCGCTGAGCAGGTGCGGCGCGCGGGCTATCGCGGGATGCTGGCGATCCATCCGGCGCAGGTCGAGGTGATCAATGCGGCCTTCACCCCGAGCGCGGAAGAGATCGACAAGGCGCGCGAAATCGTCGCGCTGTTCGAGGCCAATCCCGGGGCGGGGACGATCGGCTACGAGGGCGGGATGCTCGACCGCCCGCATCTGTCGCGCGCGCAGCAATTGCTGGCGCAGGTCGAGGGCGGATGAGCGGCGGTTTCGCCGACTGGATCGGCCGGAGTGTCACCGCGCGAGATCGCCTTAAGCCAGCGCGCAGCAATGCGCTGCTGGCGGCGCTGGGCGCGCAAGGCGATGGGGCGGTTGGCGATCCGCTGCCGCTGCTGCACCACTGGCTCTATTTCTGGGATGTCCGCCCGCCCGCCGGGCTGGGCGCGGATGGGCACCCTGCCAAGGGCGACTTTCTTCCCCCGATCCCGCTGCCGCGACGGATGTGGGCCGGGGGGCGGATTAATTTCCGCGCCCCACTGCTGTTGGGGGAGGAGGTGACCAAGACCTCGACCATTCTCGCTATCGAGGAGAAGCACGGGCGCAGCGGGACGCTGGTGTTCGTGACTCTCGAACATGCGATCAGCAATGCCGGTGGGCTGGCGATTCACGAGGAGCAGGACCTGGTCTATCGCTCGGCTGCCGCTTCCGGACCGAAATTGCCTGCACCCGCGCCAGCGCCCGACTGCGGCTGGCGCACCAGTATCGACCCCGATCCGGTGCTGCTGTTCCGCTATTCGGCGCTGACCATGAACGGGCACCGGATCCACTACGACCGCCCCTATGCCATCGGCGAGGAAGCCTATCCCGCGCTGGTGGTGCATGGGCCGCTGCAGGCGACGCTGCTGATGGCGCAGGCGCAACAGCAATTGTCGCAGCCCATCACCCGGTTCGAATTTCGCGGGGAAGCGCCCGCCTTCGACGGAATGGCACTGCATCTGTGCGGCGATACAACAGATGACGGGGCAGGCATGTGGACCCAACAGGGCGACCGGGTCGCCATGCGTGCTCGCGTGATCTGCGGTGGCGGTTCAGCGGGTTAGCGCGGCGATCTCGGCCAGCACCCGTTCCGCAAGGTCGGTACGACAGATCAGCAGATCGGGTATGAAGGTGTCGCGCGCGTTGTAGACCAGCGGCGCGCCGTCGATCCGGCTGACGTGGAGGCCATGCGCCGCGGCAACCGCGGCGGGGGCGCAATTGTCCCACTGGTGCTGACCGCCCGCGTGGAGATAGATTTCCGCCTCGCCGCGAACCACCGCCATCGCCTTGGCGCCCGCGCTTCCCATGGGGACGAGTTCGGCGCCGAGCGCCTCCGCCACGCCAAGCGCCTGCGATGGAGGGCGGCTGCGCGAGACCACCATGCGCGGGGTCGCGGGTGCTTGGGGCAGAGCCAGGGGCCGATCGGAGCGGAGAACGAGGTCGAGCGCGGGGAGCGCCACCGCGCCCACCTGCGCCACTCCGCCGATCGCCAGCCCGATATGGATCGCCCAATCGTTGCGCCCCTCGCCATATTCGCGCGTCCCGTCGACCGGGTCGATGATCCATACCCGCTCCTTGCCGAGGCGCTCCTCGGTGTCGGCGGATTCTTCGGACAGCAGCCCGTCATCGGGCCGGTGCTGCGCGATGGCGTGGCACAGGAAGCGGTTGGCAGCCTCGTCGCCCGCATCGCCAAGCGCGCGGCCTGCGATCAGGCCAGAAGCGCGGATGGCGAGCACGATCCGCCCGGCGTGGTGGGCCAATTGCGCGGCGAGTTCGGAATCGTCCATCGAAATCCTGTTATTTCAGCGGCATGATCTGGCGGATGATGTATTCGGCCGCCTCGCCCGGAGTCATCTCGACGGTGTTGACCACGATGTCGGGATTTTCCGGCGCTTCATAGGGGCTGTCGATCCCGGTGAAGTTCTTGAGCTTACCCTCGCGCGCCTTCTTGTAGAGCCCCTTCACGTCGCGCTGCTCGGCGACCGCCAGCGGGGTGTCGACAAAGATCTCGACGAATTCGCCCGCGGGCAGCATGTCGCGCACCATCTGGCGCTCTGCGCGGAACGGGCTGATGAAGGCGGTCAGCACGATCAGCCCGGAATCGGCCATCAGCCGCGCCACCTCGCCGACGCGGCGGATGTTCTCGATCCGGTCGGCATCGGTGAAGCCGAGATCCTTGTTGAGCCCGTGGCGGACATTGTCGCCGTCGAGCAGGAAGGTGTGGCGGTTCATCACCGCCAGCAGTTTTTCGACCTCGTTGGCGATGGTCGACTTGCCCGAACCCGACAGACCGGTGAACCACAGCACCCGGGGCGCCTGGTTCTTGAGGCTGGCGTGGTCGTCGCGGGTTATGTCGGTGGGTTGCCAGTGGACGTTCTGCGCGCGGCGCAGCGCGAAATGGAGCATCCCGCCCGCCACCGTGCGATTGGTCAGCTTGTCGATCAGCACGAAGCCGCCCAGCGTCCGGTTGTCGGCATAGGGTTCGAAAACGATCGGCTTCTCGGTGTGCACTTCTGCGACACCGATCGAGTTGAGCGTCAGCGTCTTGGCTGCAAGATGCGCCATGGTGTTGACGTTGATCTCGTATTTGGGCTCCTGGACGCTGGCCGAGACGGTCTGGGTGCCCAGCTTGAGCCAATAGGCGCGGCCGACCAGCATCGGGTCGTCGTCCATCCACACCAGCGTCGCCTCGAACTGGTCCGAGACCTGCGGCGGATCCTCCGCGGCGGCGATGACATCGCCGCGCGAACAGTCGATCTCGTCGGCGAAAGTCAGCGTGACCGACTGGCCCGCCACCGCCTCGTCGAGGTCGCCCGAGAAAGTGACGATCCGTTCGAGCGTAGTGGTCTTGCCCGAGGGCAACACCCGCAAGGCAGCACCCGGGGCGATTGTCCCGCTGGCGACCAGCCCGGCGAAGCCGCGGAAGTCGAGATCGGGGCGGTTGACCCATTGCACTGGCATCCGGAACGGCTTGTCCTGCGCATCGGCGGCATCGAGTTCGACGGTCTCGAGATGCTCGATCAGCGAGGGGCCGGTGTACCAGGGCATGTGTTCCGAGGGGCCGGCGATATTGTCGCCGCGAAAGCCCGAGATTGGCATGACGGTGAATGTCTCAATCCCGATCTCTGCTGCGAAGCTTGCGTAATCGGCAACGATCGCATCGTAGGTCGCCTGGTCGTAATCGACCAGATCCATCTTGTTCACCGCCAGCACGATCCGGCGGATACCCTGCCTGTGGCACAGGAAGCTGTGCCGCCGGGTCTGGACCAGAACGCCCTTGCGCGCATCGACCAGGATCACCGCCAGTTCGGCGGTCGAGGCGCCGGTGACCATGTTGCGGGTGTATTGCTCATGGCCGGGGCAATCGGCGACGATGAACTTGCGCCGGTCGGTGGAGAAGAAGCGGTAGGCGACATCGATGGTGATGCCCTGCTCGCGCTCAGCGGCGAGACCGTCGACCAGCAGCGCGTAGTCGAGCTCCTGCCCCTGCGTGCCGATGCGCTTGCTGTCGCTCTCGAGGCTGGCGAGCTGGTCCTCGAAGATCATCTTGCTGTCGTAGAGCAGCCGCCCGATCAGCGTCGACTTGCCGTCGTCCACGCTGCCGCAGGTGATGAAGCGCAGCATGGTCTTGTGCTGGTGGCGGGTCAGATAGGCGTCGATATCCTCGCCCGCGAGCGCATCGGGGCGGTAGGCGTTTTGCGGATTTGGCCGGTCTGAACTGGGATGGTCGGCCATCAGAAATAGCCCTCCTGCTTTTTCTTCTCCATCGAGGAGCCGCCGGCATCGCGGTCGATCGCGCGGCCCTGACGTTCGCTGGTGGTGGTCAGCAGCATTTCCTGGATGATCTCGGAGAGCGTCGAGGCGGTGCTCTCGACCGCGCCGGTGAGCGGGTAGCAGCCCAGGGTGCGGAAGCGGATCGAGCGTTCGACCGGCTGCTCGCCTTCGAGCGGGAAGCGCTTGTCGTCGACCATCACGATCATCCCGTCGCGCTCCACCGTGGGGCGCGGAGCGGCGAAATAGAGCGGGACGATTTCGATCTCTTCGAGCTGGATATATTGCCAGATGTCGAGTTCGGTCCAATTGCTCAGCGGGAAGACGCGGATGCTCTCGCCGCCATTGCGGGTGCGCGGCGCCTTGCGGGTGTTGTAGAGATTCCACAATTCGGGGCGCTGGTTCTTGGGGTCCCAGCCGTGGCTGGCGGTACGGAAGGAGAAAATGCGCTCCTTGGCGCGGGCCTTCTCCTCGTCGCGCCGCGCGCCGCCGAAGGCCGCGTCGAAACCGTGCTGGTCGAGCGCCTGCTTCAACCCCTCGGTCTTCCACATATCGGTGTGAAGCGCGCCGTGATCGAAGGGATTGATCCCGCGCTCTATGGCTTCGGGATTGCGGTGGACCAGCAGCTCCATTCCCGCTTCGCGCGCCGCCTTCTCGCGCAGCGCGTACATCGCCTGGAACTTCCAGGTGGTGTCGACATGGAGCAGCGGGAAGGGCGGCGGCGCGGGGTAGAAAGCCTTGCGCGCCAGATGCAACATCACCGCGCTGTCCTTGCCCACCGAATAGAGCATCACCGGCTTCTCGGCCTCGGCGACGACCTCGCGCATGATGTGGATGCTCTCGGCTTCGAGGCGTTCCAGATGCGTGAGGGCGAGATGGGTGAGGGTACGGGTCATGATGCTCCGGTCCTCTAAATCCTCGCGTCCGCGCGGCGAAACACAGCATTTCTATCAGGCGGCTGCGCGGCTCTTTGTAGCCCCGCCCGGTTTCTACGGCGAGGGACAGACGATTGCAATTTGCCGCGAATGCGGGTTTCTTTGCGCGCAACGCGTCACGCTGGGATTGGTGGATTTCTATGAACGACTGGATCGAAACGGCTCGCCGGGCCTGCGCCGCCGCGCGCCTCTATCGCGACGCAGTGCGCGCAGCGACCGCCGCTCTGGTCGCGCCGGATGGCCGCCCCGACCCGGCGCTGATCGAGCGTGAGCAGCGCCGCGTCCACGGTTTCGCCTGGATCGGCACCACCGTCGCCGCGCTCGAGGCGGTCGCCGACTGGGCGGAGCGGGTCGAGGCCGCGGGTCGCTTCGGCGAAGTCGAGCAACTGGCGCTGGCGATCGGTTTCGGCGAATATTGCCACCAGCTCACTTCCGCGCTGCCTATGAGCCAGAGCGAATTCGTCCGCCCCGCAGAGCTCGGTGTTGCCGATGCGGCGCGCAGCCTCGCCGAGGACCCCGCGGTGCGGCGCTTCCTCGAAGAAGGCAGCACCGCCCGGCACCGCGCCTCCCTGGCGGGCCACCTTGCCGAGGGGCGCGTGCCCGACGAGGGTTTCGACGACGAGACGCTCGACATGATCCGCGGCCAGTTCCGCGCCTTCACCGCCGATCGTATCGCTCCGCATGCGCAAGCCTGGCACCTCGCCGATGCGCTGATCCCGATCGAACTGGTAGACGAGATGGCGGCGCTCGGCGTGTTCGGGGTCTGCATCGACGAGCGCTACGGTGGGCTGGGGCTGGGCAAGCTGGCGATGTGCCTCGTCTCCGAAGAGCTGTCGCGCGGCTGGATCTGCGCCGGATCGCTGGGCACCCGCTCGGAGATCGCCAGCGAGCTGATCGGCGAGAACGGTACCGAGGAGCAGAAGGCGCATTACCTGCCGCGCCTCGCAGACGGCTCGATCCTGCCCACCGCGGTGTTCACCGAGCCCGACACCGGCTCCGATCTCGCCTCTGTTCGCACCCGCGCCATGCCCGACGATGCGGGCGACTGGCGGGTCCATGGCTCCAAGACCTGGATCACCCACGCCGCGCGCGCCGATCTGATGACGCTGCTGTGCCGCACCGATGCTGACACGCCGGGTTATGGCGGGCTGTCGATGTTGCTCGCCGAAAAGACCCGCGGAAGCGAGGGCGATCCCTTTCCCGACGAAGGGCTGGCGGGGGACGAGATCGAGGTCCTCGGCTATCGCGGGATGAAGGAATACACGCTGGGCTTCGACGGTTTTGCGGTGCCCGGCGCGGCGCTGCTAGGCGGCGCCGAAGGGCAGGGGTTCAAGCAGCTGATGCGCACCTTCGAGGGCGCGCGGATCCAGACCGCGGCGCGCGCCATCGGGGTCGGCTGGCACGCCTTCGATCTTGCGCTCCGCTATGCCGGCGAGCGGCGCCAGTTCGGCAAGCCGCTGATGGCTTTCCCGCGCGTGGCGGACAAGCTGGTGCTGATGGCGGTCGAACAGCTGATGGCGCGCGAGCTGACCTATTCGGCGGCGCGTCACAAGGACAAGGGCGAGCGTTGCGACATCGAGGCGGGAATGGCCAAGCTGCTCGCCGCGCGGGTCGCCTGGACCAATGCCGACAATGCGGTCCAGATCCACGGCGGCAATGGCTATGCGCTCGAATACGAGGTCAGCCGGGTGCTGTGCGATGCGCGGATCCTCAACATTTTCGAGGGCGCGGCGGAAATCCAGGCGCAGGTGATCGGGCGTGGGCTGTTGGCATCGCGCGAAACCGCCTGACCATGCGATCCGGCGAGCGCCACGCCCCACCCGGCGATGCCCGCTGGCGCTGGCCCGCACGAACGCCTAGTCTCATATTGCAACCGAGATTCGCGTCCCCAGGTTCTGAGGGAACGCATACAGGAATCCGCTGACACAAACGGGAGAGAGAGATGACCAAGACCTATTCCAATCTGATCGACGGCGAGCTCGTCACCACCGCGGGGACGATGGACGTCATCAACCCCGCGACCGAGGAGGTCGTCGGCCAGGTCCCCGCCGCGGGCAAGGACGAGCTCGACCGCGCGGTCGCCGCCGCGCGCCGCGCCTTCCAGAGCTGGCGCAAGACCACTCCGGAAGAGCGCCAGAAGGTGGTCCAGGCGATCGCCGCGACGATCAAGGAAAACGCCGACGAGCTGTTCCGCCTGCTCACCAGCGAACAGGGCAAGCCGCACAACCAGGCGCAGCAGGAAATCTACGGCGCTGCCGGGCTCGCCGCCGCGCAATCGACGCTGCGGCTCGAGGATGTGATCAACCAGGACGACGACACACGCCTGTCGCGGACCCGCCGCGTGCCGGTGGGCGTGGTCGGCGGGATCGTGCCGTGGAATTTCCCGATCATGATGGCGATCCAGAAGATCGTGCCGGCGCTGGTCGCGGGCTGCACCATCGTGCTCAAACCCTCGCCCTTCACCCCGCTGACCACGCTTCGGATCGCCGAGCTGATCAAGGATGTCGTGCCTGCGGGCACGGTCAACATCATCACCGGCCCCGACAAACTGGGCCCGATGATCACCGGCCACCCCGGCATCGACAAGATCACCTTCACCGGCTCGACCGCGACCGGCAAGAAGATCATGGAAGGCGCGAGCAAGGACCTCAAGCGCATCACGCTCGAGCTGGGCGGCAACGACGCCTCGATCGTGCTCGCCGATGCCGATGTCGAGAAGGTCGCGGAACAGCTGTTCTGGTCGAGCTTCTCCAACGCCGGACAGGTCTGCATCGCCGCCAAGCGGATCTATATCCACGAAGACATCTATGACGACCTCTCCAAGGCGATCGCTACCTATGCAAGGACGGTAAAGGTCGGCGACGGCGCGGAGCAGGGCACCGGGGTCGGCCCGATCCAGAACAAGAAGCAGTTCGAGCGCGTCTGCGAGCTGATCCAGGACGCCAAGGACCAGGGCTATCAGTTCCTCACCGGGGGCGATGTCGATCCTTCGGGGACGGGTTATTACGTGCCGATCACCATCCTCGACAATCCGCCCGAGGATGCGCGGATCGTCGCCGAGGAGCAGTTCGGCCCGGTCATGCCGCTAATGAAATTCGCCACCGTCGACGAGGCGATCGAGCGCGCCAATGCTTCGGAATACGGTCTCGCGGGTGCGGTCTGGACCGCCGACGCCGAAAAGGGCGTCGAGGTTGCCGAGCGGATGGAAACCGGCACGGTGTGGGTCAACGAGTTCATGCACCTCTCGCCCTTTGCGCCCTTCGGCGGGCACAAGCAGTCGGGCATCGGCGCCGAATACGGCATCGATGGCTTGAAGGAATTCACCTATCCGCAGGTGATCACGATCAAGCGCGACGCCTTCGCCTGACGCGCGCGCGACATACAAAAGAAAGGGGCGGCCAGTGTGCCGCCCCTTTTCGTTTCCGCCTTGCTTCCGGGCGAGCCCGGTGCGCTCAGGCGCCCTTGAACGCGGGCTTGCGCTTCTGGAGGAAGGACATCGCCCCCTCCATCGAATCCTGGCTCATCCCCGCCTCGCGCTGTCCCTGCGCTTCCATCAGCAGCGTGGCGGTAAAATCGCTTTCCAGCCCGGCGCGGATGTTGCGTTTCATCAGCCCGAGCGCGACGGTCGGACCATTGGCAAGCTTCTCGGCCAGCGCCTCGGCTTCGGCGGTCAGCGCCTCGTCCTCGACGCATTTGTAGATCAGTCCGATCCGCTCGGCTTCCTCGCCGTGGATCTTCTCGCCCAGCATCATCATCCGCGTCGCCTGCGCGGTCCCTACCAGCCGCGGGAGCATCCAGCTCGACCCGCCATCGGGGACCAGCCCGATGTTGACGAAGGCCTGGAGGAAATAGCCGCTCTTGCCTGCGATCACGAAATCCGCCGCCAGCGCGATCGAGCAGCCGACGCCGGCTGCCGGGCCCTGCACCGCAGACACCACCGGGACCGGCACGCTCGCCAGCGCCTGGATCATCGGGTTGTAGTGCCGCTGGAGCGAGGTGAAGGCGCGGTGGCCGCCGGTGATCGGCCCGGTTCCCGACTTGTCCGCATTGGCCGCGAGATCGGCGCCCGAGCAGAAGGCGCGGCCTTCGCCGGCCATCAGCACGGCGCGCGCGCCGTCGAGATCGCGCAGCGCGTCGAAGATCTCGTCCGCCATCTGCGGCGGGCAGGCATTGAGCCGCTCGGGCCGGTTGAGCGTCAGTTTCAGCACATTGCCGGCGCGGGTGGTGGTGATGGTCTCGTAGCTCATGGCGCTCTCCCGGGCGTCTGGTGATTGGTTTCGATAGCGAACTTATCGCCACCCTATCGGCGCGGGCGAAAGGCGCAAGCCGCGCGTGGTCGGTGGTATCGGCCCGTCAGCGGTTCTGGCGGCCTTCGACCAGCCGCTCGACCAGCGAGGGGTCGGCCAGCGTCGAGGTGTCGCCGAGCGCGCCGAATTCGTTCTCCGCGATCTTGCGCAGGATGCGGCGCATGATCTTGCCCGAGCGGGTCTTGGGCAGCCCGTCGGTGAACTGGATGTGGTCGGGCGTGGCGATCGGGCCGATTTCCTTGCGGACATGCTGGCGCAAATCCTCCGCCAGCGCGTCCGAGCCCTCCTGGCCCGCGTAAAGCGTGACGTAGCAATAGATGCCCTGACCCTTGATGTCGTGCGGACAGCCGACCACCGCCGCCTCGGCGACGGTATCGTGGAGGACCAGCGCGCTCTCGATCTCGGCGGTGCCCATGCGGTGGCCCGAGACGTTGATCACGTCGTCTACCCGGCCGGTGATCCAGTAATAGCCGTCCTCGTCGCGGCGACAGCCGTCGCCGGTGAAGTATTTGCCCATATAGGTGCTGAAATAGGTCTGCACGAAGCGATCGTGATCGCCATAGACGGTGCGCGCCTGGCCCGGCCAGCTGTGGGTGATTGCCAGATTGCCCGCGGCGGCGCCCTCGAGCACCTCACCCTCGGCATCGAGCAATTGCGGACGGACCCCGAAGAAGGGCTTGCCCGCGCTGCCCGGCTTCATGGCATGTGCGCCCGGCAGGGTGGTGATCATCGCGCCGCCGGTCTCGGTCTGCCACCAGGTGTCGACCACCGGGCAACGCTTTTCGCCGACAACTTCGAAATACCAGCGCCAGGCCTCGGGGTTGATCGGTTCGCCCACCGTGCCCAGCAGCCGCAGCGAGGAGCGGTCGCGGCTGGTGACATGGCTGTCGCCCTCGCGCATCAGCGCGCGGATCGCGGTCGGTGCGGTGTAGAGGATGGCGACCGAATGCTTGTCGACCACATCCCAGAACCGGCCGTGATCGGGATAATTGGGCACGCCCTCGAAGATCACCTGCGTCGCGCCGTTTATGAGCGGGCCGTAGACCACATAGCTGTGCCCCGTGACCCAGCCGATATCGGCTGTGCACCAGAACACTTCGCCCGGCTGATAGTCGAACACATAGTGGAATGTGGTCGCGGTCCAGACCCCATAGCCGCCGGTGGTGTGGAGCACGCCCTTGGGCTTGCCGGTCGACCCCGAAGTATAGAGGATGAACAGGGGATCCTCGGCGCGCATCTCGGCGCAGGGGCAATTCTCGTCGCTGGCCAGCTCGTGCAACCAGCGGTCGCGGGGCTCCTCCATCGTAGTCTCGGCGCCGGTGTGGCGTACCACCAGCACCCCGTCCACCGCGACGCCTTCATGCGCCAGCGCGGCATCGACATTGGCTTTCAGCGCCACCGGCTTGCCGCCGCGCATCCCGCCATCGGCGGTGATGACGAAACGGCTGTCGCAGTCGACGATCCGCCCCGCCAGCGCTTCGGGCGAAAAGCCGCCGAACACCACCGAATGCACCGCGCCGATCCGTGCGCAGGCGAGCATGGCGAGCACGCCCTCGACGATCATCGGCATGTAGAGCGTCACCCGGTCGCCCTTCGCGACGCCCAGCGCTTTCAGGGCATTGGCCATCCGCACCACTTCGCCATGCAATTCGCGATAGGTGAGGCTGCGGCTCTCGCCATTTGGATCGTCGGGTTCGAAGATCAGCGCGGTGCGATCGCCCTTGTCCGCCAGATGGCGGTCGACCGCATTGTGGCACAGGTTGAGCGTGCCATCCCCGAACCATTCGATGAACACCGGGTCGTAGGACCATTCGCCGCCCAACGTAGGCGGGGTGAACCAGTCGAGCCGTTCGGCCTGTTCGAGCCAGAATGCGTCGGGCTGTTCGAGCGAGCGGCGGTAGAGCGCCTCATATTGTTCGGTTGTGCAATGGGTCGCGCTGTCGCTGCGCGGGGGCTGGACGAATTCGTTCATGACCACTCTCTCCTTGGGGCTGAGCATAGCGGCTCGCGCGCGCGACGAAAGCCCGGGCGAAAGGAGGTCAGGACGAGGCGCCGCGCGCCAGTTCGATGATCCGCTGCATCAGCCGCCGGGTCTCGGCCAGCTCCGCTTCGCCAAGCTTGCCTTCGACCACTGTTTCCAGAGCGCGTTCGAGCGAGAGCGCCTCGTTGAGGATATCCTCGCCCTCGGCGGTGGCATCGGAATCCGGCTGGTGCCTGGCGTAGCGACCGGCGAGGAACAGCAACGGCGCCACGGGACGCGCCTCGAATTCGACCACTTCGCCCACCAGGATGATGTGGTCGCCGCCCTCGTATTCGTGGCGGGTGCGGCATTCGAACCGCGCTGCGAATTCGGGGAAGACGGGCGATCCCAGCTCGCCGCGCAGCCATTCGATCCCGTCGAACTTGTCCGCGCCAGAGCGCGCGAAGCGATCGGACAGCGCGCGCTGGGAGGCGGCCAGCACATGGACCGCGAAATGCCCGCTGTTGGAGAAAGCCTCGCGCGACAGCGAATTCTTCGCCAGCGACCAGAGCACCAGCGGGGGATCGAGACTGACCGAATTGAAGCTGCTCGCCGTCACCCCGACCGGCTGCTCATCGCCTGCCATCGTGGTGGCGACGGTCACGCCGGTCGCAAAAGACCCAAGCGCATCGCGGAACTCGCGTTGCAGCTCGCTCATCTGGGGGCTCGGGTGGGATTGATCGGCATGGATGGCATGTCGGCTCGCGGTGCCGCTTCGCGGGGCGAAAGACAACCTTTTTGCGCGGACAAGCCATGCAGTTGCGGGATGGCGCACATCATGCAATGCGACCGCTGGAAGAGGAGAGTGAAAACATGGTCGATACCGGTTCCGCCGGCCCGCTGACGGGTCTCAAGGTCGTCGAATTCACCGGCATCGGCCCGGGTCCGCATGTCGCGATGCTGCTGGCCGACATGGGTGCCGAGGTGGTGCGGATCGAACGCGCGGGTACGCAGACGCTCAACCCGGTGGTCGAGCGTGGCCGCCACCGCGTGGCGGTCGATCTCAAGAGCGAGGAAGGCAAGAATTTTTGCCGCGAGGCGCTGCGCCAGGCCGATGTGCTGGTCGAGGGCTATCGCCCCGGCGTGATGGAGCGGCTGGGGCTTGGCCCCGAGGCGCTGCTGGCGGACAATCCGCGGCTGATCTTCGCCCGCATGACCGGCTGGGGGCAGGACGGACCGCTCGCCAAGGCGGCGGGGCACGACATCAATTACATCGCGATCACCGGCGCGCTGGCGGCGGTGGGCCGCGCGGGCGAAACGGCCACCCCGCCGCAAAACCTGGTCGGCGATTTCGGCGGCGGCTCGCTCTATTGTGCGCTCGGCATCCTCGCCGCGCTCTACGAACGCGAGCGCTCGGGGCAGGGCCAGGTGGTCGATGCCGCGATCGTCGATGGCGCGACCAGCCTGATGAGCTTTTTCTTCGGCGCGCGCCATGCGCCGCATCTCAGCACCGAGCGCGGCAAGGGCATGCTCGGCGGCGCGGCGCATTTCTACCGCTGCTACGAATGCGCCGACGGGCGCGAGATCAGCGTCGGCGCGATCGAGCCGCAATTCTACGCCGAGCTGCTCGATAAGGCCGATGCGCCCGAGGAATTGCGCCAGGGCCAGATGAACCCCGCCAATTGGGAGGACTACACCGAACGGCTCGCGGCGCTGTTCAAGACCAGGACTGCCGCCGACTGGACCGAGCTGCTCGAAGGCAGCGACGCCTGCTTCGCTCCCGTGTTGCCGGTGGACGAGGCGCGCGACCATCCGCATCTCAAGGCGCGCGGTTCCTATGTCGAACGCGACGGGGTGTGGCACACCGCGCCCGCGCCGCGGTTCGAGAGGACGCCCGGCACCATCCGCGACAGCGCCGAGGACGGTGCCGCAGTTGTGGCGCGGTGGCAGCAGGGCAGCTAGAGCGGCTACTAAGGAGTATCACCATGCGCGATTGCACGAAATTCTACATCGACGGCCAATGGGTCGATCCGGTCCAGGGCGACACCCGCGAGGTCGAGAACCCGGCGACCGAACAGGTGCTCGGCCATATCTCCTTCGGCAGCGAAGCCGATGTCGACAAGGCGGTCGTCGCCGCGCGCCGCGCCTTCGAGGAATGGCAGTTTTCCAGCCGCGAGACCCGGCTCGAGCTTCTCCGCGCCATCCTGGGTGAAATCGAGAAGCGCCGAAAGGATCTGGCCGCCGCGATCAGCGACGAGATGGGTGCGCCCCTGTCGCTCGCCAACGGACCGCATGTCGGCCTGCTCGCCGGGCACTGCCAGACAGCGATCGAGGTGCTCGAGAATTTCGAGTTCGAGCGCCAGGATGGCGCGACGCTGCACCTTTACGAGCCGATCGGCGTGGTCGGGATGATCACCCCCTGGAACTGGCCGCTCAACCAGATCGCCTGCAAGGTCTTCCCGGCGCTGGCGACCGGCTGCACGATGATCCTGAAGCCTTCGGAAATCGCGCCCTTCAACGCCTGCATCTTCGCCGAGATCATGCATGCGGCTGGCGTACCCGCTGGCGTGTTCAATCTCGTCAACGGCGACGGGCTTGGCGTGGGCACTGCGATAAGCGGGCACCCGGATATCGACATGGTGAGCTTCACCGGATCGACCCGCGCAGGGGTGGCCATCGCCGCCAATGCCGCGCCCACGGTCAAGCGCGTGGCACAGGAATTGGGCGGCAAGAGCCCCAATATCGTCCTCGACGATTCGGTGTTTGCGCAATCGGTTGCGCGCGGGACGACGGCGATGATGGGCAATTCGGGCCAGACCTGCACCGCGCCCAGCCGGATGCTGGTTCCGCATCAGCGAATGGAAGAAGCCAAGGCGGCTGCCAAGGACGCCGCCGAGAAGGTCATTCCCGGCGATCCGCGCGGGAATGCCACCATCGGCCCGGTGGTTTCGAAGGCGCAATGGGGCAAGATCCAAGGGCTTATCGAGCAGGGCGTGGCCGAGGGCGCGACGCTGGTCGCGGGCGGTCCGGGCAAGCCGGAGGGACTGGAAACCGGTCACTATGTCCGCCCGACGGTGTTCGCAGATGTCTCCAACGACATGACAATCGCGCGCGAAGAAATCTTCGGCCCGGTGCTGACCATCATCGGCTACGAGGATTACGACGACGCGGTGCGGATCGCCAACGACACCGAATACGGGCTCGCCAGCCATATCACCGGCGAGGATGTCGAGACCGCCAAACGGCTCGCGCGGCGGATTCGCGCCGGGCGGGTGGCGATCAACGGCGGCTACGATATGCATGCCGCCTTCGGGGGTTACAAGAAGAGCGGCAACGGGCGCGAATGGGGCCGCTTCGGGTTCCACGACTTCCTCGAGATCAAGGCCGTGATGGGGACCGGTTCCTGATGGCGGGCAAGTTTTTCGACCAATGGACCGTGGGCGATACTATCGAACACGAGATTCGACGCACCGTGACCGAGACCGACAATCTGCTGTTCTCGACCATGACCCACAATCCCCAGCCGCTGCATCTCGATGTCGAGGCTGCCAAGGCGAGCGGTTTCGGGCAGATCCTGGTCAACTCGACCTTCACCTTCGCGCTGCTGGTCGGGCTCTCGGTCGGCGACACGACGCTGGGCACGCTGGTAGCCAATCTCGGCTTCGACAAGGTGGTGACACCCAACCCGGTGTTCATCGGCGACACGCTGCGCGCGCGCAGCGAGGTCATCGCCTTGCGCGAAAGCAAATCGCGCCCCGGTCAGGGCATCGTCACCTTCCGCCACGAGGCGCTCAACCAGCGCGGCGAGGTGGTCTGCAGCTGCGAGCGCTCGGCGCTCCTCAAATCCTCCGGCTGATTGCGCGGGAGCCAATTCGCGCTTTCACCCGTTGAGCGGCGGGGAGATTATCGATGACGCACGAGCCGCACAGCGCCACCGAGACGGTCGAAGCACTCGAGGGCCTGGCCGGGAACAACGACAAGGTCTGTATCGGCGATGTGCTCGACGAGTTCGGCAAGCGCAGCTTCGGCCCGTTCCTGTTCGTGCCCGCGCTGATCGAGCTGACCCCCGTCGGCGGGATCCCCGGCGTTCCCACGCTGCTCGCGCTGATCATCGCGTTGGTCGCGGTGCAGCTGCTGCTGGGACGCGACCATGTCTGGCTGCCGCAGGTGATCCAGCGCCGCGCGGTTGGCGCAAAGAAGCTGATGGCCTCGGCCAAGAAGCTCGAAGGTGTCGCCACGTTTCTCGACCGCTGGTTCAAGGGGCGGCTCAAACATCTCACCGGGCCGCAGATGCAGAAGCTCGCCGCGGCGGTGGTAGTCTTGCTGTGCTGCACCGTGCCACCGCTCGAATTGCTGCCCTTCGCCAGCAGCGGGCCGATGCTGGCCATCGCCGCCTTCGGGCTGGCGATCCTGGTCCGCGACGGTCTTCTGATGCTGATCGCACTGGCGCTATCTGCGCTGGCTATCGGGCTGGGCGGCTATTTCTGGTTCACCTCCGACCCCTCGGGAAGCATCCTGCCCTTCTAGCATCCGCTTGACTTCGCTGGCGCGGATTGCGCACATTCGCTGCGGGTCAGGGGAGGATGCGATGCGCAGAATGATTGCGGGGATGGTGTGCCTGGGCCTCGGAGCGGCGCTGGCGGGTTGCGGCATGGAAGCGGGGGTCGCCGAGGCGCAGAGCGGCGATGGCAGCGGCGCGATCGAACTCGCCGAATTTCCCGACCGGCCCTATTGGGGCGACACGCACCTTCACACCGACAATTCGATCGATGCCTTCGGCTTCGGCGTTCGGCTGGGGCCCGAGGAGGCGCTGCAATTCGCCAGCGGGCGCGAGGTTACCGCCACCACCGGGCTTGCCGCGCGGCTCGACCGTCCGCTCGACTTCCTCGTTATCGCCGACCATTCGGATGCGCTGGGCGCGACCCGGCGGCTCTACGATGCGCCGCGCATCCTCGTGCGCGATCCGACGCTGCGGCGCTGGTACGACATGATGCACGAGGGCCCGCGCGGGTCGCAGCGCGCCATCGCCGAGCTGATCACCGCCGCTGCCAACGACACGCTGCCCGCCGCGCTGACCGATCCCGAGCGCCAGCGCGAGGCGACCCGGACGATCTGGGACGCGCATCTCGCCATGCTCGACCGCTACAACCGGCCCGGCGAGTTCACCGCGCTGGCGGGGTTCGAATACACGCTCATGCCCGATGGCAACAATCTCCACCGGGTGGTGATGTTTCGCGACGGCAGCGCCACGACCGGGAAGGTGCTGCCCTATCCCGGCATCGACACCGCGGCCGAGGGGCTGTGGGATTATATGGCGGCCTACGAGAAAGGCACCGGCGGTCAGGCGCTGGCCATCCCGCACAATTCCAACCTCTCCAACGGCCTGATGTTCGAGCTGACCATGCCCGGCGGCGGACCGATGACCGCCGAATACGCCCGCAAGCGCGCGCGCTGGGAGCCGGTGGTCGAGGCGACCCAGATCAAGGGCGACAGCGAGGCGCATCCCTTCATGTCGCCCAATGACGAATTCGCCGGCTTCGGCGTCACCGGCTGGGAACTGGGCAATCTGCCGCTCACCGCCTCGGCCACGCCGGAAATGCAGCGCGGCAATTACGTCCGCGAGGCGCTCAAGCGCGGGCTCTCGATCGAGCAGCGCACCGGCGCCAACCCCTATGCCTTCGGGCTGGTCGGATCGACCGACAGCCACACCGCGCTGGCGACCGCGGACGAGGACAATTTCTTCGGCAAGCACACCGGCAACGAACCCGGCGCCGACCGCGCGATGGCGCCGCAGAACCTTGGCACCAGCGAGGGGCGCTTCGGCTGGCACTATCTCGCGGGCGGCTATGCCGCGGCCTGGGCGCGGGGCAACACCCGCGCGGAAATCTTCGACGCCTTCAAGCGGCGCGAGGTCTATGCCACCACCGGGCCACGGATGGTGCTGCGGGTCTTCGCAGGGTTCGATTTCACCGCTTCCGACTGGCGCGGCGACTGGGTGCGCGCGGGCTACCAGCGCGGCGTGCCGATGGGCGGCGAACTGTCCGCCACCGGGCGCGCGCCGGTGCTGATGATCTCCGCGCTCAAGGACCCCGATGGTGCCAATCTCGACCGCGTGCAGGTGGTCAAGGGCTGGGTGGACGAGAGCGGCGAAGCGGAGGAGCGCGTCTACGATGTGGTCTGGTCCGACATGGCCGAGCGCCCGCGGGTCGGTGGCAAGGTGCCCGCGGTGGGCGATACGGTCGACCGCGCGAAGGCGAGCTATTCCAACACCATCGGCGCGCCCGAACTGCGCGCGGCCTGGACCGATCCCGATTACGAAGCCGGTCAGCGCGCCTTCTATTATGTCCGCGTGCTCGAGATCCCGACGCCGCGCTGGCCGCTGTTCGATCGGCTGCGCTTCGGGATCGAGCTGCCCGAGGAGGTGGCGAAGGCCTCGGTGGCGCAGGAGCGAGCCTACAGCTCGCCGATCTGGATCCGGCCCTCTCCCATGTCGGCGCCCATGACACCGCGTTCGACCGCGCCCGCGATCATGGAGGAATCGTGATCCGCAATTGGGCGCGCGATCCGCTCGTCCATTTCCTCGCCGCCGGTGCGCTGCTGTTCGTGCTGTTCGCCTGGCGCGGCGAGGAGGCGGATCCCGACAGCCGCACCATCGCGGTCAATCGCGAGGTGCAGGCCAGCCTCGCGTTGCAGTTCGAGACGATGATGCAGCGACCCCCGACCGATGCCGAGCTCGACGGGCTGATCGAGCGCTGGCTGCGCGACGAGGTGCTCTATCGCGAAGCGCTTCGGCTCGGGCTCGACCGCGACGATGCGGTGGTCCGGCGGCGGCTGGCGAAGAAGATGGACGCGCTGGCAAGCGCGCAGGCGGAAACTTCGGTGCCGAGCGAGGCGACCTTGCGCGAATGGCTGGCCGCGAACCCCGAGCGCTTCGTCAGCGGCGCCAGCACCAGTTTCGACCAGCTCTATTTCGCCGAAGAGGGTGCTGCGCGCGCGGCGCAGGCGCAATTGCAGAGCGGGGCGGACTGGCGTGGGCTGGGCGAGCCGCTGTCGGTCCCGGCCTCGCAGGAGCGGGCGACCATGCGCGTCGTTACCGACCGCTACGGCCGCCAGTTCGCCGCGGCGGTGGCGGAGCTGGAGGCCGGTGATGCATGGCACGGCCCGGTCCCCTCGGGTTTCGGCTGGCATCTGGTCCGGCTGCGGTCGCGCGAGGAGGGGGCGCTTCCGCCGCTCGCCGAAATCCGCAGCCAGGTCGAGGACGATTGGCGCGGCGCGACCATCGCCCAGCGCACCCAAGCCGCCTACCGCTTGCTGCGCGACGCCTATCGGGTCGAGATCGGCGAGTGATCCGGGGCGCTGCGAAGGGTTTGGCCGGACTGCTGCTGGCTGCCTTGCTGGCCGTGGCGCTCGCATGGCCGGGCAGCCCGATGGCCGACGAACTGCGCCCGGTGGCGATTTCCTTCACCCAGATCGACGAAAGCCGCTGGCGGCTCGACTGGAAGCAGCCGGTCGCTTCACCCGCAGCGCGGCTGGCCTTTCCCAAGCTACCCGACGATTGCCGGATGGAGGGCGAGCCGGTCGTTCGCACCGGCGCAGCGGCGCTGATCGGCGGCGTCGAGGTGCACTGCGACGGGCCGGTCACCGACGAGCGCATCGGCGCGCGCGATCTGGTGGTCACCGGCGATGCGCTGCTGCGCGTGATCCCGCTCGGGCGCGCGGTGCAGACCTATCGGCTCACCGCCTCCCAGCCCGAAGCGACGATCGCCGGTGTTCCCGCCACCGCGCAGGTGTGGAGCAGCTATTTCGGGCTCGGGGTCGAGCACATCCTCGGGGGCTGGGACCACTTGCTGTTCGTCATCGCGCTGGTGCTGCTGGTTGCGAAAGGCTGGACCGTGGTGAAGGCCGCGACCGCTTTTACCGTGGCGCATTCGCTGACGCTGGCGGCGGTTACCTTGGGCTATGCCGGGCTGCCCGCGCGCGCCGTCGAGGCGCTGATCGCGCTGTCGATCGTGTTCCTCGCGGTCGAGCTGGCGCGCGGGGATCGCGCCACGCTGACGCGGCGGCTGCCGTGGGCGGTCGCCTTCGCTTTCGGCCTGTTCCACGGGTTCGGTTTCGCCGGTGCGTTGCGCGAGATCGGCCTGCCCGAGGGCGAGGTGCCCGCCGCGCTGGTGAGCTTCAACCTCGGGGTCGAGGCGGGGCAATTGCTGGTCATCGCCGCGGTGCTGGCGCTGCGCCGCGCGGTGCAGCGCTTCTCTCCGCAAACCGAGCCCCATGCGGTGCGGCTCGCGGCCTATGGAATCGGCATCACCGGCAGCTATTGGCTGTTCGAGCGGATTATTGCCTGATTCGCACCGGCCGATGCGTATTTCGGCAACTTGTCATTCACACCCGCGCGCCTACATTGAAGGTCGCGAAAGGATGTGCGTGACATGAGAGATCAGAACGAGCCGGGCGATCCCCAGGAAAACGGTCCCAACCCCTGGATGAAGAGCCTGATGGTCTGGGGGGGGATTTTCCTCGCCCTGCTGGTCGTGGTCTCCGTGTTCGGCGGCAGCGCGCAACCCGCGGGCGAGGAGCTCGGCTATTCCGAATTCCGCGACCGCGTGGCCGAGGGCTCGGTGCAGAACGTCAGCATCTCCGAGGACCGGATCACCGGCACGCTGACCAATGGCGAGACCTTCTCCTCGGTCCCGGTCGCCAACGACACCTCGCTGACCACGCTGCTGGATGCCAACGACGTCCCCTATTCGGGTGCGGCGAAGGAAGAGATGGGTGTCCTCACCTATATGCTGATCCAGTCGCTGCCGTTCATCCTCATTCTCGGTATCGCCTTCTTCGCGCTGCGCCAGGTCCAGAAGGGCGGCGGCGCGGGCGGCGCGATGGGCTTCGGCAAGTCCAAGGCCAAGATGCTCACCGAAAAGCAGGGCAAGGTCACCTTCGCCGATGTCGCCGGCATCGACGAGGCGCGCGAGGAATTGGAGGAGATCGTCGAATTCCTGAAGGATCCGCAGCGCTTCTCCAAGCTGGGCGGCAAGATCCCCAAGGGGGCGCTGCTGGTCGGCTCGCCCGGTACCGGCAAGACGCTGCTCGCGCGCGCCATCGCGGGCGAAGCGGGCGTGCCCTTCTTCACCATTTCGGGTTCTGACTTCGTCGAGATGTTCGTCGGCGTCGGCGCCAGCCGCGTGCGCGACATGTTCGAACAGGCCAAGAAGAACGCGCCCTGCATCCTCTTCATCGACGAGATCGATGCCGTGGGTCGCAGCCGCGGGCATGGGCTGGGCAATTCCAACGACGAGCGCGAGCAGACATTGAACCAGCTGCTGGTCGAGATGGATGGCTTCGAAGCCAATGAAGGCATCATCATCATCGCCGCGACGAACCGCCCCGATGTCCTTGACCCCGCGCTGCTGCGCCCGGGCCGTTTCGACCGCCAGGTGGTGGTCCCCGTTCCCGATATCGAAGGGCGCGAGAAGATCCTCGCAGTGCACATGAAGAAGGTGCCGCTGGCGCCCGACGTCAACAGCCGCACCATCGCGCGCGGCACGCCGGGCTTCTCGGGTGCCGATCTCGCCAACCTCGTCAACGAGGCGGCGCTACTTGCGGCGCGGCGCAACAAGCGCCTGGTCGCGATGCAGGAGTTCGAGGACGCCAAGGACAAGGTCATGATGGGCGCCGAACGCCGCTCGATGGTCATGACCGACGACGAGAAGAAGATGACCGCCTATCACGAGGCGGGCCATGCGCTGGTGTCGATCAACGAGCCCGCGTCGGACCCGATCCACAAGGCGACGATCATCCCGCGCGGCCGTGCGCTGGGTATGGTGATGCGCCTGCCCGAGCGCGACAGCTATTCCTACCACCGCGACAAGATGCACGCGAACCTCGCGGTCGCCATGGGCGGGCGCGTGGCGGAAGAGATCATCTTCGGCCACGACAAGGTTTCCAGCGGCGCCTCGGGCGATATCCAGTACGCCACCGATCTGGCGCGCTCGATGGTCACCAAATGGGGCATGAGCGACAAGCTCGGCCCGCTGCAATACGAGGAAAGTCAGGAAGGTTATCTCGGCATGGGCCAGACCGCGCGCACCATGGGCGGGTCCGAGACCAACAAGATGATCGATGCCGAGATCAAGGAACTGGTCGAAGCCGGGCTCAAGCGCGCGACCGAAGTGCTGACCGATCAGGAGGACAAGCTCCACCTGCTCGCGCAGGCGCTGCTCGAATACGAGACGCTGACCGGCGAGGAGATCGACCGGCTGATCAAGGACGGCACCATCGACCGCACCGACACGCCCAAGGGCGGCCATGTCGAGATCAAGCCGATCATCGGCAGCGCGGTGCCCAAGGCTGGCAAGAAGTTCGGCGGCGAAGGCGGCGCGGCCCCCGCGGGCGCCTAGTCTAAGCGCTTCCCCGATCTGCAAACGGCGCGCACTGCTTCCCGCGGTGCGCGCCGTTTCTATTTGTCGCGATCGCGAGATTTTTGGGGAGGCCCGAAGCCTATGATCCGGAGTTGACGAAGGCCGAGGCTTCCAAACGGATCGATGTGCTGCAGGAGCAGACCGGACGCGGCGCCTGAGCGGTCAGAATGCGCCGAGCAACAGCAGTATCTGCAGGAACAGCGTGACCACGATCGAGATGAAGATCAGCAAGACGGATAAACGCCACAGCGCCGAGAAGCGCGACAGGCCGTAGGTCCCGCGCAAATGCTTGTAGATATGCAGCGGGGGGATCGCGACACCTGCCGCCAGAACGATCCCGTTGGGCGCGCCCGCCATGCCCAGCACCGACAGAACGATGAACAATAGCGACATGAACGCCAGCGAATAGGTCACGAAGATCGCGTGGTCATAGGCTTTGAAGCCTCGCCTCCACGCGAACAGCGACCACACGAACGGTACCGAGAGCGGGATCAGCAGCCAGCTGAACTTGTAGCTGTTGGCCTGCAGCTTGTAGAGCATCAGCCCGGGGTTGGTCCGCCATTTCTCGAGACCCTTGTCGAGCCAGGCCCAGCCGGTCTTGGAAGTTGAGACCGTGGCCAGACCGTCGCCACCGACCAGCAGTTCTTCCGTCCCGGCGACCGCCTCCAGCCGTTGTTCGACTTCGGCCAGCTCGCGCTGCGCCGCGGTGCGCTGGGGGGAGTCCGCTGGCGCTTGCGCCACGCGTTCCCGCAGCGAATCGCGCTCGGCGGCGAGATTCTCCTGCACTTCGCCAAGGCTGGCATTCACGCCATCGCTGGTCTGGATATCGGTCGGCGGGGTCAGTCCGATCACCTGGAAGACCGCGAACATCAGGAAGACCGCGAACAGGAACAGCGCCATGGGCGAGACGAAGCGGGCGCGCTCGCCCTCGATATAGCGGCGGGTGAGCTCGCCCGGCTTCGCGACGAGTTTGGGCAGCGTGCGCCAGGTCTTGCCGTCGAAATGCAGCGCGCCGTGGAGCAGATCGTGCAGAAAGGCGCCGATGGTGCGATGGAGATGCGCCTTCTGGCCGCATTGGTGGCAGTGTGGCCCGGTCAGTCCCGTTCCACAATTGAGGCAGGTATCTTCGGCGAAATGGCCGTGGAGCAGCGCCTCGCCGCCGGGCTTGCGCTGCTCGGAAGCCAGCGCACGCCCGATCAGCCCGCCTTCGGCTGCCGTGCCGACCGCTTCGCCCAGATCGTCCATCCCGTTCCCCTCGAGCTGCGCCTTTACCGTCCGCGCCCGAATGGCGCAATGCGATTGCCAGGCTTGCGCCGAACCGCCGCGGCGCCACATAGGGTGCGATGGACCCGCTCGACCCAACCACACAGCTGTTCGGCCTGGGCGCGATGGCGCTGGTCTTCGCCGCGCTGGCCGCTCTCGAGCTTATGGTCCCGCGCCGTAGCCTGCGCCATGGCCGCTCGCGCCGTTGGGTCACCAATCTGGGGCTGCTCGCGCTCGACACCGCGCTGGTCCGGGTGGCGGTGCCGCTGCTCATGGTCGGCACCGCGCAGCTTGCACAAGCGCGCGGCTGGGGTCTGTTCAACCAGCTGGCGCTGCCGTTCTGGCTCGAACTGCTCCTGACGCTCGCGGCGCTCGATCTGGCGCTGTTCTTCCAGCACTGGGCGACCCATCGCGTGCCGCTCCTGTGGCGGCTGCACCAGGTCCATCACGCCGATCCCGATTTCGACGTCACCACCGCAGCGCGTTTCCACCCGATCGAGATCGGCCTGTCGATGCTCTACAAGATGGCGGTGGTCGCCGCGCTGGGTCCGGCGGCGCTGGCGGTGTTCGTCTTCGAAGTGGCGTTCAACGGGGCGACGCTGTTCGTCCATGCGAATCTCTCGCTGCCACCCGCACTCGACCGGCTGGTGCGCTTTTTCGTTGTCACTCCCGACATGCACCGCATCCATCATTCGACGCTGCAGCGCGAGACCAACAGCAATTACGGCACCATGCTGTCGGGATGGGACAGGCTGTTCAGGACCTATCGCACCCGCGCGCAGGCGGGGCAGGACGGGCTGACGATCGGCCTCGCGGAATATCAGGATGATCGCCCGCTCGCGCTGGGATGGAGCCTGCTGCTGCCCTTCCGTGACCGGGCGAAACTGGCCGGCGAAGCAAAAGGGCCGCAATCCCGGTGAGGATGCGGCCCTTTGGCACTAGCAATGTCGCAGGCGATCAGCCTTCGTAATCGGCCCCGATCGAGGTCGAGCGCGCGGGCGCGGAAGCGGTGATCCGCAGCGCTTCGGCCGACTGGCTGAGCGAGCCGACTTCATCCGCTTCGTCATCGTCGTCGGGAAGGATCTTCTGCAGATTGGTGATCGCCGCTTCCATCAATTCCTTGGGCTTGACGGTCTGCTCCGCGATCTCGCGCAGCGCGACGACGGGGTTCTTGTCGCGGTCGCGATCGACGGTAAGCTCGGCACCGCCCGAAATCTCGCGCGCCCGCTGGGCCGCCAGCAGGACGAGATCGAAACGGTTGGGGATCTTGTCGACGCAGTCTTCGACGGTTACGCGCGCCATACAGCACTCCGAAAAATTCGATGAAATCGGGAAAGAACGGCGGATAGGCTTCACGCGTGCCTGAGTCAAGAATTTGCACAGGTCGGGTCGCTGGCCTAGGGCCTCGGGCGATGACTGATGCCCCCGTGCAGGACCCCGCCCGCAATCCCGACCGCGAGGGTGCCGGATACAGCGATCCGGAGCCCTTCACCTGCGAGGCGCAGGGGCAGTCGCTGGGTTTCTTCCCCGCCGGTAAGGATCGTCGCGCCAGGCTGTTCGAACTGGTCGCCTCGGCGCAGCATACGCTGAAGGTGTGCTTCTACATCTTCGTAGAGGATGAAGTGGGCACCGAGCTGCGCGACGCGCTGGTCGCCGCGGCGCTCCGCGGGGTCGATGTCACGCTGGTGGTCGACAGCTTCGGCGCCGATCTGTCCGAACCCTTCCTCGAACCCTTCCGCGCCGCCGGGGGCACCTTCCAGACCTTCGGCGCGCGCTGGAGCCAGCGCTATCTCATCCGCAACCACCAGAAGATGGTCATCGTCGACGACCAACGCGCCATGTTTGGCGGCTTCAATATCGAGGACGATTATTTCGCGCCTCCCGAAGAGAATGGCTGGAACGATCTGGCTATCGTCATCGAGGGATCGGCGGTGGCGGGACTGGTCGAATGGTTCGCCCGGCTTGCAAGCTGGACCGAGGACGATGCGGCGGGTTTCAGGCGCATTCGCCGCGCGGTCCGCGAGTGGAACTGGTCGCAAGGCGAGGGCCTGCGCTGGCTTGTCGGCGGGCCCACGAAGGGGCTGTCGGGTTGGGCTACCTGCGTCGGGCGCGATCTCGACCGCGGCCATCGGCTCGATATGTTCATGGCCTATTTTTCCCCGTCCAAGCGGTTGCTGCGTCGCATCGGGCGGATCGCGCAGGCGGGCGAAGCGCGGTTGGTGATGGCGGGCAAGTCCGACAACAATGCCACCCTCGGCGCCACGCGTTCGCTCTACCACTATCTGCTTGGCAAGCAGGCGGAGATCTATGAGTTCACGCCCTGCAAGCTGCACACCAAGCTGATCGTGCTCGACGATGCGGTTTATCTGGGCAGCGCCAATTTCGACATGCGCAGCCTGTTCCTCAATCTGGAGATCATGCTGCGGATCGAGGATGCGGCGCTGGCGGAGCGGATGCGGCAGTTCATCGGCACCCATGTCGCGGCATCGGAACACATCACCCCGGAACTGCACGACAAGCGCGCAACGGTGTGGAACCGGATCCGCTGGAACCTGGGCTGGCTGCTGGTCTCGGTGCTGGACTACACCGTCAGCCGAAAGCTCAACCTCGGGCTCTAGCCCTCCCAGCCGCGCTCATTGCTCGCCCCATTCCGAGTAGTCTTTCTTGTTCGGGCTGGTGAACTTGGTGATCTCGGCGTGGAAATGCAGCGGGACGTTGCCGGTTGAACCGTGGCGCTGCTTGGCGACGATCAGCGTCGCCTTGTTGCGCAGTTCCAGATAGCGTTCTTCCCAGATGCGGTATTTCTCCATCGCTTCGGGGGAGGTCTCGGGACCGGGCATGTCGGGGCGCGAGGCCTCGTGATAATAATCCGCGCGGAAGATAAACCACACCATGTCGGCGTCCTGCTCGATCGAACCCGATTCGCGCAGGTCCGAAAGCATCGGGCGCTTGTCCTCGCGCTGCTCGACCGCGCGGCTGAGCTGCGAGAGCGCGATGACCGGCAGGTTGAGCTCCTTGGCGAGCGTTTTCAAACCGCGGCTGATCTCCGAGATCTCGTTGACCCGGTTGTCGTTGGCGCGGCCCGAACCCTGCAACAGCTGGAGATAATCGACCACGATCATGCCGATGTCGTGGCGGCGCTTCAAACGCCGTGCGCGGGTGCGCAGCGCGGCGATGGTGAGCGCGGGCGTGTCGTCGATATAGAGCGGCAGATCGGAGAGCTTCTGACTGGCAGCGGAGAGCTTCTGGAACTCTTCGCGGGTGATCTTGCCCGAACGCAGCGATTCGCTGGTGATCTCGGCCTGTTCGGCGAGGATACGCGTGGCCAGCTGGTCGGCGCTCATTTCCAGGCTGAAGAAGGCCACCGGGGCGCCGAAATTGTAGGCGCCGCCCTCGCGCTGCCATTTCATGTGCTCGGCGGCGCAGTTGAAGGCGATGTTGGTGGCGAGCGAGGTCTTGCCCATGCCCGGGCGCCCGGCGAGGATGATGAGATCCGAACTGTGCAGGCCGGCGGTCTTCTGGTCGATCACCTCGAGCCCGGTGGTCTTGCCCGAGAGCCCGCCGCCCGAATTCATCGCGGCCTCGGCCATCTTGAGCGCGGCGAGCGTGGCGCTGCGGAAATCGGTCGCCTGGGCGTTTCCGGTCGCGCCCTCGGCGACACGGAACAGATCCGCCTCGGCCTGCGCGATCCTGTCCATCGGTGCGACCTCTTCCGAGGTGTCGAGCGCACCCTCGACCAGCCCGCGCCCGACGCTGACCAGCTCGCGCAGCAGCGCCAGATCGTAGATCTGCTCGGCCAGTTCGCGCGAGGCGAGCAGGCCCTGGCCATCGGCGGTCAGCTTGGCGAGATAGGTCACCCCGCCGAGCGATTGCAGCGCCTCGTCCTGCTCGAAATAGGGCTTGAGCGTGACCGGGGTGGCGACCGAATTGCGATCGAGCAGCCGCAGCACCCGTTCGTAGACCCGCTGGTGGACGGGTTCGAAGAAATGCTCGGGCCGGATCGGGGTCGCCAGCTCCTCGATCACCTTGTTGTCGATCAGCACCGCGCCCAGGAACGCGGCCTCGGCCTCGAGATTCGCGGGCAGGCTGCGCCCGGTATTGTCCTCGCGGCTGGCTGCAGCGGCGGGGGCGCGCGAATCGGCGGGCGGGGCGAGCGTGTCGGTTTCGGGCATCCGCCTCTGATGCCCGCGCGGACCCGTGGCTGGCAAGGCGCGAGCGCCAGACTTCGGGTGTCCACCCCTGTGGATAGCGGGGATGCGCGTGCAAGCCCTTGCCGCGCCACCGCACTATCTGCGAAAGCGACTGCCAGCGATGCCCGATTCCTCTTCCCCTCCTGCTTCCGCCGATGGCGATTACCGCATTGCGCATGTCGATCTCGACGAAGAGACGATCATCTGGCGCAATGCCGATATCGAGCAGGAGCGGCGCGTCGCGATCTTCGACCTTATCGAGGAGAACAGCTTCAAGCCGCTGCGCGCGGTGGAGCGCGGGGCGAGCGGGCCGTTCCAATTGACGCTGGCGGTGGTCGACGGGCGGTTGGCGATGCGGATCGCCGACATGCAGGGCGAGCTGCTCGAGGAACTGGTGCTCGGCCTCGCGCGGTTCCGCCGCCAGATCCGCGACTATTTCGCCATCTGCGACAGCTATTACCAGGCGATTCGCAAGGCCACGCCCTCCGAGATCGAAACCATCGACATGGCCCGGCGCGGGATCCACAACCACGCCGCAGAGCTGCTGGTCGAGCGGCTCGAGGGCAAGGTCGAGACCGATTTCGCCACCGCGCGGCGGCTGTTTACGCTGATCTGCGTTCTGCACATCAAGGGTTGAGCGGATGGCGCGCAAGGCCCCTCGCAAACAGCCGCGCCGCCGGGCGCGCAAGCGCGGTTCGCGTTGGCTGCCGCGCCTGCTCGCGCTGGTGGTACTGCTCGCGCTGGTCGGCGGCGGCTGGGCATGGTGGGAATCGCGCAACTGGCGCCCCGACGAGGCCAAATGGGCCGATCAGGGCGCGCTGGTCGGCGAGGGGGACGGTACGGTCCGCTTTCGCACGCTCAAGGGGCTGGGGGCGGGCTTCGTCTATCTCGAAGCCAGCCGCGGGGCCGATGGCAAGGATGCCGCTTTCCCGGACAATTTCGCCGCCGCGCGCGCTGCCGGGCTGCAGATCGGCGCGGTCCATCGCTTCGACCCCTGCTCCCGCGCCGACGGGCAATCGGCCAATTTCGTTACCACCGTGCCGCGCGATGTCGAACTGCTGCCGCCCGCAATCATGCTCGAGCGCACCGCCGAGGATTGTCCCGAGCGGGTCAGCCGCGCGGCGGTCCAGAGCGAGGTGATGACGCTGGTCAACCAGATCGAGGCGCACACCGGCAAGCCGGTCATCCTCGCCCCGGCGGAGGATTTCGAGGAAAGCTACGCCGTGGCCGCGCGGATCGACCGCAATCTGTGGCTGTCGCGCAATTGGAACGAGCCCACCTATGCCGGGCGTCCCTGGCTGCTGTGGACCGCCAACACCGCGTTTCAGACCGAAGCCGCCGAGCAACCGTTGCGCTGGGTGGTGGTGCGGCCCTAGGAGCATGGCGATGACCGACCAGACCCCATCCGACGAAGAGCTGATCGCCGCTGCGCGCGGCGCGGCAGCGCAGTCCTATTCGCCCTATTCGGGTTTTCCCGTCGGCGCGGCGCTGCGCTTTGCCGATGGTTCGGTGATAACCGGGACCAATATCGAGAACGCCAGCTATGGCCTGGCGCTCTGCGCCGAGACGGTGGCGGTCGCGCGCGCGATGGCCGAGGGTCGGCGTGGCGGGCTCGAGGCGGTGGCGGTGACGGGGCCGGGGACCGAACCGATCACGCCCTGCGGCCGCTGCCGGCAGGTGCTCAACGAACTGGCGCAATTGGGGGGCACCAATCCGCAGGTACTCTGTGTCGGACCCGAGGAGGTGCGCCGCACGACGCTCTCTGCGCTGCTGCCCGATGCCTTCGGGCCTGCCAGCCTGGCTTGACCCGGAGGGAGATTTCTCTGCGCCGCGTTAACCCCGTTTCAGGGGCCGCGCGTGTAGGCGCTGCCGGGTCACAGGAGACCTGACCGATGAAATTCATCCCCCTGCAATCGCGCGGCGGCAATTACCTCGTCGTCGCTTCCAACGTCGCTTGGCTGCGCACCGCCGAAAACGGCCAGACCACGGTCGGCATCGTCGGCGGCAGCCCGCTGCTGGTGACCGGCTCCATGGAGGAAGTGGCGGAAATCCTCCTCAAAGGCTGATCCGCCTGCCTTCGCGCAGGACTCAGCCTTTCTCGGTATCGAGCCATTCGACCAGCGCGGCGAGGCAGTCGCGCGCGAGCAGCTTGCAGCGCTCGGGCGACCACCCTTGCGCCGGATCTGGCAGGTCGATCAGATCCTTGTAGGGCATTTCGAGCGTCATAGCGGTGCAGCCGAAGCGGTGCGCGACCTGGTTGGTCGAGATGGTCAGATTGGCCTTGCCAGCCGCGGTCTTGGGATAGCCGAGCCGGGTCTGGAAATCGGGCGTGCGGCGCTCGAGGATGCGCTGGTAACGGTAGTAGCGCTCGCCCTGTTCGTCGCTCCACGAGGGAATGCCCTCGAAGCCCGCCAGAAACACGGCGGGGATCGCCTCGTCGCCATGGATATCCATGGCAAGATCGACACCGGTCTCGTCCATCGCATTGCGAATCGCGAGCACTTCGGGCGATTTCTCTGCGCTGGGTTCGGCCCATTCGCGGTTGAGATTGGTCCCGACCGCATTGGTCCGCAGATGGCCGCGGCGCGAGCCATCGGGGTTGCAATTGGGGACGATATGGAAGCGGCACTTCTGCCGCAGGACCATCGCCACAGGATCGCTGGGGTCGGTGAGCACTTCGAGCGCGCCTTCCATCCACCATTCGGCCTGCGTCTCGCCGGGATGCTGGCGCGCGTAGAGCCAGACCTGGCGCTCGCCATCGCCCAGTTCGAGGCAGTCGATCGGCTGGCCGTCGAGCGTGGTGCCCAGCGGGCGATAGTCGACGCCTTCGGATGCCGCGGCTTCGGAGATGAGATCGTGGTGACGCTCCATCGAATAGGGTGCAAAATAGGCGAACCAGGCGATCTCGCTGGCGGGCGTGTAGCGGATGGTGAGCGAGCCGCCGTCGGCATCCTTGACGAATGTCGATTCGGCGCGGCCCCAGAATTCGCGGTCTTCGGAGACACAGGCGTCGTAATCGGGCCAGCCGCCGGGATAGGCGCTGGTGTTGAGCCCGGTGATCACCAGCTCGAGCTCGCGCCCCGCCGCGCCCGAGACGCGGAAATGGAACCACTGTCTGAATTCGCTCTGGTGGTCCGCCGGGATCGCCAGCATGGCGCGGGCGCCATCGATGGAAAGGACTTCGATATTGCCGCTGTCGAAAGCGGAATCGATCCTGATATCGCTCACTCTTGTACCTCTACTTGCACGGTTTCGCCATTGTTGCCGGGGAATTCGCTGAACAGCGCGGCGGCGACCGTCTGTGCGCTGGCGGTCCGATCCGCAAGGGGAGAGTTTTCGGCCACGGCAAAATCCGCTCGACCTTCCCAAAGCACTTGCGAGTTGGTGGCATCGCGGATGACGACACGCATCTCGGTGCCGACCTCGCTGCGCGAACCGCCGCCCAGATTGATGCCCACGCCCAGGCCCACGCCCGAGCCGTAGCTGCCGGTCGAGCCGCCGACCCCCACGCTGACCGGGCTGCGCCCGCCATCGCTGCCCAGCCGGTAGCGCTCGACACGAACCTCGGCGATCTGCTTTGCGCCCGCGCGGTCGCTCTCGCGATAGCCCTGGCGGACCAGTTCAGCGGCGACGGCTGCCTTGAACGGGGCCAGCTCGAGGCTGTCTTCGCCACTCGCACTCTGGACGAAGATCGGCCCCTGCGCGAGTTTCGCGCCGGCTGTGGGGGCGACGAAGCGGGTGACCTCGACCGGGCCGGGCGCGGTGGCACAGGCGGCGAGCGAAAGGGCCAGAGCGGCGACGGATAGCGTGCGACGGATCATGGGACGACTCCTGTAAGGGCGGCAATCTTGGTCTTTGGCTAACGTTTGGATGGCAAAGCGGTGCCGTACGGCGCGCCGGCTCGATTGCGGCGCTTCAAACACGGGGCCGTTGCTGATAGCGGAGCGGATATGAACGCAGGTGAAAAGGGGGCGGTGCTGGTCACCGGCGGGGCGGGTTATATCGGCAGCCATGCGGTGCTGGCGCTGGTCGATGCCGGCTGGCCAGTGGCGGTGCTGGACGATCTTTCCACCGGCTTCCGCTTCGCCGTGCCGGACGGGGTGCCGTTCTACGAAGGCGACATCGCCGATAGCGTTTTGCTCGAACAGATATTCCTCGAACAAGGCATTGGCGCGGTGATGCATTTCGCCGGTTCGGTGGTGGTGCCCGAATCGGTCGCCGATCCGCTCGCCTACTACGACAACAACACCGCCAGGAGCCGGACGCTGATCGCGGCGGCGTTAGGTGCTGGGGTGCCGCGCTTCATTTTCAGTTCTACCGCAGCGGTCTATGGGGTGCCGGATCAATCGACGGTGACCGAGGAAACGCCGCGCCAGCCGATCAATCCCTATGGCTGGTCCAAGCTGATGACCGAGCAGATGCTTACCGACACCAGCTCGGCGCATGGGCTGGATGTCTGCGTGCTGCGCTATTTCAACGTCGCGGGCGCCGATCCGCAGGGGCGCACCGGACAATCCACTGCGGGCGCGACGCATTTGATCAAGGTCGCCTGCGAAGCGGCGCTGGGCAAGCGCGAGCGGGTGGCGGTCTATGGCAGCGACTACGATACGCCCGACGGCACCGGGGTGCGCGACTATATCCATGTCAGCGATCTGGCGGCGGCGCATGTGTTGGCACTGGAGGCGCTGGTCGCAGAGCCCGGGCGGTCGCTGACGATGAATTGCGGCTATGGCCGCGGCTTCTCGGTGCTCGATGTGCTCGATGCGGTGGATCGGGCGAATGGGGGGCGGATCGAGCGGGTGATGCAGCCACCCCGCGCGGGCGATCCGGGGGCGCTAGTTGCCGACCCTGCGCGGATTCGCGAGACGCTGCCGTGGACGCCCCGCTATGCCGATCTGGACACAATCGTGGCGCATGCGCTGGACTGGGAGCGCCGGCTGGCGCAAGGGGGCGCGGGCGACACCAGTGCGCCAGCCGGGCAGGGCAGGTAGTGCTTGACCCGACTCGGCCCCGTCGCTAACCGGCGCGCTTGAAATCCGCGCGTCGGAGTCTCATCTCCGGCGCGTATTTATTTGTCATACGGAACCCGTCATGAAAATCCGCAACAGCCTCAAGTCGCTCAAGAACCGTCACCGCGACTGCCGCGTGATCCGTCGTCGCGGACGGACCTATGTCATCAACAAGACCAACCGTCGCTTCAAGGCCCGCCAGGGCTGAATTGCGCCGCGGCGATGGGCCGCGGAAGATGGTGAGGTGAACGGCCCGGCTCCCTTGATGGGAGCGCGGGCCGCTTCCGTTGGGGGAATGCGAAATGGTAGAGGCGGTGGTGTTCGATGTCGGTCGGGTGCTGTTCCAGTGGCAGCTGCGCGCGCTGTTCGAGAAGCTGATCGACGATCCGGCCGAGCTCGAATTCGTACTCGCCGAGGTGGTGACCGAGCGATGGCATTTCGAGCACGATGCCGGGCGCCCGCTGGCCGAAATGGTGCCCGAGAGGATCGCTCTGTTCCCTGAGCACGCGCCGCTGATCGAGGCCTATGCTTCACGCTTCAACGAGACCATCGCCGGCCCGGTGCCGGGCAGCCTTGCCATCGTCGACGAACTCCACGCGCGCGCCATGCCGCTCTATGCGATCACCAATTTCGGTGCCGAATTCTGGGACGGATTTCGTCCGACCCAGCCGGTGTTCGACCTGTTTCGCGAAATCGTGGTCTCGGGCAAGGAGCGGCTGGTGAAGCCCGATCCGGCGATCTTCGCGCTCGCTGCCGCGCGCTTCGGCCATGCACCGCAAGCGATGCTGTTCATCGACGACAATCGCGCCAATATCGACGGCGCGCGCGCCTGCGGCTGGCAGGCGCATCATTTCACCGATGCGCCGAGTTTACGCGCCGATCTCGAAGAGCGCGGTCTGCTGGGCCAAGAAACCTAGGCCAGACAAAAGAAAGCCCCGGCCGCCTCTGGGGACAGGCGCGGCCGGGGCAGTTGGCCACCCGATGGAGAGGGGTGGGGGAGGCTTGGAACGGATCAGTCGTTGCAGCGCGCCAGCTTGTCGGCTTCGAGCGCTTCGCCATTGGCGGTGAAGGCGGTCACTTCGCCCATTTCGCGCTGCAGTTCGCGGCATATGCGCATCGGGCGGCTGGTGCCCTTGTTGGCGACGCAGGTGGTACCCTGGCAGGACCAGGCGACGCCACCGGCGACGGCGCGGCTGTCGCTTGCCGGGGCGGCCAGTTCGGCGACATAATAGGCGCCCGATGCGGCGGTGGCGGGAGCCGGTGCCAGAGCGGCGCCGAAGGTCAAGGCGGTGTAGCCGAGGCCCAGCGCGATGGCGGAAAGATTGGTTAGGCGAGGGAGAGAGAGGGTCATGGGAGAGTCCTTCGAGCTTGCGTTTACATCAACCGGGGTTTCCATAATTGCAACTAGGTTGCTATTTGAAACCTGTTGCGAATCACCGCCTAGCTAAGTAGGTTTCATGATGCAACTTAAATCTTCAACAGCCGGGTCGATTTGCACCCGCGCGTTTTCCGGGTAGGAAGAACGCGGGAAAGGATTTTCATGGGCGAGATCAGAGAACCGCTGCGCGAACTGACGGAATGCGGGCTGCCGCAAGCGCTGGAGGTGATGGGCGAACGCTGGAGCTTCATGATCCTGCGCGCCGGCTTCAACGGGCTGCATCACTTCGAGGAGTTCCTTACCGAGCTCGGCATCGCGCGCAACATCCTGTCGAACCGCCTGGCCAAGCTGGTCGAGCACGGCATCCTGGCGCGCAAGCCGATGGCCGAAGATCGTCGCAAGATCGAGTATCGCCTCACCGACAAGGGTTTCGACCTGCTGCCGGCGATGATCGCGCTGCGCCAATGGGGCCAGAAATACGGCGGCGAGGTGTTCGAGAACCCCGTACTGGTCGACGAACGCGACCGCCTGCCGATCGGTCCGGTCTCGATCCTCTCGCATGACGGGCGAATCCTCGGACCCAAGGACCTCGCGCTGATCGATCGCGCGCGGCGCGGTATCCGCGCCGATGGCAGCAAGGCCGAGGAGGACAAGGGCGCGCTGACGCTCGAATTCGTCAAACGCTCGGGGCCGCGCGAAGCCGCCTGAACATAGCGTCGGCCCGAAAGGGCCTGCATGACGTCACCGTTAAAACGATTTCAACACGTTGCTGGCAGTGCCGACGCTAGGCACTACCGCTCAACGGGAATCGGCGCAGTCGTGATCGAGATCGAAGTCCAGAACGAGACCCATCAGACGGTCTTTCGCCTCAAGACCGTCGCCGTCCCGCGAATCGGCGAGGGCATCCGTCTCGAGGAACCTGATGGCCAGTGGATGTCCTACGACATCCTCGACGTCTGGTACCAGAAGGCCGAATATGGCGAAGTCTGGGTGCCCTTCATCCATGTCCGCATGACGCCGGACGAGCAACGCGCGCTCGAACTGACCAAGCCCGTGCCGCTGGTGAACCGCGAACAGGCGGTGCCGATCGAGGATTTCCTAAAGAAGTTCGAAGGCGATCAGGAGCACGAACCGGTCAAGCTCAACCTCAATATGAGCGAAGCCGACTGAGGCCTCGCGACCTCCGCTTCTCTTTTGTTATGCCCGTGGCGGTTGCCGCCGATAGCTGAGCGCCTCGGCGACATGGATCCGCCCGACCGCTTCCGCGCCCGCCAGATCGGCGATCGTTCGCGCCACCCGCAGCATCCGCACGTAGGATCGCGCCGAAAGCCGCATCGCCTCGGCCGCCTGCATCAGCAGCTTGCGCCCGGCCTCGTCGGGTGTGGCGAATTCCTCCAGCGCGTCGCCATCGAGCTCGGCATTGCTGCGCGCGCCGCTCGCCTCGGCGCGTGCGGTCTGGCGCAAGCGCGCGGCAGCCACCCTCGCTGCCACTTCGGCGCTGCCTTCGGCGGGCGGCGGCAGAGCGAGATCGGCTGTGAATCACAAAAGATAGCGAGAATCCGCGGCGTTCATAACCGCGTTGCCGCCGCAACCTAGTGAGAAATATGCAGAAGTAAATGCGGCCATTTGGCCAGAAAGGGGAAGTCTATGCGACCAGTTAAAGGTAGTGAGCACCTGCCGTATTCGTCTAGAAGGCTCCTCGTGGCACTGAAAGATGAATTCAAACAACGTAAGATCGGAAAGACCGCACAGTCCTTTCGGCGGCAGGTTCCCTTCGACACTCCATCCGGAGCGCAATGGGTAGAATCCGATCTCGAGGCAAGCGCGGTCATCCAGATCGCGTTCGTCCCGACGTTCTATGATCTAATTACCCAGCCGATCATTGAATACGAACTGCAGGGAAAAAGCCGCGTCTATACGCCGGATATTGCGTGCATTTTTCACGCATACGACGAACCTTACCCTGGTCGTTTCGTCATTGAGACCAAACCACGAGATGTCCTCGAAAAACGCGGTTCGGAATTCGCAGACCGGTTTCACGCAGCCGAAGAGATGTGCAACCAAATGGGCGCTGCATTCAGAGTGCTGCATGAAGGGCACATCAAAACGGCCTACCTTCGAAACGCCCTCGAACTTGGCCGTGAATACAAACGCGACCCGAATTTCGATGCGAGCGATCTGCTTGGGGCGAAATTTGGCAATAACTCGTTCACTCGGAAAGCAGGGGAAGAGGCACTATACGAGTTACTTCCCAAGCAGTGGGAACGGCTAGAAGTTATGAACGTGCTGATTGCATGGCGCGAATTGGGCTGCGATCTCACGAAGGACATAGGCGACGAAAGTGAACTGTGGATTCCTGCGCGAGGCGGGAGCAAGAATTGGGACCCGTTCCTCAAGATGCTCCAGACTATGGATTCAGGGGTGAACATTTAGAGAACATATGCTATAGGCCTTTGATTGTATTCGATCGGAGCAATCAGATGGCGAGGATTCTGGGCCGCAAAGGCGAGAAGGCCCAATACGGCGGTGAAGAAATGACGGTCCGTTCGGCGCTGGACCTCAACACTTTGATTCTGATCGATGCCAACGGCGAACACCACTACGCATCGCTTGCCGAACTTGAAAAAGAAGCACGAGGCATTCCGCGCGATGCAGTAACCCATGACGACATTCGTGCCTCCAAAGTCGAACCGTGGGTCAAAGCCTGCAAACACCTACTTGACGACCAGCGCCACACCAAGGCGGAGGTCGAGGTTGCGGCTAGAAGCCTCGGCGTCAGCGTCTCCACGGTATATCGGGCGGTGGAGCGCTGGCGTTTGTCGGGCGAGGCCAAAGACCTACCCCCTCCAACCCGCCCGGGCGGCCGCGGCAAGTCGCGCATTCTCCCTGCTATCGAGGCGATCATACAGGAACAGCTCGACAAGGTCCTGACCAAGGGCGGAATATCCAAACGCAAGTTCTTGAAAGACTGCCGCCGTGCGATCGACAAGGCCGGGTTCGAAGTCAGCCCGAGCACGCTGCGCGATCGCATCTCATCGGTGCCTGCCTACAGGATGATGAAGGCTCGCAAAGGGGGTGATGCGGTAGCCCGTGAACTTGACCCTCTTCAAGGATCTTATCCAAACCTCTCAAGACCACTCCAGGTAGTGCAGATTGATCACTGGAAGATCGATATGGAGGTGGTCTCAAACGATCGCACGCGCTCAGTCGGCAGGGCATGGGCGACGATCGGGATCTGCATCTGGAGCCGAATGATTTTCGGTCTAAATGTCGGGTTCGACGACCCCGGCAACGTGCCCTTTGGCATGATGATGATAAACGGAATGCTGTCAAAAGACCGAGTGGCTGAAGAGCTAGACCTCGAGTGGGACAACCCAATACGAGGCAGGCCTGAAGTCATCGAAATGGACAATGCCAGAGAATTTACTGGCAAGATGGCTCAGCTCGCATGCGCGAATTTTGGTATACACCTAAAGATCCGCCCCGTCCGCAAACCCCATTACGGACAATATATTGAGCGGTTTAACGGCACGCTTGCTGAACGCTTCAAGGACTTGCCAGGCGCCACGGGCGCCAACGTGGTGGAGCGCCAGGACAAGGATCCGGAAAAGACCGCAGCTCTGACGCTGTCTGAACTGACCAAGCTTTTTTGGATGATGATCGATGAATATCACAACGAGGTTCACACCACCATTGGTATGTCACCAATCGAGAAATACAGCGGTTACTTCTTCGGTCCCAACGGACAGAAGCATCGTCCTCCCGAAACTTTCGTCGATGATCTTGATCTTCGCCTCAATTGGTATCCGGTCACCTACCGAACGATCCAGCGTTATGGGATCCGTATCGAGCATCTCGACTATTATAGCGAGGCGCTAGAGTGGCTCGTGCGGAACAGGCGCGATTTCGGGAAGGTCGAGATCCGACAGAACCCGTTCGATGTTCGGGTGATTTATGTAAAACACCCCGATCCTCGCACCGAAGCCGGATCCGCACATAAACTGGACAGCGCTGATGTCAGGGCGACCGACTGGATACCTGTAACGGTGCGGCAGATCGGCTTCCCTGAAGCCAGTCTTTTCGAATTGCGCAAAGCAGCAAAAGAAGCACTCGCTCGCAAGCGGGAGCCGACGCCCGAACTTCTCGGCTCGATTATCGAAGAGCAGCAAAAGCTTGTCGATAATGCTGTGAAGCTAACGAAAGAGCAACAACGGCGCGTCGCTCGGCAAGAACATCACAGGCGCGAAAACCTCAAATCTAAAAAGGCCGAAGAGCAATCGAAATCGGCTAACCTGGCAGAACCGGTGGCCAAACCCGCGCCGAAGCCGATTATTCCCGCGAGCGATCCCAACGAATTGTCATCAATTCTAGCGGGTATCAGTGACGCTGATTTGGAGGAGCTGGTAGAATGAGTGGTCCCTATGATAATCCGCGCCTGCGGCCTTCAATGCAGGAATTTCTCGAAATCGAAGGTCGGCAGCGTCTCTACGCTTGCTGGGACCGCGTCTTCGTTCACACCGAAGATACCAAATCCGCTTTCCTTGCCCTGCAAGATTGTATGAATGCTGCGCCCAATACCAAACCAAGGGGCGTCGTGATCGTAGGCGATTCCGATACCGGGAAAAGCAGAACCATGACGGCATTTCGCGATGCCAATCGTCCCCGGCCAGATCCGGAAAACGAATATGCCGAGCACCCGGTTCTCTACGTAAAGGCGCCAGACGACCCCAACCCGGTGGTGTTCCTCAAGAAGCTGTTGGATGAACTGAATTACCCCCTCAATTACAATGCCCAACCGGCCGATGTTCGGTCGCACACGGTGCGGATGCTCAGGAACTGCGGCGTCGGCACCGTGATGATCGATGAGTTCCGAGACATCGGCAACGAACGGATGAGCGCGAAACTCATCGATTTTTTCGTGTTCTTGAAAAATCTCATCAATGAGGTCGAACGACCCTTCGTCGTCGGAGGGACGCGCAGCGTGGTCGATATGGTCGCGAGCGACCCGCAGCTGGCCGGACGTCTCGATCAGAAGATCGAACTGCGCTCTTTCAAGATTGCGCAATTCGTAAAGGTGCTACTCGCTTTCGAACTCATGCTGCCGCTGCGCAACGCGAGCAATTTCCGGGACGACGAGCGACTGATCCAAGAACTGTTCACTCTCTCCAGCGGATATATCGGCAGACTTAACGTGCTGCTTCATGACGCTTGTCAGGTCGCTATCGAATCCGGCGAAGAGCGCATTACCTTGTCCACGATCGACCGGGTGCGGGGCCGTAGCATTACGCCATTTGGCCGCGTGGCGTGAACGAGGCTTTCCTCCTTCCTCGACGCAGCGAGCGGGGCGACATCAAACTCTGGCCTTTCAGGCCAAAGCCACTGGACGACGAACTTCTGTCTTCCTTCATCGGTAGGCTCTCTGTCGGCTTAGGAATGAAGCCGATTACCTTCCTCAATTCCATAATGGGTTCGCGCAAGAACCTCCTCGCTCAAGACCTTGATAACTTCGCGCCTCCCAATTTGGTAATGCGTCTCGCGGCAGGCTGCGATGTGGATCAGGATGAACTATTGAGATGCACCTTCACGTCGTTCCAAGGCGCGCTCAATCACAACCATAACAAGCGCGGCCGCAACCCCTGGATTCTTCCTATAACGATCGACAACAATGCTCGTCTGCGGCCCGGTCTGCAGTTTTGCCCGGCCTGCCTCAAGGAGGAAAAACCCTACTTCAAGAAGGTCTGGCGCTTAGCCTTCGTCACGGCGTGCTCGCAGCATGGAACTCGCCTGCGTGATCGATGCCCGCATTGCTCTCAGCCGATCCGTCCTCTCGAAGCTGCCACGCCTTGGCAATGTTCGCATTGCGATGGGGATGTCAGGGTTGAAACTGAAGCGGTCACTGGAGAAACTCTCGTATGGCAGCGGCGTGCCGAAGCCGCTGTCAAAGCGGGATGGATCAAGCTCGGAAATGAGTGTGTATCGTCGACGATATGGTTTGCGATCGCACGGCAGATCGCGGCGCTCCTCGTGAATGGGCCAAGATCGGCAGGATTTCGGTCCGCTACGGTAGCGCTCTACGGCGGAGACGATAAAGCCTACGCAAAGCCTACCAAGCGTCAGCCACTCGAATACCTACAGGTTGGGGATCGCCTGCGACTGTTCACGCTGGTCGCCAGGCTGATGGAAGGCTGGCCTCATCGTTTCGTGCAGGCTGCTTGGGATTCGGGAATACGCCGATCACATGCCATCAAGGATATGGCGTTCGTCCCTTACGCTTATGAATCTGTGCTGCTCACATATCTCGATGCCTCCCCCTACCGCGCATCTGATGGCGAGGTAGCTGCGGCTGCAGCATGGCTAAGGCGAACCAAAGGCGCAGCCAGCTACCGGGACCTCAAGGAACTTTGCGGCGAGAGCCGGAAGGCGATCTATCGACACATGGATTATGAGCGCAAACAATCAGCGCCGTCGGTCTGGCTCGAGCGCTCGCGAATGTGATTATCTGAGCCATTCTTCAAGCTTATCGGCGTAATAGCCTCGTTCTTTCCAGCATTGCCGCGATCGTGAGTGACCAATTACCTGCGTAAAGTTGTGGGACCGTGCGCGATTTTTCCGCGCAAGCCATTTCCATCTATTCGAACCCGCGATTTCAAAGACGTCGGTTGCCAATAGTTCAGTAGACTTCCGTTGGCTCGCAGACACGACGCCGATACTCGCCGGATCACCGGTAGCGGAACCAAGATCGGCTACGGCCTTCAATCCCCATTTGGTCACTACCGTCGCCACAAATGGAGCGTCAGCGTCCGTCGCTGCCGGCTGGTATGGAAGCGTTTCAACTTTCCCTCTGTCTTGTCGCCAATACTCAACTACCCATCCGTTTCGTGCGGCCAATTTCTCAAGCGCTTCCCATGTCCTTTTCCGGGCGAGGCTGCTCTCTCGGTCAAGTTCTTGATTACCTTCCACACGCCGCGTTCCGACGATCTTTCCCTGACCGGTTGCCGGATCGCCGCCGCTCCGTGCGTCATCGGTTGACAGGAACCGCTCGCCGGCATTCTGATCGCCGCGCAAACCTACATCTTTCCGACCGTAGAAGATGTCACCCGGCGACCACTCGATTTTGAGCGCCTCGGTAAAAGGGAAAACAGTGCCTTCGGTCTCCATGCTTTCCTGCAGCCGTCCTCTGTCGGGCACCCTGTCGCTTCTGAGCTGTCGGGGCCCAGCCGCTGCAAGGATCGTTCGACCTGAGGGCTGGGGCATTCCCTTCTCAGCCTTTGTCTCGCTGGGATAGAGGACTTCGATAGCACTGGGTGGAGACGGAAAAGCGATTGTCTCAATTCGAGTTATCACGAAGCGATTGGATGTTTTGGCAGCACCCTGTGCTCGAGAAATCCACCGACCTGAAAAGACCATCTCGACCCCGTCGGGCCAAGGCCAGTCGGCTTGCAGATAAGCCCCCACATTCGTGCGAAACGCCGGGTCCGTAATCAGGTTCTGGTGAACCATGTCGTGGAAGCGGAGAAGCTGCCCAGACCCATCGGCAAAAATGGCCGCGAGAATGTGCGCATCTTCGGCGCTGATCTTGCGGTTGACCGACAGTTTCACGCGTTTCGCGTCGTCTACGAAACAGCGGTCCCGATCGAATGCGAAACGAGAGGGAGCTACGGTTGGATCTCGGCGCCCATCGATTACCTGCTTCAGAAAATCGCTGCTGCCGCCGAATACCGCACGGATCAGCTCGGTCTTCGGCAGGAAGACAATCTTGGGTGGGGAGGGCTCATCTGGCTCATCACCTAGGCTGTTACCCTCATGTCGCAACAGCCATCCCGGGGCCGCATCAAGCCTCGCCGTGGTGGCCTTGGCAGCGGTTTTTTGGAATATCCCCGTCCCGAGTGTTTCACGATCGGGTTCTTTTAATGGCGAGAGTTTTCCCTTGTAACGCATTACGGGTGCGCCGTCGCTCTTGCGCCCCTTCGTGAAGCGATAGCCATGGATGAGCAGGTTCATCTGCCCAACACCCAGCCACTTCGTCACTGTCTTTGGCTCGGCCTTGCGCTTGAAGATATCCGTGGCGAATAGAGCCTCAATCAGCGGTTCAGTGCCGCCATTCGGGTTTTCGCGAACCCGGCCAAGGCCAAGGATTTCGCATACTCCCGGTAATTCCCCCAACGGCTGAAGAATCGGTTTGGCGCTCATTTCGCGACCATAGGAATGACAATGGTTTACGCCGAGTCAACTCGACCAGTTAGGTGAGACTTTCACATTGCTGCGAAAGCCTGAATGAGCGAAGCTTGATGAGTCATCGAAGAGAGCGAAGGGCGTGATGCGGAACCGAACTTTTAAAAATATCTGCCGTCGTTCGCGTCGCCAGGGTGCAAACGATAGATGACCTCCGTTTCGCCAGACATCTTTGTAGCCCGTCCAGATCTTATCGGGTTCGATGAAGACTCGGACTACGTCGATCTCGAGAAAGCCTTGTTTGAGAGTGCAGCAAAGGCTACCGAAATCACGATACTAGGCGGCTATTACAATCCAGGCGCCATAGGCGACCTATGCGATAAGCTAGGAGAATCGAGACGCCAGAAATGCAAGGTGCGAATCGCCGTCGGTCTTGATGCACCGAAGGCGGTGAGCAAGGTCTGGCACGACCTTCAGCAGCTGCGAAAACGGCTTCTCAAAATTGGATTTATGGATGTTGTGGTGGCCTTTGTCCCGCCCCAACCAACACATTTTCACACTAAACTCTTCCGGTTTGTGCATACGACTCGTCCGGTATGGTTCGTCGGCTCAGCCAATCCAGGAAGCAAGAGGCACGAACTTCTCGTAAAGCTAAATGGGCGTCACGATGCTCTTATGGAATACGTAGATGCAGTGTTCGACATAGCTGTCAATGTCGAGGCACCTGAGCCCAATTTAGAGACATCGACACTGCGTGAATTCTTCCTTACCGGCGTGCTTTGTCATAAGCCACCCGTTGCCCGGCTATTCACCTTTGACGCATTTCATTTCGATCCCGAACACCGTGAGATGCTTTCAAACGCCCTCGGGCGATCGTCGAAGGTCGCGCACGCCAATCCGACGACGCAAGGATTTGGCTTCGACCTGCGCAGCGCGCTCTCCCTAGACTTGGCCGATGGAGAAGAGATCGAGGCGCGAGGCCGGCTTCAGTTTAGGCCTTATTCGATCGATACCGTGCTCGGATGGTGGATGCCTCGCGTTTACGAGCCTAATTTGCGGAGGCAGGTTCAGGCCGAGGGACGCGCCAGAGAGCATCGGCTCACTCAGATCGGTATTGCGCTGAACTGCGACAAGGGAGAAGCTACCGTCCGAAACGAATTCGCTGCTCATGTAAAAACCATGGAGGCTTTTCTGAGTGAGCATGCCATTACCGCGCGACCAGTCAACAATAGAGACCTACGGTTCGAAAAATTTTTAGCATCACGCAAAAAATCTTTAGGAGACGAAGCGACTGTGGTGCGTCTCTCACGCACGCTGATGTTGACGGACATGCCCGATATCTGGGCTGGAGACACGGCTGTTATGGATTTCGAGGAGTCTTTTTTCGACGATCTGGCCTTTCGTGCCGGATCTCAACGGCAAGCGACAGTCGTGAAATCGATCATGGAGTGGCTCGAGGGCGATACCTTGAGCACCGGCGGCGAGATCGCAGAGGCATTCGAAGCAATGTTGGAAAAACATCCTTGGACACAAAACGATTGGTATTAAATGCATCCTGCAAATTGCTTAATATTTAGCGCAATAGTTCTACGCTGCCGGCGCGCAGTCGCAGTTTTCGCGCTCATAAGAAGGCCAGGATCTAGATTCAGAAATTTTAGATATAATATCGAAAGTCTGTCTGGTCTCTCTCAGCAAAACTCACATGTTTTAGAACGCGTCCAACATCGCGAGCTGCGCGGATAGGAATGGGTAATGCCGCGTCGAACTGAGTGGAGTTCCAGTTCAATTTCGTCAGTGCCAACACTTCGGTTGCAATGTCGGCAAGAGATGTCTCGTTATCCTCGTGGGGTCGTAGCTGTAATGCATTAGGGACACGTGCTCCAGGATAGGTTCCATAGAACGGAACACTACCACGGGTGTATAAAATACCGTTCTTTCCTATCTGCACAAAACTTCCGCGCAAGGGAGGGTAATCTCCTTCCCGCAATAGCGAAACATGACCGCCCTCTGAAACCCAAACCATATCTGTCATCGCGACCCGCATCTCTTCGATGCCAGCCTGAAAGCCCACCACCTCTCCCGCTTCGAAGCGCGATGTCTTTAGGATGACCACGCGGGCCGGCATCGTGCGATGATGCTCGTAGTAGGTTTCGAGCGCCAATCTGACGAGATCGCAAGCATCTTCACGTGCCAGGTAAGGTTGTTTGCCCGGCCGATCGGTCCGTGCTCGAGCGCCACGCAAAATGAGGCCTTTGCCCTTCTCATCGAACATCTGCGCTGTGCTCGTCCAAAGCCTATGGCCGTCGAGATCCCTGTAGAAACCTATACCCAGATAGCTTGTCGTCCACTCTCCCACCTTCGGAAGCCGCCATGGCACACGACCTGCCTTGTAATAGATCGCGTTCAGGAGGTTCCATGCCCGTGTCGCAGGGTCCTGCACTTTCCGCTCTGTGCCTTTAAGCTTACGCTTCAGCCTGAAATGATCGTCATACACCGATGGCCAGGCTATCTGAGTAGGAACACTCAAACCCAGCGCCCGCGCCTTCAGCAGGTCCCGGAAGTTGAGTTCGGTCGGTCCTACCTCTTCGCCATCATTGCCAGCGTCATCATCATCGTTGTCGGGACGCATGGACCCGTCAGCATTCACGACCTTCTCGATGATGGCTTTTGGCAGGGCGATCACGATGACTTCGGGACGGGAGGTTCCCTCCAGAAGGACCCGTGCCTGATCGATGAACAAATCCACGCAGGCGCGGACCGCGTCCTCATGCCTGCGGATTGAGAGTATCCTCTTGAAGTCGGACGATAGAACCGTCTTCTTGGCCTCGTTCGGCACTTCGAACCGGCAGCGGAATGGATTGTCATTCCCCAGGCCAGGAAAGCCTGGATGGAGGTTGCCCAGCTTATCATGTGCACCATCGATGCCGACCATTGCGCTGTCGATGTATTTGGAGAAGCCCTCCACTGTCTCAGCCGTGCCAATTACACCGATGCGGATGAGTTCACCGGGCTTCGGCTGCAGAGGCCCGTGGCGCATCAGGCCAACGCGCGGATCGATGAACAATCCACCGGCCCCAAACTCCAGATTGGGTTCCTGGATACATCTGGTCTCGAATTTCATGATCACATTTCCAGCATGGGTTGGAACGGTCCGTCTTCGCTCTCAGCCTTCATCCTTTTTGCGTTCGGATCGGTCGTTGACCACGCGCTCTCGGGAACAGCGACTTCCATGACCACGGGCTCGATCGGCTCAAAGCCCAGCACATCGGGAATAGCCTCTTCACTAGGAAAGAGACCGGGTCCCTCGGTGTCTTCCAATTGAGCCCGGGACAGCAAGAAACGGAAGAGGAAAAATTGACCGCGTATCGATCCGTTTCTGTCCATACGCTTCTTGCCGGACAGCAAATCGGACGCGAAACGATGGGGGCGAAATCCATCTTCGGTGAAGGCAAAGGTGGGTGAAATGGAAAGGAACCATTCGCCTCCGATGCGCTCGAAACGAGGCGAAAAGCCGTGATGACGCACATTGTGCACATCGCCTTTGCGTTTACCCTTCTTGTATGGATAGACTTGGACGACGGTGGCTGAAGTCACGCCCTTCAGCGACCGGTAATGAAAGGTGCTGGTCTGATAGCGGCCATCGGCGCTGAAATAAAAGACCCTGTCCTTGCCGCTGTAGCTGAGGATTCCCCCGAATTGCTCCGCCATCGTCCGGCGAAGCAATTCGATCATAACGATCTCGTCATCATGGTCATCGCTGTCGCTGATGGCGTCCGTCTCGACCGCTTCCACGGTATCCACATCGATGACCGCCTCCAATGCCGTGCCGATGGGATTCCGAAAGGAAACAAAACGACGACCGCGTATGACCCAGTCGAAATGTTGGCCCTCAGCCTTCAGCAGTTCAGGCACGGCGTCGCGTCCAGAAGCGAAGGGTGAGTCGGCGACGAATATCTCGTCTGGCATACGGATCGACATCAGGTTCAAATGAGCTTGCTCACCTGTCCGCATTGGCGGAACGAACGACCCATGACGGCCACGTTCCACGGCCAGCGCGGCCAACCTGTCAATTGAGCCACCATCCAACCTGTCGACGACCTTATCGAAAACAAGCCGTCGCTCGTCGTCATCGATCGTGGCATCAACGCTCTTCCAATAGATCGACTGATCTGTTTGGCGATAGATCACGATAACGACCGGAAGGCTGGTGTCGCGCCAATACTCCACATCAGCGATCTGCATGAGATATTCGAAGCTGTCCTCGGTTTCGGCGGTCAGCTGCTTTCTTTTAGTGGTCTTGACCTGCACCAAGACGCTCTTGCCCGTCATCTTACGGGTGACTGGATCGCGGAACTCGATCATGCCATCTATGCCGGTCTCAAGGCGACCACGGTTGTCAAACACGTGGCCTAGACCAAGGACCGCAGCTTTAACCACCGTCTCGCCCAGTTCTCCGTTCAGCTGATTGTCCGTCACCGTCTTCAAATATCGATCTCCTACGCAGAGAACATAGCAGAAACGAAGGCTGATAATAGTCCAACGAATCCAACTCGTGACGACGCTTGAGGAAAAGTCAGTCTTGCCTTAGCGCTGTCGCTCGTTTGGCAATCTCAGAACCCCGTCCTAAAACCGTTGGAAGGCCCGTGGAAAAGCGGAGCCACAAAAAGGAATTCGGCTTGCATTGCATAAGTTTATTTTCAGGGGCGGGCGGCTTGGACGTCGGCGCGAAGAGCGCCGGCGCAAAGATTATCCGTGCCGTGGAATTCGACGAGGATGCAGCCGAGACGCTGAAACTCAACTCGGATAAGGCCGTCCAAATTGACTGCGACGACATCTGCGAACTCGATTTCAAGATGCACCGCGATGACAGTGACGATCTGATCGTCATTGGCGGGCCACCCTGTCAGCCGTTCTCCAAAAACGGGTATTGGGTGAAAAACGAAAACCGGCTTATCGAACGCGATCCCCGGAACATGCTCTCACAATTCCTACGGGTGGTGAAGGAAGCGCGCCCGAAAGGCTTCCTGTTTGAGAACGTGGAGAGCCTGCGGCATCCCACTAACAAGCAGGCCCTCGCCGCTTTCCTGGGTTCGGCCGAGCAGCTCGGCTACACATGCACGGTGCATCTCGCCAACTCGGCCGATTATGGTGTCCCACAGAAACGCAAACGCGTGTTCATCTTCGGTTCGCGCGATGGCGGCAGCATGATGCCGGAACCGCTTCGCACGCATTCGGACGATCCGGACGACAACCTGCCGCCGCATCAGGGTGTCGGAGCGTTCCTCAAGCCGTTTAGCTCAGCAGCTTATTTCGAGCCGACGGAACTGGTGAATGGCGGAACATACGAAAAGGAACTCCGCAACGTCACTCCGGGGCGAAACTACATGGTTCTCGATGAATTGGAAAATTACGATGGGCGCACGTTTCGCCGTGGAGGGCGGTTCTGGAATTTCCTCTACAAACTGCATCCCGACCAGCCGAGCATCACCATAGCAGCGCAACCAGGCCCATGGGTTGGCCCGTTCCACTGGAACAATCGGCGACTGCGCGCACCTGAGGTCGCAGCCATCCAGACGTTCCCTGCCGATTACAAATTCCATGGCAGCCGTCGCTCCGTTCAGAAGCAGATCGGCAATGCGGTGCCTTGCCTATTGGGCGAAGCTATGGTCAGCCACCTTCTGAGGAATATCTAAAGGATGGCTAACGTGCCCACCGAAGTAACTCAGATCGAAGCTGACGGCACGACCGTGGTCGATTTTGATCCGCCGCATACCAATTTCGAAGGACAGGAAGAAATAATCCGTGAGGGCCTCACTGAAAGAGGCTGGACGATGGTTGTGGACGACGAAGATAAGCAAAAGCGATATCGCCTTATCACGATCACCAAAGCGAACACTTCCATCAACGTTGCGCTCTATATCTTCCCGAATTTGGCATGGAGCAGTGGCGAGCGTTCTCATGACGAAAAACGCATTCAGCTATCGCGCGACTATGCGGAGCACGCTGCCGACTTCGACCTGCCGAAAAACGGAGATCCGCGATGCGCCCTTATGGGAATATATAAACGCGGAGAGACTGTAATCATCTGCGCTTGGGATGCCGAAGTTTACAAAGGTCATTCAAATCCATCGTCATGCTACGTAAAGACTTCGGCGATGGCATCGGCAGCGCGCACTGGTTTTGGTCAAAGCGTCGATGCAAAAGACCGACTAGTCTGTTGCTTCACACCAGATATGCTGGCCTATTACTTGGAGAACATGGCGTTCCTACATGAGAATGTCGTGGTCACCGAAGAGCTCATTTCTCCGGCCCCGGAGATCGAGCAGCAGCAGTTGGTAACCGACACTGCCAAAATTACTACCGACGAAAATGCCGTCCCAGAGGATCTGCCACACAATCGGCTCCTATATGGAGCGCCGGGAACGGGTAAGAGCCACAATCTGGACGCAGACATCAAGAAATATTTCCCCAACGAGCAGCTGTTTGAGCGGGTCGTTTTCCATCCCGAAACCACCAATGGCGTGTTCGTCGGCGAATATCGACCGTCCCCGGTCTATCGCAAAGGCGACGGCACATTGATGGCCGCTGATCGCAAGACGAGCGTAGAGGATCTAGAGCCGATCATCGACTACCGCTTCGTCCCTGGACCGTTCCTTCGTATTTTAGCACGCGCTCACAATAATCCAGATCACTCCTTCTGTCTTGTTATAGAAGAGGTAAACCGTGCCCAGGCAGCAGGAGTCTTCGGCGAAGTATTCCAGATGCTTGATCGCGATGATGATGGCGAAGGTCGCTTTAGCGTCATTTTCCCAGATGAAGCCCACAACTACCTTGCGAGCCTTGATATAACAGGGCCTGTAACATTACCGTCAAACCTTTACCTGTGGGCGACAATGAACAGTGCCGATCAGGGGGTGCTCCCGCTCGACGCCGCCTTCAAGCGCCGTTGGAGCCTCGAGTATGTTGGACTCAACGAAGGTGAAGGCATTGTAGCTAATTGGGATATGCAACTGCGCTTCATGAGTGTCCCGATCAAATGGAACGCGTTCCGCAGAGCCATTAATACTCACCTGCAAACGCTCGGCGTTGCTGAAGATCGAATGCTCGGACCGTTCTTCATAACCCAAAAAGATTTGAGCAAGGCTGGTTCCTTCGAGAACAAAATTCTGCATTATTTACGCGAAGACGTAGTCCGGTCGACGCCCGATAGGCTGTTCGTCGGAAAGTCGCTTACGTATGGCGCTTTGTTTGAAGCTTATCGGAAAGGGGAAAAGATCTTCATCCCCGACATCGAATTTGATGCTGATTAACCAAGATATAGAGTGGCGCTTCGAGGGTGACGCTCTTCCTGTATCGGATGTTCGCGATGATAGAGAACTTAATCGTCGCCTGATCGAGACCGGCGCCGTCAGAATATCATCGGCGGGCAGGGCGGTTTTGCGTTTCGTCGGCATCATCATTCACGATGGCCGAACAATCGTATGCCTTCCGAAGATCCGCGTGGGCAAGCCGGACGAGAACGTCCATGGCCAAGTCATGCGGTCGCTTCGGACGTATTCGAACTGGCACCCCAATCATCATGAGGCTTCGCCTCATCTGAACAACGATCCTACCAATGGGCCATTAAGCGCAATGGCCGCGACCCAATGGCTGATCGACGATTATCTCGTGCATGGTCTGTATCGCCGGGAGGTTGTGGAGTTCGAATGGAATGGCAGAGGTCGAACCCATTGGGGCAAAACGATCGCTGGCTCGGCACCGATCATTTCGCGCGGCACTCCCATATATCCGAACACTGTCACACGGCGATCGCAGGCGGACCCGAACAACTTTCCAGCGATGCTGCACGTCTACCTTCTTGAGACACTGTCGTCGCGCTTTGGACCCCTGTTAGGGTATGAAAGGCTTACATTGGGCCATGAGCCGATCCAACGCTTTCAAGTCGCTCCATCGCTGATAGAATGCGAAGCGCGAGTAATTGCTGAACTGCGTGTCACATTTTCGGAACGTTCCCTCGAACTCCTACCCATCATGCTAGCGACCTTAAAGGCATTGGAAATCGAGCAAGCCAGGTCCCTTTCGCTCTACGGAACAGGGTCATTTCATCACATTTGGGAAAGCGCATGCGGAGCGGCGTTCGGAAACGATGTGAGTTACTGGAAGGCGGCACTACCCAAACCAACTTGGACCTCGCGCACTGGGACATCGCAAGCAGCGGACACATTCATCCCCGACCTGGTGACCCCGCTGCGCCACGAGCCAACGGAACTGTTATTAGCAGACGCGAAATACTACCGACCGGAAATGCCACCGCGGCTGGCTATGCAACCGGGTGTGAACGACGTGGCGAAGCAGATCTGGTATAAACAGTATCTGGAACCCATAGCCCGGAAGGAGGGCTATGATGGAATTCGGAACGTATTCCTGTTCCCCGCCGATTGTGGAACCATGACGAACGTTGGGTGGGTTGAACTTCCGCCAGGCGGCGAACGTATCGATGCGGTCATGCTTGATTTTATGAGCACTCTGGCAAGATACGCAGATAGGTCCGGGCCCGAGCAACACGAGTATCTCGAAGCGCTCTCGGTCATTCTCGACGAGCCCGCCGAGCATCAAGCGAACATCGATGATTAGGTTGAACAAACAAGGAACACCCGGTAGACTTCCCGGGATGGAGATTGAGATATGATGATGGAAAAAAGATGTCTGGAGGTGACCACGCACGACGCATGGAAGACCCATCTCGATGCCATGATCACCAAAACGGAAGCAGCTGAGATCGTCCTGTCGAGCGAGGGCGACGGTCGGAAAGAAAGTGGGTCCTATTATACCCCTGGAGACGTGGCCGCTCACTTCTGGTCTCTCTTCTGGCGTCACCACCAGGTGCACGATCGTGTCTCCGCTCAAGCATTTATCGACGAGGCCAAGCTGGTGGAGCCATCCGTCGGGTCTGGGATCTTCGTCGTTAGCCTGCTGCGTAGCCTTGCCGCATTCGGCTTGGGACCGGAAAACGTTATGGGCATTAATCTACGCGCGATCGACATCAACGCCGCCGCCGTCGACTACGTGCGCACACAGATCAGCGAACTCGAAGAGACGTTCGGGATGCGTTTTAGCAATATTAGTATCGACGAGGGCGAGTTCCGCGCATGGGCAAGCGACAATGACCTGACGGGTGCGACCTTCATCGGAAACCCCCCCTTCGTAGCCAACCCTCGCGGTAGTCGGTGGAAAAACCTTTACGCAGATTTCGTCGAAGCGATGCTGCAGCCGGCTGGAAACAACAATCTTAGCCTGATCGTTCCGATCTCGGTATGCTTCAGCCGCGACTACGTTGAACTGCGGCGCCTGTTGAAAGAGACTGGCGCACCGTTGAGCGCTTCCAGTTACGACAACATTCCGGATTGTCTCTTCAAAGCTGGCAAGCCCGAGAGTGGAAACACGAACAAGGCCAACAGCCAGCGTTGCACCATACTCAACGTGGGTGGCGCACGAGCCGGAGTAGTTGAATCGTCCGCTCTGCTGCGATGGTCTGCCGCCGAAAGGAATGAAGTCCTGAGCAGCATCCCGACCTTCCACGACTGCAGCCAATACGATATCCTCCGTCAGATCCCCCGACCATCAGACAGCCAGCTGGCTGAATACCTCCGCGAAGCGGAGGGTGGACGTAGTGCTCGACAGTTCATGTCGAAGATCGGGCGCGGAGCTTTCTCGGTTGGCGGTGTCGCGCGCAATTTCATTGGCATTCGCGAATATGAAGGCAAGCAACCAGGGATAATTCCTGTAAAGACGAATGAACGCGATTCCTCGCTTATTCTTCTTCAGATCCTCGCTTCAGGACTATTTTATAAATACTGGCGCAGTTTCGGCGACGGTTTTCACGTTACCAATGATTTGGTTGATAGGTTCCCAATATCGGATAACCTTTTGACGCATTGCGAGGAAAATCTCGGTAGCGCCTCTAGGGTCTGGAAGGGGCGCGAGAAATTTGCCAAAACCAAACTGAACTCCGGTAAAACAGTGAAATCTTATGATTTTACACCTGCTTTTTTATAAAGACAGGCCGAAAAGGAAGCCGATTAAAATGGTATAGGCATGGAGTTTTGGATCGCCCGCCAAGCTTGAAATCCCGCGAACATGTTCTGAACTTCCCATTCGCCCATCACTGTTGCGACATAGGCCAACCAGATAAGCTGAGACCGCTCCCTGGCTACCATGGCCTGCCCAACCAGATCGCTTTTCCGGCAGTTGGGCAGACCGAATGTATCAGCAAGCTGAGCAATGGAAATCTCGTGGTTGCCATTGAGTGTCAAACCAGACGGTTGATAGATCTCCACCGGGCGAACCGCCTCGATATAGCGTGTCCCAGAAGTCAGGATGTGCCTTCGATCCCAGAAGTCTTCGTAAGCATCCGGCGATCCAATCACCACATGGCGTCCGTCGGACAAGGCGGCGAGATCGCCTATAAGACCATAACGTCTTTCGTTGTCCCACGTCATGACATGATGGCTCCGGAAGACCGGTTCCCCAGGAATTTCGATCGTGACCTCAAACGCACCATATCCGGTGAGCTGCTTAACCTTTCCGTCCATCTGGGCCGGTCCGTCAAAATAGATGACGGACAAAGCCTTTGCGGGGTGCATAGTTTCAGATCCCAGCTCAAAATCCATGGCGTGGGCCTTTCGAAAGTTGTGAATCGGGGAGCGTTTCGGGAATGAAAAGCGGTGCGCTGGCGGCCCGTCAGCCATCGTGCTGGGCGACAGTCTCCAAGCTTGCGAACCGATCATGAAAAGCCAGCTTCATCAGGTGGTCGGACAGCGCGCGAGCACCGTGATCCGAAGAGATTTTGCTCCAGGCAGCCCATTGATCGATGCGCTCAAGCAGCCAGAGATAGAACCGGTCCCTGGCATACTCGTCGGGAAAGCTGGCAGACCACAGAGTGCTGCGGACCGGTATGGTCGACGTGACCTTCACGCCGATCAGCTTCACTGTCATCTTGTCATCGACACGGTCGATGGCGAAGCGGTGCGCCATGCGGCTCGCCGTTTTTTCACGTTCCTCCACCATCGCCGCGGCAGATTTGCGTGCGTCACCGCGCGCAAGCCCATTGGTGGCCGCGATCCAGTCCTGCGCCATGCCTTCATCGGCATCCCTCACATCGCGGGTCGCTGCGAGCATAAGCAGGACGGACCGGCCCTCCGGGGTCAATGCGCTCTTTGCTTCGTCGTAAAGACCTTCGCGATCGAGCACGAGGCGGAATATCGCCCCCATCTGCTCGGATCCTTTATGGATGGCAGAAGCCCTTTCTTCCTTTGCGACAAAACGCCCATCGATAATCGCCATAAATGCCAGCATGTATTCGAGGCATTCAGTCATCAGCCAAGGCGCCGCCGCGAACCCGAGCTTTCCGATCCAAAAAGCCTCGCGGACTGAGTTCCACGTATTTCCGTCCTCATCCCTCAGCGGAGGAGCGCCGGGCGTCTCGCCGACCGAAACCAGTTCGTATCCCCAGGGAAGGTCGGGATGGCGGTCATCGCCATAGCGCTGCTCACCTTCGGAATCGAACCATGTGCCGAACGGGTTCATTCGCTTTCCCCTTCGCTCGAACAGCTGTTATCTGAATGATTGGCCCTGTTGCTTCCGCGGGGGGCCGGAAGACCCAAACGCATGGGAGTTTTTGCTGCCTCAGCGTTATAACCATCACCGATGGCCCGCAGCTTTTTCGCCAAAGCGATGCATTCGGCATAGACGTAAGCTTGATCGCGGTAGACCGCGCCCTGTTCCTGGCGACGACCGTGCATCGGGATCAGATCGTAACGATGGTCGGTATTGAAGCCGAACCACCACGCATCCTCCTCGGGAAACTCATCAGCAGTGTCCTGCACCGTCTTGGTATCCCAAACGGTGCGCGTCACGGCGACGTGGCAGACCGTGTAGCGTTCCGTCCGTGGATTGAACCGAACCTGCGAGTGATTGTTCTCTTCGCACGTCCTGCTGTAATTTACCCCGCCGTGGACTGAATTTGCGAGGTCAATGGGAAGGGCATCTTTCTCATAGCCGAAAAGAGGATGAGCAGGCTCGACAGCAACATAGCCACTCAGCGTTCCGTTCTTCTGGCGCAGGATAATGCACCTGATCCCGGTTGCCTCATCGATCCAACCGACCTTGTCCGCTTCCGCATTCCAAGGGCCGTCGAATTTCTGCGGGTCCGGCTTGCGTTCGGGGTTATGGAAAATCTGAAGTGCCGTGATCGACTGCTCGGCGATTGGGTATGCAGTAGGCAGCAAGCTGTCGAGAGGGTGCAATTCATCGCGCTTTGCCAAAGCATGAGGCTTAGTAGGCTTCTTCGTCATGATTGAAATTCCTTTGGTTTTTAGCCGCACCAACCCATCGTCGAGCGGCAATGGTTTAATCAGCGGTAGCGCTCGAAAGCCGTCCGCTTCGTGATGCGCGGACCCGCCCGCTGCGCCATTTTGCCGTCTGCGTAGACCTCGCGTGCGAGCCAGGCCTGCTCGGCCAAGAGGTCTGCGTCAGAGACCTCACACCACCAGACTCTGCCCGGCTGGTTCCAACGATAGCCGCGCGCCTTGAGGAGATTCTTCACGGCGAAGGCTGCTCCCGACGCTTCGATCAGATGGCTGTCGGACAGCGCATTCTCGATGAGTTCGTAGAACAACGGCACACCATCGGTGCCTTGATGACGGAGCAGCTGGACGACGGCATCGACATCGTTCTGCGCCCGATGGCCATCGAAGAACCATCCTGCCTGCATCGCGAGATAGCCGAGCTGCCGACCGTCAAATCCAGCGGCCTTCCAGTTGATGCCGGAGCATGAACAACCCCAAGCTAGCGCGGGCAGATGGGGAAACCGTGCCTCAATGAAAGGCCGGTCGAAGATACTGGAATGGGCGATCACCAGATCGACGCGCCCGAGAATATCGAAAACTGAAGTATCGTCGATACTGCACCCGGCCACATCCCGGTCGGTCAGACCGGTCAGGCGCGTCACGTCTTTTGGAATAGGACGTCCCGGATCCTCACGCCAGCTGTGCGCAGCGCCGATCCTCACGATGACACCATCATCATCGTATTCGACCGTGCGGAGTGCCAGTTCTATGACCACGTCGTCGACGGGCGAAAGTCCGGTCGTTTCAACGTCGACGATACACGCGGTCCGGTAAGGGCCATCAAGCTGGCCTTCTCCGGTAAGGCCTTCATCAATCTTAATGCGCCGAAGAATGCGGCGATCGAAAATAGAAGCGGTGCCCCCGCCGCGCACCTCTGTTAGCATGGCACTCATTTTCAGTTTCCTTCATTCAAAGCCAGGATTGGCGATGAGAAAAGGATGCCCGGAAAAGAGCAGCGGTTTTACGAAATAATCCCGTCGATTGGGCGGTTTATCTGGTCTCACTAGCTATTGGGGAATAGGATCTAAGTTCTGCAATAACGTTGAAAATCAATGCAGTTTGGCTATTGTAGGCGTTCGGCGCCAGAGACTCTTATTCTCACTAACTACCGATATTATCATTAGCTTGCGTGTTTCACATCGGCGGCGCTGACCGGATCGACCTCGATATGCAGATCGATCCGATCGAGCATCGGTCCCGAAACCCGCGCCTGGTAATCCGCCGCGCATTTGGGTGCCCGACTGCAGGCCAGCGCGGGGTCGCCCAGATGGCCGCAGCGGCACGGGTTCATCGCCGCGACCAGCTGGACGCGCGCGGGGAAGGTCACATGCGCATTGGCACGCGCGACATCGACATGGCCGGTCTCGAGCGGCTGGCGCAGCGAATCGAGTGCGGCTCGCTGGAATTCGGGCAATTCGTCGAGGAACAGCACGCCGAGATGCGCGAGGCTGACCTCCCCTGGCTTGACCCGCAGCCCGCCCCCGGTGAGCGCCGCCATCGAGGCCGAGTGATGCGGCGCGCGGAACGGGCGGTGGCGGCTGATCCGCCCTTCCTCCAGCATGCCGGCGACGGACTGCACCATGCTCACCTCGAGCGCTTCGGCGGGGCTTAGCTTGGGCAGGATGCCGGGCAGGCAGGAAGCGAGCAGCGACTTTCCTGCGCCGTGAGGGCCTACCATCAAGAGGTTGTGCCCCCCGGCTGCGGCGATCTCCAGCGCGCGCTTGGCGGTTTCCTGCCCCTTGACCCGCTTGAGATCGGGGCCGGGCGGGGCCTTCTCCACCTCGCCCGGTACGGGCTCGGGTAGCCGCTGCGTGCCCTTGAGATGGTTGAGCAGGCTGGCAAGATCGGGCGCGGCGATCACCGGCACGCCGCTGGCCCAGCGTGCTTCTGCCCCCTGCGCGCGCGGACAGATCAGCCCGAGCTCCGCCTCGCTGGCGTGGATCGCGGCGAGCAACACGCCGGGCGAGGGCACCACCCGCGCATCCAGCGCCAACTCGCCCACCGCCACCCAATCGATCAGCTGTTCGGCATCGGTCACCCCCATCGCGGCCAGCAGCGCCAGCGCGATCGGCAGGTCGTAGTGCGAGCCCTCCTTGGGCAGGTCGGCGGGGGAAAGGTTGATGGTGATCCGCTTGGGCGGTAGCGCCAGCCCCATGGCGGAGAGCGCAGCCTGCACCCGCTCGCGGCTTTCGCCCACCGCCTTGTCGGGCAGGCCGACGACGCTGAAGCGCGGGAGGCCAGGCGCGACCTGACACTGCACTTCGACCGCGCGTGCCTCGAGCCCCAGATAGGCGACCGTCCGAACCAGTGCGACCAAGCCTATCCCCCTCCAGGTGCTTGCCCTCATGTCTTGGCGCTTTGCCGATGCCTCTTTTGGAACGCGATTCGCCGCCTGTCGAGTGGGGGCTGCGTTGTTCGGTCCGGTTCGAACGGGTTCGCGGCAAACATGGTTAAGACCGGGTTATCCAAAGCCCTTGGCATGTTCGCAAGGTGGCGGGGCGCAGAGCGTTCGATATGCTTCGCCTTGCAACCCTCTCGCTCGCTGCACTCGGACTTGCCGGTGCCAGCCCCGCCGCCGCCCAGTCGCTGGCGCTTATCTATCTGCCGACTCAGCCTGTCGTGACCTGGCAGGGCCAGGCCCAGGCCGAACCGGTCCGGTCGCAGCCGATGCGTGCGGCTCAGATCCGTCCGGCGCGCGAACAGGCTGCGCGCTTCGCCCTGCCGCGCCCGAGACAGGGTCAGGCGATCTCCTATTCGGCAGTTCCGCGCGATCTCCCCCAGTGGCGCGCTCCGGTGCAGCAGCCCGAGACGCAGGGCTTCGTCCAGACGCATCGCCCCGCCGCCCGCTATGGCGCGCTCCAATACGGGCCCTTCCGCGTGATCGGCGACCGGGTCGAGCTGATCGGCGAGACCGATGCGATGAGCCCCAGCTGGTTCGCGCGCGTGCTTGCGGACAACCCGGGTCTCTCGCGACTCGACATGATCGAATGCCCCGGCACTCTGGACGATCGCGCCAATCTCCAGCTCGGGCGGATGATCCGCAAGGCTGGCCTCGCCACCCATGTCCCGTCCCACGGCTCGGTCCGCTCGGGCGCGGTCGAGCTGTTCCTCGCCGGGATCGAGCGCAGCATGGAACCGGGCGCCGAATTCGCGGTCCACAGCTGGCGCGACGAATATGGCCGCGAGGCGGACGATTTCTCGCTCGATGCTCCGGAAAACCGCGTCTATCTGGACTATTACGCCGATATGGGCATGTCGTCGCAGCAGGCGCGCGCCTTCTATGCGATGACCAATTCGGTCCCCCATCACCGTGCACTCTGGATGGAAGCGGGCGAGATGGGCCAATGGGTCGATCGCTACGCCAAGATGCGTTCGCCGCGGATCGCCTACCTCTCGGTGCGTATGCAGTAAGCGCCCCGCGTCGCTTGACGCAGGGGCGCGGCTGCACTATGCGCGCCTCCTAAGAGCGGTCGCCTCGACAGGCGGCCCTTTTTGTTGGTGCCTCGTGCCGCTTGTTCCTGGCCGCGCACCCTTTGAACGTATCTAGATAAGGACGATCCGATGAAGCGGACTTTCCAGCCTTCCAACCTGGTGCGCCAGCGCCGCCACGGTTTCTTCGCACGCAAGGCCACCCCGGGTGGCCGCAAGGTCCTGCGCAACCGCCGCCGTCGCGGTCGCAAGACGCTCTGCGCCTGATGTGGTCGCGCACGCGCACATGCGCGTGCGTCAGTCCCGCTCGCGCAGCCTGAGGCTCGCGTCGCAGCGGTTGGCCGATCGGCCATGCGGGCTCCCTGAGGGAGCCCGTGTCGTTTCCGGCCCGCAGCGGGAGTGAGCCATTCCCATGTCCCGGCATCCACAGGTCATCGCCAAGCGCGCCGATTTCCTCGCGGCGAATCGAGGGATACGCGTGGCGCAGCCGGGCTTCGTGCTGTTGGCCTATCCCAACGGGGGGCGGGACAAGCGCTACGGCATCACCGTGACCAAGAAGATCGGCAATGCGGTGGTGCGCAACCGGATGAAGCGCCGTTTTCGCGAATTGCTGTGGGCGGCGCTGCCCGAGCGCGGCCTGCCCGATCACGATCATGTGCTGATCGGCCGCGAGGGCGGGATCGAACGCGAATTCGCCAGCCTTGCCGCCGAGCTCGATCATGCGCTGACCCGCGCCGCCGAAGGCAAGGGCGATCGCCGTCGCGGTCGCTCGCATGGGCCGTCGCGCGGTCCGCACCGGTGAAATACCCTCTCATCTGGATAGCGCGCCTGTGGCAGCTCGGCCCGAGCCGCATTCTGCCGCCCACCTGCCGCTTTTCCCCCTCCTGCAGCGAATACGCTATCCAGGCTTTGGGAAAACACGGCGCGATCAGGGGTGGATGGCTTGCGACGAAGCGTATATTGCGCTGCCACCCTTGGGGAGGTCATGGGCACGACCCGGTGCCCTGAACAACCGCAGCCCATTCGCAACACCGGGTGTATTGACAATACAATACAGCACCCCAGATCGTAGTTTTTGACGGGATCGACTTTGACCAACCAACGCAATCTCCTGTTCGCCGTCGTTCTTTCGGCCCTGCTCCTGCTGGGTTGGGACGCGGCCGTGGGTTATCTCTATCCGCAGCCCGCCAACAATCCGGCGGTCGAAGGGATTGCCGATACGCCTACCGAAATGGCGGCGGTTTCGGGTGCGACCTCGGGCACGACGGCAAGCGGTGCGGGCCTGGCGCCCGGCGTCGCGGGCGCTGCGCCCGTGACGCTCGAGGGAGCGTTGGCCTCGGGCAACCGGGTGCGGATCGATTCGCCGCTGCTGGCGGGCTCGATCAATCTCACCGGCGCGGTGATCGACGACATCGTGCTCAAGGAATATCGCGAGACCACCGACGAGGACAGCCCGCCGGTGCGCCTGTTCGCGCCCTCCGGGACGCCGCAACCCTATTTTGCCGAGTTCGGATTTCTTGCCAACGGCCAGCGTGTTCCTGCCGATGCGGTGTGGGAAGCCGATGGCGAGGTCCTCTCGCCCGACAGCCCGGTCGTGCTCACCCATCGCGGTGCCGACGGGCTGACCTATACGATCGCGCTCTCGATCGATTCGCAATATATGATCACCGCAGAACAGCGCGTCGCCAACGCCTCCGGCGGCGCCGCGGTGGTCCAGCCCTTCGCGCTTATCGCGCGCACCAGCGAAACCGCGAGCCAAGATTTCTTCATCGCCCATTCCGGTCCGATCGGCGTCTTCGACGGCTCGGCCAATTACGACTATGGTTATGACGATCTGCCCGTCGGCGACGTCACCACTCCCGAGGGCGATGCTGAATGGCTCGGTTTCACCGACATCTACTGGCTCTCCGCGCTGGTTCCGGGGACAGGCAACACCGAGGCCAGCTTCCGTGCGCTGGGCGACAACATGTTCCGCGCCGATCTGATCCAGGCCCCGATCACGCTCCCATCGGGCCGTGCGATCACCGCTACCAATCGACTCTTTGTCGGCGCCAAGGAGAGCGCTCTGCTCGATGCCTATGAGGATGCGGGCATCGAGCGGTTCGGTCTGGCGATCGACTGGGGCTGGTTCCGCTGGTTCGAGAAGCCGCTGCTGTGGCTGCTGCACCAGCTGTACGAACTGGCGGGCAATTTCGGGGTGGCGATCATCCTGCTGACCGTGGTGGTGCGCGGGGTGATGTTCCCCGTGGCGCAGAAGCAGTTCTCGTCGATGGCGGGAATGAAGGCGATCCAGCCGCGGATGAAAGAGGTCCAGGAGAAGCACAAGGAGGACCGCGTCAAGCAGCAGCAGGAAATGCAGAAGCTGTTTAAGGACGAAGGCGTGAACCCGCTGGCGGGCTGTCTGCCGCTGATCATACAGATCCCGATCTTCTTCGCGCTCTACAAGGTGCTCTACCTCGCCATCGAGATGCGCCATCGCTCCTTCCTCTGGATCGACGATCTCTCCGCGCCCGATCCGGCGGTGATCCTCAACGCGTTCGGCATGCTGCCCTTCGACCCGCCCGGCTTCCTGGCGATCGGCGTGCTCGCGGTGATGCTCGGCCTGACGATGTGGATGACCTTCCAGCTCAATCCGGTCAGCGACCCGATGCAGCGGCAGATCTTCAACATCATGCCCTGGGTACTGATGTTCGTGATGGCTCCCTTCGCCGCCGGCCTGCTGATCTACTGGAACACCAGCAACATCCTCACGCTGGCGCAGCAGAAATATCTCTACTCCAAGCACCCGCAACTGCGCGCCGCGGCGGAAGCCGAACGCGCCGAGAAAGCCGCCCAGAAAACCGAGGCCAAGGAGTGATGGAAGAAGACGAACGCAAAGCGCTGACCAAGCGGGCCGAGAAGATGTTCTCGCAGCGGGTGGAATTCCTGCTGTCGGCGCCTCAGCTCAAGTTCTTGCCCGATCCGACGGTGCCCGAGATCGCCTTTTGCGGACGCTCCAACGTCGGCAAGAGTTCTCTGCTCAACGCGCTCACCGCGCGCAAGGCGATCGCGCGCGCCTCGGTCACCCCGGGGCGGACGCAGGAGCTGAACTTCTTCGAGGTCGGCGAGCCGACGCAGATGCGGCTGGTCGACATGCCCGGCTACGGCTTCGCCAAAGCGCCGATCGCGGTGGTCGACAAATGGAAGAAGCTGGTCCGTACCTATCTGCGCGGCCGCGCGGTGCTGGTGCGCACGCTGGTGCTGGTCGACAGCCGCCATGGTCTGAAGGACGTCGATCGCGAGATGATGACGATGCTCGACGAGGCGGCGGTAGGCTATCGCGTGGTGATGACCAAGGCCGACAAGATCAAGGCGAGCGAGCTGGAAAAGACCGTCGCCCGGGTCGAGGCCGAGGCCAAGAAGCACGTCGCCGCGTTCCCCGAGGTACATGTCACCAGCGCGGAGAAGGGGATGGGCATCCCCGAATTGCGCGCCGCAGTGCTGAGCGACGCCGGGGTCTAGACCTCAGCTTGCGAACAGCGCCGCATCGTCGGCAAAGGCCTTCATCTCCAGCGCATTGCCGCTCGGGTCGCGGAAGAACATCGTCGCCTGCTCGCCGGGCTGACCCTTGAACCGCACCGTGGGCTCGATAACGAACGGCGTATCCGCAGCGCGCAGCCGCTCGGCCAGCGCCTCCCATTGCCCCATCGTCAGCACCACGCCGAAATGTGGCACCGGCACATCGTGGCCGTCGACCGCATTCGCGCCGCGATCGCCCGCCGCGCCGCCGAGATGCGCGACGATCTGGTGGCCGTAGAAATCGAAGTCGATCCATTCGTCCGAACTGCGCCCCTCGGCGCAGCCGAGCAGCCCGCCATAGAAGGCTCTCGCGGCGGCGAGGTCGTGGACGGGGAAGGCGAGATGGAAGGGGCGCAGGCTCATGGCTGCGGCACATAGAACGATCGAAAGCGCATTCCTACCTCCGCCTCGATCTCGACAGCGCCAGACGGAAGCTCTACCGCCCGCGCGCCACAGGGGACCCGGCATGAAACTGATCATCGGCAACAAGAATTACTCGAGCTGGTCGCTGCGCGCCTGGCTGGCGGCCAAGCAGTCCGGCCTCGCCTTCGAGGAGATCATCGTCCCGCTCTATGGCGAGAGCTGGGAATCGCGCAAACAAGACGACAGCGGCCTCCAGGCCTCGAGCGGCAAGGTCCCGCTGCTGTGGGACGGCGAGACGGTGGTGTGGGACAGCCTCGCGATCCTCGACTATCTCGCCGACAAGGTCGGCCGCGAGCGCTTCTGGCCCAAGGAAGATGCCGCGCGCGGCATGGCCCGGGCGATGGTCGCCGAAATGCACAGCGGTTACCAGACGATGCGGGGCGAATTCCCGATGAACATCCGCAAGCGCTTCGAAGGCGTCCATCCCTCGGAAACGACCAAGCAGGAAGTCGTGCGGATCCTCGGGCTGTGGGCGGAAGCACGCGCGCGCTTCGGCTCGGGCGGCCCGTTCCTGTTCGGCACATTCGGCGCTGCAGACATCTTCTACGCGCCGGTGGTCAGCCGTTTCATCAGCTACGGCGTCGCTGTTCCCGGTTTCGCCGGCACCTATATGCAGGCGGTCTGGGAGCACGATTGGATGCAAGCCTGGATCGAGGCTTCGGAGAATGAAGAATGGGTCATCGAACAATACGATTCGGCGCCGGCGCTCGGATGAAGGGCGCTGGGATGAGCGGCACCAGGATGATGCGCACATTCGCGCTGTGTCTCGCCATGATGGGGCTGGCGGCGCCGCAGATGGCGGCGGCGTGGGGCTTCTACGCGCACACGGTGACCGCCGATGTCGCCGAGGAGAACATCGCTCCCGAGACGCAGCGCGGCATCGCCCGGCTGCTGACCCATTCGAAGCAACTCGCGACCCCCGAATGCGATCTCGAGAGCCTGCAGGACGCCTCGGTCTGGCCCGATTGCGTGCGCCGCGATTTCTCCCGCTGGGGTTATACTGCGGCCTGGCATTACCGCACCGCTCCGGTGTGCGCGGCCTTCAACCCGCGCGCCAATTGTTCGGGCGGCGCTTGCGTCACCGGGCAGATCGAGCGCAGTCACCGCCTGCTCGCCGACGAAAGCCTGCCGCCGCATATACGGCTCGAGGCGCTGGCCTTCCTCGTCCATTTCGTCGGCGATGTGCACATGCCGTTGCACTCGGGCGATCATGAGGATCGCGGCGGCAACGATCGCGAAGCGGACTACGGTATCGTGCCCGGTTTGAACCTGCACTGGATCTGGGACGGTCCGCTGGCCGAGCGCGCGATCACCGGCGAACCGCCGGTGGTGCGGCGCTACTCTGCTGCCGAACGCGCCGAGCTGGGTGGGGGCGGTCCCGACGACTGGGGGCGCGAAAGCTGGCAGACCGCGCGCGACATCGTCTATCCCAACGCCTTCGACCGCGATCCATGCGAGGGCGAACTGCCCGATGCCACCGCGCTGACGCAGGAGGATATCGTCGCGGCGGTGCCCGTCGCGCGCCAGCGGGTTGTCCAGGCGGGGCTGCGGATGGCGCGGCTGCTCGACGAGGCCTTCGCCCCTGGGCCTTTGCCGGTTCCCGAAGACTAGTCGCAGGCTGGTCAGTTCAGGCCAGCCCGCTCAGGGAATGCGTTCGGCGCAGTAGCGCGTTCCGTCCTTGCGGGCATAGCCCTCCGGATCGAACACCAAGTCGATGTCGGGATATTCGCCCGAATCGGTCTCGCGGTCGCCGCCGCTGATGGCGAGAAAGACGCAGTCTTCGGCGGAACGATTGTGCAGCCGGTGGCCGTTTGCGACCCCCGCAGGCCAGGCCAGCACATCGCCCGCGCGCACCGCGGTTTCGCCCCCGTCCTCGATCAGCACGGCCTTGCCCGCCAGCATCACCACCAGCTCGTCCTGCGCAGCGTGCCAGTGCCGCTGCGAGGAATAGGCGCCCGGTTTGAGCACCACATGGCTCGCCCCCAGCCGGGTGAGCCCCGCCGCAGGCGCAAGGCGCGCGTACCAGCGGCCCTCGACCTCGGCGTCAAAGGGAGCGGGATAACCGGTGGCATTGGTCTTTGGGATGGCGTCGAGATCGAGCTTGGGCATGGATGAATACTCCGCTAGCGGCGAGAGCATGACTCACGTCCTCGACTTCGCCAAGCGCCTGATGGCCGCCCCCAGCGTCACCCCCGCCACCGGCGCGGTGTTCGACGAACTGGAAGCCATGCTCGCACCGCTGGGTTTCGAATTGATCCGCTTCGTATCGGGCGAGGCGCCCGACGGGCCGGTCGAGAACCTCTTCGCCATCCGCCGCGGGCCCACAGGTTCGCGCCATTTCGCCTTTGCAGGCCATCTCGACGTGGTCCCGCCGGGCGGCGGCTGGGCCAGCGAGGCGTTCGCGCCCGAGATCCGCCCAAGTCCCGGGGGCGAGCTGCTCTACGGGCGCGGCGCGGTCGACATGAAAGGCGCGATCGCCTGCATGGTCGCGGCCGTCGCCGAGTTGCCCGCCGAGGCTGGTACGGTCAGCTTCATCATCACCGGCGATGAGGAGGGCCCGGCGATCCACGGTACTCGCGCGCTGATCGCCTTCATGCGCGAGCATGGCCACGAGCCCGACCTGTGCCTCGTCGGCGAACCCACCAGCGTCGACCGGTTGGGTGACATGATGAAGATCGGGCGTCGCGGCTCGGTCAATATCTGGCTCGAGGTGGAGGGGACGCAGGGCCATGTCGCCTATCCGCACCTGGCCGACAATCCGATCCCGCGGCTGGTAGCGATGCTCGCCGAGCTCGACGCACTCGAACTCGATGAAGGGACCGACTGGTTCCAGCCCTCGAATCTCGAGATTACCGATATCGAGGTCGGCAATGCGGCCCACAATGTCATTCCGGCTGCTGCCAAAGCGCGCATCTCGATCCGCTTCAACGATACTCACACGGGCGCTTCGCTGTCCGAGGCCGTCGCCGGAATCGCAAGGAAGCACGGTGGCACCACGCTGCCGATCGTCTCGGGTGAACCCTTCCTCACCCCGCCGGGGGAATTCTCGGACATAATCGCCCGCGCGGTGAAAGACGAAACCGGGGTCGAGCCAGAAGCCTCGACCACCGGCGGCACCTCGGACGCTCGCTTCCTGCGCGAGGTCTGCCCCGTGATCGAATTCGGGCTGGTCAACGCGACCATGCACAAGCGCGACGAGGCGGTGGCGGTGGCCGACCTTTCTGCGCTAAGCCGCATCTATACGGCGATCGCGAAAGCGGCGCTGGGCCGATAGGGCAGGGTTAGCGAGGGGATTGCAGTTGAAAACTTGGTTCGCCATTCCACTGTGGCAGCGGGTCATCGCTGCTTTGGTCCTCGGCGTCATCGTCGGGCTGCTATGGGGCCCGGGCGCGGAAAGCATCAAGATCGTCGGCGATATCTTCATCGCCTTCATCAAGATGCTGGTGGTCCCGCTGATCTTCTTCAGCCTGGTATCGGGCGTCGCGGCGATCGGCGATCTGCGCAAGCTCGGCAGCGTCGGCTGGCGCGCGCTGCTGCTGTTCGTGGTCTCCGGCCAGATTGCGGTCTGGCTCGGCCTCGCGCTGGGAACGCTGTTCCAGCCGGGGATCGGGCTCGACACCAGCGCGATCGAGATGGGCGCAGTGCCCGAACCCACCGCCACCAGCTGGCAGGAGATGCTGCTCGGCATGGTGCCGCAAAGCCCGGTCCAGGTGATGGCCGATGTCAACGTGCTGCCGCTGATCATCTTTTCCATGCTGATCGGAATCGGCATATTGATGGCGAAGGACGAAGGTCTGCCCGCGCAGCGGATATTCGATTCGGGCGCCATCGTGATGCAGAAGGTCACCACCGTGGTCATGGAACTGACCCCCTTCGGCGTGTTCGCGCTGATGGCCTGGGTGGCGGGCACCGTGGGCGTGCCCGCGCTGCTGGCGCTGGGCAAGCTGGTCGCGCTCAACTACGCCGGCTGCCTGCTGATCATGGGGCTGGTCTATGCCGGGATCGTGAAGTTTCTGGCGAAGCTGCCGGTGGTCGATTTCTACCGCGGCATCGTCGACGCGATGGCGGTCGCCTATTCGACCGCCTCCTCCAACGCGACGCTGCCGGTGACGATGCGCTGCGTTGAGCGCAATCTGGGCGTCAGTCGCTCGGTAACCAGCTTCACCACCTCGCTGGGCGCGACGATCAACATGGACGGGACCGCGATGTATCTCGGCCTCGCCACGTTGTTCGGGGCGCAGATATTCGGCGTCGATCTGTCGGTCGCGGATTATCTCACCATCGCGGTGCTGGCGACGCTCGGTTCGGTCGGCGCGGCGGGGATTCCGGGGGCGGGACTGATCATGATGGCGGCGATCTTCACCGCGGTCAGCGTGCCGCTCGAAACCATCGCCTTCGTTGCCGGGGTGGACCGGATCATGGACATGATGCGGACCGTCACCAATGTCAGCGGCGACGCGGCGGTGGCGACCACGGTGGGGGTGATGACCGGCGAGATCGACCGCGAGGAAATGATCAGCGCGGACGATGTCTAGAGGAGGCTTACTGTCGCATGGTGTCGATGTCGCGATCGACATATTCGATCGGTACGAATTCGCCCAGCGAACAGCCGGGCCCGCGTTCGAGCTGCCCGCCGAGGCTGCGCAGCACATAGACGATCTCGCCCGAGCACAGCCGGTTGATCGAGGTGCGATAGGTAAAGGATTTCTCGAACCCCAGGCCGCTGCAGCCCGGCCCCAGAGCGTTGCGATAGGTTCGGCTGCCGACCTCGAAATCGATCGTGCGATCGTCGTGGACGCGCGACTGGCGGATGTTCGTGGTGTTGAGGCAGCTGACGGGTTCGCCGGTCACGCTCGCCATCGGGGCTTCGCTCGCCATCGGGGCTTCGCTCACGAAGCGGTTCTCGCCCTCGACCTGAGCACATCCCGCCAGGAGCAAACCGGTTGCAGCGATGGTGCGGATCATGATCGTACTCCCTCGATGGACGGAAATTACGCTGATTGTTTCTGAACCGCACTTTTGCGCGGCGGTTCCATTACCTTCCCGCGATAGCTGCACAGATCGACCAGCGGGCAGCGCCAGCATTCGGGCGTCCGCGCCTTGCAGATGTAGCGGCCGTGCAGGATCAGCCAGTGATGCGCATGACGGCGGAACGGCTGCGGCACGCGCTTTTCCAGCTTCGCCTCGACCGCTTCGGGGGTCTTGCCCTTGGCCAGCCCGGTGCGATTGCCGACGCGCAGGATATGCGTGTCGACGGCGAAGGTCTCCTGCCCGAACCAGCAATTGAGCACGACATTGGCGGTTTTTCGCCCGACGCCGGGCAGCCGCACCAGATCCTCGCGGGTATCAGGCACTTCGCTGTCGTATTCGTCGACCAGCAATTGCGAGAGCGCGATCACGTTCTTCGCCTTGGAGTTGAACAGGCCGATGGTCTTGATGTGCTGCTTGAGGCCATCCTCGCCCAGGTCGAGCATCTGCTGCGGCGTCTCGACATGTGCGAACAGCGCGCGGGTCGCCTTGTTGACCCCGACATCGGTCGCCTGCGCACTCAGCGCCACCGCGACCACGAGCTGAAAGGCGTTGCCATACTCCAGCTCGGTTTCGGGTTCGGGATTGTCCTCGGCGAGCCGGCGGAAGAATTCGAAGATTTGGTCGTTAGTCAAGGCGGTCCGGTCGGTGGCGTCGAACTAGTGGTGGAATCTGGCGGAGGCTGCGCTACGCTTGGTCGATCTTCCATCGCTTCCGGGCTAAAGCCGGCCCGCTTATCGCGGGCATCCTTTTCGTCGCTCTCGGCCTGAGTTAGCGCTTGCGCCGCCTGCTGGGCAAGTTTGGCGACGGCTCTTTCTACCGATGCAGCATCTTCATAGCGATCGATATCGACAAGAGCTTCCGGTAGGCCATATTCTATCGCGTTGGGGTCATTATCGCTCGCTAGTTTTGTCAGGATATCCGTCCGAACTCTCGTTCGTTCCGCATCCATCAGGTTGATTAAAGCTGGCAGCGTCTGCTTGTAGAACAAGTCCTCGTTCAATTTCCCCTGCGAGCCTTGCAGGAAGGTCGAGCTTGCTGAAAAACCAGTCGATAACCCACCCGTGCTGACCGATGCCAATGCGCTGGTATAAAGGCTCAGGACCGAAAGGAGCCCGTTTCCAAATTTACGCTGACTCGATGTCGCTGATATGAAATTGTCGTATCGGGAATTTACGGCGCGCATATAGGTGAACAGAACCTCGTCGCGATAGGTGCGGCGTTCCCTCACGGTCCAGATGCAGCGTTCAGTGGAAGACTTATCTACGTTTGTGCCCGCTGCATTGGGGACGCAGTGCTGCCCGTTATATGTTGGGACTACCTCGGACGGCGTGTATTCAGTTTTGATTATGTCGATAGCTGTCTTCATGTCTACTATCGGCGATGGCTGGCCTTGCAAGGTCGAACAACCTGCCAAGAGCGCGCTCATAAGAGCTAAGCTGGCGATTTTCATGATATTCCCCCCGAAATACTGTTGACACTATAACTGAAGAACGTCGCGCATACTATAGCGGCCCGGATCCCTGCCGATCAGCCATTCCGCTGCGCGGGCTGCGCCGCGGGCGAAGATACTGCGGTCTTCGGCGCTGTGCGAGAAGGTCAGCCGCTCCTGCGCGCCCGCTATGATGACGCTGTGCTCGCCCGCCACAGTCCCGCCGCGCAGCGCGGCGAAGCCGATCGCGCCCGGTGCACGCTCGCCGGTATGGCCGTCGCGCCCGCTTTCGCGCCGCTCCGCCAGCTCGACCCCGCGACCCCTGGCAGCGGCTTCACCCAGCAGCAATGCGGTTCCCGAGGGGGCATCGACCTTGTGGCGATGATGCATTTCGACGATCTCGATATCCCAGTCCTCGCCCAGCCGGGCCGCCGCCTCCTGCACCAGATGCGAAAGCAGCGTGATGCCGAGCGAGGTGTTGCCGGTCTGGAGGATCGGCACCGCGCGCGCGGTGTCGTCGATCGCGCGATGGTGGCGTTCTTCCAGTCCGGTGGTCCCGATGACGAGCGGAATCCCTGCACCGATCGCGGCGTGCAGATTGGCTTCCAGGCTGCCGGGAGAAGAGAAATCGACCAGCACGTCGCTGGCATCGGCGAGCCGCGCGACATCGCCGCCCTTGTCGACGCCGCCCGCGAGTTCGTGCCCGAGTTCGGGCAGGATGGCGGCGATCGCCTGCCCCATCCGACCTTCGCTGCCGACGATCCCGATCCGTGCCATTGCCATTCCCCTAATCCGCATGCTTCATGGGGGACATGGCCCGTATGCGCAATATCGTCGTCCTGACCGGGGCGGGAATCTCCGCCGAAAGCGGGATCGATACCTTTCGCGATGGCGGGGGCCTGTGGGAACAGCACCGGGTGGAGGATGTCGCCACCCCCGAAGCCTTCGCGCGCGATCCCGAGCTCGTCCAGCGCTTCTACGACATGCGCCGCGAAGCGGTGCTGACCAAACAGCCCAACGCCGCGCATATGGCGCTCGCCCGGCTGGAGCGAGAATGGCAAGGTGGCCTGCTGATCGTCACACAGAACGTCGACGATTTGCACCAGCGCGCGGGCGCGGAGGGCGTGCTGCATATGCATGGTACCCATCTCAACGCCTGGTGCACCGCCTGCGACGCGCGCCGTCGCTGGACCAGGACGCTGGTCGAGAAGCCGCCGTGCCCCGATTGCGGCGAACCCGCGCTAAGGCCCGATGTCGTGTGGTTCGGCGAGATGCCCTATGAAATGGAGCGCATCTATGCGGCGCTGCGCCAGGCGGATCTGTTCGTCTCGATCGGTACCTCGGGCGCGGTCTATCCCGCCGCCGGGTTCGTGCAGGATGCGAGCCAGCTCGGCGCGCGGACCCTCGAACTCAACCTCGAGCGCAGTCAGGGCTCACATTGGTTCGAAGAAAGCCGTCAGGGCCCTGCGACGCAGCTGGTACCGGAATGGGTGGACGAGATGCTAGGCGGCTGAACCGCAGCCGGAGCAGGCCGGGTCCTTGGCGATGCGGAAACTGCGCATCGCGGGCGTCATGCCATCGAGCAGGTGGACCGTGCCCCATTGCGGATCGCCGAAGTCGCTGATGCCGTCGAGCAGGATCCGCACCGCGTGCAGCGCGGCAAAGGTGCCGGTCCAGCCTGCCATCGCGCCGAGCATGCCGTCCTCGGCGCAGCTGTCGCAATCCTCGGCATCGAAGGCATCGCCGACGAAGCAGCGGTAGCAGGCTTGTCCTGAGCGGTGTCCGGAGAATGCGCCGACCTGGCCCTGGAACCGACCCACGGCGGCGCTGAGCAGCGGAACTCCCGCTGCGACGCAGGCGTCCGACACCGCCAGCCTGGTGGCGAAATTGTCGGTCCCGTCGAGCACCAGATCGGCGCCCGCAAACAGCGCACCGGCATTCTCGGCGGTGACCCGCCTGTCGTGGATGGTCATGTCGAGCTTTGGGTCGAAGGCGCTGACCCAGCGCTTGGCGGCCACCGCCTTGCCGTGGCCGACATCGCGTTCGGTAAACAGCGTCTGGCGCTGGAGATTGCTGGCATCGACCACGTCGTCGTCGACCGCTGTAAAACGACCGATCCCCGCTGCGGCGAGATAGTGCAGCGCGGGCGAACCGATCCCGCCCAGGCCGATCAGCACGACATGCTTGCCCGCCAGTGCGACCTGACCCGCGCCGCCGATCTCGGGAAGGACGATATGGCGGGCGAAACGCTCGAGGCGGACGGGGGACAGGCTCATGGACAACCCTGTTGGCATTCTGTGGAACGGCTGTCGATAGCGCGCCGAAAACCGGGCGCGTCGCTGCCGCGCTCGGGTCGGAACCTGTGGGAAGGAGAACCCCGGCGCTTGCCGGGATCAGCCTGCGCGATCAGCTCTCCAGCTGGCGCAAGAGGCTGCGGACATCGCCATCCATATCGGCATCGCGTTGGCGCAGATCCTCGATCAATCGCACCGCGTGGATCACGGTGGAGTGATCGCGCCCACCGAACTTGCGGCCGATTTCGGGATAGGAGCGCGGGGTCAGAACCTTGGCGAGATACATCGCCACCTGGCGCGGGCGGACCACGGCGCGGGCGCGCCGCTTGGAGCTCATTTCGGAGCGGTCGATGCGATAGAACTGGCACACGGTACGCTGGATTTCGTCGATGGTGATCCGGCGGCGATTGGCCGAAAGGATATCGGTGAGCTGGTCCTCGGCGAGCTGGAGCGAGACTTCCTGCCCCGTCAGCTGGGCATAGGCGATCAGCTTGTTCAATCCACCCACCAGCTCGCGGATGTTCCGGGTGATGGTGCGGGCGAGAAAATCGATGACGTCGTCGGGTACTTCGAGCGGCGCGAACCGGGTCAGCTTGCTGACCAGGATCTTGCGGCGCAATTCGATATCGGCGGCCTGGATATCGGCGACCAGACCCATCGAGAGGCGGCTGAGCAGGCGGGGTTCGACCCCGTCGAGCGCCTGCGGCGCGCGGTCGGCGGCGAAGACCAACCGCTTGCCCTCGGCGAGCAGCGCGTCGATCGTATAGAGCAGCTCTTCCTGCGCACTGGCCTTGCCGATGATGAACTGGATGTCGTCCACCAGCAGCAGGTCGAAGCTGCGCAGCCGGCCCTTGAATTCGATCATCTGGTTCCGTTTCAGCGCCTGGACGAATTCGACCATGAAGCGCTCGGCGCTGCAATAGAAGATCCGGCTGCGCGGATGCGCCTGGAGGAAGGAATGGCCGATCGAGTGCAGCAGGTGCGTCTTGCCCTGGCCGGTGGCGCCCTTGAGATAGAGCGGCGAGAACTGCGGCTTTTCGGGCGCGGCCATGCGCTGCGCCGCGTTGCAGGCCAGCACATTGGCTTCGCCGGTAACGAAGGCGGCGAAGGTCAGCGAGGGGTCGAGACCGACGCTGGAAGTGAAGCCGGAATCGTTCAGCGTGTCGGCAGAGATTGCCATCATCGACTGATCTGCCCCGTCATTGGCGGGGCGGCGGCCATCGGAATGCAATTGCAGATCGGCGACCTTGCGGCGGCCGGGATGGACCGAGATGGCGATCTGGCGCACTTCGCCGCGTGCGATTTTCCACGCCAGAGACAGGCGGTCCGAGAAGCGGTCACGGACCCAGTCGGCGGAGAATTGTGTCGGCAGGTAGAGATCGAGCGTTCCGGTGTCGCGATCGAGCGCGCCGACCTGGATCGGCTTGATCCACTGGCTGTGCAATTGCTGGCCCAGATCCTTGCGCAGGCCCTGGCTGATGTCGGCCCAGTCGGCAGCCAGATTTACCGCTTCGAGATCCTCCATCAGATCCTCCCGCCCGTTGCGTTTTACACCGGTCTGTTCCGTCAGTTTGCCCATCGTCTCGTCACCCAAAATCGGGCCAGCTAGCAGCGCAGCCGGCAAAGCGTTTATCATGTCTGGCGAGGATGGAGACACAGCGTCGCCATCTCCCGGAATCGATCCTTCCGGGAACCCCCATCGTATCTTCCAAATTGTGGAGCCCGGGCTGTCCCGCCCCAGGCAGACCGTCTTCTAGGGTCAGCTTCGGATGAGTCGCAAGTGTGGATGCTGCAAAAAAAGCGAAATAAAAATGTTGACTCGACCCTAGCCCGCAGGCCTCCGTTCAACTGGCTGAATTCCGCGATTTTTAGGGGATTTAAGCCCTAGAATGGCGGATTTGTCAGGAGTCGCGAGCAGCGAAGATTACAGTTGGGTTTCAGTCTGACGACTGAATAGATCGGTCCGGATCGCACCCAAAACAAAAGGTCGCCGCGTTGCCGCAGCGACCTTGCTGTCATTTGCCTGCTTCCGCGCCATCGCCGCTCAAGGCGAGAGCGCGAAGCGATTCGGATCAGAGCGAGGCGACGCGCTTGCTCAGCCGGCTCATCTTGCGCGAGGCGGTGTTCTTGTGCAGCACGCCGCGCGCGACGCCGCGCGCCAGCTCGGGCTGGGCTTCCTTGAGCGCCACAGTGGCTGCTTCCTTGTCACCGGCTTCGCAGGCGGTCTCGACCTGCTTCACGAAGGTGCGGATGCGGCTCTTGCGCGCGGTGTTGATCTCGGAGCGGCGGTCGTTGCGACGGATGCGCTTTTTGGCTTGCGGCGTATTGGCCATGGTCGTCCTTGTCTGGCTCGTGTCTCGTGCGGCCGCATGGAGCGCGCCCGCCGAGACTGTCGAATCTTGCGAAAATCGGCGCATGACCGCCGGAAAGCGGGCGACATAGGTCGATGGCGGCGAATCGTCAATGGTTTCTTGGCCTGCGGCGCGGGCTATTTCTGGCAGCGCGGACAATACCAGGTGCTGCGCCCGCCCTGGACCAGCCGCTGGATCGTGCCGCCATCCTCGCGGTGGCATGGCTGGTCCGTTCGACCATAGACGTCGAAGCGGGAGGCGAAATAGCCCAATTCGCCATCGGGCTGGGCGAAATCGCGCAAGGTCGAGCCGCCGTCGCGGATCGATTGCTCGAGCACGTCGCGAATTGCCGGTACAAGCCGTTCGAACTGGGGGGCGGTGACACGTCCGCCTTCCTTGCGCGGATCGATCCGAGCGCGCCACAGCGCCTCGCAGACATAGATATTCCCCAGCCCCGCTACCACGCGCTGGTCGAGCAGGAGCTGCTTGATCGCCGGTTTGCGCCCCTTCGTCCGCTCGCGCAGCCAAGCTGCAGTTAGCTCCGAACCAAGCGGTTCTGGGCCGAGCGCAGCGAAGGCCGGCCAGGCGTCCAGTTCGGACCCGAGCAGCAGATCGACCGAGCCGAACCGGCGCGGATCGTTGAGCGCGAAGCGATGTCCTGCGGTTTCCAGCACCAGATGGTCGTGCCGCTCGTCCTCCTCCGGATCGATCCGCCAGCGCCCGCTCATGCCGAGATGAAAGACCATCGCATGATCGCGCGCGGTGTGAATCAGCCCGTATTTGGCGCGGCGGGAAAGCCCGGTGACCCGCGCCCCGGTCAATGCCTGGACCAGACCGGGCGGGAAGGGGCGGCGCAGATCCGCGCGGTTGACCGTCACGCGGGTGATGATCTCGCCATCGAGAAAGCGCGCCAACCCGCGCACGGTGGTCTCGACTTCGGGAAGTTCGGGCATGGCCGTGTCTCTAACACCCTTTGCCCGCCCGGCAATTGTCCCTAAGGCTCGCCCCCATGAACGACACCGTTTCCTTCGGCTACGAAGACGTGGCCCCCGACGAGAAAACCGAGCGCGTGGGCGCGGTGTTCTCCAATGTCGCTGCCAAATACGACATCATGAACGACGCCATGTCGGGCGGGATGCACCGGTTGTGGAAGGATCGTTTCGTGGCGCGGGTAAAACCGCAGCCGGGCGAGGCGATTCTCGACATGGCGGGGGGCACGGGCGACATCGCCTTCCGCATGGTCGAACGCGGCGCGGAGGTGACCGTTGCCGACATCAACCAGGACATGCTCGATGTCGGGATGGAGCGCGCGCTCGATCGCGGTCTGACCGGGCTCGCCTGGTCGTGCCAGAATGCCGAAGTGCTTAGCTATCCGGCGCGGCTGTTCGATGCCTATACGATCGCATTCGGCATCCGCAACGTCACCCATATCGACCGGGCGCTGGCCGAGGCGCACCGCGTGCTCAAATTCGGTGGGCGGTTCTTCTGCCTCGAATTCTCGACCGTCGAATGGCCGGGCTTCAAACAGGCGTACGATCTCTATTCGCACAAGCTCGTTCCGCAGCTTGGCAAGGCCATCGCCGGCGACGAGGAGAGCTATCGCTATCTCGTCGAGTCGATCCGCCGGTTCCCGCCGATGCCCGAATTCCAGAGCATGATCCGCGCCGCCGGCTTCACCCAGACGCGCGTCGAACCGATCCTTGGTGGGCTGGTGGCGATCCATTCGGGATGGAAGACCTGATATCGTGACGCGTCCGGCTACTCACATCTGGCGGCTTCTCAAATGGGGCCGCACCCTGGCGCGCCACGGCGCGCTGCGCGGGATCGAGCGCGACCCCAACACTCCGCCGCAGGTCAAGCGGCTGGCCCGGATTGCGCGGTTCGGTACCATCCAGCCAGCGCAACCCGACTATGCCGGCGCCTTCCGCGCGATCGGTCCAGCGGCGATCAAGCTCGGTCAAACCTTGGCGACCCGGCCTGATCTCGTGGGCGACGAGGCGGCGCAGAACCTGCTCAGCCTGCAGGACAATCTCCCTCCGGTGCCCTTCGAACAGATCGAAGCTGCAATCGCCGCGACCTTCGTCCAGCCGCTGTCCGAGCTGTTCCTCGAGATCGATCCGGTGCCGGTGGGCGCAGCCTCGATAGCGCAGGTGCATCGCGCGATCACCACCGATGGCCGGACCGTGGCGATCAAGGTGCTGCGCCCGGGCATCCGCGAGCGCTTCGAACGAGACATCCGCACCTATGAGTGGGCGGCCGCGCATCTCGAAGCGCTCGGCAATGACGAGGCCCGGCGGCTGCGTCCGCGGCTCACCATCGCCAATTTCAAGCGCTGGACCAATCGCGAACTCGACCTGCGGCGCGAGGCTGCCTCAGCGTCCGAACTGGCCGAGACGATGGTCGGAGCCGAGCGCTATACCGTCCCCGAGATCGACTGGGACCGGACCAATGGCCGGGTCATGACGATGGAGTGGATCGACGGGATCAAGATCAGCCAGACCGACCAGCTGATCGTCGCGGGCCACGATCTTCCCGATATCGCGCAGCGGCTGGTGCTGGCCTTTCTCAAGCAGGCGATCAGCGGCGGCTTCTTCCATGCCGACATGCACCAGGGGAACCTGTTCGTGCGCGGCGACGGCACCATCGTGGCGATCGATTTCGGGATCATGGGCCGGATCGACCGGCGCGCCCGGCAATGGCTCGCCGAGATCCTCTACGGGCTGACCACGGGCAATTACCGCCGGGTCGCTGAAATCCATTTCGAGGCGCAATATGTGCCTTCCCACCACTCGGTCGAAGAATTCGCCACGGCGCTGCGCGCGGTGGGCGAGCCGATGCGCGGCAAGCCGGTGAGCGAACTCAGCGTCGGGCAGATGCTCGACGGTCTGTTCGCCATCACCCGCGATTTCGACATGCAGACCCAGCCGCATCTGCTGCTGCTGCAAAAGACCATGGTGATGGTCGAGGGGATCGCGACCCAGCTCGATCCCACAATCAACATGTGGGATGTTTCCGCCCCCTTCGTGCGCGCCTGGATCCGCGACGAGCTCGGACCCGAAGCCGCGCTGGCCGAACGCATCCGCGAGGATACCGAAACGCTGCTGCGCCTGCCCTCGCTGATCCGGCGGCTCGACGAGCATTACCCGGCGCGAGGCGGGGCGCCCGAACCGCCGCCGGTGCCCGATATCGAGCTGATGTGGGAGCGGCGCGAGCGTAAGCGCGAAGAAGGCGGCGGCGCGATCGGCTATATGGTTGCGGCGCTGTCCGGGGCCGCGCTGGTCTGGGCCGCCGCGGCGCAGGGATGGCTGAGCTAGCCCAGACGCGACCGGCGTGGGATCGCTTCGCCCATTGGCGACGCGGGCCTGCGGTCGTTCTGCTTATCGTCCTCACGGTCCTGCTCGCGCTGACGGCGCTGACCCCGTTGACCGCATCGATGGATGGCGAGGTGGCGAGCGTCCCCTCGCTCGGTCCCGGAAGCGCAACCTCGACGGATGATGGACGCGACAGTGATCTCGCGCTCTACGACCGCATCATCGAGCGGGTTGCCAATGGCGAGAACTATTACGCCGTCGCGGTCGAAGAGCAGCGGCGAGGCAATTACCCGGTGCGCCCGGGCCTTGCCGTCCGGCTGCCGACGCTGGCGCTCCTCCATGCCTGGCTGGGTGAAGATGTGCTGCAAGGCCTCAGCATCCTGCTACTGGGCGCGACGGCTTTCGCCTGGTGGAAGCGGCTCGGCGAGGAACCGGGCGGCGCGCGATACCGGTTGATCGGTGCGACGCTGATGGTGCTGGGCGGGTCGAGCACCATCAATCGCTACTACTTCGTCCTGCACGAATTCTGGACCGGGATGCTGATCGCGCTCGCGCTCGGGCTGCATCGACCCGGGCGCTGGCACGCCTCGCTGGCGGTTGCCGCGCTGGCGCTCCTGCTGCGCGAACATGCGCTGCCCTTCGTCCTGCTGATGGCGGCGATGGCGCTGTGGCGGCGCGACTGGCGCGAGGGTGCCGCCTGGGGTTTGCTCACGCTGATCTCCGCGGCGGTGCTGATGGTCCATCTTTCGACCGTCGCCGGTTTTGTTGGCCCGCAGGATCCGCTCGGCCCGACCTGGCTGACGCTGGACGGCCTGTCGGGCTGGCTTTCGAAGATCGTGCTGTCGAGCAATCTGCGCTTCCTGCCGCACGCTATCGCGGGGCCGCTGGCGGTGCTGATGGTGTTCGGCTGGGCCGGCTGGAAAAGCGATGCCGGTCGCACCGCCTGCCTGCTCTATCTCGGCTATGCGCTGGCGTTCATGATCGGCGGGCGGGCGAACAATTTCTACTGGGGTGCGGTGGTCGCCCCGGCGATGTTCGTGGGTCTCGCTTTCGTGCCGCTGGCCGCGCGCTCGCTCGTCCGCACGGCGCTGGCCCGGAATTAGAGAGTGGTGCGGCGGCTGGGCCAGGCGCGGATCGCGAGCGCGAGCACCACGATATGCACCATCTCGACCGTCATCGGGATCCACCAGTCCTCGTAGCCGCCCAGCACCAGCAGATTGATCAGCCGCCCGGTGAAGGCGATCACGAACAGCGCCAGCGGCGCCAGCAACAATTCGCCGCGCCGCCGCCAGGCGCCCCAGGCCATGAACAGCGCCGCGACGAAGAAGAAGGCGGTGAAATCCGCACGCAGCGCCGAGGTCCCTGCATTGCCAAGGGTAGACAGACCGAAGTCGCCTCCGGCCTGCGCCGGATTGACCAGAAAACCGACACCCACGATTACGTCGATGATGGCAAGCAGAACGATGATGGCGCTCAGGATCAGGTGCATTGCGGATAGTCCCCCCGTTTCAATCGCCGGAACTATGCGCGTGCGGGCTATGCGGTGCAAGCCAGTCCACGCGGTGCCAAGACTTGCTGGCATTCGCCACCGCGGGACGCTAGCAAGCGCGTCGATGAGACTAGGGGATCGCATAGGCGGGGCAGCGCCCGATACGCAGCCGGGCGTTTCGACCGCCGAGTGCGGGCGATGACAGGCCCGCGCATATTGCTGGTGATCGGCGGCGGGATCGCGGCCTACAAATCCTGCGAGCTCGTTCGCCTGATCCGCAAGTCGGGTGGCGAGGTCACCTGCGTGCTGACCGAGGGCGGGCAGCAATTCGTCACCCCGATGGCGCTTGCCGCGCTGAGCGAGAACAAAGTCTATACCTCGCTTTTCGATCTCAAGGACGAGGTCGAGATGGGGCATATCCAGCTTTCGCGGCAGGCCGATCTGGTCGTGGTCTGCCCCGCAACCGCGAGCCTGCTGGCCAAGATGGCGGCGGGCATCGCCGACGATCTCGCGACCACGCTGATCCTTGCTACCGACAAGCCGGTGCTCGCCGTGCCCGCGATGAATGTGCGCATGTGGCAGCACCAGGCGACGGTCCGCAATGTCGCATGGCTGCGCCAGGCGGGCGTCGAGGTGATGGAGCCGGACGAGGGCGCGATGGCCTGCGGCGAATTCGGCCCGGGGCGGCTCCCCGAGCCGTCTGCGGTTCTCCAGGCGATTGCCCGGCAGCTCGATCTCGAGATCGATAGCGATGTCGCCAAGCTGGCCGCTTCCCCGGCAACGGACCCCGGACAGGCGAGGCAGCGCGAAGCCTATCGCGACGACCTCGCCGCCGAAGCGCTCGAGCCCGAACCCGAGGTCGAGAGCAAGGGCGCGTGGAATTCGCTGCTCTCCGCCCTCATCCCGCGCAGCACCGCGAAGCGGTCGCACGCCGAGATCGACGCCGAACTCGAGGCATTGCCCGAGCAGGATATGCCCGAAGACCCCTGGTTCGATGCCGAAGAAGCGCAGGATGTCGGTGCTCCGGATCCCGATCTCGGCGGGCCGCTGCTGGCGAGCAAGGGCAAGGCAGCTGCGGCGGCATTGACCGATCCCGCCGCGCTCGATTTCCAGTTCGCCGGTGCGGACGATGGAGCCTGGCCGCAGCCGCCTGTCGAGCAAGCCGCCGACCCGCTGGCAGGGCAGCCGGAATTCGATCCCGATCCCGAGCATCGCCCGCTCTATGGCCGGCATGTTCTGGTCACCGCGGGCCCTACCTGGGAGCGGATCGATCCGGTCCGCTATCTCGCCAACCGCAGCTCGGGGAAACAGGGTTTCGCGATCGCCGCGATGGCCGCGGGTGCAGGTGCTCGGGTCACGCTCGTGGCAGGTCCGGTGCATCTGCCGACGCCCATCGGGGTCGACCGGATCGATGTGGAAAGCGCGGAGGAAATGGCGGCCGAGGTCAAGCAGGCGCTGCCCGCCGATATCGCCTTCATGGTGGCGGCGGTGGCCGACTGGAAGAGTAGCCATGTTGCCAACGAAAAGATGAAGAAGCGCGGCTCGGCGCCGCCGGCGCTCATTCTCTCGGAGAATCCCGATATTCTTGCGACGGTCGCCTCGGGCCGCAACCGTCCCGGACTGCTGATCGGTTTTGCCGCCGAAACCGAAAATCTGCTCGAAAATGCCAAGTCCAAGCGCAAGCGCAAGGGGGCGGACTGGATCATCGCCAACAATGTCACCGACACCGGCGATGGCGGGGTCATGGGTGGCGACAACAATCAGGTGCAGATCGTCACCGAGGTCGGCGTCGAGACGCTCGAGCAAATGTCCAAGCTGGATGTCGCGCGCGAGCTCGTGCGCCGTGCCGCAGATTCCTTGGCCGCTCTGCAGGAGGATCGCGATGACTGACCCGGTCGGCGTGCGCATCAAGCGACTGGCGCATGGCGAAGGGCTCGACCGGCCCGCCTATGCCACGCAGGGCGCAGCGGGGATGGATGTCGTCGCTGCCGAAGCGGTCGAACTCGCCCCTGGCGCGCGCCATGCGGTCACAACCGGGTTCGCGCTCGCCATTCCCGAGGGGTATGAAATCCAGGTCCGCCCGCGCTCCGGCCTCGCGCTCAAGCACGGGATTAGCGTGCCCAACGCGCCGGGCACGATCGATTCCGACTATCGCGGGGAGCTGAAGATCATCCTCGTCAATCACGGGGCCGAGGCCTTCGCGATCGCGCGTGGCGACCGCATCGCGCAGCTGGTGCTGGCCCCGGTAGTTCGCGCCCGCTGGGAGGAGGTCGCCGATCTCGATGCCACCGAGCGCGGAGAGAGCGGTTTCGGTTCGACCGGCGGACACGCCAAACTGCGCTGATCCGTGTGGCCGGCATACAAAAAAGGGCGACCCGCCGGGGCCGCCCTTTTGCTTTGGGTTTCAGTGGGCTGTTCAGTCGATCCGGCGCACGGTCTTCTTTTCCGGGGCGATCGAGATGCGGACCGTCTCGCCCGAACGGCCGGGGAAGTCGGTGAACATCGCTTCGACCAGATTGGGCACCAGATATTGCAGGCGGTCCGAAGTCGAGACGGCTTCGGCCTTGCCTTCGAACAGCCGTTCGCCGGTCGCGGTGCGATCGATCTTGAGGTCGATGCCGCTGGTATAGACCGTGGTGCTGGTCACCTCGGTTCCGCTGAACCACGGATCGTAGAAGCCGTAGCCCCAACGACTGCCATAGAAGGGCGAACGATAGCCGGGGCGTGAGCGGTAAAAGGGGCTGTAGCCATACCAGGAATCGTAGAACGGATCGCGGAAACCGGTGGCGCGGAGCTTCTCGCGGCCGTTATCGACCCCGTAGTCGAAGCGCACCAGCAAGCTCGCGGTTTCGGTAGAAGCGGCCTGGGCGTAGCCGAGGCGCTGCATCTGCTCCTCGACGCGGTCGGCGTACATCGCGAATTCGAGTCCGCCGGCCAGCGCCGGGTCGTCCGCGACCACGGCAAAGCTTTCGCCCGCGGGTGCGGGAAGCTGTGTCTGGAAGCGTGAGACATCGGCCTTGAACGGCGTGGCGCAAGCCGCGAGGCTAGCGAGGATGATGGGAACGGAGGCCAGCTTCATGGTGCGCCCCCAACCCTTATTGCGGGTCGTCATGGTGGTATCCTTTCGAGACAGTCACGCTGCGCGCGGCCGTTTCCCCATGCCATGCTGTCAGCGTTCGATAGCGGTGTAAACCGTCGGGCCTGAACCGGGATTGAATGCGTTACTTATCAGACGATTAGTGAAGCGCCAGCGCCTTGGGGGCTTCAGGCCCTGACGAGGCCCAGCGCGCGATAGACCGAGTCGAGCGTCGGGCGCGCCAAGGTTCGCGCCCGCGCGGCGCCCGTCGCCAGGATGGCGTCGAGCGATTCGCGGTCCTCGAGCAGCTCGGTGAAGCGCTGCGAGATCGGGCGCAGCGTCTCGACCAGCAATTCGCCCAGTGCGGGCTTGAACGCTCCGAAACCCTGGCCGGCGAATTCGCGCAGCACATCCTCGGCGCTGCGGTCGGAGACTGCGGCGTAGATGGTGACGAGGTTGAGCGCCTCAGGGCGGCCCACCAGCCCGGCCAGTTCGCCCGGCAGAGGTTCAGGATCGGTCTTGGCTTTCTTGATCTTGCGCATCACCGTTTCGGCATCGTCGGCCAGGTTGATCCGGCTGAGATCGGACGGGTCGGACTTGCTCATCTTCGCGCTGCCATCGCGCAGGCTCATGATCCGCGCCGCGACCGGGGGGATGAAGGGCTCGGGCAGGGTGAAGACCGGCACTTCCTCGCCATTCTCGGTCTTGGGGGCGAAGTCGTTGTTGAACTTCTGGGCGATGTCGCGCGCCAGTTCGAGATGCTGCTTCTGATCCTCGCCTACCGGCACATGGGTGGCCTGGTAGAGCAGCACATCCGCCGCCTGCAGCACCGGATAGGAGAACAGCGCCACCGACTGGCCCTCGCGGTTCTTGCCGGCCTTGTCCTTCCACTGCGTCATGCGGTTGAGCCAGCCCATCCGCGCGGTGCCGCTGAGCAGCCATTGCAGCTCGGCATGTTGCGGGACCTGTGCCTGGTTGAACAGGATCGAGCGCGCCGGATCGATCCCGCAGGCAACCAGTGCGGCAGTCATCTCCAGCGAGCCGCGATAGAGTTCGGCGGGGACATGGGGCTGCGAGATTGCGTGCAGATCGGCGAGGAAGAACAGGCACTGGTTGTTTTGTGCGCTACCGCCTTGGGCTGCTTGAGCGCGGTCGCCCGCATCGATATCGTCCTGCATGCGCACCCAGTTGCGGATCGCGCCGAGGTAATTGCCGAGGTGCAGATTGCCGGTAGGCTGGATGCCGGAAACGACGCGCATGATATCAGGGTGCTTTCTTCTTGGTGAGGGTGGCGATCCTTTGCCGGTCGATCGCGCCGACGGCAAAGGCCACACCGAAATAGACGAGTGCGGCGCAGCCGACGAGCACCGCGAGCGCGAACAGTCGTGCCAACAGTCCGGCAGCGAAATAGCCGGACAGTAGATCGCGCGCGAACCACAGCGCGGCGCCCATCACCGCCGCCGCGACCAGTTGCCGCGCGATCCGCAGCACCAGCGCGCCGGGTAGCCGGTAATACTGGCGTCGCCACAGCACGATGTAGAGGAAGCCGGTGTTGATCCAGGCGCCGATCACGCTGGCATAGGCGACCCCGACGACGCCGAAGCGCTGGAGGAAGGCAATGTTGAAGGCGACGAACACCGCCAACGAAATGAAGGCCGCATAGACCGGGGTCCGGGTGTCAGCCCGGGCGTAGAAATTGGGCACCAGCACTTTCACCAGCACATAGGCAGGCAGGCCCAGCACCAGCACGGCGAGCACATTGCCCGTCACCGCCGCATCGGCCAGATCGAACCGCCCGCCCTGGAAAATCATGGTCACGAACGGCGTCGCGCAGATCGCCAGCGCGACTGCCGCAGGGATGGTCAGCAGCATCGCCAGCTCGATCGCATCGGATTGCACCCGGTCGGCGCCTTCCTTGTTCTTGCTGCCGACGAATTTCGACAGCGTGGGCAGGATCGCGGTGCTCAGCGCGATCCCGATGATGCCCAGCGGCAGCTGGTTCAGCCGGTCAGCGTAATTCATGTAGCTGACCGAGCCGCTTTCGAGCTGGTTGAGGAAATAGAGCTGCACCAGCGTGTTGATCTGATAGGCACCGCCGCCGATCGCCGCGGGCAGGGCAATGATCCCGAGCCGCTTCACCTCGGGGGTCAGCCTCGGCCATAGCAGCTTGGGCCGAAAACCCTCGACGCGGACCCAGACATAGAGCCAGACCAGCTGCATCACGCCTGCACCGGTGACCGCCCAGGCGATGCCGTAGGCGGTCTGCTCGACGCTGGCGCCGCTCGCATCCATCCACCGCTCGCCCAACAGTAGCGCGGCGATCAGGACGATGTTGAGGATGATCGGAAAGCTTGCCCCCGGTGCGAAGCGCGAAACCGAATTGAGCATGCCGGTGAACAGCGTCACCATGCTCACCAGCACGATATAGGGGAACATGATCCGCGCGAAATCGACCGCCATGTCGAACTCGCCGGGATCGACCGGCTTGTCGGCCAGCAGCCAGATCACGCCGGGCATCGCCAGCAGCAGAATGGCAGTCAGAGCGATCAGCACCGGCAGGAAGACGCTCAGCACCTCGTCGCTGAAGCTGCGCGCGGCTTCCAGCCCGCCATCGCCGTGGAGGCGCTTGGAGAACATCGGCACGAAGGCGGCCGAGAAGGCGCCCTCGGCGAACAGCCGGCGGAACACGTTCGGGATGATGAAGGCCTGAAACCACGCGTCGGTCACCGCATTGGCGCCCAGCACGCGGCTGAAGATCATCTCGCGCGCCATGCCGGCGACGCGGCTGACCATGGTCAGCCCGCCGATCGTCCCGACGTTTTTGAGCAGGCTCATCGCCTAGCCCTGGTCAGCGCGCGGGTTCAGGCGTTGCCACCGGGCAGGGGCTCCTGGCTTTCACCCTGCTGGTCCTGAGCGCGGGCGGCGAGCTGCTGCTGGTAGAGCGCGCCGAAATCCATCGGCTCCATCATCAGTGGCGGGAAGCCGGCATCGCGGGTCGCATCGGCGATCACGCGGCGCGCGAAGGGGAAGAGGATGCGCGGCGCTTCGGCATAGAGAAAGGCGTGGGCGTGCTCATCGGGCAGGTTGCGCAGGCCGGCGAGGCCGCAATAGCTCAGCTCGACGAGGTAGAAATTGCCCTTCTCGCCCTTGGCCGTGATGTTCACCTTGAGCTCGACTTCGTGCACTTCACCGTTGACCGGGGTCGCGCCGATGTTGAACTGCAGATCGATCTGCGGCTGGTCGGTCCACTGGAAGCAGGCCGGCGCATTGGGGTTCTCGACCGAAAGATCCTTCACATATTGCGAGATCATGCCGGCGGCGGGGCGATCGTCCGCGCCGTTGGAGCCGGCTGCGGGATCGGGATTGATGTCGGTGAGGATATCGCCTTCGTCGGCCATGATGCGTAGTCTTTCGTGTCAGTGTTGGCGCTGCGGTGCCTGTCGCGGGGGGCTGGTTGGGCCTGGCACCGGCTCGGAGGCGCGCGTAGCACCTGCTTATGTGTGCGGCAACTGCGCTGCACGGGACGGGGCGGGCCTGCAGGGCGACCGGAAGAAGCCGCGCGGCGTGTTGTCCATTTGAGTTTTACACCTATGTAGGGCAGGGGTAAGTTACGAAAATCTCGGGCCCGTGCCGCTTGTTCAAACGGGCCAAAACTGCAGGTGCTTTACGTGATACTGGAAATCGTCATCCTCGCCGCCGTCGCCGCCTTTCTCGGCCTGCGGCTTTATTCGGTGCTCGGTCGCCGTGCGGAACACGAGGAAGAGGTGGTGCCTCGCCGTATCGAACGCGGCGAAGACCGCCTGCCCGCCGATGGGTCGGCGCGCTCCGCCCAGCCTTCGGTGCAATTGCGCCAGGCGGACATCCCCGCCGGGACCGAAGCGGGCGTGCGGGCGATCGCCGGTGCCGATCCGCGTTTCGATGTCGTATCCTTCCTCGAAGGGGCGAAGGGCGCCTATGGCATGATCCTCGAAGCCTTCTGGGAAGGCGATCGCGAGACCTTGCGCGAACTGTGCGACGACGATGTCTATGAAAGCTTCGCCGGCGCGATCGACGCGCGCGAGGAAGCGGGCGAAACACTCGCCAACCGGCTGGTGAGAATCGAGAATGCGACGATCAAAAGCGCCGAACTCGACGGGCGGATGGCGCGCGTTGCGGTGCTGTTCGTGGCTGATATCGCTGCGGTGACCCGCGATCGCGATGAAACGGTCATCGCCGGCTCGCTCGACGATGCCGTCGAAAGCCGCGATATCTGGACCTTCGCGCGCCATGTGGATTCGCCCGAACCCAACTGGATTCTCGACGAAACCGATCAGGACTGATCTGCGCAGCGCCGCTGATTCGCCTATGATTCAGGGCTGAGGCGCACCTGCGGAAGATGACGATGGGAATTGGCGACAGCATGCGCATCTTCCGCTCTTCACTCGTCCTGGCTGCGCTGGCGCTGCTTGCCGCCTGCACCCGTACCGTCCCCGTGCCGGGCCCGTCCGTGCCCGGAACCCTCGCGGAGAGCGCTGCGCTTGCGGGCATCGCCCGCGGCCCTGCGATCGCTTCGCTGGGGCTGGGCCGGGACGACGCCGCCACCGCGCTCGCGGGCTTCCGCGAATCCTGCCCCAAGCTGCTGATCCGCACCGACCAGAGCGGGCTGACCCAGCGCGACGACTGGCGCCCCGCCTGCCAGGCCGCGACATCCTGGGGCTCCGGCGACGCTGTCCGCTTCTTCGACACCCATTTCGAGACCGCGCGCGTCGGCGAGGGCAAAGCTTTCGCGACCGGCTATTTCGAACCCGAAATCCTCGGAACCCGCACGCCGCAACCCGGATACACCGTCCCGGTCTATCGCATGCCGCCCGATCTCGTTCGCCGCTGGCCGACCGCCATGGCGGAAAGCGAGCGCGAGGGGCGTCCCCCGCTCGGGCGAGTCGCTGCCGGCGGCGATTTCGTACCCTATTACGAGCGCGCAGAGATCGAGCAGGGCGCGCTGGCGGGCCGCGGGCTCGAGATTGCCTGGGCGGCAGACCCGATCGAATTCTTTTTCCTCCAGATCCAGGGCTCGGGCCTGCTGCGGCTGCCCGACGGCTCGCGGATGCGGATCGGCTACGCCGGGCAGAACGGGCGCGAATATGTCGGCATCGGCAGCGTCATGCGCGAACGTGGCCTGCTCGGCGACGGGCCGGGCCAATACGCCGGTTCGATGCAGGGCATCGTCGAGTATCTGCGCGACTATCCCGTAGCGGGCGCGGATCTGATGCGGCTCAACAAGAGCTGGATATTCTTCCGCGAACTCGATACCGACGGACCGCTCGGCGCGTTGGAGATCCCGGTGCGGCGCGAGGCTTCGGTCGCGGTCGATCCGCGCTTCGTCCCGCTTGGCGCGCCGGTGTGGCTCGATCTCGACCGCGATGTGGCAGACGGGCTGTGGGTGGCGCAGGACACCGGCGGCGCGATCAAGGGCGCCAATCGCTTCGACACCTTCTGGGGCAATGGCGCGGATGCGCGGGAGATCGCCGGGGGGATGAGCGGCCGCGGCAGCGCGCTGGTGCTGCTGCCCAAGGGGACCGTCGCGCGTCTCAACGGGCGATGAGGCCACCGCGCGGGCTGTCCGACGAGGAAGCGGAGGCCTGGCACCGCGTCGCCGAAACGGTGACTCCGCTGGTCGTCAGAAAGGTGGAGCCTAAGGCCATTTTGCCGGCAAGTGCGCCGGAAAAACGCGCTGGAGTGGCACCGCCGCTTCCACGACCCGCCAAGCCCAAGGCCCAGCGCGCCCCGGTTCGTCCTCCGCCCAAGCCGCCAGCCGTTCACGGAAGCGAGCTCGACTCGCACTGGGACCGCAAGCTCAAGGCGGGCACGATGGCGCCCGATTTCACGCTCGACCTGCACGGCCACGGTCTCGATGCCGCCTATACGCGGCTGATCAGCGGGGTGGCGCAGGCCCGCGCGATGGGCGCGCGCACGGTGCTGCTGGTGACTGGCAAGTCGCGCCCGGTCGATCCTGCAGATCGTGGCACAGCGCGCGGGGCGATCCGCGCCAAGGTGCTCGACTGGCTCGCCGCCTCCAGCCACCATGCCGCCATCGCCGCCATACGAAAGGCGCACCCCCGCCACGGGGGCGAGGGTGCGCTGTACATCGTGCTCAAGCGCGAGCGCTGAGGGTTATTCGGCGGCTTCGCGCATCGCGTCGCCTTCGCCCGAGATCGATTTGGCGCTTGCCATGCCGGGCGCCTTGGATTTGCCCCCGATCTTGTCGCGCACCATTTTCTCGATCTTCTTGCCAATGGCATCGTCCACATTGCGCCAGTATTCGAAGGCGCGGACCAGCACCTTCTCGCTGACCCCGTCGGCCAGATGGCCGGCGACGTTACCGACGAAACGCTCACGCTGCGCATCGTCCATCACCTCGTTGATCAGCGCACGCGGCTGGCTCCAGTCGTCGTCGTCCTCCCGCAGTGTGTAAGCCTCGCGAACCATGTCGCCGTCGGCATACCAGGTCGCCTCGCCGCCGACTTCGGGCTGGGCTGCGGGCCCGCCGTAGGAATTGGGCGCATAGACCGGATCGACAGCGTTCACCGTCCGCATCGCCCCGGCGCGCGAATAGGAGTTTACCTCGGCATTGCGGGCCACATTGACCGGGATCTGCTTGTAATTGACGCCGAGCCGCGCACGATGCGCGTCCGAATAGGAGAAGCCACGCGCCAGCAGCATCTTGTCCGGCGACAGGCCGATGCCTGGCACCATGTTGTTCGGTTCGAATGCGAGCTGTTCGATCTGGGTGTCCCAATCGACGGGGTTCTCGTTCAACGTCAGTTTGCCGATTTCGATCAGCGGGTAATCCTCGTGCGGCCAGGTCTTGGTGAGGTCGAATGGGTTGATGTGATAGGTCTTGGCGTCCTCGAACGGCATGATCTGGAACTTCAGCGTCCAGCTCGGGAAATTGCCGCCCGAGATCGCATCGAACAGGTCGCGGCGGTGATAGTCGCTGTCCTCGCCGGCCGTCTTGACCGCTTCGTCCTGCGTGAGATGGGCGTTGCCGCCCATGCTGCCCACATCGGTGTGGAAATGCCATTTCACCCAGAACTTTTCGCCGCCCTCGTTGATCAGCATATAGGTATGGCTGGAATAGCCGTTCATCTCGCGCCAGTTCTTCGGCACGCCGCGATCCCCCATCAGATAGGTGACCTGATGTGCGCTTTCGGGGCTCAGCGTCCAGAAATCCCACATCATGTCGTGATCGCGCAGGCCGTTGTCCGCGCGGCGCTTCTGGCTGCGGATGAAGTGCTGGAACTTCATCGGATCGCGGATGAAGAAGATCGGCGTGTTGTTGCCGACCATGTCAAAATTGCCGTCCTCGGTATAGAATTTCACCGAAAACCCGCGCGGATCGCGCCAGGTGTCAGGGCTGCCGCGCTCGCCCGCCACGGTGGAGAACCGCATGGCGACATCGGTCTTGGTGCCGGGCTGGAAGAATTTGGCCTTGGTGTATTTCGTGATGTCGGCGGTGGTTTCGAAATGGCCGAATGCGCCCGAACCCTTGGCGTGCGGCTGGCGCTCGGGGATTCGCTCCCGATTGAAGTTGGCCATCTGCTCGATCAGATAGTGATCGTTGAGCACGATCGGGCCATCGGGGCCCAGCGTCAGCGAATGTTCGTCCGACTGGACTCGGATGCCCGTATCGGTGGTGGTGGGGGGTACGCTCTTGTCGGCCATGGCGACGCCTTTCGGTAGTGTGGAGAATTCACCTAACGAACGCGCGTGCGGCTCCCTACGTTCCGTAGCCCGAGGCTGATATAAGCGTGGTTCAGGCGCTGCTCGCGAGTACCAACGCAAAAGGCCCCCGACATCGCTGCCGGGGGCCTTCCTTAGCCATAAAGCGAAACCGCCTTACGCGTGGTATTTGGCGCAGGTTAGATCGAACCTGTCCGCGTCCATCACCTTGGTCCAGGCGGCAACGAAGTCGCGCGCGAACTTTTCCTCGTGGCCGTTCTCGGCATAGACTTCGGCCACGCTGCGCAATTGCGAGTTGGAACCGAAGACCAGATCGGTGCGCGTGGCGCGCCATTTCTCGTGGCCCTCCAGGCGGCACTTGCCGACGAATTCCTCGTCACCGCTTTCGTCGACCACTTCCCACAGCGTACCCATGTGAAGCAGGTTCACGAAGTAATCGTTCGACAGCACGCCCGGTTTGTCGGTCAACACGCCGATCGTGTTGCCGTGCTGGGTATGCTTGCTCACCGCGCCGAGCACGCGCATCCCGCCGACCAGTACGGTCATTTCGGGGATCGACAGACCCAGCAGATTGGCGCGGTCTACCAGCATGTCCTCGGTTTTCACGCTGGCGCTGGTCTTGAGGTAGTTGCGGAAACCGTCGGCAAACGGTTCCAGCGGCTCCCAGCTTTCGGCGTCGAACTGTTCCTGCGTGGCATCGCCGCGTCCGGTGGTGACGTTGACCGCCATGCCGAAACCGCCGTCCTTCAACGCCTTTTCGATGGCCGCTGCGCCGCCCAGCACGATGGCATCGGCCATCGAGATGTCGCCGCGCAGCTCGTCCAGCCTGGCCAGGACCTTGCTCAGTTCCTCGGGATCGTTGACCTTCCAGTTCCGCAGTTCGTCGAAGCGGATATGCGCGCCATTCGCGCCGCCGCGATGGTCGGACTTGCGGTAGGTACTGGCGGAAGCCCATGCCGCCTTGACCAGTTCGGCCACCGTCAGCCCGCTCTCCATGACCTTGGACTTGAACGCGGATGCTTCGCCATCCGACAGCTGCTTGCCGGCGGGGATCGGGTCCTGCCAGATCAGCTCTTCGGACGGAACTTCGGGGCCCATGTAACGGACCTTGGGGCCCATGTCGCGATGCGTCAGCTTGAACCACGCGCGGGCGAAGGCATCGTCCAGCGCGGCCTGATCGTCACGGAAGCGTTCGGAAATCGCGCGATAGGCCGGGTCCCGCTTCAATGCCATGTCGGCGGTGGTCATGATCGTCGGGACCTTCTTGTTCGGGTCCCGCGCATCCGGTGCCATGTCGGCTTCTTCGGGATCGATCGGCGTCCACTGGTTCGCGCCCGCCGGGCTCTGCACCAGCTCGTATTCGTATTTGAACAGCAGGCGGAAATAGTCGCCGCCCCACTGCGTCGGGTTCGGAGTCCATGCGCCTTCGATGCCGGAGGTGGTGATATGGCCCTTGCCGATCTCCTCGGGGTCGGTCAGCCAGCCGAAGCCCATCGAATGCAGCGCTTCACCCTCGGGAGCCTTGCCGAACGTGTCGGAGGGCTTGGCGCCGTGGCACTTCCCGAAGGCGTGGCCGCCCGCGGTCAGCGCGACGGTTTCCTCGTCGTTCATGGCCATGCGCGCGAAGGTTTCCTTCATGTCGCGCGCCATGCCCTCGGGATCGTGCGGATTGCCGCCCGGCCCTTCGGGATTGACGTAGATCAGGCCCATCTGGATCGCGGCGAGCGGGTTCTCCAGCGCCTTGCCCTCGTCGGGCAGGATGCGCGTGGCGACGCCTTCGTCGACCCACTGTTCCTCGCTACCCCAGTAAATGTCCTGTTCCGGCTCGTAGACGTCCTTGCGCCCGCCGCCGAAGCCGAACACGGGCCCGCCCATGCTCTCGATCGCGACATTGCCGGTGAGGACGAACAGATCGGCCCAGCTGATGTGCTTGCCGTACTTCTGCTTGATCGGCCACAGCAGGCGGCGCGCCTTGTCGAGATTGCCATTGTCGGGCCAGCTGTTGAGCGGGGCGAAGCGCTGCTGGCCAGACGAGGCACCGCCGCGACCGTCGCCGGTGCGATAGGTGCCGGCTGCGTGCCAGGCCATGCGGATGAAGAACGGGCCGTAATGGCCGTAATCCGCCGGCCACCAGGGCTGGCTGTCGGTCATCAGCGCGGTAAGGTCGTCCTTGAGCGCCTTGTAGTCGAGCACGTTGAAGGCTTCGGCATAATCGAAATCCTCGCCCATCGGATCGGGCGAAGCGCCGCCCTGAGTGAGGATGTGAAGGTCGAGCGAGTCGGGCCACCAGTCGCGGTTGGTCCGGCCGAGCAGGGCGCGCACGCCTCCGTCACCGCTGAAGGGGCATCCGCCGCTGATATCACCTGTCTTCGCGTCCATGGGCTCTCTCCTCTAGTTTCATCAATCGACTCAGGTCTTGCCTGAGCTACCTGACCAAGATGACGGCTCGGCGATCATTCGTCCAATCGATTAAATGCGTCGAATTGATTGCCTGAAGCGATGGTGCGGCAAGCGGAGCCTCCCATACGAAAACGCCGCCATCCACGGGGGATGACGGCGCTTCGAATTCAGTTTGCTCGGTGGTGTCAGGCGGCCTTCGCGATGTCTTCCACCGGTTCGTTGCGGATCAGGTAGTCGAAGGCGGAGAGGCCGGCCTTCGAGCCTTCGCCCATCGCCACCACGATCTGCTTGTAGGGCACGGTGGTGACATCGCCCGCCGCGAACACGCCGGGCAGATTGGTGCGGCCTTCCTCGTCGATGACGATCTCGCCATGCTGCGAGAGTTCGAGCCCGCTTTCCCTGAGCCATTCGGTGTTGGGGACCAGCCCGATCTGGACGAAGACGCCGGCCAGTTCGATCGCCCGCTCTTCGCCCGAATTGCGATCCTTGACCACCAGGCCATCGACCCGGTTGCCGTCGCCGGTGATCTCGGTGGTCTGGCCCGAGGTGATGATCTCGACATTGCCGAGGCTGCGCAGCTTGGCCTGCAGCACTTCGTCGGCGCGCAATTTGGTGTCGAACTCGATCAGCGTGACATGGCCGACGATCTTCGCAAGGTCGATCGCCGCCTCGACGCCGGAATTCCCGCCACCGATCACCGCGATGCGCTTGCCCTTGAACAGCGGGCCGTCGCAATGCGGGCAATAGGCGACGCCCTTGTTGCGGTATTCGGCCTCGCCCGGAACGCCCATATTGCGCCAGCGCGCGCCAGTCGAGAGGATCAGGCTGCGCGCGCTGAGCGTGGCGCCATTGCCAAGCTCGAGCCGGTGCATGCCGCCCTTTTCCCTGGCCGGAACCAGCTTGGCCGCGGTGGCGAGGTTCATCAGGTCGATCTCGTATTCGCCGACATGCGTTTCCAGCTGCGTGGCCAGCTTGGGGCCTTCGGTATAGGCGGTGCCGGGAAGGTTCTCGATCCCCAGCGTGTCGTGCAACTGACCGCCGAAACGCTCTGCGGCAATCCCGGTGCGGAAGCCCTTGCGCGCGGTGTAGATCGCCGATGACGCGCCCGCGGGGCCGCCACCGACGATCAGCACTTCGAATGGGTCCTTGGCGGAAAGTTTCTCGGCCGCCTTGGCGCCGCTGTTCGTGTCGAGCTTGGCGAGGATCTCGGCCAGCTCCATTTTGCCGTTGTAGAAGCTTGTCCCGTTGAGGAAGGTCGCGGGAACGGCCATCACGCCGCGCTCCTCGACCTCGTCCTGAAAGGCGCCGCCCTCGATCAGCGTGGCAGTGATACGCGGGTTTTCGAGCGCCATCAGCGTGAGCGCCTGCACCACGTCCGGGCAATTGTGGCACGAGAGCGAGAAATACATCTCGAAATTGTAGTCACCCTCGAGCGCGCGGACCTGCTCGATCAGATCGGCGTCGACCTTGGGCGGGTGGCCGCCGGCCCACAGCAGCGCCAGCACCAGCGAGGTGAACTCGTGCCCCGTGGGCAGACCTGCGAAGCGGACCCATTTGGTGGCGTCGCTGGCGCGGCGGATCACGAAACTGGGCTTGCGCTCGTCGGTGCCGTCGAAGCTGGCGCTGACATCATCGTGCAACGCGGCGATCTGTTCGATCAGCTCACGCGTCTGCTGCGATTTCGCGTCATCGCCGAGCGAGGCAACGAGTTCGACCGGCTCGCGCAGATTGGCGAGATAGGTCGTCAGCTGCTGGGTGAGATTGGCGTCGAGCATGGCAAATCCTGTTGGCGAAAGCCGGAAGGGAAAAAGCAAAAGGCCCGGGGCTGGGGGGGGGAGGGTTCGCCCCGGGCCTTCCAGCAACCCGGGCTAGGCCCGGGCGCTTTCGCGGCCACCGTCGCAACGGCAGCCGCGGTAACGGTTCAAAGAGTCAGATCGCGGCGATCAGATCTTGCCGACGAGGTCGAGCGAAGGAGCCAGCGTGTCGCCGCCTTCTTCCCACGCCGCGGGGCAGACCTGGCCCGGGTTGTTGCGCACGTATTGCGCGGCCTTGATCTTGCGGGTCAGTTCGTTGGCATTGCGGCCGACGCCTTCGCAGGTCTGTTCCATGATCTGGATCACCCCATCGGGATCGATGACGAAGGTCGCACGGTCGGCGAGGCCCATGTCCTCGCGCAGCACGTCGAAATTCTTCGACAGCGTGTGGAGCTGGTCGCCGAGGAAAGCGAACTTGAGCTTGCCGATGCGCTCGCTGGTGTCGTGCCAGGCCTTGTGGGCGAAATGCGTGTCGGTTGAGACGCCATAGACTTCGACGCCCATCTTCTGGAGCATGTCGTAATGCTCGCCGAGATCTTCGAGCTCGGTCGGGCAGACGAAGGTAAAGTCGGCGGGATAGAAGAAGAACACCGCCCACTTGCCCGCAATGTCGTCCTGCGTGACTTCGAAAAAGTCTTTGCCGGCCTGGAAGGCGTTGGCTTTGAACGGTTTGATCTGGCTGCCGATGATACCCATGAGAATCTCCTAAATCGGGTGAAACTGATGGGCAGGAGATAGGGTGTGTTGCGCCGCACAAAAGCGCTTTTGTGCGATTGCTAACATCGGAATTATCAATCAGTGGCGTGGAACTTTTGCAAAACGCGACTGGCCGCTGATTTCGTTGCGTTTGATGCAATCGATCGAGGTGCTGAGTGGGTCTTCTATGTCTGGTATTGGGTGGTTAGCTGCCGTCAATTTAGGATGCGGGATCCGCTTCCTTATAAGTCGTAACCTTCGACGACATCCATTCCACCACGATCGAGCACAGAATAATAAAAACCACAAACCAGAACGGAAACAGGTCAGATAGCGCTGAAAGCAGCGCGAACCCTGCAACCGCCAACCCTACGCTTGCCTTGGGAACAACGATCAGTGCTCCACAACAACTACATTCAAAAGGCCGTCCGCGGCCCTTCAAATATTTTTTGAATGGTATCGTTTTCTGGCATCGAGGGCAGCCACCTCGAGAGGAATCACTTTTGCTTTCAGCCATTGCGGTTTCGTTTAAGCGAAAATCACAAAAGGCGGCAAGTGGGTCGTTTGCCGACCGTCCGCTACCCGCATTGCGCCCTGTGCAGCAGTTTGTGGTCCGCCAGCACCAGCGCCATCATCGCCTCGACCACGGGTGTGCCGCGGATGCCGACGCAGGGGTCGTGGCGGCCCTTGGTTCGCACCTCGGTTGTCTCTCCCTGCCGATCCACGCTGGCTACGGGTGTGAGGATCGAACTCGTCGGCTTGAAGGCGACCCGGCAGGTCACCGGCTGGCCGGTGGAAATGCCGCCCGCGATGCCGCCTGCGTGATTGGCGGCGAACTCGGGTGAGCCATCCTCGCCCGGGCGCATGGCATCGGCGTTCTGTTCGCCCGTCAGCCGCGCGGCGTCGAACCCGTCGCCGATCTCGACACCTTTCACCGCGTTGATGCTCATCATGCCCGCGGCAAGATCGGCATCCAGCTTGGCATAGATCGGTGCGCCCCAGCCCGCCGGAACCCCCGTTGCCACGCATTCGACCACCGCACCCAGCGACGACCCGGCCTTGCGAGCCTCGTCCACCAGCGCCTCCCAGCGTTTCGCTGCGCCTGCATCGGGGCACCAGAACGGATTGCGGGCGATTTCCCCAGCGTCGAAGGCCGCCGGGTCGATGGCATCGCCGCCGATCTCGGCGACATAGGCCAGAATCGTCACCTCGGGCATCACCAGCCGCGCCACCGCGCCCGCCGCCACGCGCATGGCGGTCTCGCGCGCCGAACTGCGCCCGCCGCCGCGATAATCGCGAAAGCCGTATTTCGCATCATAGGCGTAATCGGCGTGGCCGGGGCGGTAGGTGTTGGCGATTTCGGAATAATCCTTCGATCGCTGGTCGGTGTTCTCGATCAGCAGCGAAATCGGGGTGCCAGTGGTGCGGCCCTCGAAGACCCCCGAGAGAATCCGCACTTCGTCAGCCTCGCGCCGCTGGGTGGTGTATTTCGACTGCCCCGGTTTGCGCGCATCGAGGAAGGGCTGGATATCGTTTTCGGCGAGCGTCAGCCCCGGCGGGCAGCCGTCGACCACCGCGCCGATCGCGGGTCCATGGCTCTCGCCCCAGGTGGTGAAGCGCAAGACGCGTCCGAAGGTGTTCCAGCTCATCGCCACCACATGCCCGAATATGTGGGCGCAAGTCCATCGGCGCTGGACCGATTGTGCCCGCTTGGCCTAGAACAAAGCATGTCCGGAATTATGCCATGATCGCCAAGCTCAAGGGCCTGCTCGACGACACCGGCCCCGACTGGGCGGTGATCGATGTCGCAGGCGTGGGCTATCTGGTCCATTGCTCGTCAAAGACCTTGGCGGCGCTGGGCGCGGCTGGCGAGGCCTGCACCCTGTTCACCGATCTGCAGGTGAGCGAGAACGACATGCGACTGCTCGGGTTCGCCGAAGCCGGCGAGCGCGACTGGTTCCGGTTGCTGACCGGGGTGCAGGGGGTGGGCAGCAAGGTCGCGCTGGCGATCCTCTCGGCGCTCAGCCCGGGCGAATTGCGCGATGCCTGCGCGCGGGTCGACGCGGCCACGCTGGCTCGTGCGCAAGGCGTGGGCCCCAAGCTCGCGGCGCGGATCGTCAACGAATTGAAGGACAAGGCGGGCGCGCTGCCCGGCGGCGGCGACGGCGCGGCGCTCTCGGCGATGCCGGCGGGCGGGGCGAGCGCCGACGCGGTCTCGGCGCTGCAGAACCTCGGCTTCAAACCCGCCGTCGCCGCGCAGGCCGTCGCCCGCGCGCAAAGCGATTTGGGCGAGGGCGCGAGTGAGGGCGAGCTGATCCGCGTGGCACTGAAAAGGGCGGCGGGGTGATCGGAGGGGATCAAGCGAAACGGGAGGAAGCGGTCAGTCGGCTAGCTGCATTCGAAGCAGCGGCGGCTGTGGAATCAAGAGCCAAGCTGATCGATGAACATACAGCTGCGTTCCGGTGGATGATTGCTTCTCTATTCGCGCTCAACGGCGGCGCCATTCTAACCATCTTTGGGACCGAGAGGATCGGCGTCCAACCGATTTTACCGGCGCTTTGGGTGTTTTTCGCTGGGATCATTGCGACATTTGTGGCGGTCCTATTTGCCCAGCTATCCGATCGCTCAATGATAGCGCAGATGCACAGCTGGGGTCTCTATTGGACTACCGTCGGCTCCACCAAGGCGCGAGATGAGAGTCACGAGGAATCAATTAAATTGGGGATCCGAAAGGCCGAGCGTTTGGGTCGGTGGGGACGGGTTCAGGCGATATTCGCGATGGTATTTTTTGTGCTGGGGGTGCTGACAGCAGTCGTATTGGAGCAGAAATCCGAGCTCGCCAAACTCGAAGCTGGGCTTGATCGAAATGAATCAAGTCTGGACCGAATTTCGACTGTGATTGACGAACTCGAAACCGAGCATGAACTTGGTGCGGTGAAATGACCGACCCCATCCCCCTTCACTCCCCCATCCCCCTTCACTCCCCCGTCCGCCAGCCGGACGACCCCGACGCCGCGCTGCGGCCCAAGTCGCTGGCCGAATTCGTCGGCCAGCGGGCTGCGCGCGAGAATTTGCGGGTGTTTATCGAGGCCGCCCGATCGCGCGGCGAAGCGCTGGATCATGTCCTGTTCTTCGGGCCGCCGGGGCTGGGCAAGACCACGCTGGCGCAGATCGTGGCGCGCGAGCTGGGCGTCGGGTTCCGCTCCACCTCGGGCCCGGTGATAGCCAAGGCGGGCGATCTCGCCGCGCTGCTGACCAATCTCGAGCCCCACGACGTCTTGTTCATCGACGAGATCCACCGCCTCAATCCGGTGGTCGAGGAAATCCTCTACCCGGCGATGGAGGACCGCGCGCTCGACATCATCATTGGCGAAGGCCCCTCGGCGCGCAGCGTGCGGATCGACCTGCCGGCCTTCACGCTGGTCGGCGCGACCACGCGGCAGGGGCTGCTGACCACGCCCTTGCGCGACCGTTTCGGCATCCCGGTGCGGCTCAATTTCTACACCGAGGACGAATTGCTCAAGGTGGTCACGCGCGGGGCTGGCCTGCTCGAGCTGCCGATCGACGAGGGCGGCGCCCGCGAGATCGCGCGGCGCAGCCGCGGTACGCCGCGCGTCGCGGGGCGGTTGATGCGGCGGGTCCGCGACTTTGCCAGCGTGGCGGGGGACTGCACGGTCACCGCCAAGGTCGCCGATGCCGCGCTGACCCGGCTCGAGGTCGATTCGCTCGGTCTCGACGCGATGGACCGACGCTATCTCACCATGATCGCGACCACCTATGCCGGCGGACCGGTGGGGGTCGAGACGCTCGCTGCGGGTCTGTCGGAGCCGCGCGACACGGTGGAGGAGGTGATCGAGCCTTATCTCATCCAGCTGGGCCTCATCGCCCGCACCGCGCGCGGACGCTGCCTCAACGAGGGCGGCTGGCGGCATCTGGGGCTCGCCGCTCCGGGGCCCTCAGGCCAGTCGAACTTGTTCGACGAAGAGGGTTGAGAGCGCGGTAAGGTTTGCCCCGTGCCGGGTCCCGCTGCGGGACAGGGCAGCCAAACGGCTGGCTTTTCGGATGGGAATTTACTTTTTAGCCATCACGCGGATAGTAAACGAATCTGCACAAAGGCTTTTTCGGTGTAATGACCCGTCCTGGGCCAGAGTGCCGGTCGAAACAGGAATTTGAACGATGTCGGTAAAAGCAGCTCTCGCAAAACTCTCGGCCACCGCTGCCGGTGGTGCGCTCCTGGCGGGCGGCGCGGTGCATGTCGCCGAGAAGCCGATCACCGACAGCCCGTCGTTCAAATCGGCCAAGGCCGAGCCGCGCCAGATCAAGATGATCAAGCCGACCCCGCGCCCGGTGGCGCAGCGGACGGTGCCCCGGCGCGAGCCGGTCCGCGCCCGGACGATCGAACGCCCGGTCGAGCCGGTCTATCGCACCGTGCTGGCCCCGGTACCGGTGCCGCCGCTTCCCGAAGCGCGGCCGCTGGCCGGCGGCGGCGGTGCGGCGCGCTCGATCCCCTCGGGCGGCGGCGGCTTCGGTGGCGGTTTCGGCGGCGGCGGCGGCTTTTTCGGAGGTTTCTTCGGCGGCAGCAGCGGCGGCAGCACCAGCGTGGTGGTCAACACCACCAGCGGCGAAACCACCAGCGGTACGCCCGGTACGACGACGACCACCACCACGACCTCGACCAGCGGTTTCGACGGCGACATCATCGTCGATATCGACAATTCGAACGAGAACTCGAGCGGCGGTTCCTCGACCTCGACCACCACCGGCGGGGTGTCGACCAGCACCGGGGCAGTCAGCACATCGACCAGCACGGGCGCGGTCAGCACCTCGACGGGGTCGGTGAGCACCTCGACCGGAGCCGTGAGCACCTCCACCGGCGCGGTCAGCAGCACCACCACCTCCAGCTCCTCGGGCGACGTCTCGAGCAGCAGCTCGGGCGATGTTTCGACCAGCACCTCGACCTCGGGTAACATCACCTCGAGCACCAGTTCCTCGACTTCGAGCTCCAGCTCGTCCAGTTCGAGCAGCTCGACCTCCTCGAGCTCGAGCACTTCGGGCGATGTCAGCTCGACCAGCGGCACCACCAGCGGAACCGATGTTCCTGCGCCGCCGATGATGGCGCTGTTCGGCCTCGCCGCCGCGGCAGTGCTGCGCCGCCGCAAGCTGGCCGCACTGTTCGCGCGCAAGCGGATCGCCTGAGCGAAACCCCACCCGACCTTACAAGAAAAGGGCGGCTCCCCAGCACGGGGAGCCGCCCTTTCTTTTGGGCTACTGTCGAGTGCGCTCAGTCGGTGGCGAGCTTGCGCAGCACGTAGTGGAGGATGCCGCCGTTGCGGTAATACTCCATCTCGTTGGCGGTATCGATGCGGCACTTGGTGGTGAAGGTCTTCACCGTGCCGTCGGCATGGGTCACCTCGACCTCGATCTCCTGGCTCGGCGAGAGATCAGCCAGCCCCTTGATGGTGAAAGTGTCGTCGGGGCCCAGACCCAGGCTCTGGCGCGTCTCACCATTGGTGAACTGCAGCGGCAGCACACCCATGCCGATCAGGTTGGAGCGGTGGATGCGCTCGAAGCTCTCGACGATGACCGCACGCACACCCAGCAGGATCGTGCCCTTGGCGGCCCAGTCGCGGCTCGAGCCAGTGCCATATTCCTTGCCAGCGACGACCACCAGCGGGGTGCCGTTTTCCTTGTGCTTCATCGCCGCGTCGTAGATCGGCATCTGCTCGCCCTCGAAGGTGGTGAAGCCACCCTCGACGCCCGGAACCATCTCGTTGCGGATGCGGATATTGGCGAAGGTGCCGCGCATCATCACCTCGTGATTGCCGCGGCGGCTGCCGTAGGAATTGAAATCCGCCTTGGCGACCTGGTGGCTGTTCAGATACTCGCCCGCCGGGCTGTCTTCCTTGATCGAACCGGCCGGGCTGATGTGATCGGTCGTGGTCGAATCGCCCAGGATCGCCAGCAGCTTGGCATCGGTGATGTCGGTGATCGGTGCGGGCTCCATCCCCATCCCGTCGAAATAGGGCGGGCTGGCGACATAGGTGCTGGTCGGGTTCCAGCGATAGGTGTCCGACGCCTCGACCTTGATCCCCTGCCAGTGCGCGTCGCCTTCATAGACATTGGCGTAGCGGCGCTCGAACATCCCGCGGTCGATATTGGCCGCGCGATGGTCGGCGATTTCCTGATTGCTCGGCCACAGATCGGCGAGCATCACGTCCTTGCCGTCCTGGTCCTGCCCGATCGGGGTCTCGGTGATGTCCTGCGTCACCGTACCCAGCAGCGAGTAGGCGACCACCAGCGGCGGCGAGGCGAGGAAGTTGGCGCGCACATCGGGCGATACGCGGCCTTCGAAATTGCGATTGCCCGAGAGCACGCTGGCGGCGACGATGTCGTTGCCGTTGATCGCCTTGCTGATCGGCGGGGCCAGCGGGCCCGAATTGCCGATGCAGGTGGTGCAGCCATAGCCGACCAGATCGAAGCCCAGCGCGTCGAGATCGGTCTGCAGGCCCGACTTGACCAGATAGTCGGTGACCACCTGCGAGCCGGGAGCGAGCGAGGTCTTGACCCAGGGCTTGGGCTTGAGCCCGCGCGCATTGGCTTTCTGCGCGACCAGGCCGGCGGCAATCATCACATCCGGGTTGGAGGTGTTGGTGCAGCTGGTGATCGCGGCGATGACGACGTCGCCGTCGCCGATGTCGTGATCCTTGCCCTCGACGGCGACGCGGTGCGGGCCGTCCTTCTTGTAAACCGTCTTGAGGTCGGTGTTGAACAGCTCGTCCACTTCGGGGAGCGCAACGCGGTCCTGCGGACGTTTGGGGCCGGCGAGCGAGGGAACCACCTTGCTCATGTCGAGCGCGAGCGTGTCGCTGAACACCGGCTCGTTCTCGGGCGTGAACCACATGCCCTGTTCCTTGGCATAGGCTTCGACCAGCGCCAGCGCGTCCTCGTCGCGGCCGGTCAAGCGCATATATTCCAGCGTCTTTTCGTCGATGCCGAAGAAGCCGCAGGTCGCGCCATACTCGGGCGCCATATTGGCGATCGTCGCGCGATCGGCGAGGCTGAGCGTGGACACGCCGGGGCCGTAGAACTCGACGAAGCTGCCGACAACGCCGCGCTCGCGCAGCATCTGGACGCAGGTCAGCACCAGATCGGTGGCGGTGACGCCTTCGGCCATCGCGCCGGTCAGCTTGAAGCCGACGACCTGCGGAAGCAGCATCGAGATCGGCTGGCCGAGCATGGCGGCTTCGGCTTCGATTCCGCCGACGCCCCAGCCGAGCACGCCCAGGCCGTTGATCATGGTGGTGTGGCTGTCGGTGCCGACGCAGGTGTCGGGATAGGCGACCGCATGGCCGTCCGCATCCTCGGTCGACCACACGCCCTTGCCGATATATTCCAGATTGACCTGGTGGCAGATGCCGGTGCCCGGAGGCACGGCGGAGAAATTCTTGAAGCTCTTGGAACCCCATTTGAGGAAGTCGTAACGCTCGGCATTGCGCGCGTATTCGAGCTCGACGTTCTGCTCGAAGGCCTTGGGGTGGCCGAATTCATCGACCATGACCGAGTGATCGATCACGAGATTGACCGGGACCTGCGGATTGATCTTGGCGGTGTCGCCACCCAGCTTGCCGATCGCGTCGCGCATTGCGGCCAGATCGACCACGCAAGGCACGCCGGTGAAATCCTGCAACAGCACGCGCGCCGGGCGGAACTGGATTTCCTTGCCGGTGCTGGGATCCTTCTGCCAGTCGGCGATCGCCTGCGCGTCTTTCGTGGAGACGGTGAAACCGCCATCCTCGAAGCGCAGCATGTTCTCGAGCAGGACCTTGAGGCTGAACGGCAGCTTCGACACGTCGCCGATTGTCTCCGACGCCTTGGCGAAGGAATAATAGGCGTAGTCCTTGCCCTTTACGGTGAGAGTGGAGCGGGTTCCGAGCGTGTCTTTGCCGACCTGGGTCATGCGTGCGTCAATCCTTCCTGAGTGGGGCTTCACCCGACCAATGGCCGAGGCGGCGATATGTGCCGCGCACCTGCGCCGAAAGCGGGCGAAAATCAAGATGGCAGCATGGATGGCGCGCGCTAGAGCGCCCGCTGTTCGGTCGCCGGCACCACGCGACCCGCGCGCGGATTGCGCGCCGCCAGCCAGCATGCCGCGACGATGATCGCGGTCCCGGCGATGGTCGGCAGGGTGACGCTCTCGCGGAAGAACAGCCAGCCGAACAGCGCCGCCCACAGGAAACCCGAATATTCCATCGGCACCAGCACCTGCGCCTCGGCGCGCGCATAGGCCCAGGCGATCGCCATCGCTCCGACGACGGTGAGCAGCGCGGCCAGCGCGGTGTCGAGCAACACCGCCTCGCCGGGCCAGACGAACAGGAACGGTGCGGCCAGCGCCATGACCAGCGCCGCGACGCTCGAATGGAAGGCGGCGATCTCGAGCGGCCGGGCGACCTGCGACTGGCGCCGGATGATGATGAAATTATAGGCGTAGAGCAGCGCGGAAAACAGGATCGCCGCCAGCCCCAGCCCGGTGTCGCGGTCGAACTCGCCGTCTCCCAGCTTGCCGCCGACGATCACCAGCGTGCCAGCAAAGCCGAGGAGCGAGGCGAGGACCGCCTGCTTGCGGATCGTCTCGCCCAGTAACACCCGCGCGAGATAGAGCGCGAGCAGCGGCGCGACGAAGCTGATCGCGATCGCCTCGGCGATCCCCAGCTTGGTCAGCGAGTAGAAGAACGACAGCGCCATGAAGGCCGAAACCACCCCGCGTTCGAGATGCAGCTTCATCACCCGCCAGGTGGGCCAGCGTCCGCCAAGCGCCAGCCAGACCGGCGCGGCGATCAGCGTCCCGATCGCCGAACGCAGCAACGTGGCGCTGTAGGTGCCCGCCGCCAGCGCCGCGCCTTTCATGAAGGCGTCCATCAACGACAGGCAGGCGACCCCGAGCAAAGCCGCGCCGATCGGGAGCAGGATCCGCGATTGCATCATGCTTGCAGCATTATGCGCGAGCCGTTGCAGCGTCACGTAAATCCGGCAGGAACCGGTCCCAGTTCACGTGCAGCTAAGCTGCGATATTGGAAGGTGGCGCGATATCGCGTAAACAGATGCCGAATGGCGCTTCCGGTGGGACTTATGAAAAATTTCAAGATGATATTGGGCCTGGCGACGGGCACGGCGGTTCTGGCGGTCAGCGCGCAGGCGCAGCCCAGCGGGCCGCAGAACCTGCTCCCCCCCGAACCCGCGACGGTGAGCGAGCCGCTTCCCGACTACACCCAATTGCAGACCCGCGATGGCGATGATGATTCGCGCCCGCCGCAGCCCGCGCCCAGCCAGGCTCCCCAACCTACCGTCGCCGACAATTTCGGCGATATCGAGATGGAGTCGGGCGAGGTGGTGCAGGAACTGCCGGTGCTGATCGGCGAATGGTCGCTGCCGCAAGCACAGCAACTCGCCAGTTTCATTGACAGCATCGCCGCCGAGGGGCTCGATCCACAGGATTACGGCCCCGACGTGCTCGCCGCGGCGATCGCTCAGGGCGAGGGCGCCGCGCTCAACGATGTCGCCAGCCGCACCTTCGTCTGGCTGGTCGAGGATTTGCGCGACGGACGCACTCCAATGGAGGGGCGCAAGCAGTGGTTCGTGATGGACCCCGATGCAGATCGCATGCCCACCGCTCGCCTGCTCAAGGATGCGCTCGCCAGTGGCACGATCGTCGAGACGCTCGAAGGGCTCGACCCGGTCCATCCCGATTACGCGCTGCTCAAGGATGCGCTCGCCGAAACACCGCAGGGCCAGACGTCCAAGCGCAAGCTTATCCGCGCCAATATGGATCGCTGGCGCTGGCTGCCGCAGGATCTGGGCAGCAAATATCTGATGACCAACGTGCCCGAATTCCAGGTCCGGCTGACGGTGCGCGACAAGATCATCAAAAGCTATCGCACCATCGTCGGCAAGCCGGGCCGCACCGCCACGCCGCAGCTGGCCGAAATCGTCGAGGGTGTGATCTTCAACCCGACCTGGACGGTGCCGCAGTCGATCGTCCAGGGTGAAGGCCTCGGCGCGCGTGTGCTCGGCAACCCGTCCTGGGCCAAGGCGCAGGGTTACACGGCGACACGCGGCGCCAACGGCTGGATCAGCGTGGTCCAGCAACCCGGGCCCCGGAACGCGCTCGGGGTGGTGAAGCTCGACATGCCCAACCGCCATGCGATCTTCCTGCACGACACGCCGTCGCGCGGGCTGTTCGCCAGTGAGAACCGCGCGCTCAGCCACGGCTGCATCCGTGTCGAAGACGCGCGCGAACTGGCCATGACCATGGCGATCCTGGGCAATATGAAGAGCAAGGACGATATCCCCGCGATCCAGCGCGAGGTCGAGGCGATCACCGCTTCGGGCCAATACACCGCCTATCCGATCGAGAACCAGTGGCCGGTCTACATCACCTATTTCACCATGGCGCGCGATGTGGAGGGCAATCTGACCACCTTCAAGGATATCTACGGGCGCGATGCGGCGGTGATGGCATCGTTCGAGCGTCCGCGCATGGCCAATCGCTCGCGCATCCAGGGAGAGGAGATCATTCCGCTCGAGGCGCCAGGCGCTTAGTCTCCGCCAGAGATTGCTGAACCGGGACGCCTCCAGGCGGGCCGGTCAGTAGACCCCGGGGTTGGTCCGCTGGAAGGTGTTCTCGCGTTCGGGACGCAGCAGGTCGGTCTGGACCACAGGCGGGGTGATCGTGTTGCCGTCATCGGCAATTCCGTAGCTTCCCGCCAAAACCAGCCGACCGCCCGCCAGATCGATCAGCGCGCGGTCGAACTGTTCCGGACCCATCGCCAGGCAACCGTTGGAGCGGCCCAGCCGCCCCCAGCGATCAACGTGCTCGGGGGTCGCATATTGCGCCTTGTGCATCACGATCGCGCGGTCGAGCGCGTTGGAATTGGTCGGATCGAGCCCGTCGAGCCTGATCGAGGTGCCGAAGCGCCCGACATACCAGCTGCGCGTCATATAAGCGCCGCGGCTGGTGGCGTGCGAGCCTTCGAGGTTGGAATAGCGCTTGAGCCAGCCATCGTGCTCGGGATCCGACCCATCGCCATGGCTGACGTGATAGCTCGCCACCCGCTCCGCCGCGAGATCGACGAAATGGAAGCGACGGTGCGCGGAATGCACGCCGAAATCGGCAATCCCGACGATGTCCTGGCGCCAGACCGCGTCACCCACGCGCGCCAACTCGCTGCGGGCGAGCTCGATCAGCTTGCGGTCGCGTACCGAGGTTCCGCTGGCCTGCGCGGCGGCGCGCAGCGGGAGCGCGGCGATCGCGCCAGCGGCCAGCCCGGCCTTGATAAGATCACGGCGCTTCATCGTTTCACCCTTTAGCACCTTCTACCCTAGCGGGAGATGAACGCGCAAATGCTAGATTGGTCTCCGCCATCGCCAGCATCGAGGTTGCGTGCCGCTGCGCCACCGCGCGCTGGTCGTTCCCATATCCGCCGCCAAGCGCGCTGGCGATCGGCAGTCCCCGGCGGCGGGCCTCGGTGACGACGAAGCGATCGCGCGCTGCCAGCCCTGCATCGCTCAGCGCCAGCCGCCCGAGCTTGTCGTCTTGATGTGGATCGACCCCCGCCTGGTAGAGCACCAGATCGGGCGCGAACCGCTCGATGACCTCGGGCAGATGGCGTTCGAGCGCCGCGAGATAGCCGGCATCGTCGGTCCCGTCGGCCAGCCCGATATCGCGATCAGAACGCGCCTTGCGTACCGGGAAGTTCTTCTCGGCATGGAACGACAGCGTGAAAATGTCCGGGCGCGTCGCCGTCAGGCTGGCGGTGCCATCGCCTTGGTGGACGTCGCAATCGACGATCAGGATGCGGCGCGCATCGCCTTGGGCGATCAGCCGGTTCGCGCAGACCGCCAGATCGTTGAACACGCAATAGCCCGCGCCGGTGTCGTGCAGCGCGTGGTGGCTCCCCGCCGCGCTGTTGGCGGCATAGCCGTGCTCCAGCGCGAGCTGCGCGGCGAGCCAGGTCCCGCCATTGGTATGGCGGACCCGGCTGGCGATATGCGGGGTCACCGGAAAGCCGATCCGCCGTTCCTTATCGCGCGGGACCGCGGCGCGGAACACCTCGTCGACATAGCCGGGATCGTGGACCGCCTCGAGCCAGTGGCGCGGCATCGGCTCGGGCGCGTGTTCGGTGATCGCCGCGCCGCTGGCGCGCAGCGCCTCCAACACCAGGTAGTATTTGTCGAACTTGAAGGTGCCACGCTCGGGCGGCGGCGCCATGTAATCGACGTGATGGACGACGTGGAGCATCCGGGTCGGGAAGTGCTTACTCTGCCGCTTCGGCGGCCAGTGCGTGCGGATCGAAAGCGACCGCTTCGCCCGCCTCGATCTGCGCGGCCTTGGCCTCGACCAGCCGGACGATATGCTCGAGCATGTCCTCGCTCTGCACCGTGTGGTCGGTCACCCCCGAGAGATAGACCATATGCTTGCCATTGCCGCCGCCGGTGAGGCCGATATCGGTCTCGCGCGCCTCGCCCGGGCCGTTCACGACGCAGCCCAGTACCGAGAGGCTCATCGGGGTCTTGATGTGTTCGAGGCGCTTTTCCAGCGCCTCGACCGTGCGGATCACGTCGAAGCCCTGGCGCGAACAGGAGGGGCAGGAGACCACGCGAACGCCCCGAGTCCGCAGCCCCAGCGCCTTGAGCATCTCGAACCCGACCTTGACCTCCTGCTCGGGTTCGGCGGAGAGCGAGACGCGGATCGTGTCGCCGATCCCGGCCCACAAAAGGCTGCCCATCCCGATCGAGCTCTTGACCGTTCCGCCGATCAGCCCGCCAGCCTCGGTGATGCCGAGATGCAGCGGGCAATCGACCGCTTCGGCGAGCCCGTGATAGGCGGCCACCGCGAGGAACACGTCGCTGGCCTTCACCGCGACCTTGAAATCGTGGAAATCATGGTCCTGCAACAGCTTGATATGGTCGAGCGCGCTTTCGATCAGCGCTTCGGGGCAGGGCTCGCCGTATTTCTCGAGCAGATCCTTCTCGAGGCTACCGGCGTTGACCCCGATGCGGATCGCGCAGCCATTGGCCTTGGCCGCGCGGACCACTTCGGCGACCCGCTGCGACGAACCAATATTGCCCGGATTGATCCTGAGGCAGGCGGCGCCCTTGTCGGCCGCCTCGAGCGCGCGCTTGTAGTGGAAATGGATGTCCGCGACGATCGGGACCTCGGCAGCGCGGGTGATCTTGTCGAAATGCGCGGTCGCCTCTTCGGTCGGGCAGGACACGCGGATGATGTCCGCGCCCGCCTCCTCGCAGCGGCGGATCTGGTCGATCGTCGCGCCGACATCCTCGGTGGGCGTGTTGGTCATGGTCTGGACGCTGATCGGCGCATCGCCGCCGACAGGGACCTTGCCGATCATGATCTGACGGCTCTTGCGGCGCTCGATATCGCGCCATGGGCGTATAGAAGACATGGTGACGATATAGAACGCCCAAGGTGAAGGAGCAATGACAGCGCAACGGCGATGCGCCATGATGTGGCGATGACCGGCATGATCGACGCAGATGAAACCGAAACCCCGCTGCTGTTCGGCCGCGTGCTCGACGGGCACGGTGGGGGTCGTGCGGTCGAGTGGGAGGAAGCGCGCAACTGGTCTCCCGCCGCTTCCGGCGAGGTCTTGTGGCTGCATCTGTGCCGCAACCGCAGCGGGGTTCAGGGCTGGCTCGAGGAGACGCTGGGCATTCCCGAACCCACCGCCGAACTGCTGGTGTCCGACGCCACCCGCCCGCGCGCCTTTCGCGAGAACGAGACGCTGGTGGCGACCCTGCGGGGGATCAATTTCAACCCCGGCGCGCAGCCCGAGGACATGATCTCGATGCAGGTGTGGAGCGATGGCCACCGGCTGATCACGCTGCGCCGGCATCCGCTGCAGACCCCGCGTGAGGTGGTGGCGCTGCTCGATCGCGGGCAGGGCCCGCCCGATGCCGGCGCCACGATCACGCTGCTGGCCGAATTGCTGATCACGCGGATGAGCCAGTCGATCGTCGATATGAACCACGCGCTGGACGACCTCGAAGAGCTCGACCCCGAGGAGCATGCCGAGGACATGCTCAAGCGCATCTCGGTGATCCGCCGCAACTGCCTGGGACTCAAGCGACACATGGGTCCGCAGCACGAGGCGCTGGAGCAGATCAGCCGCGATGCGCCCGCCTGGTTCGAGGATCACGACCGGCGCGAGATCGCCGAATCGATCGCCCGGCTGCGCCGCTATCTCGACGACATCGACATCAGCAAGGAGAGCGCGCTGGTGCTACAGGACGAACTGCGCGCCCGCAGCCTCGCGAGCAGCGAACACGCGACCTACATGCTGACCATCGTCGCGGGCATTTTCCTGCCGCTAAGCTTTCTCACCGGTCTGCTGGGCATCAATGTCGGCGGGATGCCCGGGATGGACGATCCGCGCGCCTTCTGGACCGTGGTTGCCTTGTGCGGCGTGGTGCTGGCCGGACTGCTGCTGCTGTTCCGGCGGCTGCGCTGGCTCTAGCGCGCCGCCGGAAGGGCATCCGGGAAGCGCTCGTTAGCTGCTCGTACGCTGCGACGGGATGAATTCCTCGCGCACCGCCTGCGCCATCAGCTCAAGCGGGATGATCCCCTGGCTGAGCAGGAAGTCGTTGAAGGCCCTCTCCTCGAAATCCGCGCCCAGCGCGATTTCGGTTTCGATCCGCAGGTCGATCAACTTGCGATAGCCGTAGTAATAGCTGCCCGCCTGCCCCGGAGAGCGGAAGCTGTAACGGTCGAGCTCCTGCTTCACCATTCCGGGCGAGAACAGCGCATCCTCGCGCAGGATGCGGCCCGCCTCCTCGCGGCTGATCAGCCCGAGGTTGAGCATCGGGTCGAGGAAGGCGCGCGCCGCGCGCAGCAGCCGGAACTGCTGGGCGATGAACTGCCCCTCGATCGGCTCGTAGGGCATCATTTCGGCTTCGGCGTAGAGCGCCCAGCCTTCGACGTTCACGCTGTTGAAGGCGTAGAGCAGGCGGGCGAGGCTGACCCCCTGCTCGACCAGCGCGGCGAATTGCATCTCGTGCCCCGGCCGGCCCTCGTGCGCGCTCAGTGTCCAGCTTGCCGCGGCGAAGTTGAAATCGTCATAGGCGTCCTCGGGCCCGGCGGTGGGATTGCCCGCGGTCAGCACGAAAGTGCCCTGTTCGCCGGTGTTGCCGATCAGCCGCGGCGGCCGCATGTGCGGCGCGGGCTGCGCGGCGCTCTCGGCCGCCGAAGCGAGCCGCATCGACAGCTCGTAATCGGGCAGGCTGACGATATCGTTCTCGCGGATTTTCGCCTCGAGCTGGGCGTTCACGCCGCGATAGAAATCCTCGATCTCGTCATTGGGGATTGTGCGCTCCTTGAGCTTGCGCATCACCGATGCGTAATCGGTTTCTTCCCAGCCGTTCTTCGCCGCGATCTGGGGGGCGAGCGCCTCCATCTGCGCACGGATCTCGTAGTAGCCGCGCCGCGCCCGCGCCATCGCCTCGCGCGGTTCCATGTCGATCCCGACATTGCGGAGGTTGAGCGCGTAGAGTTCCTCCGGGAGGCGGGCATCGGCGCGCGCGCCGGGCAGCACGGTGTCGCGGGTCCATTCGCCGTAATCGGCGAACTGGTCCTCCATTGCTGCGAGCGCGGGCTCTGCGCCTTCGATCTCGTAGCGCTCGAACAGCTCGCGAATCCCCGCCACGAAGGTCGGGATCTTGGTGATCGATTCCTCGACCTCGACCGCATAGGGGCCCATCTTGTCGGCCCCGCGGCTGGCTTCGAAACGCGCCTTGGCCAGTTCGGTGTAGGGGCGCGTACCTTCCGCCAGCCCGGTGTAGCGCTGCAGCAGGGTCAGCGCCGAAGCGCGGCGACCTTCCGCGGTCTGGTCCGACAGCATCCCGCCGACGGTGTAGAAGATGGTCTGCGGTACTTCGGACCATTCGAGCAGCAGGCGCTCGTTGAGCCGGGTGGATTCGATGCTGCGGTCGAGCGAGTCGATCAGGATCGCGAGATCCTGTTTGACGAAAGCGTTGGTTTCGGTCTCGCGCGCCGCGGCGAAGCGGGCGCGCAGGGCCTCGGCCCCGGCGAGGTAGCGCTCGTCGCGGTCGGCCGACATGTCGAAGGTCTGCCCGTCATATTGCTCGTATCCCGCCTGCGATGCGCCCTCGGGGAAGAACTGCGCCTCGAACTCGATCAACTGGATCGTATAGGCGTTGCTGGTCTCGACCCATTCCGGCGCCGCTTCGCCCGCTACGGCGACCTCGGCCTGCGCCAGGGCGGGCGCGGCTGACAGGGCAAGGGCTGGCGCAGTGGCCAGGGCGATAGCGGCGGCGAAGGTTCTCATTGGCAACTCCCGTGAATTTGGCAGCGGCAGGCCTGCGCCCCCGGGCGACTCTGTGCAAGGGGGCAACCCGACGAAAGCCGCCCGCGAGCGGACCAGCGACAGACGGCAGTCCGCTCCTGCGGTTGTTTCAGTACGCGAACTTCGCGCCGACCAGCTCCTCCGACACCGCCCACAACCGCTCGGCCGCTTCCTTGTCCAGCGCGTAGGAACGCACCCCGCCGGTGGGATCGCTATCGCTCTGCTCGGCCACCGCGCAATCCTCGGCATAGAGCCCGCCGTTGCCTTCCAGCTCCTGCGCGGTCGCGACCCAGCAGGTGGTCGCCGCGCCCTGCGGGATGGACTTGAAGGTCATGCCTTTGTCGCCGGCATTGCTTTCCATCCGCTTGCGCAGATTGGCGAGGTCGTCGGGTTCGAGATGGCGCCCGAGATTGGTCATGATCCCGCCGGGGTGCACCGCATAGGCATGGATTCCCTTGTCCGCGAGCCGCTGCTCCAGCGCCACGGTGAACAGGATGTTGGCGGTTTTCGACTGCCCGTAGGCCTCCCATTTGTCGTAGTCGCGTTCGGCATAGTTGAGGTCGTCGAAATGGACCGAATCGAGATGATGGCCGCGGCTCGAAAGATTGACGATGCGCTGCCGCTCGCCCTTTTCCAGCAATGGCATCAGCAGGTTGGTCAGCAGGAAATGGCCCAGATGGTTGGTCCCGAACTGCAGCTCGAAGCCATCGGCGGTGCGGTTGAGCGGGCAGGCCATCACCCCGGCGTTGTTGATGTAGAGATCGATATGGTCGAATCTCGTCAAAGCCTGATCCGCCGCGGCGCGGATGGAATCGAAGGAGGCGAGGTCGCAGACCAGCGTTTCGACCTTTGCGCCTGTCTCGTCGCCGATCGTCTTCGCCGCCGCTTCCAGCTTGGATTCGTCGCGGCCCGAGAGGATGAGATTGGCCCCTCTGGCGCCCATGGCCCTCGCGGTTTCGTGACCGAGCCCCGAATAGGCACCGGTGATAAAGGCGGTCCGGCCGGTGAGGTCCTTGTCGGCAAGGATTTCGTCCGCCGTGCTGTCGAAACCGAATGTGCTCATGTCTTGATCTCCGGATGAAGGAGGGGCGCGGGATGGTCTATCCCGCGCCCCTGCTGTTTGGCTAGTGCCGTGTCGAACCCTGCCTCACGCGCCGGGCGGGAGCGGATCGTCGTCCGTCGAAGCGGCAGCCGGCTTGCTGCGCCCGGGCCGAGCCGGGGGTGTGGTGGTCGGCTTGTCGAGCTCGCCCGACCCCATGCTGGCATCGAGTTCTTCCAGCTTGCGCGCCGCCCAGTCGCGGCCGCCGAGCCCGAATGCCAGCGCACCCGCCACCGAGATTCCCGCCACGATGATCGTCAGCGCGGTGGTCGGGATCATCCCGCCGATCCCGGTGAACTGCAGCCCCATGAAGACGAACAGCACGATGGTGATCCACTTGACGATCGTCGCAGGGGTCGAACGTGCCTCGTCTCCGGCGATGATCCGCGCGAGCATATTGGCGATCAGGAAGCCGACCCCGATCACCACGGCGCCAAACACTACACGTCCGCCAAGCTCGAGGATTTGGTCGAGGATCGCGGTCAGTTCGGGAAAGCCCAGCATGCGCGTGGCGGCGATCGCGAAGAACAGGATGATCGCCACCTGCGCGACCCGCGCGATGATCGCGCTGGCGCCGGTGGTGCCCGTCGTGAGGCCGGTTTCGGCCAGCGCCCGGTCGACGCCGAGGCCTGGCAGGATTTCCTTGAGCATCTGCGCCACGAACTTGCTGACGAGATAGCCGATCCCCAGCAGGATCGCCGCGGCGAGGATGTTGGGAATGGCGGCGAAGATCCGCCGCAGCATGTCCGACGCCGGCTCCGAAATCGACTGGATGTTGAGCGTTTCCAGCGCCGCGATCGAGACGAACAGGACGATCACGACATAGGCGATCGTGCCGATGGTCTTGCTGATCGTGGCGTTGCCGGTGACGCTGTCGACCCCGCCGCGATTGGCCCATTTGTCGAAGCTGATCGCACCCAGCGAGGTGACGATCAGGTCGCGCACGATCCTTGCCACCATCAGGCCGATGAAGAAGATCAGCCCGGCAGCGATGATGCGGGGAATGAATTCGACGGTCGTTTCGAGCAGCGTGTCGACCGGTCCGGCCACCACGCCGAGGCCGAAGACGTTGAGGATCGCGATGAGGCCGAACAGCCAGATGAACAGCGCGACGATCTTGCCGAGCGATTCCCCAAGCGAGGAGCCAGTACCGGTGGCGCGCTGGAAAAACGAAACATTGTCGACCAGCTTGGCAAAAGCCCATTGGGCGGCCTTGGCCAAAGCCCAGGTCGCGATGAGAATAATGATGGCGAGAACGGCTTTTTCAAGCACGCTCATCGCGACATCCTCGTCGAAACGATAATTGCCGATTTGCATTGCAATCTCTCCCCGTTGGTTTTTCTTATCGACCCGAGGTATCATGCGGAGCCGATTGCGCCAAAATCAATTTGTTGTGGAGTGGATAAGTCGCCGTGCTATCGCACGGGCATGAACCGCACTTTCACCGCTCTCGCCCTCGGCCTGCTGACGCTGCCATTCCTTCTCGCCAGCCCCGCTGCGGCGCACGACGCGGAGGCCTGGTCCTTCGCTATCCACGGCGGCGCGGGGACGCTGTCGCGCGAGAACATGACGCCCGAGCGCGAGGCGGAATATGAGGCGGCGCTGCAGCGCGCCCTCGACGCCGGCGCCGCAGTGCTGCGCGCTGGCGGGAGCGCGTTGGATGCGGTCGAAGCGGCGATCTTGCTGCTGGAAGACGATCCCAAGTTCAACGCCGGGCGTGGCGCGGTCTACACCTGGGAAGGCGCCAACGAGCTCGACGCTGCGGTGATGGATGGGCGCGATCGCTCGGCAGGGGCGGTCACCGGAGTTACTGCGACCAAGAACCCGATCCTGCTGGCGCGCGCGGTGATGCGCGACGGGCGACACGTCTTTCTGAGCGGCCCCGGCGCCGAGGAATTCGCCCGCGAACGCCAGATCGAAACTGCCGATCCGGCGTGGTTCCAGACAGAGGCGCGCCGCGAAGCGCTCGAGCGGATGAAGGCCGACCAGCTCTCGGCCTATGACGTCGATCACAAATTCGGCACCGTCGGTGCGGTGGCGCTCGACCAGGCGGGCAATCTGGCGGCGGGGACCTCGACTGGCGGGATGACCGGCAAACGCTGGGGCCGCATCGGCGATGCCCCGATGATCGGCGCGGGCACCTATGCCGACAACCGCAGCTGCGCGGTGTCCGCCACCGGCGCGGGCGAGTATTTCATCCGCGTCGGCGTCGCGCATGAAATCTGCACGAGGCTGCGTCTGGCGGGGAACACCGCGCTGGCGGAATTCGACAAGGGCCATGGCGAGGCTGGTGGCGAGATCATGCTCACCGATGCGCTGGTTTCCGGCGTGGCCGATGCCGTGATGGCCGAGGTCAAGGAGCTGGGCGGCGATGGCGGCGTGATCGTGGTGGCGCCATCGGGCGCGGCGGTGTTCAGCTTCAACACCAGCGGCATGTATCGCGGTCGCGCGACCAGCGAGGGCGTCAACGAGGTTGCGATTTTCGCCGAGGAATAGCCGCGATCAGCCCGCGCTCCAGCGGGCGACAATGGACCCTGCTTGCGCCAGCACCGCTTCGGAGGCCGGATCCATCCCGTCATGTGTCTTGCGAGCGCGGTAATAGGTCGCGAAGGTCAAGGGCGCGCGGCCGGGCGGCTCGATGAATCCGATATCGACATAGAGACTGCCCATTCCCGGCCATATCGAGGTGCCGGTCTTGTCGCCCGCATGCCAGCCCTCGGGCAGCCCCGCGCGCACCCGGCGCGCACCGGTCGGCGTGTCGTTCATCCAGGCCTTGAGTTGTTCGCTCGCCGGTGCGGCCAGCCCCCCGCCATAGAGCATCCGTGCCAGCATGGTCGCCATGGCGCGTGGCGTGGTGGTGTCGCGCATTTCGCCAGGCGGCACGTTATTGAGCTCCGGCTCGGTGCGGTCGAGACGGCTGACATCGTCGCCCATTCGCCGCCAGAACGCGGTGAGCGCCTGCGGTCCGCCCAGCTTCGCCAACAGGATGTTCGCCGCGGCGTTGTCGGAATATTTCTGCGTGAATTCCGCCAGTTCGCGCAAGGTGGCGCCTTCTTCGAGCCGGCGGGTGGTGAAGGGCGACACCGCCATCAATTGATCGCGCGTCCAGCGGACATGCTCTTCCGCCGAAATCGTTCCATCCGCGTCGAGTTGCAGCACCATAGCCGCGAGCGAGGCCTTGAAGCTGGAGCAATGGCCGAAGCGCTCGGTCTGCCGGTGACCCAGCCCGAGCCCGGTCTGCGTGTCGAGCGCGAAGACGCCCAACTGCCCACCGGCTTCGGCCTCGACGATGCGCAGCTTGGCTTCCAGCCGGGACTTCGTATCCACCTCAATCGGAACGCAGGCCGCACCTGCCATGGCGAGACCGCCGAGCATCACGCCGCGCCGGGTGGCCATGCTCATCCCCGCTTGCGCGCCTGGGCGTAGCTGCCGAGCAGGCGCACGCTGTTGCAATGGAAAGCCAGTTCGTCGAGCGCGCGGTCCACCCGCGGGTCGCCCGGTGCGCCTTCGATATCCGCATAGAACATTGTCGCGGCAAAGCTGGCGCCCTTCTGGTAGCTTTCCAGCTTTGTCATGTTCACGCCATTGGTGGCGAAGCAGCCGAGCGCCTTGTAGAGCGCGGCGGGTGCGTTCTTCACTTCGAAGATGAAGGTCGTCATCGGCTGCGCGCCATCCAGCCCCGCAGGATCGCGCGGCTCCTTGGCTAGGAGGACAAAACGGGTGGTGTTGTCGTGCGCATCCTCGACGGCCTCTTCGATGATTTTCAAGCCATAGAGCTCGGCCGCCATCGGCGGGGCAAGCGCGGCCAGTTCGGGCCGGCCGCGCTCCGCCACATAGGCTGCTGCGCCGGCGGTATCGGCGTAGGCCATCGGCACGATCCCGCGCGTCAGCAGGAATTCGCGGGACTGGCCGAGCGCCTGCGGATGGCTGTAGGCGGCCTCGAATGGTCCTTCGCCCAGCGCCATCAGCGCATGGGTGATGCGCATGAAATGCTCGGCGACAATCGCCAGCCCGCTTTCGGGCAGCAGGAAGTGGATGTCGGAGACCCGGCCGTGCTGCGAATTCTCGATCGGGATCATCGCGGCACCCGCCTGTCCCGCCTTTACCGCGTCGAGCGCGTCCTCGAAGCCGTAGCAGGGCAGCGGCAGCGCTTCGGGCGCGAACTGCATCGTCGCCTGGTGCGAATTGGATCCCGGTGCCCCGCCGAAGGCGATGGTGCGCGCCGGATCGGCCTGCGCCGCGCTGCGCATCGTATCGACCATGGCGAGGGCGGGCTGGGGAAATTTGCGCATGGGCCGCGTGCTATCGGCGCCCCGCGACCCCCGCAAGCGAATTGCACGCCCTGCAGGCCAAGGCGCGTCGGTCGCACTTGCGCGCGGGCCGCTGCGCCCCTAGAGCGGCGCGCAACCGACATCATCAAACCAGTTTGCGGACGATTCACGCATGGACGACAAGTTCAATACCGCCTCCGGATGGGTTCTCTTCGCCGGGATCGTCGCGCTCGGCGCGTCGATCGGCTCGGGCATGTATTTCCATGCCGACAATCCCGAGATGCCCGAGGAACCCGGCTATTTCATCGATGCTCCTGAAGAGGGTGCGGGCGAGGATGCGGGTCCGGACCTCGGAATGCTGCTGGCATCCGCCGATGCTGCCGCAGGCGAAGCGGTCTTCGCCAAATGCACCGCCTGCCACACGATCGAGCAGGGCGGGGCGAGCGGTATCGGTCCCAACCTCTACGGCGCCATGGGCAAGGCGATCGCGGGCGTTGCTCCCGGTTTTGCCTATTCGGGTGCACTGGCCGATCACGGCGGCGAGTGGACCTGGGAAAACATGAACGAGTGGCTCACCAGTCCGCGCGCTTTCGCCAGCGGCACCAAGATGAGCTTTGCCGGCCTGTCCAAGCCCGAAGATCGCGCCAATGTGATGGAATATCTCGCGACTTTCGGCGGAGCGCCGGCCAAGCCCGAGCCTGCGGCCCCGGCTGCGGGTGAGGAAAGCGTCGATTCACCGGGCGAAGGCCCTGGCGCTGTCGAAGGCGCGGCTCCGGATGCGCCCGAAGCCGCTGGCGCCATGGGCGACGAGCAGCCGGTTCCTTCCGGTCCGGTCGAGACGGGCCAATAAGCTTCGTCAGTTGGCCGCAAGCGGTCGTCTCAGGGCAATCGAATACGGGTAACGAGGGGCGCCGCTAGTCGCGCCCCTTGAACCCCTGCGCCACCACATACCATTCCGACGAACCCTTGCGGCTGGCCGGCGGCTTGGCGTGTTTGACCGTGCGGAAATGCTTTTTCAGCAGGTTGAGCAGCTCGGCATCGGTGCCGCCCGCGAGCACCTTGGCGATAAAGGCGCCGCCGGGGGCCAGAGTCTCGATCGCATACCAGGCACCGGCCTCGACCAGCCCCATAGTGCGCAGATGGTCGGTCTGCTTGTGGCCCACGGTGTTCGCGGCCATGTCGCTCATCACCAGATCGGGCGCGCCTGCCAGCGCCTCTTCCAGTGCCTTGGGCGCGGCATCGTCCATAAAATCCATCTCGAAGATGGTGACGCCCTCGATCGGTTCGGTGGGGAGCAGATCGATCCCGACGATCGCCGCCCGGGGCGCGATCTTGCGGACCACCTGGCTCCAGCCGCCCGGTGCGATGCCGAGATCGACCACCCGCTCGGTGCCTTTTAGCAACGCGAATTTCTCGTCCAGCTCGAGCAGCTTATAGGCCGCGCGGCTGCGATAGCCGTCGGCTTTGGCCTGTTTGACATAAGGGTCGTTGAGCTGGCGCTCTAGCCAGCGGGTCGAGGATGCGGTGCGCCCCTTAGCTGTCTTGACCCGTCGGTCCGAATCGCGTCCCGAGCGGCTCACAGGTCTTCCTCGCGAATGCGGAGGCGGTTTTCGCGGCTGCGCTCGGCAACCTCGTCGGCGGCCATCAGGCTGCGCAAGATGCCCTCGCGGATGCCGCGATCGGCCACCGCGAGTTCCTCGGCCGGCCAGATGTCGAGAATCGAATCCAGGATCGCGCAGCCGGCGACCACCAGATTGGCGCGATCATCGCCGATGCAGGGCAGGGTGCGGCGATCCGCCTCGCTCATCGTGGAAAGCCGCAGCGAGATGTCGCGCATCGAGCTCGAGGGCACGATCAGTCCATCAACCGCGCGCCGGTCGTATTGCGGCAGCTCGAGATGGATGCTGGCCAGCGTGGTCACCGTTCCGCTTGTGCCCAGCAACCGGATGGGCCCGGATTGCCGCGCGGTATCGGCAATGCGCTCGGCGAAGGGGGCGAAGCTTTCGGATACCAGCCGGCGCATCTCGGCATAGCGCAATGCGCGGCCTTGCTTGGTGCCATCGGGCGGCTGCACCGAATCGGTCAGCGAGACGACGCCCCAGGGCACGCTCAGCCAGTCGAGGATACGCGGCACCGGGCCGCCGGGCTCGATCAGCACCAACTCGGTCGAGCCCCCGCCGATATCGAAGATCACCGCCGGGCCGACACCGTCCTCGAGCAGGATGTGGCAGCCCAGCACCGCCAGCCGCGCCTCTTCCTGTGCGGAGATGATATCGAGCGCGATCCCGGTCTCTTCACGCACGCGCTCGATAAAGGCCTCGCCATTGGAGGCGCGGCGACAGGCTTCTGTCGCCACCGAGCGCGCGAGATGGACGTTGCGGCGGCGCAGCTTTTCAGCGCAGACATGCAGCGCGCCCAGCGTGCGCTCCATCGCTGCGTCGGACAATTTGCCCGACGCGGCCAGCCCTTCGCCGAGGCGGACCACGCGGCTGAAGGCATCGATGACGGTGAAGTTTTCGCCCGAAGGCCGCGCGATCAGCAGGCGGCAATTGTTGGTGCCCAGATCGAGTGCGGCATAGGCCTGTCGGCGAGAGCTGCCTTCGTGGCGGACATGACCAGCCGGTACGTGGAGAGCGCCGCTGGAATCGCGGGCTTTTCTGTCGGGCCGGGAGGGGCGCTTGTAGCGGAAATCGGCTACCTTGCCGGACGTCTTACCCCTTCGCTTGCCAGCCGCTGTGTGCAAGTCCGGCGGAGAATGGTCCGCCATGGCAAATCTTTCTGTTTCCTCCCGCGCTCCGAAAAGTTCGGCGCGGGGACCTAAGCAGACTGCTACAGCCGATGCAGCGCGGGGGCAAGGACTTGCGATGCGGTCCACCCGACCAGCCTTGACCTGCCGGGAACTCCCACCTAGATGGCCGCCTCGCGCCGGGGGCGCAGGCGAGTCCTGCCCAACCGGTGCCGATGCCCCGTCGTCTAATGGTAAGACTACGGACTCTGACTCCGTCAATTGAGGTTCGAATCCTCACGGGGCATCCATTTTCCACACCCAGCGAGCGACGGCACCGCTACGAACGCGCAGGCCTTCTGTCCGGTATGGATCCGGAGAAAGCGTGTGGTAATACAAGGGTTTGTGAGGGGTGGCGCAAGCCAAATCGTGTGAACGCGGTTAGCCGACCTGCCAGACAGGCGCTTCGCGGTCGCTTGCGCGGGACAATTGCACAGCAGTTCGCCATCGCACCACATATCGGCGCGAGGGACTTGAGCCGGTTTGCCGCCATTTCCAGTGCCGTACCGCTCTCATGCGCGTGGAACTCGATGATGTCGGGTTCCCGAAATGGCTTTGCGTCGACGATGAGTCTGAAATGTCGCAGCGATATTGCCCCCAGAAGGCTCGTTGCGCAACCTTGCCTAAGGTCCGGCGCTTCGCGACAGCATATGTAACAGACGACCGAATTTTAAGCTCCCGCAAGGTCATACGAGCTTCGTTGATTCTCGCACGGGCGCGCAAGTTCCTGTCCGAGCGCAAAATAAATCCATTTCAATTTTGGTGCTGGTTCGGTCGGCGGGCCGTTTGGCCTTTGTGACGCGGAGGGCTCGCTCCCACCGCGTCGAATCATGAACTATTGGAAAGTTTCGAGCCATGCCTACTCGCCCGGAGCCAATCGTGCCCCACATCGCCCGCGAAAGCCGGGCGAATGATAGCGACCCTGCCAGTAAAAGCGCGGCCTGTGCGAGGGCCGTTCAATGACCGTCGCCGTGATGAGTGTGCCGCAAACGCGCGAAGTCGAGATGCGCGAGCGTTTCGAAGCCTTTATCGAGCGCAGCGAATACCCTTGCGTGGGTGCCAAATCGACTCTGGCGCGCGGAACATTGAAGACGCTTTTCGCCAAGGATATGGCGAGCGGCTGGGACGATCTGCGGATTCACGATGCGCTTCTCGACTGGGCTGAAAACTACCGCGACGATCGCAGCTATCTGCGCAGCCTTGCGGTGATGTTCGAAGGCCCGCTCGATGCCGACGAGCACGCCTTCGAGGCGCGGCTGTGGGAGCGGCTGCAATCGCTCGCGGACAAGGACGACTGGTTTTCCCAGCCCTATGATGCCAGCGTCAGCCCCGATCCCTCCGACCCGCATTTCTCGCTGAGCTTCGGCGGCGAGGCTTTCTTCGTCGTCGGCCTGCATCCCAATGCCTCGCGCCCGGCGCGGCGGTTTGCTTATCCCACGCTGGTGTTCAACCTCCACGACCAGTTCGAGAAGCTGCGCGAGCAGGGCCGCTACGAGCGGATGCGCGAGGCCATTCTCGACCGCGACAACAAGTTCGCCGGATCGATGAACCCGATGCTTGCCCGCCACGGCGAAACCAGCGAAGCGCGGCAATACAGCGGCCGCGCGGTGGCGCCCGACTGGACCTGTCCCTTCAGCGACAAGCGGAGCGCACGCAAATGAACCGGATCGAACCTCGCAGCGGCGTCGCTTTCAAGCTCCCCAAGGGCGAGACGCTGATCGTGAGCGATCCCGACGGCGGGCAGGTTTCGGACCTGGTCTGCTACGGCGCAGACGATGTCGGCGAGGTCATCTCCAACGGTCGGACTTTCGATTACGAGGAGACCATCGCGCTGACCACGGGCAGCAAATTGTGGTCCAACCGCTCGAGGGTAATGCTGGAGATCGTCGAGGACACGGTGGGGACGCATGATTTTTTGCTGACCCCCTGCAGCGTCGACACCTTCCGCCATTTCTATCCCGACAAGCCCGAGCACCGCGGCTGCTTCGGTAATCTGCAGGCGGCACTCGCGCCTTACGGTATCGGCCCCGATGCAATTCCTACCGCGTTCAACCTGTTCATGAATGTGCCGGTGGATGGAGAAACCGGCGTGCTCGCGGTCAAGCCGCCGCTGAGCAGAGCAGGCGACCGGATCGCGCTTCGTGCCGAGATGGATTTGATCGTCGGACTGACCGCCTGTTCGGCCTATGCCTCCAACGGCGGCAGCTTCAAGCCGATCGACTACGCGATGCAGTCAGCCTGATCCCTTGCAAGTCTACCGCCAGTCGTCCTGCAGCTTGAGCGCGCCGCGTCCATAGAAAGAAAGCGTTCGACCAGGTGTTCGCCATCGCTGCGCTCCGCCATGCTCTCGATCAGACCTTCGATAGAGGCCAGATCGTCTTGGCCGAGATGCTCTCGCAGGCGTCCGGCGAGGAATTCTCCGGTCAGGGGAAACGTTATTCGATCGGTCTCTCTACCCACCCCTCGGTCGCTGCACGATAAAGCAATCGGGGGCGTGCGGTCTATTGACGAATGTTAGTTTTATATCGGTTTCACTCGGCAAATCAGATCGTTGCGATCCCTTCGGCATTTTTGTTCGGTATCATCCGCCAAAGAGGACGCACCCTGAGGGCGGGCGAAGCGCGCTTGCCGCATCCGCGTGGTTTGCCTATCGGCAGCGCCATGACCCAAACCCCCACTCCAGAACCCGGCAAGCACGAGCGTGCCGCCCGCAATTTTTATCCGGCGGAGGAGGAGGCGCACTTCTCCAAATCGCAGCAGCATGCCACGCCCCAGACCCAGGATCCGGCCTATGAGCTGGCCTTTCAGGACCGCGATTTCCTGCTGCGCGAGGAATTGCGTCCGGTGCGGTTCCAGCTGGAACTGCTCAAGCCCGAAATGCTGCTCGACGAGGCCGGGGTTGGTTCGACGCTGGTGATCTACGGTTCGGCGCGCATCCCGCCGCCGCAATCGGTCGAGACCGCGCTCGAAGGCGCCGACGATCTGCCCGAACCCGAGCGGCGCGTGGTCAAAAACCTCGCCGCCAAGGCGAAATATTATCAGGAAGCCTACGACCTCGCGCGGCTGGCGAGCGAGAAGGCCATCGTCGAGGACGGCAAGCGCCAGTTCGTCGTCTGCTCGGGCGGCGGGCCGTCGATCATGGAGGCGGCCAACAAGGGCGCGCACGATGCCGGGGCGGAAACCATCGGTCTCAACATCGTCCTGCCGCACGAGCAGGCGCCCAACAGCTATGTCACGCCGCACCTCAGCTTCCAGTTCCACTATTTCGCGCTGCGCAAGATGCACTTCCTGCTGCGTGCACGCGCGGTGGCGGTGTTCCCGGGCGGGTTCGGCACCTTCGACGAATTCTTCGAATTGCTCACCCTGATCCAGACCGGCAAGATGAAGCCGATGCCGATCCTGCTGTTCGGCAAGGAGTTCTGGACCAGGGTCATCGATTTCGAGGCGCTCGCCGACGAGGGGACGATCGGACACAAGGATCTCGAGCTGTTCCGCTGGTGCGAAACCGCGGAGGAGGCCTGGGGTCACATCGCCGATTTCTACGAGTTCGAGGTCTAGTCCAGCTTGCGGACGGCTTGGTGGCCGAGCGGGCCGCTGCCTTCCCCGAACCCAGGCGCAAGCTCGATAGCGCGAAAGGTGAAGGCCCGCGCCAGCTGGATCGCATTTGTCAGCGGCTGGCCGAAACCGAGCAACGTCGCCAGCGCCGCGGACAGCGTGCAGCCCGTGCCATGGGTGTGGCGGGTGTCGATCCGCGCATGGCCGAAGCTGGCGAACTTGCCTGAGGGCGAGGCGATGTAGTCGAGCACCTCGGCATCGTCGCGGTGGCCGCCCTTCGCAAGCACCTGCACCCCGTGGCGCCTGGCCAGCGCCATTGCCGCCTCAAGAATCGCGTCCGGTGTCTCGGGCTCGGTACCCGATAGTACCGCGAGCTCTGGCAGGTTGGGGGTCGCCAGCGTGGCGATCGCCAGCAGCCGGTCGAAGGCGGCGATGGTTTCCCCGCTCGCCAGCTCGGCGCCGCTGGTGGCGACCATCACCGGGTCGAAGACGATCGGCCCGGCGAAGCTGTCGAGCCGCTCGGCCACCGCGTTCGCGACCTCGGGCGAACCGAGCATCCCGATCTTGATCGCATCGGCGCCGATGTCGGAGAGGCAGGATTCGATCTGCGCCAGCACCAGCTCGACCGGCAGCATCTCGACCGCCTGCACGCCGCGGGTGTTCTGCGCGGTCACCGCGGTGATGGCGGTCATCGCATAGCCGCCCAGCATGGTGATGGTCTTCATATCGGCCTGGATGCCCGCGCCGCCCGAACTGTCGGAACCGGCGATCGAAAGGATGCGCGCTGGTTTGCGGTCCATGTCAGGCGGGCCGGTGCTTGCGCACGGTACTGGGCGGATAGTTTTCCTGCAGCGGTTTCGTCCGCGTCGGGCGATCCATCAGTTCGCCGCCGCAATTGGGGCAGATATCGTCGAGATCGTCGGCGCAGCGCGCGCAGAAGGTGCATTCGAAGCTGCAGATGAATGCACCCGGCGCCTCTGCGGTCACGTCCGCGCCGCAGCGTTCGCAATCGGGGCGCATTTCGAGCATCAGACCGCCGCCCGCACCGCATCGCAGATGCTGTCGACGACGCGCTCGACCTGTGCGGCATCGTCGCCCTCGGCCATGACGCGGATCACCGGCTCGGTGCCCGAGGGACGGATGAGCAGCCGTCCCTTGCCGGCGAGTTCGGCCTCGCCAGCGGCCACCGCCTGTTTGACGCCTTCCGCCTCGAGCGGCTGGCCGCCATCGTAGCGCACGTTCTTGAGCAATTGCGGGACCGGATCAAACACGTGCAACAGTTCGCTCGCCGGACGCCCCGATCGCACGAGGCTGGAGAGCACGCGCAGCGCCGCAACCGTGCCGTCGCCAGTGGTTGCGTGATCGAGCAGGATCATGTGGCCCGATTGCTCTCCGCCGATATTGAAGCCGCCCTGCTTCATCCGCTCGAGCACATGGCGATCGCCGACCTTGGTCCGTTCGAGCGTCAGCCCGATCCCTTGGAGATAGCGCTCCAGCCCGAGGTTGGACATGACCGTCGCCACGACTCCCCCGCCCCGAAGCTGGCCCTTTTCCGACATTCTGGTGGCGATCAGCGCCATGATCTGGTCGCCATCGACAGTCTGACCCTTCTCGTCGATCAGGATCAGCCGGTCGGCATCGCCATCGAGCGCAATGCCGATATCCGCGCCGGTTTCGACCACCTTGGCCTTGATCGCGTCGAGCGAGGTGGAACCGACCCCGTCGTTGATATTGGTGCCATTGGGCGTGACGCCGAGCGTGACGACCTCGGCACCAAGTTCCCAGATCGCCGACGGCGTAACCTGGTAGGCGGCGCCATGCGCGCAATCGACCACCACCTTGAGATCGTCGAACCGGACGTCGCCGCCGATCGACTGCTTGACCGCGTGGATGTAACGCCCGCGCGCGTCCTCGATCCGCCGCGCGCGCCCGATGTCCTGAGGCTCGGCCAGCTGCGGTTTCTGGTCGAGCAGCGCCTCGATCGCCATCTCGTCCTCGTCCGACAGCTTGAACCCGTCGGGGCCGAACAGCTTGATGCCATTGTCTTCATAGGGATTGTGGCTGGCCGAGATCATCACGCCCAGATCGGCCCGCATCTCGTGCGTCAGCATGGCGATCGCTGGCGTTGGCAGCGGCCCGGTCATGATCACGTCCACCCCGACGCTGGTGAACCCCGCCACCAGCGCGCTTTCGACCATATAGCCCGACAATCGCGTGTCCTTGCCGATCACCACCCGGTTGCGGTGCGTCCCGCGGCGGAAATGCGCACCCGCAGCCTGGCCGATGCACATCGCGGTCGAGGCGGTCATTTTGTCCGAATTCGTCCGTCCGCGAATTCCGTCCGTGCCGAAGAACTTGCGTTTCATCCTGATCCCATCGTCCGTTCGTGGCCCGCTTGTGGGCGCGCTTCTGCCCGCTCGGCAGCGATATGGGAAGGTCTCTCTTGCCCGGCGCAATCTGCGGTGGGAGGGGACGGAAATTTCCTCTAGCACTTTGCAACCCTTCGCGGCGCCAAGCGTTGCAAGGGTTGAACCAATCTCACGAATTCAGAACCAGAGGGGACCACTCATGGCTTTCAAACTCATCGACCTGCCGTATCCTGACACCGAACTCGAGCCCGCCATTTCGGCCGAGACGCTGTCCTATCACCACGGCAAGCACCACCAGGCCTATATCGACAAGACCAACAAGGCGATCGAAGGTACCGACCACGCGGACAAACCGCTGGAAGAGGTCGTCGCAGCCGCGCGTGGCAGCGACCAGGGCCTGTTCAACAACGCCGCGCAGAGCTGGAACCACGGCTTTTACTGGCATTCGCTGGCGGCGGAGGAATCGGCGGCATCCGGCGAACTCAAGAGCATGGTCGACGCCGCTTTCGGCTCGATCACCGAACTCAAGAGCAAGCTGGCCGAACGCGGCGCCGGCCATTTCGCCAGCGGCTGGGTCTGGCTCGCCGAAAAGGACGGCAAGCTGACCATCGAGGAAACCCACGATGGCGATACGCTCGCCGACCAGGGCTACAATCCGCTGCTGGTGATCGACCTGTGGGAACACGCCTATTACCTGGATCACCAGAACGCGCGTCCCAAATATCTCGACGCGGTGCTCGACAACAAGCTCAACTGGAGCTTCGCCTCGGAGAATCTCGCGCGCGGCGAATGCTGGAAATACCCCGGCTGACCCCCACACAGATAAGTGCATTGGGCCCGTTCCACCGAAAGGCGGAGCGGGCCTTTTCATATCCGGGTAGAAATGCTGCGGAAGTGGGCGCAGGTTAAGCCCGGTCGGGCGCGCGCGAAGACTGGTACTCGGGCTCGCTCGTCAGCGGATTCTCCGCGAACAGCGGTTCCCCGAAAACAAACCCGACGAGATTGGGCCGCCCGATATGCTCGAACAGCGCGGTCAGCGTCAGCAATAAGGGCACCGAGAGCAGCGCCCCGGGCACGCCCCAGATCCAGGAAAAATAGCTCAATGCGATCAGGATCATCACCGGGTTCATGGTGAAACGCGCGCCGAGGATCGACGGGGTCACCACATTGGCCTCGATCGTGTGCAGCCCGAGATAGGCGGCGGCGGGGATAAGTCCCAGCAGCACCGTTTCGGTGGTGCCGATGCCGAACAGCGCCAGTAGCCCGATCATCATCGTCGGGCCGATATAGGGAATGAAGTTCAGCAGAGCGGCGAGCCCGCCCCACATGATCGGCGCTTCGACGCCCAGCGCCCAGGCGCCGAGGCCCACGATCACCCCGACGCAGAGGTTGATCCAGCCGACGGTGAGAATATAGGCAGCCACCCGATCCTGCACCTCGCGCAGCACCCGCGCCGCCTTGACGCTGGCGCCGAAGGAAGCGCGGCCTAGCAGCAGATGCTGGCGCAGTCGAACGCGAGCTTCGACCATGAAGAAGGTCATCAGCAGCATCAGGACGATCTCGATCACCACGCTGGGGGTGGCGAAGGCCATTTCCTGAAGCAGGCTGGGGCTCGCGATCACCACCTGCGGCCCGGTGCCGCGATCCATCAGCTCGGCCAGATCCTCGTTGATCTGTGCGATCCAGCCGAACTGGTTGCGCAGTTCGGTAAAGCGCATGCCGACCGTGTCGACCATTTCCGGCAGCCGCTCGAACAGCGCGAAGGCCGGCTGGAGGATCAGCGCCAGCGCGAGCATCACGATTGCCAAAAACACCAGCAGCGAAACGAGCGAGGCGAGCACATTGGGCAGGCCCCAGGTGGCCAGCTTGTCGGCCATGGGCGAGAGGATGATGGTGAGCACGACAGCTGCGGTCAGCGGCAGAAACACTACCGATCCGATCGACAGGACGAAGGGCAGCGCCAGGAACAGGCCCAGGCCGATCAGCAACACCAGTGCCGAAATCAGCCGCAATTCCTGCTCGGCGAAAGCCAGCCGCCGGCCCGAGCGCGAAAGCGATTCGGCGGAATGCGGCTCGGGTTCGGGCGTGGTCATGCCGATGCAGGATGCGCCGCGCGGCGCGAAGCGGCAAGACCCGACATCAGTTGCGGAACCCGGTCAGCTGCGCGACGCGACGCCGTTGCCCGCGGCAACATCGTCCAGTTCCTCGAGGATCGCGCGATGCGCGGTGTCGTCGCTGGTGGAGCGGCGCGGAATGTCGCCCTCGGCGAGCATCGCGTTGAGCGCGGCGCGGGCGCGGCCCACTCGGCTCTTGATCGTGCCCACGGCGCAACCGCAGATATTGGCGGCTTCCTCGTAGGAAAAACCGCCGGCGCCGACCAGCAGCAGAGCTTCGCGACGCTCGGGGGGCAAGGTCAGCAGTGCGCGATGCATGTCCGAAAGGTGGATCGGCTCTTCCTGACCCGCGGGGGCGGTCAGGATTCGCTCGGCGACGTTCTCGTCGTATTCACCGCGGAAGCGGTTGCGACGCATGTCGGTGAGATAGGCGTTGCGAAGGATGACGAAGGTCCAGGCGCGCATCGAGGTGCCGGGCTCGAACCGTTCCTGAGCCGCCCAGGCCTTGAGCAGCGCTTCCTGAACGAGGTCGTCGGCCATGTCGGCACGGCCGCAGAGCCCGCGCGCGAAGGCGCGCAGGTGCGGGACTACGTCGGTCAGTTCGCGCTTGAATGCGGCCTTTTCGCTGGCCGTCCGTTTTTCCGCCCCCATCAGTCCTTTGCGTCCAGCTTAGAGAGCAGATCCTTGAACTGATCCGGGATGTCTTCTTCCACGACGGAATCGTACAATTGGCGCAGGCCGTTGGCCCATTGCGGCTTGTTCGACTGGCTCGCTTCGCGCTTGCGCGGTCCGCCGGAACCGCGATCGTCGAGGTCATTTCTATCCGAAGTCATAGTCGATTTGGCACGTCCTTATCACAAATCGCGTCCTGCGACGTTACGCGGTTTGTTTGATCCCATGGGTTAGCAGGGAACGAAGCCCCCCGATTTTGGTTCCCCCACACACAGACCGGCTGCATATGGCGGCCGGTTCCTACAGCCGTTTCGGCACAGCAATCAACTCTCGGGGGACGAAATCCTGTCTCAAAAGGCCAGCATGCTCAATTCCGGTCCGCGACGCTGGCTCGTCACCTATCCGCGGGCGATCCCGTTGGCGATCTTCCTGCTAGTGATTGCCATCACCGGCCTCAGCGTTTTCGCGATCGAGCGCGGCGAGGAGCAGCGCGAGCAGGTGATGATGAACCGCACCGGGATCGCCATGTCGTCCGCGCTGGAGCGGCGAGCGTCGGTAAACGCCTCCTATCTGCGCGCGGGCGCGGCGCTGTTTTCCACCGTCGGGCGCGTCGACATGGCCACTTTTGGCCGTTTCGTGGCCGAATTGCGGCTCGACGCGGACTACCGCGGCGCCGAAGGCTATGGCTGGGCACCGGTGCTGACGGCCGGGGATGTGCCCGAATTCGAAAGCGATCTCGGACGCTACCGCGTCGCCGAGATGGAGGTACAGCCTACACTCGAAGACGAACCGCGCGACACGCTCGTGCCAATCGCGTTGCTTCAGCCGGATACCGCGCGCAATCGCCGCGCGCTCGGCTTCGACATGTATACCGACCCGATCCGGCGCGCGGCAATGGCCGAAGCCGAGCGCACCATGCGTCCAACCGCCAGTGGTCGCGTGGTGCTCGTCCAAGAAGGTGAGGGCTCGGCGCCCGGTTTCCTCATCTTCATGCCGGTGTTCGACACCAGCAGCGGCGAACGGCGGCTCAAGGGCTTTATCATGAGCCCGTTCAACGCGCAGGACTTCCTCGTTTCGGCGGCCGAACTGGTCGACCGCAACGGGCTCGGGGTGCGGCTCTATGATGGCGAACCGGCGGAGGAGAACCTGCTGGGTAGCCTCGATGGTGGAACCGAGGACGGCGAAGTGCTGCAGCAGACGGTGACGGTCGCCAATCGCGACATGGCGCTCGTCATCCAGGCCGGCGGCGGGGGTGTGCTATCGCCCATGGCGCTGATCACGCTGGTGTTCGGCCTTGCCGTGGCGAGCCTGCTGATGATCGTGACCCGCCTGCTAACCCAGCAGGCGCTGGAGGACCAGCGCTCGCTCAACTGGTTCGCCGAGCAGAATTCGATCCGCAACTCGCTTACCCGGGAACTCAACCACCGGGTCAAGAACACGCTCGCCAATGTGCTCTCGATCGTCGCGCTCACCCGCCGCCGGGCCCACGATGTGGAGGATTTCGCCGAGGGGCTCGATGGCCGCATACGCGCGCTGTCGGCCACGCACGACCTGCTGACCCAGTCCGAATGGGGCACCACCCCGATTGCAGCGGTCGTCGGGGCCGAGCTGGCGCCCTATGCGCACGACGAGTCCCACCGCGTGATCTGCGAAGGGCCGACCGTCGAACTGGCGCCCAACGACGCGCTGTCGCTGGGCCTCGCGCTGCACGAGCTGGCGACCAATGCCTCAAAATACGGCTCGCTGAGCACCGAAGGCGGCACGGTCTCGGTCACTTGGGAACTGGCCGCGGACAACCTCGCGCGGTTGCACTGGATCGAGAGCGGCGGTCCGCCGGTACCGCAACAGCGCGAACGCGGCTTCGGCACCGATCTGATCGAGAAGATCGTCGCGCATGAGCTGCGCCATCCGGTCGAGCTGGAGTTCGCCCCCGAGGGCGTGTGCTGCACCCTGCTGGTGCCGGTGCGCGAACGCAGCGCCTTCGAGATCCGCGCCAAGCGGCAGGCCTTGCGCGAGGGGTGACGGAAGAGGCGACTACCCGGGGGCGCTAGTTCGCTTCCAGACCCTCGTCATGTTGAACTTGATCCAGCATCCATGACCCGTCCTGCACGGTTTCGCGCGGCGTGAATCCTATGCAGGCAGACAAAAAAATGGCGGCCCCGCAGGACCGCCATTCTTTCTAGCGATTGGCGAGGGCGCGCTCAGGCGAGCGGTCGGCTCGATCCGAAGAACAGAGCCTGGCTGATCGCCGCGCGCACCGTCTGTTCCTGGAACGGCTTGGTGACCAGATAGGTCGGTTCAGGCCGGTCGCCGGTCAGCAGGCGTTCGGGGTAGGCGGTAATGAAGATCACCGGCACGGTGTCGATCGCGAGGATGTCGTCCACTGCGTCCAGACCCGAAGAGCCGTCGGCAAGCTGAATATCGGCGAGCACAAGGCCGGGGGTCTTCTCGGACACCACTTCCTGCGCCTGCGTCCGCGTCGCCGCGGTACCGCAGATCTCGTGGCCGAGCGATTTCACCAGATCCTCGAGCTGCATCGAGATCAGCGGTTCGTCCTCGATGATCAGCACGCTGGTCGATGTCTCGCGATCGATTTCCTCGACCGCTTCCTGCACCAGCTTCTCGATTTCGTCGGGCTCGACCTCCATGATCTCCGATGCCTGATCGACCGAGAAATCCTCGAGCGTAGTCAGCAGCAGCGCCTGGCGGTTCATCGGCGTGATCGCCTTGAGCCTGCCGCTGGCAGCCTGTTCATGGGCGCTGGATTCGCTGGCGGGCTCGGGCGTCTCGAGATAGGCGCTCGACCACACCTTATTGAAGGCGCGATAGAGCGGCACGCGGCCGCCATCGAGCGACCGCTTGAGGTCTTCGTCGGCCAGCGCCGCTTCCAGCGTCGCCCGGACGAAAGCATCGCCCGTCGCCTGGGACCCCGTCAGGGCGCGCGCGTAACGGCGCAAATACGGCAAATTCTTCGCAATCTGATCACCAAGCGACATAGAGTCCCCTTCCAAGGTTAGCGCGCCTAGAACGCTGGCCAAATGGGATGGTTCCGCACGCGCGACCACCATCCTTCGGCGAATTGACATTTTTCCGATCCACGCCAATGGGCGATAGAAGAAGCGGGGGCAATCCACGAATGATCGCAGTCGACCATCCGATATCATGCCGCGCCTGCCCGCTCCAGAATTGTCCCGGCTTGCGACCGCTCGAAGAGCGGCAACTGGATTACATGCAGGCCTTCAAACAGGGCGAGGTGCGGGTCGAGCGGCTCGAGACAGTGGTGCGTCAGGGCGAAGCGCTGCGCGGGCTCTACACGGTGCTCGAAGGCGTGCTGATCCGCTTTCGCGAGCTTGAGGACGGCCGCCGCCAGATTGTCAATTTCATGTTTCCCGGCGATCTGATCGGTTTGCAAGGCGCATTCGAGGAACCGTCGAGCCATTCGGTCGCGGCACTCCTGCCGGCGCGGCTGTGCGTTTTCGAGCAGAGTGGTTTCCGCGAATTGATCAGCCGCCATCCGGGGCTGGGTTACGATCTGACCTGGCTCGCCGCTAAAGAGGAAACCGCGCTCGAAGAGCATATGGTTGCGGTTGGCCGGCGCTCGGCCAAGGAGCGGGTGAGTTATCTCGCGGTCTGGCTGCTCGACCGTGCGATCGGGGTCGGAATGGTCGATGCGGACAATCGCCTGGCGCTGCCGATCAAGCAGGCGCAGATCGCCGACATGCTAGGGCTGTCGCTGGTGCACACGAACCGCACGATCAAATCGCTGGCGCGTGACGGGCTGGTGGAATGGAAGCCGGGCGAAATCTGCGTGACCGATCTCGATGCTGCCAGCGAATACGCGCAATTCGAGCGCCATATTGGCCAGCGCCGACCCTTTATCTAGTTGGACGATAACGGGGATTCTTGCGGTAGCGGAAAAGCGCAAATAATTTTCGCACTCCTTGGGAACTTGCATCAAATCCGACCATTTGTCTAATGTCACCGCCGAGACCCCCCCTCCCGTCCAAGCGGCTGGTGACACGATCCCGAAAGGCCTTCGCTCTCAAGAGCGGAGGCCTTTTTTTTGGGATGGCGATTGCGCGAGCGGGGGAGCAGACAGTTCCCCCCATCAAGCCGTCTCGGTGAAATCAGGTCAGCGCACTGCGCAACCGCGAGATGATCCCGCGCCGCTTGGGTTCGCGCAGGACATCGACCAGCGTTTGCGGGTCGTAGGGCTTTTCGAGGACGCAGCCCATTAGGGCAATATCCTGCGGGATATCGCGCGGAGCGCCGGTCGAGAACACGATCCGCGGGCTGTTGGGCCCAAGCGACCGGACCAGCTCGGCGATGGTCCAGCCATCGTCGCGATCCGCGAGATGGACGTCGAGCACGATCGCGTCCGGCTGGTTTGCGCGCAAGGCGACCAGCGCCTTTTCCGTGGTCGAGCACATTTCGATGGCCTCGATGCCGGCATCGCGCAGCGTCATCTCGATGGTGACTGCGAGGATCGCATCGTCTTCGACGATCAGGACGCGTCTCGGCAGGGCGCCATCGCCGCTCGAGGCGCAATTCCCGTTCGTATCCGGCATGCGTTTCATCGAGCCCCAACCTGTCCAGGCAGCAAACGCCTGGGTTGATCTGAAAACCGATCTTTGCGGGTCATGGTTCCCGCCCGCAACTTTTGCCGCCCGGTCGTGGCACTGATGTCACATCGGGCCGGCCATGATCAGAGCGTCTTCTGAAAAATCGCGTATTCGCGATTGACTGTGGCGCCGAGAGTTTCGGCGATGGCGATCATGCCCTTGTTGTCGTCGAGCACCCAGCCGATTTCGCCGCGCTCCGTATCCCATTTTCCTGCGGCATTCTGGCGGATCTGGCTGATCATCATGAAGGCGAGCTGGCTCGCGAGACGCGAATTGTGCAGCGCCTTGCGCACCCCCATCAGCGGCACCCGCATTCCGGAACCTCTGGGATTGCGGGCCCAGCGCAGCAGTCGCAGCCAGCCGAACGGGAACAGTTTCCCGCCGGTCTTGCGCAGCACGTCGTTCACATCGGGGAAGGTCAGCATGAAGGCCACCGGCTCGCCATCCAGTTCGGCGATCATGTTGATCTCCTCGTGGATCAGCGGGCGCAGTTTCTTGCCCGCATAGGCGGTTTCGCGAGCGGTGAAGGGCACGAAGCCCCAATTGTCCGACCAGGCGTCGTTGAGGATTTCCAGCACAATCCGGACCTCGCGATCCCATTGCGATTTGTCGACATAGCGGACCGTGATCCGTTCGTTTCGCTCGCCCGAGGCGACGATCCGTCGGATCAGCGGGGGGAATTCGCCCTTTACGTCGAGTTCGTAGGTGTGAAGCAGCTTGGCGGTCGTGTAGCCGGCGCTCTCGATCCAGCCGCGATAATGCGCCGGATGGTGCCCCATCATGATCATCGGCGCGTGATCGTGGCCCCTGACCAGCAGTCCGGGTTCTTCCCACACCGACATCGAGATCGGGCCCAGCACCTTGGTCATGGCTTGCCCGCGCAGCCAATCCTCGGCCTTGGCGAGCAGGGCATGCGCCGCCTGCTCGTCGGCGGCATCGAAATAGCCGAACATGCCGGTACCCGGCCCCATGCCCTGTTCGGGGGGCAGTTCGAGCGCCAACTCGTCGATATGCGCCGAGATGCGCCCGACCGGCGCGCCGTCGCGTTCGGCGATGAACAATTGCGCGCGGGCATGGCCGAAGAAGGGGTTGCGGTCGGGATCGACCAGCTCGAGCTGCTCTGAGCGCAATTGCGGAACGCTGTGCGGGACTTCCTTGGCGAAGCGGCGACCTAGATCGACGAATTCGGCACGCCCGCGCTTGCCCGAGACCGGACGGATACCTATTTTTCCTGCCACGACACTGTGACCCCTCGTTCAGCCTGGGTTCGCCCCTGCGGTGGCAGACGAGGCTTTGTCAAGCGACCCGCGCGCCCCTGTTTTGCGCGGCAAATATGCGGTAAGGGCCGCTCCTGATAGACCGATTATGACCATGCAACAGACCATCAACGCCAATCAGGGCGCGCCGGCACCAGCCGCGCAGCGGGTGCGCGTGCCGATCGCAGACGACAAGGCGATGCTTCGCGCCGCGCGCGATCTGACCAAGGATATCGCCGCGGCGAGCCCGGCGATCTACTGGAGCGACATGCTGCTCTCGGCGGGCATCGGCTATGCCGCGCTGGCTGGCGCGATCCTGGTCGACAGCACGCTGTTGGCGGTGGCTCTGGGGCTGGTTTCGGCGCTGGCGCTCTATCGCGCTTTGCTGTTCATCCACGAACTCTCGCATATCCACCGCGATGCGCTCCCGGGCTTCCGCACCGCCTGGAACCTGCTGGTCGGGATCCCGCTCCTGACCCCGTCCTTCATGTACGAAGGCGTCCACACGCTGCACCACAAGCGCACCCAATACGGCACGGTGGAGGATCCCGAATATCTCCCGCTGGCGCTGATGAAGCCCTGGTCGCTCCCGCTGTTCGTGCTGGTGGCGCTGCTGGCGCCGGCGGCGCTGCTGTTTCGCTTTGCCGTGCTGGTGCCGCTGGGCGCACTCATACCCGCGATCCGCAGCCTGACCTGGCAGCGGTTCTCCGCGCTCTCGATCAACCCACGCTTCCGCCGCCGCCGCCCCGAAGGAGAACTGCGCGCGCGGGTGCTGCGTCAGGAAGTGGGCGGGTTCCTATGGTCTTGGCTGCTGATCGGTAGCGTGTATGCGCTTGGCTGGAAGCCGCTGCTCGTCGCGCTGGCGGTGGTCTCGGTCACCGCCGTGCTCAACCAGTTGCGGACGCTGGTCGCGCATCTGTGGGAGAACGAGGGCGAACCGATGACAGTCACCGCGCAGTTCCTCGATTCGGTCAATGTCCCCCCGCCGGGCGCCATCGCCGAGATCTGGGCGCCGGTGGGCCTGCGCTATCATGCGCTGCATCACCTGATGCCCTCGATGCCCTATCACTCGTTGCCCGAGGCGCATCGCAGGTTGCGCGACAATCTGGGCGTTGGTTCGACCTATGACGGTGCGAACCACAAGGGCATGATGATGCTGGTCGGCCGGATCGCGCGTAGCACCATGCGCCCGCGCTGAGGCCTTCTCTCGGCACGCTCTCAGCCGAGAAACCGGATCATCGCGACCCGCTGCTCGCGGTTGAGGCCGGAATGCTCTTCCTGTTCCAGCTCGGCATTGAGCCGGGAGTGCTCTTCAGGCTCCGCGACCTCTACGAAACCCCAGCCGGGCGTAGAACGGCGCGTTCCAGGGGACGTCGCGAAAGGTGGTCAGCGTCAGCGCTGCAAAACCCGTGTTGATGGCATCGATCCCGCAGGCGCGGAGCATGATCGCCCCGATCCCCTGTCGTTGCCATTGGGTTGCAACATCCATCTCGCGGATGTGCAGTTCGCGCCCGCACGGTTCGGTGACGAGAAAGCCGACGATCCGGCCGCCAGCGATAGCGACAAGGCTGTGCCCCCGGGCGATCAGTGCGCGATATTGGTGGCTGGTAAGCGCCTTATCCGGATCGACCCCTTCGATTCCGGGATAGTCCGCCAGCAGCGCGGCTGCGCTGCGTTCGATTGCCGGAAGCGCATCGGCGTCCTCGCGCCGGGCCAGCCGGATCGACCAAGCGCTCATTCCTCGGTGCGGACCAGCACCGTTTCCCCGACCAGGAGGAACAGCAGGAACGGCGCCCAGGCGGCCAGGAACGGCGGATATCCGCCGAAATTGCCCATTGCGAGCGCGGCATTGTCGACCACGAAATAGGCGAAACCCAGCGCCATGCCGATGACAGCACGGACGAACAGCTGGCCCGATCGCGCCAGCCCGAAGGCCGCGATCGACCCTAGTAGCGGCATCAGTACCGAGGACAGCGGTCCGGACAATTTGTGCCACCATTTGGCACGCAGCTCGGCCGTACGCCTGCCGACTTCCTCGTAACGGGTAATCGAATCCGACAGCTCCCAGAACGGCAGCGTATCGGGATCGACGATGGCGAGATCAATCTGCGAAGGAGTCACCTGTTCGCCGACGACCAGGCGTTCGACCTGTTCAGAGCCCGCATTCGCCACTTCGAACCGCGTCGCCTGCTCCAGCGCCCAGCCGGGTGCGGCATAGGTGGCGCGCGGCGCGCGGACCTGTTCGACGATCATTCCCTCGGGGCTGCGGCGATACCAGGTCACCCCGGCCATCACGATGGCTTCGCCGCTGCCGGCAATCGAAGCGGCGGAAAGGACGTTTTGCCCGTCGGTCAGGTAGATGTTGGCCTTGGCGGCGGATTCAGGAGGCAGGGCGCCGAATTCGGTCGCTTCCCAGCCCTTGAGCGACGCGGTCGCGCGGGTGACGACACGCTCGTTGAAGGTGAAGCTGATCACCGCCACCAGCGCGGCGGTAAGCAGCAGCGGGGCGAGCACCTGATGCGCGGACAGTCCGGCGGCCTTCATCGCCACGACCTCGCTGTTCTGGTTGAGCCCGACCAGCGTTATGAGCGTCGCCAGCAGCACCGAATACGGCAGGAAGCGGGATACCAGCTGCGGGATGCGCAGGCTGACATAGGTAAGCAGCTCGCCCTGGCCATTGCTTTCGACCGCGAGGATCTCGCCGCTGGTCGAGAGCAGATCGAGCATCATCAGCACCAGCACCAGCATTACCAGCACCGCCAGAATGCGGGTGACGAACATCTTGGCGAGGTAGATCGTCAGCGTGCGCGACGGGAAGAAATCGAGTTGCATCGGTCCGTCCTACTCGGCCGGAGCCAGATCGGCATCGCCGGAGCCATGCTGCCGCCTGCCGAACAATCGTCCGACCCATTTGGCGAACTTCGCAAACCCGGTTTCGAGCGCGCCGATGGCCTGTCCCCCGGGGACGAAAGCGACACGATAATACATCCAGATGATCAGCGCCGCGAAGAGCGCAAAGGGCCCCCATAGTGCGATGAAGGGATCGATTCGTCCCAGCGCGGCGACGTCTTCCCCGTACTGGTTCACCTTGTGATAGGAGACGACCATCACGATCGACACGAACACGCCCAGCGCGCTGGTCGATCGCTTGGGTGGGATCGCCAGCGCCACCGCCAGCAGCGGCATCAGCATCATCATCACCACCTCGACCATGCGGAAGTTGAAGCTGGCCTGGCTGGCGGCACGCTTGATCTCGGGCTCTTCCTCGCTCCAGCCGACGCTGAGCAGTTCGGGAAGGATATATTCGCGTTCGGCGTCGCCGCGATTGCGGAATTCCTCCATGCGGGGGAGATCGATCGGCAGGTCGTGACGGGTGAAGGTGAGCACGCGCGGCGTCCGGCTGCCGGTGTCCTGGACGATGGTGCCATCGAGCAGCCGCAGGATGATCGTGTCGGGGCTGTCGGTGGTCGCGAGGAAGGCGCCCTCGCGTGCCGAGATCGAGAGGACTTGCCCCCTGTTGTTGGCGACGCGGGCGAAAATCCCCTTGAGCTGGCGGCCATCGTCCTCGCTCTCCTCGATCCGCAGCGCCATGCGATCGGCGAGCGAGGTAAACTCGCCGACCTTGATCGAGGCGCCCAGCGCGCCCGAACGCAATTCGTATTCGAGTTGTTCGTAGGTGTAACGGCTGATCGGCTGGATATAGAACACCAGCGCGATGTTCACCGCCATCAGCACGAAGGTGATGATGTAAGGCACGCGCAGCAGGCGCCCGTAGCTCTGGCCCACGGCGCGCATCACGTCGAGTTCGCTCGAGGTGGCCAGCTTTCGGAACGCGAACAGGATCCCGAGCAGCAGGCCGAGCGGGATGGCGAGACTGGCGTATTCGGGGATAAGCGACGCCAGCATCTTGAAGACCACGCCCACCGGTCCGCCTTCGACCGCGACGAAGTCGAACAATCGCAGCATCTTGTCGAGCAACAGCAAGGATGCTGCGAGCGCGAACACGCCGAGCATCGGCACGATCACGAGCCGGAAGATATAGCGATCGATGCTTGGGATGAAGTTGAACAAGGCGCGCCGTGACTTATCGAGGGTGCAGTCGCCCTAGCGCGAAAATGCCGCCGGGTCATGCCCTATGGTTGATGGAAGCCCGGGGGCAGGACCGCAACGCAAGCCCGGTTCATGCCTTTTCGAGCGTGCATTGCAGCGGATGCTGGTTCTGCCGTGCGAAATCCATCACCTGATTGACCTTGGTTTCCGCGACTTCATAGGGGAATATCCCGCACACGCCGACACCCTTCTGGTGGACATGGAGCATCACCCGTGTCGCCTCTTCCATATCCATGCGGAAAAACCGCTTGAGCACGATCACCACGAATTCCATCGGCGTGTAATCGTCGTTGAGCAGCAGTACCTTGTACTGGCTTGGCTTCTTGGGCTTGGCGCGGGTCTTGGTGGCGACCCCGATCCGGCGCTCGCCATCGGCATCGTCGTCGCCTGCGCCTTCGTCCGCGGCGCGCGCGGGAAAGGGCAGTTGGCTGCAAGAGGCGATCAGTCGGACCATCGAGAACTGCAATATCGTAAGGCCGCGCCGCTTCGCAACCCATGGCGGGCGGATCGAGCCGGTTTCATGAAAAATACCCGTGAGTGGGCCCGTAATTGGGGACGGAAACTCGGGGCGGGCACTTGGGGACGGGGAACGAAAAACGGGCCGGACGGCATGCACACCATCCGACCCGTTGTCGTTTGTCCCCGGGCACGGGAGAGAGAGGAGAGAGGCGCCCGGCGACAGAAATCCTGGCCGGCTCAGGCCGCGTTCGAGACCTTCTCGGCCGCGACGCTGGCGCGGTTCGAAAGCGGCGCGAAAGCTTCGGTGACGAGCTTCATCATCGCTTCGGTGTTCTTCGAAGTCTGCGCGACGGCGGCATCGAAATTGCGACGGGCGATTTCGCCCTGCAGCTGGAACAGCTCCGTCGGCGACTTGATCGCGGCCATCTTCTTGACGTCCTCGGTTACCGTATCGGCGGCGGTCCGGGCGTCTTCCATATAGGTACGGCCCATGTCCTGCATGCCGCTGGCGAGCAGCTTGCTGCTCTCGACGATCGCTTCGAGATTACCCTTGTGGAATTCGGTGACTTCGCCGGTCAGCTCGGTGCCCTTCTTATAGGCGGCCTTGGCGCGGGTCTGGATTTCGGCAGCGGCATCCTTGGCGGTGGCGGCGAAATCGGTGGTCTTGGCTTTGTTGGCAGTGGCCATGATGGTTTCCTTGAGTTTGGTAATCGGTTTGGTGCGGGGTTGAGCAGGCTTCTTCGCCATAGCCGGCCTCTGCGAGGCGGGTTTTGCGGCGCGAACCTTTTTCTTCAGTATGCGCGCGTTGGCAGGCTTCTTCTCGGCGACGATCGGTTTGGCGGTTTCCGCCGCTTTGGCAGGCGCCGCGGCATCGGCGTCGACTGCCTTCGCAACAGCCTTGAGGTCGACGGTCGAGCCGCTGTCCGGCTTGGCGTCGGCTTTGATCTCCTGGCCAGCAGACTTCAGGCTCGCCTCGGCGAAAGCCTTCTCGGCGGCAGCATCGATCTTGGACTGGCTTTCGGACATAACATTCTCGCTTCTTGTTGCAGTGCACAATTAGGATGCTGCAATCGCGAAGTCAAGGGTTTATTGTGCACTGCACCATTTCCGTTCCGACGCTACCCTATCGGGCCATGACGTAGCGACCCGGGGCGTCCTCGATGACCTTGTCGCCACGCGAGCCGGGCTTGCGCCTGCCCTTCGCTGCGATAGTCTCGCTGTCCTGCGCGCGCAGCCATTCGATCCAGTCAGGCCACCAGCTGCCCGGATGCTCGGTCGCGCCTTGCGTGAACTCTTCCAGGCTGCGCGCCTCGCCCTCGTTGATCCAGTACTGGTATTTCTTCGCCTCGGGCGGGTTGACGACCCCGGCGATATGGCCCGATCCGGCGAGGACGAAGCGCATCGGCCCGCGGAGGTGTTCGGTCATCCGCCAGACGCTCGCGGCGGGGGCGATGTGATCCTCGCGCCCCGCCTGGATATAGGCGGGAGTCCGGATCAGGCCGAGATCGATCGGCGTGCCATCGACGCTGAGCTCGTCCTTTTCCACCAGCCGGTTGTCGCGATAGAGATCGCGCAGATATTGCTTGTGCCATTTGGCAGGCAGATTGGTAACATCGCCGTTCCAGTGGAGCAGGTCGAAGGCGGGGTAATCCTCGCCCAGCATGTAATTGTTGACCACATAGTTCCAGATCAGATCGGTACTGCGCAGCATGTTGAACGCAGCGGCCATGTAGCGACCATCGAGATAGCCCTCGGGTGCCATCGCCTCGATCGCCGCCATCTGCTGATCGTCGAGCAGGTTGAGCAGCTCGCCGCCCTTCTTGAAATCGACCTGCGCGGTGAAGAAAGTCGCGCTTTTGACCTTGTCGTCCATACTGCGGCGATGAAGCACCGCCAGCGTTGCGGCCAGCGTCGTGCCCGCGACGCAATAGCCGATGGCGTTGACGCTGGGTACGTCGAGCCGCTCGCGGACATGGTCGATCGCGTCGATCTGGGCGCGGACGTAATCGTCCCACACCACATCCTTCATGCTCGCATCCGCGGATTTCCAGCTGACCATGAATACGGTCACCCCCTGCGCCACCGCCCAGCGCACGAAGCTCTTCTTCTCGTTGAGATCGAGGATGTAGAAGCGGTTGATCCACGGCGGGAAGATGATCAGCGGGGTGGTGAGCACCTTCTCGGTGGTCGGGCTGTACTGGATCAGCTGGTAAAGCGGGGTCTCGTGGACGACCTTGCCCGGGGTGACCGCGATGTTCTCGCCCAGCGTGAAGGCCTTGGAATCGGTATGGCTCAATTGCCCGCGGCGCAGATCCGCCAGCAGATGCTCCATGCCCTTGACCAGATTGTCGCCGCGCGTCTCCAGCGTGCGCTCGAGGACTACCGGATTGGTCAGCGGGAAGTTCGCCGGGCTCGCCGCCTCGGTGATCGCCCTGGTGGTAAAGCGCAATTGTTCGCGCTTGTCGGCTGGGAGACCCTCGATCCGGTCGACCATCTCGCCCACCCGCTCGGCGAGAAACAGATAGGTCTGGTGCAGCAGTGCAAAGGCGGGATGCGTGCGCCACCTCTCGTCGGCGAAGCGGCGATCCTTGCGTGGCAGCTGCGGGTCGCCCTCGGCAGCTTCGGCCGCCTTGGGGCCAAGGCCATATTGCCCCAGCACGTCTTCCCACAGGCGGAAGCCTTCGTCCCACAGCGCCTTTTGCTGTTCGACATGCGCCAGCGGCATCTGCCGGTACCAGCTCTGCGCCAGCGTCATCCAGCGCGAGGGATCGAAATAGGGGAGCATCACCTGCGGATCGGACAGCCGCTCGGTCTGATACTGCAGCCACATGCCTTGCAGCTTCTGCCCAACTTCCGCCCAATGCTGCATGTCTTCCACTGTGACCGGTTGCTCGTCGGTCCCGCCCATCAGCGGCGCGAACATCGCCTGCGCGAACTGGCTCTGCAGTTCGAGCGCCTGGGCGAAAGGATCGGCTTCGGTAGCGGTCGCGCGCTTGTCTGTTCCCGGCTTGTCGATCATTCCCAATTCCCTCTCGCGCGCAAGCATGCCTTTGTAGCAGCCTAGATTATCCGCGCATCCACTATAGCGAGTGTCTTTGCGCATGCCCCATGAATAGGTAATCAATGTGACGAGAGCCCCTCGTGTTCCGGGAACCCAGATGTCTGAACCCTTTTACCGCATCAAACGCCTGCCGCCCTATGTGATCGCCGAAGTGAATGCCCTGCGCCATGCCGCGCGCCAGGCAGGGCGCGACATCATCGATCTCGGCATGGGCAATCCCGACCAGCCGCCGCCGCCACATGTGATCGACAAATTGTGCGAAGTGGCGCGCAAGCCCGATGCGCATGGCTATTCGCAGTCCAAGGGCATCCCCGGTCTGCGCCGCGCTCAGGCCAATTATTACCAGCGCCGCTTCGGGGTCGAACTCGACCCGCAAAGCGAGATCGTGGTGACGATGGGCTCTAAGGAAGGGCTCGCCAGCCTCGCCACCGCGATCACCGCGCCGGGCGATGTGGTGCTGGCGCCCAGCCCGTCCTACCCGATCCACACCTTTGGTTTCATCATCGCCGGGGCGACGATCCGCTCGGTCCCGACCACGCCCGACGAGGAGTATTGGAAAGAGCTCGACCGGGCGATGCAATACACCGTCCCGCGTCCGACCATGCTGGTGGTCAACTACCCGTCGAACCCCACCGCCGAAGTCGTCGATCTCGCCTTCTACCAGCGGGTGGTCGACTGGGCACGCGAGAACGGGGTCTGGGTGATATCGGATCTCGCCTATTCGGAGCTCTATTTCGACGGCGTGCCGACGCCTTCGATCATGCAGGCCGAGGGCGCGATGGAGGTCGCGGTGGAATTCACATCGATGTCCAAGACCTATTCGATGGCCGGCTGGCGGATGGGATTTGCGGTCGGCAACCGCGAGCTGATCGCCGCGCTGACGCGGGTGAAGAGCTATCTCGACTACGGCGCCTTCACCCCGATCCAGGCCGCCGCCTGCGCCGCGCTCAACGGGCCGCAGGACATCATCGAGACCAACCGCCAATTGTACCAGAAACGGCGCGACGTGCTGGTCCAATCCTTCGGCAGGGCAGGGTGGGATATCCCCGTCCCCGCAGCCTCGATGTTCGCCTGGGCGAAGCTGCCCAAGGCTTTCGAGAGCATGGGCAGCCTCGAATTTTCGAAGCGGCTGCTCGAGGAAGCCGATGTCGCGGTCGCGGCCGGGGTCGGCTATGGCGAGGAGGGCGAAGGCCACGTCCGCATCGCCATGGTCGAGAACGAGCAGCGCATCCGCCAGGCGGCGCGCAACATCAAGCGCTTCCTCGCCAAGGGCAGCAACTGACCGCGCAGCCTTGTCCCACGGCGATCTGGACAGCGCGGCATCGCTCGCGCACCATCGCCAGCTCAGTCTTCAGGAGATCGATCCCATGCAGCCCAATGACCGCCTATCCGTCGAGCTTGCCGACAATGGCGTCGCCCATGTCCGCCTGACCCGCGGCGACAAGATGAACGCGCTCGACCCGGCGATGTTCGACGCGATCATCGCAGCGGGTGAGCATGTCCGCACGCTCGCGGGTCTGCGCGCGGTGGTGCTCTCGGGCGAGGGGCGGGCGTTCTGTGCGGGGCTCGATATGGCGAGCTTCACCGCCGCGCCATCGGGCGAGGCCAGCCCGCTGACCGAGCGTACCCATGGCAATGCCAACAAGTTCCAGGAAGTCGCGATGACCTGGCGCAAATGCCCGGTCCCGGTGATCGCGGCGGTGCATGGCGTGTGCTTTGGCGGCGGCCTGCAGATCGCCAGCGGCGCGGACATCCGCGTGGTCCACCCGCAGACGCGGATGGCGATCATGGAGATGAAATGGGGCCTGGTGCCCGACATGGGCGGCTATGCGCTGTGGCGCGGGCTGATCCGCGACGATGTGCTGCGCGAGCTGGTCTACACCAATCGCGAATTCACCGGCGAGCAGGCTGCGGAGTATGGCCTGGCGACGTTCGTCGAGGAAGACCCGCTGGCCCGCGCGCTGGCGATCGCCGAGACCATCGCCAGCCGCAATCCCGAAGCGATCCGCGCCGCCAAGCGGCTGATGGACACGATGCTGGAAGGCGACACCCAGACCATCCTGCTTACCGAAAGCGAGGAGCAGGCGGCGGTCATCCGCAAGCCCAACCAGGTCGAGGCGGTGATGGCGGGCATGCAGAAGCGCGCGCCCAAGTTCACGGACCTCTGACGCACGACTAGTTCGCGTCGGGCACCCAGCAGCGCAGTTCGTCCTCGCTCTCGCCCGCGACGATCGTGCCCGCGCTGCCCACGGGCTCGCGCGCCCCGCTGGTTAGCAGATCGAGCGTCGCCCGATCCTCCGGCGGTACGCTCGCCAGTGTTCGCGCGCCCGACGGCGTCCGTGCCACGACCGTCCCCAGTCGCGGCGATCCGTCGCGGGCGTAGTGCACGGTGTAGGTCTCGATCGTCGCCGGCCCGCGATAGGCCTCGTCGAGCGGCGGGATCGGCCCCCGCAGGGCATCGGCCTCGGCCTGACAATCGAAATCCTGTGGGAAGTGCGCGTCGGTAGGTTCGGCGGAGAGCAGGATGGTGTGGTTGTGCGTGGCATAGCCGCCATTGGCGAACAGCAGTCCGCGCCCGCGCGTCTCGCGCAAAGTCTCGACCATGCAGGCCACCGCATGACTCATGTAATTGCCGATCGGTCCCCCACCGAAGGTCAGCCCGCCGAACCGCGTGATCGGCCTGTCCAGCGGCCAGTCGAGCACGCGCCGCGCCATTTTGGGGACGCAAGGGAAGCAGCTGTAAAGCTCGACATGGTCGAGATCGGCGGCGGTCACGCCGTTGAGCTCCAGCGTCCGCGCGATCGACACCGTCAGCCCGGGCGAGGCGGCGTAGCTGTCGCGCTGGAGGAAATCGCCATTCTCATGCGCCGCGGCACCATGGCCGATATGGATCAGCCGCTGCTCGGGGATGCCGCGCCGCCGCGCCTCGGCGAGGCTGGTGACCAGAAAGCCCGCGCCCTGATTGACGCTAGAATTGGCGACCTGGAGCTTGGTGTAGGGGAAGGCGAGCGGGCGGTTGCGTTCCGACGGCGCCACCACTTCCTCGGGCGCGACCGCATCGCGGATCCAGGCATGCTCGCATTGCGCAGCGACCCGGCTCATCCCCGCCCAAAGCGCGCCGCTCTCCGCCTGGCCTTCCTCCAGCGACTGGCCGTAGGCCGCGCGTCCGGCGTTCTCGTAGAGCGGATAGACATCGACGGGCACCGTCAGCCCGTGGCTCTGCGCATAGCCCACGCGCTGGCGATGGCTGGCATCGCGCAAGGCGTTAGGCTTGGCGTCGCCTGCCTTCGCCTTGGCGGTGGCGAGCTGCGCGGCGGTACGCAGCGCTTCTGCACCGACTACCGCGCAGATCCGCGCGTCGCCCGCACCGATGCGGTTGGCGGCCTCATGCAGCAGGCGGATCGGGCTGTCGCCATTGGGCATGGCGGTCTGTTCGCTATGCGTCGGCGCGATGCCGAGCGCTTGTGCGAGCGCGCCATCGACAGGGTTGAGCTGCGGCCAGGCCAGCTGGCTCACCACCGCCAACGAATCGCATTGCGCCAGCAATCCGCCGCCCGCATCGCCGCCCGAATCGACATCCGCGCGGCGCAGCGCCTCGGCCATCAGCCCGATCGGGTCGAGCCCGTCCTCGGGGCGTTCGGGGCGATCGTTGACCTGGCCGACCCCCACGATCACCGGTGTCCGCTCGTCCATCCCGTTCCGTTCGTCCATGCGTCATCTCTCCCTTGCGCGCCTTTCGTGCGACCGATACGCGTTGCAAAACGAAACACAAAGGGAGAGCCGCCATGAAGACCCGCATCACCGAAATGTTCGGTATCGAGCATCCGATCATCCAGGGCGGCATGCATTATGTCGGCTTTGCCGAGCTCGCCGCGGCGGTGTCCAACGCCGGCGGGCTGGGCATCATCACCGGGTTGACGCAGGGCACGCCCGAGAAACTCGCCGCCGAGATCGCCAAATGTCGCGACCTGACCGACAAGCCCTTCGGGGTGAACCTGACCTTCCTCCCCAGCGTCAATTCGCCCGATTACGGCGGGCTGATTAAGGTCATCATCGAGGGCGGGGTCAGGGTGGTCGAGACCGCGGGCAACAACCCGCAGGCGGTGCTGCCGCATCTCAAGGACGCCGGGATCAAGGTGATCCACAAATGCACCAGCGTGCGCCACAGCCTGAAGGCGCAGGCGATCGGCTGCGACGCGGTCAGCGTCGACGGGTTCGAATGCGGCGGCCATCCCGGCGAGGACGACATCCCCAACATGATCCTGCTCCCGCGCGCGGCGGACGAGCTCGACATTCCCTTCGTCGCCAGCGGCGGGCAGGCCGATGCGCGCAGCCTCGTCGCCAGCCTCGCCATGGGCGCCGAGGGCATCAACATGGGCACCCGCTTCATCGCCACCAAGGAAGCGCCGGTCCACGAGAACGTTAAGCAGGCGATCGTCGCCGCGTCCGAACTCGATACGAGGCTGGTGATGCGCAGTCTGCGCAACACCGAACGGGTGATGACCAATGATGCGGTCGAACGGCTGATCGAGAAGGAGCGCAAGCTGGGCGCCGACCTCAAGTTCGAGGACATCATCGAAGAAGTCGCGGGCGTCTATCCGCGGATCATGATGGAGGGCGACATGGACGCCGGCGCGTGGTCCTGCGGCATGGTCGCCGGGCTGATCCACGATATTCCAACCTGCAAGGATCTGATCGACACGATCATGGTCGAAGCCGACCAGATCATCCGTCAGCGCCTGACCGGCTTCCTGAACGCCTGAGGATTTTACCCATGCTCGATACCGCCAACCGCACCGCCTACAGCGATGACCACGAAGCCTTCCGCGGCACCGTCCGCAAGGTCTTCGCCGAACACATGACCCCCTATCTCGACCGCCACGAGGAGGAGGGCATCGTCGGGCGCGAGGCGTGGAAGGCGCTGGGCGAAGCGGGGATGCTGTGCCCGACCGTCGCCGAAGAGAACGGCGGGCTCGGACTCGATTTCGGCTTCAATTGCGTAGTCACGGAAGAGCTCGCCTATCTTGGCAGCTCGGCCGGCTTCACGCTGCAGAACGACATCACCGCGAACTATTTCGAACGGCTGGGGACCGACGAACAGCGCGCGAAATACCTGCCCGGCATGGTCTCGGGCGACATCATCACCGCCATCGCCATGACCGAACCGGGCGCGGGCAGCGATCTGCAGGGCATCCGCACCACCGCTACGCTCGATGGCGACCACTGGGTGGTCAACGGCTCCAAGACCTATATCACCAATGGCCAGAACGCCGATTGCGTGATCGTGGTCGCCAAGACCGATCCCAGCCAGGGTGCCAAGGGGACCAGCCTGATCCTCGTCGATGCCGGCGCTCCGGGGTTCGAGCGCGGGCGCAATCTCGACAAGATCGGCCAGCATTCCGCGGACACTTCCGAACTGTTCTTCCAGGATTGCCGGGTACCCAGGGAGAACCTGCTCGGACAGGAGGGCCGCGGCTTCATCCATCTGATGGAGGAATTGCCGCAGGAACGGCTCTCGATCGCGGTCGGCGCGCAGGCCGGGGCGCAGCGCGCCTTCGACGAGACGGTGGCTTTCGTGAAGGATCGCAAGGCGTTCGGGCGCACCGTGATCGAGTTCCAGAACACCAAATTCGTCCTCGCCGATCTCAAGGCCAAGCTGCAGGTCGGCTGGGCGCATCTCGATTGGGCGATCACGCGCCATCTGGCGGGCGAGCTGACTACCGACGAGGCCAGCGCCGCCAAGCTGTGGCACACCGAACTGCAATGGGAGTGCTGCGACATGGGGCTGCAATTGCATGGCGGGGCGGGTTATATGAACGAGTACCCGATCGCCCGGCTGTGGCGCGATGCGCGGGTCCAGCGGATCTATGGCGGGACCAGCGAGATCATGAAGGAAGTCGTCGGCCGGGCGATCTGAATTCAAGCCGCAATGCCGTCACAAACAGGTCACACTAGCCAGCCACGTCGAAGGCGCTCCCAAGGAGGGCCCCGGGGTGGAAACCGTCACGATATTCCTGACCGCCGAAATCGGCGAAGCGCTCGAGACTTTCGAGCATGAAGGCACACGCTTCGTCTTCGCGCGGCTGGGGGCCAACGGGCCCGACCGGCTTGCCGAAGGCGCGGTGTGGGTGTTTATCGACTGGGTCCTGCCGACCATGGCGGGGCTCGAGTTGTGCCGCCGCTTACGCGCCGATCCGCGGATGCAGGACGCGCATATCACCATGGTGCTCGAAAGCGGCGAAGCCGAGGATCGCCGCCGCGCGCTGCAGGCCGGGGCGGACGATTACCTGATCGGTCCGCTCGACCGCCGCAGCGTGCTCGACCGGGTGCTGGCGCTGCGCTCGCCACTCGAACAGCGCCATCTCGCCATGGTGCTCGACCTGGGGCCGTTGACGATCGACTTGGGATCACTGCAGGCGCGCTGGGAGGGCGAGCCGCTCAGCCTGCGGCCCAACGAGTTCCGGCTGCTGCGCTTTCTGGCCGAGAACCCCAACCGCGTCCTCACACGCCAGGCGCTGATCGTCGGGCTGGGCAAGCAGGATTCTCCCATCGACGAACGCACCGTCGATGTCTGGGTGGGTCGCCTGCGCCGCGCGCTTGAAGCGGTGGGCGCCGAGCCGCCGCTGCGCACCGTCCGCTCGGTCGGCTACGTCTACGACGCGGCCTGACGGGCGCGGGCACCAACCGCGGGCACCAGCAATGAAAAAGGGCCGCCCCGCAGGACGGCCCTTTGTGTGAGCCTTGGACCAGGCCGGCTCAGAATTCGGCGGAGAGGCCGACCCCGAAGCTGCGACCGACCTCATAGGTGTTGACGTCGATCCTCGTGGTGCCGTTGTCCTGGAACTCGAGATGGTCGCGGCCGGTGATGTTGCGCGCTTCCAGCTTCAGTTCGAGCGGAATGCCGAAGGCATCGAGACCCTGGCGATAGACGAGATCGAGCCGCAGGCCCGGATCTTCGACGATATCGGGCAGAGCGGCCGTGCCGCGGCTGGTCACGCGTTCGCTGGCGTAGCTGAGCAACACGGTGAACTGCTGCAGCTCCTCCTGATCCTCAAGCCCGAGCTGGAGATTGACCAGATGGTCCGACTGGCCGGTCAGCGGAACCCCGTCGCGGAAGAAGTTGGTCGCGGGCTGCTCCGCGAAGGGAAACACCCGCGCGATATCGTCGGGCCCGACCTTCAGCTCGGACTTGGTATAGGTGTAGTTCGCCACGACCAGGAACTGCTTGGTCTCCCAGAAGCCGCCCCAATCATAGAGATCCCAGGTCGCCTGGGTCTCGAGTTCGGCACCATAGAGCGTTGCCGCGGGAGCGTTGGCGAAACCGCTGATCTGGTCGTTGTCCGAAAAGCTCGAGAAGATCTCGATCGGATTTTCCAGATCCTTGTAGAAGCCCGCCACGCTGATCCGGTCGCCGCCGCCGAGGTAATATTCGAGCCGGGCCTCGTAATTGGTCAGCTCGGTATCGACCAGTCGCGGGTTGCCGTTGAACTGGCGGTTGGTTTCCGGATCGAAATAGGTCTGGAAGATCAATTCGCGGAACTGCGGACGGGCGATGGTCTTGGAGGCGCTGATCCGGGCCTGCAGATCGGGCATGATCTCATAGGTGAGCGTGGCCGCCGGCAGATAGTAGTCGTTCGCGATCAGCGTAGAGCTGGTTGAACCCAGTGGAGCCGCAAAGACTTCGACCGGATCGACGGCCTGAACGGCATCCTCGTAGCGGATCCCGATATCGAGCGTCAGCCCGGCCATCGGACTGATGTTGAGCTTGCCGTATCCGGCGTGGATTTCCAGCGTCGCGGCGAAGGCCGGATCGGACTGGGTGGTTTCGAAGATGTTGAACTGGAACGGATCGAACCCGGCCGCTTCCTGCGCTGCCGGATCGAAGCCGAGCTCGATCAACGAATCCCCGAGCAGATTGTCGGGCCGGAAGGCACCGAAAATATCGGGGAAGCCGGTCGAGGCGCGGATGTCGAATTCGCGCCGGGTCGAGAAGCGTGCGGTGTCGGTATAGGCATAGCCCACCGTCGCGCTCAACCAGTCCGTCAGCCGATAGCTGAGGTCGATCCCGCCGTAATAGAGATCCTCGGTGAGGTCCGAGAAGGAAACGATCGCGCCGCCGCGCTGCGGATCGAGCGTGTTGAGGAACAGCCCGCCGATGTCGGAGGCGTTGTTGTTGCGGCTGTAGGTGAATTCCCAGTCGAACGGCGCTTCGCGCTGCGTCTGGGCATAGCCGCCGCGCAGATCGACCGAGAGATCGCCGAATTCGAGCTCGCCGACGAACTGCGTGTCGATCAGCTGCCGCTCGAACCAGGACGTGTTCTGGATCAGATCCGTGTCGTTGTCCTGAATATCCTCGCCCAGCGCCAGCGCCGATCGCTTGAGCGAATCGCGGATGAACAGATTGGTGAGGCGGAACTGGTGCTCGCCGATTTCCAGCCCGAAGCCCAGCAGGGCATTGGCCAGGATCCGGTTGTCGGTGACGAATTCGACGAAATCGCTGTCGAGATCGAGATCGGAATTGATCGCGCTTTGCGAAATGATGCGGCGATTGCGCCATTTGCTGCTGAGCGACGCAGTGGCGATGACGCCGAACCGACCGGTTTCGCCGAAATCGAAACCCGTGCCCGCGGTGATTGCGCCGGACATGTTGATCGGCAGCCAGTCGTTCTTTTGCAGCAGGATGCGATTGGGATTGCCGAGTTCGAGCAGGATGCCCTTGGTGTCGACGTCCTGGTCGCCGATGCGCGCGCCGCTGTCGAAGAAACTCTGCAGGTTCGGGCCGAAATCGCGGCTGCCGTCGTCGAAGCCGAACCAGTCGTATTGCGAACCGTAATAGGTGTAGCCGGTCGAGAAGGTGGTCTGCTCGTCGCCGCTGCCGCTCACGCTGATCTCGAGAAAGCTTTCGTCGGGGATCGCCTTCGTCGTGAGATTGATCACGCCGCCGCCGAATTCGCCGGGGAAGTTCGCCGAATAGGTCTTCTGCACCAGTGAGGATGCGATCACGCTGGTCGGGAAGATGTCGAGCGGAACCACGCGGCTGAGCGGCTGCGGCGAGGGCAGGGGAAGGCCGTTGAGCAGCGCGAGCGAATAGCGATCGCCAAGGCCGCGGACATAGACGAGGCCGTTGCCGGCGGTCGAAAGGCCGGTCACCCGGCTCAGCGCGCCGGCGATATCGCCTTCGCCGGTCCGCGCGATGGCTTCCTCGCTGAGAACCGAAACCACCTGGGTGGAGGAGCGCGCGGGATCGGTCCGTCGGCGTCCGGTGACGACGATCGTGCTGCCGCCGCCGGGGATCGAAACGTCGGGCTGCTGTTCTTCCAACTCGTCCGGCTGCTGCGTCTGCGCCGTGCCCTGAGCGGTGTCGGTCAGAACCTCGTTAGCATCCTCGTCGGGCGCGGTTTCGGGCGTGGTGCCCTGCGCGCCGTTGCTGGGCGGACCGCCCGTGCCTTGCGCATAGGCGTATCCCGGAACGGACAGCGCCGTGGTTAAAAGCAGCAACCCTGCCAGCCGCTTACCAGTCGACATGTGGTTTGACCCCCTCATTTGCGGTCGTAATTTCAAGGAACCCAAAGGGCCCCTGCGTTGGAAAGGGGGAGCGACCGCGCCGATGCGGCCGCTCCCCGGATCCGTCCGATCAATAGACCGGCAGCGAGGCGCAGTCGGAGACGCTCGCATCGAACGTCACCGTGGCGGAGTTGCAGGTCCAGCCGTTGATCCAGGTGTCATTGCCCGGATAGACCGCACCGATATTGGTCGGCACCACGAAGAAGGTGGACAGCGAGGTCGGGTTGAAGACCGCAACGCCGTTCTCGTTTGCACCGTTGCGGAAGCTCATCGACAGCGTGTTGGTGAAGTTGGCGTTGTTGTTCGTTCCGGCATCGAAAACCGCCTGGGTTTGCGCGGCGGTGGTGCCGCCCGAACCGGCGCGGAAATCGGTCGCACAATCGAGCACGAAGGAGTTGAACACCGGCGAGCCGAGTTCATCGAGCGCTGCGTTCGCACCGCGGAGCGTGATCGCCTGATCGATCCGCAGGCACGGCGTGGATGCGGAAGCATCGACCAGGATCGAGTTCACGATGGCGTAATCCGAGCCACCGCGAATTCGGACCGCGTGGTCCTTCACGCCGCTGTTGTTGATGAAGGTCGCGTTCGAAACCTGTGTGTTCTGGCGCGGAAGCTGCTCTTCGAGACCATTGGTGGAGTCGGCTTCGATGATGCCATCGCCGACATTGGGCCGGTGGATTGCGATGACGAACTGCAGGTTCGCCTTCACGCCGGTGTCGGTGTCGAGCGAATCGTCCTCCGCGCCGACCACGATCAAGCGCTTCATGTTGACGAAGCCGCCGAAGAATTCGACGCCGTCATCCGAACTGTTGTAGCTCATGATGCTGTCGAATGTGGTGTTGTTTCCGGTGCCGCCGGTGGTGAGCGACTGCAGCTCGTTGTCGCCCGAGAGGACGAAGCCCGAATAGCGGATCTGCACGAAGGCCATATCGCCCGAATCATCGCCCTTGGTGGTGCCGCCGAACAGAGCCGGCTGGGCCGCGCCTTCGACCTGGCGTTCGCAATTGATCGAACCCGCTGCGGCGCCCGGTGCGATACAGTCGGTTACCGGAGCGCGACCCGCGAGAACCACGCCGCCCCACTGGCCCGAGGAGTTGACGTTGTTGAGGCCCTGGACGTTGTCGCGGCTGGTGAAGATGATCGGCCGGGTCTGGGTGCCCACAGCGCTGATGTCGCTGCCACGGTTGACCATCAGGAAGCTCGAGCCGCTGGCGTAGGCAATGACGCCGGGTTCGATCGTGAGCGTGACGTTGCTGTCGCTCGCGCCATCGCTGGCATCGGGAGCGGGGCCGCCGTCGTTGCCGACGTCCACGCGACCGTTCATCCGATAGAGCAGGCCCTGGTTGAACGGCAGGGTCGAGGATGCGGTGAAGCGAGCCGGCATGGTGCAGACGCGATAGGTGCCGGTCGGGCCGCTGATCGTGCCGCTGTCGGTCAGCTGGTCGGGGTTGGAAATGGTCGGGCAGCCGGCCGCCGGAGTAACCAGCGAAGTGGTCGGGGTCGGGGTCGGGGTGGGGGTTGGCGTCGGCGTGGCCGGCGGGTTGTTGATGGTGATGTTCCCGCCCGTTCCCGGCGAGACGATTTCATCGGCCCCACAGCTCGCCAAAGCGAGTGCGGAAGTGCCAATTACGAACGAGCGAGTGATTGTTTTCACGGTTTGCGGTCCCCTCAAAAACCGGATGGAAATTTGCGAAATTCTGATCGCGAATCACCCGCTAGGCCCGCCAAGTGACAGTTTTGGTCACTCCATGACACTTCCGCGACAATCGCCCGGGAAAGTCGCTTCGACAGGAAGCTGCGCGGCTATATGACTCAACGGTGACAATGTTACAGATATGTTGCAGCCGACTTTGCGATGTGCTCCAAAGGTGTTCCATAGAACGCAAGGAGAGAGATCATGTTCGGGCTCGCACAGGCAATTGCCATTCTGGCCATGGCACAGGCACCGGTTGCGGATGATTTCGGCCACAAGGCCCTCGTCGATGGCCGCGACACCGCCGCCATCGCCGCAATCATGGACAACGACCAGATCGAGAACGACGATCCGGCGCGGCTGATCAATCTCGGCATCGCCTATGCGCGCAAAGGCGATGCAGCATTGGCCCGCCAATTGTTCGAGGCGGCCCGGGAAAACCGCAATCGTGTCGAACTCGAAACCGCCGAGGGCGAGTGGGTCGATAGTCGCCGGCTCGCGGTGCAGGCGCTCGCCATGCTCGAACGCGGCGAATTTGCCGAAAGCTCGCGCATTGCAGCCAGATAAAGACGAGCGGGTTGGCGCCCTTCATCTGCGCTGGGGTATTAGGGAATAGGCCGGTCTCCTGACGGGATGGGAGGCGGGAACCCTTCGCTTCCTCATTGCACTGACGATTTCATTGTCACCCGCGTGTCATGTATAGCGCCCAATCGGGGGTCTGACTGTGGAGGGCGCCATGATTCGTGCCGCGTGCACGCATAGCCTCCTGGCAATGAGCCTGGCATTCGGTGCCACGCAAGCCAGGGCGGACGTGTTACAGATTGACGATGACGGTGCGCGCTGGATTGCCGGCGGCGTTGCTGCGCCTCTGTCTGAATTTGACATTGCCGATGTCGAATTCGACACCGGCCTCCCTGGAACTGTCGATAGAGAAACCGAATTATCGGCCGATGTCGCGCATCCCGAATACATCGTTGGCTATGCCGCCCGCCATGCGCAGGGCGTGCCGCTGGCCTACCAGGCAAAGGTGGCCGAACTGGCGCGCCGGTTCGATCTCAGCGCTTCTTTGATCGAGGCGCTGGTCTGGCAGGAAAGCCGCTGGCGCGCCGATGCGGTCAGCCATGCCGGCGCCCGCGGGCTCGCCCAGCTGATGCCCGGAACCGCCCGCGAACTGGGCGTGAACCCCAATGATCCCTTCGCCAATCTGGAAGGCGGCGCGCGGTACTTGCGCGAGCAGCTCGACCGTTTCGACGGCGATCTCGAACGCGCGCTTGCTGCCTACAACGCCGGTCCGGGACGCGTGATCCGCGCCGGCGGCATTCCCCGCATTCGCGAGACCCAACATTATGTCGCGGCCATCATGGGCCGTTTGTCCGATCATTCCCGGGAGTAGTTTCTTGATGCGTTCGATGTTCCGTCTTGTTGCGCTGGCGCTGTTCGCCGCCCCGACCGCCGCTTTGGCGCAGGCCGCCGATCCCGCGGGTTCGGGCCCGGTGGTGGCCGCGGTCGGCTGGTTGCAGGGCACGCTGCTGGGCAATGTCGCCACCGCCGTCGCGGTGATGGCGGTCGCCGCGGTGGGCTTCATGATGCTGACCGGGCGCCTCAACTGGCGCTTCGGCGCCACGGTGATCTTGGGCACTTTCATCCTGTTCGGTGCCGCCTCGATCGTCGCGGGCATCCAGCAGGCCGCGGGAGCCTGAGGTGAACCAGCTCGTCCGCCATCCCGTCCATCGCGCGCTCACCCGTCCGCAGATGTTCGCGGGTGTGACGTTCAACTATTTCATCATCAACGGCATGGTGACGACCGAGCTGTTCCTGATCACCGGCAGCTTCTGGGCCTTGCCCGCTGCCTTGCTGATCCACGGGATCGGCTATTTCGCCTGCCTGCGCGAACCGCGCATCTTCGACCTGTGGATCACCAAGGTGTCGAAATGTCCGCGGGTTAAGAATTACAACCGCTGGGGCTGCAACAGCTACGCCGCCTGACGCGTAACGGACGAAGGACCGCGATCGCATGAGCAATTGGATCGGAGCTGCCGCCTGGAGCGCCAAGGAAGCGCGCGCGGGCGACCGGCTGCCCTATGCACGGCTGGTCGACGGCAACACGCTGCTGCTGCGCGACGGTTCGCTGATGACCGCGCTGCAGGTGCCTGGCCTGCTGTTCGAGACCGAGGACAGCGAAGCGCTCAACGCCCATGCCGCGACCCGCGAAATCATGCTGCGCTCGACGCTGGATGCGCGCTTCGTGATGTATCACCACGTCGTCCGCCGCCGCGTCGAGGTCGATCTCGAGGGCGTCTATCCCGACGATCTGAGCCGCCATATCTCCGAGCGCTGGAAGGAGCGGCTGGGCTCGGGCTCGCTGTTCATCAACGACCAGTTCGTCACGCTGATCCGCCGTCCGGCGCGCGGCAAGGCCGGCCTGGTCGAGCGCGCATCCAAGGCCTGGCGCCGCAAGGGCCAGACCGAGGTCGAGGCCGACCCCAAGGACATGCGCTCGCTGAAGTCCGCTGCGACTGGGCTGATGGCCTCGCTTGCCGCCTATGGCGCGCAACCGCTGGGGGATTACACTGGCCCTCAGGGCACCACCAATAACGAGCTGCTCGAGCTGCTCTCAGCGCTTTACAACGGCGAGATGCGCCCGGTGCGTCGCCCCTCCGACGACGTCGATATCGGCAATATGCTCCCCTACCGGCGGGTCTCGTTCGGTCTCGACGCGCTCGAACAGCGCGGCTCGGGCGCGCCCGAATTCGCCGCGATCCTGGGCCTTAAGGATTATCCCGAGGCGACCAGTCCGGGTCTGCTCGATCCCTTGCTTCGGCTGCCCTTCGAGATGGTGGTCAGCGAGAGCTACGCCCCGCAGGAGCGGCAGACTGCGCGCGAGCGGATGGATCTTGCGATCCGCCGGCTCAAATCCGCCGACGAGGAAGCGGCTGCCGAACGCGCCGACATGCTCGCCGCGCGCGACGCGCTGGGCAATGGCGCAGTGGGTTTCGGCGATCATCACCTGACCGTGCTGGTGCGCGAGCGCGATCTCGCCCGGCTCGACGATGCGACCGCCGCCTGTGCCGCCGCGCTCGCCGATACCGGCGCGATCGCGGTGCGCGAGGACACCAATCTCGAGCCCGCCTTCTGGGGCCAGTTCCCCGGCAACGAGGGCTATCTCGTCCGCCGGGCGCTGATCTCGAGCGCCAATATGGCGAGCTTCGGGTCGTTCCACGGCTTCGCGCTCGGCAAAGCCGAGGGCAATCACTGGGGCGAGGCGGTGACGCTACTGCAGACCACCAGCGCCACCCCGTTCTTTTTTAATTTCCACCATGGCGACCTGGGCAATTTCTCGGTCATCGGCCCATCGGGTTCGGGCAAGACCGTGGTGATGAATTTCCTCGCCGCGCAGGCACAGAAGTTCAAGCCGCGCACGGTCCTGTTCGACAAGGATCGCGGCGCCGAACTGTTCATCCGCGGGATCGGCGGGCGCTACGACAAAATCAGCGCGGGCGAACCGACCGGCTTCAACCCTATGGCGCTCACCGACAATCCGACCAATCGCGCCTTCCTGCGCGACTGGCTTGGCGTGCTGCTCAAGGCCGAAGGACCCGAGGAATCGGCCACCATCGCGACTGCGGTGGATGCCGCCTACTCCAATGACGGCTCGCTGCGGCGGCTGCGGCATTTCAAGGAGCTGCTCTCGGGCACCCGCCGTCCGCAACCGGGCGATCTCGCCGATCGGCTTGCGGCCTGGATCGGGGAGGGCGAAAACGGCTGGCTGTTCGATAATGCCGAGGACCAACTCGACCTTTCCACGCGGGTAGTCGGCTTCGACATGACCGCGCTGCTCGAAAACCCCAAGCTGCGCACCCCGACGATGATGTATCTGTTCCACCGGATCGAGGAACGGCTAGACGGCGATCCGACCATGATCCTGATCGACGAGGGCTGGAAGGCGCTCGACGACGAGGTTTTCGCTGCGCGCATCCGCGACTGGCTCAAGACGCTGCGCAAGCGGAATGCGCTGGTGGGCTTCGCCACGCAGAGCGCGCGCGATGCGCTGGAAAGCCGCATTTCCACCGCCCTGGTCGAGCAGACCGCGACCATGATCTTCATGCCCAACAGCCGCGCGCGTCCCGAGGATTATTGCGACGGGTTCGGGCTGACCCAGCACGAGCTGGCGCTGATCCGCACACTTCCCGCGCACAGCCGCTGCTTCCTGATCCGCCAGCCCGATGCCAGCGTCGTTGTCCGGCTCGACCTCTCCGGTGCGCCCGAAGTGCTAACGGTGCTGTCGGGCCGCGAGGGGTCGGTGCGCAGGCTCGACCTGCTGCGCGAAGCGGTCGGTGACAATCCGGCGGACTGGTTCCCCTCGCTCACCGGTGCGGCCTGGCCGGGTGGCGGCGCCAACGATAGCGGCGGCGACATTCCCGAACGACTGGCCGCCGAATGACGGTCAATTGCCAGCAGGTGGCCCAGGAAGTCGGCTCGGGCGTAGCGGCGGCGCTGCGCGCGGTCGATTGCACCGCGGGCAATCTGACCGCGCAGGCGTTCGGGCGGCTGTTCGCCCCTGGCGGCTCGATGGCCACGGTGCTGACCATCCTGCTCACGATCTATATCGCGATCTTCGGCATCCAGCTGCTCACCGGCCGGTCGAGCATCGGCGTGCGCGCCCTGACCCCGCGGATGATCACCGTGGGTCTGGTGCTGACCTTCGCCACCAGCTGGGTGGCCTATCAGAGCGTGGTCTGGAACCTCGCCATCGGCGCCCCCGACTGGCTCGCGGGCATTCTGACCGGCACGATCGAATCGGCGACAACTACTTTCGCGCAAAAGATCGATGTGGTCTTTCTCGCGGTGCAGCAGGCGAGCGCAGGGGCCGAGGATATTTCCGCCTTTTCGCCCGAGGGCATGATGTGGCTGGGCGCGATGCTGTTCATGCTGGGCACGGTCGGCCTGCTGGTAACCGCGCGGATTGCGCTGGCGGTGCTCGTGGCGCTGGGTCCGGTGTTCGTGGTGATGGCGCTGTTCGACGGGACGCGCGGATTGTTCGCGGGCTGGCTCAAGGGTGTGACCATGCTGGCGCTGGCGCCGCTGTTCGCGGTGATCGGCGGCAGCGTGATGCTCGAGCTGGCGGTGCCGATCCTTGCCGTGCTGGTGGCGAACCCCGGACAGGTTGATGCGCAGGCGGCGATGGGCTTCTTCATGATCGGCGCGGTCCATGTCGCGTTGATGGTCCTGGTGCTCAAGACCGCCGCGACCATGGTCGGCGGTTGGACGGTGTTCGGTCTCGCCCGCTCGGAAAGCGACCGCCAGGATGCCCCCACCGTCATCCAGGCGCCGGCCCCCGCATCCGCGGCGCAGCCCGCCACCGAGCAGGCGCAGGCCACTTCGCAGGTGCTGGCGCAGGCGCGCCGCATCGATATCGCCGCGCAACCGGTCGCGGCGCCGGCCAATGATGCGGGCGGGGCGGCGCAGGTCGCACAAACGCGAACGACCAAGGTTTTCAACGCCGCTTCAGGCGCTGGTCAGGCGCAGCCCGACATCGCCCGGATGTCGCGCGCGCAGGGCGTGGGAAGCCGCTTCCGCTCGCCGAATACGAGTCCTCTGGAGTCCAAGAAATGATCCGTCCGACCGCCACGGCGCTCGCCATCGTCCTGTTCGCCGCCCCGTTGGCTGCGCCGCTGTCCGCGCAGGACGACAGGCTGGTCGAAGTTCCCTATGACGAAAGCCGCGTCGTCCGGGTCAACGGGCAGGTCAAGGTCCAGGCCACCATCCGCTTCGACGATAGCGAGGCGATCGAAAATGTTGCCGTCGGCGATTCCACTGCCTGGCAGATCACCCCCAACAAGCGCGCGAACCTGCTGTTCGTAAAGCCGCTTGAGCCGCGCGCCTCGACCAATATGACGGTGGTGACCAACAAGCGCACCTATCTGTTCGATCTGGTGGCAAGCCCGAACGCGAAACCGCTCTACGTCCTCAGCTTCACCTACCCCGACGAGCCCAAGGAAGAACCGGCGCAGCTTGCCGATGCGACCACTGCGGCAGAGCGCGAAGCGAGCGCTGACCCGCTGGCCGTCCTCGATCCGACCGAACTCAACTTTGCCTGGACCGGCTCGGGCGATGCCGCGCTGCTCCCCGTGCGCACCTTCGACGATGGCGAGGCGGTGTTCCTGACATGGCCGCTAGGGCGGCCCGTGCCCGCCATCCTCACGACCAATGCCAAGGGCGACGAGGGGCCGGTGAACTTCACCGTCCGCGAGGATGTGATCGTGCTCGACGGCGTGCCGCGCGAAATCGTGCTGCGCTCGGGCGAGGAGAAAGCCATGCTCGTCAACACCGGCCCGGTGAGGCCCCAACGCGAAGCACGCGCCGAAACGACCACTGTTTCGGCAGGAAAGGTGGAATCATGAAACTGGCCATGCGCATGCCGCCCAAGAGCGGCCTTTCCGGAGCTGCCAATGATGTCGATCCGCGCGACGACGCGGATGCCGAGATCATCGATCTCGCGCAGCGCAACAGCTTTCCCGTGGTCGCCGCCAAGAAGGGGCGCAGTGAAGGGGTCGGCATGGTTGCCGGCATCGCGCTGGTCGCCGCGCTGGGCGCGGTAACGCTGTGGAGTATGAATTCGGCGCGCGTCGCGGAGCCAGAAGGGATCGGTAGCGCGGAGCCGCAGCAGGCGGCTGCCGTCGAGCCGACCCCGGTCGCGGCGCCAGCAGCCGAGGCCGTCCAGCCCGCGCCGATGGCACAGTCTGCTCCCTATGCCGATCCGGCGCCGTCCCCGGTCTATTCGGCGCCGCCGGAATCCATGTCGGCGACCAATCCCTATTCCAGCCCGACGCTGGTGTTCGACTCCGGTTCTTCGGCGGCCACGCTGCAGGCCGGACCGGTTGCCGCGGGCGAAGGCGGTGCGGCAAGCGCCACCGGCAATTCGGCCAGCGATTTCGCCAGCCGCGTCGGCGGTGTCGGCGGCGCTCCGGCGCAAGCCAAGGCGATGAGCAATCCCTCGACCACGGTAACGCAAGGGACGCTGATTCCCGCAGTGCTCGAAACCGCGATCGACACCAACGTCCCCGGCTATGTCCGCGCCGTCGTCAGCCAGGACGTGAAGAGCTTCGACGGGACCCGGGTGCTCGTTCCCCGGTCGAGCCGGCTGATCGGCCAGTATCAGTCGGGCCTGCAGGGCGGGCAGAAGCGCGCCTATGTCATCTGGACCCGCATCATCCGCCCCGACGGTGCCTCGGTAAACCTTGCCTCGCCGGCGATCAGCTATGACGGCACGACGGGGCTTCAGGGCAAGGTCAGCAACAGTTTCTTCAAGCGGTTCGGTTCGGCGATGCTGCTTTCGGTCGTGGGCGGGCTCTCCGCGCTCGGTTCGGGCGGCGCATCGGTGGTTCTGGGCGGGGCGGGGCAATCGGCCGCCGCCGTCGCCGCGCAGCAGGACGGCCAACGCGGCCCGACGGTGCGCGTGCGCCAGGGCGAACCGATCCGCATCTTCACCGCGCGCGACCTCGACTTCACGCAGGTTAGCTGAGGCACGCCAAAAGATGAGCGCGGATATCCACACTTTCCAGCCGGGCGAGATCGAGCCGCTGCAGCCTGTCGCGAGCGAGCGCAGCGTCTATCTCGACGCCTATCTTGCACCGTTCCGGCAATGGCTCGACCGCGACACGGTGACCGAAATTCTCGTCAATCGGCCCGGCGAGGTGTGGATCGAGGATTCCGCCCACCCGGGAATGCAGAAGATCGCAATAGCGGAAGTCGACGACCGGCTGGTCCAGCGACTGGCCGAACAGGTCGCGCGGGTCAGCCACCAGGGGATCAATCGCGAACATCCGCTGCTCGGCGCGACGCTTCCTGATGGCGCACGGATCCAGTTCTGCGGTCCCCCCGCGGCGCGCAAGCACTGGACCATGGCCATCCGCCGCCACCGCCGGCTCGACCTCACGCTCGACGCCTATGATCAGGGGCCGCTCAAACCGCGCCGCGACGAACCTTTGCCCGATCCGCACGCCGAACCGATCGCCTTCCTGCGTGCCGCGATCAAGCAGCGCCGCACGATTCTGATCTCGGGCGGCACCAGCACCGGCAAGACCACCTTTCTCAACGCCATGCTCGGCGAGATTCCTCGCCACGAGCGGGTGGTGCTGGTGGAGGATACGCCCGAGCTCAGGCTGCCGGGCGAGAACGGCGTCGGCCTGGTCGCGGTGAAGGGCGAGTTGGGGGAAGCCAAGGTCACCGCCAACGAACTGCTCCAGGCGGCGCTGCGGCTGCGGCCCGACCGGATCGTGCTGGGCGAATTGCGCGGGGCCGAAAGCGTCAGCTTCCTGCGCGCGATCAACACCGGTCATCCGGGGAGTTTTTCGACCATCCATGCCAATTCGCTGAGCGGCGCGCTCGAGCAGCTATCGCTGATGGTGATGCAGACCGGGATCGGCCTGACCCGCAGCGATACGATCGCCTATGCCTCGAGCGTGATCGACATTCTCGTCCAGCTTGGCCGGGACGCCGATGGTGGTCGCGGCATTGCGGACATTTCGCTGAGCAGCGAGCTGGTTTGACCAGAGCGTCCAATAGGTTCTCCAGGAAAGGAAAAACACAGCTAAAGCAGCATATGCGCAACAAAGCTGCGTAGAGGCTTGCCAGCAACCTGTGATCTGTTACCTTTCCGTGTCTAAGCCGCAAAAATAGACGGCTAGATGAGGAGAGGGAATTATGAGGGTTAAGGCCACCCTTCTGGCCGGCATTTGCGCCGGTGCAGTTGCTGTTCCGGTTCACGCACAATCCGCCGCCGATAGCGATCTGGAAAACCCGCGTATCAACGCGCCGACGATCATCGTTACCGCGCAGCGACAAAACCAGAGCCTGCAGGAAGTGCCGATCGCGGTCAGCGCATTCGACGCCAAGGCGCTCGAGGCGCAGCAGATCGAAAACGCGAGCGATCTTCAGCTAACCCTGCCCAACGTCTCCTTCACCAAGTCGAACTTTACCGCCTCCAGCTTTACCATTCGCGGAATCGGCGATCTCTGCGTCGGGGTCACCTGCGACAGCGCAACCGCAATTCACCAGAACGGTGCGCCGCTGTTCGGTACGCGTCTGTTCGAGACGGAATATTTCGATCTCGAGCGCATCGAGGTTCTGCGCGGCCCGCAGGGTACGCTGTTCGGCCGCAATGCCACTGCGGGCGTCGTGAACGTGGTCACCGCGAAACCCGATCTGTCGGGCTTCGGTGGAGCGGCCACTTTCGAATACGGTAATTACGACAGCATCAAAGCCACCGGTATGATCAACCTTCCGATCGGGGAAGCGATCGGTGTGCGCGTCGCGGGTTTTTACCTCAATCGCGATGGCTACACTGAAAACCTGTTCGACGGTTCGTCCATCGACGGGCGCGACATGTATGCTGTCCGTGGCTCACTGCGGTTCGAGCCGGGTGCCAATACGACGATCGACCTGACTGGCTATTACTTCCGCGAGAACGATGACCGGCTGCGTATCCAGAAGCAGACCTGCCAGCGCGATCCCACGGGCGTGCTCGGCTGCTTGGCCAACCGGCGCGATTTCGACAGCACCAATGCGAATTCGACCCTCGCGTCGGTTCTCAGTTCCTCGGAACTCTATGCGATCCAGGGTCTGCCCCCCGGCTTTGGTCTGGGCAGCATCTACGGCCCCGACGGTTTTGCCAATTTCGACGAGCCGAACGATGTCCGCACCGTCAACACGCCGTTTACGCCCGAATATTTCACCGACGAGATGATCCTGCAGGCGCGACTGGAACAGGCCATCGGGTCGTTCGACCTGTCGATCGGCGGCACCTATCAGGAAAACCGGGTCGATTCCCGGCAGGACTACAATCTCGGCATACTGGATCGCAGCGGCTATGCGCCGGCGCTCAATCAATTGGCGGCTTTCACCCAGGTTCCGGGTCTGGGTGCCTATCTGTCACCTGTCGCCAATGCATTGATTCCCAATGGGCCGAACGGGGTCCTGTGCACCTCGGACAATGACGACGGGAACCGGGGCGTTTACGAAGGCAATGCCATCTGTTCGGATGTGCCGCTGTCCTTCGACCGTTCGAACCAGGACAACAAGGCGTGGTCGATCGAAGGCATTCTCTCGAGCGATTTCGACGGTCCGTTCAATTTCCTGGTCGGCGGCATTTACGCCAACGTCACCACGGATACGAACAGCTATTACGTCAATTCCTTCGGCCTCGACTACGCGACCGGCATTTTGGGGACGTTCAGCGCGCTGGGGGCCGGCTTGCCGCCTTCGTATCTCGCTACCTCCATGTATCGCAACAACACCCGTTCGTTCGAACTTGAGAGCTTCGGTATTTTCGGTGAGGTCTATATCGATCTCTCCGACCGGCTACATTTCACCGGCGGCCTGCGCTACAACGATGATACGAAAGACGTCACGGCGCGCACCACGCTGGCAAATTTCCTCAATCCTTTCGGGGGCGGCGATCCTTTCGACTCGCCCTTCGTCGGCGGGTTCGACGCCGACCCGGGCACCTCTGGTAACCAGCTGGTGCAGCAACGCTCGGTGTCGTTCGATGAGATCACAGGACGCGCAGTGCTCGATTTCGAAGTCACGCCGGACAATCTGCTCTACGCATCCTATTCGCGTGGCTACAAATCGGGCGGTATCAATCCGCCGCTCTCGCCGATCTTCGACGTTGCCGAATCCTTCGGTTCGGAGATCATCGACGCCTTCGAGATCGGGTCGAAGAACTCGCTCGCAAACGGCCGGTTGCAGCTCAATGCCACGGCATTCTACTATAAATACGCTGGCCTCCAGCTCAGTCGGATCGTGGCGCGCACCTCGGTCAACGACACGATCGATGCTACGGTCTATGGTGCCGAGCTTGAGGCGATTATCGCGCCCGATCCGGCGTGGCTGATCAACATGTCGTTCAGCTATCTCAACGCCAAGGTCGATGGCGACCAGTTCTTCTCCAACCCGCGCGATCCCGGCGGTGGCGATCCGACGGCCGTGATCATCAAGGACATTTCCAACGGTTCGCTCTGTGCGGTCACCGGTGCGAACGCCAATGCTTTCGTGGCGACGATCAATCCGGCTCTCGGGTTGCGCGGTCCGACCGCCTTCCCGAGCGATGGCGGGATCGCCTCGACCGGCGCCTTCAGCATCTGTTCGGTGCTCGATGCCCAGGCGCAGGCGGTGGGGGCAGCGTTTGGAGGAATCCAGGTCCTGAGCCCGGGTGTGGAGGTCAACCTCAACGGCAACAAATTGCCCCAGGCTCCCGAAATGAAGGCTTCGATGGGGGTCCAATATACGGCTGACTTCAGCAATGGCTGGACGCTGGTGCCGCGGTTCGACCTTTCCTTCACCGGCGAACAGTACGGAAACGTGTTCAATGGCAACGTCAACCGGATCGAACCATTCGTCCAGGCGAATGCGCAGATTCAGCTGAATGGTCCGGACGACCGCTTCTTCGTTCGCGGCTTCATCCAGAATATCTTCGACAGCAACTCGGTCACGGGCCTCTATCTGACCGATGCCTCGTCGGGGAATTTCACCAACATCTTCACCCTCGATCCGCGCCGCTTCGGCATCGGGGTGGGCGTTACCTTCTGACGTCTCGATTCCCTTGGGAGAGGGAAGGGGCCGGACGCGTTGTCCGGCCCCTTTTTCGTCTCGGCGGCTAGCTTCGCGTGCTGGCGAAGGGCGAAAAATCGGTATCGGCGTCGTAAATATCGACACCCTCGCGCCTCTTGAGCCAGCCGATTACCAGATAGGTGAAGGGAGTCAGCAAGGCCTCCCAGGCGGTCTTGATCGCCCATTGCGACAGCACGACCTGCCACAGCAGTTCGGGTGGCCATCCGGCCAGACCGTAGAAGGCGAGCGGGTAGAAGATCAGGCTGTCGAGGCCTTGGCCGACAATTGTCGAGCCGATCGTCCGGCTCCACAGCGCTTTGCCCTTGGTCCAGACCTTCATCCGCGCGAGAACATAGCTGTTGGCGAATTCGCCCGCCCAGAAGGCGATCATCGAGGCGGCGACGATCCGCCAGGTGTTGCCGAAGACCTTCTCGTAGGCCTCCTGCCCGTCCCAGCCGTCGGCGGGTGGCAGCGCGACCACCACCCAGGCCATGAAGGCCATGAAGGCGAGCGCGGCGAAACCGGTCCAGATCACCCGCCGCGCTCTTGCGTAGCCATAGACCTCGGTCAGCACGTCACCGATGATGTAGCTGACGGGGAAGAACAGCACCCCGGCGCCGAACGACCAGTCGGTCCCATCGGGCAGGGTGATGAAAGACGGCTTGGCCGCCCCGATCAGGTTGGACAGGATCAGGATGGTGACGAAGGCCGCCATCACCAGATCGTAATAGCGGAAACGCGGCGACTCGGCAGTGGGTGGAGCGGTGGGCGGCGCGGGATCTTCCATCGCCGCCCGTTCTATCTCCGATTGGCGTCAGCGCAATCCCGCGCTAATGCCCCGCCGTGCGCGCCCGTAGCTCATCTGGATAGAGCGCGAGACTTCTAATCTTGAGGCAGCAGGTTCGAGTCCTGCCGGGCGCACCATTCTACCCGTCAGGCACTGCCGACGAAGATGCTCTTGGCATTGGCGAATTCCTTGATGCCGAAGCCGCCGTGCTCGCGGCCATGGCCCGAATTCTTGACCCCGCCGAAGGGCATCGAGGGGTCGGCGAGGCCAAAGGTGTTGATGAACACCATACCGGTGTCGAAATGGCGCGAGGCGAGTTCGATTGCCTTGTCGACATTCTTCGACAGGATCCCGCCGCCCAGGCCATAGCGACTGTCGTTGGCGATGCGCATCGCGTCCTCGTCGTCCTTGGCCTTGATTACCGAGGCGACCGGGCCAAACAATTCATCGTCATAGGCGGGCTGGCCGGGTGCGACATCGGTGAGGATCGAGGCGGGATAGTAAGCACCCGGCCCCTCGGGGATTTCGCAGCCCACGGCGGCGGTGGCGCCCTTCTCGATGCTCTGGTCGACCTGCTTCTGGAGCGTATCGCGCAGATCGGCGCGCGCCATCGGGCCCATGTCGGTATCCTCCGCGTTGGGGTCACCGGTCCTGACTGCCTCGAACCGCGCCTTGAACTTGTCGAGAAACGCGTCGTAGACCTTCTCGGTCACGATAAAGCGCTTGCCGCTGATACAGGTCTGGCCGCTGTTGTAGAGCCGCGCGTTGGCACAGACCTTCGCCGCCAGATCGAGATCGGCGTCTTCGAGGACCATGTAGGCGTCGTTGGACCCGAGCTCGAGCACGGTCGGCTTTAGCACCTTGCCCGCGGCTTCGGCGATGACCTTGCCAGCGGTGTCCGAGCCCGTCAGCGTCACACCGCGCACCTTGTCGTGTTCGATGATTGCATCCGAGGTGTCGTGATCGATCACCAGCACGGTGAACAGGTCCTCGGGCAGCCCGCCTTTGACGAAGATTTCGGCCAGCTTGAGCCCGCTCCCGGTGCAATTGCTCGCATGCTTGAGCAGCACGCCATTGCCCGTCATCAGATTGGCGATGGCATAGCGGATCACCTGATAGGCGGGGAAATTCCACGGCTGGATGCCGTAGATCACGCCGATCGGCGAGAAGGTGACGATACCGCGACCGGCATTGCTGGGTTTGCGCTTCTGGTCGGCGAGTTCGGTCGGGCCATTGGCTGCGGTGTAGTCGCAAATGGCGGCGCACAACTCGACCTCGCCGCGGCCGTCCTTGATGCGCTTGCCGACCTCGTCGGTCATCAGCTGCGCGAGCTCTTCCTTGTGGTCGCGCAGCGCCTGGCCGATGCCCTTGAGCACTTCGGCGCGCTCGTCGAGCGATTGCAGCTTCCACTTTTCGAAGGCCGCGTGGCAGGCCTCGACCTTGCGGTAGGCCTCGTCGCGACCGATCTGTTCGTAAGTGGAGAGGTCTTCGCCGGTGGCCGGATTGACGGTTGTGATCGTGCCCATGGGATGCGTCCTTTGTCTGTGAGTTCGACTAAGGAACGGTTTCAAAGCACCACCCGTTCCGCCGCTGCGCAAAACTGCGACGAGCCGGTGATGAGCGAAGGTCAGTCGCCGCGCATGGCGCGATCGAGCACCTCGGTGGTGACCGGATAGCCGGCGTCGCCCGGAATCCGCAGCACCGGCGCCGCACCGCTCTTGTCCACCTGCGGGGTGATGATCCGCACCGGGGTTGCTTCGGCATGCGCGCGAGCTGCGGCGAAATCGCCGAACAGCGCCAGCCGCTCCAGATTGCGGCGGGTGGGGAAGATCAGCGCGATCTCCTCGCGTTCGGCCATCTCCAGCGCGCCCTTGGCGCTGACCCAGAACAACTGGGTGTTCTCGGTGGCATCGACTTCGACATCGACCGCTCCGGTCCCCAGGTCGGCGAGGTAGAAGCGGGTGTCGAAGATGCGGCTGTGCGCCATGCCAAGCGGCAGCCAGCGCGCGAAGGGGATGATGGCGCCGCGATCGATCGTCCAGCCGTAGCGGTCGAGCACTGGCGCGAGCGCCCCTTGCTTCAGCAGGTCGGCGCGCGCCTCGCGGGCAAGGACGCCATCGATCGCGCCGGACAGACCCACCGCCAGACCGGTTTCCTCGAGCGTTTCGCGGATCGCGGCGATCCGGTGTGCGAGTTCCTCGGGATCTTCATCTCGAGCGAGCTGGTGTGCCAGCGCATAATCCGCAGCATCCACGCGACCGCCAGGGAACACCGCCATGCCGCCGGCGAAGGACATCTTCCGCGATCGCACCACCATCAGCAATTCGGGATCGGGGCCGTCGCGCCCTCCACGGAAGATCACCAGGGTCGCGGCGGGGATGGGTTGGTCGTCGGGTGGGCTCATGCTTGTCTTACTGCATGGTAGGGGCACGCTTGCCAAGCGCGCATAACCTCGCCGCGTGTCGGGATAATTTACACATGCAGGTGCGGCGGGCGGGGCGTTAACCTTCGCGATGCGCCGGAATCCGCGTCCGATCGGTTTTGGCACGGGCCCTGCATAAAGTAAGCATCTCTGATGGTCTTCGAAACGAGACGGGGCCGCTCCTGGTCCGCGATCCCGCCTCCCCGAAAAAATCAAAAAGGCCCGCGTGACTTTGGTCGGTCACGCGGGCCTTTCCCGTTTTGGTTGCCGGTCTGGACCGGAGCCTGCCAGTTTTGGCTCAGCTCTCGGCCTTGGCGACCTGTTTTTCGTCCATCAACTGCTGCAATTCGCCGGCCTCGAACATCTCCATCATGATGTCGCTGCCTCCGACGAACTCGCCCTTGACGTAAAGCTGCGGAATGGTGGGCCAGTCCGAGAAGCCCTTGATGCCCTGGCGGATTTCCATGTCCTGCAGCACATCGACGCTTTCATAGGCGACGCCGCAATGGTCGAGGATGGCGATCGCGCGGCTCGAAAAGCCACATTGCGGAAAGAGCGGCGTGCCCTTCATGAAGAGAACGACGTCTGCCTCGCCGACGATGCCGGTGATACGGGTATTCACATCGGACATTGGGGTGTCCTGCCTTCCATTACGAATTTGAATAGATAATTCAGGTGGGAACTTGCGTGGTCAGTTGCAAGGCGTGAAGCTCGCCACCCATCCGGCCACCCAGCGCTTCATAGACCAGCTTGTGCTGCTGCACACGGCTCTTGCCCGTGAATTCGGGCGCCACGACATGCGCGGCGAAATGGTCGTTGTCGCCCGCGAGGTCGCGGATCTCGACCTCGGCCTCGGGCAACGCGGCCTTGATCAGGCGTTCGATTTCTTCAGCGGGCATCGGCATGGCGTCAGCCCTGCTCGGTCATGAACTGGCGGCGCGCTTCGACCGAGCACTCCTCGAGCTTGGTGCGGATATCGGCCTCGGTCACCTCGCTCTCGGCGGCGGTCAGATCACCCAGCACCTTGCGGATCACATCTTCGTCGCCCGCTTCTTCGAAATCGGCCTGGACGACCGCTTTCTTGTAGGCGTCGGTTTCCTCAGGCGTGAGATCCATCAGGCCTGCCGCCCATTCGCCCAGCAGCCGGTTGCGCCGCGCGGCGATCTTGAAGGCGGTTTCCTCGTCCATCGCGTATTTGGCTTCTTCGCCGCGCTGGCGATCCTTGAAATCGGTCATGGTGATCCTCGTGGGGGCAGATGCGGTGACCCGAACAGATAGGCCCCGCGGCCTGCCCCGGCAACCGGATTGTCAGCCCGCCATCGGCACCACCAGCTTGCCGATCGCGCCGCGGTTTTCCAGCTTGGCGATGGCTTCGTGCGCGCGCTCGATCGGATAGGTTTCGCTGACCAGGGGGCTGATCTTGCCTGCCTGCCACAGGTCGAACAGCTCGGCGATATTGGCGGCGTTCTTCTGCGGCTCGCGCGCGGTCCAGGCACCCCAGAACACGCCGCGGATGTCGCAGCTCTTGAGCAAGGTCAGGTTGAGCGGCATCTTGGCGATCCCGGCGGGGAAGCCGATCACCAGGAAACGGCCCTCCCAGGCGATCGCGCGCAGCGCGGGCTCGGAATAATCACCGCCGACGATGTCGTAGACGATGTTCGCGCCATCGGGCCCGACCGCGGCCTTGAAATCGCTCGCGAGTTGCTTGGACTGGTCCTTGTCGAAGGGCGCGCGCGGATAGATCACCACTTCGTCGGCACCCGCCTTGCGCGCGACCTCGCCCTTTTCCTCGGTCGAGACTGCGGCGACCACGCGGCAGCCATAGGCCTTGGCGAGTTCGACCGCGGAGAGGCCGACGCCGCCTGCGGCGCCGAGGATCAGCACGGTCTCGCCTGCCTTGATGTCGCCGCGGTCCTTGAGCCCGTGGATCGTGGTACCATAGGTCATCAGCAGCGCGCTGGCCTGCACCAGATCGATGCCGTCGGGGACTTTGAACAGGCGCTGCGCGGAGACTGCGACCTTCTCCTGAAGGCCGCCATTGCCGACTCCGCACATCACCCTGTCGCCAACCGCAAAGCCTTCGACGCCTTCGCCAAGCGCCTCGACCGTTCCCGAGATCTCGCCACCGGGGGCGAAGGGGCGGGGGGGCTTGAACTGGTACATGTCGCGGATGATCAGCGTGTCGGGGAAGTTGATCGCGCAGGCGGCGACCTTGACCAGGACCTCGCCCGCACCCGGCTTGGGCTCGGCGATATCCTCGACAACCAGCGTTTCGGGTCCACCGACTTGTTTGGACAGCACGGCTTTCACAATGAATTCTCCCTTGGATTGTCGAGCCAGGGCAGCGAGACCGCCCGGCTGTGTTCATATGTCGAAATGGCGGCATCGCGCGCCAAGGTCATTCCGATCTCGTCGAGTCCCTCGAGCAGGCAATGCTTGCGGAACGGATCGATCGCGAATGCGAACCGATCCTGGAACGGGGTTGTCACCATCTGGCTATCGAGATCCACCGCGATCGGGTGCTCGCGCGCGACCTCCATCAGCCGATCGACCTGCTCCTGCGGCAGCTCGACCGCGAGGATGCCGTTCTTGAAGGCGTTACTCGAAAAGATGTCCGAGAAGCTGGGCGCGATCACCGCGCGGATGCCCATGTCGAGCAAAGCCCAGGCGGCGTGCTCGCGGCTCGATCCGCAGCCGAAATTGTCGCCTGCGATCAGGATCGGCGCGCCGGCATTGGCGGGGTCGTCGAAGACATTGCCGGGCTCGGCGCGGACGCTTTCGAACGCGCCCTGCGCCAGCCCCTCGCGGGTGATCGTCTTGAGCCAATGCGCGGGAATGATGATGTCGGTGTCGACATTCTTCGCGCCATAGGGAATCGCGCGGCCCTCGATCGAAGCGACAGCTTTCATCAATCGGTTTCGGGGTTCTCGCCGGAGGGGGGGATCGGGCCGGGCTGCTCGGGGCGGTTCTTCTGCTTGCGCTTGGATGCATAGAGCATCGCCGCGGCGATGGCGGCGGAACCAATGGCGCCGGCGAGGGCGGCCTTGCCTTTGTGCTTGCGTGTCATGCGCGCCTCATGCGCCAGCCGGACCGGGGCTGGCAAGGGTGGATTCGACCAGCAGTTCCCGCACATCCGTCAGCCGACCGGTAACGGCGGCGGCGGCGGCCATTGCCGGGCTGACCAGGTGGGTCCGCGCGCCCGGGCCCTGGCGGCCGACGAAATTGCGGTTGCTGGTCGAGGCGCAACGTTCGCCCGGCGGGACCTTGTCGGGGTTCATCGCAAGGCAGGCTGAACAGCCCGGTTCGCGCCATTCGAATCCCGCGTCGGTGAAGATCTTGTCGAGCCCCTCGGCTTCGGCCTGGCGCTTGACCAGCCCGGAGCCGGGGACGACGATCGCCCAGCGGACCCCGTCGGCCTTGCGGCGACCATCGAGGACCCGCGCTGCAGCGCGCAGATCCTCGATCCGGCTGTTGGTGCAGCTGCCGATGAAGACGTTCTCGATGGCGATATCGGCGATGGGGGTGCCGGGTTCGAGCCCCATATAGGCGAGGCTCTTGCGCGCCGCCTCTTGCTTGGCGGGGTCGGCGAAGCTTTCGGGCGAGGGGACGCTGCCGCCCACCGGGACGACATCTTCCGGGCTGGTGCCCCAGCTCACCGTGGGCTCGATCGCGCCCGCGTCGATTACGACGCTGCGGTCGAAGTGCGCGCCCGCATCGGTCTGCAGCGAGCGCCACCATTCCAGCGCGCGGTCCCAGTCCTCGCCCCTGGGGGCGTAGGGGCGGCCCTCCAGATAGGCGAAGACCGTCTCGTCGGGCGCGATCAGCCCGGCGCGCGCGCCGCCTTCGATGCTCATGTTGCACACGGTCAGCCGGCCCTCGACGCTCATGTTCTCGAACACCGCGCCGCGATATTCGATGACATGGCCGGTCCCGCCCGCCGTGCCGATGCGCCCGATGATGTGGAGGATCAGATCCTTGGGGGTCACGCCCGGGCCAAGTTCGCCCTCGACGCGGACCTCCATGGTTTTCGACGGCGCGAGCAGCAGCGTCTGCGTTGCCAACACATGCTCGACCTCGCTGGTGCCGATGCCGAAGGCCAGCGCGCCGATCCCGCCATGCGCGGCGGTGTGGCTGTCGCCGCAGACGATGGTCGCGCCGGGCAGCGAGAAGCCCTGCTCGGGACCAACGACATGGACGATACCCTGCTCGGCGGCGCTGGCATCGATGTAGCGAACCCCGAATTCCGGCGCGTTGCGTTCGAGCGCGGCAAGTTGCGCGGCGCTTTGCGGATCGGCGATCGGCAGCCGCGTTCCGTCGGGCGCGAGCCGCGCCGTGGTCGGGAGATTGTGGTCGGGCACCGCGAGCGTGAGGTCGGGGCGGCGCACCGTCCGCCCAGCGAGCCGGAGCGCCTCGAAGGCCTGCGGGCTGGTGACCTCGTGGACCAGATGCCGGTCGATATAGAGCAGGCAGGTACCGTCCTCGCGCCGCTCGACCACATGCGCGTCCCAGATCTTCTCGTAAAGTGTGCGCGGTTTGCTCGCCATGGCGGCGATATTTGCTGCACAGCGGCAACAGACGCAATCTTTTGCGGGCAAAGCAATAGCCGGGTCATGGAAAAGAAAGGTATCAATCCCTAATTGACACCCATGTCAGCAAAGCCATTCGCCTTTCCGATTACCGTCGTGCCCGACGACATCGATTTCATGGGTCACGTCAACAACGCCCGCTATCTCGGCTGGGTGCAGGATGCGGTGCTGGCGCATTGGCAGAAGCTCGCGCCTGCCGAAGAGGTGGCGAGCAAGGCCTGGGTCGCGCTCAAGCACGAGATCACCTACCGCAAGCCCGCCTTTCTCGAGGACGATGTCATCGCGCAGACCGTGCTCGAAAGCTTCAAGGGTGCGCGCGCCTTTTACTCGACGGTCATCCGCCGTGGCGAAGAAGTGCTGGCCGAGGTGCAGTCGGCCTGGTGCTGCATCGATATCGATACCCACCGCCCTGCGCGGATCGACGACGGGATGCGCAGCATCTTCTTCCCTGCCGAGGAACCGTCAGCCTGAGTGTCTGTATTCCGCTCCTGCCGGCGGCCTGATAGGCACAAGTGATGCCCGTACCCACCGCCTCATCGCCAACACGCCGCCCGCGCGCGACGCAGGCCGCGATCGGCCTCGCATGGGCTGCGGCGATTTTGGCGAGCTGGCTCGGCTTGCATCTCTACGCGATGTTCGGTTTCGAACTGACCTGGCGCAGCCTCCCGCTCGCTTTGGGGATGGCGCTGCTGCAATGCTGGCTTTCGGTCGGACTGTTCATCGTCAGCCATGATGCGATGCATGGCTCGCTGGTTCCGGGCGGCGGGCGGCTCAACGGCGCGGTCGGCGCAGCGCTGCTGTTCCTTTATGCGGGCTTCGGCTGGAAGCGGATGCGCGATGCGCATTTCGCGCATCACAAGGCCCCCGGTTCGGACCGCGATCCCGATTTCGACGCCGCCAACCCGACCCGTTTCTGGCCATGGTACGCCACCTTCCTGAAGCGCTATTTCGGCTGGGGCTCGATCCTGTTCGTCTCCTTCATGGTCACGCTCTACTGGTTGGTCTTCGCGGTCCCGGTCGAGAAGATCGTCCTGCTCTACGGGCTGCCCGCGATCGCATCCTCGTTGCAGCTGTTCTATTTCGGCACCTTCCGTCCGCATCGACACGAGAGCGCGAGCCGGGCCGGTTTTACCGATCGCCACAACGCGCGCAGCGAGCGTTTCGGGACGCTGGCGTCGCTCGCATCCTGCTTCCATTTCGGCTATCATCACGAACATCACCGGGCACCCGACGTGCCGTGGTGGGGGTTGCCCGGCCTGCGCCGGCCCGAGACCCCGAACCGGAGCAAGTGAGACACGCATGACCGTCCCCGCCATCATTCTGACCGTCGTGCTGGCGGTGCTGGGTATGGAGCTGTTCGCCTGGTGGGCGCACAAATACATCATGCACGGCTGGGGCTGGGGCTGGCACCGCGACCATCACGAGCCGCACGACAACACGTTTGAAAAGAACGATCTCTACGCGGTCACCTTCGGGACCATCGTCTTCTTCCTGTTCCTGATCGGCTATCTCTATTCCGAGATGCTGTGGTGGGTCGCCTTCGGGATCACGCTTTACGGGGTGATCTACACGCTGGTCCACGACGGGCTAGTGCATCAGCGCTATTTTCGCTGGGTGCCCAAGCGAGGCTACGCCAAGCGGCTGGTACAGGCGCACAAGCTCCATCACGCAACCGTAGGCAAGAAAGGCGGGGTGAGCTTCGGCTTCGTCTTCGCCGCCGACCCGGCCAAGCTCAAGGCCGAATTGAAGCGCCAGCGCGAGGCGGGCATCGCCGTGGTCCGCGATAGCGCGGGCGCCTGAACGCGGGCCCGGACGCCGCGGGGCAAATCCCACGTTCGGTTGACGCAAAACCGGTTCTAGTCGGCCTGGCCTTGCACGAAGTCTCGTTTTGATACAGCATGTTGTGGGCGACTCCGGCGGCGCCGGTGTGGCTTTCCTTCAGGCGAAGGCCACAGGGCTGGGTGGCAATCCGAACCATCACCTTGCCGGGCGATTTCGCGGCGCAAAGCGAATCCAACAGGACAGGAGCGGGGCCATCTGGAGAGTGTGGCAAATTCCCGGGGTGTAGGAAAATGGTTGGGTGGCGTGGTATTTTGCGCGGAGGAGCGTCGGCCTGTCCGTCATCCAGCGAAAGCGGCGCTCTCACTATTGGTATGGCAACGATGCCAGGCCCAAGCGGTTGGCCCGGCTAGCCGTCATGTTTGACTCGCTTTTTGATAAGTCTCACTCTGCTCGGGACGGGCGGCAACTCCGGCGAGTCGCCAGTTCCGGCGGTCGCGTAGAAAAGGGGGAGGCTTGTCGCAGCGATTTTGCTGTTCCGCTGTGAGTGGATTGCGGTTTTCTTTGCAGTCTGAATGCGCGTTTCCCTCCTGCAACAAGGAGAGAGTAGCATGTTCACTTCAATTCGTAATTCGTCCCGACCGGTTCGTACGATCCTGCTCGCCAGCGCGGGCGGCATAGCCGCTTACCTGGTGTTGCCTGCGAACCCTGCGCTGGCGGACGGCACGGTCGAGTGCAACGTCAACCCGTCCTTCCCAAGCTCGACCACCGAATGCGGCGTCAGTGCCATTGCCTCGGGCGAATTCGGGACAGCCGTCGGGAGCAACACCAACGCCACCGGGCAACGCAGCACAGCTTTGGGTCGCCTCGCCGATGCGCAGGCCGCCGATGCGACGGCGATCGGCCACAATGCCGATGCACTGGCCATCAATTCGACCGCGGTAGGCCAGGGTTCGGCGGTTCTTGTCGACGCGGTCGGCGGCACGGCGCTCGGTCGCAATGCGGCAGTGACCGCGGCTGGCGGCCTGGCGGTCGGCACCGAGTCGGATGCAATCGGCCTCGGGGCGACCGCGCTCGGTGGCGACGGGGACGATGCAGGGCTGGCCGGCGCGCAGGCGCTCGCCGCCAATTCCACGGCGGTTGGCGCGGACGCGCTGGCGGGCGGCGCTGCCAGCTTCGCCGGCGGCGCGGGAGCGACGGCTTACGGCCTGGGGTCCGTCGCGCTAGGTGGCGATGGCAGCGATGCGGGTATCGGCGGAGCGCGAGCGGACGGCCAGGAAACGCTGGCCCTTGGTGCGGACACTCTGGCGACCGGCATCCGAACGACCGCCTTAGGCTATGGCGCCTTCGCCAACGGGGTGCAGGCCACCGCCGCTGGCTCCGGCTCCGAGGCCAACGGTCTTGGCGCGCTGGCCTTCGGTGCCTTCGCGACCGCGCGTGGGTCGTACTCCGTTGCGCTGGGCTATCAGAGCTTCGCGCCGACCGACAACGCCACCGCGATCGGCTATCTGACCAGGGCGCAGGCCGAAAACGCCACCGCCATCGGCGCGAGCGCAAATGCCAATTTCGCGGGCTCAACCGCGGTCGGCCAGGGAGCCACCACGACCGCCGCCAATCAGGTCATGCTCGGCGGCACCGGGTCATCGGTGCGTATCGGAGACATCGCCGCGAGCACGGCGGCGCAGGTCGGACCGGTCGATGCGGTGACGGTGGATGCCAGTGGCACGCTCGGGCGACAGGCGGTGGCGGCAGCCTCCGCGGTCGACAGCATCCGCCTGTCGATGAACCACATCGCCGCGGTCACCGACGCGCAGTTCAGCGCCCTTTCCGGGCGGGTCGGTGCCCTCGAGAACGGGCTGGCGCAGGTCAATTTCCGGCTCGAGGATATGGACCGCGGCCTTTCCGGCGGAATCGCGGCTGCCTCTGCGCTCGGCAGCGCGATCGCCATGCCGGACAAGAGCCTCGTGATCGCCGGCAATGTCGCCAATTACAACGGCGAACAGGGCTATGCGCTCAACCTGACCGGACGGGGCAGCGATAGGTTCGCCGTCGGCGCCGGGATCGCTGGCAACACCGGCAATGGCGAAGTGGTGACCCAGGCCGGCTTCGCCCTCGGGTTCTGACGCGCGGGTTGGCGACATAGCGGCGCGTCTGGCTCTCCTGTGAGTGCCCCCAACCGCTGGCCAATCGATCGACCGGCTTCGTCCGGCCCCGGCTTCTCAGGCCGGGGCCGGCGATGGCCGTGAAAGACTTCAGGCGGCCTGGGTTTCGCTATCGGAACGGCGGTTGGGGCTCTGGCCGTTTGCAGTGGCGATCTCGACCCGGTTGCCGCCGACGGATTTGGCGGCGTAGAGCGGGCCGTCGGCGGCCTGCAGTGCGAGCGAGGCGCTGCATGGCGCATCAATGCCCGCCAGGCCGACGCTGGCGGTGAGCGAGATAGCGGTCCCGTCGGGTGCGGCGAGGTCTAGCGCAGCCACCGCACGGCACAATTCCTCGCACAACGCCGTCGCCTCGTCCGGTTCGATGCGCTCGGCGATCAGCGCGAATTCGTCTCCGCCGAGGCGGGCGAAAAAGCGATCGGGTGCGCTGAGCTGCTGCATCGCCGCCGCGACCTGGCGTAGCACCATGTCGCCCGCATCATGGCCATAGGTGTCGTTGACGCATTTGAAATGGTCGAGATCGACGATGGCGAACATGAAGGGGCGATTCGCCGCATATTCGAGCCGGGCTTCCAGGTGCCGGAGGAAGGCGCGGCGGTTGGGCAGGCCGGTGAGCGCATCGGTATCCGCCTCGCGCAAGGCGCGCAACTCGGCGTGTTTGCTCGCGGTGGCGTCGCGGATGGTGACGGCATAGCCCGCGATCCTGCCCGGGGTTTCGGCACGCGGGACGGCGCGTATCCGCGCCTCGAGCCAGATTTGTTCGTCGCCGCGCAGCACCGGACGCTCGATAACGCTGGTCTTACCCGGCTCGTCGCCGGCGTTCGTAAGAGTGCTGAGCACGAGCGACTCGTCGAGCGGATCGAAGAAGATCGCCAAGGGTTCGCCCGTCAGCTCGACCTGGCCGCTCAGCCACTCGCTTGCCGGGGAGGCGAAACGAATCCGGCCCTCGCTATCGAGATTGAGCAGCGCACCGTCCGAATGATCGGAGATGAGCCCGTTGAGGGCTTTTTCTTCCTCGAGCTCCACGAAGAGCAAGTGCCGATGCTTGAGCGCCACCGAAACCGGCAGCGCGAGCAGCAGCAATACGGCGAGGTAGAACTGGAGGAACAGCACCTTGTCGCCGAAACTGTCCAGGACCGGGAGGGAAAAGCCTTCGCCGGTCGAGAGCGCTGCTATAGCGATCACGGCGATGGTGAACAATCCGATCGACGCGCCGATGCGGCCGCGCCGGAAGGAAGCGAACAGCAGCGGAACGATGGGCACGAACAGCAGCGGCAAGTCGGCTTGCAGGAACACCATTGCGGTCACGAGGCCGACGATCAGCGCGTGACCGATGCATTCTAGGATCACCGGCAGGCTGGCCGACGCAAAATCCTTCGAGAGCGCGCCCGAGGCGGCCATATAGGCGATCGGGAAGCCGAGCAGCGTACCCAGCCCGTGGCCGGCGATCCAGTCGGTGGCGTGGGACAGCCAGCTGCCCGGGGTTGTCAGCGCCACGATCAAGCCGCCTGGGATCGCTGCCAGCGCCGGCCCGACTAGCCCGCCCGCGACGATCAGGACGATCAGCCCGTCGACGCTCTCGAGCCAGTCGCGCTGCGGTCGCAGGGCCAGCAACAACCGGGCGATCACATAGCCTTCGAACACATTGGCGGCGGCCAGTTGCAGCGCCATGTGCGGGCCGAAACCGAACAGGCTGGTCGCTACGGCGCTGAGGGCTGCAAAGCTCCAGAGGATCCGGGGCCATTGCGGTCTGGGAAGTGTCACCAGCACTGCGGCGAGGATCGCGGTGCCGAGCCATACCAGCGCGAGCGCGCCCCCGAAGCGCGTCATCGCGATGGTCAGCGAAGTGATCGCGAAGAATGCCAGTCCCAGCAGTGCAAGCTTCTTCCCGCCGGGTACGTGCCTCTCAATCCATGTCATCGGGTTGGGACTAATCGCCATCGATTGAAAAACTCTTGCCGGGCAATGGAGAAGTTAACCTAGCTGCTTAAGACGGTTCGGTCAGCAAGTGATTTGGAGGGCCGGTTTGCGTTACCTTGCACCGGAAACAGTAGACGGTCCCGAGAAGATCGTGTGCTCGAACGCCGCATCCTGGTTAATTGCCTCGATTGACGAAACAAGCGATGCCGTTGCCCTTGGTCCGGCGGAGGGGCTATGTGCCATGCCGACGATCGGATCGCGACGGTCGTGCGTCCCGCTGTTCTCGCGCTCGGCCTGCCGTGGTGCCGGCGCCGAGCGTTGCGACAATGCCTTTCGCAGTGGTATCACCGACCGGGCTCGCGCCTTTGAACATCTCCGCCCGCCATGGCTTGCCTGACTGGAACCGCACAATCCCTTTGCCGACGCCCCGCTGATGCGCCGCACGACCGCCCTGCTTGTGACGCTGGCTCTCGCGCTGGGCGGCTGCGCGACCTGGCCCGACCGGATCGCCCACACAGCGGTGCAGGCGGAGCAGGCCGGCGTGCCCGGCTTCCCCTCGGTCCGCTACTGGGCCGACGCCGACGCCGCAGTCTTCGACGGCATGAGGGCCGAAATGGCGGAGCAGGCGCCATCGAACCGCCCCGGCGCGTTCCTCGCCATATCCGGGGGTTCCGACGATGGTGCCTATGGAGCGGGTTTCCTCAAGGGCTGGAGCGGAACGGGCAAGCGGCCGGAATTCACCATCGTTTCCGGGGTCAGCACGGGAGCGCTGATTGCGCCTTTCGCCTTCCTTGGCTCCGAATATGACGATCGCTTGCGCGGCTTCTATACCGGGGTCACCCGCAAGGATATCTATCGCCAGCGCGGGGTGGTCGGACTTCTGACCCAGCCCAGCATCGCCGACACCGCGCCGCTGGCGCAGCTGATCGCGCAGAATATCGACGAGCCCCTGCTCGATGCGATCGCCGACGAACACCGCAAGGGGCGCCGCTTGCTCGTCCAGACCACCAATCTCGATGCGGCACGCGGGGTTGTCTGGGACATGGGGGCGATCGCGAAAAGCACCGATCCGCGACGCCTGGAGCTGTTTCGCCGCGTCCTCCTCGCATCCGCGAGCATCCCCGGCCTGTTCGCACCGGTCATGATCGAGGTCTCCGAAGGCGGGCAGAGTTTCAGGGAAATGCATGTCGACGGATCGGTGACCGCCGGCTTCCTTGCCATACCCGAAAGCGTCATTTCACGGGGCGCAAGCGAAGGCCGGCAGTCGCGGGACCAGATATTCGTTATCCTAAACGGGCGCCTCCGTCCGGAATACACACTGGTCGAACCGGCCACTTTCGCGATCATCAGCCGTGCGCTCTCCACGGTGCTTTCGGCTCACGACCGGGCCACTCTTCTCAACGTGCAGAATTTTGCCGAGGACAACGGCATCGCGTTCCGGATCAGCTATATCGGCCCCGAATTCGAGGTGGAGACCGAAGGGCGATTTTCGCAATCCTACATGAACGAGCTGTTCGATTACGGCGTCGTCCGCGGAGGCGAGAGCGCCTGGGCCGGGAGCATATTCGAAGCCAGCGAAGACCCGGACCGCCGAGGCGCGCGCAGGAACCGCTCGACAAAGTGCGCGTCGAGCGCGCGGCCTCACTCGTTGCGCGTCGCGATCCAGCCGCCGGCGATCACCAGGATCGCGACCGAAGCATAATACCACGGCGCGCCGAGCGTGAAATAGGTGAACACCGCGCCGGTCGCCATCGCGCTGACGGCCAGCGTCTTGGCGCGGCGGCTGATCGCGCGGCGTTCGCGCCAGTCGCGCACCTGTGGCCCCCAGTGCGGGTGGTCGAGGATGCGCTTTTCCCATGCGGGATTGCTGCGCGCGAAGAAATAGACCGCCAGCAGCAGGAAGGGCACCGTCGGCATCAGTGGGAGGATTGCGCCGACCACCCCCAGCGCCAGGGCCAGCAGGCCGGCGACCCGATAAAACAGGCGCATCCTAGTTCGCGGCGATCCGGGCCGCGTGTTGCTGCACCAGCGCGATCATGTTGGGGACGCCCTGCGTGCGGTTGGACGAGAGCTGGTTTTTCAGGTCGAAGGGATCGAGCGCTTCGGTCACATCCATTTCGGCGACCTCGGCGGCGGGCCGGTCCTGCACTGCGGCTATCACCAGCGCGACAATGCCCTTGGTGATCGCGGCATTGCTGTCGGCGAGGAAATGGAGCTGCCCGGCACCTTCGGTGGGATAGACCCAGACTTGTGCCGAACAGCCGCGCACCAGCGTGGCGTCGGTCTTGAGCGCATCGGGCATGGGATCGAGCTCGCGTCCGAGTTCGATCAGCAGGCGATAGCGTTCGTCGCCTTCGAGGAAGTGGTATTCTTCGGCGATGTCGGAGAGGCTTCTCATGGCGCTGCGTCTAGCCGCGCCGCAACCCCGCGTCCATCGCGGGACAGGACGGAGCGAGCCTCGCATCGGTCGATCGGTCAGCTGGCTGGTCAGCCAGAAAGGCCGCCGGGTCGGGTCAGGGCGTAATAGAGGACGTAAAACCAGCCGAAGAAGCCCTGGATTGCGGCCCAGACGATCGACTGGTGCAGGCTCCAGGAAATCGCGACCGCGATCGCGCTGCCGAGCCCGATCCCGACCCGGGCGGCGTCGTTGCGAACAGCGCTCACAGATCGACTCCATTGGCGATCGCCTCGAGCTTGCGGATGCGCTCCTTGAGGTCGGAAATCTCGATCCGCGCGGCGCCGATGTTCGAGCCGGCTTCGCGCGGTTCGATGCGGTGGCTGTCGAGCTCGCGCTGTTTGAGTGCCAGCCAGCCCCGCCAGCCCAGCAGCAGCGTTGCTGCGACGATGCCCAGGCCGATCAGCGCGGCGGCGGCGATGACGTATGATGGTTCGAACATTTCCCTCATGTCCTCCTGGAACCTGTGGTGGCTAGTCGCTCTGCTTGTCGCGCAGGCGATCGATTTCCTCGGCGATGCGACGGCTTTCCTGCGCCTCGTGGCTGTTGGCGTCGGTGGTGATGCGTTCGAGGACCTTGATCCGCTCGCTTAATTGCTCGATCTCGCGGCGGGTCTCTTCGCTGTCGGGATCGGATTTGGGGGGCGCGAACACCGGATTGCCGTCCACGCCCCGCGTGACGCCCAGATCGCGATCGTGGCGGCGGGTGTAGATCTGGACGATGCCCCAGATCAGCACGATGATGACGGCGGCGGTCCAGAAATTCATTGCGTTGTTTCCTTGGCGGAAGGGTCGCGCAGCCGGTCGATCTCGCCGGTGAGGTGGTAGCCGCTGTCGGTTACGATGCGCTCCACATTGACCAGCCGGTCCTTCATCGAACCCAGCTCCGCGCGCAGTTCGGCGTTTTCCTGCGTCAGCAGCTTGACCCGTTCGGCGGTCTGCCCGTCGGTGGAGGGCTTGAGCGATTGGCCCCACATGCCTTCGAGCGGGTAGCCGTGCTTGATCTTGAGCCTGGTGGTGTGGATCCAGCCCAGCGTGGTCATGGCTCCCAGCGCCAGCGCGGCACCGACGATCCATGGCAGGTGGGGGACAATCTGCGAGAATTCGTTCATCGGGCCTGTTCCGTCTGCTTGATGTCGAGCGGGGTGCCGCCGTCGCTATAGATGTCGCCGCGGTCGGCTGGCGGATTATGGGTCGGGCTGCGGTCGCGCAGCGCCTCGATTTCGTCGGCGAGCGAATAGCCCTTGTCGGTCACGATCCGCTCCAGCACCTGCATTCGCTTGTCGACCTTGCCCAGCAGCGTGCGCAGCTCGGCGTTTTCGGCGCGCAGCTGATTGGCTTCTGCGCTGTCGCTGCGTTCGGTCTTGCCGCCCCATTCGTCTTCGAGCGCATAGCCATGCTTGGCGCGGATCCAGTTGTTGATCAGCCAGGCCAGCGTGCTGAACGCGATGATCGCGAGAATGAAAGCGGGTCCCTCGAAGTCCATTATGCGGCTCCTCTTTGCTTCATCTCGAGCGGGACACCGGCGCCGGTCTCGTCGACCCGGCGCTGGTCGCGCAGCGCTTCGATCTGGGTGGCGACATCATAGCCCTGGTCGGTGACGATGCGTTCGAGCACGCGGACGCGGTCTTCGAGCTGCTGGACCTGCGAGGCGTATTGCGCGGCGCGTTCGGCGGTGTTGCTGACGGTCGCGTCGACCTGCATCTCGATGATCTTCTGGCGATGCTTGGTCCAGATCGCGACGATCGGTATCGATAGCGCCAGGATCGGGATGAGCAGTGCGATTACGCCTTCCATTGAATTTCCCCCATGTTTGTTTTGCCGCTCAGCGCAGCCGTTCTATTTCGGCGTTGAGGCGCGGATTGGAGCTGACATAGAAGGTCTCGACTTCGGCCAGCCGGCGATCGACGTCCTTCATCTTGGAGCGGATCTGGCGCGCGGTGCGCTCCGGGCTCTGGCGTACGCCCTGCCAGTATTTCTTCTCCTCGGGCTCCTCGCGGTAGAGGTATTCGGGCTTCTTGTTGAGCAGCAGGCCGGCAAGAAAATAAAGCGGCAGGACGATCGGGCTGAGCACTCCGGAAAGGACTGCAATCACGAAGCCGAGCCGGATCCAGAGCGCGTTGACCCCGGTGTAATCGGCAATGCCGGAGCAGACGCCCATCAGCTTGGCATTCTGCTTGTCGCGGTAAAGCGTGGTGCGGGGGCTGTTCATTTGGCGGCTCCTTTTTTCTCGGCGATGAGCTGTTCAAGCTCGCGCAGTTGCTGGTTGTCGGCTTCGGAATCATGGACCAGGCGGGCAGGCTTGAATTCGGGATTGTCCGAGGCGACCAGCCTCTCGACCGTGTCCATCCGATCGTCGAGTCGCTTGGCGAGGTTGTAGAGCTCTTCGAGCAGCGCCTCGTCGTCGGTCGTGATCGTGGCGGAAGTCTTCCACTTGGTCACATAGTGAAGGATGATCCAGGGCAGGGCGACGAAGAGTATCAGTACGATCGGTACGGCTTCCATGGATCAATCCTCCTGTTTGCTGTCGCCGCTCTTGCCGAGCGCGCGTTTCATCTGTTCGAGCTCGTCGTCGATCGCATCGGCGCCCTCGAGCGCGGAGATTTCGTCGGCGAGGCTGGCCTTGTTCGCGCCATCGGCCAGCGACAGCGATTCGGCGCGGCCCTCGGCGTAATCGACCCGGCGTTCGAGCTGGTCGAAGCGCGCCAGCGCGTCGTCGGTGCGCTCCGAGCTCATCAGCGTGCGCAGCTTGACGCGGTTCTCGGCGCTTTCGAGCCGTGCGGCGATGGCGGTCTGGCGGCTGCGCGCTTCGCGCAACCGGTTCTGCAATTTCTGGATATCCTGCTCATAGGCGCGCAGCGCATCGTCGAGCACCGCGATCTCCTGCTTGAGCTGGTCGGAGATATCGGCCGCCTTCTTCTTCTCGACCAGCGCGGCGCGGGCCAGATCCTCGCGATCCTTCGACAAGGCGAGCTGCGCCTTGTCGCCCCAATCGTCCTGCAGCCGGTCGAGCTGGACGGTCTTGCGGTGCATTTCCTTCTGGTCGGCGATCGTGCGCGCGGCGCTGGCGCGGACCTCGACCAGCGTTTCCTCCATCTCGAGGATGATCATCCGGATCATCTTGGTCGGGTCGTCCGCCTTGTCGAGCATGTCGTTGAAATTGGCGGCGACGATGTCGCGGGTGCGGCTGAAAATACCCATCAAAGGTGCTCCGTTGGAGAAGAAATCGGTGATCTTGTCGGCGGCTTCCCAGGGGTCGCCCCTGGTATCAGCGCGCTTGCCCTCGGTGGAGGATTGCCGCGAGCGGGGGGAGCGGCGCAGGCGCTCGACCTCCTCCTCGATCCGCGACGGGCGCGGGCCGCGACCGGAACCGGGGCGGGCCGAAGCCTCGTCCGCGCTGGGGTCGGCGCGGTCGGGACTGTCGGGAGAGCGAGGCTCCGGCCCTAGCGGGTTGGTCGGCTTGCTCACGCCAGCTCGACCTGCGGGTGGATGGCGAAGGCGGGAAGGGGTTCGGTGACCGCGATCTGGCTGCTGAAGCCAACGAAGATGACCATCGCCCCGATGCTGACCAGAGCGGCGCGTCCCAGGCGGGTGGCGAAGAAGCGGCGATCGTACATTTGGTGGTCCTCCCCATGAATTGACTGTGTTGCAGGGTATTTTGCAAGCGGTGTGCCAAACCGTGAAAGCCGCGGAATTTCATCGGTTTCGGGCAGCGGGAGCGGAACGGACATGGTGCCTATTGCCAATCCTTGGGGGAATTCCCTATATCTTGGCGATGGAGCGGGAAAACCAGTTCGTCGGCCAGTCGGGCGCCTTCCTGGACGCGGTGGAGCGGACCAGCCGCGCCGCGCCGATGCGCCGCCCGGTGCTGATCGTGGGCGAGCGCGGGACCGGCAAGGAACTGATCGCCGAGCGCCTCCATCGCCTGTCGACCCGCTGGGACGAACCGCTGGTGATCATGAATTGCGCCGCGCTGCCTGAAACGCTGATCGAGGCCGAGCTGTTCGGCCACGAGGCGGGCGCCTTCACCGGCGCGACCAAGCACCGCGTCGGGCGCTTCGAGGAGGCGGACAAGGGTACCTTGTTCCTCGATGAGCTGGGCACGCTGTCGATGGGCGCGCAGGAGCGATTGCTGCGCGCGGTCGAATATGGCGAGGTCACAAGGATCGGTTCGAGCCGCCCGGTGCGGATCGATGTCCGCATCGTCGGTGCCACCAACGAGGATCTGCAGGCCAAGGCCCAGCGCGGCGATTTCCGCCCCGACTTGCTCGACCGGCTGAGCTTCGAGGTCATCACCCTGCCGCCGCTTCGCGTGCGCGAGGGTGATATCCAGGTGCTGGCCGATTATTTCGGTCGCCGGATGGCCGCCGAGATCGGCTGGGAGGGCTGGCCCGGCTTCGCCCCGCATGTCGCCGAGCAGCTCGAGAACCATCCATGGCCGGGCAATGTCCGCGAATTGCGCAATGTCGTCGAGCGCGCGGTCTATCGCTGGGACGACTGGAACGCGCCGATCGCCCACGCGGTCTTCGACCCCTTCGACAGCCCGTGGAAACCCGCCACCCCGTCCCATGCACGCACGCAAACGGCCGACCGCGAGCCGGGCCCGGCACCCGCCGCCGCCGATTTCGATTCGGTCGACGATTTGCGCGCCGCGGTGGACGAGCACGAGAAAAGCATTCTCGAGCACGCGCTGGGGAAGCACCGTTGGAACCAGCGCCAAACCGCCAAGGCACTGGGGCTGAGCTACGACCAACTCCGCCACGCGATCAAGAAGCACGGCCTCGCCGACGACGGCTGATCGCGCTTGCAATGCCGCGCTTTTGCGCCTAGCTGACCGTCAATCCCGATACTGTTGCGACATTGAGGGGCTGGCGCCGCAAGGGGCCGGCACGAAACCCTGTTGTCGCCTCATCGTGGTATCGCTGGATCGCAAAAACGGAGACTCAATGGCCGATATCGACCGCCTGACCGAAGTGATCGAACCCGAAGCGCAAGCGCTGGGTTTCGAGCTCGTGCGGGTGAAGATGATCGCCTCGGAAGCCGGCGACGGCGGCCAGGCGCTGCAGATCATGGCCGAGGACCCGGCGACGGGCCAGCTGGTGATCGAGCAGTGCGCCGCGCTCAGCCGCCGGGTCTCCGAACGGCTCGACGCACTCGAGGAAGCGGGCACGGTTCTGGTCCCCGGCGCCTATCACCTCGAGGTCTCGAGCCCCGGGATCGATCGCCCGCTGACCCGCGCCAAGGATTTTACTACCTGGGCGGGGCACGAAGCCAAGATCGCGCTGACCGAGAAGGTCCAGGGCCATCGCAATCTGCGCGGGACCCTTGTGGGGATCGAAGACGATACGGTCACCGTGGCGGACAACCGCGCCGGCGAGGTTTCCTTCCCGCACGCGCTCATTCATTCGGCGAAGCTGGTCCTGACCGACGCGCTCATCGCCGCGACTCAACCGCTCGACACCCAGGGTGTCGAGGACGTAATCGAAACCGAAGAAGAAGAGAGTAACAGCTGATGGCCAGTGCCATGTCTGCCAATAAGGCCGAACTCCTTGCGATCGCCAATGCGGTCGCCTCGGAGAAGATGATCGACAAGGAAATCGTCATCGAGGCGATGGAAGAGGCGATCCAGAAGAGCGCGCGCAACCGCTACGGCGCCGAGAACGACATCCGCGCCAAGCTCGACCCCGTGACCGGCGATCTGCGCCTGTGGCGCGTCGTCGAGGTGGTCGAGGAGGTCGAGGACTATTTCAAGCAGGTCGATCTCGCCGCCGCGCAGAAGCTGGAAGCCGATGCCAAGGTCGGCGATTTCATCGTCGATCCGCTGCCCGCCATCGATCTTGGCCGTATCGACGCGCAGAGCGCCAAGCAGGTGATCTTCCAGAAGGTCCGCGATGCGGAACGCGAGCGCCAGTTCGAGGAATTCAAGGACCGCTCGGGCGAAGTCATCACCGGGGTGATCAAATCGGTCGAATTCGGCCATGTGATCGTCAATCTCGGACGCGCCGAGGGTGTCATCCGCCGCGACCAGCAAATCCCGCGCGAGGCCGCCCGCGTCGGCGAGCGCGTGCGTGCGATCATCAGCAAGGTGGAACGAAACAACCGCGGGCCGCAGATATTCCTGTCGCGCGCGCACCCCGATTTCATGCGCAAGCTGTTCGCGCAGGAAGTGCCCGAAATCTACGACGGCATCATCGAGATCAAGGCCGCTGCCCGCGATCCGGGTTCGCGCGCGAAGATTGGCGTGATCAGCCACGACAGCTCGATCGATCCGGTCGGCGCCTGCGTCGGCATGAAGGGCAGCCGCGTCCAGGCGGTGGTTCAGGAACTGCAGGGCGAGAAGATCGACATCATCCCCTGGAGCGAGGATCAGGCGACCTTCATCGTCAACGCGCTCCAGCCCGCCACCGTCAGCCGCGTCGTTCTCGACGAGGAAGAGGGTCGGATCGAAGTGGTGGTCCCCGACGACCAGCTCAGCCTGGCGATCGGTCGCCGAGGCCAGAATGTCCGGCTTGCCAGCCAGCTGACCGGCAACCAGATCGACATCATGACCGAGGAAGAAGCGAGCGAGAAGCGGCAGAAGGAATTCGCCGAACGCTCCAAGACCTTCGAGGAAGAACTCGACGTCGACGAGACGCTGTCGCAGCTGCTGGTGGCCGAAGGCTTCGCCGAGCTCGAGGAAGTCGCGTATGTCCAGCTCGACGAGCTGGCAGCGATCGAGGGTTTCGACGAGGAACTCGCCGAGGAACTCCAGAGTCGCGCGCTCGAGGCGATCGAGCGGCAGGAAGCCAAGTTTCGCGAAGAGCGCAAGGAGCTGGGCGTCGAAGATGCGCTCGCCGAGATCCCGCATCTCTCCGAGCAGATGCTGGTGGTGCTGGGCAAGGCCGGGATCAAGGAACTCGACGATCTCGCCGATCTCGCCACCGACGAACTCATCGCCAAGAAGCGCGAGGCGCCGCGGCGTCGCACCAATCCCGATGCCGCCGCCGCCGGTCCGCCGATGCGGCGTCCGCCGCAGCGCGAGCAGGACAAGGGCGGCGTGCTGGGTGAATTCGGGCTGAGCGAAGAGCAGGGCAACGAGATCATCATGGCCGCCCGCGCGCATTGGTTCGAGGATGAGACCCCGGCTCCGGCGCCTGCTCCGGCCGAGGCGCCCGCCGCCAAGGCCAAGCCTGCGAAGAAGTCCAAGGCCGTTCCGGCGGAGGAAGCGCCCACCGAGGAAGCGCCCACCGAGGAAGCGCCCGCAAACGAAACCGCCGAAGATGCTCCTGCCGAGGAAGAAACCACCGCGGCTGGCGAGCCCGACACCCAGGAGGCCGCCGATGCGGACTCCACCCAATGAACGCCTGACGCCCGACATCGCCGAAGCCTGGCGGCCCCGTAGAGCGGAGCCGGAGGAGCGCTGTCCGGAACGCCGCTGCATCCTCGCCGGCGAGATTTCGCCGCGCGAGGGTCTGATCCGGCTGGCGGTCTCGCCGGAGGGACTGGTGCTGCCCGACGTCCAGGCGAAGGCCCCCGGTCGCGGTGCCTGGATCGGCGTAACGCGCGACGAACTCGCCGAGGCGCTGGTCAAGGGCCGGCTCAAGGGAGCGCTGTCGCGCGCCTTCAAGACCGGCGAGCTCGAAATTCCCGCGGACCTCCCCGCCAAGATCGAGGATGCGCTCACCAGAGCGCTGCTCGACCGGCTGGGGTTGGAAATGCGCACTGGCGCGCTCATATTGGGCACAGACCGCATCGCCGAGACGGCGCGGGGCGGGGCGGTTTCGCTGTTGCTGCACGCCAGCGATGCAAGCGAAGGCGGGTGCCGCAAACTCGACCAGGCGTGGCGTGTGGGGTCCGATCTCGAGGGCTCTGCCTTGCGCGGAACGGTCTTGCCACTGGACCGCGCGGCGCTGTCTGTGGCATTGGGCCGCCTGAACGTCGTCCATCTGGCGCTTGCCGACGATGGAGCGGCCGGGCGAGTCTCGGGGCTTCTGCAGCGATTGTTGCATTTTACCGGTGGCAGCCATGCCGCCTCCACCGACGACGCGCCTGCTTCCGCAGAGCGCCGGATTGACGATACGAATACCTGAAGGACAGATGAGCTAGATGAGCGACGAAGACCAGAAGCCTGCCCGCAAACCACTCGGCCTGAAACGGTCGGTCGATGCCGGCGAGGTCAAGCAGACCTTCAGCCACGGCCGCACCAACAAGGTAGCGGTCGAGGTGAAGCGGCGCCGCAAGCTCGTGAAGCCGGGCGACGCCCCGCCGCCTCCGCCGCCTCCGCCCGCGCCGCCGCCTCCACCCCCGCCGGCCCCCGCGCCGACGGTTCGGGCCGCTCCGGCAAAGAAGGACCCTTCGGGCGAAACGCCGCAGGAGCGCGTCGCGCGTCTCCAGCGCGAAGCCGAGGAAGCGCGCCTGCTGCAGGGCCAGGAAACGCGCAAGCGCGAGGAAGAAGCCGCCAGAAAGGCAGCCGAGGACGAGAAGCAGCGCGCCGAGGACAACCGCAAGGCCGAGACCGCAGCGGTCGAACAGGCAGCTGCCGAGCCCGAAGCGAAGGCCGCGCCCGACGCTCCGGTCGAAGCCAAGGCCGAAGCCGCGTCTGACGCGGCCGGTTCCGAAGCGAGTGCTGCCGAGCCCGAAGCCGAAGCTGAAGGCGCTGCCGCGCCCGCGCCGCGCCGGTTCACCCCGGTCGCGCGCCCCGAGATCAAGCGCCCCAAAAAGGAAAAGAAGGACGAGAAGCCGGTCCGCGAGGAGCCCGACAAGCGTCGCGGCGGCAAGCTGACCGTCAACCGCGCGCTCAACGAGGACGAGGGCCGTCGCGCCCGTTCGCTCGCCGCGCTCAAGCGGGCGCGCGAGAAGGAGCGCCGCACGCATGGCGGCCCGTCCACGCCGCGCGAGAAACAGGCCCGCGACGTGGTCGTCCCCGAGGCGATCACGGTGCAGGAACTCGCCAACCGCATGGCCGAAAAGGGCGCGCAACTGGTCAAGGAGCTGTTCAATCTGGGGATGATGGTCACGGTCAACCAGACCATCGACCAGGACACCGCCGAACTGCTCGTCGAACAATTCGGCCATCGCATCCAGCGCGTCTCGGAATCCGATGTCGATATCCAGGTCGAGCAGGATCTCGATCCCGAAGAGACGCTGCGTCCGCGCCCCCCGGTGGTCACCATCATGGGCCATGTCGATCACGGCAAGACCAGCCTGCTCGACGCGCTTCGCGGCACCAATGTGACCAAGGGCGAGGCCGGTGGCATCACCCAGCACATCGGCAGCTACCAGGTGAAGACGAAGAACGGCGACATGATCACCTTCCTCGACACGCCGGGGCACGCCGCTTTCACCGAGATGCGCCAGCGCGGCGCCAATGTCACCGATCTGGTGGTGCTGGTCGTCGCCGCCGACGACGGCATCATGCCGCAGACGATCGAGGCGATCCGCCACACCCACGCGGCGGGCGTCCCGATGATCGTCGCGATCAACAAGATGGACAAGCCCGGGGCCGATCCGGACAAGATCCGCACCCGCCTGCTCGAGCACGAGGTCATCGTCGAGAAGATGTCGGGCGAAGTGCAGGATGTGGAGATTTCCGCGCTCAAGAAGGAAGGCCTCGACGAATTGCTCGATGCGATCGCGGTCCAGGCCGAACTGCTCGAGCTCAAGGCGCGTCCCGATCGCCCCGCCGAAGCCACCGTCATCGAAGCCCAGCTCGACAAGGGCCGCGGCCCCGTTGCCACGGTGCTGGTGACGCGCGGCACGCTCAAGCGCGGCGATGCCTTCGTGGTCGGCACCCAGAGCGGCCGCGTCCGCGCGGTGGTCGATTACACGGGTAAGCAGATCAAGGAAGCCGGCCCCTCCATGCCGGTCGAGGTCCTGGGTCTCGGCGGCGTCCCCAAGGCGGGCGACCAGCTCACCGTGGTCGAGAACGAGCAGCGCGCCCGTGAAGTGGCCGAATACCGCCAGGAGAAGGCCACCGAGAGCCGCACCGCGCTCGCGCCGACCAGCTTCGACACCATGTTCACCAACCTCCAGTCGAACGTCATCGAATGGCCGGTGGTGGTGAAGGCGGATGTCCAGGGCTCGGTCGAGGCGATCAACACCGCTTTGCACAATCTCTCGAACGACGAGATCAAGGTCCGCGTGTTGCATGCCGGCGCCGGTGCGATCACCGAAAGCGATGTCAGTCTCGCGGCGGCGTCCAACGCGCCGATCATCGGCTTCAACGTGCGTCCCAATGCCAAGGCGCGCCAGCTGATCGCCCGCGATAAGGTCCGGATGATGTATTACGACGTCATCTATCACGTGACCGAGGAAGTCGCGAAGGAGATGGCGGGCGAGCTCGGTCCGGAGCGGATCGAGACCGTTGTCGGCCGTGCCCACGTCAAGGAAGTGTTCCGTTCGGGCAAGAAGGACAAGGCCGCCGGCCTGCTGGTCGAGGAGGGCGTCATCCGCAAGGGTCTGTTCGCGCGTCTCACCCGCGAGGACGTCATCGTCTCGGCAACCACCATTGCGTCGCTGCGACGCTTCAAGGACGATGTGGACGAAGTCCGCGCCGGTCTCGAATGCGGCGTGGTGCTTGAGGACACCAACGACATCAAGCCGGGCGACCAGCTCGAAGTCTTCGAGGTCGAGCTGCGCGAACGCACGCTGTAGCCGGAACCGACATTGCGTTACCGCCCCAGCCGCAGGTTTGGGTTTCTCGGCCTCGCCGGGGCGGTGATCGCAGTGGTTCTGGGTGTGATCTATATTGCCGGAGACCTGCTGTTCGTGGTCTCGGGACCGTGAGGGTGGATGATGAGTAACGCCGAACGCCCGCACAATCCGGACGCTGCGCATGCCGATCTGATGGGCGTCGAATTCGACAGCTTCGACGCGGCGCGCGAGGAGATCACCTTGCGCTTCACCGCGCCCGCCAGCTTCATCACGCCGCGCGGAAGCGTGCAGGGTGGGCTGGTCGCGGGCTTTCTCGACGAGGCGATGGGCTGGGCGCATGTCTGGGCCACCGATCACGCCGAGGCGCCGCTCAACCTTGAGATCAGCATGAGCCTGCTCCGACCGGTCTCCGCAGGACCGCTGATCGGCAAGGGCAGGGTGGTGCGGCGCGGGCGCCGGGTTATCTTTCTCGAAGGCCAGTTGCTGTCCGAGGAGGGGACGCTGCTCGCCAGCGCCACCAGCACCGCCATTCCGACCCCCCGCCCACAGGGAGATGCCTGATGGCCCGCAACCCCGCCACTCCCGAACAGCAATCGGTCCGCGTGCTCAAGGTGGGCGAGCGGGTCCGGCATATCCTCTCCGAACTGCTCGCGCGCGGCGAGGCGCATGACTTGGTGCTCAGCGCCACCACCATCTCGGTCACCGAGGTGCGGATGTCGCCCGACCTGCGCAACGCCAAGGCCTATGTGAAACCGCTGCTGGGCGAGGAAGAGGCCGTGGTGCTCAAGGCGCTACGCACCAACACCGCCTTCTTCCAGCGCGAGGTCGCCAAGCGGCTGGGGCTGAAATTCGCCCCCAGACTGAGCTTCCGCCCCGACGAGAGCTTCGACGAGGCCAGCCGGATCGAGCAATTGCTCAACGATCCCAAGGTGGCGCGCGACCTCGACGAGGAATGATGGCTTATTCCGCTATGGTAGCCTCTGCCGGAACGACCAGACCGGGCAATGTGTAACCAACCGGCGCATCGGGCCCCAGCGGGATGCCGAGGTAGAACCACGCCACGATCAGTGCCGTCCCCGAGATCAGCAGCCATACCGAATAGGGCAGCATCATCGCGGTCAGGCTGCCGAGGCCGAAGTCTTTCTGCCAGCGCTGGGCGAAAACCAGGATCAGCGGGAAATAGACCATCAGCGGCGTGATGATATTGGTCGCGGAATCGCCCACCCGATAGGCCGCAGTCGCGCCTTCCGGGCTGATGCCGAGCAGCATCAGCATCGGCACCAGGATCGGCGCGAGCAACGCCCATTTGGCGCTGGCCGAGCCGACGAACAGGTTGAGCAGAGCCGCGAAGACGACCATCAGGCCAATCACCAGCGGCAGCGGCAGTCCCGTTCTCTCGATCCCGGCCGCACCGTGCACTGCGGTAATCAGCCCGAGGTTCGACCATTCGAACATCGCCACGAAATGCGCGGCCGCGAAAGCCAGGACGAGGTAATAGCCCATGTCCTTCATCGCTTCGGCCATCATCGCGACCAGATCGCGGTGGTTCTCGATCGTCCCGGCAGCGCGGCCATAGGCCCAGCCGGTGGCCAGGAAGAGCACGAAGAAGGCCGCGACCAGCGACTTGTAGAAAGGGTCGAGCTCGGTGTGGATCGAGCAATCGGCTGCCGGGATGCCTTCGCATGCCGCCTCGTTGATCAGCGGCGTGCCCGGGGCAAACACCATCAGCGCCCAGAGCCCGACGACGAACAGCGCGGCGAGGCCTGCGTGGCGCAGGCCCCTGGCCGCGCGCGCGCCGTCATGTTCGGTCGGATCGGGGCTGGTATCGTCGCCGACTCCGGCCTGCGCTCCGCCCCTCCACGGGCCAAGCCGCGGCTCGATCACCTTGTCGGTTACATACCAGATGATCGGCAGGAAGATGACCGTCATCGCGACGATGAAATACCAATTGCCCGCGATATTGGCGGTCCACGCCGGGTCGAGCGCGCTGGCGCCTACCGCTTCCTCGGTAATGCCGAACAGCAGCGCGTCGAGCTGGCCGGGCGAGACATTGGCCGAGAAACCGCCCGACACGCCTGCGAACGCCGCAGCAATCCCTGCCAGCGGGTGGCGTCCGGCGGCTGCGAACAGCACGCCGGCTAGCGGGATCAGCACCACATAGCCCGCATCCGCCGCGTGGTTGCCGATCATCGCGACCAGCGCCACCACCGGTGTGAGTAGCGACTTGGGCGCGCTCTTGACCGCCTTGGCCATGCCGGCGGCAAAGAAGCCGGAGCGTTCCGCCACGCCTGCGCCCAGCATCACGACCAGCACGTAGCCCAGCGGGTGGAAGTGGGTGAATGTCGTCGGCATCTCGACCCATAGCCGCTGAATATTATCCGGCGAGAGCAGGCTTACGGCGGAAATCACCGCATTGCGGCCGGTTTGCTCGTCGATCGCGGTCGGGTGGAGAGCGGAAACGCCGCTCAACGCCGCCACGATGGATATGACGACCAGCGCAATGATCAGGTAGAGGAAGATGAACACCGGGTCGGGCAGTTTGTTACCCGTGCGTTCGACCCAGCCCAGAATGCCTTTTTGCCTCGAATCCGCCGCGATTGCCTCTGCCACCCTCTTGTTCTCCCAAAAACCTTTGCTGCCTGGCGCGCGGGATTAACATTGCGATTCTCGCCTGTCCCCTCGCTTAACCGCTAAACTGTCGAAAAATCGACGGTATGCGGACTCGCGCGCAGCCCATGGCCGCGCTAGCGGTAGCGCCATGGCCAAGCTCTATTTCTACTACGCCAGCATGAATGCGGGGAAGAGCTCCACGCTGCTGCAGGCCGATTTCAACTATCGCGAGCGCGGCATGCGGACCATGCTGTGGACTGCCGCGCTCGACACCCGGTCGCAGGGCATGATCCGCAGCCGGATCGGGCTCGAGACCGACGCGCACCGGTTCGGCGGAGGCACCGATCTGTGGCGCGCGGTGATGGAGGTCCATGCCGCCACCCCGATCGATTGCGTGATGGTGGACGAGGCGCAATTCCTGACCCGCGAGCAGGTCTGGCAATTGGCGAAGCTGACCGACGAGGGCGGCGTGCCGGTGGTCTGCTACGGGCTGCGCACCGATTTCCGTGGCGAGCTGTTCGAAGGCTCGGCCGCACTGCTCGGGATCGCCGACAAGCTCGTCGAGCTCAAGGGCGTGTGCCATTGCGGGCGCAAGGCGACGATGAATTTACGCGTCGACGAGAGCGGCCTGGCGGTCGCCGAGGGCGCGCAGACCGAGATCGGCGGCAACGACCGCTATCTCGCATTGTGCCGCCGCCATTTCAGCGAGGCGCTGGCGGGCTGAGCGCCGAGCCCCTATCTAACCTGCCATGCTCGAAACCCTTATCCTCGCGGCGATCCTGATCCCGTGCCTGATCGTCGCGATCGTCTTCCACGAAGTCGCCCATGGCTGGGTGGCGCTGCTGCTGGGCGATCCGACTGCGAAGGAGCAGCGCCGCCTCAGCCTCAACCCGATCCGCCATGTCGATCCCATCGGCACGCTGCTGGTGCCCGGCGCGCTGGCGCTGTTCGGCGGGCCGATCTTCGGCTGGGCCAAGCCGGTCCCGGTGCGGCAGGACCGGCTCGACAATCCGCGCTACGGGATGATGGCGGTGGCGGCGGCCGGGCCGGGGACCAATCTGTTGCTGGCCTTGCTCGGCGCGATCGTGGCGGGGGTGGTCATGGGCGTAAGCCACGCCGCAGGGGTCGAGCCCAGCCCGTGGCTGTTCGCGGGCTTTACCTATTTCATCCTCATCAACGTCTTCCTGGCGCTGTTCAACCTGCTGCCGATCCCGCCCTTCGACGGCTCGCACATCCTCGGTGGATTGCTGCCGCGGCGCTACCAGCGCCAGTGGCAGCGGCTCCAGGCGCTGGGGATGGTGTTCATCGTCGTGCTGATCGGCGCGAGCTGGGCCTTTCCCGACAGCGGGGTGGTGGAGAATGTGGTGCTGCCGCCGGTGCTGTGGGTGCAGGACATCTATTTCGACATCGCCGGCTGGATTGCCCGCGCCATCGCCGAATGACAGCCCCGACGATTCCTCCGTTGAAGCCGGGGATGAAACCCGACGGCTGGCTGGTGCTCGACAAGCCGCGCGGGCTGGGCTCGACCCAGGCGGTGGGTGCGGTCAAGCGCGTGCTGCGCGAAGCGGGCTATGCCAAGACCAAGGTCGGCCATGGCGGCACGCTCGACCCGCTGGCCGAAGGCGTCCTGCCGATCGCGCTGGGCGAAGCGACCAAGCTGGCGGGGCGGATGCTCGATGCCAGCAAGATCTACGAATTCACCATCCAGTTCGGCGAGGAGACCGACACGCTCGACACCGAGGGCGAAGTGATCGAGCGCTCCGACCGCCGCCCGCCGATGCTGGCGATCGGCGCGGTGCTGGAACACTTTACCGGCGAGATCGAACAGCTGCCGCCCACCTATTCGGCGCTCAAGATCGACGGCAAGCGCGCCTACGACCGCGCCCGCGCCGGCGAGCAGGTGGAGATGACGCCGCGGCAGGTGACGATCCACGAACTGTCGCTGTGGCGCGATGCCGGTGAAGACCGGAACGATGCCGAGCAGGTCGATCTCGGCAGCACCTTCGCCACCACCACGGGCCGTCCCGATCCCTACGATCCCGGAGCGCCGCTCGAACTCGCCGACAGCGTCACGCTGGTCGCGCATGTCAGCAAGGGGACCTACATCCGCTCCCTTGCACGGGACATCGCACGCGCACTTGGCACGGTGGGTTACGTCACCTATCTCAGGCGCACCAAGGCCGGCCCGTTCCGCGAAGAACAGGCGATTTCGCTGGACTCTCTGAACGAAATCGGTAAGGGCGCGCCACTTCACCAATCGCTCCTGCCGCTGGAGGCGGGGCTGGACGACATCCCGGCCCTTTCCCTCGACCCCGATAGCGCGCAGGCGGTCCGCCAGGGCCGGGTGATTTCGGGAATGCCCCACAAAGACGGGCTCTATTTCGCAAAGCTGGAGGATATTCCGGTCGCGCTGCTGGAGATCGTCGGTGGGACGGCCAAGGTCGTCCGGGGTTTCAACACATCCGATGTCGCGGAGTAGAATGCATGACGATTACCGCCGAAAAGAAACAGGAAGTCATCAAGGACAACGCGCAAGCACAGGGCGACACCGGTTCGCCGGAAGTCCAGGTCGCGATCCTGACCGAGCGCATCAAGAACCTGACCGGTCACTTCAAGGGCCACCACAAGGACAATCATTCGCGTCGTGGTCTGCTGATGATGGTCAACAAGCGTCGCAACCTGCTCGCCTACCTCAAGAGGAAAGACGTCGAGCGGTACAACACGCTGATCCAGAAGTTGGGTCTGAGAAAATAAGAGTTTCGTGGAAGGGCGGCTCCCATAAAGGGCCGCCCTTTTGCTTATTGGCGCGAAGGCATCCGGCCCGCGCGCCCGAGGGCAGACCAACGCCCTCAACCGGACCGGGACGGCATCCCCGGACAATGTAGGCCCCGCGCTGCAATGTGGCAGGCGGGATCAGAAGGAATTAGAATGTTTGAGATTCACAAAGTAGAACTGGAGTGGGGCGGAAAGACCCTCACGCTGGAAACCGGTCACATCGCCCGTCAGGCCGACGGCGCCGTGCTGGCCACCTATGGCGAAACCGTGGTGCTTTGCGCCGTGACCGCCGCCCGCAGCCTGAAGGAAGGGCAGGATTTCTTCCCGCTCACCGTCCACTATCAGGAAAAATTCTCCGCCGCCGGGCGCATCCCGGGCGGCTTCTTCAAGCGCGAACGCGGCGCCACCGAGAAGGAAACGCTCACCAGCCGGTTGATCGACCGTCCGGTCCGTCCGCTGTTCCCCGAAGGTTTCTACAACGAGATCAACGTGATCTGCCAGGTCCTGTCGTATGACGGCGAGACCGAGCCCGATATCGTTGCGATGATCGCTGCTTCTGCCGCGCTGACGATTTCCGGCCTGCCCTTCATGGGCCCGATCTCGGGTTGCCGCGTCGGGATGGTCGATGGCGAATACACGCTCAATCCGTCGCAGGCTTCCACGCTGGTGGATGGCCGCCTCGATCTCATCGTTGCCGCCACGCAGGACGCGGTGATGATGGTCGAGTCCGAAGCCAAGGAGCTGACCGAGGAAGAAATGCTCGGTGCGGTGATGTTTGCGCATGACGAGAACCGCAAGGTCATCAAGGCGATCGTCGATCTGGCCGAACTGGCCGCCAAGGATCCGTGGGATCTCGATCCGGTCGAAGACAAGACCGCGACGCTCGACGAGCTGCGCGGGCTGATCGGCGCCGATATCGACGCCGCCTACAAGCTCACCGACAAGCAGCAGCGCCAGAACGCGATTGCCGATGCCCGTGCCAAGGCGCGCGCGCATTACGAGAGCCTGGATCACTCCGATCCGGCCGAATATCTCGGCAAGCTCAAGCTGGTGAAGAAGCTGGAAAGCGACATCGTGCGCAAGGCCATCCTCAAGGACGGCCGCCGCATCGACGGTCGCACGGTCGATCAGGTTCGCCCGATCGAGGCGATGGTCGGCTTCCTGCCGCGCACGCATGGTTCCTCGCTGTTCACACGTGGCGAGACGCAGGCAATCTGCACCACCACGCTGGGCACCAAGGACTCCGAGCAGATGATCGACGGCCTCAGCGGCCTGTCCTACGAAAGCTTCATGCTGCACTACAACTTCCCGCCCTATTCGGTCGGTGAAGTGGGTCGGTTCGGCGGCTCAAACCGGCGCGAGATCGGCCATGGCAAGCTTGCCTGGCGCGCTCTGCACCCGGTGCTGCCGTCGCGTGAGGATTTCCCCTACACGATCCGCGTCCTGTCCGACATCACCGAGTCCAACGGCTCGAGTTCGATGGCGACGGTCTGCGGCGGCTGCCTGAGCATGATGGATGCCGGCGTTCCGATCGAACGTCCGGTTTCGGGCATCGCGATGGGCCTGATCCTGGAAGGCGACCAGTTCGCCGTGCTCAGCGACATCCTCGGCGACGAGGACCACCTGGGTGACATGGATTTCAAGGTTGCGGGCACCGAAGCCGGCATCACCACCATGCAGATGGACATCAAGGTCGCCGGCATCACGCAGGAAATCATGGCCAAGGCGCTCGAGCAGGCCAAGGCCGGTCGTACGCACATCCTGGGCGAGATGACCAAGGCGCTGGGCACGGCCCGCGGCGAAGTCTCCAAGCACGCTCCGCGCATCGAAACGCTGCAGATCGACAAGTCGAAGATCCGCGACGTTATCGGTACCGGCGGCAAGGTGATCCGCGAGATCGTCGCCGAGACCGGTGCCAAGGTCGACATCGACGACGAGGGCATGATCAAGATCAGCTCCTCGAACGTCGATGAGATCGAGGCGGCGCGCAAGTGGATCCTCGGGATCGTCGAAGAGGCGGAAGTCGGCAAGATCTACGACGGCAAGGTCGTCAACATCGTCGACTTCGGTGCCTTCGTGAACTTCATGGGTGGCAAGGACGGTCTCGTCCACGTGTCCGAGATGAAGAACGAGCGGGTCGAGAAGCCGACCGACGTCGTGTCGGAAGGCCAGGAGGTGAAGGTCAAGGTCCTCGAGATCGACCAGCGCGGCAAGGTCCGCTTGTCGATGCGTGTGGTCGACCAAGAAACCGGCGAAGAGCTCGAAGACACCCGTCCCCCGCGCGAAAAGCGTGAAGGCGGCGGTGGTGGCCGTGGCGGCGAGCGCGGCGGCGATCGTCGTGGCCCGCGCAGCGGCGGTGGCGGCGGTGGCCGTGATCGTGGTGGCGACCGTGGCGGTCGCGGCAATCGCGATGGCGAAAGCGGCGGTTCGAGCGAAGGCGGCGCGCACGTGCCCGACTTCCTCAAGGACTGATATCTTCATCCGGGTTCAAGCCCGGCTGAATTCACGATAAGACCGGGGCCGCGATCCATTCGCGGCCCCTTTCGTTTGGAGAACCCCCATGCTGCCGCGCGAAACCCTTGCCACCGCCGAGATTCCGGGCGGCGACACGCTCACCCTGGTCAGCCACGGGCGCGACCACATCATCATGCTCGGCCGCGACGAGCTGATGGGGACGCGGATGCAGTTCAGCGAGGAGCAGCTGGCGCAGCTCACGCTGGAACAGATCGACACGCCCGCCCCGCGTGTGCTGATCGGCGGCTATGGCATGGGCTTCACCTATCGCGCTGCGCTGGCGGCGATCCCGGCGGCTGGCCGGGTGGTTGTCGCCGAAGTGGTGCCCGAGATCCTTGCCTGGGCGCGCGGCCCGCTGGCGCATCTGACCGGCGCGACGCTCGACGATCCGCGCGGCGAGGTGGTGCTGTGCGATGTCGCGGCGCTGATCGACGACGCCAATGACGGCACCAGCCCGAAATTCGACGCGATCCTTCTCGATGTCGACAATGGCCCCGACGGCATCGTCCGCGATGGCAACGAGCGGCTCTACACTCGCACCGGCATCGCTCGTTCGCGCGACGCGCTCAGGCCCGGCGGAATCCTCGCGGTGTGGTCCGCGGCGCCCGATCTCAAGTTCCGCGGGCGGCTGAAGGATGCCGGCTTCGAGGTCGAGGAGCGCCGGGTGCGCGCGCGGCCGAACAACAAGGGTCCGCACCACACCATCTGGTTCGCGCGGGCATCTTGATCGCCGCGGGCTTCTTCAGCCCTGCCTGAGCCGCAGCCGCCCGCTGAAATCGCGCTTGCCGACCGGAACGCCCAGCATTCGCAGGATGTCGTAGGCGGTGGCGGCGTGGAAGTAGAAATTGGGCTGGCTGAAGCTGAGCAGGAATTCCTCCGCCGCAAACTCCAGTTTGAAGTCGCGGAATTCGAACCGCATGTCGCGCCCGATCGCCTGCTCGAGATCGTCCTCGGCCACCTGATCGAGTGCCGCACGTGCCTGGGCCAAATGTTCGCGAAGGCCATCGAAGCTCTCGGGCGGCGGCGAGAGGTCGGGCTGGAACACGCCGTTCGCCACCCCCGCCAGCGCGCCGGCGGTGTGCACCGCCACGCTCTTCACCTGATAGGTGAAGGGGAACATGTCCTCATAGATGCGGGCGGACAGGACATGCGCGGGATCGTGCCCCTGCTCGCTGCACCATGCCTCTGCGCGATCGACCAGCTTTCTGGTGCTGTCGATCATCTGCAGGGCGCTGGGGACGAAGGCGGCGTGAAGCGATAGCGGCATTGGGTAACTCCCGATTGGTCGGGGGCGAGCATAGCGATCCATCACGGCGCGCCAAGGGATTCGGGGCGGTGTTGGCGGATGTCTGCAGCGCTATCGCGGCGTTTGTTCAGCCGACCACGCGCAGATGCGGCGGAGCGCCAGCATCGGAAGGAGCCCCGTCGAAGGGGATCATCGCCAGCGAGCGATCGCGCCCGGCATCCTTGGCCGCATAAAGCCCGCGGTCGGCGCGTTTCAGCGCGCTGGCAAGCGATTCTCCGTCGCGCAGCTGGGCGATGCCCGCGCTGGCGGTAACGGTCGTGGCGAGGTCCGGGACATGCTCGATCACGGCGGTGGTGACCCGTCTGCGCGCCTTCTCGGCGAGGCTCTGCCAGTCGTCGCCATAGAGCAGGACGACGAACTCCTCGCCGCCCAGCCGCGCGGCGAAGACGTTCTCGCCCTTGAGCCCCCTGCCGATCGCGACGAGCACCTCGTCGCCGACATCATGGCCGTAGCGGTCGTTGATCCGCTTGAAATGGTCGCAATCGATCAAGGCTACGCCATGGGGCCGGCCCCGCTCGCTTTCCTCGTAGTGCCGCAGCAGGCCGCGCCGGTTCGCGAGGCCGGTAAGCGGGTCGGTGGCGATCGCGAGCGTCGCCGCCTCGACCTCGACCAATGCGGCGTCGCGCTGGCGGCGGAAGTCCATGAAGCCGTCGACCGCACCCATCGAGGTGACGATGAATTCGAGCACCAGCGCTGCCAGTACGGCGGTGGACCAGAAATTGAGCTCGATCCCCGTGACGATTTCATATGCGAGGAGGTAGCAGCCCACCAGGACCCCGCCCGACCAGGCGACCGCCTGGAAATGTGCCGCGCGGCTGCCGAGCGCCATCGCCTTGCCAAGCCCGAAGACTATGATCGCGATCATCGCCAGCAAGCCGACTTCGGGCAATCGTTCGAGCGAGGGCAGGTAGGGTACCAGAGGTATCAGGACTGCAAGGACGACACCGATGGGAAGTACCGCGCCCAGCAGCCTGCGGGTGCCGGCAAGCGGATATTTGCGCTCGATATAGCTTGCCAGGAAAGGGCCCGCGAAGGCCACGCTGAGCGTGTTCGCGATGCCTCCGACGATATTTGCTCCCGCCTCGGTAAGGCCTGCGGGCGGCACCGGGGGCATCAACACCACCGCCATAAGCCCGATCATCGCCGTGCGCGCAGACAGCCACAGCAGGAACGGGCGCTTGACCACCGGGAACAGCGCCAGCGCAATCAGCCCGAAAATCGCCGCAGTCGCCAGAAAGGCGCCAAAGGTGATGCTCGACCAGTCCATGACGGTAAGTTGCACTCCCCTCGCAGTGCCCGCCCGGCGCGAATGCCAAGACAGGAACCATTCCCCCAGCCTACCTCGGCACAGCTGGCGAGAGGGTCAACGAAACTGGTTACTAGAGCGTGATCGACCGCACGGGCGACCGACCGGTTCTACCCGGCCGGTCCGTCGGACTGGAGATCAGCGAACGCGCGGCCCGCCGAACGGCAGTGGGGGCGGGGGACGGCGCGAACCGCGGGGAAGCTGCGCCTGATAGGCCCGGCCGCAATGTTCGACGCAATAGGGAAAGCCGGGGTTAACCGGCGTGCCGCAGAAGTGGAAATCGGGCTCGCCCGGATGGCCCATCGGCCAGCGGCAGACCTTTTCGCTCAGATCGAGCAGGCTGGTCTTGTCGGCGATTTCGGGGCTCGGCTTGGCGGGCACCAGGCGGCGCGGCGGAGCCGGTGGAATGGGCGGCTGCTGGTCGCCCGGTCCCTGGCGCAGGAAGCCGCCGGGGCCGACCGAGACGATCTTGGGCGCGTTGGGGGCGCGGTTGGGCAAGGGCTGCGAATGGCTCGACGAGGCTCCGGCCGCGGGTGCGTCTTTCTGCTCGGTCTGCCGATCCGCTGCGGGCTCGGGTGCAGGGGTGCTTGCTGCGAGCGCGGAAGCAGGCTCGGCAGGCGGCGCATCGGAGCGGGCCTGCGGCTTCTTCGCGCCCGGTTTCGCGGCAGGCGGTTTCGCGGCGGGCTTGGCCTTCTTGGCGACGGCGGCCTTCTTCTCGGCCGCCTTGACTGGGGAAGGGCGCGCCTTGAGGCCGAGGCGATGCGCCTTGCCGATCACCGCATTGCGGCTGACCCCGCCCAGCTCGTCGGCGATCTGGCTGGCGGTCGAGCCACCTTCCCACATCTTCTTCAAGGTCGCGATGCGTTCGTCGGTCCAGCTCATTCAGATCATTCCATTTTGCTTGGGCGCCCGGCAGGTTGCGCGGAAGCGTGCTTGTCAGCGGGGCTGGATCGACGTAGGCGCGCGCCCATGGCCGATCAAGTCCCGAACTTAGCCCCGGACACGGCAAGCGCCGCGCCCTCCTTCGTCGAGAGCGGTGGCGGCAGCGCAGGGACCCGGTTCGCGCCGCACGGTCAGCCGGTGATCACCGGCATCAACCGCATCGGGCTGTGGAGCCTCTATATTAAGGAGGTCCGCCGGTTTCTCAAGGTGCAGACCCAGACTATCTGGGCGCCCGCAGTCACCACGCTGCTGTTTCTGGTCATTTTTACCGTCGCGCTGGGCCGCGGCGGCCGCGAAGTGCTGGGTGTCCCTTTCGCCCATTTCGTGGCCCCGGGGCTGATCGTGATGGGGATGATGCAGAACGCCTTCGCCAATTCCAGTTTCTCGCTGCTCTCGGGCAAGATCCAGGGCACCATTATCGACCTGCTGATGCCGCCGCTGTCCGAAGGCGAGCTGATGACCGGGATCGTCGCCGCTGCGGTCACCCGCGCGCTGGCGGTGGGCTGCACGGTGGCGCTGGCGATGGCGCTCTATCCCGGAGTTCAACTTCATGTCGAAAGCCCCTGGGCGATCGCCTGGTTCGGGCTGATGGGGGCGATCATGCTCGCGCTGATGGGGCTGCTGGCCTCGATCTGGGCTGAGAAATTCGACCACAATGCGGCGGTCACCAATTTCGTTATCGCGCCGCTCAGTCTGCTTTCGGGCACCTTCTACGTGATCGACAATCTCGCGCCGCTGTTCCAGACGATCAGCCGCTTCAACCCGTTCTTCTACGTGATCTCGGGCTTTCGCTACGGCTTCCTGGGACAAAGCGACATCGGCGAGGGCGTGCAGGCGATCGTCTGGGCCGGGCTGGGGCTCGCGGTGTTCAACCTGCTGCTGGCGGTGTTGTGCTACCGGCTGCTCAAGTCGGGCTGGAAGATCAAGAGCTAGCTTCGAGGGCCAGGGCTCCGGCCTTCGCGAGGCCGATCCTCAGTGGGTCAGCGAGCGGCGCACGCGATAGCGCCCGTCCTCGAACTGCTCGAACATCTGGTCGACCTCGGGATGCTCGACCGGGCCGCCCAGCGAATCGCTCACCAGGTTCTGCTGGCTGACATAGGCGGTGTAGCTCGACTCGTCCGTCTCGGCGAAGAGGTGGTAGAACGGCTGGTTGCGGTCGGGGCGGATGCCCTCGGGGATCGAATCGTACCATTCCTCGCTGTTGGCGAAGACCGGGTCGATATCGAAGATCACCCCGCGGAAATCGAACATGCGATGACGCACCACATCGCCGATGGCGAAACGCGTGCGGGCCAGCTGGGGCGCATCGATGGTGCGACCGGCTTGGGGCGAAAAGAACTGGGCACGATCCATGAGAACAAGGGATATGGTGTGCCGCGGCCCCGTGACAAGTAACCGCTTGGTTACCATCCCCCGTTTTGCGCGCCCGCAGCCCATATTTCGGCTTGCTCCAGCCCGGACCTTGGGCTAGGCGCGCGGCTTCCCAACGACCGGGAGGCGGGCATTCGCCCCGCCAGCGTGCGCCCAATGGCGATGCGGAGAGGTGCCGGAGTGGTCGAACGGGGCAGTCTCGAAAACTGTTGAGCGCGCAAGCGTTCCGAGGGTTCGAATCCCTCCCTCTCCGCCAGTCGCCTGCCACCCCTCTGAAAAGCTAGGAAACCCTTGCTTTCCATGGCTTTCGCAGTCTAGACTGCTACAAATGATGCTACAAATGATGCTACAAAGCGGGGCCTGGTGAAGGCTATCGGAAAACACGGGTATCTTGCCCGGCGGGGTAACACTTTATACTTCCGGCGGGGGGTACCAGCCGATGTTCGCGATGCATTCGCGGGACGTTCCCAAGTCTGGGTTTCGCTAAGGACCTCCAGCATCGCTGTGGCACGGAGCCGTTTGCAACGGGAGATCGACAAGTTTGAGGCCACACTCGCCGCGGCGCGCGGCGAAGTTCCTCCCGCAGTGATAGCATCGGCCCCGTACGTGCCGAAGGCGAAAGAAATCGAGATATGCGTTCGCGATGCTTTTCAAGCGCGCATGGAGCGGGTCCAGCCGCTTAGAAGAAATGACGCCCAGCAGGTTGCTGCTGCACGCTTGCGACTTGAGGACTTGAAAGCCTTCCAGCGGTCGGTCACGGCATCGCAGGGATTGCTCGGGGAAAGTCCTCCGCTGGATGTCCAATGGCAATGCGAGGCGCTTTGCGAGCATCAAGGATGGTTACTCTCCGAAACGAGTGACCTTTGGTGGATGCTAGTCGACATGGTCGCTCGGGCGCAAATCGAAGCCGCCGAACGCCAGATACAGTCTTTGGAGGGACGCCCATCAAGCGTCGTCGATTTGGCTTTCGCGCCAGAGCAGTATCTCGGCGATGCTAGAGCGACCGAGGGCGGCGCGGCCCACCTCGGCCCGGCTGTGTCTCTGCTCGAGTTATTCGATGGATATGTGAAAGAGAGGAAGCCTAGCCCGGCGACAGTTAAGTCTTTCAGGGCGAAAGTTCGGTCATTCCAAGCCTTCCTCGGTCACGACGACGCGAGGCGCATCACCAAGCGCGATATTGCACTTTGGAAGGATCAACTCCTCGAAACAGGGAAGGCTGATGGATCGCCGCTCGGTGCGAAGACCGTCCGTGAGACTTACCTGCCCGCAATCAAGTCGACCCTGAAACATGGTGTTGCCGGTGGCCAGTTGACTGAAAACGTCGCTGCCGGAGTGACCGTGGCGGGACGAAGAACGCCCCCTCGCTTGCGATCCGCGGGATTTACCGACACTGAAGCGCGACAGATACTAAGCGCAACTATGTGCAAGCGGTCGAAAAGACTTTCTCCAGAGCGCGAGCGCGCGATCCGATGGATACCGTGGCTGCTCGCTTACACGGGTGCGCGCGTGAATGAAATTGCGCAGCTTCGCGTAGAAGATGTGAAGGCCGTCGACGGTATCTGGACTTTGACCATTACGCCAGAGGCCGGGAGCACGAAGGACGGTAATGCTCGCGTCGTAGCCCTCCACCCCCACATAGTTGAGCAGGGCTTTCCAGAGATGGTGGGGCGCTTGCAAGGGCGAGTTTTTTTTGATCCATCCCGAGCGCGCTGTGGCTCCGACGAAAATCCCCAGTCAAAGAAGGTTGGCGAGCACCTTGCGAGGTGGGTTCGAGATCAGGTCGGGATCATCGATCCGAGAGTGAAGCCCAATCATGGATGGCGGCATAGGTTTAAGACGATAGCGCGCGATTGCAGGATGATCCCGGAGGTCAGGGATTACATTCAGGGTCATGCGCCGCGAAACGAGAGTGAGGCGTATGGCGACATATCGCCGAAGGCGACGCTCACGGAGATATGTCGCATCCGACCCTATGAAATCTAAGTGGATATTAATGTCGGAGCCTATGCGATATGCAGCAGCTTCCAAAGCATCCTACAAGCGCGGACATCTTCCGCTTCGGCCGCAAATCGGGGCCAAATCCGGTCTTAGCAATTCAGCGGGTTTATGATTTCGAGGTGAACTCCTAGTGCGCTTCTTTTGCAACGGGTTGCAACGCATCACCGTCTAGGAGCCCAGCGTCCTGGACATCTTAACCGCTCTCGTTGTAGGTGCACTGCCGTGCCGAGGTTCATTGATCTTTTCGCGGGCTGTGGTGGGCTATCGCTCGGGTTGCACAATGCTGGATTTGGCTGTCAATTTGCCATTGAGCAGCACCAAGATGCTTTCTCAACTTACCGCAAAAACCTGCTGGATGGCGACAGGTTCGCCGTACACTGGCCGTCTTGGCTCGACATGGGACCACATGACATTGTGGAGATTGTCCAAGAGCATGAAAACGATCTCCGCAAGTTGCGGGGCGAAATTGATCTAGTTGCGGGAGGCCCGCCATGTCAGGGCTTTTCAACCAATGGACGGCGCGATCCTGATGATCCACGAAGTAAGATGGTTGAGGCGTATCTTCGGATGGTCGAACTCGTGCAGCCTAAGTTGGTGCTTCTGGAGAACGTTCGCGGGTTTACATCGATGCCGCACGCGAGGGGTGGCACCTACGATCAGGCGGTAAAGGATGCTCTGGGAAGGCTAGGCTATGATGTCTGGTCGGAAGTGCTGATTGCGTCCGACTACGGCGTGCCACAAAAGCGACCGCGCTTCATCCTAATTGCTGCACCAAAGGGAAGCCTGCCCGGTATTGACCCTCTAAGTAGGCTCCGAACCTTCAGGAACCGCTTCCTTGAAGAGAAGGGCCTTGGGAAGGCAACAGTTTCGGTCGGACAAGCAATCTCCGATTTCGCGCTCAACAATCGCAAACCGTCTCCGGATACCGAATGGGGAAACAGGGGTTATAGTGCTGTGCGCCGCGCGCTTAAGCCGCAAAGCAACTTTCAGAGATTGATGCGAGTAGGCGAGTGTCAGCAGCCATCAGACCTACGTTTACCTCGGCACAATAGAGATACAGCTGCGCGGTTCGCGCTCATACTCGAAAGTTGCGCTCGCGGCCGTTCAATTTCGCTGGAAGACCGAATGAGGTTGGGGATCGGGAAACGTTCAACGACACCGCTGCATGAAGACTTACCTGCGCCGACCATAACCACCTTGCCAGACGACATAATCCACTACGCCGATCCCCGGACGCTGGCCGTGAGAGAACTGGCTCGCCTCCAATCGTTCCCGGACTGGTTCAGTTTCGCTGGGCCATATACGACTGGCGGGTCCCGCCGGAAAACGGCATGCCCGCGCTATACCCAAGTAGGAAACGCTGTTCCGCCGTTGCTTGCGGAGGCATTAGGTTTTGTTCTGTTAGGGCTCTTGCGGGATCAAAAAGTCCCTAAGTTCGGTAACGTGCCCGAGGATGATGCCAAACTCCGAGCGAAACCGGACAAAGTCTGCGCGAGTTAACGGCTTCCCATTCTTTCTCGGGACTTGAAAGCCATCGTCGGTGCGTTCCTCTCTTCCATGAGCAAGAGCGTGCCGACGCTGCAGAAGTCCATTCCGATATGTTTTCTTTAGTGACCGTAGGATTTCCCGCACCTCGTCGGAATTATCCTCGACACGGGCGAGCCTCTCTGCTTCGACATAAAGTGCGGCACTCGGTACTTCTTCCATAAGGTCTTCGACAGTGTCGATAGAGGCAAGTTTTTCGCGGAAACTCTCGCCGTTCTCGAACAGCTTTTCTTTTACCGAGGCGACGATTTCGGCTCCCCGTCTCTCGTCCTTCCCGTAATGGCAGATGATTTCTCGAAAGTGCTGGTCACACATGGCGACAACCTGCGAGGCCAAACCACGCATAGCGTTGAGGCGATTGAGCGCGGGAGATAGGTTTTGAACAAGCTCCCAAACTCTCTCGACCAGCCTGTCACGGTGAACGCAGTAGACGCCCTCAATTTGTGCCTTATACATCAACTCGCGCAACTCGCTCTCGTCGCGGCCGCTATAGAAAAGTAGTGGTGTCGAATTGAACAGCCGCCTTACGTCCTTCGCCAGTTCATCGCCGCTTGTCTCTCCAAGCTGAAGGTCTAGAAGTATCAATTCGTAATCGTAGTATCGCGTTTGTTGCTGTGCGAAGTTGGCGATTTGCTCGGGAGTTTCGATACGCTCAATTCGAGGCTCGAAGCCATTTTGACGGATAGCGTCTTCCACGCCGTTGACCAGTGCGTCGCTCGCTTGGTCTTCGATCCAGCATACGTTGAACGTCAAGTTCATCTCGATTGCTCCGGCAGCAACATGACGAGGTCAACACGCCCAGTGTCGCGCGATGGATCGAGCGAGAGGCTGCCCCCCATAGCCTCCATGACCTTGCGGGCGTGATATAAGCCCAGGCCCGTCCCCTCGGGCGTCGAGGTATAGCCCTTCTCGAATATCTTCGTTGGATCGACTTGATCCTCGTCGAGCCCCCGCCCATCATCGGAGATCAACACCTCCACGCGCCCCTTCATCGCCGATTTCTGCGCCTTCATCGACATCATCCGTGCGCCATGCTTGCGCGAATTATCGAGCAAATTGTCAACAACCACGACCAGGTCGACGGGACGGAATTGCGTTTGAAGTTCTAATCCATTTGGGTCGAACTCGACCGTCGACGTTGCATCTCGACCGCCACGAACCTGGTTGACGTATTCGTCGAGGAAAGCGACTGCGTCGCCCGCGAGACGATCAGTCTCAAGATCGAACCGTGCGTTGGATGCAAAACGCGCTACCGCAATAAGGCGATCATTTTCCAGATGGATGTAGTCTAGATCGTCGGCGATCCTTTTTGCACGCGAGCGTATCGAGGCGGCCGCGTCGCCGAGGTCGTCGTCGTCTCCACCTATCTCGATTTCCTGGGCTGCTGATATTACCGCAGCCGCGCCCTTCAATGACCTGTCGATGGCCGCGCCGATATTGCCCGAATAAATCATTACCTGATGGAGAAGCAGTGTCATCTGCTCGACCGTCATATCCTGCGTCGACGCAAGATACTGGGTCTGCATTTCTAACTGCTTGAGCCTCGCGTCGGTCCTTGCCTTTGCCGCTAGTGCTTCTTTTGCCGCTGACGATGCCTCGGCTTCGGCTTCCTCCAGTTCTTTGATGCGCGCTCTGGCTGCTTCGATCCTGCCGAGCAGCCGCTCGTCGCCTTGGTTCTCCGCGATGGTTGTCAACGCGTCAATCGCGCCTTCGACGGTTCCGAGATCGTCATCAATCAGCTGGGCTATTTCGGGGTCGAAATAGTCCAATTCTAAATGCTTGGTGGCGGCGAGGCTTGCGATGATTTCCGCGACCCGCCCTCGCGTCTCACCGAATTGAAGTGCGCTCGCGTCGTCACGATCCATGTCAGCCTTGTCGCGCCAGGTCACGCCCACGACATACCGTTCGAGCCGGATGATCGCCTTACGAAAAATCGCTTCAAACAGGTCTCTGGATCGGGCGTCTTCGATTAATCCAGCATCGCGGCTGGACGCTTCACGGAACATCCGGTGAGGTGCTGTCACATCAACTCGGCCCATTATATCACGAGTTCCAAGGTAACGTGACGTCCCCTGCTGCTTCCGTCTATTGAGCCCGAGTGTGTCGTCCGTTTCTTCTCCGATAGGGAAAATGCGGAAGCCATTGAGGAAAAGGAAGATGCTGCCAAACTTGACGGGCTGTACCTTCATTCGAGATGTGAAAGTATGCTTCGCGCTCCGGTTAAGGTAGAAAATCTCCATGCGGATGGTCGCACCATTTAGACTTTCATAGCTATTCTCTTCACGGATACGGTAGATCGTTCGGCTTCTATCGATTAGTTCAGTCTCGATCTTTCCGTCGACGACGTTCACCATGATCCGCGTAGTCTTCTCCGAAAGCAAGTCCTGGAGGTCATTGCCGACCGGACCGCTCAATTCCTCTATTTCATCTTTATCAAGTTCGTCGCTTACCACGGATATATAGACAGGCGTGTCTTTTGTCGTTCCGAATGGATCAATGAGCTTTTCCAGATAGCGACGTAAGCGACGGATCGCATCTGCATCCCACTCCATCCGAAGCTGTTTGATCCGGAGAACAGTGCCAGATTTTGTTGGAAGCTTAACAGGAGATTTTGCCGGAAAAGACGCAGCACTTTCATGGGTGACGTTGACGTTTTGGAATAGCTTTTTGCTGTTGGCCTCAAACCTAGCCCATTCGACGTTGAGGCTTTGGACGAGATTGTTTCCCTGCTCTTTTGAATAAAGTTCTAGTTCTGCGCCTAGCGTGTCACACGAGAAACGGCCGATGCCTTTGCTTCCAGCATATTGGCCCTGGGGCCTGATCTTGTCCCGATAATCACTGCTAGCGCCCCCATCCTCCGACCCATCGGCCTTCGCGGAGTAGGCAACGAAAAGCCAGCGATCCTTTATACCTGCTTCGTCCATCCCCTTCCCGTCGTCGACAATCCACAATTCGTCGTTTGCGAGGTCGAAGGCAATGTCGACGCTCTTCGCATTCGCGTCGAAGGCATTTTTCACCAACTCGAATACAGCAACGAACTCGTTCGTAACCAGATCGCGTCCGATGATGTCCTTGAGATAGGAACTTACTTTGAAATGCTCGGTGGTCGCCATTGGCACCTCTATACGCCATGTTGTACCCATGGCCAGATTGAATGATACGCAGCGGCGCGAACTCATGACTAGGTTTCGCAGCACGGACACCAAACCAGAACTGCTCGTACGAAGTGCCCTTCATCGTGCAGGAAGACGGTTCCGGCTGCACCGAAAAGACCTACCCGGTAGTCCTGACATTGTCCTGGCGAAAGACCGCACCGCGGCCATGGTTCACGGTTGCTTTTGGCATGGACATGCAAATTGCTCCATCGCCAGACTGCCGAAAACGCGCCGAGATTTCTGGATCGAGAAGTTTGAGACCAACCGCAAGCGGGACGAGCGTGTGAAAGGCCAATTGGAAGGGCTGGGATGGAGAGTGGTCACACTGTGGGAGTGTGAGGTTCGGAACGCCGATCTCGAAGTGCTTCTACGATCACATGATCTTATCGCCTGATGCGCTCTCGATAAGGCTTCTCCTATTTCGACGTCGCCACGCTTTGCGACGGGGAGCACACCGGTCCAATTTTAGCTTTTAGACACGGTCTCGCTGACCTCTAGACCCGTGTTCGGCAGGTGGGTCATCTGGTGCAACTGTTGCAAGGGACGAGGGCGGAAGCCCCCAAATCGGTTGAACGGATTAGTTACTAAGCGAACGCTAGACCGATCTGCCACTTTACTCTCGACGACACCTGCCACCCTCCTAGTCTAATCAGGTAACTGATTTTGTGAGGGATTTATGCTGATAGGGTACGCGAGGACATCGACTTTTGATCAGATCGCGGGGTTAGAAAGTCAGATCGACCAGTTGACTGCGCTGGGGTGTGACAAGGTTTTTTCCGAGCAGGTTTCATCGGTCGCGCAGCGTGACCAACTACAGACGGCCTTGGAGTTCGCGAGAGATGGCGACGCTTTGGTGATTGTTCGGCTTGACCGTCTAGCCCGCTCGACAAGCGATCTGCTCGGGATCATCAGAACGCTAGAGGACAAAAAGGTCGGGCTGCGGGTGCTCGACTTTGGTGGCTCGGAGATGGACACCCAATCTCCTACTGGCCGACTGGTTCTGACCATGTTTGGTGCCCTTGCCCAATTTGAGCGCGAACTGATGCTCGTGCGCCAGCGGGAAGGAATTGAACGAGCAAAGCGCGAAGGGAAGTATCGCGGCAGGGCACCAACAGTCCGCCGTAGGCTCCCAGAGATGCGAAGATTGGCCGAAGAGGGCCTCACCCCTCCGGAGATTGCCAATCGCCTCGATTGCAGCCGAGCCAGTGTCTATCGCCTCTTGAAGGAGGCCCGCCCGTGACCAATCCGGCCGAACTGTTCGCGAAACTGACCGGCGAAGTCGAAGACCTCCATATGCTCGCAATCGAGGGTCAGACTGCGGACCTGCCAATCGAAGCCAGCCGGATGATTGCTGCTCAATTCTGCAACGGGTTGCAACGGGTTTACATTCTGCTCGCCCGGATCGGCGCGGTGCTGGACGAGCGGTCATGAAGCGCCTGCCACCTGACGTTCTCCTCGATCAGAGAGTGGAAGCAGTCATCGCGGACGGTTTTCGCATGCCTCGCTGGGGTTTCCCTGAACCCGCCCCCTATAATGGCGCAACGGGGCCGGAACGCATCTTTGCATGGCAGAAAAACAATATCGCTTGGCAACTCGGGTGGCTACCGCGCGGCCAGACCTGCTCGGTGTGCGAGGAAAAGCGGGCAGAGCAGAGCCACCAAGAACTCTATTTCCGGCCGTTCGCTCTCATGCCTGTGTGCCGCTCGTGCCACGTCCGCCTGCACAGGCGGTTCGGTAGTCCGGACCGCTGGGAAGAGTTCAAGAATGGTCTCTCGTCCGGCAACTGGGCGCGGTCCGTCCTGATGCAGCAGATTGTCCGCTCCGATGCCATGCGACTTGCCGCCCAACCTGACTGGCTTGCGGCGCTCACTTCGTATTCGGAGGCTCGCCGAGCAGGTCTGTGACAGGAACATCAAGGGCGCGCATCATCTTCTCGATCACGTCGATTGTGGGGCTGCGCCTCCCGCCCTCAAGCGCATTAATATAGGTTCTGTGCAGATCGACCTCGCCCGCGAAAACGTCCTGCGACCATTTCCGCTCGGTCCGGATGCGCCTCAGGTTGGCAGCAAGGTTCCCGCGCAGGCTCATTGTAGACGATGGACCACACGCGGCAAATCCCGTCACCAGACGATAGTCTACAAAGGGCTTTGGCCTGCTTTTCCGATCCCCTAGAGTAGACGATAGGATACTTTTTCAAATGGGGGGCGCAGAATGCAAGCTGACGAACGGACCTGTCCGGAGTGTGCGGAGACGATCAAAAAGGCTGCTGCTGTCTGTAGGTACTGCGGTCATCGTTTCCGGAGTGCCGATCCGTCTACGGGTCCACGCAATGAGAAAGAAGAACAGGTGGCCCGTAAGTCGAAGATCGGGTGCGCTGTCGTGCTCGTCGCTCTTGTCCTTCTCGTCGCTTTCTGCACCCCGGAAACCAGCGACACTCCTGATGACAAACTTTCGAGCATCGTCGATACCCAGCCGGACGCGGACCCGTTTGAGGACGTATCAGCGCAGCGGCTGTGGATTACAAAATCACAGGATGCGATCCGAGGGCGACTTCGCGATCCAGACAGTGCCGAGTTTCGGGAAACCCGTTTCTACTCGGGCGGCTCGGTTCCGGTCGTGTGCGGCGAGGTGAACAGCCGGAATGGGTTTGGAGGATATACAGGCTACCAGCGGTTTATCGCCTCGGGCGACAACCAATCCATCGCTTTCGTGGCTTCGGACGTCGCAACAGGTGACAGCATTGACGTGGCTTGGGATGAACTGTGTATCAGCGCGGATACCGATGACGCCTACGTGCCCTGACCCTGTATTGATTGTTTTCTAAGTATCTAGAAAGCGGCAGCTTATAGTACATAATTACAGTTGATTATAGAAGGGAATTATCCGAAGATCAAAGTACAGGAGGGTACTTTGACCAAATCATTAATCAAAAAATCAAATGAGACCAACGAAACGTTGTTTTTTTGGCAGAAGATCGTCCGTCATTGGTCCAGTCATTTGAGCGCGCATGAGTTCGTTGTTTTAATGAACCTCGTAGATCGAACGATTGGTTGGCAAAAAACTCAAGCGACGTTCAGCCTGAACAGAGTGCTTGAAGGTGACCGCCTGTATGACGGCATTCAGCATATGGTGAGCCGCCGCAGCCTGTTCTACGCTTTGGCGTCGCTTGAGAAGAAAGGCATGATCGCGCGTCACAAACACCCGGAAGGGAAGCAAATCAGGTTGTATTCGGTTAATACTGGGTGGACCCCACCGTGTTCTGATTTTCCAACGACGCCAAAAGCCGGTGCAACTGTTGCACCAGACCAGTGCAAGCCCTGCACCGCACCAGTGCAAGAGATGCACACGAGAGAAGGTAATCAGGGAAAAGGTAATCTGGAGAACGAAGAGGATGCGGGCCATCGCCCTTCGGACGATGACACCGCCCCTATTAAAACCGAGGATGTGATCCGGGAAGCAATGGCCGATGTCAGCGCCCGCCGCCGTCAGCCCGCCGACCGCAAGCTGACCACGCTTCCGCAGAAGGCTGACGCCGCCCAGCGTGAATGGCGCGCAGCCATCGAAGAGACCCAGCCGACTGGCGGGATGCTCGCATGGTCGCAGCGGGAGATCGCCATGGTCAAGGCCAAGGTGAAAGGCTGGACAGATCGTCGGGTCGAGTTTCACGTGTTCGTCGGCTGGTGTGCCCGGAACTGGCAGCTTGTGATCCGGAAGCAGCTTGGTTGGATGACCCAGAAGGCTCCGCCGAAGACGCCGACCATCGGGTTCCTGATTTCGTTCATGGAGCACTTCCGAGAAGCGTTTGCCGACAAGGACCTCGAAAACTGGATGACCGAGGACGAGCGCCGGAAGTACGACCGCCTGCTGATGCAGGGCCGGTCGCATGGCGAAGCGCTGCTGGAGATCGCCAAGGACGACACCGCGATTGCCATGCGTGACGAGATCAAGCGCGAGAAGCAGGACATTGCCATCAAGCGCGGCATGCTCAAGCGCCAAGAGGCCCGGATCGAGGTTCGGCAGCGCACTGCTCCCACGGTCGATCCCCGGTCCCCCGCTGCCGTGAGGGCTCGGAGAGAAGCCTTAGGTATTACACCGCTCCGCCGTCTGTCAGATGCAGAGTTAAGCGCTGTCGACCTTGGTGCCCTCACGGCCCTCGATCCCAGTTGGGAGCCAGCCTAACGACCTTAGAATGGGCTGATTGTGGCAAACCGTATCGCTTACCGTGTCAAATATCTCAAGCTAAACCAGTTTCGCTATTGCAGACCCCGACGACAATGCTCCAGTAATGTATCGCGCGGCCCGTTCGATTTCTGGGAACATAGTTTTTTCGTTGATCCCTAGTTTGTCAAGTTCTCCTAAAATGTCGACCTTGGATTTTGCGTCAATTCTAATCCGTTCGACATTGATACCATCGGAGCTTCCGCTTTCAATCTCTTCATCAAGCCCAAAAGCGAAAAATGCACCCGCTTGGGCAAGAATGCGCTTGTTGTTCTGCTTCGGTTTGACGAGGACTATGCGGTCGAGGTCGCTAGGTTCAATTTCCGGCAAAAACCCATTTTTTTCCTGATGAATGAAATGCAAAAGCCTTTTTACTGGAGTGCTCTCATTGAACTTTTCGAGGGTTTGCTCCGTATCAATCTTAACTTTGTAGTCAGACGACAGGCGGGCCAGGTTTGCTAGACAGCTTACTGTATCGCTGTCGAAATATCTAATATCCTTACTTTTAACGGTCAGAACTACAACATCTCCGTCTTTTTCATCGGTCCGGCTAGTCCGGCGACCATTTCGTTTAAAAGTAGTTCGTTTCCTCACAATCTCGCAGGCAAAATACAACGCAACTAGCGGATTAAAGGTTACGTCAAGCAATCTTGTCGGTAGCGAATAATGCTGCATTCTCACAAGCATTTCGAGCGCGCTTGTATCGCCGTGGAAATCTTCGGGATGGGCCGCAACCAGTTCGCGTAGCAATATATGCTCGTTCGCCTCAGTCTCTGCCTTGCGAAAGATTGAAGGTTGTAATTTGAAAGTCGTGCTTCCGTGTCCGCGATAAGCGACAACTGTCTTTGAGCGGGATGTTCTATCTAGTATGTTTTCGACAAACTCAGAAACCGACGTGATGGACAAAACTGTTCCCCCAAAATGACTATAGTGAATTGGTGAACTGAGCCAAAGTGAGCGAATGGAAAAATCCACCAGCTTCGCCAGTTCTATTAACGTCCTAATGATCCGGATGAGCTGATGTAAGCCAATTTTGGCAGGCAATCACTGAGCCGCAGCTTGTCATCAGAAGGTCGGGTTTTTGGTATGACCTGCCAGACCGCGCAGATCATGGAGGGCAAGGTGGTGTGCTACAATGAATGCTACAAACGGCCCTCGGCCAAGGGATTTAACCCGTTGATAATAGAGCTTTCTAGGCCGATGGGTTAGTCTCCCTCCCTCTCCGCCACCGACCCCCAGCACTAGTCTCCTAGAAGGGGCCCGTCGCGCAAGGCCGCGGAACAGGCCGCGCGAGCTCGACCTGGACCCGAACCGACGTTCGGTTGGCATGTCCTGCGAACGCTGGGCATTGCGCACAAGAAGTATCCGTTCGACGAGAACCGCGTGCGCTACGAGCTAAATCCCTGGGTCATCGAAGCGGCGCTTGAGCGGCTTGGAGATCGACAGCTATCGCTCGAGGAACAGCGCGAAGTGTTCGCCAACGCCCGCCCGCCGCAGATTATTCGGTGGCCAGAATGGTGGACGGTGCGAGCGTGAATGGCAGCTGTGCGCCCTAATCTCGGTTACTCGCGGACCGATCCTTGTTTCGCGAAAGCAGACGTTCCCAGCGCCGCATTCGAACGGAAATGCAAAGATTGGCACGGACGCTGAAACCTGCGTGTACCTTTCCCCATCTTCGAGAAGTGAGGTTCTTCGGACCGGACCAATCGATGCTTAAGGCGCAATACCGAGAATTAAACGGAGAGCCGTCAACCAGGCGTAAAATACAACGCTAGGTACCACTCCACTTCCAACGATAGCTTCATAGACAATTCCCATCGGAAATACGGGAATTGAACAATGACTATCAAACTGGACAAAATGGTGTCCGCTCTCGCTGCGCTGATGATCAGCATCGCCTCATTTGTGGCGGTTACAGACGCGCAAGCCAGAGAGCGTGACGATCTCGCCTTAAGCAAAGAACCTCGATGCGAGGGCCGTACCTACGGTCCGTCGCACCATCCAGCGCGCAAACAGCGCGGCATCGAATGCAATCGAGATGAGGTCTCCGACGAGGCCGCAAAAAGGAAAGCCGGCCCTGTGCGGCCTTCGCCCCGACACTGAGAAATCCATGAGGAGAATGACCATGAGTCTTGCAGAATATATCTGGTTGGACGGCAATCGTCCCACCCAGGGCCTCCGCGCCAAAACGCGCTTTATCGACATAGAACGCCAGGATGCGCGTCCCGAGAACTTTCCGGAATGGAGCTTCGACGGCTCCTCGACCCAGCAGGCTGAGGGCTTCGATTCAGACTGCGGACTGAAGCCGGTATGTGTGGTGGCGGACCCCATCCGCGGCGGCGATAGCTATCTCGTGCTTTGCGAAGTACAGAATGCCGACGGAAGCGATCACCCAACCAACTCACGGGCCGACCTGCGAGCAGTCCTGGCCGCCGGCGGTGCTGAGCGTGATCCGTGGATCGGATTCGAACAGGAATATACGCTCTACCAGACGGGACGCCCGCTCGGCTTTCCGGCGACCGGTTATCCCGAGCCGCAGGGCCCCTACTACTGCGGTATCGGTGCGGACCGCGCCTTCGGTCGGATGATCGCGGACGAGCACGCGCAGCTCTGCCTTGATGCGGACCTTATCTACTACGGCCTCAACGCCGAAGTTATGCCTGGCCAGTGGGAATTCCAGATCGGCTACCGCGGGTTTGAAGGTGACGATCCGGGCCTGCTGAATGCAGCCGACCATATGTGGATTGCCCGCTTCCTTCTTGATCGTGTTGCCGAAAAGCATGGTGTTCTCGTCTCTTACGAAAACAAGCCCATGAAAGGCGACTGGAATGGCGCCGGAATGCATACCAACTTCTCCTGCTCGAAGACACGGGCTGAAGGCGGGCTGGACGCGATCTATGAGGCTGTTCGCCGTCTCGCTCACAAGCACGACCAGCACATCGCAGTGTATGGCGACCGACTTGAGGAACGTCTCACCGGTGCGCACGAAACCTGTTCGATCAGCGAGTTCAAGGCTGGCGGGGCCGATCGGGGGGCTTCCATTCGCGTTCCGCTGGGTGTGGAGCGGGCGGGCTACGGCTATTTCGAAGACCGCCGCCCGGGAGCCAATGCATGCCCTTACAAGGTGGCGGCCCGCATCGCTTCGACGGTGTTCGACATCGAAATCGACGACCATTTACAGATGGCGCTGGTCGCCTGACCCCGACACTAGTCCCCTAGACCCCCCGAACAGTCGAGGTCGCGACCGGGCGTGCAACGAACCGCACATCCGGTCGCACTTTTAAAAGAGAGAACAAATGGTTACGCTCAAAAGCATTGCCGCAGATTCGAAGGGATTTGCCGCGAAGCATCTCATCAGTTCCTTGAAAAGCGAACACGCGCAAGTCGTCTCCAATGCGATGTTGATCCGCGCACTCGAGGAAATGGGGCTCCAGCGCGACGACCCGCGCCTCTCTTCGCTTTTCGCGAAACTCGATGAGACGCCTGGCAGCGGTACGCTCGACGAAGAAGGACTGCGCTCGTTGCTGGGAGAAGTCGAGGCTTCGCTAGTAGAGCGTGCGCTGTCAGGTTCGCTCGTTATTCCTGCATTCGACGAGTTCAGGGACCAGCTCGATTCACTATTCGAAACTTGTCGCGTCGAATCCAGCGGATCTGTGGCTAGCTATATTCCGCAGCTCGCAAGGGTCGACCCCGAGAAGTTTGCAATGGCAGTGTGCACGATCGATGGCCAACGCCACTCGATCGGGGATGATCACGATCGCTTCTGCGTACAGTCGACCTGCAAGCCGGTGAACTATGCCATCGCGCATGGACTTTCGAGCGCCAACTCGATCCATAGCCATGTCGGCCGCGAGCCATCCGGACGGTCGTTCAACGAACTTACTTTGAACCCTGCCGGATTGCCCCACAATCCGATGATCAATGCCGGTGCAATTATGGCGAGTTCGCTCATCAAGCCGGATGAAAGTCTGGCCGATCGGTTCGAATTCGTGATGTCGAAATGGCGGGATCTTGGTGGAGGAGCAGAGCCGGGCTTCGACAACACGGTTTTCCTCTCGGAAAAAGCGACGGCAGACCGCAACTTCGCCTTGGCCTATTTTATGCGGGAGAACGGCGCATTCCCGCCCAAGACGGACCTGATGGAAACGCTCGATTTTTATTTCCAGTGCTGTTCGATAAGTATCGACGTCAGGCATATGGCGACAATCGCGGCAACGCTGGCAAATGGCGGCGTGTGTCCGACGACGAACCAGCGCGTGCTCGATGCGGAGGCAGTTCGCAACTGCCTCTCGCTGATGTATTCTTGCGGTATGTACGACTACTCCGGTGAGTTTGCATTTACCGTCGGCATTCCTGCAAAGTCAGGAGTTTCGGGCGCGCTCATGCTGGTTGTGCCCGGCGTCTGCGGCATTGCGATCTGGAGTCCGCGACTGGACCGATGCGGCAACAGCGTGCGCGGCGTCCGGTTCGCTCAGGAACTGTCGAAGAGATACTCCTTTCACAGCTACGCGACGATGGTTCCGGGGCAGGAACTGATCGACCCGACAAAGTCCCAAGTCGAGCGCGCAGTGGAGGTGGCAAGTTCTCTTTGTTCGGCCGCGTCCGTTGGAGATCTAGGTGAACTGAGGCGATTGGTTGCCAGCGGTGCGGACATCCTGCAAGCTGACTACGATGGACGAACGGCCCTCCACCTTGCGGCATCTGAAGGTCGTATCGGCGTTGTGCGTTTTCTTTTGTCGATCGGTGCCGATGCGGAACAGAAAGATCGCTGGGGCAATACCGCCCTCGCCGATGCGAAGCGGGAAGGCAGGGGGGATGTGGTGGAAATTCTCTCCAACCTAGAGGCAGCAGAACCGGTCAAGCCCAAGCCGCGCCGCAAGGCGGCATAAGGTTGAAAGGGAGTCGACGTGCTTCAGATCAATATCCTCGGCTCCATTTCTGTGCGCGAAGATGGAAAGAGCGTGGCGCTTCCCGCCTCACGCAAAACCCGGGCGCTTATTGCCTATCTGGCTATCGAACCGGGTCCACACACCAGGTCTGCATTATGTGATATCTTCTGGGAAATACCTGATGATCCGCGCGCATCGCTCCGCTGGTCGCTCACCAAGTTGCGTACGGTCTTGAATTCAGATGATCACGAGAGACTATTGGCTGATCGCCAAGGTGTGCAGCTCGGACTGCAGGACGTCGACGTGGACTATTTGGCAGTTCGCGAAACCGTTCGCAATCCGACTGCCGTTCTCGATGATCTGAAAAAGGCATGGGAGATGTCGGACGGTAAGTTGCTGGAAGACTGCGAACTTTCGAACCAGCCGGATTTCATGATCTGGCTTGGTCAGCAGCGCAACGAACTTTCAAGAATGCGGTTCGAAATTGCCAAGCGGGTAGCTTCGGCAGACCAGCTTTCGACAACCGATCGCGATAGATGGGCCGAGCGCTGGCTGAACGAAGCCCCATTCGACCAGGAAGCTGCAGAAAATGCAGTCGCTTCGAAGCGCGCTATCGGAATGGAAGCGCAAGCTGCCCAACTGACGGCTGAGCTGCAACGAAGTTTCCGTGAAGCAGGCTTAAATCCGCCGGAGTTTTCCAAGGGGAGTTTGACTGCTCCCGGTCCCGCACCTTCGGTCGGGCTGGCAATGAAGGAAGCTGCACCCCGGCAATCCATCCGCTTTGTTCAAGCGAGGGACAGGGTCTCCATTGCGTGGGCAACTGTTGGCGACAAGGGTAACCCTCCACTCATTAAAGCAGCGAATTGGCTCAACCACCTGGAATTGGACTGGGAGGCTCCAATTTGGAGCCCGCTGTTTCGACAGCTTGCCGAAACCTTTCATCTGGTGCGTTATGACGAACGTGGATGTGGTCTATCCGATTGGGAAGTTCCGGAGATCGATTTCGAAAGCTTCGTCGATGATTTGAAGCTGGTCGCCGATGCCTCGGGCCTTGAAAAATTTCCTTTGCTCGGGATCAGTCAGGGCGCCGCGGTATCAATCGAATTCGCGGCGCGCTATCCTGAGCGGGTAAGCAAGCTCGTTCTTTTCGGTGGCTATCCTTGCGGTTGGCGGCATACGGCTAACGAACAAGAGGTTCGGGAGCGCGAAGCCGTGATGGTGCTTACCGAAACGGGTTGGGGGCGGGACAATCCCGTGTATCGCAATATGTTCTCGCAAAGTTTTATGCCGGACGCGACGACAGATGAACTGGCGTGGTTTGACGAATTCCAGCGGCTGACGACATCACCTGAGAATGCGGTCAGATTTCTCGAAGCCTTTTCGACGCTCGACGTCAGAAGCAGCCTAGCGAAGGTTCAATGTCCGACGCTGGTGGTCCATTCTCAGCGGGATCAGCGGATCCCTCTCGGAACTGGTGTTAACATGGCCTCGCAGATACCCCATGCGCGTTTTTCTAGCGTCAACAGCAGCAATCACTTGCTCTTGGGTAGGGAGCTTGCCTCGGGACAATTCGTTAAGGCAGTTCGGGACTTCGTATTAGACTAGCCAGTCGCCGGGCACTGTCAGAGCTGCTGCAGCGCGTGGCCTGCGCTCGCACAGGGCTGCGATGAGCCAGCTTGGCTGCAAGGCAAAGCAGGAGGTCGGACGCCGGGCCGACAATCGGGTGGAGAACTCGCACCTGCCGTTCCGACGACGGGAACGGGCGATGCTGAGATTCAGACAAATGAGAGCCCTGCGGAAGTTCGCCTCCGTCCACGCCGACGTCCACAACCACTTCGACCAAGAACGACACCTGATCGACAGAAAGGCCCACCGCTCGGCTGCCTCGGCTGGGTGGCAAAACCTCATGGCCTGATCTCAACCTGGCAAAGGGATAGCTGCGCCATCAGAGACAAGTTGCGATTAGACTGACGGCCCCCGATCTGGCCATGAAAGAGGCGCTTGCAGCGCGTCGCCCGCCTTGCCACCGAGTATCAATCCATGTCGTTCGGAGGCATGCAGAGCGCCTGACCCCGAGTGTCGGAGTTGGCGTTTGTAATCCCGCAGACGCGTTGCTAGGGCGACCGACGCGTCGGATCGAAACTTCGGTCGTCCTCGGGGGGGGCTCAAAGCGGCATCGTGGCATTCTGTCCGCCATCCATTACGCTGCGCGGCGCGGTCGACAGGCCGTTGCCGACGCTGGGTCGTGTCCTTCAGCAGCCCGACCAATGGTGGCCTGAAGAGCTGCTAGAACGCAGGGCGATTTTGGGCACCGCGGGCCGTCAGCCGGTCGCCTTCATCTCCGACCCCACCGCAATGGCGATCGCTCTGCGCAACAAGGATGATCGCTTCCCGCGCTCGCGCCTCCAGGACCGCATTCTGGGCACCAGCTACGGGGCGAACTTGTTGCAGGGCGAACGCGAAGACTGGCGCGGGCAACGCAACGAAATCGCCCGGCCGATCACCGCCGAACGTGCCAACCGGCTGGCCCGGCGGCTGGAGCTGGCCGGAAGCGCGATGGTGGCGGAATGGAGTGCCGTGCCCTCCGGCCAGCCGCTCGAGCTGTTGCGCGATTGCCGTCGCCTGACACTGGATGCGCTGTGGCGGGCGATCTTCGCTTCGGAAGAGGAAGCGCAAACAAGCAACAGCATTGTCGATGCAACGGCCCGCGCGATGGCCGCGCATTCCGATCTCGATCTACGGTCTGAACTCGCGCACCTGAGCGGATTGGCGGAGACGATCCTGCAAGGAGGGAGCGGGTTTGCCGAAGCCGGTACCGCTACGCCCGGGGATCGCAACACGCTGACGCTGTTCCTGCATGCCGGGCACGACAACACCACAGTGACGATGTCCTGGGCGGTGTGGTTGCTGGCTTACCGGCCCGACCTACAGCGTCAGATCGCCAGAGAATGGCGGGATGCGCAGGGAAGCGCATTCAACCTCAAGTGCTTCCCTATCGCCAACGCGGTGGTGCGCGAAACGCTGCGACTGTATCCCCCGATCATCCAGCTAATGCGCGAAACGCGCGAAGATTTTCCCGTTGAGGGCGAATTTACAGTGCCTGCCGGCACTACTCTGGTGCTCGCAATATACGCGATGCACAGGCACCGCCTGTTCTGGCCCGATCCCGACGCCTTCCTGCCGGAACGCTTTCTGGAAAATGGGGGCGAGCGCACCACGCTCAATCCCTGGTTGCCATTCGGAGCGGGGCCGCGCGGCTGCATCGGGTCCCAATTGGCACGGGTCGAAATGGCCGTGTTCCTGGGCCTGATCTGCGATGCGCTGGAACTGACGCCCAATACCGACGCGCCGTTACAGAGCAAAATGCTGTGGAGCCTGCGGCCGGTGGGCGAAGGGCCCGTGTTCGCCCGCCCTCGCGCACGCGCCTGAAAACACGGTGATCTTCCATTCGATCGATTACCTGCTGTTCCTGCCGGTCGTCGCCGGTCTCTATTTCTGCGTGCCTCCGCAATGGCGCTGGGCGCTACTGCTGGCGGCGAGCAATGTGTTCTACGCCAGCTGGCGGCTCGAATTCCTGGCGCTGCTGTGGTTCACCACGCTGGTCGACTACACCATAGCCCGCATCATGCCGCGCTACGCCCGTCCCAGCGCGATGCGAAAGACGCTGCTGGGTATCAGCCTTTTGTCCAACATTGGCCTGCTGTGCTTCTTCAAATACACCGCGTTGCTTGCCGGAACGACCTTCTGGGATATCCGGGTGAACGGCTTCGGACCGGAGGATATCATACTGCCGCTGGGCATATCCTTCTACACCTTTCAGACGCTGGGATACACCATAGACGTCTACCGCGGACGGAGGGAGCCCGAGACGCATCTGGGCATATTCTCGGTCTACGTGATGTATTTCCCCCAACTTTTGGCCGGGCCGATCGAGCGGCCGTACCGCCTGCTGCCGCAATTGCGCACGCCTCAAGCGTTTGATCTGCGACGCGCAGCAGTGGGCGTGTCGCTGATAATGCTCGGCTATTTCAAGAAGCTGGTGATCGCCGATCGCATCGCTCTCACCGTTCCAGACATCATGGCCGCGCCGGAACTGCACACCTCGCTCACGGTGACCTTCGCCTCTTTCGCCAGCATCTATCGCTATTACGCCGATCTATCGGGCTATGCCGATATCGCCATTGGGTCGAGCCTTATCATGGGCATCGCGCTGAGCCCCAATTTCAACCGCCCGTTCAGCGCGGTGTCGATCTCCGAATTCTGGCAGCGCTGGCACATCACCGTGACGAACTGGTTCCGGGATTATCTCTATATCCCCGTCGCTCGCACGGCCAAGGGCTGGTGGCAGCGACCGGTGGCGACCATCGTCACGATCACCGTGCTGGGCCTGTGGCATGGCGCGGCGTGGAGCTGGCTGGCAGCGGGCGCCATCGCCGGGGTGGTGATGGTGATCGAAGGCGCGCTGCGTCGTCGCCGCGCATTCTGGGGCCGGGTGCAGGACAGGCTCGCCCGGATCGGTATATCGCCCCGCATGGCGCGCGGGATCGGCAACGCCGCCAATCGCGCGGTTCTGTGGGCCTTCCTGATCCTGCTCGGCACGCTGGTGAACACGCCGGGGTGGGACCAGGCGTGGATCATGTGGACCAAGCTGGCGACCTTGCCCGCCGACATGACCGCTCTGGACGCCGGATTCGGTGCCTTCCAGATCAGCCGGATACTGATCGTGGCGGTGTTATTTCTGGAAGCCTACCAGTGGTTCGACGCGCGCAAGCCTGTGTTCGAGCGGCTCGAGGCGGCCGGCCCCTGGGTCGCCTGGCCGTTCTGGTACGGCCTCACGGCGTCCATCCTGGTGTTCGGGGTGTTTGTCAGCTCCGGCTTCCTGTACTTCAATTTCTGATGGGCTGGTCCACCCGATCCCTCTTCGCGTTCATGGCCTGCGGACTGGCGCTGTGGGCCGTTCTCAATGTGGCGGGCCGGATCGGCGTGGACGAGCCGACTCGGGTGCAGCAGATGCATGCGGCCTATGGCGCGATTGCCGGGAAGGACGCCGTCTCGATCGGGGGATCGGTAGCAACGGCAGTAGATTTCGACGCCATGTGCCTTTCGGGGACAGATTTCTTCAACAACGGGCAGGATCTGCTGGAAGTGGAAGCGATCGTCGACCACATCCTGGCCAATCCCGCACCACCGCAGGTGTTCATTCTGGTGATGGTGCCGGGCGCGCAGATCGTGGACAACGGGCGCCCGCCAATGGACGGCAGCTGGGCACGCAAGAGCACCTATCGCTTCCTGCAGGAACGTGGGGATTGGGGCCTGATCTCAGGCGACTGGAGGCAGGCCTTCGCCGCGCAGGCCATGCCCGCCACCGGTCAGTCCCTGTCCGACCCCTATTACGTACTGCTGCTACGGATACTGGGCAGATTGCCTCCGCCCGATCCTGCACGTGAGGCGGATACCCTGGCGATGAAGCCACGCGGAGCCAACGCCTCGGCAACCGCCATGATGACTGCTCAGGCGCTGGATGCCAAGGGCATCGCCTATCACGATCCGGACCGCGCCGCCCGTGGATCCGCCGCGCTGTTGCGGACGTCGGCCAAGCTATCGGCACAGGGCCGCCAACTGGTGATAGTGGTGCCACCCGTCACCGAAGCGCTGGCGCGCGAAATGATTGCACAGAACGGTGAAATCGTCACCGAATTCTATCGCCTGCTGTCACGGATCGATTCACCGGATACGCTGGTAATCGATAGCTGGCGCGATCTCCGCTACGCGCGAAACTTCAGTTATTTTCGCGATCACAATCACCTCAATGCGCCGGGAGCGCGCATTTTTTCGCGCGATTTGGAAAAGATACTGCAAAGGCGTGGAATTGCCAGAGCCGGGAATTGTCGGTAATACTACGTCTAATTTTCGAAAGGTCGCATTGGCGCTACCATTGGAAATATTCGGGGCAATGAGAGGGTTAAATTGGTAATGCAACGGCGCGAGAAACTGGCACGGATCGTCGGTTTCCTAAATGACAATCCCTCGCTCAAACCACGGTACGACGCGGTCAAGATGGTCGTGCGCGCGTTCCGCCGGCCTGCGTTCTACGAGGTAGCGACCCGCTGCAATCTGCGCTGCGAAGGCTGCTATTATTTTTCCGAAGATTTTCGCCCGCCCGAAAACGAAGAGCGCGACAATGCGCGGTGGGACGATTTCTTCGCCGCCGAGGGTGCGCGCGGGGTCACCATGGCCTATTTCGTGGGGGCTGAACCGGCGCTGGAACAGGACCGCCTCATCGCGGCCAGCAAGTATTTCCCCAACGGCAATATCGGCACCAACGGTATCGTGAAGCTCGATCCTGCCATCCCCTATCGCATCGGCGTATCGGTGTGGGGGGTCGACGAGGATGTGGACGCCAGCCTGCGCGGCGCCAGCGCCTTTACCAAAGCGCTCCGCAACTACGCCGGCGATCCGCGCGCCATCATGCTCTATACGCTGACCAGATCGAACCTTGGCGATGTACGGCGGCTGGCGGAAATCTGCGCCGATCACGATCTGCCGCTGACCTTCAACATGTATTCGCCGACCGAAACCTACATGCGCAAGCTGGCCGACAATAGCGCCAACGACCGCAAGTTCTTCCGCATCTCGAGCGCAGAATCGAACCTCCAGTGGTGCGAAGAAAGCCTGAATGAAACACGCCGGCTGATGGACGAGATGATCGCGGATTTCCCCGAGACCGTGGTCTATTCCAACGCCTACAACCGCTGGGCCACGCAGACCGGGCCGCTGTACGATATCGACCCGGAAACCGGCATCGCGCGCGACTGCCATTCGCGCATGGTCGGCACCATGCAGTACTACAAGACCGACCTTACCCGCTCCTTCGCGGAGAAATGCGGCACGTCGGACACGGTCTGTTCCGAATGCCGGATGTATTCGGGCGGCTGGTCCTCCAAGTTCGAACCGCGCGACGAGGACGTGCGCGATGCCGCAAGCTTCCGCGAATGGCTGGGCATGGTGCAGACGCTGGGCCGCATCTTCCTGCTCGATCGGGACGAATTGACCCACCCTGCAGCAAGCGATGTAATGGAAACACCCGCCGCCGAACCCCGGCGCGTTTCGGAGTTCGTGGCATGAAAACCAATGCGATCGGCAACGCCATCGAAGTCAGCGATATCGACCTTTTCGACGATGCGGCCTGCCGCGAATTGGGGCACCTGGTGGCGCAGGAATGCGTGGTCATGCTGCGCCAGGCGGTGCCTGAAGAGCGGCTGTTCGCCATCCAGATGCTGTGGGGCCAGCCCTGCATGCCGATGATGAACCGCTATGTGCTGGAGAAGCGGCTGACGGGGCGGCACTGGCGTGGGGCATTCCGCGCGATGGGCAATGTGTCGGCCGGCCTTGAAAATGCCGCTCAGTTTCCGGGCATGGCGCGCGTCAGCTTCGAGAAGAACGAACGCGGCAAGGTTACCGGCCTTTTCCCAAATGGCGAGCTCGACTGGCACAGCGACCAGCAGGCCTATCACGACAACCAGCGCATCGTCGGGCTTATGAGCTTGTGGGGTTCTGAAAACAGCCAGACGTCCTTCCTATGCACCGCCCCCGCCTACGAAGCGCTGAATCACGAGGACCGGACCATGGTGGACGAGCTGTCCTGCGTCTGGGAATGGGACGGCGGCAACATGTGCCCCGACATCGAGGACTGGCACCTCGAAATCATCCATTACAACATGGTCCCGATGGACGGGATGGAAACGCGCCTGGTGGACCAGACGGTGACCGGCCGCCGCGGCATTCATTTCCCCAGCCACTGTTTCAGCCATTTCAGCGGCATGAGCGTGGCCGAAAGCGCCAGGTACAAGGCGCATCTGTGGCAGCAGCTGAACCGCCCCGAACACATTTACATCCACGATTGGCACGATGGTGAGATCGTGTTCATGGATCAGAACATCACCCTGCACGCGCGTCCGACCAATATCGTCGATTCCGACACCCGCACGATGACGCGGATGATCTCCTATCTTGACCACCTCTACCCCGGCAACGGCCCGGCGGATCACGTTCTTTATGAGGGCGAACGCTACGACCACGCTCAGTTCGCCGAAATTGTCGATGCAAAGCGACTTCAGGAGGCGGCGCAAACGAAGTCACCGGTTGCGACGCAAGCCCGGGTTTCCATGGTGTAGCGTTCACTGGAGGCTAGAATTGGTAGCCCCGCAGAGATGAAAATCGGGCACTCGAATTGTCAGCATCGCGCAGCCGAAAAATGCAGCGCCCTGCATCAATCTATCTCGTAGATTTTTTCGAACGGCAGCTATGTGTGATTGGGGCCTAGCAGCGGACTGTCCGCAAACGGCCCGGCTCCAGACGTTTAGCTTCGCGCACTCGATCACGACGCCAATCCGACCTTGGGCAAGCCCTGGGAATGGTCGTTCCCGCACAGCCATTCCTGAAGATCCCGGGGCCAACCAAATCAGAAGTCGACCTGTGCGCGCACGCCCACCACATCGACGGAATAGTCCTGATCGCCTCCTGCAGCGATCGCTGCCATATCGTACTCCAGGTGCGAGTAGTCGAGCATGAAGCGTGTATAGGCCGTTGGCGTCCAGACCAGCGACGCGGCATAACTATTCTGAATGCCGCCAGTGATCTCGGCATCGACCAGGTCGAGATAGTCGTACCTCACATTAAGCTGCAGTGCGCCCAAACCGTTTTTGCCAAGCGGTCTGGCGGGCTTTACGCGGTCGAACTTGAAGCCCTTGTAACCGCGTGTGTCTCCCGCAGTCAGAAATACGCCTGCCTCCATATAGCCGCCGAAGAATGTCGGATCGGTCAGCTCGGGCCGCTCAACCTGCTGCCAAAATGCCTCACTCGCAAAATGGAAAGGCCCGGAAATCGCAGCCGTTTCTAGACCGAACCCGATTTCGGTTTCCGCCGCGATTGAGCCGGTGTTGATGAAGCGGGTGTCAGTAAAATGGAAATGCGGACGCTGCCGGTAGCTAACCGTGTCATCGGCATCGTTCAGTTTACGGTAGTGCACAGAGCCGCCAAAGTGCAGCCGGGTGTCTCCAAGGGTGGGCGCGTATACGGAGCGGCCATCAAAGCTCCAGCTGTTGTTTTCATCACTGCTCAGGTCGTCGGCATTGGCGGTGAAAACGCCCGCCTGGAGTAGCAATCCGCCATTCTCATACTGCCCGGACAATCCTACTTTACGCTCGAAGCCGAATGCGTCGGTGAACGAGGCGCGTTCCAGGAAAGAGATAAAGCGGCTGCTGGAAAGCTCTTCGAGACCCTGGAAGTTGTTATGCTGTCCGATCGTGACGGTTGCATCTCCCTTCTCGTAGGTGAAAAGCGCATCCGTGAGCTCCACCTCTCCGTCCGCAAAATCCACCTCCATCTTGTAAGCGAAACCACCCGGCAGATCGCCCGCGACGCCGATGCGCGCCCGACGGATCTCGTTGGCAAAGCCGAGCCCCTGATCGGAGATGGCATCGGGTGCCTTGACCGCGCCAGCATCGATCTGAAGCCGACCAAACGGCTTGAAAGTCCAGCCATCTTTCGCTTCCAATGCAGCAACGGGCATGGGCGCCGGAGCTGCGACCTCTCCGGACGGGGGCGCTGCGACGGCTACGGCATCAACCGCTCCATTTTCCCTGGCAGTCTCGCCCTCGAGCATCTCAATGCGCGAGGCCATCGCCTCCATTTGCGAACGCATCTGCGCCAGTTCAGTGCGAAGCGCAGCGGCTTCATCTGACTGCTGCGCCTGCGCCTGAGCGGGCGAAGCGAAGTTTAGCGCCAGGGCTATTGCAAGAGAAGCCGGCGCGACGCGGCGAACAGAAGACATATGCAACAGCATTCGATTTTCTCTCAATGTGACGATTCGGTTGCGCCGCTACGTCAGCGGAATGACAGGTATATGACAAGACGTCCGATGGATACCGTTTGAGACCTTGCCACAAGACACCTGGAAGGCTGCTGGAAAGAGGGCAGAACACCATACCCTATGAGTGAGATGGCCCACGCTGCACCCCTGATTTGTGTAGATGCTGCGATCTTTTGGCCGGAGGCCCAGGCCAAGAAAAGGTCGTGGCCAATTGCCTCTGGTTACGTCTTTTCAACATTGGCTTATGTGATCGATCCGACCAGTTTGTCATAAGCGTGTCATGAATCTCGCCCAACAGCCCGTCCGGACCCGCAGTGAAACACCTAGATTTGCGCTGCAACGGCGCAACACAGATGGAATGGTACTTCGATGAAACCCAAGGCGCTTCTTACGCTACCCCTGGCGATCGCAACGCTCATGCTGGGCGCGTGCGGCGATAGTTCCGGCGGTTCTGGCACGCGTGATACCGTCCGCGCCGTTGGCTCATCGACCGTCTATCCTTTTGCCAAGCTGGTGGCGGAAGATTTTGTCCGTTCCAACCGGGCGTTCGGCTCGCCGATCATTGAAGCAACCGGGACTGGCGGCGGGATGCAGCTTTTCTGCTCGGGCGTAGGTGCCAATACGCCTGACATCGCGCATGCGTCTCGTCAGATGAAGGCGAGCGAGTTTGAGACCTGCGTCGCCAACGGGGTCGACCAGATTACCGAGATCCAGGTCGGTCTGGACGGCATTGCCTTTGCCTCTGCTGAAGGCGGCATCCAGATGGAGCTGACGCCTCAGATCGTCTATGAAGCGCTTGCGGCCAAACCTTATGGGAACGAGCAGACGGCCAAGACCTGGAGCGATGTCGATCCTTCGCTGCCGGATATTCCGATCATGGTCTATGGTCCGCCGTCAACCTCCGGCACGCGTGATGCGCTTAAGGAACTGATTCTGCAGCCCGGCTGTGAAGCTGGCCCGCAAATGGCTGCTCTCAAGGAAGCCGATGAAGACCGTTATGACCAAATCTGCACGGAAGTTCGCGCGGACGGCGCCTATGTCGATCAGGGCGAGCAGGACAACCTGATCGTACAGAAAATCGTGAATAATGCTCAGGCAGTCGGGATATTCGGATATTCGTTTTTGGAAGAAAACCGTGGCAGCGTACAAGGTCTTCCGATGAATGGCGTAGAGCCGACTTATGAGAATATCGCCAGCTTCGAATATCCGGGCGCCCGACCCTTGTACATCTACGTGAAGAATGCGCATCTGGATGCGATTCCAGGCCTGCGTGAATTCATCGGAACTTGGGCGAAATCCTGGGGCGAAGAAGGACCATTGGCCAAAATCGGTCTTATCGCCAACCCTGAGGACACCGCGGCTCGCAGCCAGAGAGCCGCGACCGAGTTCACAGTTTTGAGTGCATCGGACATCGAATAGCTTCGGCTGATCCTGTCAGGCATCCCTCTACCCGCACCATGGGCGGATGTAGCGGGGTGCCTGAATCCCTGTTGCAGTCTCTCGTTTGCAGACGGTGATGGCGCGCTGTAGCAAGCAGCCAAAGGGCACTCTCAGAGCAAATGCACCGACTGGCGGAATGCGGGTTATCGGGTAGGGCGGGCGATGCCTAGGCCGAAGAAACCAGCCAGGGTGCGGTAGACGACATGGGCGAGCCTGGGTGACGGCATAGAAATGGCGGACGCTCCTCTAGGCGGGGCGAAAGCTGTACCCCGACGGGTGGGGGGGTCGCTTTCCCGCCCGTCGGAGTTCGTGCTGGCCGCGTTATCGCGGCTTGTATTCCTGCAGCAGCATGGAGCCGACCACCGTGCGATATTCGGCGCGGTTGCCGCTGGCGGCGGCCTGTTCCTTATAGGTAGTGCGCGACCACGCATCGAACGCCTTGTCTCGGCGTTCCTGCTCGGCAGCGTCAGGCAGGCTGGCGAACTGGGTCACAAGATAAAGGTCGGGCTCGCCCGCGCGCGCATTCACATTGGAATAAATGCCGTAATCCGTGATCCATCCCTGGGATTTGGCGTATTCCTGAAACCGCTTCCATTCGGTCGCAAGCCATTCGGCATATTTCAGACCGCCTTCGCCATCTTCGACGACGATACCGCTCATCTGGACATATTCGCCCGGAGCCAGCGGAAATTCCTGCGCAGCTACCGGCGCGGCCAACGGCATTGTCATGGCCATCGCAACAAGCGCCATTTTGATTTTGTTCACCGGTTCTCTCCCTTCAGCACCAACACGCAAATTCGCGGCCTCGTCTCATTTCTGCTTCCGGTGGTTTTCTCCCGAGACAGCACAGGGCAAACTCCTCTGTGCGCGCAGATCCCCCGATCCGCGCATTGCCTGAAATAGCTGTATTTCAACTGGTTCCTATAAGTTGGAGAATGCCTCCGCAGGCGTGGTGCGGTCAACCGGGGCGGCCGTCAAAAAAGCGTCAATTCGAGCTTCCTTCAGGCCGTGCGCGGGTCTTTCGGCATTAGGTCCGGCCAGCCGTGGCGGTTCCATGCCTCGACCAAGCCGACATGTTCGGCAAAATCCATGAAGCCGGCATGCTGGCGCGTCTGCCGGATCGGTTCGACATCGGCCCACAGGCTCATCAGGCCGAACATGTTGGCCGGATGGATGCACTCGCGGTAGATCTTCATCACCAGCTCGGCATGACCCATCCAGATCGCTGGAAAGGCGACCGAGGGATCGTAAGGGTCTGGCATCGTGTGATGCAGTCCATCAAGCATGACGCAATAGGCTGCACGGGCGCTGTCATCGCCGCTGCAACACCCTTTCGAGGCAATCGACCAATAGGCATCGCGCACCGCATCGCTCATCGGCTCGGTCCCGGCGGGTGGCAGGATCACCGTGTTCATCAGCGTCCGCGAGACGAAATAGGTCTCGGTCGCCTTTTCGTGTTCGCCGACCGCAGCCTGTATGGCTGCCAACCACATTCCCGGCATTCCCAGATCGATCATGCGCTGCCCGGCTGCCAGGGCCGGGTCCAATTCGCCGAGATTGAAATGCGCGGTCGCAAGTATGGCGTGATTGCGCCCATAGGCAGGGTCTTGCTCCACCCCTGCCTCGATGAACGGCAGGGCAGCACCGGTGCGGCCGATATACAGCAGGAAAGACCCGAGACGTAAGGCTACATCGGCATTGCGCGGCTCGCGCGCATAGGCCTCAAACGCCAGATCAAGCGCGCCCGCCGGATTCTTGCGGGTCCATTCGTGAATGCCTTGGATCGCCAGGGCATGGCCCTGTCCCGGGTCGAGCGCGACCGCCCGTTTCGCGCATTGAGCCGCCGTTTGCGACCGTTCGACCCTGTCGAGGCATGGCGTATAGACCGCGTTGTGGACATGGGCATCGGCAAGCGCAGTCCAGCATTCGGCAAACTCGGGATCAAGTGCCAGCGCCTCTTCGAGCAGCTCGACGGACTTTGCAGCCGCACCATCGGTGATCGAACGCCGAAACAGCGAGCGGCCTTGAAGATAAAGCCCATAGGCCTCACGATTGGTGGTCATTCGCCGCAGCGGTGCGGGCGAAACCGGAAGGCCGAGCACCCTGCAGATCGCGGCGATGACGTTATTGCCGATAATCTTGCGTGACTCGAAGAACTCGTCGATTGTGCCGGTGATCCGATCCGCCCAAATCTCGGTGCCGGTGGTGCCTTCGATCAGGGCGATCCTGACCGCGATGGTATCCGGGGTGCGAATGACTTCGCCCTCGATCAAATGCGTAATCCGCAGGCTTGCGGCCATTTCCGAAAGCGTCTGCCCTCTTGCCGCCACAGCGAGGACCGAGGTCCGCCCGGCCAGCGCGATCCCTTCCACCATACCAAGACGCGACACCAGTTCATCGGTCACGCCCTCGGCCAGGAAGAAGTCTCCATCCACCTGGTCGATCTGGTCGAAGGGCAGAACCGCAAGGGCGATCTCGGCCGGGCCGATCGCTGCGGGATAGCGGGCCTGCGATGCAACTATCAGCCGCGCGCTGCTTTCCGGCTCGCCAGTAGAGCGTAGTTCGGACACCAGCCCGGCAATTGACTTTCGAAGTCTCGCATCGACCTCGTGTCGCTTTAGCGAAAGCCAGTTGTCAAAGGCGGGATTGAGCGACGCAGCCTGGAGCGTTGGCAGATTGGCGACGCTCTCGAGGATCTGAGCGGCTCGACTCCCCTTGCCCTGTGCAAGCGCATCCTCAAGCTCGGAAAGGTCGGAAAGCAAGAGGTTGCGATCGAGCGCAACACCCGACCGGGTGACAACCAGGAGATTGCGAAAGCCCTTGTTCTCGAACTGGCGCCGAAGGTCGAGAAGGCACTGCCGGAGGCTGGCCTTTGCCTGCGCATGGAACCGGTCGGGCCATAGCAACCTGCAGAGTGTCTCACGGTCGAGCCTGCAATCCGGCTGCAAGCAAAGCAGCGCAATCAACAGCATCCCCCTGCGATTGCTGAGCAACAAGGGTGTACCGTCCGAAGTCTCGAGCCGGAACTCGCCGAAAACTCTGGCAAGAGCCCTAGTTCCGGGCGCTGCTAATGTATTTCGATCAACCACAACTCCAGCCTCCCGGCGTAAAGGCTAGTCCTTAATTGAGCATTTGCAACGAATTAAGCCCAGGGAGGTGGCGCTGACGCCGTCCGCCGATCTTCGGGCCTAGCTTATTTGCCCAAGGGCTCTGTCAGAGCAAATGCATCTGCTGGTAAGGAGTGGCGGGGGAGGGCGGTAAGATGCCTCAAGACGATCACCATCGATGGTCTGCGCTCGTAGAGGGCAGCGATGACCGAGTTTGGCTGCGAGCAGAAACAGGAGATTGGGCGCTGGGCCAATAACAGGGTCGAAAACTCCGACCTTCCGTTCCGACGACGGGAACGGGCGACGCTGAGATTCAGACAAATGAGAGCCCTGCGGAAGTTCGCTTCGGTCCATGCCAACGTCCACAAACAGTTCAACTCCGAACGCCACCTGATCGACAGAAAGACCTGCAAGACCCGCCGCTCGGCCGCCCTGGCCGAGTGGCGATCTCTCATGGCCTGAGCCTTACCGGGGTAGGGGAGAGCTCTGTCGACGAATGGAGACAAGTTGCGATTGGACCGACAGCACCGCCACTCATCGTTGATTTAGGCGATCCAAGATCGTCCAGACCGACGCGCTGACCTTTGCGATCCCGCCAATTCGGAGTCCTGCTCCGTCCAGAACGATCTGCCCCGAGCCAAACGCAAGCCGGGGTAGATTGGGGCCAGGGCAAAACGGGTCTATCCTTGCATTCCTGCCGAATAATGTTTGAGTGTCGGTACTCACTCCCGTTCCGCATTGGGCGTTCGACCGCCATCGCAGAAGGAATACCTTGACCGATCCAGTCATGACAGAAGCCGCAACCCTGGAGAAAAGCGCCAGGATCAAGGTGAACCCGCCCGTGTTTATCGTTTCGGCCGGGCTGATCCTCGCCTTCGCCTTGTTCGGGGCACTGGCTCCCGATCGGGCGGGACGGCTGTTCGACCTGGTCCAGACCTTTGTCGTGGAGAGCTTCGGCTGGCTCTACATCTCCGCGGTGGCCGGATTCCTCGTTTTTGTCCTCTACCTGATGTTCAGCCGTCACGGCGATGTGAAGCTCGGCCCCGATGAAAGCGAGCCCGAGTACAGCTATCTGTCATGGTTCGCGATGCTGTTCAGCGCGGGGATGGGCATCGGCCTGGTCTTCTTCGGCGTCGCCGAGCCGATCCAGCATTATGCGAACCCCCCGATCGGAGATGGCAGCACCGTCGAGGCCGCCCGGCGGGCCATGACGCTGACCTTCTTCCATTGGGGTCTCCACGCATGGGCGATCTACATCGTGGTCGGTCTGGCGCTGGCCTACTTCTCCTTTCGCCGCGGCTTGCCGCTGACGATCCGGTCGGCGCTGTACCCCTTGATCGGCGATCGCATCAACGGACCGATCGGCCATGCGATCGACATTTTCGCCGTGCTGGGCACCATGTTCGGGGTCGCGACCTCGCTGGGCCTCGGGGTGCTCCAGGTGAATGCCGGGCTGAGCTACCTGTTCGGTCTGCCGGTCGGCACCTCGGTGCAACTTATCCTGATCGCGTTGATTACCGTCTTGGCGACCATGTCGGTGTTTCTGGGGCTGGATCGCGGTATCAAACGGCTTTCGGAACTCAATATCATCCTCGCCATATCGCTGCTCGCCTTCGTGCTGTTCACCGGCTCGACGGTCTTTCTTCTCCAGGCCTTCGTTCAGAACATCGGCGCCTATCTCGGCGAAGTCGTGCCGCGGACTTTCCGGATGTACGCCTACGAACCCAATCCCTGGCTGGCCAACTGGACCCTGTTTTACTGGGGCTGGTGGATTGCCTGGTCCCCCTTTGTCGGAATGTTCCTGGCGCGGATCTCGCGCGGGCGGACCATCCGCGAGTTCATCGGCGGAGTGTTGCTGATTCCGGTGCTCTTCACGTTTCTCTGGATGACCGTGTTCGGCAACACGGCCATCGCCCTCGACATGAGCGGCGTGCAGCCGATCGCCGACACCGTGGCGAACAACCTTCCTGTCGCGCTCTTCGAAACGCTCGCCCAACTACCCCTGAGCGCAGTCACGTCGCTGATCGCGACCTTGCTGGTGATCACCTTCTTCGTGACATCGGCGGATTCCGGGGCACTGGTCATCGATATGATCACTTCCGGGGCGGCCGAAAACCCCCCGATCTGGCAGCGCATCTTCTGGGCGGTCTGCGCGGGTGGGATAGCAGCCGTGCTACTGGTGGCGGGAGGTCTCCAGGCCCTTCAGACCGCCGCCATCGCGAGCGCGCTGCCCTTTGCAGTGGTGATGATATTCATCTGCTACGGACTTTTTCGCGCGCTGCAGACGGAACGCCTGGGCACATCGACCGACGTCGCGATGCTGAACGTGCCTTCGCTACGGCCCGAGCTCAGCTGGCAGCAACGCCTGACCTCGATCATGGGCCACTTCGCCGAGGGCGATGTCGCCGCGTTCATGGGCGATACGGCGCGACCTGCGCTGGAGGCGGTCTCGGAGCAAATGCTCGAAAGCGGCTACACGCCCGAACTGACCGAAAAACCCGATGGTCTCGATCTGACGATCCCGCACGGGGAACAGGGCAGTTTCCGCTATACGATCCGGAGCCGCCCCTTTCTGCAACCCAGTTTCGTCTGGGCCGAAAAGCGAAGCGTGCATGATGCCGAGCCACGGCATTATCGCGCGATGGCGCATACCTCGGAAGGCGACCAGCCGCACGATGTCACCGGCTTTACCCGGGACCAGGTGATCGACGATCTGCTGAACCGCTATGCCCGCTTCCGCCATACGCGGCGGCTGGCCTAGGATCGAAGCGGATCGGGAAGAGGGAGGCCCTGGTTTCGGTCCCCGTGGGGATCGCGATCGTGGAATTCGACCTGTCCGAAGGCGCGATTCTGCCCCTCGCGGGTGTGAAGCCGCCGTCGCCGGCAGCCTCACGGACTTGGCTCAGGCCTTGCGCTTCTTGCGCGCGGCGTACTTCGCGTCGCGGGCGGCCTTGCGTTCGGCTTCGGTCGGTTCGGGCTTTTCGCGTTCGGCCTTGGCCTCGGCGCGCTTTTCCTGCTCGATCCGCTGCGCTTCGTCGCGTTCCGCTTTGATCGCTTCGCGCTTGGCCGCAGCCTTGGCGTCGCGCGCTTTCTGGCGCTCGGCGCCTGCGGCGAGTTCGGCTTCGTCGGGCTTGGGCGCGGCTTTCAGCTTTTCCAGCGCGCTCTTCTTCGCGCGGGCCGAGGCGGCTGCCCGGTCCTGAAACCCCGGATCCTTGAAACCCTTCATCGAAATTCGCTCCTGAGTGCAGATTGTGTGACTGCAGTTGGTGAAATCGGCCCGCTTGCGCTGCGCGTTTTCGTGGTCGAAAACCGCCCACCGGACCGGCCCGCGAGGCCGTTAGGGCATTTCGCGCCGCTTTGCCACTCTTGTGAACATCACGAAGGCCTGGCCGGTTCGCGGAGCTAGGGCGCGAACCAGACCGTGGGTTCGCCCGGCACCCACGGTTCGACCCGCAGCATGATCGCGCCGAACAGGTCCGATGCGAGGTGGTGGTCGAGCCAGTTGCGCAAGGGGGCGAGGGGCAGGGTGTCGAACCAGCCGCGGTCGACCGCGACGAATTGCCGCACGAAGGGCAGGATCGCGGCGTCGGTGAAACCGCGCGTCGGGCCGGACAACTGGCCTTGCTCTGCCAGCCGGGAGTCGAGAACTTCCAGAAAGGCGACTCCGTCCGCGCGATACGCCAGCGCATCGGTCCCGTCGCGTTCGGCGTATTTGTAGCGGTCGAGCGCGCGCTTGAAGGGCCCGTCGCAGGTCGCGATCAGTCCGGTATCTTCGCGCGCCAGCCAGGTTTCGGGGTCGTTCCGCTCCAGCGCCCAGCGCATGATGTCGAGGCTCTCCTCGAGCACCGACCCGTCTGGCAGCACGAGCACCGGCACCGTCCCCTTGGGCGAGGCTTCGAGCAGGCTCGGCGGCTTGTCGCGCAGCCGCACCTCGCGCAATTCGCAGCGCGTGCCGCTGACCGCCAGCGCCAGCCGCGCGCGCATCGCAAAGGGGCAGCGGCGGAAGCTGTAGAGGATCGGAGTGGCCGGTTCCGTCATCGCGGCTTGCTCCCCGTCCCGCGCGTCCGGGGGCGGGCGGAGGCAGCCGCTGCGAGCGCTGCCTGGCGGCGCCGCTCGCGCAAACCGACACGCTGTTCCTCGGTCCGTTCGCCATGGCATGCGGCGCAGCTCACCCCCGCCTCGTAGCGCGGGGAGGCCACATCCTGCGCGCTGACCGGGCGACCGCAGGCGAGGCAGGCGTCGTGGCTGCCGGGCGCCAGCCCATGGCCGATCGCCACCCGCTGATCGAAGACATAGCACTCGCCCTGCCACAGGCTCTCCTGTTCGGGCACCGCCTCGAGATAGGCCAGGATACCGCCCTTCAGGTGATAGACTTCCTCGACGCCTTCTTCCTTGAGGAAGGCGGTCGATTTCTCGCAGCGGATCCCGCCGGTGCAGAACATCGCGACCCTGGGTTGGCGGCCCGCGCCGAGCAATTCCTCGCGTCTGTCGCGGAACCACGCGGGGAACTCGCGAAAGCTGCGGGTCGCGGGATTGATCGCGCCCTCGAAGCTGCCGATCGCCACCTCGTAATCATTGCGCGTGTCGATCACGATCGTGTCCGGGTCGGCGATCAGCGCGTTCCAGTCCTGCGGGGCGACATAGGTGCCCGCAGCCGCGCGCGGATCGATCCCGGGCTCGCCCATGGTGACGATCTCGGCTTTGACCCGCACCTTCATCCGCTCGAACGGCATGGCGGCGGCGGTCGACAGCTTGACGTCGAGCGCGGCGCAATCGGGCAGCGCGCGGATACGCGCGAGCACATGCGCGATCCGGTCCGGCGTTCCGGCGATGGTCCCGTTGATCCCCTCGGGTGCCAGCAACAGCGTGCCGCGGATGCCCTGTTCGTCGCACAGGCTCTGGAGCGTCCCGCGCAAGGAGTCGCAATCGTCCAGGCGCGCGAAGCGATAGAGCGCGGCCACGCAGATGCGGGCCGGTGGGGGAGGAGCAGTGCTTGGCATTGCAGGCGCCATAGCGCCGGGCCCGCGCCGCGTCAGCACCGATCCGTCTTTGGCCGACCCCGCGCGGCGCATCGCCGGGCTTGCACGCAGGCGCCCGACAGGCGATATTCATCGCATCGCCACTAGGGGCTGCGGCTTCTACCGATACTTCCCCAGGCATTTGCCAACCACTTCCACGGATACACGGGCAGGACACAGCGCTATCTCGGTCGTCGAACACAGCGCTCCGGAGCGAAAGGCCTGGCGGTTTGCGCTTCCGCGTTTTCCCGAGACCTTCCCCCGCCGCGCCGGTGCGATCGCCGCCGCGCTCGCGATCGAGCTGCTGATCCTGTGGATGCTGCTCAGCCTCGGCGTCGGCAGCGGGGCGGGGAGGCCCGAGACCACCAGCGTCACCACTTTCGATGCGAGCGAGGCGAGCCAACCGGCGGCGCCCGACGCGCAGACCAGGCCCGAACCCGAGCCTGCTGCCGAGGCCGCGCCCACCGCGCCGCAGGACCCCGCGCCCGCCACCCCGCAACAACCCAGCCCGCTGACCCTGCCGCCCACCGCGCTGCCGCGCGTAAGCCCCGTATTCATACCGCCAGCGCCGCCCGCTCCGCCGCAGCCCGAGGCTTCCCCCCAACCGCAAACTCCCCCGCGTGCCACCGCGGTCATCCGCCCCGGCGCGCAATACGGTCCCGCCAACCAGCCCCGCGCCGGCGGTGCGGACAGCGAAGTCGTGGGCGCTGCGCCCGATGGCTCGCCGCTCTACGCCGCGCGCTGGTATCGCGAGCCGACCAATCAGGAACTCGCCGGTTACCTCTCCGCCGCGCGCGGGCCGGGCTGGGGCCTGATCGCCTGCCGGACCGCGCCAAACTGGCGGGTCGAGGATTGCGTGATCGTCGGCGAGAGCCCCGCGGGCTCGAACATCGCCCGCTCGACGCAGGCCGCCGCCTGGCAATTCCAGGTCCGCCCCCCGCGCGTCGGCGGGGAGTATCAGGTGGGGGCGTGGGTGCGGATCAGGATTACCTACGCGATGGCACCGGGCGCTCCCGGCTAGCCCCCCTTCAGCCCCGCTGGCGGATCGCCACGCGCACGGGTTTGCCTTCGCCATCGGGCACCATCAGCACCATCGGGGTCGACGGTGCCGCGCCCGTGGCGCGCATCCGCTGCTGCCCCGCCACCAGCGCGTCGTAATATTCGCCCTGCGCGGGCCGGTCGTTGACATGCAGCACGGGGTAGTCGGTCCGCCCGACCGGCCAGTCGATGACATCGGTGGCGGGCTCGTATTCACCGTTCTCGTCCAGATAGGCCACCCCCTGGTTGAGCGTGAAGACGTTCTCCAGCCCGGTGAAGCGGTGCGCGACCCCGCGCGGGATCACCAGCGTGCGATGCGCGGCCGGGCTGAACTCCAGCGCGATCTCGGCATGCAGCGTGTCCGACCCGTGGCGACAATCGACGAAATGGACCTGCACCGTGGCGTCCTCGCGCCCCAGGAAGGTGAGGTGGTCGTCCTGCCCCAGGTGGATGCCGAAAGCGTCGTGCGCATAATGCGCGGTGCCGTGGTCGACGAGATAATAGGGCCGCCCCTCGTAGAGCGGGCGGATGCCGGACGCGGGGCCGCTTTCGACATAGGGTAGCTGCTGCCAGTGCAGCCCCGCGATCGGCGGGATCGGTTCCACCCGTGCCTCGACCCCGCCGCTCGCGCGTTCGCTGATCTTGAGCTGGCGCAGGCTCCCCGAGGCATCGCGCGCATCGACCGTATAGGCGTGCGAATGGGCGAGATGCGCCATGCCTTCGCGCTGGCGCTCGGCCAGCAGGCGGTAGAAGACATCCGAGGCGGGCAGCGCATTGGGCCGGAAGCGCGGCGCGCGCGCCTCTTCCGCCTCGCCTTCCGCCTCCCCTTCCGCCTGCGCGCGCGGCACGTTGACGATATCCGCATCCATGTCCCATTTCTGTTCGCCCGCGGCCCATTGCGCGGGGTCGGGCAGGAACACCGCGTAATTGTTCACCGTGTCGATTTCTTCGAGCCCGTCGAAATCATGCGCGACCCCGGGCGGGATCCGCAGCTCGAATTGCGAACTCGGCGCAAACCGCGCGGTCAGCCGCGCGCCGCCGGTCGGCGAGCCCGCGCGCAAATCCATGAAATGCGCGGTGATGGTGCGATCGGGCGCGCCGAGGAAGGTCAGCCGGTCTTCCTGCCCCAGATGGACCCCGTAATGGCCATAGCTGAACTTCTGGCGCCCGTGGAACACCAGGTTGAAGCTGCGCCGCGTGGCGAAGGGCACCACGAACGACTGGCCTCCGTTGGGCAGCCGCCAGTTGCGGCTCCAGCGGAGGCCAGCGATCGCCGCGAGCTCGGGTCGGTCCGACATGATCCCTGTCGTCATCTGGGCCGTCATCTGCGCCGTCATTCGCTGCCAGCTCTAGCCGAGCACTTCGACATGGTGACCGGCCGCCTTCGCCTCGCGGATCAGCGTCTCGAGATCGGCATCGGGGAAGGTCTCGGTGAAGGCGCTGACCGCCGCCATCTTGATCCCCGCCACCGCGGCGGAGATTTCGCGCCCCTGCGTCGCGCGCTTGGGGTCGGAGGTCAGGTAATGGATCATCAGGCTCTGCAACGCCTGGTCGCCGGCGACCGCTTTCTTGCCCTGCGTGTCGATCAGCCGGGTCACGGCGACATCGAACGAGCCATCGCCCTCGCCGGGCAAGTCGCGATAGAGCGACGACAGGAATTTGCGTGAGGTTTCTTTCTTCATGACTTCATCCTCCTTAAAAGCGGAGCATGAGCGGGGACACGAATAGGCATTCCGTCCCGACTCGCCCGCATCTGTTGGATGCCATACTGGGCGGAGTCGGGGAGAAGGCGGATAGGTCCGGAATGGAGGTATAGGGTGTGAGAGGGGACGGATGTGGCTGGCGTACGAGACGCATCATGCGATGGGCGGCGCGAGAGATAAAGGTCTCGGAAAGACGATTCTTTGGGGAAATACAGCCTAAACGAGTCGACGACCGTAGTGGCAGTCACCGAGGTTTAAGCCAGAGTTCTAATTTTTGGGTTTGTAAGTTTTCAGCGCGGCAAACTCATCAGCGTTGGAGACTATATCCACCAAAAAACCGACCCATTTTTCGGAATAAGTGTAATCGTTGTGGGCAGAGTGATAGTGACAGTAGTCCTTCTTACAGTCAGCGGGATTCTTTGCGGCCTTCCGAGGCCGCGCCCCAAATTTCTTCCAAGCCAACTGGTGGTGATGCGCTGTAAAATCTAAACCAGTGCGTTCACGGACTTTGCGAACAACCTTGGTGGGTTTATGGGGCCAGAGCTCATCCCCTACGACTTTCTGAGTCAGAATATTCGAAATATTGGACACTGAACTATTATTGTTTGTAAATACAATGTGAGATTCACCTTTCGTTGCTTTCTCAAAATGATAGCTCACTTTAAATTGATAAGTCGGACCTTCTCTTCCATTTATTCCGGCACCGTCGATTATTGCTTGATCAATAGCTTCTATTGTGGGTGTTAAATCATAATCTTGGAGTTTAGAAAGTTGCTCTAGCTGCATTTTGCCAAACTGAAGAGACAATGAAAGGCTATCCTGCAAACCAGTTTGCTCTCCAAACAGCTTTCGAATGGTCTGGTCAAAATTTAAACAATTTGCTTGAAAAAGCGTCCAGTATGTCCGACCGATTGACGAGAGGAGTTTGTGCTCAACATTATCTCGAAGTATCTTAACTGCGCTTAGATTCTTTTTAACATCTTCTTCTAAGGGGCAATCTTCCCTTACTAGCATCTGACTCAATAGAAGAGAGTTGCCGTCATCATTAGTGATTTCGGCCCCCTTTCGAAAATAATATTCATGGAGAAGGTAAGTCCAAGCGATTTGGCTTAGAACAGGATATATCTGAATTTTAAACAAATTTGCAGGGCTATTAAATATTTCAACCGCTGCTACCATCGCTTCTCGTGCGCGGAATAGGCGCTCATCGTCGATCGGTGAAAGGCCGCTCTTTAAATCGACAAGAGATTTTTCGTATCGAAATCTAGCTACCTCTTCATCAGTCGCATCCTCAACATCCCAATTTTTCCAGCCAGCTAGGCGGCCTGGATTGACCGTTGGGCTTCGGCCCGTGTTGATTAATTGCTGAGCATCTTGGTAGGATAGACCATTTCCAAGAAGCGTCTTAGCGATCTGCTTTTCTTGTAAAGTGAGGGCCGGCGTTTTCATAGCTTGATGAGCAATCTACAAGCCCATTCTTCATCACTCCAACGGGTAGCGAAAGCTTCGCCAACCTCGAACCAAGACTTATCGCTTCCCGCGCCGTGGTTTCGGCCCAAGCATGAGCATTGGCAGTCATGACTAGTAGCATTCATGCAAGAAGAGGCGCAAATCTCCTGCTCTCTAAAAGGTTGTATTATCCAAATTTTGCCGAATTTTACGAGGCTCCTGTTTACAAAATCATTGAACCAAGACTTTGGAATCTCCCAGTAGCGCTCTTTGGCTACCCAGGCGGGTATATTTCTACGGCTATCACGAAGCCAATCTCGGTTATTAGGATTGAAAGGCAAACGAATTCGGTGTTGCTGTCCTATCTTTACGCGACGAATAACCACTGGATCAGTTGCCTGATTCCAAACTTGTCGGATGTCAGTTAGCCTTCGCATATTCTGAATAGTAACACGGTATAATGCGATTTTGTATAGTGAAGAGCCATCCAATGCGCAGCAATCCCATCAGGCTCTCTGGCGACACTGCATGTTTTGCCAAGGTGTAGCGAGACAATGTTGCGGGCCTGATCCGGCCAAGTCGGAAAAACCGTTTTCCTACACACCCCCATCTGTGCCTTAAGCTGGCGGATGACCCACCCACTCCCACTCCCCGCTAGTCGTCCACCGCGATGCGGATGTTGCGCCAGCGGCCGCGCGGGGAGCAGCGGACCTGCAGGCCGATCTCGATCATCACCACCTTGTGGGCGAGGCCGATGCCCGCGCGCAGCGTGCGGTCGAGGTCCTGCATCCGGATCGTCAGCGCGCATCCGGTTATCGGAAACAGCGGCGCCAGCCGGTCGAGCCGCGGGCGCAGCGTCTCGATCATCGGCGAGGGGCCCGCGTTGAGCGTCTCGCGCGGCAGGTTGGTATGGCCGGTCGCGATCCGGTGTCCCGCGATCTGGAACGCGTTGCGCCATTCGCAGGGGCATTCGGGGTCCGAGGGCACCGCGGTGAGCGTCAGCGTCGGGGTGGTATCGACCGAGAGCGGCAGCCGCAGCGTCGTCGAGCCATGCGGAAACGCGGGGTAGGGTGCGATCCTCGTGATCGTGCAGGCGCGGCAATCATGCGGTGCCTTCGGGGGCGGCTGGCGGGGTTCCTCGCGCCGTTCGCGGGCGGGCGCGGGCCTGTCCCCCGGACCCTTGCCGGGTTTGCTCTGTTCGCTCTCGTTCCTGTCGTTCGTTTTCATGGCAGCCCTCGTCATGCGAGTCGGCAACCCGGCGCGATCATATCGCACGGCGCGGCGGCGAAAAACCGTTTTCCTACACGCCCCCGTCTGTGGCTTATGCTGGCGGATGACCCACCCGTTCCCGCACCCGCCCCCCGCGCCCGCGTCTCCGCCCGCTTTCTCGCCAGCTTCCGGGGCGTCCTCTGCGCCCGCCGCAGCGCCGCGCCGAAATGCCGACTATCGCTGGACCCCGGCCAAGGCGATGGGTTTTCTCGAGGCGCTGGCGGCTTGCGGCAAGGTCGCGGCGGCGGCGCGCAGCGTGGGGATGACGCGGCAGTCGGCCTATCGGCTCAGGGCGCGCGTCCCGCTGGTGGCGCAGGCCTGGCCGCTGGCGCTCGCCGCGGGGCGCTCGCGGCGGGGCCTGCGCGGGCCGGATCGGGGGCGGGTGCAAGGTGACACATCGCAAGGTGACAGTCTGCAAGATGACAGAACGGGAGCGGCAAGGTGACGCTTCTGCGCTCGCAAGGTGACACTCCGCACGGGCCAGGGTTACGCTTCGGCCCGCAAACCGACGCTTTTCGCGGCCAAGGTGACGCAAACGGGGCTTTTTGCCGCAAACCCTGTCCAATGTGTCAACCGGCGGCTATCGGACGGGCCAACCGCACGCCCAACCGGCCAGCGGGGAACCGGCCCGGCCGCTCCCCGGTTGAACCAGCACCGCCGTCGACGATGGCCCAGCAACAACGGAGCACACGCCCCCTCATGGATATCCAGTTCAACACCGACAATTCCCTCACCCACGTCTCGGGCGTCGCCGAGCGGGTCGAGGCGCACTTGCGCGAGCGGCTCGGCCGGTTCGAGGAGCGGCTGACCCGGATCGAAGTGCATGTCGGCGACACCAACGGTCCCAAGGGTGGGCCAGACGACATCGCCTGCACCATCGAGGCGCGGCCGCGCGGCGGCGCGCCGCTGAGCGCGAGCGGCTCGGCGGGCGAAGTCGATGCCGCGGTGCGGTCGGCATCGTCCAAGCTCGTCACCGTGCTCGACCGCCATTTCGGCAAGTCCGACCGGCACGGGCGCTGAGCGCGGGGGATGGCGGATCTCTATCTCAAGGCGCTCGAATCCGAACGCAAGAAACTGTGGGCGACCTGTCGGCTGAAAGGCCTGCCGCGCGATTCCATGGAACGCCAGCGGATCGCGATGATCGACGAGGACATCGCCGCGCATAAGGCGAAGCAGGCCCAGCCCAAACAGGACACGGCCAAACAGGACACGGCCAAACAGGACAAACAGGAAAAGAAGTGAGCGCGCGGCTGGCTCCTGCGGGGCCAGCCGCCGCGACCGGCTGGGCAGGGCTCAGCTGTTCTTCATGTTCTCCAGCCCCTTGATCCCGCCGGGCTTGGTGCTGGGGTTGGAGGCGTTCTGCTTGGGGCCCTTGTCGGCCTTGGGCTTGCGCGTCTCGCGGCTCTTCTTCTGTTGGCCTTTGGCCATGGTGAATTCCCATCGGGCGGAATGCCCGGTGGCTTTCTACGCGGCTTCGCGGGCCAAGTCACAGGAAACCGGCGGGGCGGCGAGCTCGCGGGAACCGGATCGGCAAAGGAGCGCTTCGGCTAGATGAAACGTTGCGCGATCCTCCTTCCGCTCGCTCTTGCCGCTGCCGCCTGCTCGCCCGAAGCGGAGGAGCCGGTGGCTGAGGTCACCACCTCCGCCGCCACCACCTCCGCCACCGGGGAACCCGCGACACCCGCGCCCACGGCAACCGCCGACGCCAACACGCTCACGCTCGATGGCCTGGGCGATCTTCGCATCGGCCAGCCGATCCCCGCGGGCAGCAGCTTCGCCTCGCGCGGCGCGCAGATCCCCGGCACCACTTGCCGCACCGTCAGCTCGCCCGACTATCCGGGCGTCTACGCCATGACCATCGACGGCGAGCTCCGCCGGATCACGGTCTCGGACAGCTCCGAGGTCGCGCTGGTCGAGGGCATTGCCCCCCGCGCCACCGAGTCCGAAGTGCGCGCCGCCTTCCCGGGTTTCGAGGCGAGCCCGCACAAATATCTCGCCGCGCCGGGCAAATATCTCACCCAGCCGGGCGACGACCCGCGGCTCCATTTCGAGATCGACACCGACGAGACGGTCAGCCTGATCCACGTCGGCGCGCTGCCCGAACTGACTTGGGTCGAGGGCTGCGCCTGAGAATTAACGGAGGCATTTCCGCACCTTGGCGGCGGGGGCATAAACGCAGGCGCCTTAATTTCGCCTCCTTCGGAACCATGCCATGATTGAGCCGTAATTGGACCGAGGGGGCGGGACAAACGCCGCATGAACGGCCAACCGCGCTACCCTCCGAAAGAAGGACAATTTCTATGAACAAGTTCACCATAGCCCTCGCTTCCGCCGCCTCGCTGGCGATCGTCGCCTGCGCCGAAGAGCCGGCCGATACCACTGCGATGGACGATGCCGCGATGGCCGACCAGATGGCCAATGACGACGCCGCAATGGTCGGCGAAACCAGCAACATCGTCGAAGTCGCGCAGGGCAACCCCGATTTCTCGACGCTGGTCGCGGCCGTGACCTCGGCCAATCTGGGCGAGACGCTTTCGGGCCCCGGTCCGTACACCGTGTTCGCACCGACCAACGCCGCCTTCGAAAAGATTCCGCAGGCGACGCGCGACGAATTGATGAGCGAAGCCGGTCGTGAAGACCTCGCCGGCATCCTCACCTACCACGTCGTCGAAGGCGAAACGATGGCCGCCGCTCTGACCGCGGCGATCGAAGGCGCGGGCACGGGTGGCTACGAAATCACCACCGTGAACGGCGCCACGCTGACCGCCACCTTGGTCGACGGCAATGTCGTACTGACCGATGCGGCGGGCAACACCTCGACCGTCACCGGCACCGACGTGGACGCCTCGAACGGCGTGATCCACTCGATCGACACGGTGCTGATGCCCGCATAAGCGGCGCTTACACGGCAACGACGACAAGAAGACAACAAGGGCGGGTCCTGTTTCGGCAGGGCCCGCCTCTTGCGTTTCAGGCGCGGGCAGGACAATTGCCGGGGGCAGGGGCAGACCACTCACAAGGAACCGGCATGCCGACAGATCGCACTCACTTCGCCTCGATCATCCGACGCGGGCTCACGCTCGCCGCGCTGCCGCTGCTGCTCGCCGCCTGCCAGAGCGGCGCGGACCCCGAGCGCTCGGTGGAGAGCTACGACGGGATCGCCGCCGACGAGACCGTCCACTTCACCGGAACCGAACCCTTCTGGGGCGGTAAAAGCGCAGGGAACACGCTGACCTACAGCACGCCGGAGAACATCGAAGGGAGCACAATCTCGGTCGAACGCTTCGCCGGCAACAACGGGTTGTCGATCGCGGGCGCGCTCGAAGGGGCTTCGTTCGACCTGGTGGTCACGCCGGGCGAATGCTCCGACGGAATGAGCGACCGGACCTACCCCCTCGTCGCGACGCTGCAGATCGGCGAGGAAACGCGCTTCGGCTGCGCCTGGACCGACCGGATGCCCTTCGAGGGCAGCGAGGCGCCATGATGGCGAGCAACGGCGCGCCAATGAGCGAGCGCCCGGAATGAGAGCCGTTCCCGACGTTCCCCGCTGGCTCGGTCTGGCGGGCCTGTTGCCGCAGATCGGCCTGGTGGCCGCGCTCTATGCGGGGCCGCCGGAATGGCGCGAGCCAGCCGCGCTGCTCGCCTATCTCTACGCCGGGCTGATCTTCGCCTTTCTGGGCGGGACCTGGTGGGGGATCGCTGCCTGCGCTCCCGCCGCTCACCGCCGACGGACGCATGGCTGGGTGTGGATCGCGGGCGTCCTGCCCAGCCTGATCGCCTTCGCCGGTTTGGCCCCGCCGCTGCTTGGCGCATTGCCGATCGAACCTTCGCTCGTCGCATTGGGTGGTGGTCTGCTGATCAGTCCGGCAGTCGATGCGCGGCTTGGCGCGCTGGCGCCGCGCTGGTGGATGGGTCTGAGGATGCCGCTGTCGCTCGGACTCGGCACGCTGACGATCGCCGCGGCGCTGGCCTAGTCCTTGCGCGTGACCCCGACCCGATCCAGTTCGGGGCGCAACCGGCCGGTCAGCCACAGCCACCACATCTTGAAGTCCCCGGCCAGGCTCCACAGCGGATAGGTAAAGGTGGCGGGGCGATTTTTCTCGATCGCGAAATGCGCGATCCAGGCGAAGAAATAGCCCGCCAGCGGCATGGCTGCCAGCAACAGCCATCGCCCGCTCATCAGCGCCGCCAGCGCCAGCAGCACCACCAACGTAGTGCCGATGTAGTGCAGTGCCCGCGTCTGCGGCCGTGCGTGCTCGCGCAGGTAGTAGGGCCAGAATTCCGCGAAGGTGTTATAAACGCGCGCCATATTGCGACACTGTCGGGAAGTGTGACACGGGTCAATCGGCCCGCCTCTCGAGGATAATCCGATCGACTTTGCCGATCGCGCCTTCCGCGAGTTGACTTGCCGGATCAGAACAGGCCTGGAACCTCGCGCTGCGCCGCGGTGGGACGATCGGGCTGGAGCAGCACCCTGCGGTCGCCTGCACTCTGGACGCCGCGCTCCTGACCGCCGGAAATCGCCGTGCAGCTGCGACCGGCGAGGAAATCCAGCGCGACGCTGACCGAGGCTTCCGCAGGATCGCCCAGCTGGTTGAAGATGCCATCGTTCGCGGCGCAAGTCGTCCCGACGACCGATGCGAGCCCGGTAAAATATTCCCCCTGATCGGCGGCGTTGGTGGTTTTGAACGCTGTCGCACGCAGCCGGTCGTCGCAGGCCGAGCGGTCGAAAGCGAACTGACCGACCGGCTTGCCGAAGGTGTTCGTCCCCACCAGCGCCAGATTGTTGCCGAGGTAGGGAATGAAGGAGTTTGTCACCAATTCGCTTGCCGAGGCGGTGCCGCCGCGGCCGATCACCGCGACCTTGCTCGCCGCGATCGCCTGCGGCTGGGCGGCGAACAGGTCGGTTTCGTTCTCGGAGGATTTGGAGGGGCGCAGGATGGTCTTGCTGAAGACCTGGCCTTCGCGACCGCGGGCCATCAGGTCGCCGAGCAGTTCGGCCACCGAAACCAGGCCGCCGCCATTGTAGCGCAGGTCGATGATGACCCTGTCGACCCCGGCGGCGCGGAATTGCTCGAAGGCGGTGCGCAGTTGAGGTCCGGCGTCCTGGACGATGAAAGTGCGCAGATTGATATAGCCAACCTGGCCGGTCCCGTCGTTGAGGATTCTCACTCCGTAGCGATCGGATATCGGATCGAGCGAGAATTCGGTCTTGGTAATGGTCGCGCTGCGCTCGACACCGCCGACAACGCGGAAACCGAGAGTGCGACTCAGGCCTGGAGTGGAGGGGCCAAGCGCCTCGATGACTGCATTGGGCCCACCCGCGGCCATCAGGCTGGCAATGGTCGTGCCGTTGACCGACAGCAACTCGGTTCCGCGGTCGATTCCGGCCGGAAGAGCAGGCGCGTTTTCGAAGGATTCGAGCACGAAGACGCGATTGGCGGAGGTGTCGTAGCCGAGCCGAACCCCGAAGCCGGCATTGGAGCCGCTGTTGATCAGTTCGTTCTCCTCCCTGATCGAGGTGATGTAGGTGAAGAACCGGTCCTTTGATTGCGCGCGGGCCGGCGCCACCAGCGCATCGATATAGCTCTGCACATCGGCAAAGGAGGCAGGATTGACGCTGGTGTTGAGCAGTTCGGGGAAGAGATACCATTCGTTGAGGACATCGCGGACGAACTGCTGGCGGTTGGCGAGCGAGCAGGGGTCGCTGGTGGTGCCGCCACCCGAAGTCCCCGGCGTGCCGCCTCCGCCCGTCGTCGGTCCACTCGGGGAACTGCCCCCGCCTCCGCAGGCGGCGAGGGAGACGGCGAGCGTGGCGGACAGAAGCGTACGAGCGATGGTCATGGATGCGACTCCGGGAAGATGGCGGCAAGATGCCGCAACGAGGCCAGGGCATCCCGGAGGCTGCCAAAGCGACTCCCGAGAGCTGGCGTTAGTGCCAAACGCCGGAGAACTAGGCAAGTTTGCACTGCGTTCGCGACAGAATGTGCGGGATTCCGGGCAAAAACCGTGCATATTTGCCCACAGGGCATGGTCTCATGGCAAGAGGACGCCCACAAGGATCGGATGAATCGAAGGAATTTTGCATGAGTGGCGCTGCGTGGCTGGATAGCGCAGTCGGTGGACCGAAGCCCGCCGGTGATCTGGTTATTGCGCGGGTCGGTTCCGAGCGGACGTTCGGCAAGTCCGGCTTCTCGCTGAAGAGCCCGGCGTTCGAGCATGGCGGCGAGCTGGATCCCAGCTTCACCGCCTGCGAGGAGGCCTCGGTCGCTCCGCCGCTGGAATGGACCGCGCCCCCGCCGGGTTCGCAGGAACTGGTCCTCATCGTCGAGGATGTCGACGGGCCCGAGGGTAAACCCAATCTGCACTGGCTGGTCTGGGGCCTGCCGCCCCAGCGCGGCAAGCTGCTCGAGGGAGAGGCGCCGCCGCGCACCGGCAAGAACGCGCTGGGCAATTCCGAGTGGCTGCTGCCCAACCCGCCGATCGGCGATGAGCACCGCTATGTGTTCCAGCTGTTCGCGCTCGACCTGCCGCTGACGACCATGCCCGGGGCGAAACTCGAGGAGCTGATCAAACAGATCGACGGCCACGTCACGGCCTGCGCGCTGCTGACCGGACGGTTCGAGGGCCACGAGATCGAGGACTTGGATATCGTGGACGATCTTTGAGAAGAATACCCGGACGCCGGCGAGCCGGCACGGGAATACAAGCAAGACTGACTGAGAAAGGAACTACAATGGCTGGTAAGAACAACGCCCTGCAGAAACCCGTGACCCTTACTCCCGAGCTGGAGAACGTGGTCGGCAAGGGTCCGATGACCCGCGCCCAGGTAACCTCGAAGGTGTGGGAGCACATCAAGGCGCACGATCTGCAGGATTCCAAGGATCGTCGCAACATCAACCCCGACGACAAGCTCGCCGCCGTAATCGGCAAGGAGCAGATCTCCATGTTCAAGATGACGGGCGCCGTCTCGAAGCACATGAGCTGAATGGATTACCGGCGGCGGAAGGGCCAGTTCACGACGCCGCCGGTCCACAGCGTTAGCCATATCACAAGCGGCTGCGCGAACATTCTCGGGATGTGATAAGTCAGACCGAGCCCGCCATCGGCGCGCGCCATATCGAGCGCGAAATGGTTGATATTGGCGGGGAAGACGAGGGCGGCGTAAAGCGCCAGCCCGATCGCGCCTGCTTGGCGCAATTTCATCGACCACGGCTGCACAAGCGCAACGGCGCCAAGCGTTTCGGCGATGCCGGTCCAGAGGACCACGGCTTCGGGTTGCCATACCCAGCCTGGCGTGATCTGCAGGAACGGCCCGGGCGCGGTCAGATGCAGATACCCCGCGATCGCGTAGAACGCCGCCAGAATCCAGCGCAGCACCAGGCGAACGGGGCTGGCCGCGTCGGGCGAGGGCAAATGGCGGGTCAAAGCGTCACTCAAACTCCGTCCAATTGCCTATCAACCGTCCTCGTCGACATGCTCGGGAAGACCGTTAAGCTCGGTCGAGGCGTAGTCTTCCAGCTCGTCCTCGGACATGGAATCATACATCTGCCTGGATGCACCTTGCAGGTCCGAGACCTTGGTGTCGCCGCGCTTGGCCGAGAGGGCGGCGCCCGCGGCGCGCTGTTGTGCTTTGGATTGTGCCGGCATCATCCGTTCTCCGCTTCGAGTTCGCTGCCGCGCTTGAGCACCTGGTCGCCATCTTCCTGCTTGATCAGATAGGCGGGGTTGTCGCTATCGCCGTTTTTGGTGATCTCGCTGCCCTGCAGCGTCCGGGTGACCTCACGTTCGAAGCGCTCCTCGATCTGGCCGGTCCCGGTGCCATTGCCCCAGTTCCACTGGACATATTGTCCGGTCTGGAAGCTGTTGGAATTGCTCATACTTGTCTCTCCGCTTGCGGTGCGGAAGATCAATCGTTGAGGCGTGTTCGGGGTTCCGGGTGGCGGGCAACTCGCCGTCGGCTCAATTCTGAACGGTGTCGAGCGGTGTATCTACGCCTTCGCCTTCTTCCGCGGCCTCCATTTCAGCAGCGTCTCCGACGACGATGGAATCGGTGTTGTCGCCTTCGTCCTCGGAAGTGGCTTCGATCGTACCGCTGAAGGTGGCTTCTTCCTCGACATCGCCCTGCGTCGCGGCACCGAAGATCCAGATGGCCGACAGCAGCACGACTGCCGCCAGCAGGCTGACGACCAGCACCCAACGAACCACGCCTTCCTTCGACCCGCCACTGGCTTCGGTCTCCGAGACGTGAACTTCGTTACCATCATTGTGCATTGGAAATCGCTCCTGCTTTCGTCATCGGTGCGTATTGGCTTTATTCAACGCAGGCCCGATCATTAATGTTCCCTTTGGCCGCTGGCGTCAATCGCGCAGCAGATCGTTGATCGCGGTCTTCTCGCGCGTCCGGGCGTCGACCGTCTTGACGATCACCGCGCAGGCCAGCGAAGGCCCACCGCCGGCATCGGGCAGCGTGCCGGGCACCACCACCGAATAGGGCGGCACCGCGCCGCGCGTGATTGCGCCGGTGGTGCGGTCGACGATCTTGGTCGACTGGGTGATGAAGACCCCCATTGCGACAACCGATCCTTCGCCGACGATCACCCCCTCGACGATCTCGGACCGCGCGCCGATGAAGCAATTGTCGCCGATGATGGTGGGGTTGGCCTGCATCGGTTCGAGCACGCCGCCAATCCCCGCGCCCGCCGAGATATGGCAGTTCTCGCCGATCTGCGCGCAGGAGCCGATCGAGGCCCAGGTGTCGACCATGGTTCCCTTGCCGACATAAGCACCGATGTTGACGAAGCTGGGCATCAGCACGCAGCCGGGTGCGATGTAGGCGCCCTGGCGCGCGATGGCGCCGGGGACCACGCGGAAGCCCGCCTGGGTGAAGCGCGCATCGTCCCAGCCCGCGAATTTGCTGGGCACCTTGTCATAGGCCGGATGGCCGGCGGAACCGCCTTCCATGACCTGGTTCTCATTGAGCCGGAACGACAGCAGGACCGCTTTCTTGAGCCATTGGTTGACCGTCCAGCCACCGTTGCCGTCGGGCTCGGCGACGCGTGCCTCGCCGCTATCGATCAAGGCCAGCGCGGCCTCGACCTGTTCGCGCACTGTGCTGCTTTGCGGGGTGATCGCGGCGCGATCTTCCCAGGCCTGTTCGATGGCTGTGGCGAGTTGCTGGGTCATTGTGGCCCTGTCCTTGGTCGATGGAATGTCGGGCGTGCTGTTAGGGGGCGGGGCGACAACGGGCAAGTCGCGAACCGGCAACCTTTGCTTGCGCGGACCGGCAAATCGGTCGATCCCTGCCGTTAACCGACCGGCCATGCCTTCGCCTATAGGCTGGGCCGCGAAAGGGTATGCGAATGTCGACCGGTTCGAGATCTTCCGCCATTCTTCGCGCCGGGGCCGCGCTGGCACCGCTCGCCCTGCTGGCCGCATGCGGCGGTGGCGGCTCGGGCGGTGTATCCAGCACGCCAACACCTCAGCCGACACCGACGCCAACACCGACCCCCACACCGACCCCCACACCGACCCCCACACCGACCCCCACACCCACCCCAACGCCTCCGCCGACCGAGAACTTCAACACCGCGGAATTCCGGCTGTCGGACGGACCTGAACAGCACGGCGCGGTCAGCGCGTGGACGCAAGGGGTCACCGGCGACGGAGCGCTCATCGCGATCGTCGACACCGGGATCGACAGCGACAGTCCGGAGTTTGTCGGTCGTATCCATCCCGATTCCCGCGACGTCGCCGCCAATCGCGGGTTCGAGGCGGAGGACGATCACGGTACCAATGTCGCGCTGGTCGCCGCCGCGGCGCGCAACAACATCGGTGTCCTCGGCATCGCCTTCGACGCGGATCTGCTCGTGCTGCGCGCCGATCGCGTAGGGACCTGCGGCACGGATACGCCCGAGGACACCACGCTGGGATGCAGCTTCCTCGACAACGACATCGCGAGGGGCATCGACCAGGCGGTGACTTCGGGCGCTACCGTGGTCAATATAAGCCTTGGTGGGGGCAATCCCGGTACCCAAGTGCTGGCTGCAGTGTCACGTGCATCGGCTGCCGGCGTGGTCATCGTTGTCGCTGCCGGCAATGGCGGAGATGGCAGCGAGAGCGCGGTCAATCCCAACGAACCGACCAATTTCGCCCGCGGGATTCGCCAGGCGGGGGGTGACAATGTCATCATCGTCGGGTCGATCGGCGAGGGCTTTCAGCTGTCCAGCTTCAGCCAGCGCGCCGGAAGCCAGGCGGACTGGTACCTGACCGCGCGCGGCGAACGCATCTGCTGCGTCTATCAAAATGGCGAGGTCTTCGTCGGCCAGGATGCGGACGGGAGCTTCCGGCTGCTGTTCTCGGGCACCAGTTTCGCGGCACCGCAGGTCGCGGGGGCGGTCGCGCTGCTCAAGCAGGCCTTCCCCAATCTGAGCGGGCGACAGATCGTCGAGATCCTGCTCGCTTCAGCCCGGGACCTCGGCGAGAACGGGGTCGATGCGACCTACGGGCGCGGCAGCCTTGACATCGCCGCAGCCTTTGCCCCCCGCGGCACCACCACGCTTGCAGGCGGGACCACGGTCGTTCGCATCGGCGAGACCGCCGCCGTCGGGTCCGCCGCGATGGGCGATGCCTTTGCGACGCCACAGAACTTGCAGGGCGTGCTGCTCGACAGCTATCGGCGCGCCTATCAGTTCAATTACGGGACCGGGCTGCGCGGCGCGGTGCCCGATCTCAAACTGCATGGGGCGCTGCAGCAAGGTCGCCAGCATATAGCGCTTGGAAACGAGGCTCTCTCGCTGGCCTTCACCGTCGACGAGCAACGGTTCGACGCGCAGAGCGCCATGGCGCGCCAGCTCAATCTTACCAGCTACGAGGCGGAAGGTGCGAGGGTTCTGGCTGCCCGCGTGTTGGCACGGATCGCGCCGGACCTCGAGGCCGGTTTCGCGCTGCGCGAAGGCGCACAAGGACTGACCGCACAATTGCAGGGCGCGCGGCAGCCCGCCTTCCTGATCGCGCGCGATGCGGTCGGCGATATGGGCTTCGCGCGCACCAGCGACGTAGGTTTTGCCCTGCGCCAGCAATGGGGTGGCTGGGGTCTTACGGCCAGCGCAGAGACTGGCGAAGCCTGGCTCGGCAATTACCGCGACGGGCGCGACATGCTCCGAGGGCCGCGCGAAAGACACGCCACGCGCAGCTTCGGCCTCTCCGCAGATCGCGTGCTCGGTCCGCTCGACACCGTGTTCGGCGTCACCTGGCTGCAGGAGGATGCGACCATGCTGGGCGCCTTCCTCAACGACAGCTTCGGCGCGACCGGTGCGGACACGCTTTTTCTCGACACCGCCACCGCGATCGACCTCTCGGCGGGCTGGCAATTGGGAGCGAGCTATCGCCATGGCTTCACTAGCCCGCGTCGGACAGGCTTGGTGGCAGCCGGTTCTGGGTTCCAGAGCAACGCCTGGTCGTTCGACCTGTCGCGCGGCGACCTGTTCACCCGCGGGGACAGCTTCGGCCTTCGCCTCGCGCAGCCGTTGCGGGTGACCGGGGGCGGGATCGATGTCCTGCTGCCGGTGAGCTACGATTATGCGACCGAAATCGCCGGTTTCGGAACCCGCCGCCTCTCGCTCAGCCCGGCGGGTCGCGAGACCGTGGGCGAGATGAGCTGGCGCGGCCCCTTCGCCAACGGTCAGGCCAGCGCGAGCCTCTATTACCGCACCGATCCCGGCCATTTTGCCGACGCACCCGACGATGCGGGCGTGGCGGTGACCTGGCGGAAGGGTTTTTAGGCGGGCATCCCCGCCTGCAGCGCGAACTCATGCGCGCGCTGGACCAGCGGGACGACCCGTTCGCTCATCTGCCTGGCGTGCGACGATGACGCCGTGCCGTCGATCACGCGCTTCTTGATGCCCTGCATGATCCCGGCGAGCCGGAACAGATTGTAGGCGAAATACCAGTCCATCGGCGGGACCGGATAGCCGGTGCGCGCGACATAGCGCTCGACCGCCTCTTCCTGCGTGGGAATGCCGAGTTCGGCGAGATCGAGCCCCAGCAGCCCGGCGCGGCCGTCTGCGGGATTGTGCCAGTTGAGCATGAGATAGCTGAAATCGGCGATCGGATCGCCCAGCGTCGAAAGCTCCCAGTCGAGCACCGCCAGCACCCGCGAGGCATCCTTCTCGAAGATCAGATTGTCGAGCCGGTAGTCGCCATGGACCACCGAGGATTCATGCTGCGGCGGGATCGTCTCGGGCAGCCATTCGATCAGCCGGTCCATCTCGGGAATGGTGTCGGTCTCGGACAGCTTGTACTGTTTCGACCAGCGGCCGATCTGGCGTGCGCAATAATCCTGCGACTTGCCGAAATCGCCCAGGCCGATGGCATCGGGATCCTGCAGGTGCAGATCGACCATGGTGTCGATCATGGCGTTGTAGATCGCGCGGCGTTCCTCGGGCGTGCTGCCGGGCAGCGCGCCGTTCCACAGGCTGCGCCCGTCGGCGAGCCCCATGACGAAGAACATCGCGCCGACGACTTCGCTATCCTCGCACAGGCCATAGGTCCGGGGCACCGGGAAGCCGGTCGGTCCCAACGCCGCCATCGCCTTGTATTCGCGATCCACCGCATGCGCGCTGGGGAGGAGCTTGCCGAAGGGCTGGCGGCGCAGGACATAGGACTTGACCGGCGTGTCGATCCGATAGGTCGGGTTGGATTGCCCACCCTTGAACTTGGAATATTCGATCGGCCCGGCAAAGCCCTCGACGTTCGCGCCGAACCATTCGGTCAACCGGTCGAGATCGAGCTTGTCGTTGCCGGCCACTTCGACGGTGCCGACCATTTCCTTGTCGAAATCGATATCCATCAGTCGAACACGATCACGCTGCGCGCCGAATGGCCGTTGCGCATCGTGTCGAACCCCTTGTTGATATCCTCCAGCGCGATGCGCTCGGAGATGATCGTGTCGAGATCGAGCAACCCGCGCATGTAGAAATCGACCAGCCGCGGAAGGTCGACCGGGAAACGGTTCATCCCCATGATCGCGCCCTGCAGCTTCTTGCCGCTGAGCAGATCCATTGCGCCCAGACCGACCTTGCAATCCAGCGGCATCATGCCGAGGATCGTGGCGGTGCCGCCGCGCCGCAGGATTTTCACCGACAGGTCGGCGCTGGCCTGGCGACCGACCGCCTCGATCGCGTGATGCACGCCGGTTCCGGTGATCTTCATCACCTGTTCGACCGCATCATCGGCCATGGCATCGATTACATGGGTCGCGCCGAGCACCTTGGCGAGTTCGCGCTTCTCTGGAATCGGGTCGAGCGCGATGACCTGGCCCGCGCCCGCGATCCGCGCCGCGTTGATGGCGGCAAGGCCGACGCCGCCGCAGCCGATCACCGCGACCGATTCGCCCGGCACCACCGAACAGGCGTTGAAGATCGCGCCCGCCCCGGTGGTGACCGCGCAGCCGATCACCGCCGCCCGGTCGAGCGGCATCTCCTTGTCGATCGCCACGCAGGCGTGCTCGTGGATCAGCATCTGTTCGGCAAAGGCCGAGAGGTTGAGCATCTGCGCTACCGTCTCGCCGCCGTTGCGGGTGATGCGCGGGCTTTGCGCCTGCTGGCGGCGGGTGTCCGCCCCCAGGCACAACGCCATGCGACCGGTGACGCAGAACTCGCAATGGCCGCAGAAGGCCGAGAGGCAGGTGACGACATGATCGCCCGGCTTGACCGTTCTGACCTCGGAGCCGACCGCGCGGACCACGCCCGCTGCCTCGTGCCCCGGGATAGCGGGCATGGCATGCGGATAGGCGCCGTCGATGAAGTGCAGGTCCGAATGGCACAGCCCGCAGGCCTTGGTGTCGATCAGCACTTCATGCGGCAGTGGATCGGCGAGTTCGACCTCGCCGATCGTGAGCTTGCCGACTTGCTCGAGAATTGCTGCCTTGGCCATTAGCGGGTCGCCCCCATGTCGCCCGAACTCATGCGGTTGTCATTGCGCGCCGGCCCCTTGCCATCGCGCAGAGCGTTGGCGCTGGGGCCTTCCTGCGGTGCATGCTTGGCGAATTCCATCCGGGCGATCGAGCGGGCGTGGACCTCGTCCGGCCCGTCCGCCAGCCGCAGCGTGCGCTGATGGGCATAGGCGTTGGCGAGCCCGTAATCCTCGGACACGCCGCCCCCACCATGCGCCTGGATGGCATCGTCGATGATCTTGAGCGCCATGTTGGGGGCCTGGACCTTGATCATGGCGATTTCCTGCTTGGCGTTCTTGTTGCCGACCTTGTCCATGATGTCCGCCGCCTTGAGGCAGAGCAGACGGGTCATGTCGATATCGATCCGGGCGCGCGCAACGCGTTCCTCCCACACCGAATGCTTGTAGATCGGCTTGCCGAAGGCTTCGCGCTCCTGCAGCCGGCGGCACATCTTCTCGAGCGCTTCCTCGGCCACACCGATGGTCCGCATGCAGTGATGGATGCGGCCCGGGCCGAGGCGGCCCTGCGCGATCTCGAAGCCGCGGCCTTCGCCCAGCAGCATGTTGGTGACGGGCACGCGGACGTCCTTGAGCTCGACCTCCATATGGCCGTGCGGCGCGTCGTCGTAGCCGAAGACGGGCAGGTGGCGCAGGATTTTCACGCCCTTGGCGTCATTGGGCATCAGGATCATCGACTGCTGCGCATGGCGCCCGGCATTGGGGTCGGTCTTGCCCATCACGATCGAGACCTTGCAGCGCGGATCGCCAAGCCCCGACGACCACCACTTGCGACCATTGATGACGTATTCGTCGCCGTCGCGTTCGATGCGCGTTTCGATATTGGTTGCATCGGATGAGGCGGTGAAGGGCTCGGTCATCAGGAAGGCGGAGCGGATCTCGCCGTTCATCAGCGGGGTCAGCCACTGGTCCTTCTGCTCAGCCGTGCCGTAGCGATGGAACACTTCCATATTGCCGGTGTCGGGCGCCGAGCAGTTGAAGACTTCGGAGGCAAAGCCGATCCGGCCCATCTCCTCGGCGCAGAGCGCATATTCGAGATTGGTCAGGCCCGGGCCCTCGAACTCATAGCTGTCATCGACATGGTGGTGGCTGTCGTTGCGCGGCGGCATGAACAGGTTCCAGATGCCCTGCTCCTTGGCCTTGGCTTTCAGTTCCTGGACCACCGGGATCACCTTCCAGCGATCGCCGGCAGCATCCTGTTCGCGATAGGTCGGGACGGCGGGCCGGACATGGTTTGCGATGAAATCCCTGACCCTGTCGCGCCAATAGACCTGCCGTTCGGTGGGTTCGAAATCCATATCCACTTTCCTCTCGATTGAAATTCGTTGCTCTATGAAACTGGCAGAGCGGCTGCGCTGCGCCAAGCAAAATCCGGGTGTTGCGTCAGGGCGGGGTCACAGCGGCATCCACATCCGCCCGCGCCGCGCGGTCGAGCGCTGCGAGCCTTGCCTCGTGATCCTCGCGCCCGATCGGGAAGCGCGCAAGCCAGAAGGCTGCAAACAGCGCCAGCGCGATCGATGCGCCCAGATACAGCAGGATCATGCTCGCCAGGACAGGTTGTTCGACCGTGCCGGGCGCGGAACTGGCAGGCAATTGCGACAGCCCGATGATCTGACCGGTCACGAAGATGCCGGCACCGGTGGCGCATTTCTGGATGAACCAATTGCCGGAATAGAAGGAACCCTCTGCGCGCCGACCGCTGCGTTCCTGGAAGGCCTCGACGATCTCGGCGATCATTGAGGAGGCCGAGATCATCATCACGATGCCGAACATGTTGGCGAACAGCAGGAAGCCGAAATAGAGCAGGGTGGAGGTCTGCACCGCCGCGAGTGCGCCGGTCTCGCCCGCTACGGGTGGCGCACCGACCTCTGGCCAATAGCCGGTCAGGAACAGCAGGAAGGGCGTCGCGAGCAAGATCACGCTGGCAATTGCGCCGATCGCTGCGGTCCTTGCCTTGCCCCAGCGCCGATGCATCGGCCCGACGACGAAGAACATCATCACCACCGACAGGAACAGCACCACCGGATAGCCGACCAGTTCGACGCTCGACATCTGCCAGACGAAGAGGTTGAGATAATTGGTGATCGAGAAGGTCATGCCCTGGCTGATGTAAGCCGCCAACCCGCCCAGTGCGAAGATCAGGAAGGCCTTTTCGCGAAAGGCATCGGCGATCTCGGAAAAGGCGCCGCGGATGGTGAAGGGCGGCGGCTTGTGCGGCGGCAGATGCGCGACAAGCTTGTGCTGCCCGATCGCCGAGCCGACCACCGAGACGAAGATGAGCAACGCACCGAAAATGCCGAAATAGCTGTATCCGCCAGCCTGCAGCAGCCCTTCGGAGCCTGGCATGAAGACGGTGTAGGCTAGCAGCATCATCACCAGCCCGCCCATCCAACCGAACAGGTAGCGATAGCGGAACAGCGTGGTGCGTTCGTCGTAATCCTGCGTGATCTCGGGCAGCAGGCTGACCGAGGGGACCTCGCAGGCCGAGAGCAGAATGCGCACTGTCACGGCGATGCCGAGCAGTTCCCAGAAGCTTGGCGTGCCGTCGATGGTCGGGTTCCACAGCACCGCCCAGGCCAGCGCCAGAGGCAGAGCGGCTGCATAGAGCCAGGGCAGGCGGCGACCCCATCTAGTGTATGTCCGGTCAGAGAGATTGCCGAGGAGCGGATCGACGAAGGCATCGACGATCAGCGCGGCGGCCAGCGCCAGGCTGACCATGCTGGCATCCATACCGAGGACCTGGTTGTAGAAGATCAGCAGAAAGAAGCTGAAGCCGCTGTCCTTCACACCAAAGGCGACGGCGCCGAAGCCGTGGATGATCTTGAGCCGCTGGGGAAGCGGGCCGGTGACGAAACTCATTTCCTGGCGTCGCTCACCTGTTTTTCCGCTGCCTCGGCCATTGCCAGCAGCGCATCGAACATCTTGGGCGAATCCTCGTCCCAGCTTTCCCGCGGGCCGATGGTGATCCCGCCATCGACCAGCAGCGAGGTGCCGTTGACGAAACCCGCGGCCTCGCTCGCCAGAAAAGCCACCGCCTCGGCGATGTCGGCAGGCTGGCCGCCGCGCTTTACCGGTTGGGCGTTGCTCGACATTTGCGCCAGCACGCCCTTGGCGATCTGTTTGGCCTCGCCAGAGATGTCGAGCGAGGAAGTGAAGATGTCGGTGTTGATGAAGCCCGGCTGGACCGCGTTGACCCGGATCGAGTGGCGCGCGAGATCGGCGGCGGCGAGCTTGGTGACGTGCAGCACCCCGGCCTTGGCGACCGCATAGGCGGTGGGCGAATAGCCCGGACCGACAGCGGCAACGCTCGAGACGTTGACGATGCTGGCGCCGCCGGTCCGAGTCGAGGGCCTCCCGATCATGTGCGGCACCGCGTAGCGAATCCCCATCGCGACCGAGCGCAGCAGCAGGTCCATGGTCGAATCCCAGTCTGCGGGCTCGATCTCGTCGATCGGCGCGCGCGCGCCGCCGGCCCCGGCGTTGTTGAGCAGCGTGTCGATCCCGCCGGTCTCGCTCGCCGCGAAATCCATCAGCGAACGGATCGCCTCGACATCGCGGACGTCGCAGTGGCGGAAGCGGATATCGCCTTCGCTCTCGCGCGCCAGTCGCTCGCCGCCTTCGATATCGATATCGCTGGCAATGACGATGGCGCCCTCGCGAGCGAACAGCCGGGCGCTTTGCGCCCCGATGCCCGCTGCAGCGCCGGTCACGACCACGGTTTTTCCCGAGAATCGCACTGTTTTCTCCCACTCTCTCTGGGCTCGCAACTTAGGGCTGCGGGCCAGCGGGTCAACGCAAACCGGCTGACGCTACGGCATGGCGCTTCACCGTCATTACCCTTGCGGCGGAGGGGCGAATCGACCTAACGTTAACGTCAAGAGACGAGGCACTGAGAGGAGAGACCTATGTCCGATCTGGAAGGATTCCGCAGCGAAGTTCGCGACTGGCTGGAGGCGAACTGCCCGGCCGAAATGCGCGAACCCGTACGCGACGAAGGCGACGTCTATTGGGGCGGTCGTAACGCCAGCTTCAAGAGCGACGCGCAGAAGCAATGGTTCGAAGCCTGCCGCGACAAGGGCTACACGGTTCCCGAATGGCCCAAGGAATATGGCGGCGCCGGCCTGACCGGCGCGGAGGGCAAGGTCCTGCGTCAGGAAATGGCGCGGATCGACGCGCGCCCGCCGCTCTCGAGCTTCGGCATCTGGATGCTCGGCCCGGCGCTGCTGCAGTTCGGCACCGAGGGCCAGAAGCAGCGCTTCCTCAGGGAAATCGCCAATGGCGAAATCCGCTGGTGCCAGGGCTATTCCGAACCGGGTTCGGGCTCCGATCTGGTCTCGATGCAGACCTATGGCGAGGACAAGGGCGATCACTGGGTGGTCAACGGCCAGAAGATCTGGACCTCCTACGCCGACGAAGCCGACTGGATCTTCTGCCTTGTCCGCACCGACAAGGAGAACAAGTACCAGGGCATCACCTTCATGCTGTTCGACATGGCGGGCGAGGGCGTGAGCACCAAGCCGATCAAGCTGATCAGCGGCAACAGCCCGTTCTGCGAAACCTTCATGGACGATGTGAAGGTGCCCAAGAGCTATGGCGAGGACGTCCCGGCCTATGTCGGCGAAATCAACCGCGGCTGGGACGTGGCGAAATATCTGCTGGGCCACGAGCGCGAGATGATCTCGGGCGCGGGCGGCGGCGATCGCACCAGCGCCATCGGCGCGGCGGTGAAGCGCAATGTCGGCGAGATCGACCCGGTGCTGCGCGCCGAACTGGCGATGTTCGATGTCGATGCACTGGCCTATGCCGCGTTGGGGGAGAAATTCCTCGACGAGATGAAGGCCGGAAAGGGCCATCCGGCGCAGCCCAACATGATGAAATACGTCGGCACGGAGCTCAACAAGCGCCGTCACGAGCTGATGATGTCGGCTGGCGGTTCCCGCGCCCTGGAATGGGAGAGCGAGGACACCAGCGGTGGCAAGCCGGCGCGTAACTGGCTGCGGACCAAGGCCAATTCGATCGAAGGCGGCACCAGCGAAGTGATGCTCAACGTCATTTCCAAGCGGATCCTCGATCTGCCCGGCGCCTAACTATTCACGTCGCCCCGGCGAAAGCCGGGGTCTTTCTCCGCGGGCTCAGGCCGCGCGGCACCAGATCCCGGTCACGCTGGGATGACGAAAAGGGAACATCATGCCACTCTATCACGACGACGATCAGACCATGCTGGCCGAAAGCGCCAGCCAATTCATGGCCGAACAAGGCAACACCCAGAAGCAGCTGCGCCACTGGCGCGACAAGGATTGCAAGGACGGTTTCGGCCATGAATTGTGGAAGCAGTTCGCCGAGATGGGCTTCACCGGCATCCTGGTCGGCGAAGATCACGGCGGGCTCGGGATGGGCAATGTCGAAGCGGGCATCGTGCTCGAGGAAATCGGCCGCAATCTGACTCCCTCGCCGTTCCTCACCAGCTCGGTGCTGGCGGCGACCGCGCTCAAGCATGCCAGCGACGACGCCAAGGGTCGCTGGCTCCCCGGTATGGTCGAAGGCGAGAAGGTCTATGCCGTCGCCATCGACGAGGGCGCCAAGCACCGGCCTGAGACGATCCGCACCAAGGCGGAGAAATCGGGCAATGGCTTCAGGATCTCGGGCCAGAAGGATTTCGTCATCCACGGTGCCAGCGCCGATATGATGATCGTCGCCGCGCGCACCTCTGGCGGTGACAGCGACGAAGACGGAATCACGCTGTTCGCGGTCCCCAAGGATGCCAGCGGGATGAGCCATGACGCGGTCCGGCTGGTCGACAGCTCGGTCGCAACGCACACCAAGTTCGACGGTGTCGAACTCGACGGCGATGCGGTCATCGGCGAGGTCGACGGCGGGCGCGCGGTGCTCAATGCCATGCTCACTGCGGGCCGCATCGGCGCGGCGGCCGAAGGCGCGGGCGTGGCGCGTGGGGCGATGGACATGACCATCGACTATCTCAAGCAGCGCAAGCAGTTCGGCAGGCTGATCGGCGAATTCCAGGCGCTCCAGCACCGCGCCAGCCATCTCTATTCCGAGGTCGAGATCGCCCGCGCGGTGGTGATCAAGGCGGCGCAGATGCTCGACGGCGGCAGCGAGCAGGCCGATCTGATGGCTTCGGTCGCCAAGGCCAAGGTCGCCAAGGCGGCGGGTCTTGCGGTCCGCGAAGGCGTGCAGATGCACGGCGGCATCGGGATGACCGACGAATACGACATCGGACTCTACATGAAGCGCGACCGCGCACTGCAGGAATTCCTGGGCGACCAGTATTACCACGCGGGCCGCGTCGCCGAGATGAGCGGCTACTGATCCGAGAAACCGCCGCCGGCTCCGGCCTGCGACGGCGGGACATTCACCGGGTAAGCGGAGCGGTTCCGCTGCCACCACGGGAGACGATACTATGAATCTCAACGACCTTTTCAGCCTCGAGGGGCGCACCGCGCTCGTCACCGGCGGCAGCCGTGGCATCGGACGGATGATCGTCGAAGGCTTCCTCGCCGCCGGGGTCGACCGGGTCTACATCACTGCGCGCAAGGGCGGCGAGCTGCACGAAACCGCTGCGGAATTGGGCGACAAGGTCGTCCCGATCCAGGGCGACATCTCGACCATGGCAGGGATCGACGAGCTGGTGGCGGAAATTTCCGGTCGCGAGAGCAAGCTCGACATTCTGGTCAACAATGCCGGCGCCGCCTGGGGGAACGACTATCTCGATTTCCCCGAGCAGGGCTGGGACAAGGTCATGGACCTCAACGTCAAGACGCCCTTCTTCCTGACGCAGAAGCTCCACACGCTGCTGACCGCCGCCGCCAGCCACGAGCGACCGGCCAAGGTCATCAACATCGCCAGCATCGACGGGCTACGGATCAATCCCTGGGAAACCTATTCCTACCAGGCGTCGAAGGCCGCGCTGATCCATCTCACCCGCCGCATGGCTGCGCGGCTGGTGCAGGACCATGTCTATGTCACCGCGATTGCGCCCGGCGCCTTTCCCTCGGACATGAACAAGGTCGCGCGCGACATGGCGGATGAAAGCGCCAAGGGCATTCCCAACAGGCGCGTCGGCGATGCCATGGATATGGGCGGCAGCGCCGTCTATCTGGCGAGCCGCGCGGGGGATTACACCGTGGGCGAAACGCTCGCGGTGGATGGCGGTATCGTCAACGCCCACCTACCGACGCACTTCGCCGATCCCGCCGGAGGGCGCTGACTTCGGCGGCTGCGACCAGTATCCGCTCGCTCGGCAGACGGATCGGGGGCAGGCTCTCGAATTCGGGCCGGGCGAGCAGATAGCCCTGGATGTAGCGCACTCCCATCTTTCGCAGCGCCTCGAATTCCGCGACGGTCTCGATGCCTTCGGCGATCACGCCGATGCCGAGCGACTGCGCGATACGCACCACGCCCTCCACCACCAGGCGCTGTGGCCTCGAGTGGTCCAGATCGCGGATCAGCGCCATGTCGAGCTTGAGATAGTCGGTCTGGAATTTTGCCAGCAGGCCAAGGCCGGCATGTCCGGCGCCGAAATCGTCGATCGCGGTGCCGAAGCCGAGCTTTTGATAGGCCTCGATGATGCTGCGGACATGATCGCTGTCGATCATCTCCTCGTTTTCGGTGAATTCGAAGATCAGCCGCTCGGTCGGAAAGCCCGTCGCCAGCGCGGTCTTGAGCGTGAGCTGGATGCAGGCCAGCGGCGAATAGACCGCGTTGGGCAGGAAATTGATCGACAGGCAAGCGCCGGTGTCGAGGATACCCGCAGCCACCGCGCCCTCGATCGCCGCGACCCGACATTTCTGATCGAAGGCGTAACGGCGCTCATCCGAGACGCTCGCCAGAACTTCGGCTGCACCTTCGCCATTACCGCCCCGAACCAGAGCTTCGAAAGCGAACGGCTTGCCAGTCTCGACATCGACGATCGGCTGAAAAGCCATCGAAATGTCGAATTCGTGCATTTCCGACCTGCACCCTTGGCACCCTGATTTCACGCGACGGTCTCCTTAACCAGTGACCGGTAAAAGGCAGAGAGCTAATATCGGGTAAACGGGTTGATTTATCTAACGAATAACAGGCCGCTAAAGCCGTCTTGTCACAGCATCAGTTCGCGCACGAAGGGGATCAAGCCAGTCTGGCGCTGGCGCTTCATCCGCTCGGCGGCGAGGATCTGGTGGACCTTGGCAAAACAGGCATCGACATCGTCGTTGATGATCACATAGTCATAGCCGTCCCAGTGACTGATCTCGCTGCGCGCGCGTTCCATCCGGCCGACGATTACTTCGGCGGAATCGGTTCCGCGGCCCGTCAACCGGCGCTGCAATTCGTCGAGGCTCGGCGGGAGAATGAAGACCCGGACGACATCCTGCTGATCTTTCTGGAAAAGCTGCTGCGTGCCCTGCCAGTCGATGTCGAACAGAAAATCCTGCCCGTCCTTCAGCGCCGAGCGGATGCGGCCTTTGGGGGTGCCGTAGCGATAGCCGAAGACATGCGCCCATTCATAGAAATCGTCATCCTCGATCATCGCGTCGAATTCGCTGTCCGAGACGAAATGATAGTGGACGCCCTCAATCTCTCCGGGTCGCGGCGGGCGCGTGGTGGCGGACACGGAAAGCTTGATGTCCTCGTCGGCGGCTAGCAGCATGCGCGAGATGGTCGTCTTGCCCGCCCCCGAAGGCGAGGAGAGAATATACATCAGGCCGCGGCGGTGAAGCGCGTCGGACTCGGTGTCGACGTCGATGTCGGGCTGCGAGCCACTAGAAGGGGGGGATTGGGCCATGGGGGCTGTTGGCCCATGGCGGCGGGGCAAATCAAGCCCCGTGATGTTTCAGCACGCGATGCTCAGTCGGGCTTCGCCTGCTTGCGGAGTGCGCTCTCGCCAGCACGCCGGGACTTGCGGCGCGACTGACTGCGGTCGAACAGGACCTTGAGAACGAGGCCGGTGCTGACGATCGCGGCGCCGGGAATCGAGCGGGTTGCGACCTTGGTTACGCCGTACGCGGCCATCGTATGCAGCAGCGAGCGGTTTTCGACCGCGTCCTTGGCGAACTGGCTGCCGTATTTGCGGCCCAGCACCGCCTTTTCCACCGTCAGCCGCGACAGCCGACCCACGCTGCGGAGCAGAATGTCGTTGATGATCAGATTGGTAGACGGGTTGGTGCTCGGGCCCGGTACTGTGTCGCGCTCGCCAGAGAGCGCATCGGCGGCATCGTCGATCCGGTCTGAGACTGTGTCGGTCAGGTGGGTTGGTTTTGCCATGAGAGTCTGCCCCGTTGCGGCGCAGACGCTAGACTGCGCGGTTATTTCTTGCGGCCGAAATCGACCGTGACGACATTCGAGCCGTCATTGCTTTCCTTAACGGTCCCGTCGGCGTCGTGTTCCGCTTCGTCATTGCCGGGGTCGTCGGTGGCGGTTGGTGCCATGTCGGCGACGGTGGCCTGGAACTGCAGCCCGAAGTCCACCGCCGGATCGACGAACTGGGTAATCGCAGCATAGGGAACCACCAGCTCGGCGGGAATCTGGTTGAACGACAGGCCGACGCTGAAGAGCTCTTCCTCGACCCGCAAGTCCCAGAACTTGTTCTGCAGGACGATGGTCATCTCGTCCGGGAACCGTTCGCGCAGCGAGTTGGGAACCGAGACGCCCGGGGCGTGGGTCTTGAAGGTGATGTAAAAGTGGTGCGCACCGGGCAGTTCACTGCCCGCGTTGACGATCTCGCCCAGCACGCGGCCGACCACTGCGCGCAGGGCCTCCTGCACGATGGCGTCGTAGGGGATCAGGCTGTCGGGTGTATCGTCGCTCATGCGGTGCTAGGTGGAGCGGCACTGCTCGCGGGTCAAGCGCCTTGCGCCACTGTTTTGCCCGTCCAGCGCGCCAGACTGCCCTCGCGTCTTGCGCCATGCCGCCAAGGGTTCTAGCGCTCGCGCCCATGCGCACAGGCACTATCGAACGCAACACCACGGAAACCGCCATCCATGTGACGGTCGATCTCGATGGCACTGGAAGCTATGCGGTGGAAACCGGCATCGGCTTCCTCGATCACATGGTCGAACAGTTCTCGCGCCATTCGCTGATCGACGTGACGATGAAGGTCGCGGGCGATCTCCATGTCGACCAGCATCACACCACCGAGGACAGCGCGATCGCGCTGGGCCAGGCGCTGGCGCAGGCGCTGGGCGACAAGGGCGGGATCGCCCGCTACGGCACCGCCTATTCGCCGATGGACGAGACGCTGGCACGGGTGGCCTTGGATATTTCGGGGCGCCCCTTCCTGGTGTGGAAGGCCGGTTTCACTCAGGAAAAGCTGGGCGAATGGGACACCGAGCTGATCGAGCACTGGTTCCATTCGGTGGCGCAAGCTGCCGGAATCACGCTGCATTGCGAGCTGCTCTACGGCCAGAACAACCACCATATCTGCGAGGCGCTGTACAAGGGTTTCGCGCGCGCCATGCGCCAGGCGGTCGAGATCGATCCGCGAAAAGGCGGTGCGGTTCCGAGCACCAAGGGGCAGCTGGGTGGCTGAGGTCGTTGCGCTGGTCGACTACGGCGCAGGCAATCTGCATTCGGTTGAAAACGCACTCAAATCCGTTGGCGCACAGGTCCGGGTGACCGCCGATCCCGATGTGCTGCGCGCCGCCGACCGGATCGTCTTGCCCGGCGTCGGCTCCTTCAAATCCTGCGCCGAGGGCCTGCGCGCCATCGATGGTGCGATCGAGGCGATGACCGAGCGCGTGCAGGTCGGCGCAGCGCCTTTTCTGGGAATTTGCGTCGGCATGCAATTGCTTGCAAGCCGCGGGCTCGAACACGGCGTAACCGACGGGCTGGACTGGATTTCCGGCGAAATCCGCCCGATCGAGCAAAGCGACGACACGATCAAGATCCCGCACATGGGCTGGAACGATGTTGCCGTGACACCTCATGCCCGCGATCACGATCTGGTCGAGCCGGGGGAGGCCTATTTCCTCCACTCGTTCCATTTCCACGCCGACAGCGGCGCCGATGTGGTGGCGATGACCGATCATGGCGGCGGGCTGGTCGCTGCGGTCGGGCGCGACACCATCCTCGGGGTCCAGTTCCACCCCGAAAAGAGCCAGGGCTACGGCCTCGCGCTGCTCGAACGCTTTCTCGAATGGAGACCGTGATTTGATCGTCTTTCCCGCAATCGACCTCAAGGGCGGCGACGTCGTGCGGCTGGCCGAGGGCGATATGGCGCGCGCCACCGTCTATGGCGACGATCCTGCGGCGCAGGCGCTGCTGTTCGCCGGGGCGGGGGCGCAATATCTCCATGTGGTCGATCTCGACGGCAGCTTTGCCGGCCGTGCGGAAAACCGCGAGGCTGTCGAGGCGATCGTCAAAGCCTTCCCGGGCCACGTCCAGCTGGGCGGCGGTATCCGCGATACCGAGGCGGTCGAGGGCTGGTTCAATCTCGGCGTGGCGCGGGTGGTGATGGGTTCGGCTGCGCTCAAGGATCCCGAATTCGTCAAGGCCATGGCGAAGGAATGGGAGAACGGCATCGTCGTCGCGGTCGATGCCAGGGATGGCATGGTTGCGACCGAGGGCTGGGCCGAAGTGTCCGATGTGCCCGTTCGCGATCTCGCGCGGCGGTTCGAGGATGCGGGCGTCGCCAGCCTGCTGTTCACCGATATCGGGCGCGACGGGATGCTCAAGGGCTGCAACATCGACGCGACGGTCGAGCTGGCGCGCAGCGTCCGGATCCCGGTGATCGCCAGCGGCGGGGTCAAGGGGCTGGACGATATCCGCATGCTTGCCCTGCACGCCAGTGACGGGATCGAGGGCGTGATCACCGGTCGGGCGCTTTACGAGGGGCGGCTCGATCTGGCGGCGGCGATCCAGATGGCGGAACGGGCGTGAGGCGCCTGGCATGACGGTCCGCATCCGCGTCATCCCCTGTCTCGACGTCGCCGATGGCCGCGTCGTCAAGGGTGTCAATTTCGTCGACCTGCGGGATGCCGGCGATCCTGTAGAGCAGGCGCAGGCCTATGATGCAGCCGGAGCGGACGAGCTTTGCTTTCTCGACATTTCGGCCAGCCACGAAGGGCGCGGGACGTTGATCGACATCGTCAGCCGGACCGCTGCGGTGTGCTTCATGCCGCTGACCGTGGGCGGCGGGGTGCGCAGCGTGGAGGATGCGCGCGCGCTCCTGCTGGCAGGCGCGGACAAGGTCGCGGTCAACTCCGCCGCGGTCGCGCGGCCCGAGCTGGTCGGCGAGATCGCCGCGCGCTTCGGCAGCCAGTGCGTGGTCGGCTCTGTCGATGCACGAAAAACCCAAACCGGCCGCTGGGAGATTTTCACCCATGGCGGGCGTAAAGCCACCGGGATCGACGCGCTCGAACACGCCATCCGGCTCGCCGAGCTGGGCGCGGGCGAATTGCTGGTCACTTCGATGGATGGCGACGGGACCAAGCGCGGCTACGATCTGGAGCTGACCCGCACCATCGCCGATGCGGTCCGGGTGCCGGTGGTAGCCAGCGGCGGGGTCGGCACGCTCGAGCATCTGGTCGAGGGCGTGCGCGAGGGCCATGCCAGCGCAGTGCTGGCGGCGTCGATTTTCCATTTCGGCGAATACACCATCGCAGATGCGCATGACGCGTTGCGCGCAGCGGGGCTGCCTGCCCGCGGCTGACCCCTGCTGATGACCGGGCGCGGCTGAATAGCCACAAGAGGGTATCAAAGCGGGACGCTTTGCAAGATTGATTCCCCGCCATCGCGCCGCGCGCCTATGGCTGCGCCATGTCTAGTCACGCCATCGCGATCGTTTCCCAATTGTCGATGCTTCCGGGCGTCCAGAAGACGGCCGAGGCGTTGAGCGAGCCGAGCACTCTGCTGCTGGTCGGCATCTCGCTGGGCGGGATTGCGCTGGGGCGGCTCCTCACGCTGGGTTACCGCGCGCAGGATTGACCCGCGCCGCGCAGCCTTCCATGACCCGCGCCATGGACACGCTGACCCGCCTCGAAGCCACCATCGCGCAGCGCCGCGGTGCCGACCCTTCCTCCAGCTACGTCGCCCAATTGCAGGCCCGCGGCCTCCCCGTGATCGCGCGCAAGCTGGGCGAGGAAGCGGTCGAGGCCGTGGTCGCCTCGCTCTCGGGCGACAGCGAAGAACTGGTCGGCGAAGCGGCGGACCTCTTGTTCCACCTGCTTGTACTGCTGGGCGAGAAGGATATCGCGCTGGATCAGGTCCTGGCCGAGCTCGACCGCCGCGAGGGCCTGTCGGGACTGGATGAAAAAGCGAGCAGGAGCGAGTGATGCCGATCGATGCCACCCAACCCTATGACGACGACAATATCTTCGCCAGGATTCTGGCGGGCGATATCCCCTCGACCAAGGTTTATGAGGACGAATGGGCCTATGCCTTCGAGGACATCAACCCGCAGGCCGAGATTCACACGCTGGTGGTGCCCAAGGGCAAATACGTCAGCTGGGACGATTTTTCGCAGCGCGCCGGGGCCGAGGAAATCGCCGGTTTCGTCCGCGCGGTGGGCAAGGTGGCGCGCGACAAGGGGCTGGTCGAGCCGGGTTACCGGCTGATGGCCAATGTCGGCGCGCACGGCGGACAGGAAGTGGCGCATCTGCATGTCCATATCTTCGGCGGCCAGCCGCTGGGTCCCATGATCGCCCGCTGATCGCTCGCTTATCGTTTAAAAACGGCCACCGGCTTTCGTCGGTTACGCTGCCCGCTTCGTCGTTTGCGATTGCTAGGCGAATCCCGCCTGCGCTAGAGCGCGCGGAATTATGAACCGCCCCAACCTCCCCGATGGCACGCTCGATGGCGACAGGCATTTCTATGCCGTACGCGTCTACTACGAGGACACCGACCTGTCGGGGATAACCTATCACGCCAATTACCTGCGCTGGTTCGAACGCGCGCGGTCGGACCTGCTGCGCCGGCTCGACATCGACCAGCGCGCCGCGATCGAGGCGGGCGAGGGGGCCTATGCGGTCTCCGAGGTCATGCTAAAATATCTCCGCCCGGCGAAGCTCGACGACGACGTGCTGATCGAGACGCGCTGCACCCAGATGCGCGCGGCCAGTTGCCGGATGCAGCAGCGCGCCTTTCGCGGGGCGGAGCTGCTTGCCGAGGCCGAGCTGCGCGTCGGCTTCGTCGCGCCCGATGGCCGCCCGACCCGTCAGCCCATCGCCTGGCGCGATGCCTTTACCCGTTTCATGGAATCACAGGAAACCGCATGAGCTCGATCACTTTCCTCGCCGCCGCCGCACCGACCGGGCTCGATCCGCTCGAACTGTTCCTTCAGGCCGGCATCGTCGTCAAGGCGGTGATGGCAGGGCTGCTGGTCGCCAGCATCTGGACCTGGATGATCATCGTATCCTTCGCGCTGCGGATGGGCAAGTTGAACCGCCAAACCCGCGTCTATGACGAGGAATTCTGGCAGGCCGACAGCTTCGATCGCTTCATGTCCGAACGCGGTCGCAAAGACCTGCCCCCCGCCCGCGTCGCCAACGCCGGGGTGACCGAATGGCGCCGCTCGACCAAGGACGGGGTCAAGGATCGCGACGGCCTGCGCCAGCGGCTGGCCGGTGCCATGGACAGCCAGGTCGCGGGCGAGGCCGATCTGCTGGCCGAGCGCCTCAATTTCCTCGCCACCGTCGGTTCGGTGGCGCCTTTCGTGGGCCTCTTCGGCACCGTCTGGGGGATCATGGACAGCTTCTTCCAGATCGGTGCGGAGGGTTCCTCCTCGCTCGCGGTGGTTGCGCCGGGCATTTCCGAGGCACTGTTCGCGACCGCGATCGGCCTGTTCGCGGCTATCCCGGCGGTGATCGCCTACAACCGCTACAGCCACGCGGTGAACCGCTACGAGACCAGGCTGCAGCGCTTTGCCGACCGGCTGCACGCCAGCTTCAGCCGCCAGCTGGAAAGCCGCTAGCATGGCGATTTCGCTAGGCTCGGGCCGAGGTGGGCGGGGGCGCGCGCGCGGGTCGCGCCGCGCGCCGATGGCGGAAATCAACGTGACGCCCTTCGTCGACGTGATGCTGGTGCTGCTGATCATCTTCATGGTCACCGCGCCGATGCTCGCCGCAGGCGTGCCGGTCGATCTGCCCGAAAGCCGCGCCAACGCGCTCGACAATGAATCGCAGGCGATCACCATCAGCATCGACGAGGCGGGCAATGTCTTCATCGACGATACGCCGGTAGAGGTCGGGGGCTTCGCGCAGGCCCTCGAAGGCCTGCCGCGCAGCGCCGATGGTCCGGACATCACCCTGCGCGCGGATCGTGCGCTCGATTACGGGCGGGTCATGGCGGTGATGGGCGAACTCAACCGCGCCGGGCTCAACCGTATCTCGCTGGTCACCCAGGGTTCATCGGTCGAGCCATAGCCGGACCATGATGCAAGCGAGCACCTTTCGGCGCGAAGAGCGGATCGGCCTGGCGGTGGCCTTCGGGCTGCACGTCCTGCTGGTGATCGTGCTGCTGGTGCAGCCCGATCACACCTCGACAATACGCCCGGCCGAGCGGATGACGGTCAATCTCGCCAGCGAAGTCAGCATGGAGGCGACCGCGCCCGATCCGGTCGCCGAGAGCCAAGCCGCGATGGCGCCGACGCTGTCCGACAATCCGGCACCCGCTCCGGTCGAGGCCGAGGCGCCGCCGCTGCCCGCAGAGCCGGTCGCGCGCCCGGTCGAACGCGTCCAGACGCCTGCGCCGGCACCCGCGGCCC